>Ga0209427_10000004_pt1 | contig 189533 bp, 207 predicted proteins | sample DeeMarSWOR136_30_FD_187465 | JGI IMG/M metagenome (GOLD analysis project Ga0209427, IMG submission 187465) | Marine sediment microbial communities from White Oak River estuary, North Carolina - WOR-1-36_30 (SPAdes) (version 2) | ecosystem: Environmental > Aquatic > Marine > Intertidal zone >... | reverse complement strand
TCTTCTTGAAGGATTTGGTTTCAAAAATTTTTCCAATCTAATTCGTGATGGAAAACTAAAGGTGGATATAAGAATAGGCCATTATCCTGATGGACGTTTGCATGATCATGGTACTGGGTTTAGAATCTTGCCAAGGTATTTGCCTGAATGTTTTGAGAAAATTGAAAGAATAATCTAAGGTGGTCTCCAGAAATCAAGAATGAACTCCATCGTGGCTCCTAGGGAAATAAAATTGTTGGGCCATCCAAAGATGCCTACTTTATTTACAAGATCTCTCTTATCCCATATGAATGTGTTCCTAAACTCGAATCCAGCTTCACTTAGTGCGTCTATTACGCAAATATGGGTCAAATACCTCTTGTTCTTCCACCATACATCATTAATGTTTATTATACAGTGAGCCTTTGGCTTCATTAGAGGTAATATTCCGGAATAAATCCCCTCAAGTGCCTTAGCGTACTCCTCATGGTTCATAGTTCCGAGGTCCCGCAGGTCCTCTGAATATTGCTGGACTGTTTTGTAGTGTTCATTTTGCCGTAGATTGCCTCTTATGCTTTTGTTTAGACGAGGGCGGTTCAACATATTTGCATATGGTGGAGATGTTATACAGAGTGAAATTGTATTTTCTTTGAAGTATTTAGGAATGTTTCGAGCCTCATCCACAACAACTATTTGCTTTGCTTTCTGATGTAACCGAGACTGTTTGAGTCGCTGTTTTGCCACTTCAGCATATTCTTCCTTAAGATCAAAACCGACTGCGTTCCGATTTAGATCTTGCGCGGCGACAAGAGTTGTGCCTACTCCCACAAAAGGATCAAGGACCAATTCACCTTCATGAGTAAGCAAGTCTATGAAATGAGTGGGTAGGGCGATAGGAAAAACTGCAGGATGGACATCTTTATCCCTGATGTCTCGACCTTCATAATAGAAAGGTTTGATCGTAACCATTCCCTTAACCCATTCTTTCGCTGTGATGCAGCTGATGTGATTACTAGGGCAGTCACAGATCTTCTCATGTCCTATTTTCAGAACCTTCATGGTTTTACCCATGTTTATTCACCTTTATGGGTTTGACGACAATAGTAAGTTCATTATTCTCTGCTCTGAGTTCCCACTTTAATTGATCTCCTTCTTGCAGTTCAAATTGTCGAGCAATGCTTATGGGAAATGTTGTTCTGAGGGAATTGCTTTTCGTGGTTGCAGGAGTCAATACAGTTATTTCACCTTTCCTGGACATACTGATCCAGTAACTATAGAGACAAGCTATAGGTAATAAGTTTTACCTATCTAGATTAGAGCTTAGCGCGCTCTTCTATAATACTAACATTTACCGGATTGTTGAAACTATGGACAAAACAACGAATGAAGGTTTGAATCCATTGGATCATGCGCCTACTAGATATACCTAGGGGTAGATAACAGTATTTGGAGATAGATATTCCTGTATTATCAACTGTATCATTCCAGTGTCACATTGTTTAATGCTTCGTAAACTTAGTTTATATGCGATTAGTTTACTCAATAATACACTAATGTACTTCACATGATCAGTTATAATCGTGTTTATGAAGGTGCCATGACTTCATATGTGCGGTTATTCAACTTTTTGTGCTCTAATATCAGGAGAACTGATAGTAGGCATTATCAAGAGCGATGTTTGTGTTTGATAGAAAGTCGACAGAATGGCAACCGCAAAATCCTCCTTAGTCACTCTAATGACGCTTCTTTTCTGTTTCCATTTAGAATTGACGATTAATCGGAAGTCGAATGCGCTAGACTATAGTTCTACTGTGTAACTGAGTGATACCAGCTGATTAGGTATTCTGGTAGTTTCAGTCCTCTCTCACCCAATCTTTCAACTAATTTTACTGGTAAAGGGCTTAAAACATATGCTGCTCTCATGTAGAACCTTCTAGGTTGACCTAGTTTGACTTCTTCTTCTAGGATTATTTGAAAGTCTGACTTTTCAACTAAACTTGATTTTTTTGTTCCTGTAATTGCTAAAACAGTTCCGTTCAGTTTCTTAAAGACGTCACACCATAAAATTACAGGGTTGGTCTCTCCAGAGAACGACACTAGGATCTCGAGATCTCCAGCTCTGGGACGTGGAGTATTCACGCCTCTGGCTATGTAGACATTGTCGCCTAAGGAACCCTTGATATGGAAAAGTCTTACACCAGTCATCTTGACGATTTCATTTGCTGTACCCTTCCCACCTAGAAACACGTTTGTTCGACTTTCTAGCATATCAACAATACGGTCATAGGTTTCTGACTCCACATTCAAGTCAATCATGGCCCCTAGCTTGGTGAATTCTTCCTCACAAAGTTGAGAGACTCCATCTACCTCAACGTTTCGGAAGATGGCTTCTGTCATCATACACAGAAGAAGCAAGCTGCCGAGCTCAAACATGTCGCCCATTATACCTATCTCGCTGTATTCAAGTGAGGATTTGGATTTTCCTCTTCCTTTCAATTTAACTACTTGCCCATGTTTACAGACGACCTTGGCTAACGTCGATTTTTCATTGGAGGTTATGAGTCCCATAGAAAGCTTAGAAGTTCCTTTCTTTTCGATGTATCTGGTTAGATCTTGCGCCATCGTGAGAGGATCATCAGAACGGCCACTACCTGAGTTTATTAGAAGCAATGTCTTCTTGTATCGTCTTTCAAGCTCAGCTGCTGCCTCATACATGTTTTTCCCTGGAAATCCTGGATCATCTGGAGTTAAAACAACCTTGTTCCTCCAGCCTATCTGACTCATTGCCATCTGACTCATCGCAGCATTCAAAGAGTGTAATGATCTACCTGACCCTCCGCATACTACACAATCAGCTGATTTCAAGTCTTTGTAGAGCCGCGACAGTCTTGTCTTTTTTATGTTAAGAAGACTATCTCTGATTCTGTTAACATATCCTATGTTGCTGATTTTGCCCTTAATTTCACTCACACCTCATTCAAACAGAAGCGTTTATTGCCATATATTTTGTTTGCTCATGTATTCTTCAGATTACTTTCTTAAGATATAATCTGAGTGTGTTGTATTCGCCAAGTTTTAGCGCATCTGTTGTGAAAGCTTCACCCTCCCTATATTTTAACATGTTATTCTGTCTGTCTTGGCATGCGTGTGCTTGACGTATCTGTTTTGGGAATGTATTTTCTAACCGACTGTTTCTGGTTTTGGAGCTTAGTTTTTGAATCATTAATGGGTATCATATTGCTGATCGAGTATGTTCGAAGAGATAGCGTCCGGAGCAGTTGCCATGCTCATAGCCATTCTATTAATTTCAATGGCTTTTGTCATGGTTTATGTTTGGTTTCTGAAAGGAGAAGGCAAAACACACATGAGATCTAGTTCTTCCTTACACAAGAAAAAACTAGCTTCAAATTCAAAAGGAGGGTACACTATTTTTCATGGTTTGTATGAAGCTATGAGAGATAAAGAGGAAGAGAAGGAGGACGCATAATTCTCCCTTTATAGACAATACCAAAGTCTATACATCCAGATAAGAGGATGCAAGAAGCATTTTTTTACGTTGAACTTCTTCAGAACTTTGCTCCTTTTCTTTCCGGATAACAATATCTTTTACAGATTTCTTTGATGGATTCTCGAAAATATCCATTTGTTTCATCAGCTTCTCCAAAGTAATAGGGACTCTCATCTAACTCCCTTGATGAACTCATTTAACAAAAGGAAGTTAAGACTTCTGAATCTGAAATACTTGTTTTAATAGAACTTCAAAGAGCATATGCGAAAGCTCGTCAAAAAAACGCGTGGTGCTTTCAGTAATGCAGACCACTATCTTTTTCTACCTGTGATTCCTGCAATCAGTCTTGAGGAGTAGTCGATGGGAAAAGAACTTGTAGAAATGATTTTCACTCGGCGTAGTATACGTAAATATACTGCAGAACTTGTTAGTAAGAGGGATGTTAAGACTATGCTGGAAGCTGCCATGGCGGCTCCTTCAGCCTCAAACCGTAAGCCTTGGCACTACATCATAGTAACCGACCGGCAGGTACTGGACAATCTGGCTAGGGTTCATCCCTATGGTAAGATGCTTCTGGAAGCGCCTCTCTGCATAGCAGTTTGCGGTGACAAAAACATCTCGTCCCGCTGTTGGGTGCAGGATTGCTCCGCCGCCACAGAGAACCTCCTGTTGGCAGCAACTGCACTAGGTCTTGGAGCAGTCTGGCTAGGCGTTCATCCCGAAAAAGAACGCATCAACACAATAAGAGAAATGCTGAATATTCCGGAAAACATTATTCCCCTAAATCTAATCTCTATTGGTCATCCGGCAGAAAAGAAAGAACCGCGCACACAATATGACAAACTGCGAGTGCATCGCGGACAATGGTAAAACCTCAGCTAATTAAACGTAAAGGCATCGAACTCGACCATGAAACATATGCAAATCTCCTACAGAATGGTCGACTGAGAATCGAGCAAACCCAAAAAACGCAAAAGTTATGTTAGAAAGGTGTAGGATAGTCATGATAAAAGCTGTAGTTTTTGATGTTGACGGAGTCTTGATAGACAGTAACGAAATAATAGTTGAAGCTTACCGGAAAACGGCAGGAAAATTTAGACTGCGAATTCCATCTGAACAAGAAATCATTGATTTAATGGGTAGACCATTGGAAGAAATTGTTAGAACTCTATGGGTGAACACTAATGTCGAACTCTATATTGAGGAGTTTCGGAAGATGTTCATGAGTGAAAATCTGGTTATACCTGAAATAGAAGGGGCAGTAGACGCAGTGAGTGAGATTAGAGAGTCTGGGTTTAGAATCGGGGCAGTTTCAGGGAAGATTACGTTTTTCATTGAGAAGCACTTAGAAGAAGCAGGATTCGATATCAACTGGTTTGAAGCGATTGTTTCTTTCGAGATGACAAAGAAACATAAACCAGATGCTGAGCCACTACTCCATGCTATCAGCAAACTTGATGTGAAACCAGAAGAGGCAGTATACATAGGAGATTCGATGTCTGACTATGAGTGTGCAAAAAATGCAAAAGTGGAGTACATTGCTGTGTTGACAGGATCTTTGAGAAGGAAAGGCCTAGAGAATCTAGGAGTGAAGAATTTAATAAACTCAGTTGTTGAATTACCTAATCTCCTCAGGAAAACCTTAACATAAAGTCCAGATAATAAAGAGAACGCACTTCTAGTTGTGCACATTGACATGTTCAACGGAAAAAAATGGAGGCTTCGGTTATTCGATTCCCCATCGTTTAGTAACTTTGACCAGTAGGAAGATCACTAAAGCCACAATGACGAAGGTTATCAACGCTGCTAAGAACTCTCCTACGCCAAACAGCTGACCAACATAGTTTGGATCTATGGGGTTCCCTTGACTATCTAATTCTGTCCACGGAATTGGAATTTTGAATGTAGCTAGATTTCCAAGACCGGGTATAGCCAGACCTATTACAGGCATTACTAAGCCAGTGACAAGTGCTTGAACGAGGGCACCAAGATAAACTCCTATGATGAAGGCTACAGCAAGACCCATCACCTTGTATTTGGAGATGAAGTCCATGAACTCGTTCCACATTCCTTTTGGTGGCGGTGGAGATGCGGGTGGCGTCAGCAGTTCACGTATCTTCTTAAGCTCCTCCAACATCTCATTATCTTTCGACAATTTTATACCTCAAAGGTATGTTTTGTCCATCTTCGCATTTAAGCCGTTCGACTGTGAGAGCATATAGAATGTGTGAACGGTTATTAGACTTAAAGTCTTTAGAGTGAGTATTGCCGCGTTTTTAGAGCACACGCTAATCGTGATTTCTCATAGAATAATGAAAAAAGAAAGATTGTGTTTAGGAAGCTAGATTATTCCAAGTTTTCTGCCACCTTCTTTGAAGAAGTCCACGGCTCTGTCCAATTGCTCTGTTCTATGTTTTGTGCATAATTGAACTCTGATTCTTGCTTTTTCCCTTGCGACCATAGGATAAAAGATTGGCAATACAAAAATGTCTTTTGTCCAGAGATAGTTTGCAAGGTCTTTTGACGTTTTGCTTTTGCCGCACATCACTGGAATTATTGGTGTTTCGGAGTTCCCAGTGTCGAATCCAGCATCTTTCAATGCATCCAAGAGATGGTTACGATTGTCCCAAACTCTCTTGACATGTTGAGACTCTGTTTCCAACACATCAATAGCTGCTATGCAGGCGGCTGCGACACCAGGTGGAACAGCTCCGCTCAAAAGCCAACTTCTCGATTTGTTATAGGCGAAGTTGCGGAGGTCTTCGCCACCTGTGATGTGGCCCCCTATTACGCCGAAAGCCTTTGAGAACGTTCCCATCTCTACATGCACTTCGTCACGTTGAAGATTGAAATGGCTTACAATACCTCGACCGTCCTCACCTAATACTCCCTCGCCATGGGCATCGTCGACGTAGACACCAGCACAATGTTCAGTAGCGATTTTCGCTATTTCGTCTAAAGGGGCAAGATCGCCGTCCATGCTGAATACTCCATCTGTAAATATCCAAATATGCTTGTATGCGGGATCATGTTTTTCCGCTTCTTCCATAACTCGTGCTAAGTCTTCCATGTTCTTATGTTTGAATATAGCCCTGTCCGCGTGGCACAATCTTACTCCGTCAATAATTGAGCCATGATTTAACTCATCTGAAACATATAGATCTCCTCTGCCACCGAGTTGAGGAATGACCCCTTCATTAGCCATGAAGCCTGTCTGAAAAGTTAACGAAGCTGGAGCATTCTTGAATTTTGCAAGGCGATTGTCCAATTCTTCATGAAGAAGCATGTTTCCAGAAATCGATCTGTCGCTGCCCGCGCCCGCTCCATATTTTCTGGTAGCTTCTATTGTTGCCTTAACGACTTTCGGGTGTGTCGCAAGATTCAGGTAGTTGTTTGCACAAAGCATTAGGACCTCTTTTCCGTCTACTATACAGATTGGTTCGCTTGCACTTTCCAGGTTCCTCAGCTGCCAGTTAAGGTTTTCACGAACCAACCGCCGATATTCTTCACCTAAATATTCTGTCGGATGACGTGAAACTGCCACATTAATCACCTTCTACAGAACTTAGTTTCAGTTTCTTTTAACATTTACCTATGCAGATACTTTTGACATATATGACCTCACCATTCTTGGAGGGGTGAGCAGTACATGCAAAATTTGAGGACAAAACTCTCAGGCAGAGTCTAATATGCACGCGCTCTTTATCTGTTTTCAGAACACGCTACAAAGAGGCCTTTCTCATTTCATTTTTTGATAGCTTGCCTAGCACGCTCTACTGAGCTGGAATTGGAGAGGTCTGAGAACCTTTCAGCTGTTCGACGGGTCGGACAACGTCTTAATGCTTCGTGATTTCAAACCTCTCCAAGGTAATACTGATACGTGTGGAGTATAATAAAATTGTTTAGAGCTGGAATCTATAGCGCGCACGATGTGCTTTCTATTTCAGGCTGATCAGAATCTTAATTGCTTCTTCTATGAGATGAGAACATTTATCGGCAAATATGTTTGAGTTTCTTGCTTCTTGTAGTTCTTTTGGATTTGTTAGATCATATCCAATAAGGTTTCGACATAAGACACTACCACAATTCTTCTCGAATTGCGTGTAAAATTTGAGAGCCAGCAAATATGCCTTCTCTCTTCCTTCAGGAATGGATCTATTTGTACCATATTTCAAACCGATCGCAATAACTCCTCCAGTTAACGCACCGCATAAAGATCCTTGTCCTCCGATTCCTCCACCGAAAGCTGAGGCAACCTTTGGTTCCAAAGGATTCTTCACATTCCAAAACTTCTGCATGGCAAGCAAGATACTTTGGGCACAATTATATCCTCCCTTAAAATGAGAAACTGCTTCTTCGGCACAATTGGATTTATCAACTGTCAAGATTTAACACCTGTAGATCTTGATGGATTTCTAGCCTTATAACGCTCTAGAGGGGGAATTCAGAACTTCATGGAACAAAACCTTTAGTCCACCAGTAGTACTTCATACGCTAGATAGATGCTGTAGAAGGATCGATACTTCCATCGTTTGCAAATCGTTTTGTCAGTTTTTCTATCATATCTTTTGTCATACCAGCCAAATCATATTTTGGCTTCCATCCCCACTCCTCACGAGCTGTATTGTCATCTATTGACATGGGCCAGGAATCAGCAATTTTCTGTCTAAAATCAGGCTTATAGTCGCATTCGAATTTTGGAATGTATCTCTTAATTTCAGCCGCAACCTCTCCGGCAGAGAAGCTCATCCCTGTCAGATTGTAGCTTGTTCGACATTTAATCTGGGATGGGGCAGTCTCCATCAACTCTACGGTTGCTTTGATACAGTCAGGCATGTACATCATCGGCAAAACTGTGTCTTCCTTCACGAAACATGTATACCGTTTCTTTTTGATGCCTTCGTAAAATATTTCAACTGCATAATCTGTAGTACCTCCACTTGGAAGGGTCTCATTACTTATGATGCCTGGATAGCGAACACTTCGAATATCCAAACCGAACCGAAGGAAATAATAGTTGCATAACAACTCACCAGCAACCTTTGCAACTCCATACATCGTGCGTGGAATTAAGATGGTGTTTTGGGGCGTGTCAACGCGTGGTGCTTCTGGACCAAAGACAGCGATTGAGCTAGGCCAAAAAATTCTATCCAATTTATGTTCTCTTGCAATCTCCAGTATGTTGTAAAGGCCGTCCACATTCACATGCCAAGCAAGCTGCGGTTCTTCTTCACCTTTAGCTGAGAGAACTGCTGCAAGATGATAAATCACGTTAATATCATACTCTTTTACTATTCTTTCAATACTCTTTCTATCAGCAACATCGATATATTCAAAGGGACCTGATTCAGCCAATTTCTTGCTAGGTTTCCTCCTATGCCCCGCCGCGATAATATTGTTACCACCATACTTCCTACGCAGCTCAATTGTTAGTTCAGATCCGATCTGGCCGGTAGCGCCAGTCACAAGGATTCTTTCCATACTTCTTCCCAACATTCAACAATGTGAATTCTTATAGGAGGCGATTTTGTAGTTTTCGGGATATAAAAATTTTCAAATGGACCTTTCATTCTATATCATTTCAACATGTGACTCAACTCTTCAATTGGAGTTACGTGCATGTCAACCCTTAGGTTCACTTCTTTCTTTTTGGCGCTGACCACAATTACTGCAGCCGATTTTTCTCCTCGCCTATCGCCACCCATTTCACTACCAGCTTTTAATGTCTTAATAATTCTCCAAGCTAAATCTCCACAGGAACTCTTAAATTCTATAGCCATACCCCTTAGCACTTCTTCTCCGGCAAGCAGATTTCCAATAATGATATAGTCTTCACCTACAATCTCTCCATGATACTCTGGAGCTTTGACACCTGTATGCACCGCCTTTCTTCCTTTGAAGTCCATGATTGCTACTTGCCGTAGTTCTCGATAAGGGTCTTTCACTAAAAGTTTGTCTAAAACTTCCTTCGGAGATACTTTTTTACTTAATAACTTTAATCCTTCTACACCATAGGCAACATTTGTGTATGCTTGAGTAGCTATCAACCCGACTCTAGGCATTGCATGGGGAACTCTGTCTCCCACCGAATTAGAGCCAGAAGCGACGGCAACACCCAATAATCTCGAGTCATGCGACATAGCCAGTATAGAAAATGTTCCGGTTCTCAATTTACTTCACTAGATTGATACTACTCCTGCCAAATGATTTATTGCCTATACAGTTTCTGTAGAAAAAAGTTTTTAGTTTTTCACCTGATTAACCGCTAGAAAAGAAATCTGGAATCACCAAAACGGAATAATCATGAAATAAAAAGTGCTAATAATCCTCTTCTCTACTGATAGGTGCTTTTTGTTTTGTCTTAACGGTCTATTCGTATATCCAACCGAATTTTCTGGCTATGGCGCCTATGTCTCGCATATCGACTTCGTAGTCGTCGTTTATGTCGCAGGCGGGGTCCCATCTGAGGTGTCCTGGGTAGCTGCCGAAGGCTCTAGCTGCTCGACCTACGTCTCTCATATCAACTTGAAAGTCTGGTGGATAGCCTCCCAGGATGAATTCTCCAGTGTATGTGGTGATATCTTCCCTGATTATTGCTATCACTGTATGTATGTATGTATGGATTAAGTCGTCAGTGCTGTTGTCGTAGACTTCAACTCTTATTGTGTGTCCTCCACCTGTCAGGCCATCTGTGGTGTATGGTCCCAGATAAGCCCATTCCCATGGATCCAGACTTAGATCTGCTACTTCGCGGACAAGCTCATCATCTTCATATATCTTGATGTCAGCAATCACTGGAATCAGTTCACCCTCAGGTGAATCCTCTTTTGCTGCAAGGTTCTGTACCAGTGGTCTGTATGTATAGTTTGTGTTTGGATCGATTCGCCACTCACCTACAACTGAACCAATCACTGGAGCGTTGACAAAAAAGTCTTCATATTTTACTACACGACCAGTACCAGAGTTTCTGTGATAGTAGTCGTAGACGAAGGGGCCGCAGCCGACGATTTGTTTCATGAATGGATATTCTGCTGGTGCTGGTCTATCCATCAGGTCTGCGTAAGTGTTGAAGGCTGGGTCCCAATCAAAGAAGTTGTCAAGTTCGCCATCCTCAACCTGCTGCTCAACAGCTTGGATGACATGTTTAGGTGTTAGCAGAGCTGTTCCTGCAACCTTGTCAGCGTGGTAGAGGCTTGTGGAGGCAAAGTACACGTTGAATTTGTATGGTCCATCAGCCTCTTCATACACCAAATGCGCCCAAGTGCCTGAATACCTTCCAGGCCAATATACTCTCATAGTTCTCATGTCGTAGACGCAATCGTATGCAGTCACTGGGGCCCCGTCATGCCATGTGACGTCCTGCCTTAGATAGAATGTTGCTGTGCTGCCGTCGGTGATGCCGAGTTCAGGTATGGAAGTCCAGTGTTCAACAGTCCAGTTGGTAGCTACAAACGGCATATTCTTTAATGTGGTTGGGTTGATGCCTAAGAGTCCAGTTTCCCCTGTTAATAGTGCTCTCTCCATTATCTCCCAGCCGTGTGGGGAGTATTCAGTCCAAGGATTTAACGAGCCTGGCTCGTCGCCTAACGCTGCCGTATAGGCGCCGCCGGGCCAAACAACGCCAGGTTCACCCTTCCAATGCAAGCACATCCAACTCCAATCGTTCCTAGGCCCATAATTATCCATTGAAATCAAGTTTGTCAGTTCCCCCCGCGTATCATTTGCTGTGGTGCAGAATTCTAAGCCTGCACGAACAGGTATCCATGGCATGAGTTCATAAACGAATTTCTCCTGCCAATCTGAAGCTGCAGCAATCACGTTGTCTACACTCAAGTCGGTCAAGATGATGTTAGCCCATGTGTCGAATTCAGTGTCGTGGATTCCACAGAAGTTCCAGCCCCAAGGAACATCGGTGCTGGAGTGGCTTAAGTCGTAGATCCAATCAACATATCTTCCAAGGTTGGTGAGGCCTATGCCGATTATGTCATATTCACGAGTGGACATGAGCTCAGCAACTAACGTCATGAAGTCTGTTGGAGCAACCGTCATCTGTGGACCATTAACGCCGAGGTAGGTTAGGAAGGCGTTCCAGTTGTCAGCCATTCCTCCTAGAGGTCCGTCTGGGTAAAATGTGCCGCCAGTGGAGTATAGGCAGTCTATTGTTCCGCCAGGTCTTACATCCTGACTGTTGTAGCGCAGCCAGTCTGTGTCATTATCGTAACCATTGCTTGACAGAATGTTCCATGCTTCGTCGAAGTTCGTGTCCGGCATACGTATGCTCTCATTGTACCATGGCAGTTGGGCGTCTGGCACAGGGTTTCCGATGGCGTATTGCCATGGGACACCGTAGTAGCCGAAGCTGTCAGCTTGCTTGTCATCCACACCATAAACGTATGATAAAGCAATTCTCCAGTTGCTGTCGTTCAAAGGCGCGTTCGGATCTGAACTCTGCAGTTTGTAGTCACGACAGTTTATTGGGAAGAACGTGAATTCTGCCTGTGGGCACATCTCAGACATTTTATGTCCTGCATCCACTACCAATTGGTACAAGTCGCTTCTGCTGGGGCCTATTATCCAGTCAATTTGGCCGTCAAGAAAATCGTCCATGATCACATCCGGAATGACGCCTGGATAAGCCGTGAAGTATATTTCATCAACCTTGGGTAATCCACTATGATGGACAGTAGTTGATGCGGATGAGGATGTGGCATTTTTGTTTAATGTGGCTTTGTTTTTTTCATTTGTTTGGAGTGATTTTTCGGGTTGTAGGCAGGTGGCTAACAGTAAAAGGAGGATTAATGTCCACATTATGGTTTTTCTACTCGTTGTTGTTTCCTCTCCCTTTTTCTTCGTGTGCTTTGATGCTGCAGTTTTGAAGCATAATTCTTCTCGTATCATTCAAAATAAAATCCTCTATAGATATATGTAATTTTCATAATATAAAGGTTGGTGTAATAAAAACTGTACGCTATCATGAACAATAATGGTTAGTATGTGAGAGCAAAAACTCTTATAATCAGCCATCTTTAGTGCTTGCACAATCATACAATCTTTTTTACTAGATTGGCTTCGAACGAATTATGATCTGAAGAAACGCCACTGGTAGCAGTAACATAACAAACCCAAAAGCTACAATCTTTACATGAAAGCGCACGCGTGAAATGAAACAAGTTTTAATTATTGAGCGCAGGTTAAATCTTGTCAATGATGAAACGATGAAGTTGGGATTTATCATTAATCCAATAGCAGGCATGGGAGGCAGAGTAGGCCTCAAGGGAACTGATGGTGTAGTGAAAGAAGCGATTGCAAGGGGAGCCAAACCTATAGCGTCTGAAAGGGCAATAGAGTTCTTGCAAAAACTAAAAGAAAACATGAACTGTAGATCTTTAGAGATTCTAACCTGCCCAGAGATAATGGGAGAAGAGGAAGCTAAGACTGCAAGCCTTCCAGTCAGAGTTTTGCCAATGAACATCAAAAAGCAGACAACAGTTGAAGAGACAAAAACAGCGGTAAAACTAATGGTTGATGCAAGGGCAGATTTGATTGTGTTTGTTGGTGGAGACGGCACAGCCATAGACATTTTTGATGTCATGCAGAACTATGGTGAAGTGCCGGTTTTGGGAGTTCCATCTGGAGTGAAAATGTACAGCGGTGTTTTTGCCGTGAATCCTTCAGACGCTGCAGATATTGTTTCAGCCTTCATTCAAAAACAAGCGGAAATAACAGAGTTTGAAATCATGGATGCTGATGAAAAGGCTATTCGAACCGACGCTTTCGCAGTGAAGCTTCACGGTTATCTGAAAGGTCCATTCCTTCCAATGCGGATTCAAGGAAGCAAACAGATAAGTCCAGCAACAATTGACGAGGAGGAAAATCAAAAGGCCATAGCAAGATTCATAATAGAAGAGATGCAACCTAGAGCCACCTATATACTCGGTCCAGGAACAACAGTCAACCGCATTGCAGAGTTGCTAGGTGTAGCGAAAACTATTCTAGGTGTAGACATCTACAAAGAAGGGCAAGTTATACTTGACGTAAATGAACAAAGAATTTTAGACGAAGTAGATGATTGGCGAAAGACTTGGATTATCCTATCACCAATCGGGCGGCAGGGAATCCTCCTAGGGAGAGGAAATCAGCAAATAAGCCCTAATATCATAAAACGCATTGGAAAACAGAAAATAATTGTTGCAGCCACAAAAGGTAAGCTTCAAAACATTGATGGCAATGTCTTAAGAGTCGACACTGGAAATACGGAAGTAGACAAAACGCTCAAAGGATATGTCAGAGTTGCCACGGATTATAGAGAATGGAGGGTCATGGCAGTACGATAATCACATCATATTTCCATGTGGCGCGCGCAAAATTCCGTAAGTACATGAAAAAAGGAAATCCTATCAGACTGAAGTGGGCGCTCGCTCACAGTTTCTGGTTATTGGAACTGAGTAAAACTAAGAATACTTATGCGCACCGTGTTAGACCTACCGAGCACGTTCCAAACCGTTCTTAGTGCAACAATTGACTAGGAGAGCTACAGCGATTACGCACTTTTTATGGAGATTTTCTTTATTTCTACGTTAATAGACCTTGTATATACGCATTGAATTGTGCGTAGTGAGATTGTCTTTTCTGTTTAGCGCGGGAAGTTTATATATGACGTATGTCATACTCTACTAGAGGTACATGTCGTGTGGTCCTTTGGAAGATTTGGAAGACTAACACTTGTGTTGATTTTGGTTTCAACTTTTATTGTCCTACCAACTCTCGAGACCTTACTAGGCGATTCTGCTGATAACCTTTTGATCAGAGGTTTTGTTTCGAATGCCATGAACCTAACCTATGGCAAGGTGGCAACTTTTCCTACGCTTTGGGAGGTCGCTCAGCTTCAGTGTGTAGGTCATCCTAATGGGACAGCGTATAATTGGACGGGTGTTCCATTGTTCTATCTATTGCAATTGGCTAATGTAGAGTCAGGGGCTAAGGAGGCTGTATTTCTTGCTGAAGACGGATTTTCCAGTAGTCTTACGCTTGACCAAGTATTACATCCGACAACCATATTAGCATTAGAGGTAAACGAGACTACTATTCCTTTTGAAGATGGATATTGGACTGGTGGATTAGCAGGAGGCTACCCGTATAGAGTGGTTGTGCCTTGTAGATGGGGTTACAAATGGGTTGGTTGGATAGATGAAATTGAAGTGGTGGACTATGACTACAAGGGCTTTTATGAAGGAATAGGGTTCTCGGATGACGCTGAAATTCCAGGGTGCTCAGGTCTGCCGATGACTACACCTCCATACCTAGAATTCAACGTGACATGGCGAGACACGTATACCGTAACCGTTTTCTCTAATGCCACAGTTCAGGATGAAGGCTTTAACCAAACGATGAAACATATATGCTTCACCATTTCTTCCTTCGACAGTTCTGAAGCCTTTGTCTATGCTATTGTTCCAAAACGGCTTTTGACAACAGACTTCACAATCGTCTCGGATGATATAGAAGTCGAACATACTGTTATGCATGGTGAAAAAAATTCCTTCGTGTACTTCAATCTGAATGAAGGTCTGCATACTATAGAGATCAGTGGGATGCTTCTTGCTGATGTGACAGGTCTAACGCCCGGCGAACCAGATGGTGAGGTGGATATGCGAGATGTAGGCGTTGTAGCAAGACTTTTTGAAACTAAGGACGGGGATCCATGCTATATCAGTGACTATGACATTAATGATGACTCAAAGATAGACATGAGCGATATAGCTATAGTAGCCAGAGATTTTGGAAAAATCCTTCCTTAAATCGCGCTAGTTGCCATTGCGCTTTAAGCTCCGAACTTTTTGGCCTTGCCAATTAAGTTTATCAAAATGGGCATTATATCCATGCCTCTTATCCTGTTTAAACCGCCTTTGGCGCATGTTCTCTCATCATATTGTTTTACGTCGTCTCGGCGAACATAAGGGCCAGTTACTGCTATGGGGACAGAGTCCCCTTCATGATTTTTTGTATTGGAAGATGTTGTGTGGTCAGCGGTTACAGCCATATAGGTTAGGTCAGAGTCAATATTGTTAAGAATGTAATCAAGCATGGCGTCAATTTTTTCAATCAATTCAATCTTCTGTTTGATGTTTCCGTCATGGCCTGCAACATCTGTTGCTTTCACGTGCAGAAGTACAAAATCATTTGTTTTCAATGTTTTGATTGTTGCTTTGGCTTTGGCCATGAAATCTGTTTGAGGAGTTCCTGTGGCGCCTTTCACATCTATCAACTTCATTCCAGCGACTTTACATACTCCTCTGATTAACGATGAAGCAGCCACACATGCAGAGGTTAGGCCATATTTTTCTGGGAGAGGCTTAATATTGGGAATTGTGCCTGCGCCTCTGCACAAAATGATGTTTGCTGGTGGTAGTCCACGTTCAACTCTCATCTTATTAATTGGATGCTGCTTCAAAACTTTGTGGAATTTTAGCGTGAGTTCTCTTAGAATCTTTGTGGTGAGCTCAGCCTTCTGACTTGAGTCTAACGGTTTTATCTTTAAGACTTTTTCTCCTATCTTTCCAGGATCAGAGTCACTAACTGCTGATGATGGTCTTGGCTTTCGAATAACGAGCGCAGCACGATGCTGAATGGTGTTTTTGAACAGAAAATCAACCTTAGGATGTTTTTCCAGCTTGATCTTTTGAAGACTTTGAGCCAGTTTGGAAGCGTCCTCATTCACGATTCTACCAGCACGCCTATCCAAAACAACGAGATCGTCATCGACTGTCGCAAAGTTGCATCTGAAAGCAACATCTCTGGGTGAAACATCAATGCCAGAGCCTACAGCCTCGAAGGCACCTCTTCCAGTATAAACTTCCAAGGCGTCATAACCAAGTAATGCTAGAGTAGCCGTATCGCTTCCTGGAATCACTCCTGGCGAAATGATGTCCATTATACCACAGATTCCGGTCTTTGCTATTTGATTCAGTGAGAGCTTGTGAGCCGCTTCCAAAGGCGTCCTCCCACCCAATTCCCTAAGCGGTCTGTCAGCCATTCCATCCCCAATCACAAGAATTGCCTTCATCATGATTCCCGCCTTTTCGATGAATATTCAAGTTTAGACAGAATATGGTTAAAAACACTTGCTATCTTGACGGCACACGCGTTACGATTTGATAGCTTAACATACTTTCTGTCCTATCTTATCTGTAGAAAGAGATAGTTTGTGCCTATGTGGCTAAGTCAGAGGTGTAATAGATAGCGGGCGCGAAACTTTTAAATAACTTCTTCTATATTGTTGGCGTCAGTGGTTGAAATGGGCGATCGTGTTCCACACCGCTGAATTTATGGTCCACTTAGCTGATATCAGGATTGATTTTACACTAGAATTATATGCTTCTAACAGCGAAAGAAGGAAGAGATGAAAATGTCAGAGATGGGTATTACTGTCAAGAAATCTGAAAACTTTTCGGAATGGTACACGCAAACCGTCTTGAAGTCTGGAATGGCTGATTACGCGCCAGTTAAAGGCTGTATGATCTTCAGGGAACATTCTTATGCTATATGGGAGAAAATTCAAGGAATTTTCAACAACAGAATAAAAGAGAAGGGTCACAAAAATGTATATTTTCCAATGTTCATACCTGAAAATCTCTTGAAGAAAGAAGCAGAGCACTTCGAAGGATTTGTTCCAGAGGTTGCATGGGTCACCATTGGTGGAGATAGACGATTGGAGGAAAGGCTTGCTATTAGGCCTACATCTGAAACAATCATGTACCTGATATATGCGAAGTGGATTAGAAGCTGGAGAGATCTACCAGTAAAACTGAATCAATGGTGCAACATCGTAAGATGGGAAACAAAAGCCACAAAACCTTTCATAAGGACAAGAGAATTCTTATGGCAAGAAGGCCACACCGCCCACGCAACGAAGAAGGAAGCAGACGAAGAAGTCATGGAAATACTGGGTATTTACAAGGACTTAGTGGAGAATTACTTAGCAATTCCAGTGCTTATTGGAAAGAAAACTGAAAACGAAAAATTCGCTGGAGCTCTATATACAGCAGCCTTGGAAGCCCTGATGTCTGATGGAAAAGTACTTCAAATGGGAACTTCCCACAACCTCGGACAAAACTTCTCTAAAGCCTTCGACATCAAATTCATCGGAGAAGACGAAAAGGAATATCATGTTTGGCAAACATCATGGGGCATAACAACACGACTAATAGGTGCGGTAGTCATGGTTCATGGAGATGACAAAGGACTAGTGTTGCCACCGAAAATTACACCAGTGCAAACTGTCATAATCCCAATACCGTACAAAGACGCTGATAAAAAACTAATACTGAAAAAAGCCACCGAAATCAGAAACACACTCATAGAGAACGGAGTAACGACTACTCTCGACAATAGACCAGCGTACACTCCAGGATGGAAATTCAACGAATGGGAACTGAAAGGCGTGCCCATACGAATAGAGATTGGTCCAAGAGAGGTAAAGCAAAAACAGTTAACTCTGGCAAGACGAGACACCTCTGAAAGGCTGATCATAAAAGAAGAGGAAATAGTGAATACCATAACTGAATTGCTTGAAGAAATCCAAAATGACCTCTTCAACAAGGCTCAGAAATTCTTGGAAGACAACATCATTACAATAGAGAACTATAGCAAATTCAAACAGACTTTGAAAAAGAAAGGAGGATTTATTAGAGCATGCTGGTGTTCAAGCCCAGTATGTGAAGAGAAGATAAAGGAAGAGACGGGAGCCACCATTAGACTAATACCTTTCGAAAAAGAAAAACCATTCGCAAATTGCATCTATTGCAACGAAGAAGCAAAAGAAATCGTTTATTTCGCCAAAGCATATTAACCTATAGCTGGCAGCATCACGCATGCTGTGTATTATGAAAGAAGCATCGTATCCTTCTAGTCGAACATTTTTACGTTTTTACTGAGTTGCTTGGCAACATCTTCTAATCCTAATTTTCGTAGGGTTGTCTTTGTTGGTATCCCTCGTTCATCCCATCCTCTTTTCCGATAATACTTACTCAACATGACATCATATTTTGCTCTGTCAAGTGTTGCACCTTTCAATGGACCTTCAGTCAGTGGTTCCTCAAACCATCTTGCTGGCGGAATGTCCATTTCTCTAGTCCAGTTCTTACGAAACTCGCCTACCCAGAAAGCTCGAATCAAAGCGTATATTCTGTCAGCTATTACGTTCAAGTCTTTCCAACTCATCTCCAAACCTGTTGCTGCATGCAGAAACTTTGTATACCATTCAAGTTTGAAGCCGAGTTCAATCCATGGAAGCCTACAAACTGTTAAGGCTTCAAAAACTCCTCCGCGGATGCGTTGGAACTCAATGACCTTATCAACTTTTTCGAGGCTATAGCTGTTACGCCCAACCTTTACTTCCCAAGATATAACCCAAGCATCCTTATGGTGTGCTCCGATGGAACTGGTCGCAAAGGCTAAAGCCATGGCTGGTGCAGCGTGACAATCATAACCTGAAACCTCCAAGCCCTTAACATGCATCGCCCATCGTCTTGAGTTTCGACCAATTTTTTCAGCGGCAAAACGGACACCTTCAGCCAACATATTCCCCAAATTACGTCTATAAGCGATGTCTTCGATCAGAGTCTTAGTCGTTTTGAGTTTACCCCATGGAACCTTCTCTTTAATTAATCCTTTCTCTGAAGCTTCCATCGCAAAACCAAGAACATTGCCCAACGAAATTGTGTCCAGGCCGAATTCGTCAGCCATTCTGTTAAGAACTGCAACTCTTTTCAAGTCACCTAATCCTATATTTGAACCTAGCATCGCAACATTCTCATAATCAAGCTCCGACTCTTTTCTATAAGAACCCACAACAACATTACCACATACCATGTTGCATTTGGGACATCCACGCTGAGAAACTTTCAGTTTCTCCATGGCAAAACCGCCGATAGCCTCAGCCTTCTCAAAGACACCCTCACGATAGTTGAATGTTGGAAGAACACTACTTTCTTGACTCCATTCAACAGTCATCATCGTCCCCTGCCGCTTCCAAAAAGAGTAGGGAGGCTTTGTCAAAATCTCTCTGTACCCATTCACACCTAATTTATTCAATTCTTTTGGATACGCTGCAGACAAACTGCCTGAACCAATTACAACAACAGCCTTCAAATTCTTGGAGCCCATAACCGCTCCCATTCCAGGTCTACCACCAGCCCTTCCCTCCTGACAAACGATGTTGGCGAACTTCACAAGATTCTCTCCACCCTGACCTATGGTGAGGACTCCAGCCATCGGTCCATACGCTTGTCTAAGTATTCTTTCAGTTTCAAAGGAATTTGAGCCCCATAAATCTTCAGCGTCAAGAAACTCCATTGATTTGTCTTGGACGAGTAGAACAACTGGCTTCTTTGATTTGCCTTCCACAATCATGGCGTCGTACCCAGCCTTACGCATCTGAACAGCAGTAAGTGTTCCAATATTTCCATCTCCATAACTGCCAGTCAACGGACTCTTGGCTGCAACAACAAGTTTGCCACTACTTGGCAAATCAAAACCAGTCAAAGGTCCAACAGCAAAAACAAGTTTGTTTCTAGGAGATAACGGGTCAGTTCCAAGCTTAAGTTCATCCCACAAGATCTTGGCTGCAAACCCCCTTCCTCCAAGGAAGTTCTTAGCTATCTCTGCATCATACTTCTTTGCGACGGTCTTAGTTTTACTCAGATTGACACGTAAAAACAGTCCATTCCAACCAAACATGATGATTCACCCTTCAAAGTGGATTGCATATATTTCACTTGAATCTAAATAAAACTTGACTTATCCTTTAACTAGATCACCAGCGTTTCCGGTTCCACACACCTGTTTCTCAGACTTAAATCGCTAACTCGAAACTTCTTGTCATCATAAAGAACTGTGAATTTTTCATTACGATAAAGAGCCGCCGCAATTCTACCTATAGCGTCTGCTTTCATGATTCCGCTTCCACTCGCACCACCTACAACAATCAGATCATTCTCTTCGAATATTACTGGTTGACCATCCAATGTGTTAATCTCGTACAATCCTGCAAAGGCTGAGGAGGGCTTGCAATCTTTGAACTGCGGAAAATACTTTACAAGAACTTGATATATTCCGTATTGATAGAATCTCTTTTCAGGACGCGGCTCTTCTTCAAGTTTGAAGGCTCTTGGAAAGTCGTCAGCATGCCCAAGCCAGAAGACCTTTTCATTAGGAAATGGTCGAATGAATACCCTCGGTTTGGGTAGAATAGTGAAAGGTATACATCCTACAGAATTAAATCCCTTCGTAAATAGCAGTTGCTGCAAATCTTGAGTTTTTGCTTCTACGGAAAAAAGTTGTCTTTTCTTAGGCTTAATGAAACATTCCATTCCAACAGCATCCAAAAGCTGAGGACTCCAAGCTCCAGCCGCCAAAACAGTTTTTTTAGCTTTGATAAATCCTCTGTCTGTATTCACCCCAGCAACCCGCGTGTCCTGCCAGAAATACGGTTCCTCCGGAATACCTAATGGTTTTCGCGGCTCAGCGACAAGATTTTCCACTTCCACGGAATACTGTATCTTTCCACCAAGCCTCGAAAACTTCTCTTCATAAAACCTGACAAGGCAATCAGCATCAAAAACCCCTGCCTTAGGAATGAGAATGCCTTTGCAGACATTTCCCAAACCCATTAACTGTGCTTCTTCATCACTAGCCAAATCTGTCTGCATACTCAGCTTACTAGCCAGTTCGTCTCCATCATATTCTTCATATTCAAGTCCTTTCCTAGCTAAACCGTCTAAAACAGGACGCGTTTCCCTGTAGTCTTCCTCCGTCAGAAGCCAAAGATAACCAATCCATTTCAGTTTCAGGTCCACATTCAAATTCTTCTGCAAATGGCTGTAAAATCTCACAGAAGAATCTGCCAGAACAAGATTTGTGTACGAAGAGAATAGACAACGAAAGGCTGAGCCACTTTTAGCTGTATTCGCTTGACCTGCAGCATCAAGCTTATCAACTACCAAGACTCGTGCCTTTGGATTTTCATTCTTTATATGGTACGCTGTTGATAAACCCAGAATCCCAGCTCCAACTATAATAACATCATATTCAACCATATGTGTTCCTCAGACCCATAGAATTCTAAAAGCACATAATAGCTATTATAAAATTAACCCTCCGACCATAACATGATCCCATCAGCCCTGTCAAGAGAACACTTATTTATTTCTGAGAGATATAAGACAGAATCTGCAATTGGTAGTGGTAACATGCGAATAGAAAGTAACATGCAAGCAGTTTCAACTCTCATGTTAATAATAATACTTTTATGCTCTGCCATTTTCGGAGCCTTTATAGGTTATTTGCTTGTCATGTCGAGCTACTATAACATGCCAGAAGACACTACATTGCTAATAGTGGAAGATGCAATTTTTCCAGTTTTCGATGCGGAATATTTCAACGTAACAATTCTTAATCCTTCAAACTCAGCTTCAGACACAAATATAACGGCAATCCGCTTAACTATTGAAGGAAAAAATCAGGAATACAATATTACAAAAGCTGAACCACTTTTTCCATTTCTAATCAGTATAGGAACAGAACAAACTTTCAAATGTAAAGAAAATTGGAGCAACTTCACTGGGGAAACTGTCAGAATCGAACCTATAGCGGAAAATGTTTCAACATTAAGCTATTCATCCGTCCTTCCAAAAGTAGAGTTGACAATAACGCCCACTTTTGATTGTTCTCAAAGTATACAATATTTTGATTTAACTGTAGAAAACTCTGAGGAATCCATTATAAACCTTACAATTTCAGAAATAGTGTTATTCGGTATGAATATAAGCGGAAGTGTGACTCCTGAACTCCCACAAGTTCTGCTTCGAAACCAAACAGAAACATTTCGGTGTAACTGGAATTGGGAAAATCTAATCGGACAAAGCATTACAATCACCGTGAAAACACAGGAAGGATATGAAGCAGTTTACGTTACAGATGAACTTCTAGGGGCATTCCTTAAAATAGAAGAAATCATATTTGATTACACTGATGTAACTCGCTTCAATGTCACGATAAACAACTTGGAAGAATCAACCACAAAAGCAACGATAACAGAGCATATAAATCTGACTATGCAGGATGGCACGACTATTCCAATCAACCGCACCATAAAAGGATCTACCTACGGTCTAATTCCGAGGAATCGGACCCGAAGTTTTGAATTTACTTGGAATTGGACTGAACATCGAAACGAAACAATAACAGTCACCGCTTTCACCTATGAAGGTTTTTCAGTACTAAACGAAACTGCGAAGACACCTTCTGAAGTTGTCTGGAATGTGACTGATGTGCAGTTTGACTTAGATCATACAGAATATTTCTTGGTCAATATAACGAATATGCCTGTCTCTCTACAAAGTATTAATGTTACTCAGATAAAACTCGGCGAAGATGAAGTTGACTTTGAGCCTCAAGTAATACAAATTGGAGAGGAGAAGGTGTACAACTGCACATTTGATTGGAAAAGTTTGAGAGGAGACAATATTAACATCACTGTTCTCACAATCGCTATCCAAAGTGGAGACGAGCTGAACATTTCTAGATCTGTTACAATACCTTCTGTTGGCTTAAAATTGCCAGTTAAACCTAGCATATCTGAATCGGATAATGTCTTCTATGTCAACATTATAGTCTCAAATTCAAACAATTCCCTTCAAAATGTCACTATCGCCAAAATATTTGTAGAAACAGATGGCAGGACATATACGATTGATGGAATTGGGCATCTTCTCAAGATAGGTGAAACAGCCAGAATTTCTTGTGTATGGAAGAATACGGAACCTTATTTGGTTGCAAGCCTAGAAGTTATCGTCTACACTGAAGAAGACTTCCATGTGTCAAGAACATGGCAACTATAACACGCGTTTCCACTTCCAGTAACAAACCTGAACTCTGAAACGGAGGATTGATCAACTTAAAGGTTACAGAAAGGGTGCAAGCAATCCAATACGCTATACGCGACATTGTTGTTAATGCGAAAGAACTGGCGAAAACTGGGAAGAAAATCTATTATTTAAATATAGGGGATCCTGTTGCATTCGATTTTGATACGCCACTACATGTTAAGCAAGCTTTGATTAGAGCAGTTGAAGAGGGAGCCAACAGTTACTCTCCTTCGGAGGGGTTGCTTGAACTCAGAGAGGCCATAAGAGAGAAGGAAAGAAGAGTTAACGAATTCGATATCTCTGCTGACGACATTATTGTTACCATGGGGATTTCTGAAGGTATAAACATGATCTTAGCTGCACTCGTCAATGCTGGAGATGAATTTCTTCTTCCAGGGCCTACTTATCCACCGTATATTGCATATACGAAATTCTATGGTGGTGAACCGATAACATATGAAACTGTTGAGGAAAATGGATGGCAACCAAATATCGACGACTTAAGAAGTAAAATATCGGATAGAACTCGAGGGATTGTGATAATCAATCCTAACAATCCATGCGGAGCATTGTATAATGAGAAAACCGTAAAAGAAATTATAAGTTTAGCCGGTGAAAACGAAGTTCCGGTCATATCGGACGAAATCTACGATCAAATTGTATATGATGAGAAGTTTGCTAGCACAGCCCACTTAGCAAAGGATGTTCCAGTGATAGGACTAAACGGGTTTTCAAAAGCGTATTTAATGACTGGATGGAGACTGGGATACATATACTTTCACGAACAAAACAACAAGTTGCAGGAGCTAAAGCAGTGTATCCAGAAAGAGGCTAGAATAAGATTATGCGCAAACACACCCGTTCAAAAGGCTGGCATAGCCGCCTTAACCGGCCCACAAGACCATCTTGAAGATATGATGGAAAAGCTTAGAGAAAGAAGAGATTATACGTGGAAACGACTGAACGAAATGGAAGGAATAAGCTGTGCCAAACCAGAAGCAGCCTTTTATCTTTTCCCAAAAATCCATGGAGTAGGGTCAAGATGGAGGTCAGATCGCGAATTTGTGTTGGAGCTTTTGAAAGAAACTGGGGTGCTCTTTGTTCACGGTTCAGGTTTTGATCCGATTTACGGGGCAAATCATTTCCGAGGTGTTTTCCTTCCACCATTTGAAATACTTGAGCAAGCTTTTGACCAACTCCAACGATTCATGGAAAAGAATAGTTAAAGGAGATGAATTTTAGTTAGCTGCAATTTCTGCTTCATTCGTAAATCGGTATTCCTTCCTTGGAGTCTCGGACAAGCTTCTCAAATTCCTGAATCAAATATTGTGTTATTGGTCCGGGTTTTCCGTTGCCTATAATTCGTTTGTTCACTTCTACTATTGGAATGACTTCTGCTGCTGTGCCGGTAAAGAAAGCTTCATCGGCAGTGAACAAATCTGTAGGTGTGATTGTTCTTTCAACAGCTTTGTAACCAAGCGTTTCTGCTAGTTCCATGATAGTATTTCTTGTTATCCCGACTAAGGCGCCTGTAGATGTCGGAGGAGTTATAATTATTCCATTTTCTATTATGAAGAGGTTTTCGGCTACACCTTCGCTTATGTGACCGTTTTTATCTAGACATATGGCTTCGTCGAAATCTGCTATGTTTGCTTCGATCTTTCCTAATATGCTATTTAGATAGTTGAGGGATTTGACTTCGTGAGATGTTGCATCTACGGGATCTCTTTTTATCCAGACAATCATGGCTTTTACTCCCTTTTCTTTTGGTTCGCCAGAGTGTAGTTTTATGACGTCTGTTATGATTATCACTGTTGGTTTTGGGCATTTTCTTGGGTCAAGTCCTAAATCACCAACGCCTCTAGTAATGACGAGGCGTATATACGCGTCGTGCAACTTGTTTTTCCGTAAGGTTTCGAGGATAGCATTTATCATTTTATCTTTTGTTAAGGGAATATTAAGCATGATTACATGTGCTGAGCGGTATAGTCTATCTATGTGTTCTTTGAGTTTGAAGACTACACCGTTGTAGGCGCGGATTCCTTCAAAGACTCCGTCCCCATATAAGAGTCCGTGATCATATACTGAAATTTTCGCTTGTGATTTTGAATAGTATTTTCCATCTATGTAGATGAGTAAATCTTTTCCCAAGGGTTTGGCCTCCAAACTTGAGAGTTTAGTCTATCCATTAAGGTTTGATATATCTTTTGCAAAAACTTTTTGTTTTCGTCATTGTCAACCGTAGAATTGTGGCTTTTTTGAGAGGTGCTTGGGAAGGGAGAGTGGTTTGAATGGTTTGTTTTCTATTACTTGTTTAATTATGTCTGTCAGTTCTTCAAATCTCATTCTGTGTATCTTTCCAGTTTTTCTGTCTCTCACTGGAAGCATATTTGATTCCACCTCTTTTTGTCCTATCACGACTATGTATGGAATCCACTCTCTTTCAGCTTCTCTGACTCTTTTTTGTACAGTGAATGTTCGGTCATCAATATCTGCGCGTATTTTTTGTGCTTCTAATGCTTCTGCCAGTTTTATGGAATGTTCAAGATATTTGTCTGTCATGGGAATCATGCGTACTTGTGTAGGTGAAAGCCATATAGGAAGCATTGGTGGTTTATCGTTTTGTTGTTCCTTGTAGGCTTTTTCTAATAGTGCGTAAATGCATCTTTCGATTGCTCCGCTCGGAGAACAATGCATTATCAGTGGATGGTGTTTCCTGCCTTTTTCATCAACATAGGTTATGTCATATCTTTTTGCGTTTTCAACGTCAATTTGATCCGTGGAAAGGGCTGCTGCCTTGTTCTGGTTGTCTACGAAGTTGAAATCCCATTTCAGTGAGAAATAGAAGAAACGTTCATTCCACTTTTCAACTAGAACTGGTCTGCCGAAGATTTTAGCTAAAAGTACTATGAATTCTTTGTTTTCTTTGTAGAAATCCTTTGTGAAGCGTATTGCTGCTTCGTAGTCGTCTCTGGATAAACCTATTTCTTCTAGAATCTGCATGCACAGTTTGAATCTTGTTATGAACTCTTTTCTAGTTTGTTCGAGGTCTGTACAGAAAGCGTGGCAGTCTGGCATTGTGAATGCTCGCAGTCTTCTCAGACCCGAAACCTCGCCTCTCTGTTCACGTCTAAAACTGTAACGTGCCAATTCGTAGACTCTTAGTGGCATTTGTTTGTAGGAGAATTGGGTGTCATGAACTATCAAGAATTGTCCGAAGCAAGAGGCAAACCGTAGAAATAGTTCCTTATCTTCGGATTTCAATAGGTATTGCCTTGCGGGAAAACGGTTTATGTAGTCTGCTAGGCTTGGATGTTGAAAATCATACATGATTGGAGTTTCAACTTCCATCGCTCCATACTCCGTTACCCTAGTAGTGACAAGCTGTTCGAGTAGGGATTTGATTAACCGACCTTTTGGATACCACCGAATGTTTCCAGGATCGCTTCCAGGCTCGTAATCAGCTATCTCCAGCCTTTTCATTAACATAACATGTGGCGGCTTCTGTTGGCTTGCCCTAACTTTTGAGATTTCATATCTTGCAAATTTTTGTAGGTTTTCATGTTTTTGGAAGTTGAACTTTTCGACGGATACCATTTTTCCGTCTGGTTGGAGGATGTGCCAGAAAGATTTCAGTTTTTCTTCAGCTTCTACTGCTTCAGAAATTTCTTCTTTCTTCTCTTCTACTTCGGCCGGCAGTATAACACGTGATTGCTCGGCAAGGGGATGACCTTTTATGGAAATCGTGAATTGTTTATTCCACCCGAAGGGTGCACGATACACTTCTAGACCTATTTTGTTTGCATAGGCTTCCATAGCCTTAATTGTTTTCAGTGCGGTTGCAGGTTTTGCTAGGTTTCTGCTCAAGTGCGCGTATGGATAGATAAGAATTCGGTTTACTTTCAGCTTTTCAAGGAAGGCTTGAACCTCGTCTATGGCTTTTTCAGCTACTGTTTCGTTGTCGTCTCTTTCAACTGCTGTAAAAAGGACAACAAGTTCCTTCAGTCGTTTGTCTTCTTTTTTAGCTTCTTCAGCCATGGCTATTTCTTTCTGGACAGGTTTATATTTGATGAAGTTTGAATGCAGCTGTAGTATTCGCATAAAATCACCTCTTTATACAACTTTACACTAGTTTATGTCGCCACTGTTCGACCTTCTTCTCATTTTTGATTTTCTTCTTATATTCTTTGTAATGCTCCTTGCATAAGTAGGCACGCCTTTCAGCTTCACCAATTTTTAAGCCAGATGACTTGACCTTTGCTGCAGAGATTGAGCGTTTAGCCTCTTTGTCACATCCAGAAATGCTGCATTTTATACCTTTGGAGATGCGCCCCAAATTCGAATACCCCTTTAGGACTTTAATGCGATTACAATGTGTGTCATCACTTAATTTCTTTTTCATAGAGTGTCCGTGCTCTTCGATAAATCTCTGCTTTGTCACCAGAAAACTTTGGACCTACAGTCTCAATGATAAGTGAAGCAGCAGCCGAACCTACACGTGCACACCACAACAAACTTTCATTTTGGATGTATTCAGCTAGAAAACTTCCAATGAAAGCGTCGCCGGCTCCTGTTGGATCAACAATTTTCTCTGATTCATATGATGTAATATTATAGATGGTTTTTTCGTTGGAAAGCAAAGCCCCCTTCATACCTAGAGTGACAATTACTATTTCTACGCCATAGTCATGGACTGCCTTTATAGCTGATTTTACGTTCGACATACCAGTTACTGCCTTAATTTCGCTCAGAGTTGACTTATAAACATCGATAAATTCTAATATACGCTTGTCAGGTAGAGGACAGTAAGTGACATTTCCATTTTCGTTGAAGTTACGTAATAATCCTTGGGGGTCAAGAGATAGCAACTTAGCACAATTTCTCAATTTAACAACAACTTCGTATGTGATTTCATAGGCAATAGGTGCGATATGAATGATTTTGGCTTTCAGAGATTCTGGTAAGTCGTCAAGAGTGATGGGTGGAGTTCTACTCTTCAGTTGCATTTTTCTGTTTGATAGTCTATTACTATATTTCAGTTCGAACCGCGTAGTTTGTGCATTTTCAGCCTTAACCATGCCAGACAGATTAATGCCTTCTTGTTCAAGCCATGACATGTAAGCGTTAGGAAAATCTCCGCCGACTTTAGAAACAACAGAAACAGTCGCATTCAAACGCCTGGCAGCAAGGGAAGCATAAGCTGCAGAGCCACCTAGAACATTGAGGGGCAAGTCCCTATCTGGCAAGAGAATTGTATCTATGGTCAAGTGTCCGACCGAAACGATATCAAACACTTACGGCTCCATCCTTCTACTGGAGTATTATATGCAATTGGACTTAAAACCAACGGAACCTCGCTTTACGATGTTGGTTTAAACCGGTTTCCGTCAGTCTTTTATTGTTAAATTAAAAGTTGTTCGATCTCTTACTTATAACATCTCGAAGAAAGCAGATGTGAAATATAAAATACTTCCTCAGGTGAAATGGATGTATCAGTGATGTTTGTGAGTGGCAAAGATGTTTTAGAAAAAATGAGGCGGAATGACCTAGTTCTATCCATGAATTTACGAGTTGGCATGGGAAACCCATCAATCGAAGTTGCAAGCAAACTTGGCTTTGATTATGTATATTTCGACTTTGAACATGGTGTTCTTGAGATTGAAACCTTCGCGAAATTGATAAGAGAGGTCCATCTTGCTGGTCTAATAGCGTTGTGCCGAGTTCCTGGACTTGATGCAGCTATTGTGAATCGTGTTCTCGATGCTGGTGTCAGCGGGATTGTTTTCCCACATGTAAAGACGAAGCAAGATGCGATGACAGCTGTGGAATTAACAAAGTATAGAACCCCCGCGATTCCTGCTGGCAAGCGAGGCTTTGAGCCTGCTTATGGACTTCCAAAGCGTGATGACGAGAGTTGGGCTGACTATTTCAAGCGGGTGAATGAGGAGACATTAATTGGATTAATGATAGAAGACAAAGAGGGTGTTGACAATATTGAAGCCATTCTCTCAGTTGAAGGTGTAGATTTCATCTACATCGGCAAGATGGATATGGCTTTCTCCTATGATGTTCCCTTCACACCACAGGCTGGAAGGGATGACCCTGTTATCGAGAAAGCCATCACGAAGATCTGCACCGAATGTAAGAAGAGAGGAATACCCGTCAGATTTAGCACCGGTACAGCTCCAGAAGACATAGTTAAAAACGTAAAGAGATGGCTGCCAAAAGGAAGATCTCACTTATTCATGGTAAATGACATAATTCTCCTCATGCAGGGCGCTAAGCATTACATGGATACACTGAAGAAAGGATTGAAAAAGAGACAACGTAAAAGGAGAGAATAAGCCTCAAGATTTGACGATAGAAAGCATATTAGTAGTGAATGATATTTTGGCATGCGTATACTATGATTGAAGCATTAGGATTGCTTTGGCCAAGTCTCCTTCGCATTCTTCCAAAGTTTTTCTTGCTTCATCTAAACTTTTACCGGTTTGGTCAGCCACAAGCTTAACATCCTCTTCAGGTATGACTGGTTTATATTCTAATACTTTCTCAACGATTTCTCCGCCAGCTACTTGAAAGATTTTCTGTCCTTGAACATCCATTATCGCCACTTCAGGCTCTTCAATAATTATTTCTTTACTACTTGTTTTTATGATAACTTGTTCAACACCTGGTATTGCGTCCATGCTTAAACCCATGCGTTTCATCATGCGTTTTGCTTCTCTTGGATTTATGCGGCGTTTTCTCATAGAATCACCTTTCCACTTTACATTCATTCAAATCTTATACTTAACTTTCTTCTATACATCCGCGTCTGACTTTTACGGCAACACCCCTCTTGAAAGCTTCCATCTCTTCACCAGACAAGACAGCACGGCCAACAGCAAAAACCTTACCTGTTCTGTCAACGACAATAACCTCATCTTTTGGACGAATTTCACTGTCAGCTCTTACGATATGTTTTGCAAAGACATTTCTACCTTCAGCGATATACACTGAAATGTCATCCTGAATAGTAACAAGACACCTTGCTGAGTTTGCATTTTCAACAATTCTTTTCGCTCCAAGAATGCTTAAGGAAAACAATCCGTCCGTCGGACGAAGGGTTACTAGTCTTTTTCCATTCAAGTAAACATAACGGATTCTGCCCGTTCTTTTGGAGCGAACTATCTCTACATTTTCTGGAAAAAGCTCGTTGCCTACGCCCTTTCCAAACTGGTAATCCGCCACACTTCTAATCCGTCTAATCGCATCAACCAATTCATCGCACCATTCAACTTAACCTTTAGGATTCGACAACTATAAAGACAACAAAAACATAAAAACAATTCAGGTGCAATAAGTGCAGTGTGAAGTCTGCGGACACAAAATCTTCGGTAAATCCTATAAAGTCATAATTGAAGGAGCAAAACTAACTGTATGTGGCAAATGCGTCAAGTATGGAAAAATCGTTTGGGACGAAAGAACACCAAAAAGATTCATGTCCAAAACTAAAGCTTCAACAAGTCCTTTGCATTTATTCACTAAGAGCAGAAAGCCGCCGCAACTGCCTGTGGAGAGCACTTTGGAGCTTGTAGAAGATTTTGATGCAAAAATAAGACAGGCCAGGCTAAAGCTAAAATTTTCACATGAAGATTTGGGTAGAAAGATAAACGAGAAAGTATCGGTTCTTAAGAAACTTGAAACAGGAAAAATGGCTCCAGACAACAAGCTTGCGACAAAATTGGAACATGCATTAAAAATCAAGTTGCTTGCTCCAGCTTCAGAGAAGAAAATTCAAAAAGCAAAAATTTCTGGACCTGTAAGCCGTGAACTAACATTTGGGGACTTAGTCAAATTGGACAAGAAGAAAACGGGAGAGAAAACACAACGAAAGCAATCATAGTCCAACGCCGTAGACATTTTGAACTGTCAACCCTCAAAGAGCTCAACAGTTTAGCGGAGAGTGCAGGATATTCTGTTACAGGCAAAATGGAGCAGGTAAAGGAGCTGGACTCTCGCTACCAAATAGGCTCGGGAAAAGTGGAGGAACTCGCTCAATTGGTCAGAGAAACGGACTCTCAAAAAACAATCTTTGACAATCCGTTGAAACCTGTCCAAGCTTACAATCTAGCAAAGGCTACAGGCGTCGAAGCCATCGACCGTTTCCAATTAATCTTGGAAATCTTTGTTAGAAGAGCTACAACAAATGAGGCAAAACTACAAATTCAATTAGCGAGATTGCGATATGAGTTGACACGGGCGAAGGAAAAGGTGAGACTGGCAAGGAAAGAGGAGCAGCCTGGATTCATGGGTCTAGGTGCATATGAGGTAGATGTGTATTATGAAACTGTGAAGAGGCGAATACAAGTTATCCGCAGAAAATTGAAGAAAATTCGGAAAAAGAGGCTTTTACACCGTAAAAGAAGAACAGAACTGGGATTTCAGTCGATTTCTTTAGCAGGATACACAAACGCTGGAAAAAGCTCTCTGTTTAACGCACTTACTGAAGAAGGAGTTCTAATAAACGAAGCCTTATTCACAACACTGTCAACAACAACGAGACTTGTGGAGATTTCAAGGAAAAGGTTTCTGCTTACAGATACAGTTGGTTTCATAGACCGCCTTCCACTAAAATTAATCGAGGCATTCCAGTCTACTCTTGAAGAAACCATCTATTCGGACCTAATACTTCTGGTGGTAGATGTAAGCGAAGCGATAGATGTTATTGAAAAGAAGCTTTCATGCTGCCTAGAAACGGTAGCACGCATTGGGGCGTCCAGAATTCCAATAATAACAGTTTTCAACAAGATTGATCTACTACCCGAAATGAAATTAGATCAGAGAATTGAAAACTTGAAGGAAAGAACGCCAAATCCTGTGGTAATTTCAGCGTTGTATGAGACTAACTTTGACCTGCTAGAACAAGAAATACTGGGAATTCTGAAGAATTATATCCAAGCCTCGTTCACCATTCCATTAACTAATGAATCTATGTCTTTTATCTCATGGCTGTTTAACCGTGCAGATGTAAAAACATTGAAATATGTGGACAACGATGCCCACATAGTCTTCGAGGCAATTCCATGGTTTGTAGAAAAAGTGAAAAAGCGTGTAGAGAAAGAGTTTGATGGTAAATTCGAGAAATTTCAGACAGCAGAAGCATAGTAAAAGGAATAGGAATGCCTAAAATCGTAGTTTTAAGGTGGGGGCACAGACCAACAAGGGACGAAAGACTTACAACGCATATCGCATTAACAGCACGAGCATTGGGAGCTTCAGGACTCATACTATCAGACATAAGAGACGAACAGATTAAAGAAACCGTTGAAAAAGTCACAAAAAACTGGGGAGGCCCATTTCACTTCGAGATGGGATCATCTTGGGAAAAAACTGTAGAAGAATGGAGAGCAAGATGTGGAATAATTGTTCACCTTACAGCTTATGGAGAGAACATTCAAACGAGTGATGCGTTACGAAGAATTAAGGCTTTGGAAAAAGACATATTGGTCGTTGTTGGAAGCCAAAAGGTTCCAAATAAATTCTTCTCAAAGTCTGTCTCAGATTTTAATGTTGCAATTGGAAATCAACCTCACTCTGAATGTACAAGCTTAGCTATCTTCCTAGACCGCTTTTTTGAAGGAAAAGAACTAACAAAGAATTTTGAAAACGCGAGAATTAGTATAATCCACCAGAAGAGAGGCAAGAAAATAATGCGGAAATGATCAGTTTTATTTTAGAAGCTATGTCTTATTTTGAAATCTTGAAACTTACCAGTATAGTTTTCCCAAGTTACATCTAAACGCGTAACTCTTGCTGCAGGTGGTCCTTGTCTACAAAACTCCACAAGTTTTCTCACAGCATCCTCCTCTCCTTCAAAAACTGCTTCAACTCTACCATCATACATATTGCGAATCCATCCCTTAACGCCATATTTTTTTGCTTCATATTTTGTTTCTAGTCTGAAGAAGACTGCTTGAACCTTACCACTTACAAACATATGGGCTCTAATCTTCATAAACTTCGCCTATCCATGGTTGTTTGTCTTTTGTGTTTATGGTTTTTGATTACGAGTGTTCATTTCAACTTATCTCTCTCCGCAGTATGGAAGTGTCGTTTCATCGGTTGTCTTAAAAGCTGTTGTGGCATTGTCATGTTTTTTGGTGGTTATTTTGGAGAGCTGTAGCGGGAAGTTGCTGGTTTATGCTTCAAATTTTGCATTGAATGGAAACCGACTGCAGTCGGTTAGTGTCGCAACTAAGAAGATAGCTAAGATGTTGAAGTTGCCCATGGAAGTTGTTACTTTTGGGGAGGAGTTTACCCCCATATATGTGTACTACAAGAATGGTGATGAAGAACCCATTCCAGTCTACTGTAATAAAGGCGTAGAAGCTAACATGCTGGAGATTTACGAGGCTTTACGAAACATAATATTTGTGCTTTCTTTTCATCCGGATCATTCAGTGTTGAAGCCAATACGAAACGAGGTTATGCTGTTTTCTTGAATTTTATTGTTTGATTTTCAAGTGTTATTTCATATATTTGGTTTACATCGAAGCTTATCTGTAAACTTTCATATTCTTGTTCGGTTAGAAACAAAATTATTTTAGGAGTTACAAACTGCTTTTTTACTGGAACGATTGATAACTGTTGTTGGACTGCTTGGAGAACATCTTGTACAACCTTCGCCTCTTCAGTTTTTGGTCTAACAACAAAACGAGGGATATTCCGTTCTTCAACTAATTCTATGCGTTTTCCAAGATTACTATCTAAGTCTCGAATTGACTCGATTTTATGTACTCTAACCCTAAACATGACTAGTCATACTGTAAATCGTTTTGGAACACTTATACGTTTTCTTGAAATAAGATCTCTTTATCCCGTTTTTATTCTAGTATATCCGTATGATAAAAAGAACAACGAAGGCACACATTTCCATTAGCATGTTTAGGGGTGTCAATTGGGTAATCTCTTCTAGAATATGAAACTACTCCATCTCTATGGTTGCAGGCGGTTTTGGAGTAATGTCATAATATACCGTTGACACATTTGGGCATTCTCTGACTATTTTCTTTGCAATAGTGTATAATGTTGTCCATGATATTTCTGAAACTTGTGCTATCAAGAAATTTGTTGTTTGAACAGCTCTTACGCCAATGACATATGGTTTCTTCCCGTCTATTTCTTCAATTGCATAAAGAATCCTTGCCACCCTTGGGTTTTCAGTGACAATTTTTGCTTGAAGAGAAATGAGGTTTTGAAGGGTTGCATGGTGGATTTTTTTATTCATTGTTTGAACCTTTATGCCTACTATTTCACCGTATCGTCTTTTTCCTCCCTTTACTCCAGTTGCCCTAGCTGTGAAGATTTTTACATGGATATATCTTGAAGGGACATTGAGAATTCGCGCCGCAATCTCTTTGATATGAACAGAAATAGATTGTTGCAATACTTCTTCGTTATCTATGACCACTGCGAAGTATTGACTAGGTTTATGTCTTGAAAGTTCATGTTCAACAATGGTTGTGGCTTTCTTCACCGTCTCCAACTTTTCGGGACGAATCTCCCCGACCACGCGCACAGATAAGCCTGGACCTGGGAATGGTTGTCGTTCAGAAATCTCAGATGGTAATTCTAAAAATCTGGCAACAATCCTAACTTGTTCTTTGTACAATGTTACGAGAGGTTCAACTACGTCAAATCCGTAAAGTTCCACGGGATTTATGCCCATCTGCTCCAAAACGTTGTGCTGTGTCTTTACTCCCCTCATCGTTTCTTCTATGTCTGCACGTATTGTGCCTTGCACAAGAATTTTACAATTCTCTTTCTTGGCTACTTCGCTTAATACTTGATAGAAGGTTGCTCGAAACTTCTTCCGTTTATTTTCAGCGTCTTTCAAACTTTTCATAGCTTCTAGGAAGCGTTCACGAACATTGACTACTTTTGTTTGAACATTGAAGGGAGGTTTGGAGAGGATTTCAGCTATATTCTCTGGTTCTTCTATCCGCATGAAAGCGTCGTCCAGAGTCGCACATACAAGGTTTTTGCCAATTGCTTTATGAGTCAACACAGCACATGTTGTACTGTCAACACCGCCGGAAACAGCCACCAAAGCACGTTTATCACCAATAGTTTTTCTCAACTCTTTAATTCGAGCTTTAACAAAATTCTTAGGATCAAATTTCTCCAAGTTGCCTTTCTCCATCTAAACTATCAGCTGATTTGCCATTTCGCGATTTAAGTATTTACCCCCTCTCGGCATCTTACCAACACCAAGAACCTTCCTCATCATCGCCATTGATATAGGACTTTTGAGTTCGTGCAAATCTTTGAACCTTATGAAAGTTGCGATTTTTCTGCCCTTAAGAAAGTCAACATATTCATCGAAGTTTTTTAAACAAGTTTCATCACTATGTGTATCCCAAAGCTCTGTATAATCTCCAACTAAACGTTCAATGAACTCTGCGACTCCTTGAATCTGCATTATTGGTTTTTTAACGTAAAAAAGAAGTCTCTGGGTATTAAGGGGACCTACACGATTTCTTCTTACGAAGACTTGAGGTTTGTTACTGCTTCTCCCTCGTTCGTATAGTCTTCTCCACCACTTATTGTCGGATATCAGGATATAAGCGTAATACCTATTTGACAATGTTCTGTTCCTCCAGAACCTAATTTGTAGTTAGTTATTAAGGGCTTATAATAATAATTTTTGGCATGGGTCTTTTGGGTTCACGTATGTTGCAATTAGCATGTGTTAAAGGTGATCTTTCGAATCTGAAGGCTTAACCAAATTTTATATTTACGACATATGATTTACATAACATATCTTAGGGTGGGAGGAACGTGAAACTCGTAACGGTGTTGTTGCCAGAGGCTTATCTGGAAGGTTTAGATGAACTTGTAAGGGCAAATATGTATCCGAGTAGAAGTGCAGTAATAAGATCTGCAGTTAGAGATTTACTGAAGAAAGAACTCTGGGAAAGAAGAGGAAGATAGCTCTCCTTTCTAGTTTTTGTTTCATTTACACTGATTTGCTATGTTCCTAATTCTCTTCGCAGCTTCCGCTGGATTTTCTGAAAGTGTTATTGCCCTTCCAACGATCAAATATCGTGCTCCTGCGTCCAAAGCTGACATGATTGCTCCGCCTTGAGCACCTATTCCAGGCGAATAAATTGGAATTTTTTCGCCGAGTATTTTATGTATTTCTCTTATTTTTCTTGGATAGGTCGCACCGACGACAGCCCCACCAGCATTCCATCTTAAGGCTTTTTCGGCAAAAGATGCATACTGAAGAAATCTTTCGCCAGTTTTGGTGTTGTAGATCATTTGTCCGTAACCTTCGCTAGCTCCTTTATGACTCATATAGATTAGAAGGATTACTCCGCGTTGCAATTCATGCGCAACATCGAAAACGGGTTTCAAACCTTCTTCCCATCCTACGAAGGGATTAGCTACTAAGGCGTCAAAACCGGCTACGTAGTAGTATTGAGCAATGATTTGGTTTGTAGAGCCTACGTCGTTTATTTTGCAGTCCATTATTGTCATCAACCCTTTGTTGTGGGCGTTTCTCACAAGTTTTTCAACGCCGTTGAATGTGCCCAGTGGAAGAATTAGGTGATGGTTAAATTTTATGGCACAGACATAATGGTGTACTGCCTCCAAAATGTGTTCTGCTTTTGCGAAGAGGTTTTGGCGGTTTTCTGATCTTTCAAATGGAAAGTCTAAGGCTAGGATAATGTTGGATTTTCTGTTTTTTGCTGTCTGTTCCATTTTAGCGAGGAAAGTCAAGGTTAAACACTGTTATTCATTTAAGGGTAAGGATTAAAGCTTTTGTTATTTTGGTTTCTCCCTTGAAGTCAGTTTTGCATGATCTTGTTACTTCTACCTCCTTCCTTCAGCCACTCTTCTGTTATTTCTGGATTCTATACGCAATAGCAAATTTCTTGTTTAGGTAATTATTTTGTGTACCCTACATTTCTGCAGGGTAAACTCAAGTGCAAAATGAAACTTCACAAGAGTTTCTGATATGTGAGACGGTTTTTCAATGTTTGGAAATCTTGTTGTGACAATCCTTTATATTTACTTCTGTAAATAGCTGCAGCGGGATGGAAAGTTGGAAAAACTGTCACCTGTAGGCCCAAAATAGAGGTCTGAAAAAATTTTCCGTGAGCACGTGTTATACCGTTGAATGGCAACTTGGCTTTCGAGAACATGTAGGCTGTTGAAGAATTCCCCAAAGCGATAATGAATTTTGGTTTAACGAGTCGAATTTGCCTATCTAAATACGGGGTGCATGTCTCGATTTCATTAAGTAAGGGCTTGCGGTTTTTTGGAGGTCTGCATTTCAAAATGTTGCCGATGAAAACTTTTTTTCTTGAAAGCCCCACTTCAATTAATAGAGTATCAAAGAGTTTTCCTGCCGCCCCTACGAAAGGTTTCCCTTCAGCATCTTCCCAGTAACCGGGAGCCTCTCCAATAAACATGATTCTGCTTTCTGAACTACCTTCGCCTGGAACAGCATTTCTACGGGTTTTCCAAAGTTCACATTTGCGACAAATAGAGACTTCAGCAGCAAGAGCGTCCAGAGACTCCTTTTTAAGCAAGACAAATCTCCTCACAGACTTCTTTTTTCATTTACTTCCAAACACTAATTACTGTTATTGAAGAGGTTACTCTATGTGTGCCCGACAAGTTTCTGTTCATTTAATTTAAAGTTTTTTGTGTTGCGAGGTTGCGTATGCATGAGTTGGAGTAAAATTGATTATATCGTCTTTGTCCTTCTACTGTACGTTACGGAGCAAGTGTGGTGTGCTAATATCTATTTTGTGTTTTTTACATGTTTCAAGCACTATCTTTCTTAGATCTGCATCGATTTCTCGAAGGCGCTTTATTTCATTAATGAAGACGTAGAGGGTATATTCAACTGCAAAATCTTTGAAGTCAGTTATTCTAACATAGGGCTTCGGTTTTTTCAATATTCCTTTTACATTGTTGGCGGCTGCTGACAATGCTGTTTCTACTTGATCGAAATCCAGTTCATATCCGGCAGTGATTGTACAAGTTCTTCTTACCACTCTCTTTCGTCCATAGTTTTTTATTTCTGATTTCAACAATTCCTGATTTGGAATGGAAACGAAAACATTGTCAAGTGTTTTCATCCTTGTATAGATTAAATCTATGGCTATGATATCCGCAAATATACCCTTGAATAAGATTCTGTCACTGATCTTGAAGGGTCTGCTAGTCATCACTATTATGCCGGCTATGGCATTACCAATAGTGTTCATTGCGGCGAAGCCTACAATTGTGCCTCCAGCAAGAGCTAAGAAGCCAGCAATCACTCCTATATCAATACCGAACTGAGCGATGACAACACCCAAAATCACTATGCCTGTTACCCATTTGAAAATTCTATTTAAAGCGAAAGCGACGTTTTCCTCAAGCTTTTCTTGCTCCTTCATTCTTATTATTTGTTTTGCAATGAGTTTATACACGGCATAAGCAATTGTAATGACTGCAGCTGAGAAAACAATCTGCCACGAGTTCGAAGTAACCCATTGACAACAAACATCAAAAAAATCGCTTAGAACAGTCATACTATGCATCCTTTTTACCTAGTTCTCTCTGTCTGACTATAACTTTTGCGCTTTTTCAACATTTTGAAAAAAAGAGATGTAGATTCAAGTTTAAAAGAACTCATGTGTTCTTCTTTCTCCTGCTTTTACACGCTTATATTAGTGGTAATTACTGAATAACACATCTGTAAACCAGTATTTCTCAAGATTTTGAGAATGAATAAGTAGTTTATTGAATATGTTCTATACATAAAACCTAAAAATCATCTCTTAATAATATTTGAGGCAATACAACATGGATACATGGAATCAGAGAAGCAAGAATTGTAACCAGCAATTTAGAACATCTGCTTCAATGCATCAGCGCCTTTCATTCTCACATCCACGCCAAGATTTTTCGCCTTAGACGTTACCGCTTTAACCTCCCCATCTAGAACATCCTCAAAATTTTTTACACCACTGACCGTTGCAGCAGCAATACTAAGTTTTTCAGCAACATCAACATTTAAGAAACCACACATTACAAACCCTTTATCAGCAATTACCAAAAGCAATGGTGGAGAATCTGGTAACTCAACCTTCACCCCGACACAAGTCTTATTATACACCTTAACAGACGCGACATATATCATGCGGACACTTTCCATTGATACTTGTCTCTACATATTCCAAGGGCATGTATTTTTGTGTTTATGTTTAGATTTTACTAAAATTTTCATATACCTTGCAAAACGTAGGTTGCTGTATACATGTTAACGTTATTATTATGGTCCGTGTAACAAGCTTGTTAAAAAAAACGATGCTGGCACTGAGATCTTACCAAACAGTGAAAGCGTGGGTTCAAGTGTTTCTATACGCTTCCAACTCTTTAATAATTCTTTAGTGTCTTTTATTAACACACGACCAGTTAACTCGATTAGAAAAAGGAAGAATAAGCACTAGCATGAAAGTGGAGAGATTTACGCTATGCTGACGAAACTGAAGGAAAAGGTTCAAGTGATGCTTGTAAAAGAAGCGAAAGCAGCCCATAGAATAGGGTTGACACCAAACATGGTAAGCGCCATAGGTATAATTTTTGCTTGTCTATCCTCTTTAGCTTATGCTGCATGGCAGATCAACATCTTTTTTCTTTTGTTTGCTACTTTTCTGCTCCTGTTTTCAGGATTCTGTGACGCTTTAGATGGAGCATTAGCTAGGGTCCACTATGAAACAACAGTCTTCGGCGGATTTCTAGACTCTCTGTTAGACAGGTATGCAGATGCAGTTGTATTAGCAGGTATAATCATCAGCGGATTATGCAGTATTCTTTGGGGTTTGACAGCAATGACAGGATCTCTGCTTGTAAGTTACAGTCGTGCAAGGGCAGAAGCAGCTGGAATAAGGATGGAATCGATAGGATTAGCAGAAAGAGCAGAACGCATAATTATATTATCCATGGCAAGCATAGCAGCGACTTTCTTTCAACCTGAAACAGCAATGAACACTGGCATAATCCTGCTTGCAATACTCTCCAACCTAACAGTTCTGCAAAGAGGAATATATGTTTACAAAAAATTAAAGAGTCAGTCTTAAAGACTAACGTCTCTGTTTTCCTCGCTTTCTTGGTTTGCGGCGTTTATCTTTAGCCCTAACCTTCACAACACCTCGATGCACAGCGCATGAAACACAGTAGAACTTCGTCTTCGTTGGAGAACCGATATATGCACCTTTCTGACGAAGCTCCTTCGCCAGAGAGTAATCAACTAGAGAAATCCTTTTGGTTACTTTCTTAGCTTTGTCTCTGGGCACCATTGCACCACAACTAGCGCATTGAACAAAACCGCCACTTCCCTTGCTGCCTTTAGATCTTCCATGACCTTTCCTTTTGGTCGGCATTATATTTCCCTTTCTTTTCGATTCGGTGTAAATGTACTGCACGCACCTTATATATCTGTCCATATGTTTATCGTTGAAATCATCTCCTACAAACTCCTCTTCTTTTAGTCTGGCAGAACATATGTGCCTTTGATCCAGTCATGCATAATCTGCAGTGGATTCTATCTCATTCTTTTCAAATGAGCACGAAGACGTGCACACACTAGTTCAATCTTCTTCGGACCGCCCCTAGGTGCATCAGCCCACTTATCCACGTTTATTCCCCAGTATTTACGTGGGGTGCCAGGATAGCGTAGCACAATGTGAATGTGTAAATGTGGTACGTGGTGTCCCAAAACGAATACATAGATGTGTTCTGCTCCCTCCGTCTCTTTCAGAGCTTTGCTGAGATGGATAATCAGCAATCCTAAAGCTTGGGCTTCAGGGTCTGTAAGATCTGCCAAACTTGGAACATGACACTTGGTCTCAACCATAAGGTAACCAAGATAAGCGGTAGATTGTCTTTCACGAATTCCAACATGCCCCGCATAGGCCAAATCATCCTCGAAGATGACCCCGCCAGCTACCGAGACTTCTCCTCGATGTTTCTGACAAATAAGACAACCCATGTATTTTAAGACCCCTACATAGTAGACTCTTATTAATAATCCAAGCATCCAACTTATAACCTCGAACGTCACGTGCGAATGCACGCGTGAGGAAGACGAATTACTATTGTTCAGAAAGCTTGATGTGAGTCTTAACACATTTCCGTGAAACGACTATATGTCTGTTCTCAATTTGAGAAGGGAAGCGATGTTAGCTTTTGAATCGATTTTCGGAATTATTTTTCCTGTAGAAGACGTAAAGAGGGTTGTGACTCCTGGTCCATGACCTGATGAGACGCAATTCGTATGTACAACTATGCCGACTGACATGGCACCTTGTCTATAGATTCTCCCGTAAGAGTGATCTGCGTCTCTTATGGCTATAAGGTTGCCAAGCCTTAAATCATCAAGTCCATACTTCTCCCTAACATTTTTGTCAAAAAGTTGGATATCATAATCTCCAGAATATGTTTGATCTGCTCCTAACCCAGAACCCATTATTGCTGCTGGGATCACATGTGTAACTGGAACTTTCAGTTTTTCCCCGTTTGGGTTGGAATCTAAAGACTCAAGGAAACGTGGATCCATATTCATAACCTTTATGTCTGGAAAATCTAGAAGTCTCAAACCTACACCATAAGCTTTCACGAGAATTTTGTCGCCAAGCATGAGCTTTTCAAGAGTGTCTGGTTGGAAGTCTACCAGCACATGCTCTATTCCACCATGTTTACCTGTCACAACGCCTCTTTCTCCTTTCGCGTCCTCTGTAACCACCATCGCTTCATTTCCAACACATGAAAGCACATTCAACGCTGTATTCGCAGCCCGTTTATAACGTGAATCATCCTCCTTATTTTCTATGCTTACACCCGGCTCAACATGATCCGCTTCCCATCCGCACGCAAGGTCACCTACTCTAACATTATAGGTAATTCCTCCGACACCTGGCAAAACAACTGGTTCACCCTCAGCCGAAATTCTATAAACCCCTCTCCCATAAACTGGACTAGCTACCTCACCAACAACCGAAATCTTCACCAAATTATCAATGTTTGTTCTCAACATACCAATTCTCCACATCAAACCTAATGCATTAGCTAACCGGAACTAATAAAACTCACCCAGTCTCAGCACACTATTTCTATACTATCTATAATAAGTTCTGTGTAGCTTTAGTGCGTGCAAGGCCTTTGTCACTGGCGCGCGCTAAATACAATTTTATGTGAATTACACATACTTGCCTTATGAAAAAATGCCCCACGAAAACAAATGTTTGAAAATTGCTTTAACATCTTTTGAGACAGAGAATATGTTTTTGAGACTTTGAGATGTTTGAACCCACACGCTTTTAGAGGCATCAAATGTAAATTTGGTCTGGCTTGATTCAACGGTTTTTCATACGAAAGACGTGCCTAGTAAAGAATCATAAAGGCTTGGAAATTATGTGTCGTTTTTGACGCATGACAAGTTTTAAATGTAGGATGACTGTTTTGAGAGCATTAAGTTACACTTGACGATATGTTACATCGTTCACGAGGCTGAGAATAATGTCAGACATTGGATTAAGGTCGAAAATGTTGGTTAAGGATGTCATGAGCAGTCCAGTTATAACCATAGATGAAAATGCACCAGCGAATCAAGTTGCAAAACTCATGGATAAGCATGGTTTAGGCTGCATAATAGTAACGAGCAAGGAAGGGAAACCTCTCGGAATAATTACAGAGAGAGACTTGGTTCGAAGAATCTTAGCTAAAAACGTTAAGCCAGCTTCTCTGAAAGCGAAAGAGGTTATGACCTCGCCTTTGATTATGATAGCGCCTGACGAAAAAATAAGTGAGACGGCTAGACGAATGAGCAGGCTGAACATCCGAAGACTGGGAGTTCTGTATAAAGGGCAACTGGTTGGTGTGCTATCAAGCAAAGATGTCCTCGCAGTCATGCCTGAGCTTGTAGAAATCATCCAAGAACAAGCTCTTATTGAGGGAGAAAACCTGGTCCACGAAGCAGGGGAAGAGTCGACGCCTCTTGCAGGATATTGTGACAGTTGTGGAGGCTGGTCAAACTCTCTAGAAGAGGTTAATGGAGACTTTCTCTGTGAGGACTGTGCAGCTGAATTGGAAAGCTGAAGTTGAGAGGTAGCGGTTCACGTTTTAACGAAATCATGGAGAAGAGACACCCGTTCAATTATGAAGATGAACTTGCAACGAAAACCCACCTAACGATGTGCGCGTGCTTCTCCATAATAACAGAGTAAACCTTAACATCATACTCCACCTATTCGGATAAGTAAGAGAGCGGGGAATTTGACTGTAGACCTAATCTTAAGCAGTGCAAAAGCTTACATAAACAAGAGAATAGTGGACTGTAGCCTCGCAATTAACCAACGGAAGATTTTCAAAATTGGCAAAGAAGCAAACATGCCCAATGCAGAAGCAAAAATCGATCTAAAGAATATGCTGGTCTTGCCAGGATTGATAGACGTTCATGTTCATCTACGAGATGAAGGAAAAACGTACAAAGAAGATTTTTACAGCGGAACAGCAGCAGCAGCTGCAGGGGGAATAACAACAGTTCTGGATATGCCCAACAATAATCCAGTAACGATGAGTGTTGAAACTTTAAGAAGACGAATGAAAATTGCTGAAAGAAGAATTCTGGTGAATGTTGGCTTCTACTCTGAATTTCCAAAAAACACAAAGGAAATAGAGGAAATCATCAAGGAAGGTGCAGTAGCCTTTAAGCTTTACCTAGCTGAGCAGATTGGCGGATTAAACATAGATGACGATCATGCATTAATGGAAGCATTCAGAATCGTAAGCAACATGAACGTTCCAGTTGCCATTCATGCAGAAGACAGGGCAGCGTTAAAAAGAGCTGAAGAAGAATTCAAACGCGCCAACCGTAACGACATAGAAGCATTTCTTGAGGCACATTCAGAAAATATTGAAGTAAAGGCTGTAAAACGCCTATTAAACATTGCCCAAAATACTAATCTGCGCATGCATTTTTGTCACATAAGCACAGAAAACGGGTTAAAAGCAATAATCGATGGAAAAAAAATCGGAATGAAAATAACTTGTGAAACAACACCACATCACCTATTTCTGTCAACTCATGATTTAAGGCGAATTGGAATGTTAGCATTAACCATGCCACCACTTCGTGAGAAACATCACATTGCAGCCCTCTGGGATGGAATTAAAAATGGTTGGATTAACATCATAGCTTCAGATCACGCTCCACATACATTAGAAGAGAAGAAATGTAAGGTGATTTGGGATGCCAAAGTTGGCATACCATGCCTTGAAACAACACTTCCACTGCTGCTTACACAACTGAAACACAAACGTTTACTAATAACTGACATAGTGAAGTTGATGGCGGAAAAACCAGCTGAAATCTTTGGACTAGAAAGTAGAGGCTATTTGAAGGAAGGAAATAACGCGGATTTGGTTGTTGTAGACTTGGATAAAAAGCACAAAATTGATACATCACAATTCCATTCAAAAGCGAAATACTCTCCGTTCGAAGGATGGCGTGTTGAAGGAAAACCCGTGAAAACCTTTGTCGGCGGACGATTGATTATGGATGAAGGGGATATTATGGCTGAAGCGGGAAGTGGCCAGGTAATCCGGAGAGAGTGAAGGGTTGAAATTTATTGCTGATGGGATGCTTGGAAAATTGACACGTTGGCTTCGAATGTTAGGGCACAACGTGAAATATTCAGACAAACTCGACGACTCCCAACTAATCATGATAGCTAAAAAAGAAGGAAGAATATTACTTACAAAGGATCTGAAGCTCTATCAACAAGCCACAACAAAAAGGCTTGACGCCTTATATCTAGAAGGAAAAACAGAAGAGGAAAAACTGGCAGAACTCGCAAAGAGGTTTAAAATCAAACTGGAAATACATATGGCAACATCAAGATGCCCAAAATGCAACACCATAGTGAAACCGATACCCAAAGAAAAACTTGCAGACAAACTTGAGAAAAGCACATTCACATACTACGACAAGTTTTGGGAGTGCCCGAAATGCGGGCAAATCTACTGGCAAGGAGCCCACTGGAAAAGAATAAGGAAAACACTTGAAACATCAGAAAAAATCTTCAAGAAGACACGAAACGAAAAGTAATGGTTAACAGTTCTAACAGGTTCTGTTAGAAAAAAGAAAAGGTTGAATTTTCACTTACTCTTTTGTCCGAAGCCATTTAATCGGAATATCCTGATAGGTGCTGTCAGGCAATGTACGTCTAATTGTTATGGGTAGGATGCCTACCTCAATTTCTCTCAGAGATATATCAATCGGACTTGTAAAGCCTTCAGATGCCTCAACGAGTATGGGAGCACCCATGGATATTTGAAGAGCCCTAGCTCCTACTACCCGAGCTTTCTCGAAACGCGTAAGCTTAGGTGGTCCTATCAAAACTTTGTTCTCGTTCCTAGACGTATTCTAATACACTCCGGCGCCTGCACCCATTCCAGGGGGCATCCCTCCCGGAGGCATTCCTCCAGGGGGCATAGGTGGAGTTTTCATTTTGCCAGCTGCAATTACATCGTCTATTTTCAGTATCATCGAAGCTGCCTCTGTCGCTGACTTTATTATCTGCTTCTTGACAGCTAGTGGCTCAAAGACTCCTGCTGCACTCATATCTTGTACTTTTCCGGAGTGTACCTCTATTCCAGTCCAAGTTTCACCTTTTTCGTGTCTTGATCTCAGCTCTGAGAGTATGTCAATTGGATCTAGACCAGCGTTTTCGGTTAATGTCAATGGGACTATTTCAAGTGCTTCTGCGAAGCATTTGACTGCAAGTTGTTCTCTTCCTGGAAGAGTTTCCGCATATTTCCTAAGTGCCCGTGAAGCTTCAAGTTCCGGTGCTCCACCCCCAGCTAAGACTTTTGGTTCCTCAACTATGTCTCTAACTACACATAGAGCGTCATGTAGTGATCGTTCTGCTTCGTCAACTATGCGTTCTGTTCCGCCTCTTATTAATATTGTAACTGCGCGAGGATTCTTGCATCCTTCTATAAACGTCATTTTATCATCGCCTATTTTACGTTCTTCAACGAGACTTGCATATCCCATATCCGTCAAGCCTATATCATTCAAGTTTGTTACTATTTTTCCGCCAGTAGCTTTTGAAAGCTTCTCCATGTCTGATTTTTTAATTCTGCGCACTACAAGTATTCCTTTTCTAGCCAAGAAATGTTGAGCCATATCATCTATGCCTTTCTGGCATAAGACAACTTTTGCTCCTGTGGCGATTATTTTGCCAACCATCTCTCGCAACATTGTTTCTTCTTGTTTTAAGAAAGCATCCATTTGTTCTGGGCTTTCAATGTTGATTTTTGCGTCAAATTCTGTCTTTTCTATTTCAAGAGGGGAATCTAGCAACGCTATTTTAGCGTTTTCTATACGTTTTGGCATCCCGGAATGCACGACTTCTTTGTCTAAGATTATGCCATTGATCAGCTTTGTGTCTCTTACGGACTCTCCAGGTTTCTTTTCAACTTTGATGTCGTCTATGTCTGCCTTATACTTATTAGCTTCTTTTTCAGCGACTTGCAGAACTGCCTTAACAGCCAGGTCAGCTAAGTGTTCTCTGTGCTCAGCTACTAGCTTGCTTGCCATAGATGTCATTGCAGTCATTTTCAGGTATTTTTTAGAGTCCAGGTCTACAGATATTGCTGTTTTTTCAAGTATTTTCAATGCTTGTTCTGAAGCCTTTTTGTATCCGTCAATTATTATGGTTGGATGAACCTTTTTTCCAACAAGTTCTTCAGCTTTCTCTAATAGTGCACCAGATACTACGACGGCTGTTGTTGTTCCGTCACCTGCTTCATCGTCTTGTGTTTTGGAAACCTCAACCATCATTTTGGCTGCCGGGTGTTGAATATCCATTTCATCCAGGATTGTGCGGCCGTCGCTTGTTATTGTTACATCCCCGAAACTGTCAACAAGCATCTTATCCATACCCTTTGGGCCTAGAGCGCTTTTCACGGTTTCTGCTACGACTTTTGCAGCCATTATGTTTGAGTGTTGGGCATCTCTTCCTCGGTTTCGAGTTGAGCCTTCCTTCAGTATTAAAACTGGAACGCCTCCAGCTGATGTAGACAAACTTAACAAACCTCCTTTAATGCGTCACAATGAAAAACAGCATTGCAATATAAGTTTTTCTGAAAAGAAAGGATGAAGTTAGATTCTCAAATATAAATTCGTAAAGAAACATCACTAAATCAAAGAGAACTAAAAATAGGAACACAACATATGAGAGTCACTTCTGGCTCAGCGAGCACCATAAATTATACATTAGGAAAGGACGACTTGATGCTACTCCTATATTTCTATTTGGAAAACCGTCGCTATATTGGTTTAAGTATGGTTTTCAACCCTGTTCCTGTCAGGATTATCACCATCTTTTCATCTTTCGATACTTCTTTTTCGGTGAGTTGTTTCTTACATGCTGCATAAGCAACTGCTGAGCTCGGTTCAACAAAGAAGCCGTTTCTAGCCAGTTCTTTAAATGCGTTCAGTATTTCATCTTCTCCAACTATAGTTACTTCGCCTTTCGCTTCTCTCAAACGTCTGACCATGAGGTCCAACAGTGGAGGATTTACACTCACTAACGCGTCGGCAACAGAAGTAACCTTCATTAATGGAGTATAACTCAAGTTCTTGAAGCGATGATAGAGCGGTGCAACTTGGGTTGTTTGACAAGCTACTATATTCGGCATATCCTTAATCATACCGGACTCGACTAAATGCTCAAAACCTTTTATTACACCTAAAAGCAGAGTCCCAGCGGAGACTGGTAAGTAAATACGTTCTGGAACATGCCAAACAAATTGTTCAGCTATCTCATAAGCAAGATTCCTTATTCCATCCCTGAATAAAGGATGAAGAATGTGTCCGACATAAGATCCATCTCTTCCAGCCTTTTGCGCTTCTTGTGCAACTCTGCTTCGACGGCCTGGAACCTTTACAACTTCTGCACCATAAGACTGGATTTGATTAATTTTTGGTCCAGAAACATTTTCTGGAACATAAATTTTGGCTTTTAGTCCTGCTCGCGCAGCATAAGCAGCTACAGAAGCCCCTGCGTTACCCGAAGAATCCTCAGAAATATAACCGTCCGCTTCCTTCACCAGTCTATGTACAGCAGAAAATAATACTGTTGAGCCTCTATCCTTAAAAGAGCCTGTCGGATTTGAATTTTCAAGTTTAAAGTAAATATTACCTGAAAATCTGACTGAAGGCGTCCAACCCTCACCCAAAGTTATGATTTCTCTCTCTTTGACATATGGAAAAAACTTCGCATAACGCCAAACACTGAAATTTCTCTTTAGAATTTTTCTAGATTTAAAATCAAAGTCAAGTTGAACAGCTAGGGGCAAACCACAAGAAGGACATCTGTAATCAAGTATGGTAGAAGAAGGTTTGCCACATATTGAGCATTTAATTTTATATTTCATACTAGCACCGATAATAGCTCTTAATCTGCGCCAAGTCTTAGCTAACAGGTTACGAAGTATAATCCTTTCCTAAAGGCGATTATGTTGGCTTCAACTGTCTTCTGAGGAACACTTTCTCTGATTGCTTTTTCCATTGCCTTTTTATTCACTTTATTGATTAATTTTGTTAGAGTTCCCAACACGATCATATTTGCGTAAATGCTCGCTCCGAATGCCTCTTTAGCGGTTTCTGTTGCCGAAATTCTGATAACCTTTGCTTTGATTTCGGGAATATTTTTAACAGTGCAAATGTCAATCAACAGAATCCCTTCTTCCTTCAAATCTCCTAAATTTTTGTTAAGTGCTGTTTGACTCATCGTCACCAGGATATCGCATTTTCTTACTCCTGGGAAACCTATTTTACCGTCAGATATTATTACGTCACTTTTGGCTGCACTTCCTCTAGCCTCAGCTCCATAACTTTGTGTCTGCACCACATTCTTTCCGGAATATACAGCACCTTTTCCCAAGATATGCCCCGCCAAAACTACGCCTTGCCCGCCGAGTCCGCTTATCCTTATCTCAATTCTGTCGAGTATTCCTCTGCACCTCCTCTATCATTGCATAGATATTTTCAACAATTGTCGGGCGGCGTCTATCCACAAATTCTCCAATAACTATATTTCTTTCCAGTTCTTTTTCACCGATTTTTTCTGCTTGCCGAACTGAGATAGCGTTTTCTGTAAACCACCTCAGCATTTCTCCGACTTTTCTAAAGCCAGCCTTTCTTCCATAAGCAGTTGGGCATTGGCTTAAAACTTCAATAAACCTGAAACCTTTCAATTGAAGCGTTTTCTTAATTGATTCTTTAAGCTCGTTTTGGTGGGATGTTGTCCAACGGGCAGAATAAGACGCTCCAGCTGTAACAGCTAATTTTGCAGCATCCAAAGGCTGTTCAAAACTTCCGTAAGGTGTTGTTGCAGTCTTTATCTTGAATGGCGTTGTGGGTGCAACTTGTCCTCCAGTCATGCCGTAAACCATGTTGTTGATCATTATGACAAGTATGTCTAGGTTTCTCCTCGCTGCATGTATAAAATGACTTAGGCCTATACTGACTATGTCTCCGTCTCCGCCGAAGACGACAACGTTCAAGTCTGGGCGAAGAAGTTTTATTCCTGTTGCAACTGGTATGCTTCTTCCATGAGGCGTGTGTATTGAATCTGCTATAAAATAGGGTGAGGAAATCCATGATGAACAGCCTATGCCACTGCAAAAGACAAAGTCGCTCAGGTTTTCATATTCTAGTTCGTGGACAGACTTTAAAAAAGCATTCATTACTGTAAATATTCCACAACCTGCACAGAACGGCAACTTCAAATCTCTCAGATATCTTCTGATAGAGAAGACTTTAACCATTTTTCTCCCCTCATTTTACGATCTCAGCTAACAATTCTTCAGGAGTTATTAATTCTCCGCCTCCGATTTTGTTCAGCGGAGTAACCTTTGCCAATCCATTTGCTGTTCTCTCCACTTCATAGTAAATTTGTCCTAAATTAAGTTCAGGCACAATTATCTTTTCAGCTTTTTCAGCAAGTTTTCTAATAATTTCGTTTGGAAACGGCCAGATTGTTTTCAGTCTAATATAGCCTACACTAATTCCTTTCGCTTCAGCTTTTTCAACAGCTTCGTAAATTGTACGAGATGTGCAGCCATATGAGATTATGCCTATTTTGCAGTCTTCGATATTATAATCTTCAAAATCTGAAATCTCTTCTTTATGATTGGTTATTTTATTGTTCAGTCTCTCTACGAGTCTCCTATGCACAAGAGGGTCAGTTGTGAACCTTATACCATATTCATCATGTGTAGAGCCAGTTACGGCAACATTAAATCCCTCGCCCACAGCTGGCATAGATGGAACCTCTTTCAAGCCAAAGAAAGCCTTTTCTCCAACTGTTGGTTTTATGCGATCAATAACATCTGTATCCCCTAATAGCGGCGCTGTGATTTGTTCTCTCATATGTGTAATCATTTCATCTGAGAGAATTATGACTGGGGTGCGATATTTCTCAGCTAGATTGAAAGCTCTAACTGTCAGTTCAAACATTTCCTGCACTGAATTTGGCGACAAAACTATGGATGAATAGTCTCCGTGAGTTCCCCAGCGAGACTGCATTGTATCCCCTTGTCCACATTTAGTGGCTTGTCCCGTGCTTGGTCCAGCTCTTTGTGCATCAACTATCACACATGGAGTTTCAGTCATGAAAGCGTATCCTATGAATTCTTGCATTAAGCTGAACCCTGGTCCAGAAGTAGCTGTCATGGCTTTAGCTCCAGTCCAGCTTGCACCTATAACTGCACCTATAGACGCTATTTCATCTTCCATCTGAATAGCTATTCCACCGACTTGGGGAAGTCTTTTTGCCAGGTGTTCAGCTATTTCGCTGGCAGGTGTTATGGGGTATCCAGCGAAAAAACGGCATCCGACTATTATTGCTGCTTCAGCACATGCTTCGCTTCCTTGCCAAAAAAGAGACCTTGGCTTAGTTAATTCCATTTTTTTCATCTCGGTCATTTGAAGTCTTGGTTAGGTAAGAGCTGAAGCCAAATATTAAACTATGACTCTCAAAACTTCATGCGTAGCCATATTTTCAAAGTATTATTGCTAAATATATCCCGCAAAATATGCGGATTTCAATATACGTCGATCAGAAATTACATCGGACAGAAAGGAAATATGGGCTTATTTGTAGGGTATGTATTCTTTACCCAACAGTTCCCTGGCTACAACCAGTTTCTGAATGTTTTTTCCACCCTCTGCACCTATGACATATGACATGATGCCACGCCATGCAGCTTCTAGAAGATAGTCTTTTGTATATCCAGCAGCTCCAAACCAGAGCATTGCTTCTCTGGCAGCATCCAAAGCGAGAGAAGGGCCTTTCCATTTGATCAGGGATATCCACTTAGTTACCTCAAGCGGCGTGAAGGTTTTAGCCTTCGTAACTCTCGTAGGCATTCCTTCTTCTCGGTATCTTATGTCTTGCATCCAACACGTTTTAAGAGTCATCAATTTCAATGCTTCCATCTCGCGATATGTTCTTGCCAGCTCAAACTGGATTGCTTCATTCTTGGCAAGAGGTCGTCCAAAAGTTTTTCTTGTTTTTATGTAAGGTATCGCTATGTCCATTACTCTTTGAATCATTCCTACACAACTGGCAGCTATCATCATCCGGGCATTATCAAACCCTTCCATAGTATAGTAGAAACCCTTTCCTTCATCTCCTAACCTGTACTCGTCGGGAAGTCGCACATCGTTCATCGTGAAGCCGCCAGTGGAAATTGCCATTCTGCCAGCGTCCCTATATGGTTTCTGCACTTCTACACCTTCAGTGTCTATTGGCAAGAAGAATGAAGTCATATTTCTATGATGAGTTTCTGGTGGCATTGGGCCGCTTCTCACGTTAATCCAATAACCACCTCCCCATTTTTCGCATTCTTCTGTACCGCTGATGAATGTTTTCTCTCCGTTGATAATCCATTCGTTTCCTTTTTTTTCAGCGGTTGATTTGAATCCGGCGACATCTGATCCTCCTCCAGGCTCTGTAGTTGCTATACCCACGAACTGCTTACCCATTATTGCAGGTTTTACATATTTCTCTCTAACAGTCTTACTGCAATGCCTATCTAGAGTGAAACCCCAACCGGTCTCAACAGCCATCAAAGCTGCAGCCGTAGCAATAGTTGGATCATAATATCCTATTACTTCAGCAACCAATCCTTGAGTCAACCAATCAATACCTGAACCGTTATGCTCCACCGGAACTGTTCCCATGACAACTCCTAGACTACACAATCCCTCAACGATTTCTTTAGGAAATGGATGTCCTGCATCATCCATCTCTCTAACTTTTTCAGCTGTTAAATTCTTATCACACCATTCTTTGACACTTCTTACAATGAGCTTTTGTTCTTCATTAAGATTGAAATCTATCATACACATCGCCTTATTGAAGACAAGAATAATTTTCGCCAATACATATAAGGATTAAGGAATTCTTTAGTGAAAAGTAGCAGATGTAACGAACAGATAACAAGTAAAGAACATATGAGAATTCTCAAGTAGAGTCAAATATCTGATGATAACATTTCATCTTTTCAATGTACTAAGATTCACTACACACTAACAATTGAACGCACAGGTTATTAACATAGAACAGCATATTAGCTAAATGGCGATGATATGATTCCAATTAATGCCCCACAAATTGGAGAAGAAGAAATTGAAGCAGTCGTCAAAGTGATGAAAAGCGGTGTATTGACACATGGATTAGGCACTGGACCTATGGTTACGAAGTTTGAAAAAGCCTTCGCAAAACTTGTGAAAACAAAACATGCGATAGCCGTAAACACCGGAACTTCTGCTTTACATTCCGTAATCGTAGGAACTGGAATTGAAAAGGGAGACGAGATTATTTTACCAAGCTTCACATTTGTTGCAACAGCTGAAGTAATTGCAATGGTCGGGGCCAAACCAGTTTTTGTGGATATACATCCTGAAACATACAATATATACCCTAAAAAAATTGAGAAAGCCATAACAAAAAAGACTAGAGCTATAATGCCTGTGGATCTGTATGGTCTACCTGCTGAAATGCAACGGATAAGAGAAATCGCTGGCAAATATGGTTTGACGATTGTTGAGGATGCAGCTCAAGCCCACGGTGCAAGTTATAATGGACATCCGCCAGGAGCTTTTGCGGATGCTGCATGTTGGAGTTTCTACGCAAGTAAGAACATGACTACAGGAGAAGGTGGAATGATAACAACGAATGATGATGAACTTGCAGAAAAGATATCGTTCATTAGAAGCCACGGGGAAAAAGAGAAGTATAAGTCTTTCATGCTCGGGCATAATTATCGCATGCCAGAAATACAAGCAGCAATAGGCTATGTACAGTTGAAGAAATTAGCCAAATTCTCAGCCAAAAGACGAGAAAACTCTGAAAGGCTATCAGTGAGACTTAGAAAAGCAGACAGCTTGAATTTGCCAAAAGAACCAAAGAGCTACAAACACAGCTGGTACCTCTACACTGTCAGATTGAAAGATACTCATGTTAAGAAAAGAGACAAAATTGTTGAAGCACTGAAACAAAAGGGCATAGGTGCAGAAGTCTATTATGCAACTCCTATTCATACCATGCCATACTATCGAAACTTCGGAAAATACAGTCTTCTGGAAACAGAGAAAGCAGCTAAGCAGGTGTTTTCGTTGCCAGTACATCCCGGAGTTACAGCAGAGCAGATAGATTTCATAGGCGAATCTGTCTTATGCAGCATAGCATAAGTTTCTCACTTAAGGTTTATATGAGATAAATTAAAGTAGTATGGGCGTTGCCATTTATTTGAAGTTTTAGAGGGAAATCATATATGCAAAAGACCAGGGTTGTCATAATGGGGGCAGCCGGCAGAGACTTCCACAACTTTAACGTCTATTTCAGAAATAATGATGCTTACAAAGTCTTAGCATTCACAGCCACCCAGATTCCAGGCATAGAAGAAAGAAGTTATCCACCGAAGCTTGCAGGTCCAAACTATCCAGATGGCATACCAATCTATCCGGAAGAGGAACTGCCGAACCTAATAAAGAAGTATGATATTGACCAGGTGGTTTTTGCATACAGCGACGTTCTCCACGAATATGTTATGCATAAGGCTTCATTAGTGCTGGCAAATGGTGCGGACTTTCGCTTGATGGGGCCTAAAACAACTATGCTGAAAGCTAGAGTTCCATTGATTTCAGTTTGCGCAGTTAGAACTGGTTCAGGCAAGAGTCAAACAACACGCCAAGTAGCAAAAATCTTAAAAAATAAGGGTTTAAGGGTTATCGCAATACGACATCCAATGCCCTATGGAGATTTAAATGATCAGATATGGCAGCGTTTCGCTTCTTATGAAGATTTAGATAAACATGAATGCACAATCGAGGAGAGGGAAGAGTACGAACCGCACATTGACAATGGTATAACCGTTTATGCTGGCGTTGACTATGAAAAGATTCTAGTAGAGGCGGAAAAGGAAGCAGATGTTATTGTTTGGGACGGAGGCAACAATGATTTACCTTTCTATAAACCTGACTTGCATATTGTTATCGTCGATCCACATAGAGCTGGGAATGAACTTGCCTATCATCCTGGAGAAGCTAACCTTGGAATGGCAAAAGTTGTAATAATCAACAAGGTTGACACAGCAGATTCGAAAAATGTTGAAAAGGTCAAGAAGAACATCAAGATGGTTAATCCAAAAGCTAAGATTTTGGAAGCAGCTTCGCCCATAACGGTTGACAAACCTGAATTGATTAAGGGAAATCAGGTTTTAGTCATTGAGGACGGTCCAACATTGACTCATGGCAATATGCCTTATGGTGCTGGAGTAATAATAGCTAAGAAGTTGGGAGCGAGAGAAATAGTTGACCCAAGACCTTACGCTGTTGGTTCCATAAAAGAGACCTATAAAAAATATACACATTTAGGCGCAATCCTTCCAGCGGTTGGTTACAGTGAAAAACAGATATCTGAACTCAAAGAAACTATTGACCGCACGCTTTGTGATGTGGTGGTGATTGGAACTCCGATTGATTTAAGAAGAGTGATGACTATTGACAAGCCAAATGTTAGGGTAAAATACGAACTTAAGGTGTTACGACCAGTGTCATTTGAAAAGATTTTGGAAGAATTTCTTAAAGGAAGTAGAGAAATTTGAATGATGAAGAAGCTGAGATCTCACGGGTGAAAATAAGATTTGTGATTGACGGTTTGGGGGAAGCTGAAGGGGAACTTGTACGCCATCTGGCACCTAGAACTGTAGACATGATTGTTAGGATACTTCCAACAGAGGGCAGAGCAGCCTTATGGAAGGAAGAAGTTTACTTCGAAATACCAGTGAAAATGGGAGAGGAAAAGGCGAAAAGTACAGTAGAAAAGGGAACTATAGCCTTTTGGCCTATGGGAAGCGCCCTATGCATATTCTATGGAGAAACTCAACCATACAGTCCAGTGAATGTTCTTGGCGAGATAACGAAAAATCTTGAACTGTTTAGCAGAGTAGAAAGCGGAACGAAAATAAAAGTCGAAAAATGACGGGACACTGAATATTAATAGTTTCAACTGCGTGTTTTTTGCTTAAAACGTTTATTCTGTTGGACTTGGCTTTATCAAATTTTCTCTTCTCAGCACTCCATAACTTCGAGATATTCAATGCCGTCTTTACTACCAGTTCTTCAAATCCTTGTAAATTGTATGACCCGCAACTTTGTAGTGCGCGAGATCGAGCTGTGCTAAATTTTTGCATGCCTTATCCATGAGACTATTTCTTCAATAGTTGGTTTTTCATTCTCAGAGAGCTTTCCCTGTTCACTGTAGGTTTTTGTTATCGCTTCCAATTTTTGGCTCAGCTGAATTGGTTCTTGGGATGCCAGTTCTTTTCTAGTTGTGACTCCAATCTCTTCAAGCAGTTCTACGTGCTTTTCGCTTATGCTTGGGATCATTAATAGTTGGGCTGTTGTCTGCAGATGCTCTATTGTATCGCGGGATGCTCGTGTCTTTTCCGCTATAATCCTTGAATCAGTCGTAACTAGATCGGCAACGGTAATTATTCCTAAGGCTCTTAGTTCTTCTCCAAGCCGAGGACCTACTCCTCTTATGTCTTCAGGTTTGTTATGGCTTGTTATTATTGGCTGTGGAAGCAATTTTTCCTCAAGTTTTGCAACTCTTTTCGTCATCTTTTCTATATGGGCTATCTGGTTTTTCATTGTACCTTCCAGTGTTTTTCGATTTTCTTTTGTCACACTTTCTATGGATGTGCTAATTTGCTGTATCGATTCGCCATATTTCTCCAGCGTACTCATCATTTCTCTCACGGGTTCTTGGAGGTTCTCTTCTATTTCTTGCATATACTTCTCATTTTTAGAGACCATAGAAAGGATTTCTTTTTTGGTGTTTCTTAGGTTTGTGGTCATCTTGTTCATGAATTCTTCTCGAGCCTTCTTGCTGTTTTCTATGTCCTCCACTAAGTTCATATGTGTAACTCTAATTGTGTCTGCGTTATTAGCCATACCTTCCTCAAGTTTATCTATTCTCCAGAATAGATGAGGGTCAGGTATTCTTTGAAAGGCCGTTATGCTGGTTAGGGCTAATAATATGCAGGTAGCCGCTACAGAAATCCAGAAGTAGTCACGGAGTTTTATGTCTGGTACCACAGATCCTATAAGGTATAACCCAATTGAATCGTCAGCGCTTTTGTCTACTCCATGCATTACTGCGTTCAAAACATTTACAGCTGCTAGGAAAGTTAGGAAACCTAGTATCCATACGATTATTCCCTTCTTTAGTTGGGTTAGCATTTTTGTTTCACTTTTATGTGTTTATTCAGTGCTTATGTTATTTTTCTCTTTTAAAATCTCTCATTTCTATATTACACTGCGGTCATTGCCAGTTTGCCTTGATCTTTGGAGAAGTTCGCATAAGCCAATCTAGTGCCCGCGGCTTTTTTGATGATAACACATCCCACCACTATAGAGATAGTCATATAAAGGCAAAAGATTTACGCTTGGTTTTTGTTCAGTTGAATCTACCGTAGCCTTAAAAGTTGCTCTGTTAGAGAAATACGCTTTCGCTCCAGCTCTCTAAGAGCCTTTCACATTCCCTTTTTACTTCTTTTCTCCGACTTTTCTTCTTTAATGCTTTAAGGAATTCTACACGTTTTTGAACCGAGCGCGTTTCTGCTGCACCGCCGAAGTACAGCTTGCCTTCAAGATATTCCTTCATGTGATGTGCTTTCTGTATGAAAAGGCTGGCAGCGTCTACAGGATTTCGGACAGCGTATTCGTTTGCCCAGATTGTTGCGTCTGCTTCGCGGAGTTGAGTTAGACCGTCAATTTCCACTATCTTACGGATGTACACTCTTAGAAAATTGTGATCACCAGCAGTTTTAACGAGTTTCAATGCTTTTTTCACTTTTTGCTTGAAAAATGGGCTTCCATTAACTTTTAAACGATGTTTATACCCTTTCTTAACGAGTTCTCTGGCTTTCTCAACCTCGTTGGTGGTGTAGATTCTCTCAGGAAACTTCAATTAGATTATTGACCCCTAGTTTGGAAAGTAACCTGTGTGAAAAACTTGGCTGATCAGTCCGCTGGCTTGTAAATTTTAAGATTATGATTGCCACAAACCATTTGAACTTCACCATGTTCTTCCAGCTGATCAAGAAAATCTTTTGCAACGCTTATCCGTACATTAAAACGTGAAGCCACGATGTAAGGTGTCAAAATGCTCATCTTTCTCAGTTCGCTCAATATTCCTTTGTCTTTCGGGTCTGGTGCGATTATTCCCGACGGGTTCTTTTCTCTGAGTCCTACTGCTTTGTCTTTCTTTTTTGTCGTTTGTTCACTACTCTCTTTTTGCCTGCGTTCCATCTTCTTTGTGCTTAGTTTCTTTTTTCCACCCATAGACTTGTTCCTCGCATTTCTGAAAATGGAAGATGTTACTTATAGGAGTTCCCGTTCTTAATGTAATGAAGAAAAGAAATTACTTCTCTTTTCTTTGAAATATTCAGAAGAATTCAATCACTTGGATTATTTTGTTTTAAGTTTGTAATGATTCTATGATAAAAAGGGAGAGTTGGGGAAGTAATGACTATTTGCCTATAACCTTTTTTGCTGCAATTTCTATGTCTTCGGCTTTTATTGTCTTTCTTCCAGCGTGCATGGCAAAGTCTAGGGCTTCTTTTGCCATTTTTATTCCTATTTCCTGTAAAGCTTTTGCTAGTTCTTTTGACGCTGCTTCGCTCACTCTTTCAGCTCCAGCCTTTTTGCATAATCTATGCATTGGAGCAATTGCCAATTCTAAATCAGCCATAAAGACTCCTCCGTAGCCTCTTTTTCTATTTAAAACAATATTTAACGTTTATTGTTATAATTATCTTAAGATGACGACCATTCCCTTGGTTTTTTGCTGGTTTATCTCAAAAATTTGATGACATGATTCCTATTTCGCTAAATAATTGAAGGTAGCCGAAGCGCGTGCGAAGTCGATGACTGCAATTGAGTACTTTTCTGTTTGGATCAAGATGGAAAGTATAACAGCGGATGGTTAAATGAGGCGTGTTAACGCTCATGTCTACCTTTCAGATAGGGAGTATACTGATGATATGGTTGAGATAATTGTTGAAGCAAAGCGGAAATCAAGAATATGGAAGTTGCAGAGTGCGACGCAAATAGTCAGAGATTTCGAAGCATTTTTTTGTAATAACGTTAAATTAGACAGGATAGTTTCCGCTTAGATATAGGAAGTAGGAAATGGCGATTGTTATCAGTTTAGATATGTGTTGCAAATTGAGAGATGTGGGGGTAGTAGAGTGGTAGACTTGAGTGCAGACAAACCAAGGGTTAGGGCGGTGACTTTTGATCTCTGGGAGACTTTGCTTCTCGAGAAAAATGGGTGGAATTTCCGAAGAACAAGTGCTCGTTGCAAGAATCTCGCAAAGGTCTTGTATGAATTCAACGTCGAGATCTCTACTGACCAATTTAAGTTGGCCTTCATGAAAATGACTCCTTGGCTTGAGAGGATTTGGAAGACAAATAGAGAGGTCACTCATTTAGATCAGATTCAGTTCATCATTAAAACAGCGTCTAAGAATTCAGTCACTATAGAAGAGGAATGGATTGGCGATTTAAGTGCGGCCTATGTTTCACCTTTATTCGAAGTCGCTCCTTATTTGAATCCAGACGCTTGTGAAGTGCTGAAGTGGTTGAGAGACCGGAATAAGCTGATAGGGCTCATATGTAACACAGGATTAACTCCGGGGTTTGGCCTAAGAGAGTTTCTCATAAGAGAAGGCGTAGCGAAGTATTTTGACGTAATGCTATTTTCTGATGAGGTCGGCATCCGCAAGCCTAACTCTAGGATATTTCAAATAGCAACTGGAAGATTGCAAGTTAAGCCATATGAGGTTGTTCACATAGGTGACAATTTGAAGAGCGACATGTGGGGAGCAAAGAATGCAGGATTTAGAACAATATATTTTTCAACTGAGGTTGGGCGAGACAAAGTAGCCGAGTCTGATCCTGCATCATTGGTATCGATTTCACGAAAGATCAACAATTTTACCAGAGAACAGATAGTTCCGGATAAGATTATCCAATCTCTTAGTTTGTCCATGCAAGCAATCGAAGAACTTGATACATAAGCCTTCAAAATCATATGTATCAAGAAGAATTTAATCAAACCAGTAATGTGTTGTTTGGTGAAACGTTTACTTGGTTATCCTTAGTATAGAAGGTAAAAAGTGTGGTTTAGGTTTAGGCGCCCGCGCGCGCTGAAGATTCTGACGACAATACGTTGGCGGTTATAAGCTTAAAGGGGAAGCTCACACGTGAAGTATGAATCGGATTGCACGGTGCATGACACGTATTTGCGGAGAATCAAGTATATTTTCTAAACGAAAATCTGTAAGTGTGGGTAACCTTTTAAAACAACTTTAATTTCTAAGGAATAAGAAAAAAGGCGAAAGCATATGATGGATGAGTATAGGCGAGGATGGGCACTACGTTATTTGCGCGAAGCAAAAGCAGAACTTGAAGCCGCCAGAAAAATGCCTTATATCGCGCCAAGTCTGCTCTTAGAAGCCATTAGAAAAGCTCGAAACGCCGTCCACTACAGTCTAGGAGAGCCAGCTTTCATAGAGAATCTCATCAAAGACACAGATGAAAATACACAAAAAATAGGTGATCCTGTTTTAAGATGCCTAATGGGAATCGAAGAAATGGCGCAGCAATTGATACAGCTGAAACAGGCAGACGGAGAAGTAGCTATGAAACAAGCAGGCAATCTGATACAGTTAGCCTCAGATATAGTTGAAACATTGACTGGGGATGGAGTAAGCGACTAGATAAACTATAGGCTGTCAACTGCTTCAGATATGCGATTCAAAGCTTTCTCAATTTTCTCAACGGAATTTGCAAACGACAAACGTAAATAACCTTCACCATATTGTCCAAAGGATGTCCCAGGCAAGACCGCCACACCAGCTTTGTTAAGTAAATAGTCCGAAAGTCTGCGGCAGTTCATTCCTACATCAGTTATGTTTGGAAACACATAGAAGGCGCCAAGTGGCTTCTTGCATGTTACACCATTAATGTTGTTTAATCCTGAAACTATGGTTTCCCTTCTCCTTTTGAAAGCTGCAACCATCCTTGCCGGCTCCTCTTGAGAGCCTTTCAAGGCTTCCATGCCAGCCATCTGTGTAAAAGCGCAAGTACAAGAGTTTGAGTTGACCATCAATTGGGCGATTTTCTGCGCCAAATCCTTCCGCATCACTCCATATCCCAGTCTCCAACCAGTCATGGCATAGGTCTTTGAGAAACCATCCAGCAAAATCGTTTTTTCCTTCATTCCTGGAAGTGAAGCTATACTTTCGTGCTTAGCTTCGTATATTATTCGGCTATAGATTTCATCTGAAAGTATAAAAACGTCGTCTCTGTCCTTTATGCAGTCGGCTATAGCTTTCAAATCTTTTTTTGTTAGAACTCCGCCAGTAGGGTTTTCTGGGGAATTTATGATTATCATTTTAGTTTTAGCTGTTACGTTTTGCTTAACGTATTCTGGATCAAGCCTGAAATTCTTCTCTTCTTTAAGCGGTATTGGCACAGGTTTAGCTCCAACAAAATTTATTACTGATTCATAGATTGGGAAGCCAGGGTTTTGGTACATGACTTCTTCGCCGGGATTTACTAGTGCTAATATACTGAAGAACATTATAGGTTTGGCGCCAGGCGTCACAACAACTTCTTCTGGACTAACTTCTATATTCCTAGTTTTGGAGATATATTCTGCAATTGTTTTCGTGACTTCTGGAATTCCTGCAGCTGGAACATAATGGGTATAACCGTCATGGATGGCTTTTGTTGCAGCTTCCTTAATGTTTTTAGGTGTGTCAAAATCTGGTTCGCCAATCTCCAAATGTACTATGTCTTTTCCTTGCTTTTCGAGGGCTTTCGCCTTAGCAAGCACCTCAAAGGCTGTTTCAGTTCCTAGAGTTTCCATTCTCTTAGCAAATATGGAACTCATTTAGGTCACCACGATTTGAAAGGAGAGATAGAATAGAGACGGTGAGATATTTAACAGTTAGGGCTTATTCTGCCAAAAACCATCGCTTAAAGTAGTTTTGTCAAAGGCCTCACTTTCATAACTTCTGGATTGACTAGGTTCGGAGGTTTTCTCCCTTCAAAGAAGACAACAAGATTTTCTGCAACTATTTCAGCCATTTTTGCGCGAGTTTCATAACTTGCACTTGATATGTGTGGAGCCACAACCACGTTATCAAGTTTAAGTAATGGGTTGTCTGTTGGTGTTGGTTCCCGCTCGAAAACATCAAGTGCCGCACCAGCAATTTTTCTCTTTTTCAATGCTTTGTATAAAACCCTTTCGTCTATGACGGGACCTCTTGAATTGTTGATTAGATATGCCGTTTTTTTCATCAGTTTAAGTTTTTCAGCACCGATCAAATGGTGCGTAGCTTTCATTAATGGAACATGTACACTGACAAAGTCTGATTCTCTAAAAAGTGTGTCCAAATCTACGCGTCTTGCATCCAATTCTTTCTCCAGTTCAGGTCTAGATATAACATCATAGTAAAGAATTTTCATGTTGAAACCTTTTGCTCTTCTGGCAACAGCGGAACCTATCCTTCCAGCGCCAACTATTCCTATTGTTGCACCATAGATATCTCTGCCTGACAACATGTTGGGATGCCATCCAACCTTCCATTTTCTACTGCGCACATACTTGTCTGCTTCAACAACTCGCCTAGCAATAGCCATCAGTAAAGCCCAAGCGAAATCAGCTGTAGTTTCTGTTAACACTCCTGGTGTATTTGTTACGTATATGCCTCTTTTTGTGGCTTCTTTCAGATCTATATTGTCATAGCCGACAGCAAACTGGGTCACAATCTTCAGTTTAGGTGTGGCATCAAAAACCTCTGCGTCTATCTTGTCGGATAAAAGCGAAACAAGAGCATCTGCATCTGTAGCCTTCTCAATTATCACTTCTTTCGGCGGTGGAGTATACTCAAACCAAACCTCAGTGTCAAAACGCTTCTTTATTTTCTTTAGACCCCTCTCCGGAATCTCACGGGTTACATAAACTTTGGGTTTCGGCATTCAAATTCACCAACACAGCTTTGCGGAATTCTTTATTAACATTGACTTATTACACTTACGCATCAAATCCTCAGCAAATTAATGATGGTTTAACTGGATGATGACAGTAAAGAACACAAAATGTCTTGTTGAAAATGGTGTGACACAATTAGATCGAAAAGCCAGAGCTTTAGTCCTCAGAAGCCTTGAGACTGCATTGGACGCTGTTGATCCAAAACAGCTGATGAAATCAAAACTCTTGTCGAAAAACTCTGTTCTGAGAGTAAACGAGTATTCTTTTGATTTAAGGAAATTCAAGAATATTTATGTTGTTGGTGGTGGTAAAGCAAGCGGCTTAATGGCTGAATACTTAGAGCAGAGTTTAGGCAAGTATATAACAAATGGACTTGTAAACATTCCTCGCGGTAGCAAGTACAAAACAAGAATTATTAAGTTGCATGAGGCAAGCCATCCGATCCCAGATAGGACAGGAGTGGACGGAACACGTCACATGTTGAGAATCGTTGAGCAAGCGGGAAAGAGAGATCTTATAATATGTTTGATTTCTGGCGGTGGCTCAAGCCTCATGCCTTTGCCCCGTAATGGGATCACTATAGATGATAAGAGGAGGATTACTGATGCGTTGCTTAAGTGTGGAGCGAGAATTAACGAGATTAACACAGTTAGGAAACACATTTCAGGTTTTAAGGGAGGATGGCTTGCGAAGAAGGCTTATCCAGCCACTGTTCTCAATCTTATGCTTTCAGATGTGGTGGGCGACCCCTTAGAGTTTATTGCTTCAGGTCCTACTGTTGCAGATTCTACAACCTTCAGTGATGCCATCAAAGTCTTGAAGAAATACGGTTTGTGGGGCACGGCACCTCAATCCATAAAAAAGATTTTATCAGATGGAGAAAAAAACCTCATTCCCGAGACCCCAAAAGCAGACGACCAAGCTTTCAAAAAGGTTTACAATGTTGTGGTTGGAAACAACAGGCTTGCAAACTTGGCAGTTTGCGAGCATTTAAGATCTTCTGGGTTAAAAGCGCTTCTGCTTACCTCAACCCTAGAAGGAGAAGCCAGACAGGTCGGAGCCATACTGGCCTCTATATGTTGTGAGGTTTCCATGTTCGGAAATCCTGTTCGAAAACCAGCAGGTATAGTAGCGGGGGGAGAAACAACAGTAACAGTAACTGGAGAAGGAGTAGGGGGAAGAAACCAGGAAATAGCACTAGCAGCTGCCTCAAAAATGAGCCACATGGATGGAGTTGTTCTGGCTTCGTTGAGCACAGACGGTGTAGACGGCCCAACAGACGCTGCTGGGGCTGTGGTCGATGGAAAAACTATACTCCGAGCAGCAGAGATGGATTTGAGTCCTGAGGAGTTCTTAGCCAATAATGATTCCTACCACTTCTTTTCAAAACTTGACGACCTTATTTTCACCGGACCTACAGGAACAAATGTTAATGATGTCTCTGTCATACTTGTTCTATAATAACTGAGGAAGGTGCAAGAAAACGGGTGTAACGATAAGATTTTTCGGCGTTTTCCGCAGCATTGCAGGCCAGAACATTTTAGTCATTACATTCAGGGACGCAGTTCCGTTGAAAGAGGTTATAAATAAGATTATAGAGGAGATGCCTATGTTCAAGCGGACACTAATTGACCCTGATTTGGAGAATCCTAGACTTAACACGCTTATACTCGTGAATGAAAAAGAAGTCAGTGTCCTAAATGGTTTAGAAACTATGCTTAAGGATGGGGACGAGGTAGTTTTTATTCCAGTTCTGCATGCTGGGTGAGAATTTTATGAGACTTTATGCCATTAGAACAGGAATTGTGAAAACTGGTGAAAATATAGTGGAAGTGATTCTGCAATCTTTGAAGAGGGAGAATCTTCAACTTGAAGATGGTGATATATTGGCTTTGGCTTCAAAAATCGTGGCATATGCTGAGAAATGCATGATTAAGCTAAGTGATATTAAGCCTTCAGAAGAAGCCAAAGAACTTGCTAGAAAGTTTTCTCTAAAGCCGGAATTTGCAGAGATAATTCTGCATGAAGCAGATTATGTTTATGGAGGAGTTGAAAAGGCTGTTCTGACGCTTAAAAACGGTATTTTGACTGCAAACGCAGGAGTAGATAACAAGAACGCTCCGGCAGACTTCGTAGCCTTGTGGCCAAAAAATGTAAAAGAGTGGGTAGAACGCGTCAGAGAAGAAGTTGAACGCAAAACTGGCGCAACTATCGCGGTTTTAATTGTTGACAGTGGATTGATTCCTCTTAGATTAGGCACTACCGGCTTAGCTTTGGCAGTTGCCGGATTCAAAAATGTAGTAGACATGAGAGGTGAAAAAGACATTTTTGGAAAGCCGTTAATTATCACCCGCCATGCTGTTGCAGATGATTTAGCTTCTGCAGCTCATTTATTGATGGGTGAGGGGGCTGAAAAGATTCCAATAGTTTTGATTAAAGATGCTCCAGTTGTATTTGACGAAGGTACTTATGGCTCCGCAGACATGATGATTCCACCCGACGAATGCATCTTCATGAGTGGCTTTAAATGATTGTGAGAAGCTGGAAGAGATTTGAAAAGCCAATGTTCTAAGCGTTTTTCTGATGTTCTCTATGATTGAAAGGCTGCATCAAATTTGTGGACATAAGAATTTTGTAGAGGGGAACTCCTATCAAGGTTGCAATTAAGGCGATAATTATTCGTTCTATTGGATAAATCAATGTGAGTAGCTGCCACAATCCTGTCCAAAAGTTAACATCTGCCATGAAAATAGGCCAAGAAATAGTTAGCTCATAAACCAATGAACCAGCAATCTGTCCAGCTAACGTGGACGTCAGAAAAACTATGAAAAAAGCACATAGAAGCTTTGAAGTATTGCTAGATTTATGTATGTTCTTTGATGCCATGGACTGTAGAGGAGAGACTAAAACTAGAAACCCTATTAGCTGAAACCACATAAACGGGGGATAAAGCCAAATCGAGCCAACGAATGGATAAAACCCAAAGAAGAACATAAGCGAGAAATATATTAGTATACAGTTGCTGCGCTTATTTGTGTGCAGCAGGCCAGCAAAAACAGCTGTAATGATGCCGGACACAAAACTAAGTGGAGAGAAATGTTCAGCAAAAAACCCGACTATTCCGCCTAAGAATGCAGACAACGTGCCAAGGTAAGGTCCAAGAATAATTCCGACTATCGGTGCAGTGATTGCCGCCAAAGTTATGGCTTTGCTTTCCAAGCCGATTATTCGGAAGGCTGGTATAAACGAGAAATATGCGTATAAGGCTGTAAAAGATATTAGCAAACCGACTTCTTTTGCCTCTAATCTTCTGCATATTTGCATCGTTTTACAATCCTTCTGTATAGTCTGGTATTTAGTCTCAGAATACTTATGAATAATGTTTACCTATCTGATATCAACTGTTCGGTGTGACTCATACATAAGGAGTACATAGTATAGCCCTCTACATTGAAGATGACATTAAGATATAGCGCGTGCTGAGGAGCCGGAAATGGTGTTTTTTAGTGTTATCTGCTTCAAACTTCTTTTTCATTTGTTTAAAGTGATAGAAGGCATTGAATTTATTTAACTCTGAAACCTACCAAAAAAATCCTATTTGGAGTGTATTAGAAGCTTATTACAGGAACTTAAGTGGAGGCTAGTTTGCATGACTCGCGTGTAAAATCTAAAGCTTACTGAGACAATCTATGCTTTGTCACTTTTGGTTAAGTCTTGAAGTCTGTCAACTCCATCAATTTCTTTTATGAATTCAGCTACGCTTCTGGGAAGAAACTTCTCCCAGTTTTCTTTGTTTAGCATCTTCTCCCTGATTTTAGTTGAAGAATAAACTTTCCGTTTATGAAAACGGATAGATTTAACGTTGTGTCCAGCCTCAGTGAAAAGTCTCCGTGTTAATGGTTCATTAGAATATACAACATCGAATTTTGGAGTATAGCCTTCCACAGCTGAAACCCACAACATATGTAAATGGACGTCAGGCACTGGAACAGTCCAAATCCGCCCATAATCTATTCCAGCCTCCTCCAAAGCCTTACGAATCATAACCAACCTTTCACCAGCAGTAAAAGGATCAGCAAGATTATGACTGTATTGGGCACTACCCACAACAACCACAAGCTCATCGACTTCATTCAAAACATCCTTTATTGCTCCAAGATGACCCAAATGAAATGGCTGAAACCTCCCAATAAAAAGCCCACGTCTAACCATCAAAACATCCTCACAAACACTATTGGAGACACAAAAGAATTAACCTTTGCGGCTCTCCAGCTATTCAGAACCAACTTAGCTGGAACAGCCGAAATCTTCTTGTTACCAATGGAGCATTCTAAGTCAAAAGCACAACTTCTGCATTCACACCGCAAAGAACAAGCTTTGCATCCGCGCGCAAAATATTTGATTATACAGTAATGTGAGGAAACGCAGGAGGATGTTGGAAGACTCCGTGTGTGCGGTTAGAGTTGCAGTGTTGCGAAATGTTAGAGGTGATATGCTCCATCCTTTCGTATAGTAGAGATTATCCCATGACAAGTTATGAGGACTGAAGGACATTAAGCTTAATAGGTTGTCCGTGTATATCAACGACAAAAGGTGAACGGCATGGAGAGGCAAACACAGCAGAACCAGCGTCTTTGGATTCCAGGAGCAACTACAATCGGTGTAGTATGTTCTGAAGGCACTATTTTAGCCTCTGAGAAGCGTGTTTCATATGGTTATCTTGTCGTCAGCAAGGGTGGCAAGAAAGTGTTCAGAATCTCTGATCGTATAGGCGCAGCTTGCGCTGGCCTTGTTTCAGATATGCAAATTCTCGTTAGGCAAGTTGAAGCCTTTGCGAATTTGTACAGTCTAGATGTGAGTAGACCGATTACTGTAAGGTCGGTAGCCAAACTCATGTCAAATCTATTATTCAACCGCAGACTAGCACCATTAATTACGCAAACAATTGTGGGCGGAATGGATGATGAAGGAACATCACTTTACGCACTGGACGTCTTAGGCTCACTAATACCTGACAAGTTCTCAGCCGTAGGCTCTGGAACACAAATTGCCATGGGAGTACTAGAAGAAGGATACAGAGAGAACTTGAACCTACAAGAAGCAAAGGATCTGGTTGTCAGAGCAACAAAATCAGCCATAAGCAGGGATACTATGAGCGGAGACGGAATAGACTTCCTGATCATAACCAAAGATGGAACACGTGAAGAGTCAATGAAATTCTAAACCTAAAACTTTTTACACATATTTAAATAAATGCAAAGCTTAGCCATATATTCAAGAGTTCACGGACAGTCTGCTGTCGAGTTGAGGAGAAGGTATATTGTCAATTCAACTAAGCCTGGAAGAGGGGAGATTTCTCGTCAAACTGGCACGCAGAGCTGTGGAAGAACATTTGAGAACTGGAGAAAAAACCAAAATTCCTGAAGACACTCCTCCAAAACTTTTACAGCTTTACGGAGTATTTGTTACCATAAACAGCATAAATTATGGAGAAAAAAAGTTGAGAGGATGCATTGGCTATCCATACCCCTCCACACCGCTGACCCAAGCAGTCATCGAATCCTCAATAAACTCAGCAACTCAAGACCCTCGCTTCCATCCACTTTCATTAAGTGAACTTGAAAGCGTAGTGTTTGAGGTGAGCGTGCTCACTCCACATCAGAAAATTACAGTGGAAAAACCAATCGAATATCCTTTCAAAATAAAGGTTGGAAAAGATGGAATAACAGTTGAAAGAGGCATGTTTAAAGGATTACTTCTACCTCAAGTACCAGTTGAATGGAAATGGGATGAAGAGGAATTTCTATGCCAATGCTGCATCAAAGCAGGTTTACCACCAGACTGCTGGCTTCTCAACGGCACCAAAATACACAAGTTCCAAGCCATAATCTTTCAGGAGGATCAGTTCACAGGTGAAGTAAAGCGTAAAGCCCCTGGCGGGAAATAGTTCTATGCGAGTCTATTTCGCTCCGTGTGGCATAGGTCTCGGACATGTTGGACGATGTATTCCAATCGCTAAAAGATTTATGGAAAAGAAAGCTGAAATAATGTTCTCCACGTATCGAGAAGGAATTCATTATGTTGAGCGACAAAAGTTTCCATTAATTAAGGCTCCACCGATCGATTTTCAAGTCAAATCAGACGGGACAATAGATTTTAGACAAACGGTAGTCGATCCAGGTCCATTTCTCGCACTCTTCATGCTCATGAAACAAGTTAATGCTGAAATAGAAGCTATTGAAAATTTCAAGCCTGATGTGGTTGTTTCAGACTCCCGTGCCTCACCTTTGTTGGCAGCAAAAATATTGAGAATCCCACGAACTTGCATTTTGAACCAGTTTCAGGTGATAATTCCAAGAAGAGAACATTTTCTGCGTTTAGCGCGATTCGCAGATTTCGTGACGCTTGCAGTCATCGGAAAGATATGGACAAGTGGAAACACGGTTTTGATTCCTGATTTCCCTCGTCCATATACTGTAAGCACAGGTAATCTGAAAATCCCAAAATCCTATGGAAAAAAAGTCAAGTTAATAGGACCAATCTTATCAACAAATTCATATGAACTACCAACTAAGAAGGAACTACGCAAAAAATTAAAATTGTCCATGAACAAAACATTTGTTTTCGTACCTATAAGCGGGCCTGTCAGGGAAAGAGCCTTCTTAACAGAGATTTTGAGGAGAATCTTAACCAAGTTTCCGGTGGAAAATGAAATTGTCTTATCTCTCGGTTACCCAAACGCCGACACAGAACCCATGTACTACAATAACTTGAGGATTTACAATTGGATTCCAAACCGTTTTGAATACTTAAAGGCTTGTGATCTAGTTATAGGCCGTGCTGGACATGGAACCATAACCCAGTGTATGTCTTATGGAAAACCCATGATTCTTGTGCCGACACCTAATCATACAGAACAACTCAACAATGCAATACAGGCCAAGAAAATGGGTATTGCAAAGATTATTGAGCAGAACAAGCTAAACAAAGAGAAACTACTAAGTCATGTTCAGCAAGTCTTGGAAACCAAAATTCCAGAAAGGCTCAAAGAAATTCAGAGAGAAGTTTTGAAGAGCAACGGTTTAGAAAATGCCGTTGAAACGATAATCAAAACAGCACGAGAAGGCGATCAGTAAATCTTGAAAGATTGAATAAAAAACAAGTATTTTAAGCTAAACCAGTCATAAATTAATGTATGTTCTTGCCACGGACAATTCTGGAAGAAAAGCTTCGAAACATGTTGACCGAAGACCTTGGACAAGGCGACGTAACCACAGCATTAGTTGTTCCTGCAGACAGCATGACGGAAGCTGAAGTGATTGCAAAAGAAACGGGCGTTGTAGCTGGAATGGAAGAGGCGAGAATCCTATTGGAAAGCTTAGAACTTAAAGTTAAACCACTGATTTCAGACGGAGAAAAAACCAAAGCAAAAGATATTTTGATGCGGATTTCTGGAGACTCACGAACAATACTTTCGGTTGAACGTACACTTCTAAATATTATCTCACGCATGAGTGGCATAGCCACAAATACAAGAAAACTAATAGAGAAACTTCGAAAAGCTGGACTCAAAACCAGGGTTGCATGCACACGAAAAGTAGCGCCGGGTCTCCTCTATTTTGATAAAAAAGCTGTTTTGATAGGTGGTGGTGACACTCACAGGTTTCATCTGGATGACTTGATTCTGATAAAAGATAACCACATCGCAGCTGTAGGCGGTGTTCAAAAAGCGATAGAGAAAGTCAGGAAAAAAAGTTCTTTCAGCAAAAAAATTGAGATTGAAGTAACAAGAGCTAAGGCTGCCTTAACTGCTGCAAAAGCTGGAGCAGACATAATTATGCTGGACAATTTTTCACCCAGACAGATAGAAAAAACAGTTAATCTGCTCAAAAAAGAACACGTTTACGGGAAAGTTTTGCTTGAGGCAAGCGGTGGAATCACTGCAGAAAACATTCTTTCATACGCGTCAAAAGGAATTCATATAGTAAGTCTAGGGGAAATAACAGATAGTGCAAAAGCACTAGACATAAGCCTAGAAATCATAAAAAAGTAAAAAAGATTTAATCATGTACCATAACCCAGGCAAGGATTGAAAAATCAGACAGAGATTCATGTTCACGCAATTGTCAAATAAGCAGTATAGTAGCTAGTACTATGAGATTCAGAGTTGAATGAGTGACCGCAGAAACAACATATGACTGCCAACGATGGTAGATGTAGCCTAATGCCAGTCCCATCAGGAAACCTGCGATGATGTAGACTCCTTGTGGATCGAAATGAAGCAGGCCAAAGGAGAGAGAGGAGACAATTATGGCAACTCCTGAGGAGTATCTGTTTTCTAAGGCATTTTGCATAAAAGCCCTGAAAGTGAACTCTTCACATACACCAGCTAAAGACAAAGAAATTGTTAATGAAAGCAATCCCTGCAATGAGTCACTCATATTCAATAATAAACTATTAGTCTCTTCTACAACCTCACTCACCCCAAAAAACGAGGTCAATACAGCGGAAATAAATAAGTCAAACAAGAACAACAAACCCCCTAAAACGACTCCAAAAAGTAAGGTCTTGGGCTTCACTTCTAATCCTATGTAGGTTCTGATATCAACTCTTTTATAGATCATATAACTCAACGGAATGACTATCAATAGTAATTCTCCAAATATCAGTGTGAAAGCATATCCAAACCAGACATAAAACGCGGCTCCAAGAAACAGGGAAAGCAGGAAAGTTGCTGCAACAGATAAAATGGCTGCAAGAGGAGAAATGGTATTGTAACGTTTTTCCAGTTGATTCACCCTTAATGCTTATTTCTAAGCTTTTGGAGTTATTTTTAAGGTCCGGAACCCTCTGGCAACTGGATTTAACATTTCAGTGATATTAACTTTTTTCAAGATTTGTTTTGTGTCTTCTGCAAAGCCATTGACGTCGTGTTCTGCTGCTATGAGGGAGTGTAGGTATACTCTGTTTTCAGTTAGTCTAGGCTGGCATTTGGAAGGTAGGCCAATTAGAACTGTTTGGTTCTCCTTGAGGGATTTATCACATGTGTATAATACGGCATGTGCTCCTGCTGCTAGTTCTGCAATCCTCACTGGAATACTTTCTTTGCCTATGGCTAAAACCTCAACTCTATACCTTTGTGTGACTTCCCCAGCAATTCTTCTAAGTCTGGGCAGGATTTTAATAAGGTGGCGTCTTGCTTTGCTTGAAATTCTTATGTGAGAGAATTGAATTGGCGATAACTGTTCAATTGGGATGGCGCCTAAGGACATGTCAAGATGAACAATGTTTGCCTTTGTTTTTCCAAGCAATTCTCTACAAAGCTCTGCTTCATGCACTACAACTTCGTGCCCTTTTTCTGCATCTACAAATATGGGTTCAGCTAAACATGTTTGTGGCTCTCGGTAAGGAGGTTCTACTAATACTGCTGCAGCTGCAACAATTGATTGTGGCTTGAAATTTTGGCTTAGTATGGCGGCGGAGGAATCAGCTGCGATAATTTTCATGCATTTCACCTTTCCTTGGTTATTTAGGAAATAACTGAATTTATCTTTGATGCTTCATGTTGCTGTTTATCTTGTAGATAGTCCTAGAATGAAAATTTCAGAGCTTTTGGATCGACTTGCTTTTGGTTTTACTATTTTAACAATCTCAAAGTATTGTTTCATTTCCGCAATGAAGTGGTTAAGCATGTCTCCTTGGAAGACTTTTACAAACAAATTTCCGGAGGGCTTCAGTGCTTTTAAAGCTATCTGCAAGGAGTGCCGAGCTAGGTCTATTTGGCGGGCATGGTCCACCTCCCAAATTCCAGATATATTTGGCGAAACATCTGAAATCACAACATCCGCTTTTTCTGGTAGGAGTCTTAATATTTGTTGTAATGTTTTCTCTTCTGTTATATCGCCGACAATTGTTTGAACATTGTCTTCCGAGAAAGGCTTGATGAAGTTCATGTCTACTCCTAAGACTGATCCTTCATTCCCAACAATTTTTCTTGCTGCTTGAATCCATCCACCTGGTGCTGCACCTAAATCAACAACTATATTCCCGTTTTTTATAAAACGATATTTTTGTACGACTTGAAACAATTTGTAGGCTGCTCTGGAACGATATTTTTCTTCCTTTGCCTTTCTGTAATAGTAATCTCTTTTTCGCTCTTGTACCCATGCTTTTGGCAAAACTAGCTGTCACCTAAGTCGCTGTATTCGTTTTGAGCTATGAAGAGAAGCCATTCTGTGAGTTTTCCGCAGGTTCTCGGTGAAACTGTGTACGATGCACCGCATCTCTGGTTTTCTGGGCACATCAGACATGGACAGTCTTCTATGGAATCTATTGTTGCTGGTAGCCTTTTCGGATAAAGCCTGTAAGTCCATCTTCCATCAAAGAGTTCTTTTTCTCTGATAACCAGACCTTTACCCTCCAACTTCAAGGATATTCTTGAACCTTCTCTACTAGTTGCTCCAAGTTTTCTCCATAGTTGCGACTGCAGTACACCTTGATGACCGTTGTTTATGATTAATTGTAAGGCTTTTTGTTCCAAGTTGGTGCGTCTAGGCATTTTTATCAGTTCCAAACTTTCCATGTTAATATATGTGCAAATCTAAATAAAAATGTCATGTTAGAAGCGAGGAAATATAAGATTGAATACTGGCAAAAGCAAGAGAGAAAAAACCCATAAATCCTACTGTTTAGGAATTGAATCGACAGCAGATGACTTCAGTGTTGGAATATCAACATTTAACGGAGAAATATTAGCAAACATTCAGAGCACTTACATTCCATTGGAAGGCGGAATACATCCACGTGAAGCAGCGCGACATCACACAAAAGTAGCAAGCAAAATCTTGGAAAAAGCCTTCAAGAAAGCAGGAATAAAACCTAGGGATTTGTCAATCATAGCTTTTTCTCAAGGCCCAGGTTTAGGTCCTTGTCTTCGCACAGGTGCAACAGTAGCTAGAGCCCTAGCTTCATATCTAAGTATTCCTCTTGTAGGGGTCAACCATTGTGTTGCGCATATTGAAATAGGCAGGCTAAAAACAGGTGCTGAAGATCCAGTTACGCTGTATGTTTCTGGTGGAAACACCATAGTTTCAGCCTACGATTCTGGTCGTTATCGGGTTTTCGGGGAGACTTTGGACATTGCTCTTGGAAACTGTTTAGATGTTTTTGCAAGGAAGGCAGGATTTCGTCAAAAAGTAGGTGAACCCTTCGGAGCTGCTATTGAGAAGTCTGCCGAGAATGGGAAAAGGTTGATTCCTCTGCCTTACACGGTTAAGGGTATGGATGTATCCTTCAGCGGCTTACTGACCGCCGCCATCAATTTACTTAGAAAGGGAGGGCATAAGCTTGAGGACTTATGTTACAGTCTTCAAGAGACAGCATTCTCCATGGTTACTGAGGTTACTGAACGAGCTTTGGCACACACAGAAAAGAAGGAAATCTTGTTGACTGGTGGAGTAGCAGCTAACAAAAGACTGCAGTTTATGATTGGAGCTGTAGCGGAAGAGCATGAAGCTGAGTTTTCTGTCATTCCCAGAGAATTCACCATCGATAATGGAGCCATGATCGCATGGACAGGTGTACTAGTCTACAAACATAGTATTGTTATGCCGATTGAGGAAAGCTTTGTAAAATTGAGGTGGCGACTTGAAGAGGTGGAAGCTCCTTGGGTGAAATGAGACAGACACTTCTCATTAAGAAGGGAGCTGAAGCAAGTTTATACCTTGCAGATTGGCACGGTAGAAAAGTGATAATAAAAAAGCGTTTGCCAAAGAAATACAGAGTATCAAAACTAGACGAGCAGATTAAGACCTACAGAACAATCCACGAACCCCAATTATTTCATGAAGCGAAAAAGGCGGGAGTATCTACACCCACAATATTTTTGGTCAATGTCAGAAGCGCAACAATCATAATGGAGTTTATAGAAGGAGAACAAGTAAAACAACTGTTAAGTGGAATTTGTAAAGGCGAAAGGCAGCGTTTATGCTTTAAGGTCGGTGAATTGATAGGTAGACTTCATAAATATGGGATAATCCATGGAGACTTGACAACATCAAACATGATTCTTAATCTTGAAAAAAAAATATTCTTCGTAGATTTCGGCCTTGGCGAAAAAACAGAGGAATTAGAAGCTAGAGCCGTTGATTTGAACCTTATGAAGAGGGCTCTTCGAAGCACACATTTCAGATATGCCCAAGAATGTTTTAACTCTGTGATTGAAGGCTATTCCAATGTGTTAGATTCTGAAACTGTAAAAAATGTTTTAGATAAGATTAGAGAAATAGAGAGAAGAGGACGTTACGTCGCTGAAAGAAGAAGGGTAACCAATAAATGATAAAGACCGTTTGGTGTATTACGCTGTGTGTTTCAAATCTAGAAAAAGCCGCGAAATTCTATGAAGAGATATTGGGCTTGGAAAGGAAATATGAATATTCAAGTTACGTTGGCTTTGAATGTGGTGGAGTTGAAATCGGTTTAACTCCAAAACTTTCAGAAGGACAAAAAATACTTCCAGTGTCACCTTCTGTGGAGTTTCTTGTGGATGATGTGGATAAGGTTAGTAGAGAACTGAAAAAGAAAGGAGTGAAGTTCATAAAAGAATTGCATGAGGAACCTTGGGGTGGAAAAAAAGCAACCTTCACAGATCCAGATGGTAATCTCTTGGAAATAACACAGATAAACTGGAAGAAATACTTTGCTGTGTCAGCTGAAGGTGCTAAGGAAAAACTGTGAAACAATATGAGCTTTCAAATGAAAGGAAAAATAGTATTCTTTGCAACAAACAATGTCAACAAATTCAACGAAGCTCGCGGAGTATTGGCTGTATACAAAATAGCAGTAGGCATGCTTAGAATTAAAGCCCTAGAAATTCAAAGCGACAACCTAGAGGAAATTGCAGAAACAAGTGTTGTAGATTCCTTCCAAAGATGTAATTTGCCTTTGATTGTGGAAGATGCGGGATTATTCATAGAGACACTAAATGGATTTCCAGGACCATACTCCGCTTACGTTTATAAGACAATAGGTAACACGGGTTTACTGAAGCTCATGGAAAACTTGAAAAACAGAAAGGCAAAATTCCATTCTGTGATAGCATACTGTTCAACAGAATTGAAAACACCAATATGCTTTAAAGGAGAAGCAGTCGGAAAAATAACAGAAGAGGAAAGAAGAAACAACACTAATTCAGGCTTTGGCTTCGATCCAATATTCAAACCCGCAAAAAACAACAAAACATTTGCTGAAATGACCGTGAAAGAAAAAAACAAGTATTCTCATAGGGCTCAAGCTCTGCGAAAATTTGCCAAATGGTATCAGAAAACTCCTTAACATAAAAACTAGAACAGTAATCCTATCAATAATTTTAAATATCTGTCTACAGTCGCTCATACAGAGTTCAAAGGGATATTAGATGCCGAAAAGAAAAACAGGGAAATCTCATTCAATAAGACCAGTCAGTAACCGGCCTCCAAACTGGTGCAAGTACCAACCAGAAGAGGTAGAAGCCTTAGTCATTAAACTGGCAAAAGAAGGGTATCCGCCAAGCAGAATAGGAACCATCTTAAGGGATCAGTATGCTATTCCGCTAGTTAAACCCTTCACTGGGAGAAAAATGACAAAAATACTCAAAGAGGAAAAGCTTGCACCATCAATACCAGAAGACCTTGGGAATCTGCTGAAAAAAGCTGCAAGGCTCACTGCACACTTTGAAAGAAACAAAAATGACTTACACAATAAAAGAGCCCTCCAAATCGTGGAAGCAAAGATCTACAAACTCTCCAAATATTACAAACGCAAAGGCGTTTTACTCCCAAACTGGAAATACAAAGCAAAAACAGCCACAATAATTTAGTAGATAGTTCTCATAATACTCCCAAAACTTTGTTCGGTGGATTTAAATATTGAGATCTGTAAACAGGATTTCTTCATTGAAAAATCTAGGGTGCACCGTTATTCCTAAATAAAGCAGCTTTCTAGCCTAATGGTGGGATATATGGCATTGGATGATGAGAAAAGAAAGGATTTTTTTGACGCAGCCTCACAGGCTGCTGAATCAATCTTAGAAACTGTAAAGGAGAATGGGACTATCCATGTTTTTTCACATTATGATGCTGATGGACTTGCCGCTGCCGGAATTATTGGAAAAGCCTTATTTAGACTTGACGCAAAATTTTGCATCAGAATAACGCAATGGATCGACGAAAAACTAATAGCGGAGATTCTCTCAGAAAAGCCGCAGCTTATAGTTTTCACGGATTTGGGAAGCGGCTATATTGACTTGCTCGATGAGAAGCTTGCGGATTCTAAAATTGTTGTTTTAGACCATCACGAAATAAGCGGTAAGCAATCGGTCAACTTTGTGCATGTAAATCCTCATTTGTATGGAATAGATGGAGCTCGAGATGTCAGCGGCTCAGGTGTTACATATTTCGCAGCTAAAGCTATGGATAAGAAAAATGTTGATCTTTCACTTGAGGCTGTGGTTGGGGCTCTTGCAGACCTTCAAGACAGATATGAACAGCGAATGCTCGGAGGGCTAAACGAAAAAATAGTTGAAGATGCAAAAAAAACTGGGCTTTTGACAATAGAAAAGGATCTCATATTTTTTGGAAGAGAAACTCGCCCCATCCACAGAACATTGGCATTAACAACCAGCCCGTTTATACCAGGCATAAGCGGTGAAGAAGACAAGAGCTTAGCGTTCATAGCAAGCTTAGACATAAAACCGAAGCACAGTGGAAAATGGCGCGCTCTAAGGGATCTTTCTGAAGAGGAGAAGAAAAAACTCTGTTCAGCGCTTGCAGACTATTTGTTGTCAAAAGGTCTACACTATGAAGTTCCCAATCTTATTGGGCACATCTACATTCTAAACCGCGAAGAACCATGGACTCCACTTAGAGATGCAAGGGAATTCTCTGTTTTGCTGAATGCAACTGGACGCATGAACAAGCCAAGTATCGGCGTAGCTGTATGTATGGGTGATAGAGGCCTAGCTTTAGAAAAAGCAAACGAAGTGTTAATGAAGTATAGAAGAAAAATCAGCGAGTATCTAAGATGGGTTATGGAAAAACCAGAGAGAATGGAAGAATTGAAAAATATATATGTAATTCACGGTGGAAACTTCATAGAAGACAAGACAGTGGGAGCAATTTCATCAATTCTTTCATTAAGCCTTCCAAATCCTGAAAAACCATTAATTATGTACGCTAATGTTGAAGAGGAAGGACTGGCAAAGTTTTCAGCAAGAACTGTAGATCTCGTAATCAAAAAAGGAGTCAACCTTGGAGAAGTCATGCAGATTACCGCTGAAAAACACCTCGGAAAAGGCGGAGGACATAACATAGCAGCAGGAGCACAGGTTCCAATAGAAAACATTAACACTTTCATAAAACATGTTGATGAATTGGTTGGAGAACAGTTGAAAGGTGAGAAGGATGGAAGCCAAAATCGCACTTGAATATGATTATGCCAAAGACGCGGAAGCCATTGCAAAAGCTGTTACGCCCGACAATTTCAAAGTGCCATCAGATCTATCTATCGAAACAACGAGTGAAGAAAACAAAGTTGTCACACACATAAAATGTAAAAACAAGATGGCAACATTCATTGCCACAATTGATGACCTTCTATCTTGTGTTTCAACAGCTGAAAAAACTCTTCAAACAACGAAAAAGCTTACATGAAAACTAGTTTTCTTAAATAGAATCATAAAATTAAATATACGTTTTAATGTAAAGCTTTAGGAGACTGAACCGTCAATAAAGCAAACAAGCAGTATGCAAGTGAGAAAATGCTTGACATTAAACTTATTCGTGAAAATCCAGAAATTATAAAAAACAATCTGAAGAAGAGGGGAGATCCTGAAAACCTGAAAATGCTGGACGAACTGATTAAATATGACAAGAGATGGCGGCGACTTCTAACAAAACTGAATGATATTAGACATGAAAGAAAATCAGTAACAACAGAGATTGCAGCACTAAAAAAGAAAGCGGAAGATGCCAGTAGCGAAATTTTGAAGGCGAAGAAAATCAGCAAAGAAATTACAATGTTAGGACAAAAAGCAAAGAATTGTGAAGAGAAAAGACATTACTATCTCATGCGGATTCCAAATCTCTTGCATGAATCAGTGCCAAAGGGCAAAGATGAGGAGGACAACGTTCCAATAAGAACATGGGGTGAAAAAACCAATTTCAGTTTTCCAGTAAAAGACCACATAGACTTGGGACTAAACCTAGAGATAATGGACATTGAAAGAGCAGGAAAAATTGCCGGAGCCAGATTCTTTTACCTAAAAAATGAGGGCGTTCTCCTTGACAAGGCTCTGATAAACTTTGCTCTAGAAGAAATGATTAAGAAAAGCTATACTCCTATAGAACCACCTTTCTTCATGAAACAAAAACCATATGAAGGTGTCGTAGCACTAAGCAATTTTGAAAATGACTTATATAAAATTGAAGATGAAGATCTGTACTTGATTGCAACTTCAGAGCATCCAATGGCAGCAATGTTCATGAATGAAGTACTAGAAGCACAAGAACTACCGCTTAGACTTGTTGGATTGAGCACAAACTTCAGAAAAGAAGCTGGAGCACACGGCAAAGACACACGAGGAATCTTCCGCACCCACCAATTCAACAAAGTTGAACAGTTTGTTTTCTGCAGGCCCAGAGATGCTTGGGCAATTCATGAAGAACTAATAAGGAATGCTGAAGAGATCATTCGACAACTGGGCTTACCCTACCGTATTGTAAATGTCTGTACAGGCGACATAGGAACAGTTGCCGCAAAAAAATATGATATAGAAGCTTGGATGCCAGCTCAAAATGCATATAGAGAAATAATATCGTGCAGTAACTGCACAGATTACCAAACTAGAAGGCTAAACATAAAGTATCGAGAAAAAGAAGGGGCACCACCAAAAGGATTTGTTCATACGTTGAATTCAACAGCTTTAGCCACTGGCAGAACGATTGTTGCAATACTTGAGAATTATCAACAAAAGGATGGTTCTGTTGTTGTTCCAGTCGTCTTAAGAAAATATTTAGGTGGTATAGAAAAAATAGAACAGAAACAGTAAAGCTTTTAATACTATACTGCGAATTTTCAAGCTACATTTGGAGGTAAAACATGTCTCCAAGAAGACCTGTGAGAGATAAATGGCGTAGCAAATCATGGTACAAAGTGTTGGCTCCGCCTTACTTCGGAAATGTAGAACTGGGAACCTTGCCAGCTTCAGAACCCGAAAAACTAGTGGGAAGGATAATCAACTCGACGTTATATGAGGTTACAGATGATTTTGCTCATCAATATCTGAAAATGCGGTTCCAAATAACTGAAGTCGATGGCAAAACTGCCCATACAATGTTTAAAGGACATGAATATTCACGTGACTTTTTACGGAGCCTTGTAAGGCGAAGAACGACAAAAATCGATGGAATATTCAATGTCACCGTGAAGGATGGATACAAATTGCAGGTCGCTGTTTGTACCTTTACGCTATCAAGAATTAGGACATCACAGGAGAAAGGTATACGCAGTATAATGGAGAATGTTGTCAAGGAGAAGGCATCATCACTTACATTAGATCAGTTTGCACAGGAAATAGTTCTGGGAAAAATCGCCTCAGATATTTATAATGAAGGAAAAAAGATAGCTCCATTGCGTCATGTCGGAGTTAGGAAATCAAAGCTTTTGAATCCATTAGCGCAACTATTACAATCGCAAGAGCAGATGCAAACCCAGACGGCTTAGGAAAACTCGTTTTTCAAAGTTTTTTTCCGTATTCATAACCTTTTTCAAAAGCTGTTAGGTTCAGTTTTATGAACGCTTCAGGAACGTTATGTCTTATCGATTCTTTCAGATTTTTCATGTTTGGTAGATTTGTTATTGCCGCAAAGGCTCCTATCATGACAGCATTTGCCACTATTCTTTTGCCAAGTCTTTCAGCAATCCTTGCGGCCGGAACTTCATAGATCTTGACTGCCAAGTTCTTCCTCTGGTTATGAACCATATCTGGATCTACGATAAGTATACCATTTTTCTTCAAATCGTCTATATACTGTAAATATGCTTCTTGAGACATGGCGATTAGTATATCTGGATGCTCAATCTTTGGAAAATCTATGTCTTCATCAGAGATTATTACTTCTGATCTGCAGTGTCCGCCTCTTGATTCTGGGCCGTATGATGCTGTTTGGATGGCGTTTTTGTCTCCGTAAACGCATGATGCTGCCGCTAAAATCAGACCAGTTCTTATGACACCTTGTCCTCCAAAACCACCGATGCGAATTTCTAGACGCATAACCTCAGCCTCGCGTTAACTCTTTTTGAACCTCTGCAAATTGTTTCTGAAGTAGTTCATCATATGTTGGCTTCTCAATGTCAACGAATTCACCCACTATTATTCTTTTGTCTGTGATTTCAGTCTTTGCCGGGTCACATCCATGTATCGTCTCTGAGATTTTCCTATAAAGTTCCATTATGTCAACAGCTCTTCCAAGCTTGTTGCGTCTCCCAAATATTTCTGGGCATGGAGAGATGACTTCAATAAACTTAAACCCACTCTTTTGCAAAGCCTTCTTGATAGACATTGTAAGTTCTTTGGCATGCAGTACGGTCCATCTGGCCACGTAGATTGCGCCAGCTGCAGCTGCTAAATGCACAAGATTGAAAGGATGTTCGATGCTGCCGTAGGGTGTTGTAGTTGTGTATGAATTTAATGGAGTTGTCGGTCCAAACTGGCCTCCCGTCATTCCGTAATTGAAGTTGTTTGAACATATCACCGTCATATCCATATTTCGTCTGGCAGCATGGATGAAATGGTTTCCACCAATTGCAAACAGGTCTCCGTCGCCACTGATAACAGAGATGGTCAGTTTCGGATTAGCAAGTTTTATTCCTGTTGCTAAAGCTATGGGGCGTCCATGGGTTGTGTGGAAAGAATCGCATTTTATGTATCCAGCGATTCGTCCTATACAGCCTATTCCAGAAACAACAACAAGTTTGTCTATGTCCATGTTCAAATCATTGAGGGCATTTACAAAACAGTTTAGGATTATACCGTCTCCACACCCTTCACACCATATATGTGGCAGTCTCTCTTCACGTAGATATTTGGCCAATGGATGCCTGTTAAATTGTTGTTTAACCGTCATGACTTTGAAGCCCTCCTCATAATTTTGAGGATTTCCGAAGGTTTGTGTGGTTCTCCGCCGAGTTTAGGCAAAAAGTGTACAGGTGTTTCTTTGGCAGCTCTTTCAACTTCTTTAACAATCTGTCCATAATTCATTTCTGGCACTACTATTGCTTTTACATGGTTGGTTAATTCTTCAACCTGCTTTTCAGGGAAAGGCCAGACCGTTATAAGTCTCAGTAATCCAGCTTTTATTCCAGAATCACGAGCGTCTTTCACTGCTTTCACTGAAGCCCTTGAAGGAATACCATAAGCAATGATTGCTACTTCCGCGTCTTCAAGCATAAACTCGTAAGTTCTAGTAATCTTGTCTGCATTTTTCCTTATCTTGTCACAAAGCCTCTTCACAAGCTCAAATTGTGTTTTAGGATCAATAGTTGTTGGGTATCCACGTTCATCATGGGTTAACCCAGTAACATGAACACGATAGCCTTCTCCAAAACTTGCCATAGGAGGAACCAGATCGTCGTCAGGCTTGAATGGCTGATACTCGTTTGGAGGAACAGAAGGTTTTTTGCGCTCCACGATTTTGATCTCTTCAGGCGGCGGGATCACAACACGTTCCCACAGGTGGCCTGTAAAACCATCAGCTAAAAGAAAAGTTGGGCTACGATACGTTTCTGAAAGGTTGAAGCATTCAATTGTTAACTCGAACATGTCTTGAACAGAGGCTGGAGCCAAAGCAATTATTTCATAATCCCCATGGGAACCCCATTTCGACTGCATGACATCTTGCTGCGCTCCTTCGGTTGGCTGACCAGTACTTGGGGCGCCTCTCATGATGTCTACGACAATGCATGGTGTTTCAGTCATGACTGCTAAACCAATATTTTCCTGCATTAAGCTGAATCCTGGTCCAGAAGTGGCTGTCATAGATTTTGCTCCAGCCCAGCTAGCACCAATTATTGCAGCCATTGAAGCTAATTCGTCTTCCATCTGAATGTATGTTCCACCGACTTCAATTAGCCTTCTTGCCATCCTTTCAGTTATTTCTGTTGCTGGTGTTATAGGGTAGCCGGCAAAGAATCTGCAGCCAGCTGCGATTGCACCTTCCGCACATGCAACATCACCATTCATGAAATGTGTGCCGGTGAGCACTCTTCTTTCTTTCTTCTTTCTTCTCATATTTAGCATCCATCCTTACATTGTTTTTCAACGACGAAAATTGCGAAATCTGGACAGATCGAGGTGCAAAAACTGCAGAGAACACATCTGTCTTCATCAACTACTCTTGGAGGATGAACCCCCCGCTCATTTGTTTCGTCTGATTCCTCTAGAACATTCTTTGGACAGAAACGTATGCAGAAGCCGCATCCCTTACATTGGTCTTTAATTATGTGAATTTCCGCTTTTGGCCGTTTAATCTTTTCAATGTCAAGTGGGGTGCGCCATGTTCTAACAGGCATAGTCAATCCTCGCTTGAGACCTTTTCAAAAGCTTTCTTAGCCCTCTCTATTTCCCTAGAGGTAACTTCTCCTATTATTGGTTGCATTTCACGTATTTTTGAAGCAAATCTTTCACCTTCTGCAGCAGAAGCCCAGAGCAATTGAAGTCTCTCTTTGTTTAATCCTTCCTGCTCCATCTTCCTCCATAATCGTTCAACACGTTTCTGTGTATAGTGGTTGGCATCTATGTAGTGGCAGTCCCCTAGATGGCAGCCAGCTACCAAGACAGTTGCAGCTCCTCTCGCGAACGCCCGCTCGATGAATTTCGGGGCTACACGTCCGGAACACATGGTTCTTATTATGCGCACGTTTGACGGATACTGTATCCTGCTGACTCCTGCGAAGTCTGCACCTGCATAAGCGCACCAGTTACAACAGAAAGCCACAATCTTCTTCTCTGCATTATACTCTGTTACAGCATCTATCTGTGCGAAGATTTGTTCGTCTGTGAAGTGTTTTTGCGTCAAGGCACCGAATGGGCATTCTGCTGCACATGTTCCGCATCCACTGCAAGCAGCCTCTATAATCTCAATTCGCTTCAATTCCTCGTTCAAAGTTAAGGCGTTGTATGGACAAGCTTTTACGCAAAGTCCGCAAGCCTTACACCTTTCATGGTTACAAGTAGGCGTAATAGCTTCAACAGTCACTTTTCCCTTAGCCATTAGTATTCCTGCGCGGGCTGCGGCTGCGCTCGCTTGTGTTACACTGTCCTTAATATCCTTAGGGCTTTCAGCACAGCCAGCGAAGAATATTCCGCCAGTAGCAGCGTCTACAGGCCTCAACTTTGGATGTGCTTCCATGAAAAAACCGTCTTGGGTTTTCGAAAGCGTTAGTAAGCGTTGAATTTTCTTACTATCTTCTCTCGGCTCCAAACCTATAGAGAGGATGACCATGCCAAAATTTATTTGGTATAATTCTTTTTGCAGAGTGTTCTCTCCAACAAGCCATAGATTACTTGTTTTTGTGTCCTCTGTTATCTCCGCTGGAAGACCACGGATGAACCTGACACCTTCTCTTCTCGCTCGTTGGTAAAGGTTTTCGAAGTCTTTTCCATACGCACGTATGTCGACATAGAAAACGTAGATTTCAGTTTCAGGCCAGTGCTCCTTAATCAGTAAACTATCCTTGATCGTGTTCATACAGCAAACGTTGCTGCAATATAGTCTTCCACTCTTTTTGGAGCGGGAGCCGACGCATTGGATGAATGCTACACGTTTAGGAATCTGCATATCGGTGAGTCTTACTAGGTGACCTGTGGAGGGACCGCCAGCGTTGATTAGTCTTTCAAATTCAAGGGATGTGATTACGTTTGGATACTTGCCGTATCCGTATTTTGGCAGGGATGAGGGGTCGAACACGTCTGCGCCTGTTGCTACTATTATTGTTCCTACTTCGAGTTCTATGGTTTCTGGTTTCATTTCGAAGTTTATGGCGTGTGCTTCGCATGTTTTTATGCATTTGTCACAAATGACAATGTTTTCTTTGTTGAGACATAGATCCATGTCTATTTTGTATGTGGATGGAACGGCCTGTACGAAGGGGGTGTAGATGGCGTGTCTGATGGCTAAGCCTACATCAAACTCGTTTGGATTGATTACAGGACAGACTTCTGCACATTCCCCGCAAGCCGTACAATCATTTGTGACATAACGTGGTTTCTTCAGTACTTTGACATGAAAATCGCCAATGTATCCTTTCACATCGACAACTTCACTGCAGGTTACTAGTTCAATGTTTGGATGACGCCCAACATCAGACATTTTGGGAGCAAGGATGCAGATGGAGCAATCCATTGTTGGATAAGTCTTATCTATTTGAGCCATCCTTCCGCCAATACTTGGTTCTTTCTCAACCAAATACACCTTATAGCCGGTGTCGGCAAGGTCTAAAGCAGCTTGAATGCCTGCTACTCCGCCTCCTATGATGAGTGCCTTCCGAATCACCGGCACCACGATTTTTTCTGCTGGCTTGCATAAAGCAGCTTTGGCTACAGCCATCTTCACAAGATCCTCAGCTTTTTCAGTAGCTGCTTTTCGGTCATGTAAATGTACCCAGCTGCACTGTTCACGTATGTTAGCCATTTCAAAGAGGTACTTGTTTAACCCTGCCTCTTCGCATGCTTTTCTAAATGTTGGTTCATGAAGACGTGGAGAGCATGATGCTACTACTACACGGTTGAGTTTGTGTTCTCTGATGTCATTTTTTATTAGCTCTTGTCCTTGATCTGAACACATATATCGGTTATCTTTGGCTAAGACAACATTGGGAAGCGTTGCAGCGAATTTTGAAACTTGTTCGCAGTTTATGGAGCCAGCGATGTTCAAACCACAGTGGCAGACATAAACTCCCATACGGATTTCTTCGCTGCCATGTTTACGTTCTGACTCTTGTTTCTCCGTCACTAGATTATCCTCCTAAAGATTTCAAGTAATTTTCAATCGATTCTGCGGCGTGTTTTCCAGCTTGAATTGCTGCAATCACTGTTGCCGGTCCTGTAACGACATCTCCGCCTGCAAAAACTCCTTGTAAACTGGTTTCCATAGTTGTCGGATTAACCCAAACCATGCCATTCTCATTTAACTCGATGCCATTTGACAGAAACTTCAAGTCCGAAGTTTCACCTATTGCAATGATTACCATACCAGTTTTTCGTGTAAACTCCGAGTTTTCTATTGGAATTGGTCTTCTCCTTCCAGTTTCGTCCACCTCGCCTAATTGCATACGGACACATTCGACGGCTGAAACTTTTCCATTTTTTCCTAGAATTCGTTTGGGTGCAACCAAGAATTCTATTTTTACGCCTTCTCCTTCTGCTTCTTTGACCTCCCACGGATTCGCAGGCATTTCCCCTTTTGACCTGCGGTATAAAACCGTTACTTCACTAGCTTCAAGTCTTAAGGCGGTTTTTGCAGAATCCACAGCAACATTTCCACCGCCAATTACCACTACATTTTTGCTAATCTCCAATTTCTTGCCTGAATTGGCACTCCACAAAAAGTCGAGGGCATAAATTACGCCTTCCAGATCTCGGCCTTCGATTTCTAATTCTCGACTTTCATGGGCACCAACCCCAATGAAAATGGCTTCATACCCTTCTTTTCGCAAATCATCAAAACTCAGGTGTTCGCCAACCTTCGTATTGAATTTAATTTTGACGCCTAGATCCTTTATTGTTTGAATTTCCTTTGTTAAGACTCGTTTTGGTAAGCGATATTCAGGTATGCATTTCCTTAACATTCCACCCAGTTTCGGAAGGGCTTCAAAAATCGTAACATCATATCCTTTCTGACCCAATTCATACGCAACTGTCAGCCCAGCTGGCCCCGAACCTATAACCGCCACTTTTCCTCTAGAACTAATTACTACCTTCTTTTCTTCTTTCATCCTCAAATGTTCTTCACAGACCTGTTCAATTTTCTCCAAGACTTCTTCCTTATCTAAGCCCGCACGTTCTGGATGAAAACAAACTAGTGAAGTAACTAGTGGAAAAGGAATATTTTCTACAATTTTATGGAGAGCTCTTTCGAAGGGTTGCATAAATCCTTTTTCTATAGCTATTTTTCGCATGTAGAGAAATATTTCAGGTAGTTTTAAGGTTTGAGGACAGCGTTTATAACAGCGGTAACACCAAGCGCAAAGCCAAAGTTCATCTGAAGCTAGGACGTTTTCAGGATCTAAGACGATTTTTTCAAGAAATCCCCTTGGATTGTAGTTTTTTCCCAACAGTTTTACGATTGGGCAGCTTGCCGTGCAGATGCCGCATTCATAACAGTGTTTGAGATTTTCCACATCCAGAAGTCTTTCAATAACTCCTTTAGAGACTATAGTATTCGGAGTTTGCAAGCTTTGAGCCCTCCTTAGTATTGGAGCAACTCCAAGATATAAAAATTTACAAACGTAAAGGGCCATTCTGGAATGTACACTTCTACTCCAGAGTGGAGGTTTGAGTTCAGTGCTTTTTCCGCTTTCCGAAGATTTTCTTGTTGTCACTATCGGTTATGTACTCAAAGCCAGCTTCCATATAAGCGGACTCGGATGCTTCCCCTTAGTCTACATAGTAAAGGTTTTGAATCAGTTTGTATGCAGATTATCGGATGCTTGTTCATGCGATTGACATATGATGATATATTCAAACATTCAGACAGGTTGAACCCTATATCTTCTAAGACTTTATTATTGGCAGGTAAGGTTGCTGAGCTTGGATCAGGAAAGTTTGTTATTGATTTGGGAAGTGGCAAGGGTTTTCCTTCTTTGCTTTGGGCTAGCGTGTTCGGTGTTAGGATTCAAGGTTTTGACTTGAATAGAGAATATGTTGAATATGCTAACTCTCATGCTAGATTGCTCAACCTAGAGCATTTGGCAAGATATTCTTGTCGAGATGTCAGACAGTTGAAACTCAGTCGTAGGTTTGATGCAGTTGCTTCTTTAGGGATTGGCATAACCGAAGTCTATGGTTCTGCTAAGACAGCGTTGAAAAACTTTAGGTCAATGCTAAAACCAGGAGGTTTCTTGATGTTATGCGAACCAGTTTGGTTAGTCAAACCAGTTCCTAAGGAAGTGCAAGAGGCTTTGGCGACATCTGAAGAAAGTCTTTGCATCAAGGCTGAGCTGGAACGTCTGCTGGAAAATTTTAGCTTCGAGGTGCAAGAATCTTTTGTATCAACGAAAGAAGATTGGGAATACTATGTAAGGCCAGTGTATGTTGCTATGAGTGAGTTGGTGAAGGGTCAGCCAGAATTATCAAGTGAAAGTCAAGTAGTAGTAAATGGTTTCCAAGCTGAGTATTCTGCCGCTGGAAAATACTGGGACATGATACTATGGGTGGTTAAAAATCGTCGATGATGTATGGACAATAGGTCTTCGCTGATCCGTTGTTTCTGAAGAGCTATGAACAAAAATAGGAAGGTGCGGAAAATATCTTCACGCACACTATGCTTCTATAAGCGTTTCTGACAAGCACTTTAAATCTTTCTTTATATGCGTGTTATCATATTATGAGCTTGTTATATTCGATCACTTGCATGCTTCGTTCGGCAAACGTATTTGAGGAAGCATCACAGTATTAGTTTCTCGCTGGAGCGATCTTGAAATGGCTGATAAGAATCTTTCATATGGGATTTGCGGCGTTTACTGTGGTCAGTGCCCTAGTGGTAATGGGAGAGTAAAGATTATTGCTGGTGAGTTGAAAAGACTAGTCGACACCGTTCGTTATGATTGGGTTGAGCATGTGGTCAAATCATTCAAGTTTAAAGAGTTCAGAAAAGGCTTGGAGTGGTTCGCCAGTGCGCAGTGCTCCATGTGCCTGAATGGAGGTGGCGCGCCATGCGAAAACAGGAGATGCTCTGCTGATAAGGGGCTTAGAAGTTGCCTGCTCTGCAATGATTACCTTACCTGTAAACATACTGAGTATCAGCGAGATTGGTATCCTTTTGTAGTTGACAATTATAAACGTGTCAAGCAGGTGGGGTTCCGAAAACACTTGGAAGAAGAAGAGGAGAGGAGTGAAGCAGGTGTGGACTTGATGGGGCATCTAGAGCGAAGATGCTGCAAAGTCGTCAAACTAGAAGATAAATAATGCTGACTTTGCTGTTTGCCAGGATCCTTTTGACAAAAGTGAAATGAATCTAGGACTACGGTAACGGCGCGACAGAATATTCATGTATTAAAGAAAAGAATTGCAGAAAATGCCTCACTATGTACAAAGTGCAAGTCTGCCTTCGATTCACATAAGAACCTGCGCGTTCTCTCTAAGGTTTGCAAGAAGCAATAATGCAATAATACATTTGCGTTCACTTTTTTGGGCGCATGCGCTTTAAGGAAGCTTAATAGTTGCTTTCTTCAATTGATTAGGACAGGTGGGTGTAATGAAAGCCTTCCATTACCAAGATGTTGAAGCAAAAGATGCTGGAGAAGGGACTTCAAAATTAAGTGTTAGATGGCTTATTACAGAGGAGATGGGAGCTGAAAACTTTGCCATGAGGCTGTTCGAGATGGAATCAGGAGGATACAGTCCATCTCACAGTCATCCGTGGGAACATGAAGTCTTCATCTTAGAAGGTGAAGGCATCATAATCGATGGTGGGGAAAAAAGAAGGGTCAGGGCTGGCGATGCCATCTTCATTCCTCCAAATGAAAAACATCAATTCAGAAATAATAGCAAAAAAACTATGAGGTTTATCTGCCTTGTACCTTATACGCACATGTGAAAAGATTTTCTGAAAGAGTGGTCGGATACAACTTGTGGATTTTCAACATTAGATTACTCGCTAAAAATATATGTTAGTTGTTACATGTAGTTTTGGGTTTCAGGAGATAAATCTGTTGAAGTATGATGTCATAATTGTTGGATCAGGTCCGGCAGGAATATTTTCTGCCCTTGAGCTTGCAGAAAAAACTGAATGCAATATTCTGATGCTAGATAGGGGACCAGACATAAATCAACGTAAATGTCCAGCAAGTCGCGGATTCGAATGTGTTCACTGTGAACCATGCCTACTATTATCTGGTTGGGGTGGAGCTGGAGCTTTCAGTGATGGCAAGCTCACTCTATCCACGAAGGTTGGTGGTTGGCTCGACCAGTATGTCTCAACTGAAGAACTTGGCAATCTCATAAGCTATGTGGACAGTGTTTACTTGAAATATGGGGCAACCAAACATGTCTACGGCGAAGACATTGAAAAGGTAGAGGAAATCGAACGAAAAGCTTCGCTAACTGGTTTGAAACTCATACGTCAGAGAATTCGGCATATGGGTACAGAGAGGTGTGCCCAAACTCTTCGGAAAATGCGTCAAGAACTGGACGGCAAGGTTGAAGTTAAACTTAAGAAAGATGTTAAAGGGCTTATTGTAAAGAACAACGTTGTTGAAGGTGTGGAGACGGTAAATGGCGAGAAATTCTTTGGAAAACACGTTATTGTTGCACCTGGTAGAAGTGGGGCTGAATGGCTTAAAGCTGAGGCACAGGCCTTAGGTTTAGAGACACTTAACAATCCTGTTGATGTTGGAATAAGGGTTGAAGTTTTGGCTTCTGTCATGGAAGAATTGACGAATGCTCTCTATGAACCTAAATTTGTTTATTATTCAAGGTTTTTTGACGATGAAGTCAGGACGTTTTGCGTTGCTCCTTACGGTGAAGTCATAACAGAATCCTATAACGGAGTTTTGACGGTTAATGGTCAAAGTTATGCAGAAAGAAAAACAAAAAACACGAATTTCGCTGTTTTGGTAAGGACATCTTTCACTGAGCCTTTTAAGGAGCCAATAGCCTACGGGAAATATCTTGCTAGGCTTTCTACTCTTCTAAGCGGAGGTGTGGTAATACAACGTTTAGGCGATTTGGAGTCTGGAAGAAGGTCAACACCAGAAAGAATTGACCGAAGCGTAGTAACGCCTACGTTGGCGAATGCTACGCCAGGTGACTTAAGCTTCGTTTTACCATATCGTTATCTTGTTGATATTAGGGAGATGCTTCAAGCACTGGACGAGATCGCTGCAGGAATAAATTCAAGGGACACTCTTCTATATGGTATCGAAGTAAAATTCTACTCCTCACGATTACAATTAAGTAATAGCTTAGAAACCAAAATCTGCAACCTATTCACTATTGGCGATGGGGCTGGTGTAACAAGGGGTCTGGTTCAGGCTTCGGCGTCAGGGGTTATTGTGGCAAGGGAAATAATGAATAGGGAAAAGCAGAAACAGTGAGATAGATGTCTGTAGTTGCAGAAATAATGTGCTCCCACTGCGGTGCACCAATATCTTTTGAAACAGGTGAAATAATTGCGACATGCAAGTATTGTGGTTATACAGCTGTAATAGAAACTGGAAAAGCTTTCACGTTCGAGCACTCTATGCTACAGAATAAATATGATCAAATAAAAATTGAAGAGCTAACTAGAAACTGGATGCGCGCAGGTTTTCTGAAGCCTACAGACCTTGCCAAGAAGGCGAAGATCATGGAAAAAAACTTGGTGTATCTCCCTTTCTGGGTTGTATCTGCGGAGGCTGAAAGTATTTACAAAGGGATTTTCGAGCGGATAACCCCGCCGATTGTCAAGGATGGGAAAATCAAGAAGAAATATGATTGGCTTATTATAGCAAGGAAAGCAACAGAGTTTCCGACAAGGGAATATGATGTGCCCTTAATTGGGAAAATTCCTTATGACTTCAGAAAAATAGAAGCCTTCGCAAAGATATTAAATAGTGAAATTGACAAAAGAGAGGCTGTAGAGTCTGCCAAGCACCAAATTGAGGAACACCATCATTATTTGGTTCAGCAAGACGTTGACAAAATCATTGAAATGAAAGATAAGATAGAAATAAGTCAAACAGTTTATCTGCATGCTCCCATATGGTTTATAAAACACCAGTACAAAGGCGAAATTTACCAGCTACTGATAGATGGAGCAACCGGAACAATTATAAAAGGAGACATTCCCTCAACCGGATTTGGGATATTCTAACGAAATTTAGAAGCTTTTCAGAATATGCTAGGTTTTCGATCTGTGGCCTTCACCGTATTGATATGTTCTCCTTCTATTTTTCTCCAATTTGCTGAGAAACATTTGGTCCATATTTATTGTTGGGCAAGCTAATCGGCTTGTATCTAAAACATAGAATATTACATCAATTAGTTCTTCTGCAATTACTTCTTCACCTTCACCTTTCTTCCAAGCATCACTTGCTTCCCCTAATTCAATGAAAGCAAAAAGCAGCTTCTTAGAAACATCTCTAGACCTATTGTAAAATCCTTTCTCCAACACTAACTTCTCTATTTCCTTCTTCATTTCCTCCAAATGCATACTTTTTCTCTCCAGCTTCCCAGAGCATAACATATCTACTTAAACTATTTACAGTTTACAGAGGAGAAGAATAGTGAAGCAAATATTACTGATATGATGAAAGAAGATGAAGTCAAGATTAAAAATCTATTCGGATGGGGCTTCAAGAGGTAACGCTGGTCCTTCAGCGATAGCCTTTATGATCTTGAATGAAGACGAAGAAATCCTGAAGAAACATTCTGAATATATAGGGGTAAGAACAAACAATCAGGCTGAATACGAGGCTTTGATTTCAGGTCTGAAATCTGCTTCTAAATTGACTAGCCAAGAAGTAATCTGCTATATGGATAGTGAGCTTGTTGTAAAACATCTTAATGGAGATTATCAAGTCAATAATCCAAATCTGAAAGTTCTATGGTTGAAAGTGCAAAAGTTGAAGGAAGGATTTCAGAAAATATCTTTCGAACATGTTCGTAGAACAGACAATTACATTCAGAAAGTCGATTGGTTAGCCAATAAAACTTTAGATAGAGTCGAACGTGCGAGTCCATGAAAACTGAATCGTTATATTCAAACGCTGAGAATCATGATCAACGTATGTTGAATCAATTCTCTGATACGGCAGAAACTAGTAGAGGATTGAACCTCTATTCTTGGTTTTTTCTGCTGTGGGTACCATCTGTTCTATTTCTCTGAAGACTTTAGTTGCAGTTCTACCTCTCTGAGTTATTGCGTAAACAACTCTTTTTTTCCCGACATCTCTTTCTTCTACTAAGCCTTGTTTGATCAGAGAATCCAGAAATTCCTTGAGAACGCTGCAGTTAATGTTGGCTTTGTACATGATGTGAGTTAACTTCAATGGTTTACGATGAGCTAAAACCTGTAGAATGTCCGTGTACATTTCAAGTTTAGACCGCCTCATCACTATAACCTCTCGTGTATCTTACGGTTTTGAATATAAACTGTTTGTGCATACAAAATATCTACATGTTCTAAAGAGCGACAAGCTGAATTACAACTACATCATTGTTCCGAAGACATCAACTGACGCGTTAATGATCTTGTGATTTACATAATTCTCTATACACAATTAGATCCAATGCCTTTGTCGTTGATTCCACCACACGCATTATAATTGCGTCATGTAATTGCTTTATAATAGTCTCATGTGGAATTAGAGCCTTAAACCTGTTGAAACATGAATGTAACTCCTTTAGCAATAATTGCATCAAGTTTTATACTCATAGCAATCAATGGTGCATTACTTTTCTCAAGCTTTACTCCTTGGCGATAATACTATCTATGCTGGTTCTTCTAGCGGCAGTTACTGCGGTCAGCAGAGAGTAGTTCCTTCATTTTTCTAAACATTTTTTATTTACAACTTTGTTAATGCTTGTAGAGGCTAGGCATGATATGGGCGAGAAGATAATTGGTCGAGGTACATGGTATGACAAGACAGCTGCAGAGATTCTTGAAAGGGAGCGGAAGCTCGGCAGAAGCTTGGACTTGATTAGAACTGAGATGGGGATTGCAGCTTCTGGTTTTCCACATATTGGCAATCTAGGCGATGCAGCTAGATCTTTTGCTGTAACCTTGGCTATTAGAGAGCAGGGTTATGATTCTAAACTTATTGCTTTTTCTGATGATAAGGATGGTCTGAGAAAAGTTCCGGTTGGCTTACCCGAGTCTCTAGAAGAGCATTTAGGGCGACCAGTTACAGATATTCCGGATCCCTATGGGTGTCATGAGAGCTATGGTGAACATATGGCCTCGCTGCTTCTGGAAGCCTTAGACGAGTGTGGGATAGAATATGAGTTCATGTCAGGTACAGAAGCTTACAAGAAAGGTCTATTTAATGAGGAGATCAAGATGGTGCTTTTAAATGCTAAGAGAGTAGGTGAAATAGTTAGGGAAGAGATTGGGCAAGAAAAGTTTCTGGAAGCTTTACCGTATTTTGCAGTCTGCAAAAATTGTGGACGTATCTACACCACTAAAGCATATCAGTTTTTGCCAGAAGAAAATAAGATTCTCTACGTATGTGAGGGGATGGAAGTCAAAGGGCGGTGGCTTGAAGGTTGTGGTCATAAGGGCGAGGTGGACTATAGAAAAGGCGAGGGCAAACTCATGTGGAAAGGCGAGTTTGCAGTCAGATGGAAAGCTTTAGACATAAGGTTTGAAGCCTATGGGAAGGACATTGCTGATTCTGTGCGGGCAAATGACCGCATATGCCAAGAAGTTTTTACTTGGGAACCACCAGTCCATGCAAGATATGAGTTGTTTCTAGATAAGGGGGGGAAGATGCTTTCTAAGTCAACTGGAGTAGTATTCAAGCCTCAAACATGGTTTAAATATGGATCTTCGCAATCTCTCATGTTGCTTATGCTGAAAAGATTTGTTGGAACCCGCAACTTAGGTGTAACCGATATTCCGTTTTACATGAACGAATTGGATGATTTGGAGGACGTATACTTTGGAATAAAGACTGCAAAGGATGAGAAAGAACAGGCTAAACTTCAAGGTTTATATGCATATTGTTGGGCATTGAAAACGCCTGCAAAACCAAGTATACATGTGCCATATAATCTGATGGCTTTCTTAGCCAAGATGGCTCCTGAAGGACGTGAAGAAGAACTCATAATTGAAAAGCTTCGAAGCTACCGATATTTACAGAAGGACCAAACAATTGATGATAACTTGAAAAAACGAATGGGATATGCGCTTAATTGGGTAAAGGATTTTGAAGAGATAAAAGAAACAATCATAAGCCTAACAGCAGAGGAAGAAAATGCGATAAAAGAATTCGTTGAAATTTTGAAGGTTGAAAATGAAGCTGAAAAGATACAAAACATTATATTTGAAATAGCTAAGCGACATGGTTTAAAGCCAGCAAACTTCTTCAAAACATTATACGGAATTCTTATAGGCATACCTCGAGGACCTAGAATGGGCCCTTACATCCTTACCATGGGAAAACAAAACGTTGTCAATACTCTAAAGAACGCATTGAAAAACTGATGAAATAGATTCAATGAATAATCTAGTTCTATTAGTAGGAGCCTTAATTTCATTAGTCGAAATGTCAGTCAGTAATCTTTCGTAACAATACTAGGTGATATAGGTTTTTGTCTGTTCTTCATGAAAGAGTTTATATTCTAAGTCTAGAAATATCTGCCATAAAATTTGGGCGAGGATGAAGTTTGGATTTTGAATTGACGGCTGAACAGAAGATGATTGTTGAAGCAGCTTCAGATATAGCTCAAGATTTTGATCCGGAGTATTGGAGGCAGAAGGATAAGGAACATGAGTTTCCTGAGGATTTTTGGAAGACTTTGGTTGAAGCGGATTTTCCAGGTATTTTTATTCCTGAGAAGTATGGTGGGGGCGGAATGGGATTGTTTGAGATGATTCTGGCTATGGAGACCTTGACTTCTAAGGGTTGTGGATTGGCTGGAGAGTGGTTTCTGTGTTTAACCTCCGTCTTTGGAGGTTTAACTATATTGAAGCATGGTGATGAGAACCAGAAGGAAAAGTATCTGCCAAAGATTGTTGAGGGCATGGAGTTTTGTCTGGCTTTAACTGAAGCTGATGCTGGGACGAATACTTTGAACACGCGAACTACTGCCGTAAAGGATGGCAATGGATATGTGATTAATGGTCAGAAGATGTTTATTTCTGGTGCTGATCGAGCTGGAGGCATGGTGTTGTTGACGAGGACGACTTCTTCAGAAAAAGTTGCGAAGAGAACTCTGGGTTTAAGTTTGTTTGTTGTGGATTTGCCTGATCCAGCGGTGGAGATTATTCCTATTGAAAAGCATGGGATCAACTATTCGAAGACTTTTGAAGTTTACATCAATGATCTGAGAGTTTCTGAAGACAGTTTGTTGGGAGAGAGGGAGAGAGGATGGTATCTTGTTTTGGATACTTTGAATCCTGAGAGGATGTCTTTTTCTGCAGCTGCTTGTGGCTTAGGACTTTTAGCTGTTGAGAAGGCTGTTGAATACGCTAAAGAACGGAAAGTTTTCCAAGCACCTATTGGAGCACATCAGGCTGTTCAGTTTCCACTGGCAAAAGCTAAAGCAAAGATCGAGGCTGCTAGGTTGCTGAATTACCAAGCTGCTTGGCTATATGACAAGGGACAACGTTGCGGTGCTGAGGCTAACATGGCTAAAGTCGCTGCTGTTGAGGCAGGTACTGAAGCTGTTTACCAAGCTATGCAGACTTTTGGTGGTTACGGCTACGCTGTAGAGTATGATGTAGAACGTTGGTGGAGGGAAGTAAATCTGATCAGGCTTGCACCAGTTACCCAGCAGATGGCTTTAGCTTTCATAGGCGAACACGTTTTGGGATTACCCAAATCCTACTGAAAATTTCTACGTGCAATAAGCGATGCACGTCTCAAAAAACCTGAAGACCACTCTTCAGTACACGCAGCGAGTTGCATTGCCCAAAAACAAAGAATATACCTGCACGGTAACGAAGAGCGTTGAAGGGATAAATGATATGATAGTAAATGGATTCGAGTACATGTTTGACGTGAACCGTTGCAGGTTGTTCCACAAAAATGAATATCTCATATCTGGGTACGTGGTTCCTCCAAACGGGCCTGTAGTCTAGACTGGATTAGCAACCCAGTGAAGATATCTCTTGCAAAATCCTCATTTTTCTTTCTTTGGCGAAGAGCACGTATAAAAAAAGAAGAAGATTTAGTTGCCAAACTTTTCTTTTTTCAGGAGAGCAAGCATAACAAGCGACAGAATCATTAGAAGCGGCAGAATCGTGATTGAAGAGAACTCTGGTATTACGCTCGTGCCAGTAATCTCGATGTCATGGCTATCATGTGATTCATGCAGATATGTGAAGTGGATTGTGGTGTGTGTAGCGTTGGAGTCAAACTCTATCGAGTTTGGGCCGCCACCATCAACAGTTAGAACGTATGGACCACCAAGCATATCATGTGGAATTGTGATGTTCGACATTAACATGTGATTATTGTCCCAATTCGCATCAAGATTGTATGTTAGTTTCATCTCAGATTCGAGGTTCGAGTAGTCGAAGGCTTGGCATGTAGCGTTAGCCACAATCTCAACTGTGAACTCGTATCCTGTTCCAACTACTGGATAATGATAGGTGTTTGGCGGGTAGAAATCACCGAAACAATGCAGGTATCTGGAATCAGCGAGAAAGATCCTGCCATCTGCAACCACAGGTCCTTCATCATAAGCGTAAGTCAAATCGTAACTCCATAATTTGAGTCCGTTGTTAATATTCAACGCGTGTAGAACGTGGTCGGCGGTCAAAAATACTTTGTCGTTGGTAACTGCAGGCGATCTCAACGTATATTCCGTGAATTGTAAGCTTCTCCAAAGCACGATCTCGCCGGGTGAAGTTTCTGAATAAGAGCCTGGCGTAGTGCTTGCGTTAAGAGCATAAACATAGCGAGAAGGGGAAGCGAAATACACGATATCATCAGCTACAGCTAGTGAGTATGCGATCTCATAATATGATTGCAGTGTGAAATTCCAGATTGATTGGCCAGTCGTCTTGTTTACTGCAAAGACTGAATGATCAGAGCTACTTGTTCCGAAGAAAAGCCTGTCTCCGTATATACAGGGAGTTGAGCGTACGCGACCACCGGTCACCTTGGACCATTTGAGTATGGCGTAATTTCCTGTGTCGTTCAAAGCGTAGACTTTGCCATCATCACAACCGAAGAATATCCAAGTTCCATCAATCACAGGCGAAGACAGAATGCTGTCATCAGGGGCAGTATACTGCCATTCTTGAGCACCAGTAGATGTGTCTAGAGCTACAAGATAGTTGTTTCCTGAAGCTCCGCCATCCGTTCCAAAGTAAACTCTCCCGTTTGCCACAACAGGACTTGTATTGATGTCGCCTGGCGGAATTGCATAAGGCCAGTGCCAAATCTCCTGTCCATTCGTTGCGTTGAGGCACCACAAGTAGCCGTCCTGATCACCTACATACAGTTTTCCCTCAGAAACTGTGAGTCCTCTATCACCAACATTGGAACTACTGCTTCCACCGTTAACATCTACAGTCCAAAGCTCGGAACCCGTAGTCTCATCTATCGCATAAACATCATCATAGACCACAACGTATACAATTCCTTCAGCAATAACAGGGTTCTTAACCGTTCCAGAAGAAACGGACCATGACCACAGTGTGTTGTTTGTGTTCGGCGTTGAAACCGGTTGATAACCCGAACGTGACATGCCTTTTCGATATGTCTGCCAAGGATATGTGGTTTCATATAGTCCGTATACAATGCTGGATGTCGAGACGAGAAGCGCCGAAATGACTAACATAACTATAATATTTTTTCTTTTCAATGCCTTATCCCCAATATTTTTCCTCTTAAAGCAGATTTACCATGATCAAACGTTTATATCTTGTGGACGAATTTAACTTACAGCTATGGCGCCAGCTTTGGTTGGCTGATGTGAATCAAGGAAACAGTACCAAAGGATATCTGGACATGCTTAAACGAAGTTTCGAGAGCTATAGTTGGGATTCTGTAATTCCAATAAGGTGCTTCGACTCTGCCACAGTTTCTTGAAGGTCTTAGAGCATAAGAGAAGGTTTTTGGTCTATCCATTGGAGATATTTATTGCATCTCCGCCGTAAAACGAAGAATATATCTGTAAGATAACGGAAACCGTTGAAGGGCAAAGGACCTAGTAGTTGCTGGATTCGAATACGTGACTGAAGTAAACGGTGCAAAGCTGTTCCGCAAAACGAAAACCTCGTATCTTGGTACCTGATCTATCCCTGAGGGCCCGTGGTCTAGGTTGGATTAGGACGCTGGCCTGCGGAGCCGGAGATCCTGGGTTCAAATCCCAGCGGGCCCGCTAAGATTTGTTTGTCTTCGCAAGAGCGACTTGAAGAGGAACCATGCTTTTTTCCTAGATAACAGAGTTCTCTCATGCGTGTTTGTCTTTAGGTTTTGTGACTTCAGCTGTTTCAGAGCTTATTCCATGCCACATGATTTTGTATCCGAGAATTCTTAAAATGTTAGATGTATCTTTCACTCCTTCTGACTCGACAATTTCTATGGCTTCTGTCAGCGACAGTCGGCCTTTCGGTTTTATTTGTCGTTCAAGTATTTTTTCTATTTCTTCCAGCTTGTTTTTCTGGACAAGGCTGTTCGGTAAAACCACATAGTCTTCTGGAGTTTTCTCAGTCAATACTGTTCTTACCGATTCAGTGGACACACCGATTCTTGTAGCAAATTCTTCATAATCCACAACGGACTCCTTAAATGTTACTGGAAGATTCTTCAGAAACAATATCTGCTTTTCTCTAACATGATTAAACGCTTTCTCTAGATGATGGAGGATGGGAACCAACGGAACTTTATTCTTGTAATATACAATATTCAGTTTTTGGCTCTTCTCCAGCTTTGTCAATTTCTTACATGCCAAGTTTTCATCTACAGCAATAAGCATGCTCACATCGATTTTCTTCAACTTCTCAATCTTCCGTCTTAAATACTCGGCTGTCCAAAACCCTACAATCTCCATAAATACTCTAACTCCGCTTCTCTCAAAAGAAAAATCTGGAATAATCACATATCTACCTGCGGTAACTGGTTCAGGTTCTCTCTTCAAATACCAACCAGACTCCAAAGCCTCAAAACGCGCAGCAAAATCCTCCTCAACAACACTATCATAAGAAACAGGTAAACCTTTAGGTTCCCCGAAAATATCTCTGTGTTTTCCACTCTCAATCTTGAAATTATATATTTCGTTTGTATACTTCCACAATATCTTTGCCTCAACCATCCACTCTGGATTAGCAAGAATAACTGGCGTAAGTTTCGCCAAAGCAGTCCCATATCTTCTAGTTAGTTTGAAAAGGCTGGCTGGACCGTCTATTTTCACCCAGAAACCACCACTCTTATAAGCCTCATAAATCAACCCTAGCCGTTTCACCATATAGAAAATCCTCTGCCAATTCCCTGAAGCCGTAAAATTCAGGTTCGTCGCGCTGAAGAGAAGAGTCTGAGTCAAACTGACATTATAATCCTTAATCAACTCTTCCGAGGATAAGGGCTTAAACTCTGTCATAATTAGTTCACTGTCTAGATCAGCATAGAATGCCTCTTCTACCATCGCAGTCGACAGCTTCATTTCTGTAGCAACAGACCGGATTAGTCTGCTTCTCTGTTTGGATGTAGTTGGTAATCCAAGCTTTCCAGCTGCCTTGTAAAGTCGTCGCCTTATATCCACAGGATCAGCTTCAACGCTACATGTAAACTCACTTCTTCTGTCAAGCAAGACGGATAGTCCCCTAACAAAACGATAATCATAACCTATATTCTCGAGTTCACTGACCGTTTCTTTCAAAACGTTTTTCTTCTTATCCACATGATGCTTATAGACTTGAATAAGACGTTTAGCAACCTCCAAGTTCTCTCCAGACAATCCAGCATATCTAGGCCAAATCCTACCTTTTCTTCTACGAACCAAAAGAAGATCACTCGGAAGCATACTTCACTCCTCTACATGCCTTTTCTTTTCCGATGTCGCCTCCGGCTAATCCGCATCTCAACAGTCTCTTTAGACACAATCTCCACAAGCTTAGCCTTTTTACCCTTCACTCTTCTGAGCAACCTTCCAAGCCTTTGAACATACTCCCGCGTGCTTCCCGTCCCACTTAATATAAAACCTATCGTAGCGTCTGGAACATCAACACCTTCATCCAAAACCTGAGACGTAACAATGGCCATATATTCACCTCTTCGAAAATTCGCCAAAATCTCCCGCCGTTCATCCCGCGGTGTCTGATAAGTAATAGCTGGAACCAGAAACCTACTGCTAATCCTATATACCAGATCATTATGCAACGTAAAAATTAAAATCTTCTCGTCCCTATACTCCTTAATCAGCTCAGCGACCATATTCAACTTAGACTTGGAATTCAAAGCCACCTTCAAAGCTCTATTTCTAGCAAGAAGCGCTTCACGCGCACGCCGATCTCTTCCTGTTCTCATAATAAACTTATGGAAATCCTCAGCACTCTTCAGAACAATACCTTTCTCTCTCAAGTAGCGTCTAAACACACCCATTTCCTTATCATAAACATGCTTTTCCTCAGAAGTCAAATTCACAAGTTTCTTCTCATAAGTGTAGGGTGAAAGGTGCTCTCCAGCCAATTCTTCAACTTCCACCATGTAAACTGGATCTCCAACCAAGCGTTGGAGAAGCACATGTCTACCATCGCTTCGCTCATACGTAGCTGTCAAACCCATACGATAAGGAGCGATATACATCTCAGCAATCTGCATGTGACTTGGGGAAGCCAAATGATGGACCTCATCGAAAATCAAAAACATAAACCTGTTACCCAACACTTCAGCCTTCAAATACGCTGAATCATATGTAGAGACCGTCACCATTCTCACTGTATTCTCACCCCCGCCGACAATCCCCGCCTCTACATTAAGATGCTCAGCGACCCGTCTCCTCCACTGATCCATAAGATCCAGAGTGGGAACAACAATCAAAACTTGCTTCTTCAATAAGCTTATCGCCTTCAACCCTATGTACGTTTTTCCAGTAGCTGTCGGCAAAACAATAACCCCTCGCATACCAGCGTGACGCCATCGATTCAACCCTTCCAGCTGATAAGATCGTAATCTAACATTACATTCCAAATGTTCAAGTGGAGGAAGATCTGAAACCTCATTTCGATATGCAATCTTACTATCCTCCAAATAACTTAATACGTCCCGATAATGGAGAGCCTTAATCCTATAACAATCAACTCGAGGATCCCACTTGCCATAAGGAGTCCCAATTTCGCCACGTAACAGAAGAGTACCATAGTCAAAACCTAAACGAATTATGGATAACAACCTCACTTTATCTTTCCTTGCATAAACCTTAAACTTCTTTCCATCTGTTTCACCTGAGCCCGATAACAACGTGATGATAATCACTCAGCAGATTCTGTTTTCAGTTCTAAACTTCTCTACAGCTATAGACTAGAGTTCAAAACCTTTTAGCAGTTCGTCTATGTCTTTTCCGTTATTTTCACCTGAATATCCTCCTTCCAAAACGAAGAATGTTGGTTTGTTTAATGAGGCAATCTTTTTTCCTATTTCTCTGAATCCTCTCCCAGTCAAGCCTAACGAAGCCAAATCACCTGCATGAGTATCAAATCCAGCCGAAACCGCAACGACCTCAATCTTATGCAAGTCAACTCTGCTAAAAGCTTCATCCAAAGTTCTCAAAAAAACATCATTCCCACAATCACCTCTCAAAGGGAAATTCAGACAATTTCCTTCAGAAGCATATCCTGTACCAGGATAATACGGATACCGATGCAACCCAACATACGTGACTTTATCATCCCCTAAGAAAATCTCCTGAGTCCCATTGCCATGATGACCATCAATATCCAAAATCAACGCAGGCTGACCCAAATATCTTACAGCCACTGCTACATTATTCAGATAACAGAACCCCCTAGTACTTGCACCTAAAGCTATGCCCCTTATCCCAGCATGATGACCCGGGGGCCTCATCAAAGAAAACCCCTTAACTTCAGCTGCTAAAATGGCTCCTCCAGCCGAAAGCCTTGCAACCTCATAAATTCCATCATACGCTGGAGTGTCAGCATCTCTCACCAATCCCTCCCTAAGCCTACCAACGTACCCAACATCATGTATCCTAAGAACATCTTTTTCAGCCACTGGTTCAGGCGTCAAAAACTCGTATCCTCTCTCCTTTAAAACTTCATAGGCTCTTCTCACCCTTCTAGGACCTTCGATATGCAAAGACCCATACTCCAAGCATTTCTCGGAGAAAATTATCTTCGTCTTCATAATAATCCCAGAACTTCATCGTCCTCCAAATGATTAATATCTCCTCCAGGTTGTTACTAACCGTTTCAGATTAAAATATGACATCGACCCTAAAAAGTTTAGAGCCAACACAGAAGATGGAGAAAACTTTTGATGGTTTCCGAGAATCCGTTCGCTGAGTTCCGTATGGAATGTCAGAACTGTCTAGAAGATTCTCTACGGAAAGTTCTTCCACAAATCAAGATTGACCGCTCGTCATTTAAAGAGCCGCCCATGCCAGAGTTCGGCCAGTTAGCATCATCACTATGTTTTGAACTTGCCAAACAAATGGGTAATAAGCCTTCCGTCTTAGCTAAACGTTTAGTTGAAGCCTTGGACAAATCGAAGTTCTCTCTAATTAAGCGTGCAGTTGCTGCGGGAGCAGGTTACATAAACTTTCATGTAGACTTTGCGAAATTTTCAGCTCTAGCTATTGATTCCGTCAGACATCTCGATATCGAGTATGGCTTCATCAAAACCGACGAATCCTTGAAGATTATTGTAGAACACACAAGTGCAAATCCTCTTCATCCAATACACATTGGACAGTCTAGAAACCCCATACTTGGCGACACAATAGCCAGAATGTTAGAATCAAGAGGTCATAACGTGCGCCGCCACTATTATATCGATGATGTAGGCCGTCAATCAGCAGTAATAGCCTATGGTTATGAAAAACTTAACAGACCGAAACCTGAAGGAAAACCAGACCACTTCATCGGCAAAGTATATGCAGCAACAAGCTGTCTAGTCGAAATTAACCGTTTGAAAAGAGAAATTAAACATGCAAAGACAGTTTCTGCAGTAGAAAAAACTGAGAAATTAAGCAGGGAACTCGATGATTGGATGTCTGTGGCGTTTGAACTAAAAACTAAATATTCTGACCTTTTTGAAACGCTTTTACAAAAGATAGGCGAGGATGAGAACTCTGAGGAGAAAATTAACGAGTTAAATAGGGCATACGAGGCTGAGGACGAAAAAGTTAAGCAGCTTATAAGGGAGGTTAGTGAACTCTGCCTAGAAGGCTTCAAAGAGACTCTGAGCCGTGCAGAAGTCGCCTATGATTCATGGGACTGGGAGAGCGAACTAGTATGGAGCAACAGAGTTCAAAATATTCTTGGAAAACTAAGACAGACATCATACGTTTCTATATTAGGCGGCGTTTTAGAATTTGATGGTGAAAAAGTAATTCAAAGATTTGGGTTGAAGAAGAAACTTGGTTTAAGAGAATCTTATGAAGTGCCTTCCCTAACGCTTATACGTGCTGACGGGACAACCCTCTACCCAACACGTGACATCGCCTATACTTTGTGGAAGTTTGAAAGGGCTGAAAAAGTCATTAACGTTATTGGGATGGAACAAAAATTACCTCAATTACAATTGAAAATAGCCCTCCACGCTTTAGGCTATCGTAGCTACGCAGAAAACCTAATTCACTTCGCATACAATCTAGTAAGTCTACCTGGCCACAAGATGTCCGGTCGAAGGGGACGCTACATAACATTCGACGGAGTCCTGGACGAAGCAGTAAAACGAGCATACGAAGAGGTGTCGAAGCGTTCTCCACAACTGTTAGAAGAGGAAAAGCAGAAAATCGCGAATTTTGTTGGCAAAGGTGCAGTACGGTACGCTCTTCTCGAAGTTGACCCTTCCAAACCCGTTGTATTCACATGGGATAGAGTACTAAACTTCGAAACAAATAGTGCACCATACATTCAATATTCTCATGCCCGAGCCTGCAGCATCTTGAGGAAAGCAGCAAGAAAACCTGAAAAACCAGCCTACAACCTACTAAAAGAGAAGTCAGAACATGAAATAACTATAATGCTAGCAAGTCTCCCAGACATTTTCATAGAAGCAGCCGAACTCCTAAAACCAAACCTAATCTCCGACTTCACCAACACTCTAGCTGACAAATTTAACACGTTCTACAATGCCCTACCAGTCATAAAGGCTGAACCACAAGAGCTGAGCGACGCAAGACTCGCCTTAGTCGATGCTGTAAGAATAGTGCTAAGAAACATGCTCAACCTAATGGGTATAGTGGCCCCTGAAAGAATGTAACCCAAGACACGCTCTAATTAATACGACTGCTCTGACTTCTATTCCCATTCGTTACAAGTTGAATTATGACTGCTTTGCCAGTGTATGTTCTCATATAATATACTGCCTTAACATTAAAGATCTAATCCATCACGTGCACCAATTATGGCTTCCCAATAATATTCACTTATGAAATGCAGCCTAAACCATGGATACCACAAACTGAACCATGGCTTTGGCGGTTTTAACCATCCTTCCTGTTCTGCCTTTTGTTGCAGTTGTTCCGGTGTTTTTGTTGTTGTCATCATTACATTAGCCGAAGCATGTAACCCCCAGTATTAGGGTTATCTATGAGTTGGAGATCTAACCCATATGAGAGTCCTACCAGTCTTTGGATAATTCGTCCACTTTTTCTCTAATCTTAGGTATTCTACGTAATGTGTAAAATGCGACTAATATTGTTGCCATTGGGAGAATAATATAACGCCAGATGAAAGGTATATTGTGAGGTAAAACTGAGTCATAGAAAAAGCTAAGGGTTATCAGAATTGCAAGTCCAAAGTAAGTTAAACCAATCTCCATTTGCCACTTTTGAACAGATTTTCCTTGTGCATATCCAAAAACGTAAACGGAGGTCAATATAAAAAAAGAGAAGAAAAACATAGCCAAAACTGAACTAATCAAGTTGATTCCTCCAAGCCTATCAAGAATCGCTGGAAACAGAAACCAAAGCGCCAATTCACCCGAAACGGTTATTATCACTGAAAGAATGATTAGGCTATACTTCTTTTTTGGTTTCATGTTTATCCCATCGTATCGGTTATGTGTGCAGAGATGCACATAGCGGTTGCGGTTATGATTAGAAAGGAGCAGTAGAAGGCGTTGCCTATTGGTTCGGGTATTCGCAGTGCTAGGGCTGATACTGCTATTATGCCTAGCGAAGCGATGATTAGTGTTCGTGTAAAATCTATCAGGGGTTTGGGATCGTAGAGATTTCCAACTAATGCACCCGTCATGGCAAAGACTACATTCGTTAATGTTACTGTTCCCGTGGAAACGAAAGCCATGCCGAGAACTGTAGTAAGCAAAACGGCTACAAGACCTATCGTCAACCCAGCCATGAAAGCCTTACCAGAATTCTTTGAACCTGAATTGTACAAGTTCACGCCATGGTTTCCTAGCAAAATCAAACCGCTACAATATGCAACCAAGCAATGGCAATAATTGGGGGGAAGCGGCTGTTTCCTGCGGCTAATGTGATGGCTGCCAGAGCTAGAACGTCGACAATGGATGACTCTACCATTTCTTGGACTATGCGTTTTAATTTTTCCAGTGGTATTGTGGGATCTGGATTGATCGGTGCTATAACATTGCCGAGGCTTTCAGTTTCAGCCGTTATTCCTCCAGGCAGAACAGGGTTAAACCCTACATCTATCTTTGCACCACTTACATTGAAACATACATGCATTCTGTACCATGGGTACAACCATGTGAATTCGTGCCATGTGGTTAGCCATCCGCTGTCTTCGGCTTCTTGTTGCAGTTGTTCCGGTGTCTTCGTTGTTGTCATAACGTTTGATGCTTGTGGCTCAACCGTTATCGTGGTCGTGTTTGAGGCTGGCTTGAAGCCGTAAAATGTTGTGGTGCAAGCTGCATATTCAGTGCCGTGTTGAGTTGTGAACTGCGCTGAAGCTGTTTTTACAGTGTCTCCTTCAAAACTCGCTGTTATCAAGTAAGTGGTTCTATTATTACTTTTTGGTTGTAGGTCAATGTCTATACTGAAGCGTCCAGCACTGTCTGTTTGTTTCTGATACTCAGTGTCATTGACTTTTATTGTAATCCATTTTGACTGAACTCCAGAACCGTCATGCACTAAGCTTCCGCAGATTTCGTGGCTTGCTGAAGAGTCGTCGCGGTCAACATCCAACAGAAGCCTTGTTTCTCTGGCTACCACAAGCTGAACAGGGTTAGTAGCTAAATTCTTAACAGCGTCTCCCACGGCTTTTGCATAATAAGCATAAGCCTCATCCTCACTCGGATACTGCACCTGTTTTGTCGCTGATCCCTTGCTGTCAGTTGTATTAGTCTAGGAAGAAACAATGTCCTCAGTCGAGTTCACCATGAAAAACTTAACCTCATAGCCTGCTCCAATCCCAACGCCACTCTCAGCATTCAATAAAGTAACATTCAACAACAAATTATCACCCTTCTAAAAGCCTTAGGTGAAACATCAAAAAGAATGTTAACAGCCACCTCATCAGCGCGCGCGGGCCTAAATAGCAATATTCAGTTACAGATATTTTTTTATTTTCCGCTTGCAAGTATTACAATGTAGTCTGCTGTGTCGGCACACATATCTGCTGCGTATTCAATAAACTCAACTAAGTCGTCGAATATTACCATGGAGCCACTGTTGATCTGATCGCCATATTTGACGAATAAAGATTTGGTTTCAAGATATTCTTGGTCAATTGTGCTTTCAATCTGTTCGACTCTTCTGGCTCCTTCTATTGCCGCTGCTGGATTTTCAGTGATTTTTTCAATACTGCCACGAAGGGCGTTGGCGCACTGTTCTAGAGTGGATACCATCAGGACGGTTTTTGTCCATAGTTCCTTTGGGATTTGAGCCTCTGTAAGCATTTTCACACATCTTGCTGCATCCTTTACATGGTCTGCAAGTGTATCAAGGCGCTTCACTAGATGCATCAAGTCTTCGCGGTATTCTGCAAATAGGGCTGTTCCTTTTGATAGTTCTTTGAAAACTTCTGTTCGTAATCTATCTACTTCTCTTTCCGCTTCTAAGAGATTTTCAATATAATTCTCCGCCTCTTTTTTCTTTGATTTCGAAATGCTTTCTACTGCGTGGCGAAGAAGTGTCACTGTAGTCAAGGCTTTTGTTATCTGTTTTTGAGCTAGATCCAACGCTTTTGTTCTTCTCCTTCTTTCAAACCATGTATAACTTTTCTTTTCCAAATCTCTCATCCTCTTTCAAACTATTCTTTGTAATACACTTATAATCATTCCTAAAATTCGTTTTTCATAACTCACTTCTCACCTATTTTCGAACATTAAACCTCTCACTTGGCCACACACGCTTTCACAGGAGCCTGCAATCATATTCCTATTATTTCTAAAAAGCTGACTTGCACGCTAACATCTCCTTTGCATCTTCTTAATGGCGTCCTCTCAGTGCCTTTTATGAATCTTCAACTATCTCTATTGCCAGGGTTAAGCGTCACGTTATCGTCGCCAACACTTTTATTTCCCTTATCTTTTCAAGCCACTTTGTCAAATCACTCAACAGCTAATTCTTCTCTCAATCCAGTCTGTGGATACGCAAACACGTGGGTATTTCTAGGTGAAAAGCTTACGTTGACTTTTTCGCCTGCATTGAACCATTCTTCACTCAAGGATGGTTTGACAACCACAACCAAATTCTGGTTTTCAAGTCTAACTCCATACCGTATGTTTGTTCCTTCAAAGGTTGTTCTCTCTATGACGCCAAACAAGGAGTTCTTTCTCCTCTCTATCCCTTTTTCAATAACAATGATTTCCGGCCTTATAGCCAAGACCACCCGTTCTTCCCTTTTAATATTCTTTCCAACTGCTTGAACTTTTATCCCACCACTGAGCTCTATAGTCACTCCTTTCCTGCTTACTCTTGAAACGTAACCTTCCAGAAAATTTGATTCTCCAATGAAGTGAGCTACAAAGATGCTTTTGGGTTTCATGTACAGCTCTTCTGGTTTTCCAACCTGCAGAGTTTTTCCTTTTTTTATAACTGCGATCCTGTCTGAAATTGCCATGGCTTCAGCTTGGTCATGTGTGACATGTATAGCTGTCAATCCTAAATCCTTCGCCATTTCTCTTATTTCATATCTTATTTCATTTCGCACTTTTGCGTCTAACTGTCCTAACGGTTCGTCTAGAAGAAGTAACTTGGCGCCGGCTGCTAGTGCCCTTGCTACAGCTATTCTCTGCATCATTCCTCCGCTTAACTCGTTTGGATAAGCATCCAGACGTTCATGTAGCTTAACCAGCTCCAACACCTCATGCCCTACGGTTTCTGCCCTTTTCATGTCAAACCCCTTGACTCTTGGACCATAAGTGACGTTGTCCCAAGCATCCATGTGAGGAAATAATGCAAAAGTCTGGAAAACAAACCCGATGTCCCTATCTTCTGGCGGGACATCATTAACATTTCTATCTCCGATGTAAATTTCTCCTTCATCAGGTTGAACCAACCCTGCAATGAGCCTAAGCAAAGTTGTCTTTCCACATCCACTTGGACCAAGCAAGGAGAGATATTCCTTATCATAAATATGCAGGTTTACTCTATCTACAGCTATTATGTTTCCAAACCTCTTTGTGACGTTCACTAGACGGACATCAGGCATTTCTTTAGTCTCCTCTCGAATTTGATTCAAGGGGGATTGATGCGTAATAGCCGAACAATATATTAAGGATACTAGTATCCTCCTTTTCTTCTTGTAACCAACCTTAAGATCAACAAAATCACGAAAGACAGTAAGATCAGGAAGCCGCATCCTAATCCGATTTCTGCTCTAGTAACTGGCGAGTTCATAGGATTTTGTATATAGGGTGACACCCAGTATTCCGCCAGCAAGACGGGTGCTGTTTTAAGGCTACTTACAACTAATGTGGCCCCAGTTTCACTAACGCTTCGTGTAAACACCATGATCGCACCCGAGAACATAGAATACTTGGTTAACGGAAAAATTATTGTCCTGAATACGCCTAATGGTTTTGCACCCAGTGTTCTTCCAGCTTCCTCAAGCTCTATACTTATTCTCTCTATTGCTGCTGACATTGACCTTACAAAGTAGGGGTAAGTGATAGAAAGATGTGCAAAAATAAGTAGCCAGATTTCTGGTATGAATGAAAAGTTTTCAGTCCAGAAAATTTTAAGTGAAGCCCCTAAAGCAACAGAAGGGACAATAATTGGAATGTTTACAAGTGTATCTAATACTGCAGAAGGGGCATTTCCAATTTTTCTTCGCGCTATTATTATTGCCATAGGCAGGCCGATAACAACATTTAACAATGTAACAATGGTCCCAACGGAATAAGAGAGGGATATGCTTTTCCAATAATCCCCCCAGACACCTAGTCCGTTCAAAGCTTCCGGTAAAACATCTGTAAGGATGGCTTCAAACGCTGGAAAAGCTACGAAAAGAGACGGAATAAGCACTATAATGAAGAATGTTAGAAGCGTTACACCATTTCTGGAATGTTCAACCAACGGATTGCTTAATGTTCTCTCAGTCTTCGGCCAAACCTTTCTAATCGGCGTTCTTAATTTAGGTCCTAACAACCGAATTGCCACAAAAATTGAGCTGGAAAGCACTATCAGAATGAAACTGACTAGGACGAGAGCCCCTTCCTCTCCGATGTATTTTCTTATGAATATTGGACCGTTAACAAAGGCTCCTGCAACCATCATCGTCGCACCTGTTTCTGAAAGTGATCTTGCGAAAGCTAAAGTAAAAGAAGCTATCAAAGAGTGTTTCAATATAGGAAATGTGACTGTTCTGGCTGCCGTAAGTGGCGCTGCACCTAAAGTTCTGGACGCTTGCTCATATTCGAGTTTATAGTCAAGCAATGCGCCAACCATTACTCTAACTACGACAGGATATGAAAAAGTGAAGTGAAGTAAGATTACGAGAAGCCAGCCAGGCGAAATAAATGTGGCTCCGAAGAGTGTGGATAATCCGCCAAAATCGCCCCAGAAAAGAAATAGTGAATAACCAAGTGTGGCTGTGGGTACGATGAAAGGAATGTCTGAAAGGGTGTCCAACACGTTCAGCCATCTAGATTTTCCCCGCGTGATTATCCATGCCATGGGCACGCCGGCAACAACATCAATGAATGAAACAAAGAAAGCCACAGCAAAGGATGCAGAAATCGCATTCACTGCTTCTGACATGAGTTCAGATTGATCTAAAACGTCCTGTATCAAACCCCATTTGATGATTATACCCAAAATTGGAGGAAATAGAATAAGTACGAGGAATATGATTATCGAAGTTAAGTAAATGGTATTCTTTATTGTGGTTTTCGATGAAAGCTTGTCTAGTGTTTCAATTATTTTTGATTTAGACAAGTTTGTCTTTCCACCTACATCTAAACTCTTCAAACTTATTTTTACCTTTTTGCGCTCGTATTCGCTAGTTAGACATTTTCCGTGACATAGGGAAATCAGCTTGCAAAATATTCCCGTGTACTGGACTAATTGAAATTATTGCTGAATCTGAACGTAAAGCAGATTGTGCCCTAGCTAACTCCTGAATTTTTATGTTCTGTCACCCAATACGCGACGGTTTCACCTTTTTTGTTTATGATGTATTCTTTCTTGAAAATGGTTGCTTCTTTTTTGTATCTATCTACAGCCTCCCTTAAAACTGGAAAAACATGTTCACGGTGTGCGCCTGCTACTAAAACATATACTAGGTCTTCGCCAACACTGAACTCTCCAACTAAATGGTGAATTTGAACGTCAACTATGCCTTCTCTATTCTTCAAATCTCTACAAATATCCTTCAGTACTTTGCTTGCGTTTTCCTCATAGGCTTCTAGCTTCAACTTCTGTACTTCTTCACCGTTCAGAGTCTCCCCGCGAACCACACCAACAAATAGGGCAATTGCCCCAGCTTTCCGAAAGACTCGTTTATCTCTCACGCCTCTGATTATTTGTGAAAGAGAGATAGTTCCTTTTTCGTGAACCCCAACTTCAACAACCAATTTGTCACCCTGAACAGCATGTTCAATGAAATACTTTAAGTGTTACCCTCTTAGTCTAAGCTGTTCGGTTTGTTTCCAATTAATTTCCATGGTGGAAGGATTTATTACTACGCCATAGTGTTTGTTGGCTGCTTTCAACGAAACCAATTCATCTAATACATCGCAATGCACAAGTTCAGGGTTGCGTTGTAACGGATTTCCGTATCCTCCTCCACCAGGTGTCTTCACCGCGAAGATGTCGCCTTTTTCGATTTTGACTGTGCATTTGGAGTTTAGTTTTATTCTTTTCTTGTTTTGCTTTATGATATAATATTCGCCCTTGGCTCCAGGTTTTCCTCCGTTTAATCCCCATGGCGATATCTCTGTTCTTTCAGCCAGTACAGAAATAGTTGCTGATGGAGCCAGCAGTATCCAACTTCTCTCTAAGCCTACCCCGCCCCTCCATTTTCCTGGGCCTCCACTGTCTTTGCGCAGTTCATACTTTAGGAAACGTATTGGATGAATTGTTTCTATTACTTCTATAGGTGTGTTCATAGTATTCGTCATATGTGTATGTACTGCATCTATACCGTCGATTCCTCTTCTGCCTCCGAATCCTCCAGCTATTGTTTCATAGAAAGTCCAAGGTTCACCGTTTTCAGGTTTTGTTCCACCCACCGCAACGTTATTCATTGTTCCTTGACATGCTGCGCAGACTTTTTTGGGAAGTATCTGGCTAAAGGCTTTCAGTAACACATCCACGTTTCTTTGAGAAGTCTCTACATTTCCTCCAGCTACAGGCGCAGGTGGAATTGGATTCATCAAAGTGCCTTTGGGCACATGAACTTTTATGGGTCTGTAGCATCCATCATTCATTGGTATAGCTGGATCTGTCAGACATCTTAGAGTATAATATACTCCAGATAAGGTTACGCCTAAGACGGCGTTGACTGGACCATTTACTTGCTTTTCAGTTCCCGTATAATCAATGAGGAGCTGTTCTTTCTTGATGGTTATTGTGACCTTTATCTTCACTTTTCTGTCGCTTGTTCCTGTGTTTTCAAGGTAGTCCTCTGCTGAATAGTTTCCGTAGGGTATTCTACTTATTGCAATTTTTATTCGCCTTTCAGAATAATTCATGATTTCGTCCATGGCTTTATGCAAAGTGTCTACACTGTATCTATTGATAATTGCGAGAACACGTTGTTTGCCGAGGAGATTTGCAGCCATTTGCGCCCTTAAGTCACCCAGTCTAGTTTCAGGTGTTCTAATATTGCTTAACAGTATACTCGCGATTTCTTTGTCAATACTTCCCTTCCGAATGAACTTCACTGGTGGAATAATAATGCCTTCTTGATAAATCTCAGTTGCGTCTCCAGCCATGCTTCCAGGAGCTTTCCCACCAACATCTGAATGGTGAGCTTTGTTCACTGAATATGCAATAACTTTGCCTTCATGGAAGATTGGGCATATGAGCGTTATGTCTGGCAAATGGGTACCACTTATGTATGGGTCATTAAGCAATATCATGTCGCCGTCTTCAAGTTTACCTTTAAAATTCTGTAAGCTCTTTTGGACAGCCAGTTGCATTGAACCTAAATGAACTGGAATGTGCTCTGCTTGCGCTGCTAAACGTTTTTTGTGGTCGAAGAGAGTACATGAGAAGTCCATTCGCTCCTTAATGTTCGGTGAATATGCTGAGTTACGAAGAATTATTCCCATCTCTTCCGCTGCATAAGTCAAAGCTCCTTTTATTACCTCAACTGTTATTGGATCTATTGACAATTCAATTCCTCCTCTTGCTCATCGAAAGAGCGATGTTTCCAAATTTATCCACGGATGCCATCCAGTCTCGGTAAACGACGGTTGTAGCATCGTATTGTTCAATAATGGCTGGACCGTTAATCATGTTTCCCGCTTTTAAGCTTCTCCGCTTGAAAATAGGAGTTTCAATGAAATCGTTATTCTGATCAAAAAAGACTTTCCGTTTCGCAATTAGTGCCTTCTTTGTCGGCTTTTCGTGATACAAAGGCTGTCCCTTAAGTTTAGGCTTATGAACAAAACCTACTGCAGTTATTTTAACATTTACTAGTTCTACTGGCTCCTCTCTCACTGCATATCCATAAACTGCATTATGTTTTTCGTGAAAACTTCTGATTGCTTGATTAAGAGCTTTTTGAGTGAATGGTCCAGGCGTTGAAATTGCCAATTCATAACTCTGGCCAAAATATCTTAAATCCATTTGGCGGATAAAATGCATATTCGCTTTTGGTATGTGTTGCTTTTCCAACAGCTTGGCTCCTTGAAGCTCTAACTGTTGAAATACGGCTTCAGCAGTCTTTAAATTGATCTCGTCAATCAACTTCATTATTGCCTTTACAAAGTTGCTTCTGTAGTCAGCAGCCAACAACCCATGAGCAGAGAACAAGCCTGGATCATGGGGAACAATTATCTTTGTAATTTTCAGCTCTTCAGCTAGTGTGCAACCATGCATTGGTCCTGCTCCGCCAAAACACATCAAAACGAAGTCCCTTGGGTCATGGCCCCGCTCCAGAGAAACAACTCTCAAAATTTTTGCCATGGCTGAGTTCGCAATTTTGATGATTCCCGCGGCTGTTTCAGTTAATCCTAGTTGGATTTTTTCGCAGATTTTCCTTTGAATAGCTTTTTCTGCTAGTTTTGGATAAATCTTCATTTTACCTCCAAGCAGGTACTTAGGACTAAGTCTTCCAAGTACAGCATTAGCATCTGTTACTGTTGGTTGTTTTCCACCTATACCATAACAGGCAGGTCCTGGTTCTGCACCTGCACTGACGGGGCCAACTCTCAATGCCTTACCTTCATCTACCCAAGCAATCGTTCCTCCACCAGCACTGCATTCAGCTAAATCGATGAAGGGATACCTCACAGGGTAGCCGCTTCCTTTTACGATTCTTCCGCTGTGAACTTTTCCAGCAACTTCGTATTCGCTTACAATTTCTGGCGATGCTTCCTTTATTGCTCCAGCTTTAGCTGTGGTTCCGCCCATATCAAAGCTTAGAACGTTTTGTATTCCAAGGTTTTTTCCGTAGAAAGCTGAGGCTATGACCCCTGCTGCCGGACCGGATTCAATCATGCTTACAGGTTTTTGCCAAACAACGTTTTTTGTGGCTATTCCCCCGTCTGATTGCATTATACATAGTGGAGCCTTTATCCCTAACTTACGGACTCTTTTATGCAGAATGTTAAGATAGCTGGATATTATAGGCATCAAAACTGCATTAATAGTCACTGTACTTGTTCGTTCATATTCTCTGTATTCTGGTGCGATTTCCGATGAAAGTGAAATGTAGACTTCAGGTAACGCTTTTTTCAGTATTTTCCGGATTTCTTGTTCGTGCCTTTCATTTATGTAAGAGAAAAGCAGAGCGACCGCAACAGCCCTAATGTTTTCTCTTTTCAGCTGTTTAGCCAGCGTCTCTACTTGATTCTTGTTAAGAGATGTCAAAACTTCGCCCCTCGGTCCTATGCGTTCTTCAACTTGATACCTTAATCTTCGTGGGATGATTGTGCGTGGTTTTTGTATGAAAAGGTTGTAGAGTTCGGGTCGGCGTTGTCTGCGGATTTCAATCACGTCACGGAATCCTTTCGTTGTTATGAGGGCAGTTTTCGGCAAATCTAGGTTCAGCTGGCCGAGCAAAGCATTTGTGGCTATGGTTGTAGCATGAATGATGACTGATATGTCTTCATTTTTTGTTGTTTCAAGAAACTCTTGAAGTGCTTTGATGACGGCTTTTGATGGTTCCGTTGGAGTTGAAAGCACCTTTATGTTCAGAATTTCTCCATTTTTCTCACTTAGGGCAACCAAATCTGTGAATGTTCCACCAATGTCTATGGCTATACGATATCTTGTCAATTACTAACAAGCCACACAAACATTTCATGTCCCTATGTATTTGCGCATATCTTCTAAAGCAGCTGATGGAACTGGTAAGTCTTTCATTGTAAGCAAGCCTGCTGGTGCGTTGATAACCTTAGGTATTGAATTGGCAACCATTGCCACTGTCCCCTTGTCACCGTGTACACATGGTTGAATCCTCTGCTTTATACTTGGAACACCTTCAATTGTTATAGCATCGTATTCTTCTTCTGCACCGATGTATGCTTGAAAGTCTAAGACAATAACATCTATATTCTTTAATGTTCCTCTGGCTTTCTGCTTTAAACCTGCAACTTCTCCAGCTCTAACTTCTATGCTTGTGCTTCTAATTGTTTCTCGGGTGATTATGGGTTCAACGCTTTCAACCGTTATCGCGTCAAGTTTCCATTTTAAAGCATCAGCGATCATCGCGATGGACTGTTCAAGTCCCACGTGTCCAGTGATCTCTTTATTTTCGAGTTTATGTTGGAATCCTCCAACAGTCAAACCAGCACCTATTTTCTTCTGGAAGGGCAACCGTCTAGTAGCAGCATTCATAATTCTAACCGCCTTTATTTTCTCTATTTTTTGGCAAACCGCTGTAAGCGTTATGACAAGAGTGTCCATTAAAAACCCTGGATTTATGCCTGTTCCCAAGACTGTCACATTATGTTTCTTCGCGAGGGTGTCAAGATTTTCTGCGATTTCACTTTCTCCAATAAATGGATATGATAATTCTTCACATGTAGATATGACGCTTACATCATGCTTTATGATTGAGACTATTTGGGGATATGTGTCCTTGAGGAAGGATGTGGTAGTATGAACAACGACGTCAGGCTTCACTTTTGGAAGTACAGAATCTACGTTCTCCGAAACATCGATTCCAAGTTTTCTACCTAAACCTAAAGCCTCACCTAAATCTTTTCCAACTTTTTCTTTAGCTATATCAATTGCACCAACTATATTCATTCCCTCTTTTTTCAGTAAGAAACTGGCAATTAGACTGCCAACAGCACCTACTCCATACAAAACAACCCTCACTTCTCTCATTCTAGTTCTTTCCTCCAATTTCCATCTTTATTATGCTTGAATTTATAAAAGAATCTTCATAGTCAATTTTTTTGCGCTTTAGAAAACAATCGGTACTACGAGGTAAAACGTTGTTACTGGTAGAAATAGCCAGCGAGCTGATTTTTGGTCTGGGAAGCTGCTCACAAATACTGCCATTTCACATTTTCAGTTTTCACTTTCTTGTGTTTCAATGGGTATTTCTGTTGTTTCCTTGCAGGTTTCAAAAACCATACATGTAAGAGTCTTCTCTATTCCTTTGACAAGCCTTAGTTTATCAATGACAAATTTTCCTACTGTGTTAACGTTTTTGGCTCTAAGTTTTATCAATATATCCCAGTTCCCAGTGATTATGTGAACTTCTTGAACTTCTGGAAATTTAGCTATTTTTTCAGCTATTTCCCTCTGCGAAACTAGTGTTTCATCATTCTTCACTCTATAGGAGACTGAAGCCAGAATGAACGCTGTTGTACCATTATTGAGCTTATGTGAATCTAAGAGTGCTTTATACTCTTTTATGATGCCTGCTTTCTCCATACGCTTGATTTTTGCAAAGACTGTTGTAATTGGTGAACCGATCTCTTTGGCGATCTGTCTGGCTGAGAATTTGCAGTTTCTTTGTAGTAAGGCTAAGATTGCCAAATCTTTCTCGCTGAGTTTTGTCTTCATTTTGTAATTATTACATTTTTATTATATAAAAAGATTACTTTTCTGGAAAAATTTCAATATTTGTCGTAAAAAATTTATAATCATGTGTATCCTATTCTACAATGTATTAGAAGAGCACATGTGTGCATAATACATCTAAAATAAAAGGTGAATATATGACTGGAAAACAAGTATTTACGCAACAAACTTCAAAAGTTGTTGGACGCAAAGGAATCGAGATACCCAATCCTTTGGAGCAGTTGACTGAGAAAGAACTTGAAAGAAAAAGGTGCATCAGCAGGGTATTGACCCACGTACTAGAGTATTTTACTTGCAAATTTGTGAATTGTGGATTTGAATGGATGCAGCCAGTAATATTTTCCAAGTCAACTGATCCTTTATTGCCGGATCCGGGGGCATCTCTTGAGAAACGTATCGAGGTGGTAATCTATGGAAAGATAGTTAGACCAACATTGAGTATGATCGTTCATAAGATGGTTGCTTGCTCCCTGGTTCAAGCTAATTTGTTCATATTATCTCCGAATATAAGAATCGAAAGAATTGAAAGGGCTAACAGTGGAATCCATGCTTATGAATTTACACAGTTGGATTTTGAAGTTAGAAACGCTGATTCACAAGAGGTCAGAAGCCTTGTTGAAGAGATAATCTGCGGATTAATAAGTAGTCTGAAGAAGCACATGAAGGAGGAGCTGACCGACTTTGGGAGTTACAGCAGTTTAAAGAATCTTGAGTTACCTTTTAGAGTTTATGATAGACAGGAACTTGAAAATGAATATGGAATGAACTGGGAAACTCGATTGATGCCTAAAATCTGTGACCCTATTTGGGTTACAAATATCCCTAGAGAATTTTATGATTTTGAAGACTTCGAAAAAGGGAAATGGGATAACTATGATTTGCTGCTACCTAAATACGGGGAAGTGTTGTCTGGTGCTAGAAGAGAGTGGGAATATGACAAAATGGCTAGAAAAATGGAAAGAGATAATGTTAAAAAGGAAGACTATGAGGTGTTGTTGAAGTTAGCGAAAGAGGGGCGAATAAAACCTTCAGCTGGTGCAGGGATCGGTATAGAACGACTCGTCAGCTGGATAGTGAGAGCGAGACATATAGGAGAAACTCAAATGTTTCCTAAAATACCTGGGATAGTCTACGACTTGTAAGAGAAGACTGGAATGTTGCTATATTACTTAGATGAAATCCAAAAGAGAATAAAGAGGGTTGGTTACAATGTTAAGATTTGACTTGGAGGAATTTGTAAAAACTGCTGACAGAATCAGGAGAAAAGCAGTAGAAGAAAACAGGTTGCTGGATAATCCTTCTGATGAGGAGCTAGCAACTCTTATGGAAAACAATTCTGGGATTAGGAAAACAATTTATGGAAATTTCGTTGCGGAAAGTGAGCCTACTTCTAGAGCAGCCAATTTCACCAAAAACAGCGTTGACTACTCTTTCGGCGAAGAAGAACGCCAATTGTTGGCACAATGCGAAAAAGCTTTAGCCAAAGGAAAACTGATATCCATTGATAGAATTGTAGGTAATGAAAGGAGTAAAACAACAGTCAGATTGATTGTTCCTGAGGAGTTTGCCCATGTTGCCTACGGTGGAAAGGAGCTTTTTATACCCGTTAATAGAGAGATTGAAGAGCCAACGTACCAAATTCTATTCTTCAAAGACGAAGCTTTCGAAGCTAATAAATTAAAGCAACTTCCACAAAAAGATATAATTATCAGATTGGCTATGTTGGATGATGGAAGGGTTGTCAAAATAGTTAGAAACAGCAATTACCTAGGTGAATTTAAAAAAGGGGTTTTTGCTGCAGAAGATTGGATTGCTAAAACCAGAAAGGGTGGGATTTTTCTGCATGCAGGCTGTAGAGAGGATTTTCTTCAGTCAGTTCACGGAGACTACCGAAACATTAGAACGCTGCTTCTCGCTTTAAGCGCAAATGGAAAGACAACTCTAACATGCAGAATACTAGCAAGGAAAGGAAAGGAGAAATCGTGGCTTATCCAAGATGATGGTGGAACTCTCATGCCAGACGGTTCATTCAACGGCTTCGAAGCTGGAGGACTATTTGTAAAAACGGAAGATGTAAATCCAGGAGAACAACGCGAAATCTTCTATGGATTATTGAGACCGGGAATATTGTGTGAGAACGTTTATGTAGCCGAAGACGGTGACCTTGATTTTTACAACTTGGAAAAGACATCAAACGGAAGAGCTGTTATATCTCGAAGAGATTTTATGCACGCCAGCTCCCACATCAACGTGGACAGAATTGATAACCTAATTCTTATTACCAGAGGACCATTGGTCCCTGCGGTAGCAAAATTGACTCAGGAACAAGCAGTAGTCTTAGTGATTCTAGGACAAGCAATGGAGTCGGCAGCAGGTGACCCGACCCAAGCTGGAAAGATTAAAAATGAGTTTTTCTACGATCCCTTTATAGCTGGTAATAGAGCAGAACATGCCAACCGATTCTATCAAATCTTGAGAGGCCTTTCTCATATGAATTACTTCCTACTAAATACAGGAGGAATAGGTGGAGGAGCACGTTACAAAGACATAACAGTAGAACATACAATGGCAATATTAGATTCTCTGTTAAGAGGAGGACTTGAGGATTGGGCAGATTCACCTACAGGCTTCAAGGTGCCGAAAGCGATAAGGATGGTGGACGATATTTATCTGCATCCTGAGAAGCTTTATTCACAGGTTGAATTTGAGGAGAAACAGAAGGAGCTTAACAAATTTAGACGTAAAGCCATCGAGAGACTTGGTGATGCTTTACATCCAAATTTGAAAAAGGTTTTCGGCATGTACCAAGGATTTCGACAAGTTGAACCCTGAAGGAGACGAATATTTATAGTAGCTTTCTCTTTCTCAGGGAAACCGGGCGAGTGGTTTGGATGATGGCACTAACAGTGAAGGAGGAAAAATCCAAAAAAGATTATATAAGAACTTGGAAGGAAGGCATGAGACATTTACACTGGTTCGAAGAATCTACGCTTTTCAATTATAATCGAGATGAGATGATACAGGAAATCTTAGGAGATTTTGGTGAAACAGAAAGCGTATTTTTTATGGCCAAGTTCGCAAGGAATGAGAAAGTCATTGGAGTTCTAGGAATTAAGATTAGGGAAGATGTTGGCGTGCTGAGAAGATGGGAACCAGCTATCCCATTAAATGATAGATGTAGTGGAGCAGGTGAAGCCCTTGTTGAAAGAGGTTTCAGATGGTTGTAGCAGAAAAAAGTCCAAAAGGCAGTCTGCATGCTTAGATATCAATACGGCTCACCTGAGACAGCAGATTGGCGCATCAATCTTTATCGAAAATGCGGCTTCAAGCAGAGAGGACCTGTCTATGTCCAGCTTCTGGCAGACTTGAGCTGTGTCCCCATCGAAAAACCTGCGCATATTGCAGATTTTACGATAACGACAAGTGAAAGCTATACATTGAAAGATTTTTCTGAATTTGTTCTTAAAGCTTACTCATCGATAACAGAGGACAGAGCTATACATGGATGGGATATGTTTGTCTCCATCCCTGATGAAATATTGAAAGGTCTTAGATCGATTAAGAAAGGAAAACATGGTTTGTCTCCGTTTGAATTGTGGAAAATAGCTGAAGTTCAAGGTGAACCAGCAGGTTTCATTATATCTTTTATGCCAGACGATAGATACCGTCCACCTTACGGAGTAATAGGATTGATAGGAGTCTTTCCAGAATTCCGGAGAAGAGGAATCGCACACACCTTGATCTCAGAGATGCATAAATGCTTCCGAGCACACGGATGCCATTATGCATATGTGGGCACACCAAAAACAAATGAAAAAGCAATAAACCTGTACAAAAAAGCGGAATATACCCCTATCTTTGAGTTAATCAATTTTGAAAGCCAACTTCAAAACTAGACAAGCACCCGCCAAATGTCAAAGAAGCTTGCAAGCTGTTGGGAACAGGCTTTGAATATGTAACTGATATCGACCAGAAGAAGATTTTACGAAAGTGAAAAAAGCCGCCAAAGTACGCGTCTACATTTGTAAATCTCCTCTTCTAGAGATATTTCCAGCAACTCTCCTTTTTTCTACTTTAATAGTTGAGATCAACACAAAACATAATAGGATTAGGATCCTGACGAGTTTTCCATGGAATATGATTTATATGGGCATCGTGATTCTACGGTACAAGGCTAGATGATGGAAGATGAGGAAAACAGATGACATGAAGCTTGCAGCTCCGTGTGGTGAATACTGCAGGGTTTGCCCGCACTACAAAGAAGATTGTGATAGCTGCAGTTTTCATAAAGGACACCCTTCATGGGGTGAATGTAAACTCTATGCGTGCGTCTCAAAGCATGGTGTTGAACATTGTGGACTCTGTGAAGATTTCCCATGCGACTTCCAAATTGGATATTTTAACCCCGACAATCCTGAAGGCCAAGGAAATGCAGTAGTGCGAACTGGACTCTTAGCGTATCGAAAGAAACATGGCAATAAAAAGTGGCTAGATCTCGTAAAGAAGACGCCGAAAGCTAGACTTTAAGATGCTCCAAGGACATCTTGAGACCGCAGAACCTGCCGAGTGTGGTGGTCGGTTTGAACCTTAGACACGCACGGTGGACAGGTACACCCTGTTTATACAGAGTTACCTTTAAGTTGTCAAACGTGGTAACTCTTTTGTCAAACATGTAAGGTGATTAATGTGAGCAGAAGAGGCTTAGGTAGGGGCAGAGGGGGAAGACGTCAAGGAATTGGTGGGCCATCTCACTGTGTTTGTCCAAAATGCGGGTACAAGGTACCTCATGTGAGGGGGACTCCATGCCTTTCTACTAACTGCCCTAAATGTGGAGTGGCTATGATGCCATCATCTTGATTCTGTTGAAACTGTGATAACAGCATACCACACGCGATAAATACCTAGCCACTCGGAAACTCTGTACATCAAAGATGTTCCGGATCGCCACTACCATTTTACCTGACACCATTGACAATCTTCAGTACGACAAATTCTCTATGCCCTCCAACTATGAGCTTCTATATGTAGAACCACAGTGCACGGGCACAGACTTGTTGAAGCAGCCTTGAATATATGGCTGACATGGACGGAGCCAGAACCTTCAGAAAGCATAAATGAAGCAAAAGTGGTACTTTATGATTCATGTTAGTCTTTTATGGCTTCTAAGAGGCTCATTACATTCCACAATTTTACTCGTGTATAAGGCGGCATGTTTGGGTCTTGTAAGATTTCATCAAGAGTTGATATGGCATTGGAGGCTCTGACGGCAGGTGTGTATTCGTTTGTTTGTAAAACTTTCATGGAGTTCTTTGCGGCTCTTCTAATGTTTCGGGGTGTGGTAGTGTCTTCAGAGATTCCTCCTAACACAACTAATGCTTGCTTCATTCTATCCTCATATTCTTGTTGCTTTTTCTTTCTAACCATGCCTGCCACCTCAAACAATCGGCTAATAATCAAGTTATATATGCTTTTATACCTATCTATTTTGGAGGTTTAAAATCTGTCACGGGAAGAAAGAAAAGAAGAAGATATTAGACGGATGGCTGACATGTTACGTCAAGGATCAACGCTAACAGAGTTAGCATGTCCTGCCTGCGCTTCCCCGCTTTTCAGATTAAAAGATGAAAGTCTCTGGTGTGCAAAATGTGAGAAGAAAGTCGTGACAGTGAAGGAAGGCGAAGACCCATCAGAAATTAGGGGCTCTATGGTTCTTATCAATCTTGAGAGAACACTTCTAGTGAAGATTCAGGAAATACAAAGCAAGATGCAGAACGAAGAAAACATGGAAGAACTGCAGAAATTGGGTACTGTACTTTCAGGATTGTTGGAAAACCTTGAAAAAATAAGGAAAACCAAAAGAGTTTAGAACGGAAAATCGTAATGCTAGGATTTTACAAAAATTTCCCAACGAATGTTCATAAAATAATGCATCTAACTGCTTCAACTTCCAATAAAAGATTACAACTAGCCACAACTCAAATACTCCACAAATTGAACGGTCAAACTTTAAGTTTAGAAGACATCGCCTATCCCTCAGTACCTCAATGTCTAGTGAATTTCGAGTTTGGAATAGCCGAAGCGAACAATTTCAATTACTTGAATAGAGAAGAAACAGACAGAACATTAAAAGTCATACGTAAAAAACCCGTTCAAGTCATGGATTTCCTTTGCGCAATACAGTATTATAAAATCCGAACTGAAAAGAAAATCCCATTGAAATTCGATTATTACATGCTGCGTTTTATATTTGGAAAAGAATCAACAGAAATCCAAGTGTACCATGAAAGAGGACCTAGACACATATCCCCTAGCGAAATTGCAGATTTTGTTATCAATAAAATTGACGAAAAATTATCCAAGAAAGTGTGAACAGCTTCTACAACATCCTAAATTTCTTTTTCCAAAAAGCTTAGAACAACCGTAAAAATGCTATCTGCAACTTCTTTTCTAGATCGATTCCCATCTATCTTAACAAGCTCTCCCCTTTCAACAAACCTCATGTAAACTTCTCGCACTCTACGTTGATTTTCCAGATTTTCCATGACTGATTTTTCAGGTTTCAATCTTTGAATTACAGTTTCTGGTTCAACATCAATGAAAACTGCAAAGTCTGGCCGTATTGCATGTTCATTTATCTTTTCAATCCATCCTAGATCAAGTCCAGTTGCCCCTTGATATGCTAAAGAGGAATAAAGATAACGATCAGATACCACAAGTTTCCCTTCATTTAAAGGAGGAGCAACATCCTCTTTGACGTGCTCAAAACGATCAGCAGCAAACAATAAAGCTTCAACAATGCTGGAACCACGTTTTTCACCATGCAAACAATATTTTCTAATAAACTCTCCAATTTTTCCCCGACTAGGTTCGGCAGTATATATCGCATCATAACCTTTCTTCTTCAGTTTTGTCACTAGAAGACTTGTCTGCGTCGTCTTCCCACTTCCATCCAAACCCTCAACACAAATGAAAAAGCCGCGTTTTCCCATATTCTCATCTTTCCAGGCTTTCAACATTAGGCATTATAAGCGTGGATGCATTAATAATTGTTTGACAAACGCTGGAGAATTGTTGATGCAGAGAAGGTATTCTGGGGAGATTAAAGACCCAGTTCACGGATATGTTTACATAACTGCGGAAGAGAGAGTACTTATTGATTCTTTCCCTGTCCAGAGGTTGCGTAGACTACGCCAACTGGCTGGCGCAGAATATGTTTATCCGGGAGCTAATCATACCCGTTTTGAACATTCCGTCGGGGTAAAGTATTTGGCTGGTAGAGTTTTAGAAAATCCTAACATTTCTCAGCATATAACTGAAGACGAAGCAACAATGGTAAGGACTGCAGCCCTTCTTCATGATGTAGGGCATGGACCATTCTCGCATATTTTTGAACATTTACTCGATAAAGAGCTTGGCAAGACGCATGAAGACATGACCTTATGGATAATCAAAAACAGTGAATTGAAAGACATAATTAACAAGTTTGGATACAATGCAGACAAAATTGGGAGGTTAGCAGTAGGGCGTCTTCACAAACCCAAGAAGACTTTCCTAGACCAAATAGTAAGCAGCTCCGTTGATGTAGACAAATTGGACTTTGTTGTACGGGACACCTACCATACTGGCGCAGAATACGGATACACCGACATTTTCCGCCTTATCCAAACCTTAGACGTTCTAGGCGAAGATTTAGCAGTGTACTTAGGGGCGCTTTCAGCTCTCGAATCCTTCGTAATAGCAAGAATAGAATCCTTCAAAAGCATATACTTCCATCGTGTTGGAAGAGCAGCACAAATAATGCTTGCTATGGCCATGGAAAAAGCAAACGAAGAATTAGCCTTGACGAACTTCAAGACCCCAGAGGAATACCTCGCCATGGACGATTACACGGTTTGGACCAAACTGAAAAACTCTGAAAAATCAAAAGAAATTATAAGAAAACTTGAAACCCGAAAGATGCTTAAATGTGCTTATGAACGAACCTTCTATGAAAAAGATATAATGATCTCAAACATTTTCAACCGAGAATCATATCGAAAACAGCTGCAAGCTGACATTGCAAAAGAAGCTGAAGTAGAAACAGAGACAATAATAATTGACGTGCCCACAGTTCCATCTGTTCCATACCATCATTCAGTTCTCATGGAACCCATGGAAATCCCAGTCTTCTACAAGACACACGAAGGCACCAAAATACCTCAGCGCTTAAGCGAGATATCAAAGATTTTTGACGTCTTAAAAGGCTTCATAAACATATTACGGGTTTACACCGAAGCGAAAAACCGTGAAAAAATCAACGATGCTGCATCAAAAATCTTAGGAGAACTCTCTTCATCAACAAAAATATCCTATTAAAACGTGCTTAAAAATGCAGCAGATAACATTAAAGGGTCGAACAATCGTTGAAGGATTATGTACAGCTAAAACCTTGGTTTCGGCAACTCCACTCAGTTTTCTTGGAGGAGTTGATCCAACCAACGGAAAAATAATTGAGAAAAACCATAATTTGTATGGAAAAACAATAAAAAACAAGGTTTTATGTTTTCCACATGGACATGGCTCAACAGTAGGCAGCTACATATTATATTCCTTGGCAAGAAAAAATCTAGCTCCAAAAGCTATAATCAATCAAACAGCTGACCCAGTGGTCGTTGTAGGAGCAATAATCGCTGAAATCCCAATGATTGATCAAATAGACATCAAGAAAATTAAAACTGGTGACATAATAGAGGTTGATGCCTACAATGGCGTCGTTAGGATTCTAAATAGGACGAAGAGTTGAGCCAAAATGTATTTAACGAAAGAGGAAGAACGACTCTACGACGGCGAGTATGGTTGGGCAAACCAGACATGCATGAAAATACTCGTTCGCCTTGGTGAACTCTTCAACGCATCAAAACTTATTCCAATAGAATCAGCTCATATTTCCGGAGTTTCGTATAAGACCCTCGGCGACGCACCAGTAGAATTTTTACAAGCACTAGCGAATGCTGATGGAAAAGCGAAGGTCAAAGCCACTTTAAATCCGCAAAGCTTCGACCCAGACTATTTCAGCAAGAAACTGCCTGAGCACATATGCAAAAAACAGTTGAACATTCTGGAACAATTTGAAAAAATGGGTTGTATAATGTCTTTGACCTGTACACCATATAACATAGAGAAGCCAAGGCAAGGTTCGCATCTTGCTTGGGCTGAATCCTCAGCCGTGGTTCATGCCAATTCTGTTCTGGGTGCATGGACAAACCGTCAAGGTGGTCCAAGTGCGCTTGCATCGGCAATAATAGGAAAGACACCAGATTATGGAATGCATAGGGCTGAAAATCGACAACCAAACATTTTAGTGGATGTAGAAACGGCGTTGAAAAATGAAGCAGAGTTTGGTGCTTTAGGAATCTTCTTGGGAAAAATATTGGGAGACAATATTCCGTTGATTCAAGGTTTGCGCGACGTTTCAGATGAAAAACTGAAACAGTTGGGTGCTGCACTTGCCACAACAGGCATGACTAACATGTTTCATCATAATACTCGGCTGAAAAGAAAAGAAATGGAAAAGGTGAGTGTAGAAGCTAAGGATTTGGAGAAGACTGTTGAAAGCTTGTCCACAACACTGAATGCAAAACCAGATTTGGTCTTTGTAGGATGCCCTCATTGTTCAATAAATGAAATCAGAGAAATTGCAAGACTAGTGGATTGCGAAAAAGTCAAGGCTGAAACAGAGTTTTGGGTTTGTACTTCACGGTATATCAAGGAAAAAGCCAAAGAAGAGATCAAGAAAATAGAGAAATGGGGGGGTCACGTACTCGCGGACATGTGCACGATTGTTTCATGGACAGAAATGCTGGGAATAAACACTATAATGACAAACTCTGCAAAAACAGCATACTACGCACCTACATTAAACAAAGCAGAAACAATTTTTGCACCACTAAAACACTGCTTAAAGACAATTTCGGAAGGATAAGCTTTATTCGAACAGGAGCACAGTGAAGTTTTCTCATGCAAATCCTTTTTTTCTTTGGGACTTTAAACATGTTTTTCTCCTGTAGACTACCACTGCTAGCACGTGTACCCGCATCTATGTTCATAAAGTAATTAACTTCTCAATCTGTAGCCGGATTTTTGTTCCATCCTGAAAATTTCATTATTGGCCTTAAAACCTTTCTGCTGTGTTTCCATCGATAATACAACGCGTAGGCAACCATTGCAGCAAGCTTTATTCCCCGTTGAAGGTTCTTTGAAACGAAAACTTCTATGTTGCGTTCCCAACATGTGGCTATAAGATCCCATTGTAGCGGAGTCAAATGTTTCAAATCCATATGACGTGCTTCTCTGAGCATGCAATCCTCTTCTGAAGTAAACAACAAAGGTACATAGAATATTTTGTTTCGTCTAAGCTTGTCTAATAATTCTAAAGTTGCGATCGTATCCTCTTCGGTTTCACCAGGCAATCCAATTATAAATGTCGCCAATGGCCAAATACAGTTCTTGTTCAAAATTTCAATTCCTTCAATTACAATATCATGCCATTCTTCAGGTTTATATGGAAGCATCTTGCCTCTCATGTATTCATTCATAAGTCGAATGCTTCCTGTCTCAATGCCGATCTCAACCGAGCTATGTCTGGTGCCATTTGTAACCCAATTGGCCTTCTCAAGAAGAATTGGTCCAATCTCTTCCATCATCCTAGGGTCATAGACAACAGGTGCCAACGATGCATGAGCAGGTTGAATATATTTCACTCCAGGTACTGCTGCAATCGATTTGACTAACGTGACAAGTGCCTCACGATTTGGCAGAAATTTTCTTTTAGATTTATACAGGAAAATGTCATCACTGGCCAAAATAATCATGTTTGTGCCATTTTTTGCGTTCAGCTCTACCTCTTTCATGATGTGTTGTAGAGGAAAGGAGTAGCTTTTCCTCAATGTTGGTGAGCAGAACTTGCAACCACGACCACAGCCACGCGTAATCTCTACAGTGCCAAAAATCGACGGGTGCACGATGCAGGGAATGATTTCTGGGTTAGGCGATTCGGTTTCGATTACTTGAGGAAGTTTTCCTCCCCTGAGAGCCGTCTGAAAAATGCTTAGACTTGTCTTTTCACCTTCACCCATAACGATGCAGTCTATTCCGTATTTCTCCTGTAACTTTGCCCTATGAATTTGCCATGCACCCGAGCCCCCGAGAATTATCTTAGCCCCCCATTTTCGCAGAATTGCTTTTTCTGCCAAATCTCTGAATTCAGCAGCTGCTATTGGTTCTCCGCCAAAGCCTACAAAGGAAGTGTAAGTTCGGCTAACAAAACCTGTTCCAGCTGGCTCCATAGAAGATACTCCGATGACTTTCGTTTTGGGTCCAACAAACTCTTCTAGATTGTTGGGATGTACAACGGCAACATTTTGTGCGCCAAATTCCCTAATTAGCAAGGCTTCAATCTTTCGCATTCCATAAGGTGCGTATTTTGCAGTACCATCCTCATTGTTCGGCACTGGCGGATACCAGTATTTTCTAAGCATTTTTCTAGGGATAATGTGAGTTGGAAATCCTCCTGTGAATGCCCGAAAAGGGCTGAGTCCAAAGTCGCTCATGTCCGTAGCTGACGCTGTGAGAACAATAGGAACTCCTTGAGTCTGTGTGTCAGCAACATTTCTCGGAGACATATAGTTTGCAGATATACAGATTACTTTAAGAGTTTTGCGTGCGCCCACTCTTTCTCGTATACTACAAGTCAATGACACATCTTAACAGCAACTGTTTCATCAAAATCTTAGCACAAGAGATGAAACAGATAAAAGCAGACACCAAAGTAGACTATGATGGTTACGCCTTAAGCCCTTCAAGAGCTGTATAATCTTACAAGTAGTATGTACATCAACATTACTATTATCCCAATAATTCCATATTTTGTCGAGGTCTTCTGCATGTTAATGACGTTTTTTGTTGATGGTTCCTTCAACATAGCAGTATAACGCTTGATGATAGGTATGGAAAGGGGAAAGAGTGCAAAAAATAATGACAAATGTGGATAAGAGAGTAGCCCGAAAGCTGAATAGATAAATGGTAACAAACCTGCCAACAGAAACATGAACCCCGCAACGACGACTCCGTTTTTCCTTCCATGCCTAACAACAAAAGTGTTAACTCCCATTTTACGGTCTACTTCATAATCTCCAACGGCCTGGACGATATGGCCACCACAGTGAACCAGAATTAGTGGCATAACACCTAACATAATCAGTGGAGTATTGTAGCTTAGCTTGCTGGTTGACTCTAATCCCATTAAGAATGGCATGAAGCCTGCGCCTACACCTGAAACAATGAAGTCTACACCTGGCACGCTTTTCAGCCTGAAGGGAGGAGCAGAATAAGCAGTTCCGAATACAAGATAGATGAGAAACAAGGATAAGAGCGTCATATCTACCAGAGTTATCAACGCTAAGCACAAGGTTATGAGTGAAAGAGAGAAGATTAATGCCGTCCGAGGTGATATTCTCCCAGAAGCAATAGGCATATTGGACTTGATCTTGTTTTCTTGGTCTTCTTTTCGGTCAAAATATTGATTCAAAATAAAGATGCTGGCTGTGGCAAGTGAGAAAGCAAACAGGACAGTGAGGAAGCGTTCAAGAGCAGGTAAACTTAGAAAGATGCTTCCAAAACTGAAACTTACAATCCATCCAAGCCAACTCTCAACTCTAGTAACCTTGAAGTATTCAGCAAGCGCCAAGAACCAGTATAACTCCTTAAAGATACTCACCAACCCCTGCGATCTCAACTCGCACAATATTCACTGAATAGCATCTAAAATACTTTATCTAGAAACTCCCAACAAACTTTCAAAGGAACCTAAACCCCATATCTTGCTAACTCCTATTCACACTCTAGCCTACAACTCTCAACTCTCTGAGCATATCCAAAAAGTATAGTCGCTCGATGTAAAGCACATACAATGACAGTGGCAAAATCTTTTGAAAACGAAAATAAAAGTAGTAAGGCTTTTTAAAAAAAGGATAAGGTTTATTCGAGCGGAAGTATATTTTGCATGCTGCTCCAGGTAGTAGGGCTCCGGTAGGAGAGTATGAAGAACTCTGCCGAGTATAGCCCGGCTAAGTATTCCGGCCTTTCGAGCCGGAGACCCGGGTTCGAATCCCGGCCGGAGCACCATTTTTTTATATCGACAATCTCTCAAGACTTTAAGATAACGAATTTATGTTTCTGCTTAGAACTTTGATTTTATCTCTTTCCAGTTCCATAACGTCAAAGTACTTCATTGCGTTGCCAGTCAGATATAACAGTTTCTTCTCACCCGAATCAAATACACCTTCACCTTCAATTTTGGTTAATGCTGCTAGGGTGGAGGCTGCTTCTGGACATGCATATACACCCATCTTGAGAAAGAACTTCATTGAAGAGACTATTTCTTCGTCGTCTACTGCTACTGCCATCCCTTTTGTTTCTCTTACAGCCTTTAATATAAGGTAGCTTGCATATGGATATGGAACCCTTAAACCAGCTGCAATAGTTTCAGCATTTTTCCATGACTCTTTTACTTCAGGCTCCTGTTTATTGAATGCTTCAACAAGTGGAGCACAACCCGAAGACTGAACAACAATTAAACGCGGAACTTTTTCAATCCAGTCAAGCTCAATTAACTCTTGAAAACCTTTCCAAAGACCTATCACTCCCTCTCCTCCACCAGTTGGAAAAAATATGCTATCAGGTAAGTTCCAACCGAATTGTTCTGCTATTTCAAACGCCATAGCCTTATATCCCTCGAGTCTGTATGGCTGCCGATTAGTTGAAAAGTCAAACCATCCGTATTTTCCACTAAGGTTTTTAACAATTTCGCCTGCATTGTTTATCAATCCATCAACAAGATATACTCTAGCTCCCATATAGACACATTCTTTAAGTATGTTTTCTGGCACGTCTTTCGGCATAAACGCATAGACCTCCATTCCTGCCTTTGCACCATAAGCAGATAGCGCTGCAGCTGCATTTCCAGCAGAAGGAATCGCAACACGGTTTACACCTAGATCTTTAAGTTTGGAGACTGCAACTGCCATCCCCCTAGCCTTAAATGTTCCAGTTGGAAGCCTTCCATCATCCTTAATGTACACATTTTTGCAGGTCAGGCTGCAATGGTTTGAGAGTTGAAGCACTGGTGTATATGGCTCTCCAAGAGAAATCATACTCTCATGTGACGAAAGAGGAAGCAACTCTATGAACTTCCAAAAAGAGTCTTCTCTCTTCGTCAAGACATTTATGGAAATCTTTTCAGCGACTTTCGCTAGATCATACCTGAATAATAGTGCTCCACCACATTTTTTACATACTGTCAAAACTTGATTGCATAGAAATTTTTTTCCGCATCTACTACATTCGACCGTAATACTAAACATACACACATTTCCTTAACCATAGTAGTCAGACATATTCCATATTTAACCAGCTCGCACAAGAAATTTCACAAAAACTTAAGAAGACTACGCAACATCATCTTTCAACTCGGAGCTGGATATTGATGGTAGACACGTTAATTCCAAATTATAGAAAACTGATGGCAAAAGTAAAAGACCTTTTTATCCTGCAAACAGCAGCTGCCGTTGTCGGTTGGGATATGGAGACGATGATGCCGCCGAGAGGAATCAAACTGCGAAGCCTACAACTCGCTATGCTCCGCCGAATCGAGCATAAAATCAGCACAGACCCACAGATTGGAAGATTATTGGAGGAAATCATGCGACACTCAGAATACGATAGCCTCAGCAACGTTCAAAAAAGAAACGTGTACTTAACCAAGAAGAATTATGAAGAGCAGACCAAACTTCCTGAAGAACTTGTTACTGAAACTGCAAAACAGCAGGCTATTGCCGTTGATACGTGGAAGAAGGCTAAAGCTGCCAAAGACTTTTCCATGTTCAAGCCAGAACTCGAAAAACTCTTCACTCTGAGAAAGAAAGCTGCGGAAATTTTGATGGATGTAAAAAAGACAGCAACACCCTATGATGCGCTGATAGACATTTTTGAACCCAAAACGACAGCGGAGACAATTAGCAAAGTCTTCACGGAATTGAAAGAGGGTTTGATTTCACTACTTAAAAAATTTGGAAATGCTCCAAAACAGCCAGACATATCTATTCTAAAACGTCAGGTCCCTATCGACACCCAACGTAAAATTGCCAAGTCGCTTGCTGAGGCCATCGGATATGACATTTGGTCAAAAGAAGCTGGAGGCAGAATTGATGAAACTGAACATCCCTTTACTACAGGATACTATGATGATGTACGAATCACAACACATTATTACAAGGACAAATTCACATCATCCATATTCTCCACATTACATGAAGGAGGCCATGCTCTTTATGAACAAAATCTAAATCGAGAATGGATTTTTCAACCAGTCGGAACAGGATGCTCTTCAGGTTTTCACGAATCCCAATCACGTTTTGTAGAAAACATAGTGGGTAGATCTCGCGAATTCTGGATTCATTTTCTGCCAAAACTGAAAGAAATTACGGGCAGTATCCTTTCAGACGTAAATTTAGATAAGTTCGTTCATGCTATCAACCAAGTTAAACCAACCAAGATTCGAGTTGAAGCAGATGAAGTTACATATTGCCTTCACATCATCATAAGATTCAATATTGAACGTGATCTATTTGCTAACAAAATAACGGTAGCTGAACTGCCATATGTTTGGAACCAAAGTTACAATGAATGCCTTCATGTGGAAATCGAGAATGACGCTGAAGGTATGATGCAAGACACGCACTGGGCTAGTGGTCTATATGGTTATTTCCCAAGTTATGCATTGGGCAACATTTACAGCGGACAAATGTTGGCTATCATTGAAAAAGATTTACCAGAATATAAGACCCAAATTTCAAACGGCAATCTGCAGAAAACAAAGCAATGGTTAATCAATAATATTCACAATTATGGAAACCTATATGATCCCGCAGTCTTGATCAAAAACATCACAGGGAAAGAATTAAGCGTCAAACCATATCTCGATTACCTGTACAGGAAGTATTCAAAACTTTATGATTTCTAGTTTTCGCTCCTTTTCTTCAATATCTCCCAAACCATCAGAATTATCCTTGCGAGAAAACCAAAGATTATAAGATATATCCCAGCCCAACCAACCAACCTGTTATAATTATTAGCACCATAAAGAAACAAAACAATTCCTACAATTACTACGCACAGCGAAACCAGATCTTTCCATGACATACCGCTAACTCCAAAGATCCAATTTGACCCCTTTTTGAAGCCTCGGAATATATAGAGTTTACTTATAAAAAAGACACTTATCTCTATTATATACCGAAACATTACTCTCTGAACACATGAAAACTATCATGAACTGTCCTGTTTCACATACGAAAAATGTCGAATACTTTCAGTTGATATAACGAAAGAATTACAATATGTGTATAAAAATGTCGTAAAAAATAATATTGACAAAAATTATACGGCTGAAACGAGATTTTATTGTCGGCTGGATGGTCATTTTTATTCTGTTACTCTGTTATATGCGACACATTTATATACAACCTTTCTCAAAATCCTCCTTGAGGTACATTTAAATGTCACATCATGACACAAAAATGCCGGAAACCAGAGAAGAATTTACAAGAGTACTGATGGAAGCCGCAAAAAAAGTAGCGAAAGCTCGTAGCCTTCTCAAAGGCAATCTGGCTAAGCCTACAATTTCAGGCACAGCTAAATTATTGAATATTCATAGAGACACTCTCTATACTTGGCTTAAGGAGTTTAATGTCGATTTTAAAGAGATAATTGATGCTGTATCGACAGCTCAAATGTCGGAAACTGTCGGCGGTTTTGAAGAGCATACCTATTTGATAGGTGAAGCATTTGTGGGTGAAGGAAACGAGGTTGCCCACATAGACCTTCTGATAGGTGACAAGGATGGTCCTGTCGGAAAGGCTTTTGCTTCGGGTTTATCCAACCTTTCTATGGGGCACACTCCGCTTTTGGCTGTGATTAGACCAAACTTACCTTCTAAACCACACACGTTACTTGTACCTAAAGTCACTGTGAAAAATTCAGAAGATACAAACAAGATTTTCGGTCCAGCACAAGCTTCAGTCGCAAAGGCTGTCGCAGATGCCGTTGAAGAAGGAATAATCCCAAAAGACAAAGTAAACGACTGGGTAGTAATTTGCAGCCTTTTTGTGCACCCCAAAGCTAAGGACTACCGTAGGATATATCACTACAATTACGGAGCAACCAAACTAGCTCTAAAAAGAGCCCTAGCAAAATATCCATCTCTCGAAAAAATTCTATATGACAAGGACAGAGCTAGACACCCAATAATGGGGTTCAAAGTGCCACGCCTATGGAGACCACCATACATACAAATTTCACTCGACATTCCAAGATTAGAACAAAACAAGACGATAATATCGTCGCTTCCAAAAAGCGACAGAATAATACTGGAAGTGGGCACACCCTTATTAAAGAGGTATGGGACAAAAGTGATAAGCGAACTGAGGGAGACTGCCAAAGACATATTCTTCGTTGCAGATCTTAAAACTTTAGACGTTGGAAAGGTTGAGGTTGACTTGGCATATGAGGAAACGGCAGATGCAGTAGTTGCTGCTGGACTAGCACCGGTAGAAACACTAAACGCCTTCATCTATGAAGCAAAGAGACTGGGAATATATGCCGCAGTAGACATGTTAAATGTGGAAGCACCTGTCTCAAAACTTAAGATGCTTGACGAATTTCCTGATATAGTAGTTTTGCACAGAGGAATAGATCAGGAAACTGGAAGAACCCTTGGTTTAGAACTTATCGAAGAAATACGGCAAGCCTTCAAAGACAAGCGGTTCCTTGTTGCCGTAGCGGGCGGAATAGTGCCGGAAACAGCACAAGAAGCTCTAAGGAAAGGTGCGGACATACTAGTTGTGGGGAGATACATAACCCAATCCAAAGACATTGAACGTGCAGTAAGAGAACTCCTTAAATTGACACCGAAAATGCGGAAAGACATAGACTTGTTCAGAGTGCATGTAGAATAGCTGGTTACTGGAAAATGCGCGCGTGTAAACCCTTAATAGAGAGAGACCTAACCTTCATAACACTACTAGGGAGTTAACAATTGGCTAAATTCAGAATAATCATTTCAGATCCAGATTCGGGAACTTCCAAAACTGTTGAATTGGACGAAACTCGATCTGTCCCATTGATTGGGAGGAGGACAAATGAGGTATTAGATGGAACGATAGTAGGTTTGTCAGGACATAAAGTGCAGATAAGGGGAGGTTCAGACAAAGATGGATTTCCCATGAGACCGAACGTTCATGGTGGTGTCCGCAGAAGAATCGTATTACGTGGAGGTATAGGCTTCAATCCCAACGATAAAGGAGAAAGAAGGAGAAAAACGGTGCGTGGAAACGTGATAACCGAAGAAATCGTGCAGATAAACATGAAAATAGTGGAGAAACCAAAACAACCCAAAAACGGAAAAGAGAAGAAAAAAGAGAAAACGCCTAAAAAAGAAGCTAAGGTTGAGTCTTAACACTTATTAACTTGCAAATTTTAATCTTTTCCACAGTTTGTAAATGTTTATGGGAAACTGAAATGAGTAAAAATAGACACAGGGCTTTGCCAAAGCAACCTGAAGTTAACATTGGTACAATAGGGCATGTCGACCATGGGAAAACAACATTGGTGCAAGCCTTAACGGGTGTTTGGGCAGCAAGGCATAGTGAGGAGTTGAAAAGAGGGATAACAATAAGGTTAGGGTATGCAGACATGCCAATTTATAAATGCCCGAAATGTGAGTCACCGAAAAACTATTTGAGACAACCAGTTTGTCCTCACTGCGGTTCAAAAGCAACTTTCATTCGAGCAGTTAGTTTTGTGGATGCACCAGGTCACGAGGCTTTGATGGCGACAATGCTCTCCGGAGCCGCAATAATGGATGGAGCAATACTTGTCATAGCAGCAGACGAGCCATGCCCCCAGCCGCAAACAAGAGAGCATTTAGCAGCAGCTGAAATCGTCGGCATAAAAAACATGATCATTGTGCAAAACAAAATTGATATTGTTGATGATTCAAAAGCACACAAAAGCTACAAAGAAATCAAAAATTTTGTTAAGGGAACAATTGCTGAAAGTTCCCCCATAATTCCCGTCTCAGCACAACGAGCAATAAACATGGACGTTCTTACTCAAGCAATGGAAGAATTCATTCCGACACCGAAGAGGGATGAAACGAGACCACCCATTATGTATATCATCCGCTCCTTCGATACTAATAAGCCAGGTACCTCAGTTGCAAAGCTGGAGGGAGGAGTTATTGGAGGTACAATACTGCAGGGCAAATTCGGAGTTGGAGAAGAAATGGAAATTCGCCCTGGAACCAGCGTGGAGAGAGGAAACAAAAGAATCTACAATCCTCTAACCAGTATAGTTACCAGCTTGCACGTAGGAGGAGGAAGAGTGAAGGAAGCTCATTGCGGCGGATTAGTTGGAGTAGGAACACTTCTAGATCCATCTCTTTCAAAGGCGGATGGACTAACAGGCAACGTGGCTGGAAGAAAAAGTGAACTTCCCCCAACACTCTCAGAACTAACTTTAGAAACGCATATTCTTGAGAGGGCTGTGGGCACAAAAGAACTTGCAAAAGTTGAGAGAATAAGCACAGGTGAAACATTACTTCTGCATGTAGGCGCTACTATAACAGTTGGAAAAGTCACTTCAATAAAGAAAAATGTTGCTACAATTCAGCTTATGAGACCGATTTGTGCCCAAACAGGCTCTAGAGTTGCAATAAGCAGAAAAATAGCGAGCAGATGGAGACTAATAGGATACGGAATGACAAAGTAACATGCCACCGCCAAAATTGAAATCCAGAAAGAAGCCGTTAAAAGTAATTTTGGACTCAAACGCTCTGTTTGTTCCCCTTCAGTTCAAAATCGATATTTTTGAAGAAATAAAAAAACTCTTGAACATGAAGTTTGAGTTAATCATACTTCCACCAATCCTACGGGAACTTGAAGAGCTTGCAGAAAAAAACTCACCGAAAATGCAGAAAAATGCAAGTTACGCTTTAAGAACAGCGAAAAAATGCAAGTCATTTGAATTAGATGAAGAGTATGTTGATTCTTTGCCAGATGAAACTATTTTCCAAGTTGCAAGCGAGTGGAAGTGCCCAGTGTTTACAAATGATAGAGAACTCAGAAAGAGGCTAAGAAATATAAATGTGCCAGTAATTTATGTGAGGCAAAAGTCACGCTTGGAAATTGACGGGAGGATATAATCTTTTGTTTAAACTCATAACTCTTGAGGATACCATTCGCATTCCACCTGAAACCTTCGGCAACCCCCTAGAAGCTGTAGGACATAATCAAGTCAAGGCAAAATATGAGGGAATGGTTAATGAGGAACTGGGATACGTCATAGCTGTAACAAATGTAAAGGTAAGCCCTGTTGGCAAAATAGTTCCAGGAGATGGAGCTACCTACCATAAAGTGAACTTTTCTCTATTAACATTCTATCCTGAAAAACAGGAAGTAGTCGAAGGAGAAGTTGTGGAGATTGCTGACTTCGGAGCCTTCATACGTATAGGCCCCGTTGATGCTTTACTTCATGTTTCACAACTCATGGACGATTTCATTTCACATGATGAAAAGCAAGGTATTTTAACAGGGAAAGAAACGAAGCGAAAACTAGCAAGTGGAGACCAAATCCGTGCCAGAATAACTGCAGTTTCCCTCGGCAAAATCGGAAGCTCCGGAAAAATAGGCGTAACCGCTAGACAACCCTTCCTTGGCAAGCTAGAATGGATTGAACAAGAAATCAAAAAAATAAAAGGATCTGTAGAAAAAAAACAATCAAAAGAAAAAGACCAAAAGAAAGGTGCATCAAATGAGTGAGAAAGCCTGCCCAAAATGCCATTTTATAACCACTGGAAACATCTGCCCAAAATGCAAAACACCAACCCTGAGCGATGACTTCAGTGGCCTGGCGATAATATTTGACCCGAAAAACTCAGCCATAGCAAAAGTCATGAAAGCAAAAGAGAAAGGATGCTATGCAATAAAGGTTAGATAAATGGCCATTTCATATAGACTCACGCCAGAACTTCGAAGAGAACTTAAGAAACCTATCGGGACACTGATTCAAGGCTCGTTTGACGAAACAATAAAAAAATTCAAGGATTTTGTGAAGAAGGAAAATCTGCCGATAATCATTTCTGTCGGAGACATAGTTTCAAAGAACCTTGCAGAAAACAACATGTCTGTGAAACTATCAATTGTAGATAACAAAGCTATGAGAGAAAAAATACAGCCGATTGCACTCAAAGCACATAACACCCTTTATGTGACAAATCCTCCTGGAACAATAACAGAAGAAGCGCTCGCAGCAATTCAAAAAGCATTAAAACATGATTGTTGTGTCAAATTGATTGTAGATGGAGAGGAAGACTTGCTTACGTTGGCTGCTGTTTTGTATGCGCCAGAAAACTCTTTTGTCGTATACGGGCAACCTCTTGAAGGTATAGTCGTAGTCAAAGTTACAGAGCAGAAAAAAGCAGAAGTAACCAAAATTTTGAAGACTATGGAAAACCATTCGAAAAACTAAATAAATAGAAATTGTATCAACTCAACATTCATAATTGAGGAAGACTCATGAAAGTCAAAATAATGTTAGAAAAGGAGAATCCTTTGTTGAAACGAAGAGAAGTACACTTCCAAGTAAAACATGATCACATAGGCAGTACACCACAACGACTGGAAATCAAAAAAGCTGTTGCAGATGCATTGAAAGTAAAAGCAGATCTTGTTTTCATCAATAAATTGAAGACTAAGACCGGCATGCACACAGCTGTTGGATTAGCAAACATTTATCACTCTATAGATCAAGCGACACTTGTTGAACCAGAATATATTATCAAAAGGAATATCCCGCCTGAAAAACCTAAAGAAGAGAAGGAGTAGCCTATGTCTGAAAATTCCGAGGAAAAACTTGAAGAAGAGAAAGAAAAAAATAAGGGCGAGAAGAGAAAGAAAGCAGCTTCATCCCTTTATAAAATTGAAAATAACCGAATCGAAAGATTGCGGCCGGCATGTGAACGATGCGGACCCGGTTATTTTATGGCTGACCATGGCGACAGATATGCCTGCGGCCACTGTGGCTTCACACGTTACAAACCTGTTGAAGACAAAAAATAGACTTTTAAATCACTTGTTGCAATGATACATCTGATGGTATGAATGATTAGAGTAAATGTTTCTATAACTAATGTTTCTGCTGAAAGATTCTGGGATACTCGAAAGGCTATACCTCCAATAAAGATAAACACCAATCTTAATCTGGTTAATATGGAGAAGAGAACAGAAGATTTTTTAGAGGTGCCTTTTGTCTTGACAGTCAACTATAATCCTTCAATAGCTCAGATAAGCCTGAAAGGAAAAGCATTCGTGAAAGGAAAAGAAGATGAGATTAGCAAAATCCACCAAGGATACAAAAAAAAGGAGCCACCACCAAGGATTGTAGTACAGTCAATTTCCAATGTTGTATTCGCGGAATCTGTGTTAATATCAAAAACATTAAATATTCCACCACCAATCCCATTACCTGTAATTCCTTCTGAAAAGATATCAGAAAAGAAACGTTCAAGGTTAGAATATACTACTTAAAACATTTTGTGCTTTTACTTTAGTGGAACATACATCGAAGAGCGAGATGCACCAATTCCAGGTACTCCATGTCTTACAGGTTTGTTGGTCACTGCAAACTCGCCCAAGTAGTGCCCGAGCATTTCGGAGTTTATCTCCACTGGAACAAAATCCTTGCCGTTGTGAACGACGAGTGTAAGACCAACCATCTCGGGTAGGATGACCATATCGCGTATATGTGTCTTGATTATTGCGTTGGTTTCTTCATTTATAGTCTCTTTTACTTTCCTTATTTTCTCAAGCAATATCCTCTGCTCCAGTGTCAAACCTCGATTAAGACTCCTCCTTTGCCTTGAGGGGAGTAAGTTGATGAAATCATCCATTGACATGCCCTGCAATTGGGCAAGAGTATATCCACGATATGCAAATTCCTTCGGCATCTTTCTTCAATTTGTCTTCTACATTGAATGCTATAAACCTTCTGGGCAGTAATACCGCCCTACCTTCTTCTCTTCTTTTTCCCAGAAGCTCTAGCGGCGATTAATCCGACTTTTCGTCCAGGCGAAGCATGACGCGAAACGGTGGTCACTTTTCGCGCACCTTTTTTGCTACTGCCATACGGGTGGACAGCTGCAATCATAGCCCTCCCTCGGGTTCTGGGATATTTGTGCCCCTTCGATTTCATGAGATGAAACTTTGTGCCCGCTTTTAAGAAGGGTTTCTCTGTTCTACCAGTACCTGAAACTACGCCAATTGTTGCTCTACAATAATCATTAAAATATTTGGTTTTGCCTGACGGGAGCTCCATCATTGTTCCTTGGGGAGTGTGTCCTACAATCGTTGCATATGCTCCCGAAGACTTTGAAATCTTTCCACCATCTCCTGGGTGGAGTTCTATATTGCACACGATGGTGCCCTCTGGGATTTTTCCTACTGGTAAGATGTTTCCTATCTCCACCGGAGCTTTTCCACCCATATGTATCTGTTGTTCTGTGTGAACTCCTTCAGGAACAACTGTGTAGCATGTATCGCCGTTTTCAAATTTTATAAGTGCGAGGGGCGTCCCACGTCCAGGATCGTGGAGCAGTTCTTCGATACTTCCTGCTATGGTTGTATTAAGATAATCCTTTGTTGCTAATAACGGGTATTGTGCTGGGGCAACTCTCTTATGAGTGGAAGCCTTATATGTGGGGCCGCCTCGTCCACGCCTTTGAACACGGATTCGCTTTCCCATTAATATTTCACCTTATATTCTTATAATATTCCAAGTTTGATTGCAACATCCACTGCTTTGTAGTCAGGGTGAAGTTTGACGAAGGCTTTCTTTTCACCTTTTGGTGTAATCAGAATGTTGACTTTTCCAACTTCAACTTCATAGAGTTCTTCAATTGCTTTTTTAATGTCGTTTTTAGCTGCTTTAAGGTTGACTATGAAGACTAATTTGTTTTCTTGCTCAACCATTAAGCTTGCAGACTCCGTCATTAGAGGATACAGTATGACTTCGTAGGGTTCCATTACGGCTTTTCGCCTCCACCATATTTTTGATTCAATTGTTCAATTGCACTGCTTGTCCAGACCGTTAACCTTCCAGGGTGAGTGCCCGGAGCGAGGTCTTCAGCGTTTAGGTTACTGACGGTCACTACATTTACACCCGGTATGTTCCTCGCGGCTTTCCCTATCTCTTTGTTTTCGGCAACGACGATTAATGGACCCACTGCTTTTTTGGTTTTTCTGCCTCTGAATTTACCCTTTCCCGCTCGGATTTTCCTACTTTCTTTCACTCTGTAAAGATCTGCTAGGCTTCCCAAGTTTATTAGAGCTTCTTCAACCTCCTTAGTTTTTGTTAACTTTTCCAGCTTACTGGTAACTATCAGAGGGATTTGCGGGATATCTTCAATATGGTGGCCTCGTGAAGCCACGACTTTTTTAGAGGCTGTTGCAGCTATTGCAGAGAATAAAGCAAGACGTTTCTCTTTTTTCGGTATTCTTTTCACAATCTTTTTTTCTGAGGTTGGTGGGTGGGCTGCTCTTCCACCAACGGTTCCAGGAGCAAGGGCTGCTCTTTGACCAGGTCCTTTAATTCTTGGGATTCTAGCTATGCCTAAGCCTACGCCTCTGGATTCTGCTGTTGTTCTTTTTCCAGCCATGTAGTTTCTACCTTGCGGTTGGAATCGACTGGATTGTATTGCTAGTACTGCTCGTTTTATGATGTCTGGTCTTAAGGGTGTGTCAAATATTCTTGGTAGTTCTATTCTTCCGGTGGCTTTTCCTGTGAGATCAAAGATTTTTTTGGTTTTGGCCATGATCTTCACCGTTATTTTCCTTGAGGTGATTCTAGTGATATGTATATGGTTTGTGGTGGTTTTTCTGGTGTGCGTTTTGGTGGCCGTGTTGGATATCGTATTTTTATCGGTCGCTTTTCTGGACCTGGTATACTTCCATCCAATATGATGTAGGATTCATGGATTACGCCGTATTTTATGAAACCGCCTTTTGGTGTTACTTCTTTTCCATTGTTTCCTATTCTCAGGATGCGTTTGTTGCGTTCTGTTCTTTGATGGAAACCCATTTGTCCTGCTCTGGGAACACTATGCATTATATGTGTTGGTTTCCATGGGCCTAGAGTCGCTATGCCTCTTTTTGTTTTTCTGGCTTTGCGCTGGAGTATTCTTACTCCCCAGCGTTTTACTGGTCCTTGGAAGCCTTTCCCAGTTGTTACTGCTATTGCATCTATGTATTGGCCTTCCTTGAATGATTCAGTGAGGGGTATTGGTTTTCCAAGTAGTTTTTTTGCATATTCAAATTGTTGTTGAATTGTGCCTCCGCCGATTTCTATTTCTGTTATTTCTGGTTTTTTCATTGGTACGCTGGCTTGTCTTGGCTGGGTTATGGCAATAACGCGAATTTTATTTAATTTGGCCAGATTTTCTTCGATTTTTTGCAAGTTTTCTTCAAGGTTGGCTTTTTCAGATTTTGTTAATACTCGCTCTAGTTCTTTTGGTGGTTTTTTCATCCATGCTTCTGTTAGTGTTTGGAGACCATATGGATTTCTTGTGTAAGCTCTTATTGCACATACAAGCATAGGGGGTGTTTCTAAGATTGTTGCTGGACGGATTACCTCTTTACCATAGTTTGGTGACCGTTCCCTGTCTTCTACTGCGAAGAGGTGGGTCATGCCTGCTTTGTAACCTACAAAACCTAGAAGTCTAGGAGTTTCCACCTCTATTTTTGGCCAGTGGCGGGTTCTGGCTAGTAAATGTTTAGCACGTTTCCTAGGTGAATAGGCAAGGGAACCACGTTTTGGTGCATGCTTTTTCCTGTGACCCATTGTTTTCCAGCTTCGTATCTTTCAGCAATGGGAACATTGAGTTATAAATGATATTACAAAGGACAACATTTAACTAATATTCCCATTCATTTTTTATCGTGCCTAAAAAGACAAGGTATAGCAGTATTTATGTCTTTATCCTGATCGAATTATGTACATTTTTATGTTGTCACATTATTGATTTCTTCACTTCTTCCTCCTTAGTTTTTCTGGTAGTTTTTCTAGTGCGTTTAGCTCGTTTCACTATACTCTCCTCACTGCACAAGAATGTCGTCCCATTGCCGCTCTCTTGACTACAAGCTCTGAGATTTCAGCTTAGGTTTGACAACTTTTGTTTCACGCAAGGAAGCATCAAGTTTCCATCTGAATTTCTCTGCTCAAATACCAAACGCTTGATGCGCACGCCTCAGTGAGTTTAAGGTTTTGTTTTACAATTTTGGCTGTTCTTATGTGGGATGCTATGAATTTTGCTAAGGACAACTACGCCATACACGTTTGCGTTTGATTGATTGTGAGTGAAACAGAGAAGGCATGGTATTTAAATGAATCAATGAATCACTGTTATTGGCTGGAAACTTCAGTTTCTGACACAGGCATTGCCTCCTAGTTCTTCCACTGTGGATGTCAGTTTTTCTATTGCCTGTCTCATTTTGTCGTTCACTAGTTTTTGCCAACCTTTGGAGCCATTAGGGACTCTAACTTCAATAGTGTAGGAGTAATTCTTGTTCATAATCCAATGCCTCCGATCTTGATATGCAGAAGTGTTAGAGTGTAACATATTTAATATATGTGAATTAAAACTATGGATTATACGTATTTGAAAGTCTGATTCTGAATGTTACTTCTAGGTGAGTTTTAGAACTCTACTTTTTCTATCGAATTTGCTTGTTCGTCACTGAAAACGGTGGAATAGCAACTATTTACTTCAGTTTCTTACTTATTTTTGATTTGTTGTCTTACCTGTGCAAAAATAGACTTGTATCTGTACTTTTTCAGCTTGCTACTAGCTTTTTTTGTGTGTGTCTGTATCCGTATGTGCATTCAAAGCCTATTATTTTTCCGTTGTGTTGTATTTTGTGCCATTCTTCAGATCTACAGTTGGCGTTCTGCTTGTGGATTTTCCATAGCAGTCTTGCTTCGGTGAGTGTTAATGGGGCGTAATATTTTGCTGAGGTGAGATACCATGCTGTGTATGCTGTAAAGCATATCCATACTATAGGTGTGATTATTTCCAGCGTGTTTTTTCTCACTTTGTATATTCGTGTAGTATATGTAAACAATATATCTTCCAATAGACATATCTAACTCTAAAACGAATTTATTTTGCCATATAAGCGTTATCTCAAAATCCGAATCCGACAAACAGCTTCTTAAAACTGCTGGAGAACATCCTTCTTTTCAATAATATAACCACAATAATGACATTTCAGCAAAAGCGGATCCTCATTTTCTACATAGAACTTGGCCTTCACCGGTTCATCGCTGTTACTTATACATGCGGGATTCGTACATTGACAAATATCCTCAATGAAACTTGGCAACTTAACCCTCTGTTTTCCTATGACCTTATATTTTCGGATGATGTTTATCGTTGCATGAGGTGCCAGTAAGGCTATCTTATGTACCTCTTGTGTTTTTAGCTCCCTACCCTCAATCTTCACTATATCCTTCCTTTTGAAACGCCTACTAGGAACATTCATTGCTATCGTAATCACCTTCTTCTCTCGCCCGGTTATCCCCAAAATCTTCGCCACGTCCAATGCATGCCCGCTAGTGATGTGATCAATAACCGTGCCATTTCTGATTTTAGAGACACGCAATTCTTCTTCGCTCAATATAATTTCCTCCAAAAAGTTATTTCCCTAAACATGAATAAAAGATTTTAATCCTTGAAATTGTCTAGCTGCAACACAGCCACCCCAATTTTCCAGTCTGGCATTACTTATTTAACTTCAAGAAACGGTTAATGTTGAAAACCTAGAAGGAAGGTTGTACAATAAAAAAACAGTGAATCAAAACTCTGTATCTTTTGAAGAAAAGCTCCATGACAACCATTTTTCGTATTCTTCTGGAGCGTCTGCCCTGTACATCAGAACCTTGATAAGAATTTCGCGAGTAATCCAATATACCTTAGAAAATAAAGATGTGAGGGACACTTCAAAAATAGGTATTTGTGCTACAAGTGGAGATTTCTCCTATGTCCCTCCCATTTTTCTGTGGGTCAAATAAGGTTTATTTATTTCTTTTCGAATCTTTCTGGAAGGTTGAATCTAAGGATGGTTTACAAAACGGTTGAGTTGAAGGATGGACGGGTTGCCACACTTGATTGGCTTAGAGAGAGTGATTTGCCTGAGCTTGTTGAAGTGCTTAATAGTGTTATCCGCGAGGGAAAATACCTCTTTATGAACAATGAGATAACGGATATGGAGGAGGAGAGAAGATGGTACAAACAGGGTAAAAGGGAGGGAATGCTTTACTTGATTACTAGAATGGATGGGAAAATTGTTGGTGGTGCAAGCATCCGTCCCTATACAGACAAAAGATCACATGTTGCAGAATTTGGCATTTTCATTCGGGAAGGTTATCGCAACTTAGGATTGGGAACAATGCTAACAAACATATTTGCTGAAGTTGCGGAGAAACATGGATTCGAAGTTCTTCAACTTTCCGTCTATGCTACAAACGAGCGCGCTTTTCATGTGTACACGAAATGTGGATACAGAGAATGTGGCAGACTAACTCAAGACATAAAATTCTTAGATGGGCCATACACGGACAGAATATTAATGGAGCTTATTTTAAAGCAATGATGTGTACACGCGGTTAACTTCAAGTCAAATAGATAGGTTAGTGCGCGTTCATTTAGCTTATCCGAAGCTTCTAATAAGCGTGGGGTCTATCTATAGACTGTTGCGCTATGGTATACTTCTATGCCCTTAGCGGACATCTTATATGGTCTCGGCTGGTTGTCAATAGCCAAGCCACGCATCTTTTCCACTTGGAATACCCGAACCAATCTACTGCCTTTAAGAAATGTACGCAGCAGGATAACACCTTGAGCCAGATACTCTTCAAACTGATGCTCCCGCTCCATCCCTGTGCCCCTCAACTCCGAAATCAGCAGGTTGGTGCAGCCTGTTCTTCTCAGGTCTCTCATCAAATCTCTCATGGCGTATATGCGGTCGATTTCATCCGGATACTGAAGTGTGAAGACTGTTATCGGATCCACAACAACTCTCTTCGCCTTTACTTCTTTGGCGCCCTGTCTAATCGCCTCAAGTAATTTAACCAGTCTGAACTCCTTCATCCCGATTTGAATTAAGCCAGCTGTCTTCGACGGTGCAATCCGAACTGGTGAAACATTGATAAACGCAAGCTTCTTTTCATCTTCCAGCTTCTTAAGGTCCCACCCATATTTCAACATGTTTCTCCTTATATCATCTGGTTCTTCGTCAAGAGTAACGTAGACACCTGGTTCAGCATGTTGAGTTGCTCCTGTGTATAGGAACTGTATTGCGAATGTTGTTTTTCCGCTTCCAGGCCCACCGCTTACCAGAATAGTGTGACCGCTTGGGATACCTTTCCCTGCAAGGATATTATCCGCGCCAGGGATGCCTGTTGGAACATAATTTTCGGCCATTTCAAACACCATTGAACGATCATATACTTTTATGTATAGTTAAGTGTTAATATTTTTAGTGCGTGTTTTCCAGAGGAGTTGTGAGAAGAGGATGCCAATGAAAGAACTGACAAATGCGGAAAGAAAAAGCCTTTTCGATGCAGCGGAGAAGATTCATGCACATAAACTTATGCGAGCCAAAGGATTCGACATCCTCGCCAAAAAGACCAGGGATGAAAGGATTAAGCAACTCCTACTAAGAGTCAGCGCTGACGAATTGGATCACGCTAAATTTTGGTTTGAAAGAATCAAGGAATTAGAAGGCAAACGTAGGGAAGTAACCAAGTCTTTCTTCAGGGATTGGAAGGTTGGCTTCATAATGCGTATCTTGGGTTCGAAGGGTTTCTTTGAGTGGGCTATCGTAGGTGAAGAAGAGGGCATTCAAGATTTGGCTATTCAAGCAGGAAAAATCAGGGACATAGTCACTTCAGAAGCGTGGAGTAGGTTTGCATTTGACGAGAGAATGTATTTAGAAAGGATGAAGACAGAGGTGTTGGGCATGGAGATCTGGGAGGTGAGCGGTGGTGCTGGGGTGAGAGACATGATTTTTGGAGCTAATGATGGTTTGGTCTCAACCTTGGCCTTCGTTGCAGGAGTATCCGGAGCCGTCACAGATACTCGTATCATTCTATTATCTGGAATAGCAGAACTCTTCGCCGGAACTATATCTATGGCTGCTGGCTCCTATCAGTCATCTAAGTCTGAGCTGGAGGTGTTGGAGAGGGAAAGCCAGAGGAAGAAAGTTAAGAAGGGAAGGGAGGAGTTGATAAAGTTCTACGAGGCAGAAGGCTTTAAGAGGGGAGAGGCTGAGGCTATTGTCAACAGGACGACCACAGAAAAAGAGTTGCCTGTACAAGTGGACGTCCTTGAAGAGCTGGGCCTCGCGCCTGAGGAGCTTGGGAATCCGGTTAAGGCCGGTGTTTTGTGTGGAGTATCCTTTGGTCTTGCAGCTATAGTACCGCTATTGCCCTTCGTCTTTCTTGTGGGCAGTTTTGGAGCTCTTGTGGCATCCATAATCGGCACTGTAGCTACTCTCTTCGGAGTGGGGGCCATGAAAACCATTTTTTCACGGAAAAGTTGGGTTAGAAGCGGGCTGGAGATGATGGTTATAGGAGTCTCTGCTGCGGCAATAACCTATATGATTGGAAATTTGTTCTCTTTCATAGTCTAGGTATAACTCATGTTTTCCAGAGTATAAGCAGGATTTTCACACTGAAAGGATAGCGCATTAGGAATCCCCTTTCCGAAAATATAGCCATGCCTATTTCTCAGACGAACTCCGATCCACGATAATCTACCAATACATCGAAGGTATAATCACAAACACGATAATTATCTTGGCACTTGCAGTAGTTTTCAGAATATTCGGCTCCTTGGTAACAGAACGAAAAGAAAAGTAACCAAGGGATTCAAATGCGCGTGTCCTCTTTGAGGGTAGGAAGAGTAGAAAGCTTAGTAAATGTCGACATTGCCATGTACTTCAAATTATTTAGAAAACGGAAATGACCTAATTATCTAGGCTTATTCCAAAGGTTCATTATGTTATGTGATGCCGAGAGTCGGGTTTGAATCGGTGACAAATGGAGACATCCCCCTCAGAGCTATTCATTTTTTCTTCTAGGCTATACGGAAAACTTGGGGATCATAGCCAGTCTTCACGTTACTTGTAGTATTTCCAGGATTACTTCCTTTTTTTGATGTAGTGTGCATGCTAAGTGAATGGTTGAGATGATTGTTGGATAAAGACGTGGATAGAAGGGGACAGGGAAGTTGGTTTTATGGTATTAGTGCAAAAGGTTTTTAATTGTTCAAGTCTTTGATATTACTTGCAGGACTATGTGTAGTCGGATTGGACATGGAAAGGAGGTCTAGAAAGTGGTATTGGACTGCTATTCTAGTAATCCTGAGTGGTAGCCTCTTTACTATATGGTATCTTCAGTTCAACCCACAAAGTTTTCCTCTCTTTCTGGTCACCATTATTGTTGCAACGGGTTTTGTTGTGACGCTGGCTTTGCTGCCTGAACACAGAAGGCGTCTTGTCGAAAAAGTAATGGCGTATCACGCGAAGGAAAAAAGCTTAGGGAGACTGTACAATTATAAAAAGGTAGCACTTGCACTGATTTTCGTAAGCACTCTAGTTTTCCCCATGCTATGGCAGTATCAACTCATTCCATTGCAATACGTCCCATTCTATGCGATCACTTTTCTCGTCATAACCATAATCTCGGGTACCATCCTGATAATTGGACTGCTGAAAACCATAGGAAAATGGGTTCTATTGCTCATCGTGGTAGGCGTACTCATAGCGATTCTGCGCATCTTAATATGATCATAGGAAGTCGTTTATGATTATGTTTCGATGTAGTCCTTTGATTGTCAGCGACTTTGACTGAAGGTGAGAACCAATAGGAGAAGGTTATTACCTCTGTGCGCGACAGCGAACATTGCAGATATCTCCTGCAAACTTCCCCTTCTCTATTGTTAAGCTTATTTCCGTTCTCATTTTGTTTGCATTCTGAGATTTGTGTTATCGTCTTTTCTTCAAGTAATAGAATGTTCCAACAATTATCACGATAACTACGCCGATTATTGCCCAGAACCACCATTGTGTATGGATTACAGAGGGCACAAAACTTATTCTAATAGTGTGCGAGCTGTGCTGATATGTGACGTAAATGTAGTAGCTGTTACTGTCTTCTGCGGTTGAATAATCAACCTTTTGATTATCGATGTAGACTTCAAGACTTTGTCCTTCAGACAATAGTTTCTTGGGAACTGTTACATTGCACTTTCCAGATGTACCTGATGGACCATCAACTGTGACGGTTATTTTGTTAGCAGCGATGTCCGTTTCAAAACCCTTAAGAGTTGAGTTAGTGTCAACGTGAAGCTTGTACAATTCTCCTTCCTTTGCGACTTCAAACTCTTTTGATGATACTCCTGTTTTAGTAGTCATTGTTTCTTCGTTTGACTTGAAGTTTGGGGTCTCCGATTCTACGATTTCTCTTAGAATTATCCCTGATTCAGAATCACACCATATAGTCCAATCATAGCAATGTGTCTCGTTTGCGAAGTAACCGTAAAGTACATAGGTCTCATTCTGTCCCCATGGCGTACCAGTCAGAGTTTCAGTTCTGTTAATGCTATATTCTAAGTTTGTTCCGGCTGTTCCTATTGAAAAATGGTTTCCTATCACAAGTGCTGAAGGGTTGAATCCTACTCCAAATCCAGGATCGTGACATTTCCATAGAAGACCTGTTCTGGCCGGTTGATTTTCCTTCAAGAATGACGCTTGTCTCTCGCCGATGCTTCCATCTTCCATTACTCGATGAGCAGTCATATTAAGAGTATATTCCCCCTCGATGTTTTGAGATGTAACATTCGGCCAAGACAATGCTACAGTTGTACACTTCAGAATGTAGTTCAAACGTGTGTAGTTGACTTGTAACAACCAGTCAGACTCTCCTTGTACGTCATATCCTTCGTTTCTAAGTTGCTGAACAGTTTTGTTGTAGACAATCCAGTATCTATCGTCCTGAAGAATGTATCTTCCCAATGTAATGGCTGGCGGAAATTTATTTGACGTTGATATCACTTGCAGCATTGAAGCTGTTTGACACAAGAAAGCCAACAATATAACTAAACCAATTTTCCTGCTCATGTTATATCACATTAGCCATCGTATTTGGCAGTGTTAATTTTTATGATTTGTGGAAGAGGCTTCAATCCAATTCTAATGTCTTCTAGTCAAAAAAACACACGCATGTTGGTCTCTTATGCCCTCTAAAAAGTTACAGTGGAAATGTCTCCGAAATTAGAACTTTTAGTTCAGTTGTTCCTTTATCTATATTTAATTGGTTGGCTGAGCTGGCTTATTAAGGACTGATAGAGTATTCTTCCGTAGTGGGAGATGTGCTAGTGAACCTTTTCAGATGGTTAGAAGATTTAAGGAAATTGGGATATTTGGAGGCATTTGATGGGAGAAGTTTTCAGGCTGAATTGAGTGTTATTGGCGATAATGAAGCCAAAGCTTTCACGGTAAGATTTGGTTGAGAGACAAAGCAAGAGAGGTGGATGAGGTTTATGAGAATTGGTGTTTGTAGGCTTTTTGTGAAAGATGTCTGAAATTTTTGAAAAAACATTGCGGCGGCTGTGGACCAAATGACTTCTGTCGATTTCCAGCATGTGCTGAAGAGAAAAGAATTGAGATATGTTTTGATTGTGAAGAATTCCCTTGCGAAAAACATCACAAACATAAGCTTTTCAATGAACAATTGTTGAACTTCATAAAAAGTGATGAAATAGTTAGCTAACAACTTCAAGAAAATAATTGCATAAAATTTTCCATGTGTTAGAACTTAGCGCGTGTGCTGTAATGATATTGTAGTGATCTTGCAGGGCTGCCTATTTCTTTCTATGTTTCACTAGGTGAGCTCCGCATGTTATACAGTGATCTAGTGTCATTGGGACTCGGCTGCCGCATTGGGGGCACATGGTGTAGAGTGTGAATACTTGAAAGTGCATTTCTCTACCTTTTCTTTCTTTTTCTAAGAATCCTCGACTTGCTAATTGATTGAGATAGTCGCTTTCGGCTGCTCTGGTTCTTCCTGTTTTTGCTGCGATTTCTTCGGCTGTTGCTTGACCCATCGTTGCAATCGTTAGTGCTGTTTTTCTGAGGTGTTCTGGAAGTGCTTTCAGTGTTGTTGGTACGTATGCTCTTTTGCTGGCGCGTGGAGTTTGAAGCTTTAGCAATTGTTCTAGTTTTTTGTCTATGTCAGCGAGTTTTTTTGTGATTTCTTTTAGTTCTTCATTTTTTTTGGGCATTGTTGTGTCAACGTATAATATTGTGTTACGATTACGTAGAATTGCTTATAAGATTTGTGTAACATTTAAATAGCAGCCTCTATTGCTGGTTGTGGTGTAACACGTTTTTAGAGGAGGATGGAGTGAAGAGATGATATCATTCAGATTTCTGCCTGAAGCAGAAAGCAATCCAAGTTTGGATAGAAAGCTGTTTGATGAAACCAATGTAGGAGGTGGAATTCTTGAGTAGAATGGTCATTCATGACATCGTAATCCCTATTGTCGAAAGGATTATGCAGCAGCATAGACTTTATGGTCGACTTCACCGTCCAATCATTCATGATCCTAATTTAGAGGAGTTTCTTGAAGAAGAGATGCGTAGACGTTTTGGAGTGATAGGTGCTAACGATTGTCAACACCTTAAGGAACAGTTGGAGGAGGCTAAGAAGAATGATCCGTACGCTTTCAAGTATCTTGTAGAACGGCTTTTGAAGAAATATGTCAAGCTGTCAACTGAAATAAGACGCGCTGAAAGATCAAAGCGCATTCTGGAAGGTCCACCAGACAGATTTTCAAAGCTACGAAAGAAATACAATTCACCCTACAAGATGTAACCACCTAACCTGCTGGATTGAAAGGGAGAAGAGGAACATGGAAGGGCAGATTATTCTAGCAGGATTGATTCTAAGCCTGCTATTGGTAATGCTGCACGAACATTCCACCAATGAAAAACCACGTCAAAAGCCACTTGAAGAAAAGAAGACAACCACTGACTCATACGGGAGAACGCGACAATTGTTTCCATACGCGGACATAGCGCGCGTAGGACATCGCTCGTATGATCGGTTGGCAGATGAGGTGGAGCTGCTTCGAAGAATGCAGAGGAGGCAAAGAACACGGGAACTGTCTAGGTGGTTAGCGAGAAAAGATGGAGGCAGTGACTTTGTTAGGATTTGGCGTAACTCTATTGCAGGGCTGGTGAGATTGGCTGAGAGGAACCTGGAATTAGCCAAGCGGCATCTGAGACTGCAGGATTACAAGAATAGTATTGGAGCTGCCAGTACAGGTGTTGAGAACATTGCTCGGGCTTTAATTTATTGTTGTGGTGGCAAGCCGAATCCAACTTCAGGTCAGGAGGAAGCATTAGAGATTCTCAGCCGACGGTTCAAAGGTGATGAAAAAACGGAAATTGAGAAAGCCATTGACACTGTTACCCGAATAGACTATTATAAGTCGGTTTTGAAATATGCTTCAAAACATAATGTGCAGGCTCAGCTTTTTGATGATGCAAGCACTGGAGAGATATTTGAATCTGCATCAACCGTCGTTGATTGTTTCAAACGAATCATTATTGAGCGTTTCGGAGAAGAGATACCCGAATTACTTTCCCTTGATACACGGTAGGCGGTATGTCTGTGAAATGACATGAAGATGACGACATGGAAAATCTTGCTGATCCTAAGCCTGCTTCTTCCTTCATTTTTCATTTACGTCCCAGTTTGCGCGGCGTCTACTGAATACGTATACTTGTTAGGCGGTGGAGAAAGCATGTTCCCTACAATAAGGGAAGGAGACACTGTTAAGGTAAAAGTATGCAGAAACGGGACATTGATAAAAGCGGGGTATTATAATAGCTCGCAGCCTGGTGATATTATTGTTTATGGTGTTATCGCAGCGATAGCATACGTTCCAAGACCGAAATGCATGTGGATTTGCCACCGAGCCGTCGACAAATACAATAGAAATGGAACTTGGTATTTTAAGACGAAAGGTGACAACAATCCTGATATTGATCCATGGGAAGTGTCTGAACGTTACATTCTTGGCGTTGTCGTCGAAGTAACCTCTGACAGGATTATACAAATTGAACCGTTGGAAGTTTCTAATGAAAAGGCAAATGCTTCATTCATGCCTTGGGGAGAGGTCATCATTGCGGGTTCAGCTTTTACTGGTCTAGTGTTAGCCTTAGTTTTGGGGCGGAGGAACATGTTTAGAACTTGTTATTGCGTTGACTGCGGGTTCTATGTGGGCCAATACGATGTGTGCAGTAGAATTGTAGATGGAAGACGTGTTGTGCTTCAAGAACCGAGATTTTCAGAAGGCTTCTGCTTGGGAGAAGATATGTTAATAAAGGATGGTTTTCGGAGGCGCAAGTGCAAATATTTCGAGCAGCTCAGAAAAGATTTGCCCATAAATCGATACGTTCCTTTAGTGAAGAACCGTTTGAAGAAGAAAGAATTCCAAAACGAAATTATACTTCTCCTATCAACACTCGGATGCGCTATCACTTCTGGGGTTTTACTAGTAATTATCACAGATTTAGGCGCAATCCCTCCACCTTTTTGAGGATTCACTGTCAAGTGTAGAGCGCGCGCTACATCAAGTCTACCATGATATACATAAATCTTGAACAAGCACTATTCAACGTTTCAAGCGACCAGTTCCACGTTAAAACAGCCAAAAACGCGGAAGAAGCGTGCAAACTCGCGAAGGCAGGATTTGAATACTTCGACATTGTAGAGGGCATTCATATATATCAGAAGCGTAAGTAACATCGAAAAACTAAGCTATATTCTCCTGTAATAAGTCATAAATCGTAATATAGGTTAAATCTTTTAAGGGGTTTAAGTTATATTCAGAAAGCAGAAATGAAAGGTTGATATGTGCAATGAAGAAGAGTGGAGAAGAGGAGAAGATTCGACATATTTTGACGGACAGTAGATTGTCGGCTATTAAGGCTTTGCTTGAGAAGGATCATGCTATAGATTGCATTTTCTTGCTTCATATGGAACGTGGAAAATGGAAACCAGCGAAAGATTTTATGCGCAAGAATGGTTTAACCCTCAGCGACGGTACATTCAGATCTAGGATGATTGAGATTGCTGATTTGGGCTTGGCTAAGTCTGTGCGAATAGATCCTTTGAAGAAATATTATGTTCAGACAGAGTTGGGAGAAAAGGTTGCAAAGCTCTTGCTGGAGTTTTTTGACAATTTAGGCTTGTAAGCAATAAGCTTCTCTTTTGTTGTACACTTTCGTTTTTAATGGTTTTTCAGTTGGTGGGCTAGAGGGTTTTTTTGGTTTTGTGTATTTGTGTTTTGCAAATGATTAATATGATGTCGTAAGTCGTAAGACTTAAATCTACCACCTCTACTAAAATACACGTGAACCCCGTAAGGAGGGATAAAAATAAAATGAAAATATTAAGAAACAAAAAAGCCCTAAGCCCCGTAGTCGCATCAATCATACTCATCGCAGTAACAGTCGCAGTCAGCATAGCCGTAGCAGCATGGATGGGAGCCCTAACATTCACATTCATGGGAACCGAACAACTCACTATCACAAAAATGACTTGGAGTTGGAGCGATACTCCTGCTAGCAGACAATTCACAATAAACGTAAACAACACTGGAACTAAAGACCTAACAATAAACCAGGTACTAGTAAACTATGGAACTACTGGAGTAACCCAACCAAGTAATGTACCACTTGTTGTTAAAGCAGGAGCAAGCACATCACTCGCCGTAACATATGCTTACACAAATGGAACCAACTATGATATTTCAGTGTCAACATCAAGTGGCTACAAGTTCACCAACACCTTTAGCGGCGGCCAGAACACAGGATAATTCCCAAAAAAAACATGCTTTGAGATTGGGGGCAGGTTAAGCAGAAATATCTCTAAATTCCCCTCTGTTTCCTCTTCGGAGGTGCTAATAAAAAATGGTCGTAAAAATAGTAGAATATACTTCAGCTGATGACATAGCTGAAACCTTGGATAAGAAGATATCTGAAACAAAAAGCACGTTAGGCGAATATCTGCGCCGGTTAGATGACATTAGAACTTTAGCTGAAAAATCGAAGAAAATCCGAGAAGTTGTAATGAAATTGGCGGGGAAGAAAGCTTCAGGCGACAGTCTAGGAGAAATAACAGTAGGTAAACTGAACATAGTGTTAGATGCCACTCCATTCCACGAACTGACAGCCATAGAGGAGGTTGTACGAAGCCATCAGGAAAGGCTACTAATATTGCAGAAAGCTCGTGAAGCACTAAAATGGTTAAATCAGCTCGGAGACACTGAAGGTCTAAACTACCTTGTAATAGAAGATGAAGGTGTTCCAGAACGGATACTCTTTAAACTATCATGAAAACCGTATGGAAGTGAAAAAAATGGATAATGACGTCTACTCCTTTGCTCTAAAAACCGCCCTAAACGAAATCCAGAACATATGCCCAGACATAAAAAAATCTCTTGTGTTCGAAGAAGATGGCGAAATCATAGCTGGAGGCGAAGACACATCTGAAAAAATCATCAAAAGGGTTAGAGACTCCTTCAACGGTATAATGGAAAAAGCCGACGCTATCGGTAGTGTCGAAGGTATAGTCTTAGAGGGCAGCAAAGGGAGAGTAAACATTACTGGCATGAACGATCTCTACCTCCTAACAGCAACTTCAAGAAACGCCGACATGAAATATGTTAATACCGTAACTCGCGTATTAATTCCAACAATTCTTACTCTTCTAGAAAAAATCAACCCTGCCCCCCTCAAAAACATGTCATTCGAAGAAGCAGAAGAAGCAGAAGAAGCAGAAGAAACGGTAGTTGAGGAAACTGAATCAGAAGAGGCTTTAGAACCTGAAGCCTTGTCTCCGGAAACTCCTGTAAATCAGCTTATAATTGAAGACCTCGGCGGCCTACTTGTTCCTTCAGACACTATACGAATTGACAGTGAAATATTGTCGCAATGGGAAGATTTGTATGATGGCTCAGAAATCGAGAAGGTTGAAGTTGAAACCTTCGGCGGGAAGACAACCCAATGTAAAGTGAAGCCCATAAAAGATTCAAAATACAAAGAGAAAGGAATTGTACGAATGCCTGAAAAGATACAACAGGACCTTGAAATCAAAAAGGGTGAACTAGTAAGAATCAAACCAGTAGTTGATTAATGGAGATATTATTTATGGGTGGAAAAAAGAAAAAGAAAAACGTTCAAGAGACCACTACTGCGAATGAGCCTATAGCTGTTGAAGAAGCAGTTGAGAATAATCTACGCGAAAGTCTGGAAGAAATAAAAGCATATGACGGTGTCATAGGCTACATTCTTAGAAACTCTACTTCAGCAGCAATAGACCTTAAAGACCCAACAAAAATAATTGATTATGCCATTCTTTCCTCTTCGGCACTCGATGCAAGCGAGATACTCTCAGAAGATTTTGACCTAGGAAATGTCAACAACATTATCGTTGAGGGTAAAAACGTAAAAATGCTTTCTTTGAAAGTTGGTGCAAACAAAGTAAGCGTTTTCATGGAGAAAGAGGTTGACTGTGAAAAAATTTTGAAGAAAATTAAATAGTCACAAAAAAGATTGACTACCCCCCTTTATTTTCTTCCAATTTTTCAACTTCGTAACTTTCTGCAAAGCATATTATTTCCTTCTTTCAGAAGATTTAAATTATTGATTTCCCATTCTATTGTTTGGGAGAGGGAGGGTATAGCCTCTTAAAAGGGGCTTAGAAATTTGTTAGTGGATTCAAAAAAGAGTGGTATCCATCGCGGACGGTTGGACATAATCGCAGATATTCTTAATGCTGCTTTTGCAGGAGCCCGGAAAACACATATAATGTACCGCTGCAATTTGAGTTTCAAACAGTTGAAACGCTATCTCAGTTTTTTGCTTAAGAAAGGGCTTTTATATCCTATCTTTAACAATAACGATCCGAATCCAGAACTATTTGAAATAACTGATAAGGGTAAAGAGTTTTTGAAGGCTTATGAAGATTTGAAAGGTCTCATGAACTAGATTTTTGATGCAGAAATTTTTGAACAGTTTTATCAAGCATCACTTTCTTTGTCATCTTATCTACTGATATGAAGTAGTATCTTTCGAGAAACTCTATCACTTGATGGATTTGGTTATCGTCTAATTTTGTTTTTTGCTGAATTTCCTTTATTGGATGCCATTTTCCATCACCAAGTGTCTCTAGAATTTTTGTCATTATCGCGGTCGTAAACGTGTCCTCCCGTCGACGCAATGCTTTTTGTCTCTTGTTGAATAAATGCTTTCTGAGGTTGTCTTTCAGAACATTTTTCTAGAAAAATCTACACACTAGTTTTACTGAACAGTTGATAACGCATATATTCTGATGTTTCTGATGTCTAATCCAAATTCAATTCAAGAATCAAATGGAAATGAGAGAACACGCATACGGTGTTTAGTAGCGAAATAGACTTTCGTGAAAACTTGGAAAGGTTTGTTTCGGCTTTTGACGGAAAATCGTTTACAAAAAGTTATACATGCACTCTAAGCTTTATTGAAAGAGTCTTTCAGCAAAGCCTTTATCAGATACTCCACATTGAAGCAGTGGAGAATCATGGTATTATGAAAATGCAAGTCAGCTGGCCGGACGTTCTGGTTTGTTGTAAAAACTCTATACAAATGCGAATACAACCACTTCTAGAAACGTTGAACCAGCCGCAGCCAAGCTTGGGCATAGGTGCAGGTGGCGACTCGATAAAAAAGGTGGATATTACAGCTGAAAGCGCCATAATAGATACGTTAAAAGAGCATAGAATCTCATTTACACTGATCAGTGAAGAATCAGGCATAGAAGAATATGGTTCAGCCCCTCATAACAATTTCGTAACTGTGGATCCAATAGATGGAACAACAAACCTTGTAAGAGGTATACCCTTTTACGCAACGTCAATCGCAGTATCCACGGAACCAACTATCAATACTATACATACAGCTTTAGTAACGGATCTGGTTCACGGTAAAACATATACAGTGCAAAAGGGAAAAGGCGCCCACTGTAACAATCAAAAAATAACTCCGTCAAAAGCAGAGTCTCTGGAAACAGCGGTGATAGGTATCGACTTAAACACCTATAAAACCCAGATGATAGCATCTCGACTAACAAACTTAATCCAAAAAACAAAACACATACGTCATTTAGGAGCAAATGCCCTAGAACTATGTTATGTAGCAGACGCTACAACAGATGCCTTTATAGACATACGAGGAAAACTCCGGACAACAGATATGGCGGCTGCTTATTTGATAATAAAGGAAGCTGGTGCAAAGATAACAACGCCGAAAGGAAGACCCCTAAAAACTAATTTGAGCCCTAAACAAAAAATAGCCTTTATTGCAGCCGCAAACCAGACAATCCACAAAATCATACTCAACTTAATAAAACCTGAAAAGGAAATCAAATGATAACTCCATTGATACCCTACCCGGCTGCATTAATAAAAACGCGAAAAACAAGAACACTAGTAATAGCGGACCTACACATAGGATGGGAACTAACCCTCTCACAAAGCGGGATACATGTTCCAACTCAGATGCCAAAACTATTACAGAATCTGGAAAAACTTGTGTTGACATATAAACCGGAAAAACTATTGATTCTAGGCGACGTAAAACATACAGTCGCATCTGCAAAAATAGGTGAATGGCAGAATGTGCCGGAATTCTTCAACAAGTTAAGAAAGCAAATGGAAAATATACAGGTGATCCGCGGCAACCATGACGGAAACCTTAAACCATTACTTCCAGAAAACATAGCAGTTCTCTCAGAAGCCGATGCAATAGAGGGAGAAATTGGCCTTTTTCATGGACACCGTTGGCCATCACCTGCTCTCTTAAAATGTAGAACACTGATGATGGGACATGTTCATCCTATTGTAGCTTTTCACGACCCAGCAGGATTCAGAATAACCAGACAAGTTTGGGTAAAGGTAGAATGCAACGGAACCAAACTGGCAGAAACATTACTACAAAAACATAAAATAGAAATCAAAGAAAGTGTTGCGGAAACATTGCGGAAACATTATAAAACCAAGTCTCACACTTCGCAACTTTTCATAATGCCTTCTTTTAACGATTTTCTGGGAGGCCGTCCACTAAACAGAAGGAAACAAGAAGCAACTGAAAAAACCAAAAGAAGTTTGGGGCCTGTTCTCCGATCAGAGGCCGTAGATATGGAAAATGCAGAAATTTTTCTTTTAGACGGAACTTTCCTTGGAACCTTAAACCAACTTCGAACCCTAGGCTAACAATTTAGATTTAACATAAAATTTATAGATAATGCTGCTTTCTCATTTAACGGGATGGAAAAAATGTCAGATGATTATCCAGATTGGTTTAAGAGAAGAAGGCGTTATCCATTCTTTGGAAACTGGTTCTTCGAAGACATAGACAGTTTGTTCCATGAGATGGAGAAGATGATGGAAGAAGAGTTCAAAGCGTTTACTTCGAAGGTTCCCAAGGACTATATGAGAGAACGCAAATTATCAGACGGTAGAAGGGTGCGTGAATGGGGGCCTTTTGTTTATGGTTACAGCGTGACAATAGGACCTAATGGAAAACCCGAAATACGTGAGTTCGGCAATGTTAAGCAGAGCCGTTTCGGACCACGAGTGAAGAAAGAGCGTGATCCGCTTGTAGACATTATCGAGACAGACGGAGAAATTCAGGTTGTAGCAGAACTGCCAGGTGTTGAGAAGAGAGATGTGAAACTGCATGCGACGAAGAACACATTGACTATATCAGTTGATACTTCACAACGTAAATACTTCAAAGAGATTCGATTACCAGCAAACGTGAACGTGAAAGAAGCAAAAACAAAATATCATAATGGTGTCTTAGAGGTCAAGTTACCAAAAACTACAGAAGAAAAGCGAGCTGAAGGCGAGCCAATAAACTTAGACTGATCCTTCTTCTTTTCAATTGTGCATGTGAAGAGCCTGTGCATACATGGATAAAAACTCAGAACTTGATATATTGAACACTATATGTAAGGAATCGAAAAAAGAAGGAAAATTGACAGGTAGGAACTTGGCGAAGCTTCACGAAGTTTTTAATCAACGGTTCACGAAGGCTTTCGAAACCCTAAAAGAGAATCGTGTGAAAAAATATGTTTTTAAGCCAAGCGGTAGAGTTGTCTGGATAGTTGTTGGAAAGGAACGGGATTACCTATTAATGCCTGAAGCTGAATTCTGTTCATGTGATGATTTCTATTTCCGTGTGTTAGATAGAGAAGTGCACTTGTGCTATCATCTCATTGCACAAAAAATTGCGAACATTCTAAGATGGTTTGATTCTATAAAGGAAAGTGACGAACTCTACAGCACCCTAATGAAGGAGTGGAAAAAACCTACTCCTTAAATATTTAAACCTTGAAATAAAGATGAAGGAGACAGCCTCAAATGAATTTAGGTCAATACTTTGCAACATTGAGATTGATTCTAATGGCAACAACTTTTGTGACGTTAATTCTAATATTTTTGTATATGCTTTATGGAAAAGAGGAGAAGACAAGTTAAAACTAAGTATTCGCGTCTTTGTTTTCCCTATGTAGTATTATAAACATTGCAGTGCTTAAAATGGCAAGAACTAAAACAAATAGAACCATCCATGTCGTTTGGGGTCCAGCACCGATAACTATGGGAAAAGGCCCTATGAATATGAGAACACCAAAACCAGTATAGCCATTAGAAAGCACCACAGCAACTATCAAAATTATAATACCTGCACAAATCATGAAAAAACCTATGACAAAAAAAATCAAGAGTCTTTGGAAAGTTCTTGACTTGTTATTTACATACTTAGAGTGTTCCTCAGAGATTATTGCTATATACTCCCTATTATTTGGACACTATATAAAAGATCACAACAATTATTACAAGAAATGCTGTAAGCACTAATGAGAACAACAAGATTGTTCTAATCGATTCCTTGTCCGTTCCGAAGACTATTGGAAAGGGACCGACTATTATGACGCCGCCACCTTTGACTTTTCCGCTTGCTCTTACACTGGAAATCAAAAGCAGAATAACTGCAACTACAATGATAAGTATTCCAGTGAAAACCAAGATCATGCCTAAACCATAGAGGGTTTCTGCATCCATCATCATTCTAACTCATCTTACACATTCAAGAAATCGCCAATGCCTTTTAATAAACCTTAAAGTGTTTATTCTCTTCATCTTGAGCGGAACCGAGTTAAGATGACAGCTGAAGAGATAATTGAACAGATACTTTCGAAGCATCCGGAGATTTCAAGAGAAGAAATCTTAGGAAAGTTAGAAAAGGAAAAAAAGAAAGCACACGGTCTTATTGAGGATGCCATTCTTTTACGGATGGTTGCTGCAGGATTTGGCGTGGAATCGTCAAAGGAAGCTTCAGCGCCTACACTTTCGTTACAGGATTTAGTTTCAGGTTTAAATGACATTGCTATTGTTGGACGGATTGTTGCAGTATTTCCTCCCAAAACTTTTGAAGGTGGTAAAGGTGGAAAAGTTGCTAATTTGCTTATTGCTGACAGAAACGGTACTCTACCAGTTGTTTTATGGAATGACAAAGTGGATTTTATAGAATCCTGCAAGATTAAGGTTGGAGATATAGTGCGTTTTTCTCATGGGTACACAAGAAAGGGCTACAGTGGAAATGTTGAATTACACCTTGGAGATAGAGGTGAAATCCAAATTAATCCAATAAATGTAAAAGCAGAAGATTACCCTACAATAAAAAAATTTGTTACGAAGATTAAAGCAGTCACTTCCATGTACAAGAAGAGAACTGTAAATGTCACTGGTATGGTTGAGGGAGTGTTTCCTGTCATTAATTTTGAAAGGAAAGATTCAAACAGTGGAAAGGTCATGCGGTTTATTTTGGCTGACGCGTCAGGTAAGATATCCGTGGTTGTTTGGAACGAAAAAGTGGATGAACTCGAAAAGAAACTGAAGAAAGGTGTCAAGTTGCAGTTGGTAAATGCGAAGGTGAAAAAAACAAAAAGTGAAGGTTTCGAAATCTATGTTGACGCAAGAACCTATGTTGAACCACTTCCATCCATAGAAGAGTCTTTGAAAATAGCTAGTTTGAAAGAAAGCTCAAGTCATGTTAATATCGAGGGAGAGGTTGTCACAAAGCCGATGCTTCGCAACGTCAAAACATCCAAAGGAGAACTTGTGAAACTCGCCGTTTTCGAATTGAAAGATGAAACAGGCAGAATATGGGTTTCAGCTTGGCGAAAACATGCTGATACCGTTAGCAGTTTGAAAGTAGGCGACGAAGTTACCATAAAAAATGCTTACTTGAAAAAGGGATTCGGGAATAAACTGGAAGTGTCAACAAAAAACGCAACATCTATGTCTTTCTTTCCCAAACAGTCAACAAAAAAAGGTGAAAACAAAACTAAAGAATGAGCTGATTGACTGAGTCACATATGAAAGTTGTCAAAGCTGTACACTTCGATCTAGGTTACGCGCTATTTAGCTATTATGAGGCTATAATAAATGTGCAAGCGTGGGCTGTCTATTGAGCCAAGTAGTCCGAACGCGCGCACAGAAACCCAATTAAATGGAAAGAATATTAAGAACAGTAAAAGGTGAATCCAAGATGGAAGGACCAGACAAACGAAACAATTCTGCGGAAATTGGCCCAAAGTCTGTAGCACTCATGTTTGTGGATGTCATCAATGCTGGTGACTCTGAGGCACTCATCAAACTCCAGACAGAGGATTTTACATTGATTGACATGGCTGGGGACGTATTTCGGGGTCGAGATGGCTGGCAAGATTACTTCTCAGCATATCCGAAATATAAGATTCATGTGCAACATGTTCTCACGAGTGGTGATGGTGTAGCAATCATTGGGAAGACAACAGGTTCACATCTTCCACCAGAAGTTGAAGAGAAAGAACTGGTTCTCTGGACCGCTGAGATTCGAAATGGTCTTGTCTCCGAATGGCGAATATATTCTGACATTAATGAAATCAAGAAGGAGGCGTAACACATCGTAAATGCACGTGGAGCGATGAAATGGGGAAGAAAAGTTTTCCTTGTGTGGATTTCGTTCCAGTAACCCTATAAAGCCTTCTTTTTTTGTCTCACAAATCATCGTTGGCATTTACTTGTTATTTTACAAGTCACGATTTTTGCATATGTTAGAGTGGGGCTTTATGTTTTTTCAAGCATGGTTTTCGATATGTTACCAGTTACAGAGTTTCGCAAAGGGGGCGGCTCGTTCATACTCTACCCTTCTAGTCTATCCGTATGTACACGCCCTTACCTTATGATTTCACCATATTCTTCATAGGGCATGATCGATAGGTATTTCATCAAGCCCATGAAGCCTTCGAGAATATCTGGTTCTTTGTGAAATTCTTCATGTGCTTTCTTACTTGTCCAGAAAGTCAACATTACATATTTGGTGGGTTTAACATCGATATTCTCATATGTGCCTTGAAGTCCACTTCCTCCATAGGAAATCGTGGAAACCCTGAATATTTTTGAGCCAAGAAAATCTTTCTTTCCATAAGTCAAACGGCACAATTCTTTGGTGTTTTCTTCAAACTCTTTTTCGATCCCAGGTTTCACTGACAGATAGTTTATGGCACATAATATTGGCTTTCCTTCTTTCTCATGTTTATCCAGCTCTTCTTGTGTAATTACCGCAGCTTTGACTCCTCTCTTAGCTAACTGCTCCACAGCCATCTCCGACCTTCTACCCGTGTCACAGTAAAGAAGTATGTCCTTGCCTTTCAAAAAGTCAATGTAGTACTCTAGATCGAAGAGAGGAATGTTCAACGATCCTTTAATATGATTCTTGTAATACTCCTCTCGGCTTCTAACATCTACTAACAAATTCATTAATCTCACCTTGTCATAATGCTAGTATTTCTTGACCTTAATATACCATGTCTTAACTACTTCCTTTTCGAAGAGCGCGCACTAAGCTTTACTAAGGCAAAACCAACCATTTCATCATCCTAAAAACACGAGAGCAGAATTTCAGGATCAAAAGTACGTTGAAAATACATCTTTGAGTTCTTCAAGAGGATAGTGGAAAGGACATGCCCATGTTTTTTTTAGCAACTTCTATATTTGATTGCTGCTCTTCAAAACATGGTTCATAGAATTTTATGGTATAATCGGCCATTCGTCCATCTCTTGTTTCCTTTTTACATCGATATTCGTCGGATATATTTTATTTACGATGACCCATTTGTCATGGGTCTTTAACATGTGGTAGAAGTCAATATACCTTTCAGTTATCTTTTCACCAGCTTCCAATCTAGTTCCAAAAGCTAAATCTATTATCACTGAAGCAGAATTACCAATTATGTTTAGAGATCTTATTTTCCAGTGAACAGTTGCATTACTGAAGTCTTCTCCCTTAGCTCTCTCTCTTTCACCCATCTCTTTCCAGTGATGTCTCAAGACATGACTGATCTGACTCTGATCCCTAGACACCCCAACACTCAGGCCTTCTCTGTAAAAGGTTTCGCTGATCTTGTCATAATCAAGTGTTCGGAGTCCATCGAGAAAAGTTTCCAGTGTTTTCCGGATCTCTTCCTCTTCTGTCTTTCCCATGAAATCACATTTTTTCTATTCTTCCCTCTTTTTCTCGTATATATACATGCATGCATGCATGCATGCGCATTCCAGAAGCATCTTGGCACCGTGACTTTTCTACTTACTCGATAAGATCTAGTAGTGAGTTTTGTGGCTTTTAAAAAGTGCCGGGGGCGGGCTTCGAACCCGCGACTTCTGGTCAAGGGCAATGGCCCCTTGGATCTCCAGGTTATGAGTCTGGCGCCCTAACCAGGCTAGGCTACCCCGGCCTGGCATTCTGTGCCTATGTAAGGTTTAGATGCTTCTGAATATAAGAGTTAAAAACTGTTAAGTTTTGCCTAAACAGAAGTATTATGGTGAACATGTCACCCAAGTCATGTTCATGTGCGCTAAGCTATATGAGCGCGCTCTAGATTTTGGAGTATAGTTTATTTTCTGTGTAAACCTGATGTTGATTTCTTTCTTTCCAGTTTTCTTACTTTAGAACGCGTTCCTAGATATATTAGATCTGCCATTTTAACAAATAGTCCTGTTTCAACGACACTTGGAAGCCTCTTCAACTTGCAATCCAATTCTTTAGGTTCATGTATAATTCCGAAGTTCGCATCTATAATGACGTTGCCGTTGTCTGTTATGACTGGTCCTACTTTTTTGTTGCTTTCTCTCAGGATGGGCTTTCCCCCTATTTCTTTTATCTTAAACATTATGGTTGACGCTGCAAAAGGCACGACCTCTATTGGCACAGGGTGATTTTCTTGTCCTAGAAAAGTGACTTTTTTTCTTTCATCAGCGATTATAATGAGCTTTTTAGATGCGTAGGCTACGATTTTTTCGCGAGTGAGGGCTCCACCCATACCTTTTATTAGATTTAATTCGTCATCTATTTGATCCGCTCCGTCTATTGTTAAATCCACTGTTGGATGTTCTTCCAGCGTTGTTATGGGGATTCCATGTTTGACAGCTGACGTGAAAGCTTGATATGAGGTTGGAACGGCTAAAATATGCATTTCTTTCTGTCTTATTCTGTCGCCTATCTGATGGATTGCGTAGGCGGTTGTGCTTCCGCTACCTAAACCTATCACAAAATTGTCTTTGACGTGTCTAACTGCTTCTGAAGCTGCATTTCTTTTCGCTTCTTCAATCCACTTCTCTTTTCTAAGTTTCAATTTCCATCTGTCCCAGCTTATCCAAAACCTTCTCCACTTCTGTTCTAATCTTCTCTATTCGCTTCTCAGCTTCTGTTCTTGGGCTAGGTTGGGCTTTTTCCTTCGTCTTTCTCTTCTTTTTTCTAACGGTTTTTTCGCGGCGTTTTTCTACTGTTTCTTCTATAGTAGGTACAGCTATTTCTTTTATCGGTTCTACGTCGACTTTTGAGCGTAGTTCATCAATTTTTCCGCCTAGTTCATCAATTCGATCGCTGAAGAGCTTCATCAGATCTTCTTGCATAGTTTCAAGTTCATGTAGAGCAACTAAGGATTCATCCTTTGAGATTCCTTCTTTAACTGTCATCATCCGAGACTTGTATGTTTGAGCAATTCCTTCCCTTTCTTCCTCTGTTATTTTACCTTCTGCGTGAGCCTCGTAGAGTCGCCTGATCGCACTACCTAAAATCTCTCTCTCCAAATCCAAGAGTCTAAGCTCTTCCTTCGCACGAGCAGCCTCGTTACGAGGAATAGTCTTTGCAATTTTAAAAGGCAAAGCCTTAGTTTCCATTTTCACTTTTTCTTCTTCTGGAAATCTTTCTTCTTTTCTTCCATGTTTTCTCATGGCATAAATAATTATTAAACATGCGAAAATCACCCCTACCACGATCAATGCATAGATTAGGGCAGTCTCAAAGGGCAAAAGATTCCCTCGCTCTTTATCATCATTTAACGTTTATGGATATATAAATTACCCAAAATCTGTAGATAACGTTTCTTAGAGCCCAGCGTGCGCGTTGTTGCAGTGAAACGCCGATACCCCCCCCTCCCCCGCTAATGTATATATGTTTTGTTGATACAAAATGTTGATACAGTGAAGAAAAGATGGGTAAACCGTTAAGAGCTTTCAGATTTCCAGTTGATGTTTACAAAAGCGCGCGCGCACGAAAGAAGTTTCTTTGAAGCCTCGGGCGGGATTTGAACCCGCGACCGCCGCCTTACCAAGGCGATGCCCTAACCGGACTGGGCCACCGAGGCACTTGCATAGATTATTTAGTATTAGAACGTTTTTTATGTTTTAAGGATTTAAGTAATTGATTGTTGGGTGAATTTGGGAACAGATCCTTTTTTTTGTGTGTAGTTAGCTTTTGTTAGTATTTTCCGAGAGTTCCTCTTTTGCGTATGTATCTATCGGTTAAGTAGAAGATGAAGATGCCGAAGAGAATCCAAGCTGCATCTAAAGCTAGAAGGTGTAGGAATACGTTGCTGATTACTTCGGGTGTGTAGTTTTCTATTAGGAATGTGCGCATTCCAATGAGAGCTGGTGCTGTTGGTAGGGCTTTGCTGAGTTGTTGAGCTATGTTGGGCAGTACAATTAATGGATATGTCACTGGGGAGAGGATCATTATGATGCTGTGGAGTCCTTCAGAGATTATCCAGCCTTCTTTTAAGAGTAGGCTGAGAGCTGAGATAAGTATGCCAAATCCGTACAATGCGAGCATCATGAGGGCGAAGATGACAAGTGCCGGTAATACTCCTTGCATCTGCAGTGTTATGCCGAACATGAGGTAGATAGCTGCAAATTCGATTGCGGTGCCTAGGCTTTGATGCATTGTGCTGTGTAGTGCCATTCCTAAGACGAGGCTTAAACGGCTTGTAGGTGTTACGTAAAGAGATTCTAAGGTTCCGAACCATTGTTCTCTTCGTATGCTGAAGCCCATTGCCCAAACCGCTGTTCCTATAAAACCCATGATTATGTAACCTGTAAAGATGAAGGTGACCATATCTCCTGTGCCAACTAGCTCTTCCAGGTGCTCACTGTATCTTCCTCCTATTACCGCTAACCCGTATATTAGGAAGGGTAGCAAGAATATGAGGGGTGAAAGGCATTGGCGAACAAAGCTTATTGGGTATGCCAGATCTAGTTTCCATGCTTTAATGTTAGACTCCCAGATGGCTCTTGATTCAGCTTTCATGTTCGCCCAAGTGAAACCTGTAGGACATTTGACTTCTCCCGTTCTGCTTCTTTTCTTATTTGGTTTTTCCATTTTTTTTCCCTAGAAATGGCTTATCGTTCCAGACTTCTTGGTTCTCTCTTCCATCCAGTTAAATAGGTAGAAGCCGAGAAATATGACTGCTGCGTCGATTACTAAAAGGATTAGAATTTCCAAGTATAAGGCTGTAAGACTATTTTTGAGAAGCATAATGCTTCGCACAGCAATGAGTGCGTACGTAAGGGGAAGAAGTTTGCCGATGATTTGCCCCCAGAGAGGTAGGCTTGCAAGAGGATAACGTACAGGAGCAAAAATACCGAAAACATATTCTGCTGTATGAGCTAAATCGTGAGCCTGTTTGTACTTAAGAGAAACTGCAGCCAAAATCAACGCCATTCCGTACAAACCTAGTATTAACAGGATTATTATGAAGATTACTGGTATAATTATGCCTAGAGTTAATTGTATTCCGAAGAAAAGAACGCAGATTGCGAGTTGACTAATGGCGAAGATTGTGCTTGAGATGCTTTCACTTAAGGCTTTTCCAATAAGTATGAACGCTTTGTTACATGGAGATGAAAGGATATAATCAAGTGTTCCACGATAGGCTTCTCTCCTTATACTCTCTCCCATACCGTAAAGCGAAGTCAAGACAAAGCTGTTAAGAATGGCGCCTAACACCACAAATGGGATAAACTCTGGAGTACCAGCTATTAAGGCAAAGCTTTCGCTCTGCCAAGGCGTATCGCCGCCTACCAAAGCCAATCCTTGAAGTATGAAGGGAATAAACCAGAAGATTGGAAATATTGCCCAGAAAATGAAGACAACTGGATAAGCCAGCAGGAATTTGAGGTTCTTCACGATTTCGCTCCAAACAATAAGTAAATTGCTTCGTAACGAGGACTGCTGCAAATCAGCTCCTATTATTTTCATTCTTTTCATCCTGCACGTTCACCTTCAGTTAATCCTGTGCCAGTCAGTTTAATGAAAACATCTTCAAGAGTAGGGACGCCAATGTTTAAGCTGCTTATACGAATATTTCTATGTCTAAGCATATCAATGACGGTGCTAATATGTTCTTCAGCGTTTCCGCCGATTAACTTAATTTTGGAAGGTGTTCCTTTTGCTTCATCTTCGTGTACAAGTGTAATGATTTTAACATCTGGACATTGCATTTTCAGATGGGTTTCGATGTCAGGTGGCGGACTATAACAGACAATTTCTACAAGTTCGGTTTCTTTCACCATAGTCTTAAGCTTGTCTGGTGTGTCAACCGCAACAATTTTACCATTATTTATTATTGCCACTCGATCACATAGTTGGTCAGCTTCCTCCATATAATGTGTGGCTAACAGAATTGTTTTCTCATATTTTTCTGCAAGTTCTCTTATTTGGTTGCGAATCTGCCTTGAAAAGGTTGGATCTAAACCTAACGTAGGCTCGTCAAGAAGTAGAATCGGCGGATCATGGAGTAAAGCCCGAGCTATAGCAATCTTCTGCCTCATTCCAGTGCTGTAATCTTCAAGTCTCTCATCAGCGCGATCAGAAAGCTGCATTACTTCTAATAGTTCCTCAATTCTTCTTCTAGCCAATTTTCTAGGCATCTTGTACAAAGAAGCAAAATACATGAGGTTATCTCTGGCGGTAAGCTTCCAGTATAAAGTTCTTTCCCCACCTACAACCATACCTAAACTTGCCCTAACCATCGAGGTTTGGCTTCGAATATCAAAACCATTTATAATCGCTGTGCCTTCATCTGGAATCAAAATTGTAGATAAACACTTCACCAATGTAGTCTTTCCAGCTCCATTCGGTCCAAGCAACCCAAAAAGCTCACCTGAATGAACCTTGACATCAATATGATCCAAAGCTACTACCAAGTCTGAAGATTCACTTTCTTGCCTTTTCTCCTCACGTTCCCTTCTTAAGAAGCCAAAGATACCTCTGCGCTTCTTCTGAGTGAACCTTTTCGTCAAATCAAAGGTTTGAATACTATACGTATCGCTTTCTTTACTATAAGGCAACTTCAGACCTCATGTAGCCCGAAAAAGAGGGAAATGCATACTTATTAACTTTTCACGGATTCAGAAAAACAGATGAGCTAGGGATAAAACGGATAAGTCAACAATTATTAATGAGTTAACTTGAAAATGTTTCAAATATTCCTGTTTAAGCGGGGGTGTCCGAGTGGTCAAAGGAGACAGGCTTAGGACCTGTTGTCGTAGGACTACGTGGGTTCGAACCCCACCCTCCGCACCAATATAGCAAAAACTCCTCACGTTAAACATCGAAATTTTCTTTATTCAAAGACAGAAGAGGACCGTTGCAGGTTTTCCGCATAGAATGAAAAAAGACTGCCTTATACTTTTCAAAATGGTAACATGGTTTAGAGCCAAATAGACAGGTTCGAATTGAGATCATGATAGACATATGACGTAGATAAGGTCTAAACGAAAACAAGACATGGTAGGAGAAAGTTGGGCTTTAATGAATACGGTGAAGTCAGGTGTGATAACGACAAGATTTCTCGGAGTATAGTTTTTACGAGACTTCCTTTAGGAGACGGTGACATAACTTGCAAGCCTCTATAACATGAAGTCCCTTCTCTGTTGTCTTCCAGACACCAGATTTCTCAGTCAAAAAATCTGCTTTTTTCAAACCGTCCAGATATTGCTCGAGCTGAGCATAACTTAGTCCTGCTTTATTCATTATCCTTGTTTTCAGAGCGCCACTTTTAGCGATTTTTAGAATTTCACTAATTATATCGTGGCGCCCTCTTCTTCTGTGAGAAACAGAATAGGACATCTGATCACATCACACAAACCTATGTTTGTCCAAACTAATAAAAACAAAGTTTGATCAGAACCATTACGTTGTCGCGTAGACTTCAATCATAGCCTTGCCTTACGCACAACAAGTGTGCGCTGACGGGATTCACGAAATTGCTGTTTTACCTGAATTCCTCAGCTGTTTGAATAAGTCAGAAGAGAATGTTTGGGAACGACGATTTTAGCAGTTATCGCGAGAAGTGTTCGGAAGCTGCTCGCTTTTTTTCATAAGCTAAATCTTTTGATATGTACAATTCCGAATTGTGCTGGTTATAGAGTTTATACAGTGATTACTTGAACTTTAAGTCTTCTCTACATAAGACCGGAGTATGGTGTTCTCAGCTATCAATGCTGCCCATTCAGCAATCCTTCTGATATTCTCACGCATTGAACAAACCGCGCAGATGGTTTCACTGTCCATATCGGAAGTAACAAAAGTTTGAGAAGCAATCTCTTGATCTGACTTTTCAAATTTTTTCTGTCGCTCAATTATGTCATTGCACTCAGTGATATCGTTTGAAAAGAACGAATTGACCGCTTTGTCATAAGCATCCATAGCTTCATAGCCAAACGCAAATAACATCGTAATCAGCGAATCCGGAATATTTCGTTTTCTTCCGTGTAACATTATTATATGTTTCACAATGTTGGCAACGTTGTCAGCTGCATGCTCAATTCTATAAACCAGTGTCTGGTAGTCTAAGCAATCAATTGGATCAAGTTTTAATTGTTTTGCCAACACCATATCAGTAGCAGCAGTACGTAATAGTCTGAGAAGAAAGAAACAAAAGTGATCAATATCATCATCTAGAGAGTAAACTGTCCTTGCTAGATCCGCGTTTTGATCCTTTAGCGATTTCAATGCATCTTGACACATCGAATTAGCGATCAAGTGCATTCTCTGTATGCTTGATAAGATCGACGCCTTTGACTCATCTATCAAGGTCGTCAATCGCATGTTTTTGGAGTCTGACTCCATAATTCGCATGTAAAGAACGCCAGCTGTACGTCGAATTGCCCTATGTTGTGCAGTAGAAAAGATTTTTCTTGACACAAGTATGATGCTGGAATAACCATTTAGATAGCAGGAAATTATGCCCCGCGCGATAGAATCCTCAGTCTCACTTGGATCGATGTATAATGTTATTTTTTTCTCCTCTTCTTTTTTTCCCTCTATTCCTGGAAAGACTAAAAGAGAATTATCTCGCTGAACTTCCAAAGAGACAAGGTCACCTTGACTCAACTTGTTTAGATCCGCCCAATGCTTTGGCAATGATATTACAAGAGATGATCTACCTAATAACATGACTTTACGTTGTTCCATGATCTAACCTCACAGGGATAATCGTATCTGTAATATATATTGCAGACCGCGTAAATATATGTATAGTATATATTACATAACGACAATGTATATATTATTTGTCTAATCTTAATACTGATGGAGGCCCCATACAAAATGACCATAATGGAAAAAATAGAACCAAAATCTTCACTTCCTGAAATACGCGAAATTAATGATGAAGAATTCGAAAAAGCAAGTTTCTATGAAACATTATTCAACAATCTTATGGCATGGAATAAAACTGAAACCAAAGAACTGAAGAAAGGCGACATTTGTTTGCATTTTGATGTTTGGAGGGAGCCTTATAGAGTCGGTGGTAGCGAAGTATACGAGACATTCATGGAATTAATCCTTGGAAAAGTGGAAAACTCAGAACCTCTAACCCTTTCAGAAGCGATCTGTTTAAACACATATCAGGACAGCATAAGGTATACCACAGCTAGTTTCACTTGGTCTAGAGGATCAATATCTTCTCCCAGTGAAGTCATACTATTTGATAACGAATTATTTCAAAGACTCAAAAAAATATTGAATTTAAAGACATGGACTAAAGATGTTTCATACAAAAAAGAACATGTAGCAACTCTTGTCAAAAATTTGGAGAACTACTACACCCAGAGACCCCAACTCAAGAAAGTAACAAGAGATTTCAAAAGGGCAGAATTTTATGAACCACTACTTGCCATCCTAATGAATCAAGACAGACTTGAGAAAGAGTATTCGGAGACAGGAGGTATCTACCTATATTTTGATGTTTGGAGGGAGCCTTATAGAGTCGGTGGTAGCGAAGTATACGAGACATTCATGGAATTAATCCTTGGGCAAGTGAAAACCCCACATCCGTTGACCTTTTCAGAGACAATATCTCTGGATACTTATCAGGATAAACTGACCTATTCCACAGGAAGAATAACTTGGTCTAGAGGATCCATGGTTTCTCCCTTTGAACTCGTACCAGTTAGCCATGAATTATTCCAAAGAATTAAGATAATGTTGAAAACAGCAAAATGGGAAAACAGTGTGTCATATGACAGAAGACACCTTACCACTTTCGTTCGAAATTTAGAAAATTATTTCACAGGAAAGTATTCTGGCAAGAATTACCGAGTAGTTAATAGAGAAGTGTTAGCCGAAGGATTAAACGCCATCATAAGCTTGGAACTGGAAGCACCAGAAATAGCAGCGGAAGCCGCGCCCGGACAATTCGTGGTAATTCGACTCCATGAGCGAGGAGAGAGGATACCACTAACGATCGCAGATATGAAAAGGGATGAAGGCATTATTAGAATAATCTTTCAAGTTGTCGGTAAAACTACTGAAGAACTGGCAACATTGGAAAAAGGTGATTTTGTCTTAGATCTACTAGGACCATTAGGAAACCCAATAAACACCGAAAAATATGACAAGCCTGTTATCTGTATCGCTGGAGGAGTTGGTGTAGCATCAATCTACGCCAAGGCAAAAGCCCTTAAGGAGAAAGGCAACTACGTCATATCAATAATTGGTGCGAAGACCAAGCATATTCTGATCTTGGAAGAAGAGATGAGAAGGATTAGTGACGAGTTTTACGTGATTACAGACGACGGCTCTTACAGTTCTAATGGAGAGAGAGTAGCATGTCTTTACAGAATAAGAAAGGATGGCTCTAAGGTTTATGGCGGTTTTGTTACAAGTGTCTTAGAGGCTCTGTTCGGTCAATACAAACTACTAGCGAAAGAAAACGAAAGAATAGAAGATGTTAACAAGAAGTTTCTTGACTATGGGCCTCCCCAAATGATTGGCAAACATTCTCCTCGTAATGTTGCAAAGGTCATTGCAGTTGGTCCAATACCAATGATGCAGGCAGTCGTAAATGTTGTCGCTGGAAATGGCAATTATGATCCTGAACGAGATTACAGAGACGACCTGCTACTTACTCTTGTTAGTTTGAACCCTATCATGGTCGATGGAACAGGCTTATGCGGTAGTTGTAGGGTGAGAATATATAATCGAGAGAAGAAGAGATACGAGACTAAGTTTGCTTGTGTTGACGGTCCTATATTCAATGGGCTTCTAGTTGATTTTGAAGCCCTCTTGAGAAGAACTAGACAGTACAAGCTGAAAGAGCAGAAATCTGCAAAATATCTAGAGATCGTCGGGTGGTAGATTATGGATACATCAAAGAGAGTTGAAATGCCGAGACAAGATGCTTGGGCCAGAACGAAGAATTTTGATGAAGTGGCGCTTGGGTATACACCCGAACAAGCTATGGAAGAAGCATCAAGATGCTTGGGATGTAAGAAGCCAAGATGCATTGGAGGCTGTCCTGTTAAGGTAGACATCTCAGGTTTCATCAAACACGTGAAGAAAGGGGATTTTGAAAATGCTTATTACGTGTTGACACGTTCACTCCTCTTTCCTCGGATTACTGGCAGAGTCTGTCCTCAAGAGACTCAATGTGAAGGGTTTTGTGTAACCGGAATCAAAAAGGGATGTGATCCCATCGTCATAGGCAACCTTGAAAGGTTCATTGGAGATTGGGCAGCGGAAAAAAGAATCACTCCATACTATGAAATAAAGGAAAACGGAAAATCCGTGGCTATTATTGGTGCGGGTCCCGCCGGAATAACAGCTGCTACAGACCTCAGAAAAATGGGCTACCATGTTGTACTTTATGAGGCGCTTCATGTTCCAGGTGGAGTGCTTATGTATGGTATTCCCGGATTTAGGTTGCCTAAAACAATAGTGCATAACGAGATACACAGACTGGAGATGATTGGTGTAGAAATTAGGTACAACACTCTAATTGGAGCCACAAAGTCTTTCGAAGATTTGGAGGAAGAAAACGACGCAGTTTTCATCGGAACAGGAGCCGGGTTACCCCGTTTCATGGGCATTCCAGGGGAAGAATTAGTTGGAGTTTATACTGCAAATGAATTCTTGGCTCGTATTAATTTGATGGGAGCAAATAAGTTCCCCCAGTATGATACGCCCATAAATGTGGGAGATAAAGTGGCAGTTGTCGGAGGTGGCAATGTTGCAATTGACTCGGCGAGAGTAGCGCTGAGGCTTGGGGCAAAAGTCAATCTGTTTTATAGAAGGACGATAGAATATATGCCAGCTAGAAAGGTTGAGATACGTCATGCTATTGAAGAAGGGGTTGCTTTCAAAGAACTGAGAAATCCCATAAAATTGATCGGCAACAACGGCAAACTCCAAAGAGTGCAATATTCTGTGATGAAACTCAGTACAGATGTTGACAATTCAGGAAGGAGAATTCCGATTAATACAGGAAGAACTGGTTCCTCATCCTATGACACATTTATTATAGCAATTGGCCAAAACCCCAATCCTCTTCTAACTAGAAAAGTGCTACACCTAAAGAAGAATGAGAGAGGATACATTATTGTGAACAATGAAAGTCTGAGAGTCGAGTCCGTGGATGACTATCCTGTATTTGCGGGTGGAGACATAATCGGAAATCAACATATTGGAAGAGGAGGCACAGTCATAGATGCGATGAACCATGGAAGACTCGCTGCAAAAAACATCAACAAGCTAATGACCAACAGCAAATGGAGAAAGAACAGAATAGCAGTAAGTAAGCGTGCCCGTGCAAATTAACAGTGAGACGTGGAACAATTGTGAGCTCCGACACCGGGCACGGTAATATTTAAAAAATTCTCACTCGAAAATAGTCGGAGTAATAGCGCAGCTTTTATTTTCTGCATGAGCCCATAATATGATGGAGATTTCATCTTGGTCACAGTGAATCTTGACAAGATTTTCAATCCTAAGAGCATTGCTTTGGTCGGGGCAAGCGATGAAGAAGGTTCTGTCGGGTATACTTTGATGAAGAATTTAACAGAATCAGGATACAAGGGAAATGTCTATCCAGTTAACATTCGCAAATCGAACATTCTCGGTTTTAAGGTTTTTCAGACTGTAAATCAGCTTCCCGAAACCGTTGACCTCTCAATAATAGCTACTCCAGCTAAGACTGTGCCAAAAATAGTTGAGCAATGTGGAAAGGCTGGAATACTTGGAATCATCATCATCTCAGCTGGCTTCAAAGAAATCGGACTAGAAGGCAAATCGCTGGAGGAAAAAATCCTCAAGATCAAGAATAAATACAATCTCAGAATTGTAGGGCCCAATTGCTTGGGCATTATTCGTCCAAGCATTCATCTAAACGCGACTTTTACCAGTAGAATGCCTAAACATGGGAATATAGCTTTTATCTCTCAAAGCGGTGCATTGGGTACTGCCATCATCGACTGGGCTATCCATCAGAACATTGGCTTCAGCAACTTCGTCTCTGTAGGCTCTATGATCGACGTAGGATTCGGCGATCTTATCGACTACTTTGGAACAGATCCAACGACAAGAAGTATCCTAATGTACATCGAAGGAATAACCAATGCTCGAGAATTCATGAGTGCTGCAAGACACTTTGCAAGGACCAAACCAATAATTGTCGTTAAAGCTGGGAAATTTCGTGAAAGCGCAAAGGCCGCTTCATCACATACAGGCTCACTCACAGGCGAAGACATGGTATATTCAGCCGCATTCAAACGTGCTGGAATAGTTAGAGTCGATGAAATCGCAGACCTTTTTAACTGTGCTGAAGTTCTGCACATGCAACCTCTTCCCCGAGGCCCGAACCTTGCCATCGTAACTAATGCAGGCGGACCTGGCGTGATGGCCACCGACGCCCTTATAACACGAGGAGGATACCCAGCCAAACTTAGCCAAAGTACAATAGAGAAACTTGACCGAATCTTACCTCCCTACTGGAGCAAAGGAAACCCCATTGACATCTTGGGCGACGCTTCGGCTGAGAGATATAAAAATGTAATAGAAGCTTGCTTTGAAGATGAAAATGTTGATGGCTTATTGATGATTTATACACCTCAGGGCATAGCAGATCCCATCCAGATAGCAAAGGGAATCATGGAGTTGTGTAAATGTAAGGGTCGCCCTTGCGGGACTCTCTTAACGTCTTTCATGGGCTATAGTGAGGTGGAAGAGGCAAATCGCATTTTCACCGAAAACAACATTCCAACTTTTTCAACTCCAGAGCAAGCAGTCAGATCTTTCATGTATATGTACCAGTATAAACGTAACCTTGAATTGCTTTACGAAACACCTGAAGAACTGCCAGTCGACAGTGTCCCGCCAAAACGTCCACTTACAGTGATTATGAAGAATGCTGCACAGGAAAACCGTGAAATTTTGACAGAAATCGAATCAAAACAACTCATCGAATACTATGGTATTCCCTCCGTCAAAACTTTGGAGGCAGCTACTGTGCAAGATGCCATCTCAGCAGCTTCTCACGTAGGTTATCCAGTAGCTCTGAAGATTCTCTCACCTCAAATAACGCACAAGAGCGACGCCGGAGGCGTGGTGCTTAACATCAACTCCAAAGCTGAGCTCATAGAAGCATATGATCTTATCATTCGACGAGCTAAAGAATACGATCCAACAGCTACAATCCAAGGTGTTGTAGTTGAACCCATGATAATGAAAAAAGGTTATGAAATCATTCTTGGAGCTAAAAATGATCCACTTTTCGGACCAGTAATCCTGTTCGGAATGGGCGGCATAGGAGTTGAGTTTCTCAAAGATTTTTCACTCGGTCTTCCTCCACTGAACCAAACTCTGGCTCGAAGAATCATGGAAGAAACGAAAGTCTACAATTTACTGAAAGGGTATAGGAACATGCCACCAGCAAACATTAAACTTCTGGAAGAAATAATGGTCCGATTCTCACAATTGATTGTTGATTTTCCGCAACTGAAAGAGATTGATCTCAACCCGCTGTTCATAGAGGCAAAGGAAACCTATGTCCTTGACGCTCGCATAGTGATAGATAGAGAGAGTGTCTCAGCAAAACCTAAGACTCACGAACATTTGGTGATAACCCCATATCCCAAGAAGTATGAATCTCTATGGACTCTACGAGACGGTCGAAGTGTGCTCCTGCGACCGATAAAGCCCGAAGACGAACCTCTATGGCTAGAGATGTTCAGCAACTTTTCCCAAGAATCCATACGGTACAGATTCTTCGCTCCTATCAAAGACACTCCCCATGAAATGAGGATTCGTTTTTGCAACATCGATTATGACAGGGAAATAGCAATCGTAGCAGAATTGACAGAGAAAGAACAAAGGAAGATCATAGGTGTCGTCAGAGTCCCAATCAAACCTGACGGAAAAACCGGCGAGATCGCTGTAATTGTTGCGGATCCTTGGCAAGGCTTAGGCTTAGGATCGAAAATGGTGGATTACATGATAGAAATCTGCAAAGAAAAAGGCTTGGAAACACTCTTCGGCCTCATGCTGAGCGATAACTATCGAATCATCAATCTAATGAAGAAAATGGGATTCAAGATCAAACACTTGGGTGACAATACCTCAAAGGCTACCCTCAACCTTAAAGAAGAAAGATGACCCATACCAGAAAATGCGTAGGAAAAATGAGGGTTACAGATGACATCTCCACTGTGAGAGAGTTTAAAACCCACCGTATGTGCTCATAACCAAAATCTTGAGATTAATGGTTATTTCATTTTGGTTCTGTAACTATTTGCAGTGGCCTTCCTTGTGTGAGGGCTTGGGCTGTTTTTTTTCTTGCTCTTTGTAGTAGTCTCCAGACGGTTCCTCTTGAGATGCCCATTCTTTTTCCTGCTTCGTTCTGTGTTAGTCCTTCAAGGTCGACGAGTCTGAAAGCTTCAAGTTCTGCTATGTTTATGAATATGGGTTCGAGGCCTCTCGGTGGGTTTGGAATTAGACCTGTTATTGGCGGGATCATTCCTACTGTGAACGGTTTTGGGAATCTTCCTCTTCTGCCGCGTCTGCGTCTTCTTTGCCACATTGGTTTTCCCTTGTTCTGTTTGTTTATATATGTCTCAGCGGAACTTTTATATATTTCTGTGCATATTCTCATAAATGATAAATGTGCATTAACACAAAAATAGAGGTGAAATAAAGAATGCCAAGAGGAGATAGAACAGGACCACGGGGTCTAGGACCCATGACTGGAAGAGCGGCAGGCTACTGTGCAGATTACCCTGTTCCTGGATACATGAACCCAATACCCGGATATGGTGGAGGCTTCGGTAGAGGATGGGGTAGAGGCTACGGCAGAGGTTTTGGTGGAGGTTTTGGTAGAGGATGGGGTAGAGGCTACGGTGGAAGGTGGCGAGGTTACGCGCCTCAATATCCATATCCACCAACTGGACAAATCCCACCACAGCAATACAGTTATCCTACATATGCATATCCACCAGTGTATACGCCAACAGTACCGCCGCAATCTCCACAACAGGAACTGAAAGCGGTAGAATACTACAAAAAAGAGTTAGAAGCGGAAAAAGCTGACCTTGAACGAGAAATGAACGAAATCGAAGGAAGAATCAAAGACTTAAAGACAAAGCTTGAGAAGGAACGCGAGCAACCAAAAGGACCGTGAAACTACTGAGTCTACCAATGAAACGTTTTCAATGCGGCAACTGCGGACAGATAATAGAGGTTCCACAAGGAGTCCCAAAACCACCTAATTGTCCAAGATGTAGAGCACCAGCTACAATGATTCATCGACTAAATAAGGGTCCACTAGGAGGAAGAAGAGGAAGAGGTCCTCCATGGCAGCAGTCTCCAGCATAATTTTCCCTTTTTTTTGGGCTGCAAATCTTACATTAAGAGTTGAGTAGTATGAAGAAGTTGAGAATAGCTATCCCCACCAAAACGCATGGAGGCTTGGAAGACATCGTTTCTGAAGTTTTCGGCAAAGCCAAAACCTTCACTGTAGTAGATATTGAAGATGAGGAAATTAAGAACGTGCAAGTGATTGATAATCCAGCTGCTTCCTACGAATATGGTGCGGGGCCAATTGCAGTGAAGACATTAGCAGACCTTGAAGTAAATCTAGTACTGACAGGCCAATTGGGTCCTGGCGCGTCAAATCTGCTTAAACATCACAAAATAAGCCAGTTATCAGTTGAAGCCAGCATAAAAGTTGCAGACTCCATAAAGAAAGCTATGTCATCACGCATAGGAGATGAAGAAGACTAGGGCAAACATAGAACTTGGAGAAAACAAAGCTAATTAATGTTTACAGTGCAAAGTTCAAATGAATTAGCGGAGGCAAGAAAGTATGAATGAAAGACTGATAAAATCGTTTCTGGAAAAGAAAAACGTGTTTGCAGTTGTAGGTGCGAGTAGAAACCCTAGAAAATACGGTTACCAAGTTTACAGCGACCTGCGGAACGCCAAGTACAAAGTTTATCCTATAAATCCTAATACCGACAAAATTTTAGGGGCCAAGTGCTATCCAAGTCTTAATGCTTTACCTGAAAAGCCAGATGTGGCTGATTTGGTAGTTCCTCCAAAAGTAACAGAGCAAGTAGTGAAGACTTGCAAGAAGCTTGGAATAAAGAAAGTGTGGATGCAACCAGGCTCAGAATCTGAAACAGCAATCAACTTTTGCAGAGAAAATGACTTAGATGTTGTTCATGGAGTCTGCGTTATGGTTGAAAGAAGAAGCAGACATAAATAACTTAAATGTAAAGTGTGCGCGACGTTTTGCAAATATTTAGTTGAGGTTTCAAGCCAATCTTTCTGGTAAAGTTCTTTCATGGAGTCTGATGGCAACTATTAGAAATAGTGAAGTAAAGCCTATCAAAGCTGCAAAATCCACATAAACCGAATAATAGCTAGTTCCCTGAGTGCAGTAGTTCACTAGATCCGTGAAATATGTCAATGGTGAAACGGATGCAATAATTCTTCCCCAGTCATGTATTTCCCAGATTGGGATGAAGACTCCACTTATGAAAACTAGTGGGAACTTAACTAGGTTTGACACCATCATGACCGTTGAAGGAATGTCTGTGGGCGGATATGCGGACAAGAGAATCCCAAAAGATGCAAAGCAAAAAGCTGCTAGAATCATGCCTAAACCTAGAGTTAACCAGTGAATTATGTTTACCCCAAGAACTAAACCTATCATCAGTGGAACCATACTGATTAGAAGGCCATAAATAAATGAGCCTATAACATCACCTATCATAAGTGCCCAAACGGAAACAGGCGTAGACACCAGTCTTTCCAAAGTTTTCGACCTTGCTTCAAAAGGCACTATTGCTGGACCGATTGACATAGCGGAAAAGAATATGGTCATGCTCAACAAACCTGTAAACAAGCGTTCCATCGGCATATTTCTACCGATGAAAAACGCTAGAAAAAGAAAGAACGGCATTATTAATCCGAAAATCAGCACGGGCCCCCTTTTGTAATAAATGCGTAAATCTTTTCTTGCGATTACAAATGCACGTTTCAGCTGTTCTAAGAATACGTATTCTACCATACCTAGTCCCCTCTATCTTCCCTAATTAACTTGACGAACACATCTTCCAACGTCGGCGCAAGCGTATTAAGACTGATGATTGACAGGTTTTTGGAACGAGCATAATCTAATAGACTGTTTATGACACTGTGGGATTTCTCTGTGTACAGCCTTATTTTGTCCCCTATCTTCTTTGCTTGTGTCACATCAGGAATATCAGACAATTCGTTAACTGAAACATGCTTGCTGAAACTCACTTCCACAGACTTCAAACCACTGCTTTTCATTCGAAGGTTTTCAGGACTGTCGATAGCTGCAATCTTTCCATGATTTATTATTGCAATCCTGTCGCAGAGCTGGTTGGCTTCTTCCATATTGTGGGTTGAGAGAAAGATGGTTGTACCGTTTCTGTTGTGTCGTCTAATAGTATCTCTGATCAGCCGTGCACTTTCCACATCTAAACCTGAGGTAGGTTCATCAAGGAAGAGAACTCTCGGTTCAGTTAGGAGAGCCATGCATACAATCAGTTTTTGCTTCATTCCCTTCGAAAAACCTCTTGCAAGCTGATTTCTCCTTTGATAAAGATTAAACTCTTTAAGCAGATGCTTAGCCTTCTCCTTTCTCTCCTTGTTGGGAACTCCGTATAATTCACCGATCAACATAACGTTTTGCCAAGCCGTAAGATCAATGTAAGCATTAGCCATCTCAGGTACAACACTAATGATTTGCTTAGCCTTCAATGGTTCTGTAAGAATGTTGTAATCCATTATGGTTGCAATTCCACTATCTGGTATTATCACGCCTGTGAGTATGCGGATAGTTGTGGTTTTACCCGCCGCGTTTGGTCCTAAAAACCCGAAAATCTCCTTTTTCCAAACTTTAAAATCGATGTGGTTCACTGCAGTGATTTCACCATAATTTTTAGTCAAGTCCTTAACTTCTATTACAGCTGCCATATAGGTTATCTACCTCTCCCAAACTACCATTATCCGTGTGTACATCATTTTAGCTTGTCATGTTGAAGCGCCATGTCTTATCCATTCTGGAACACGTGCATTTGGGATAGAATCAGCTCTCGGTATATATGGTTTAATATCTATTATCGGTGAACCTTCAAAAGCATCCAGACCCTTCACGTTCACTGTGCATTCTTCAACTCTAATCAATTCTACGACGCATAAGCCTATTGGATTTGGTCTGGATGGACTTCTACAGGCAAAGACACCTGTTTTCACGTTTTTTGTGTGCCTTCTTGGAATAACCTGCAACACGCTTCTCTCTTTCTCATTGTCTCGCAAATGAATCCAGTACAGAATTACTATGTGAGAAAAACCGTCAATCCCCTTTAATGCACTGCAAAACTCTGGGAAAACTTGCACTCTAGCCTCTTTTCCATCAGTGCTTTCAACTATCCCAATAAAGTTTAATTCACCTTCACTATGCATACTATCATCTTCTCTAACTACTCTTAATTGTGAAACGTAAAGCCTTTTCTGGACAAGCCTCGACACATCGACCGCACAATATACAGTCTGTTGATCTCCCAATGCCTTCCAGCTTGGTTATTCCCATCCCACAAGCTTCAAGACATGCAAAACACTTCTTACATTGCTCTTCATCCAAGCTAATATTAACTATGCTTACCTTATTGAAAGCTCCAGCGACGCCTCCCATTGGACACAGATAGCGACACCAAAAACGACTAATTAGCAGAGCAAGAACAACTGTTATAACAAGCGTAAAAATGTGAACATGAAGAAACAGGCCGGATGGTGAAAAACCTCGATTAAAAAATGGGTGAGGTACGAGTGCAGGAACAGTCGCAAAAAGAGACCCTGAAGGACAAAATTTACAGAAAATTGTATCTAAGAACAACCAAGCCAAACCTAGTACCGCAAACAAGATTACAAACTTGCTGTACCAAACAGGTTTGGCTTTAAGACCTTTACTACCTCTCACATGAGTAAGCAAATCATGTAGAGAACCAAAAGGACAAACCCAACCGCAAAAAACTCTTCCAAGAAGTGTTCCGTAAACTCCTAGGGAACCAATCGCGAATAAGGGAAACTTACCCTCTATCAGGAAATGTTGAAATATACCTATTGGACATCCAAAAGCAGCGAAGGGACAACCGTGACAATACAAAAAAGGACAAGTAAAACCTGTTTTCAAAATCCGAAAAAGACCTAAGTTAGAAATCAGTAAGGCTATAATCTGCGTTATTCTCCTCTCACTACCAACCTTCATATTGTCAACCATCTAACCTAGCCCTTGACATGAAGGACAAATCAGCTTGACAAATCTCTCAAGTATTACAATATACTCGCTGGAGCCAAATACAGTCATGACTACAAATAAGACAAAAAGACCAAACTTACATTTTAAGTCAAAATCTTGATCCAAACCGACCCCTTACTTACATATCAGCTCTCTAATAAAGCATCTATCTCACTTGATAACGTTTTCGCATCCACTACTCCCGATTCTCTGAAGTGAACATTACCATTCTGGTCAAGAATTACAAGTGTTGGAATATACTCTACACTATACTTATCAAAAGTTCCAATAGTGTCTCTCGCAACTCTCCACGTCATGTCATAATCATGCTTAAATTGTCTAAGCTCTTCAGCACTATCACTTATGGAACCGACAGAAACAACAACGACTTCACTGCTATATTTATCATCTATTTCAGCCAAATAAGGAATTTCCATCTTACAAGGCTCACAGAAAGTTGCAAAACAATCGACAACGACAACTTTTCCTCTGAACTCACTGAATTCTGTATCATTCAAGGTGTAAAGTGATGGTAGTTCACCATTCGATGGTGGATGTGTGTTACTTGATGATGACTGTGTGTATTGCCAGGTGCCGTAAATTCCTACTATCAACAAGAACATGAACGTTGCAGCGAAGATTTTACCTTTAGACCATCCTTTGTTTTCTTTAGGTGCCTTTTCTCTTCTTAATCGTTCAGCTTCTAATGCTCTTTGATGTTTCAAGGCTGCTTGGCGTCTTTTTTCTTTCCAGGTTAATTTCTCCTTCTTCTTTTTTGTCATCTCTACGCCTTCAATTAACCATAAGGGCAGTGTTTTTAAAAAGTGTTGCTAGACTTATCTTCTACTCGGTAGTCTCCTCATATAATATCTGTTTCCTTCATATTCAAGCTCTATGAGTCTATCTTCTTCCACGAGTGTTTCAATAAGATACCAATCTGCATTCGCTTTCTTCAGAAATTTTATGACTGCTTCTTTACGCATTGGATGAACAGCAGTTATGCTAAGCAAATCTTCTTCCACCTTTCCTGTAAAAGCGAAAGCGTTACCTTCATAACCTATCAGGTATTCAACTCTGTCTGCACCAAGTTCTTCGGAAAATACTTGAAAAGCACGATTTATGATTTCTTCCTTGGCAGATTTAACCCATTTTTCTGCTGGAGGTCTCGTTGGAACAGCAATATACGCCTTATCCAGTCTTTCCAGATTTTTAAGAAAAATTACTATCTTCTCAAATTCCTTTCCATAATATATATCGCCTATGAGCATCGTTTCACTGATAACGGTTCCCTTAAACTCCTTTACAAAAACCGTTATACCTTCTAATATAGTATTCAACTTCAAGTCATTATCAGGTCTGTTTATTCTCCTCCACAAATCTTCGCTGACAGCGTCAACCTTCAAAGAAACCAAGTCTGCTCCCATCAAATCTTTCTGCACACTCTCCAGCCAAACAATCGAAGCGTTAGTCAAAACAGCTATTGGAATCTCAATTTGCCTTAAAATGGATATCGCCTTACCTAAGCCAAGATCTAAAGTGGGTTCTCCGTCCGGTACAAAAGTTAGATAATCAATCCTCTCATCTCTTGAGGCTGCCTCACCGACCTTCCTTTCAACTTCTTTGTAAATATCCTCAGGCTTGTAGAAATGTCGTCTTTCCGTTGTCTTTTTTATGGTTTTTCCAACTTGGCAGTAAACACATGAATATGAACAATTTTTTGCCGGGATATTGTTTATCCCTAAACTCTTTCCTAGACGTCTTGATGGAACAGGGCCGAAAGCTAGCCTCGCATCTACCAGATTAGCCACCTTCACATTTCAAAGCTGAAAGAATCTTCTCCCACATTTTCATTATTTCCTTGGCAACATCGCTTTCAGGAGCATACTCCACAATTGACTTTCCATTCACCATGGCTTCCGTAACCACAGGGTTAAAAGGAATTTTTCCCACAACCTCTATGCTGTTTTCTCTGCAAAAACCTACGATTTCATCAGTGTTGTGTCTGTTTATGTCATACATGTTTATACAGACAAACGGTGTTACATCAAAATGCATCAGCAACTCTAATGCTCTTTTTAGGTCATGAATCCCAGACATGGTTGGTTCCGTAATCACCAAGCCAGCGTTCACTCCTGTGACTGAAGCTATAACGGGGCAAGCTATTCCCGGCGAACCATCAATTATTATCAAGTTAGAGTGCTTCTTTTCAGCTAGTGTTGTGGCGTTTTGCCTTACTAAAGTGACAAGTTTTCCCGAATTTGCCTCGCCGGGACTGAGCATGGCGTGAGCCATAAACCCATATTTTGTCTTCGAGATGTATGCATGTCCAGAGATTCGTTCAATCAAAGTTACAGCGTTTACTGGGCAGATGATTGTGCAAACGCCGCAGCCCTCACAGGAAATAGGGTCAACCTTAATGTCTTCTGTTATAGCATCAAATCTACATTTTTCCCGGCATAAACCGCATTCTGTGCACTTTTCTTTGTTAATGACCGCCAGTTTCGAACCCTTAAATTCCTGCGTTTTGATTACTTGAGGGTGTAAGAGTATATGAAGATCTGGAGCATCTACATCACAGTCAGCTACGACAGCATTTTTGGTTAAGACTGCAAGTGAAGCAGCTGTCGTTGTTTTGCCCGTGCCGCCTTTACCACTTAAAATTGTTATTTGTTTCATTTTCCAGTGAGCTTCCTTACTTCCTTGAAGAGTTTCTCAAATTTCTCTTTCCATCCCAAGATTTCTGAGCTTAAGGGGATGCCTCTTGAGTAAAGCTCCGCTATCTTTCTTTGGTATGGAATCTCAAGCATTATTGGGATCTTCTTTTCTTCACAATATTCATAGACTTTTTTGTCACCGAGACCTGCACGGTTGACAACAACGCCGAAAGAAATTCCCATAGGCTCCAGTACTTGAACCATTATTTTCAAATCGTGTAGACCAAAAGGAGTAGGTTCTGTCACAAGAATACAGAAATCGCTTCCTTTAACAGTTTCAGTAACGGGGCAAGATGTTCCCGGCGGAGAATCGATAATCACAGTTCTGTCGGTTTCAATCTGCTTTTTCACTTCTGTTATTAATGGAACGGCTACAGGTTCGCCTACATCAAGCTCGCCATAAACAATCTCTATGTTGTTAGTTGAACCAAACTTTAATATTCCAATCTTGCGTTTTTCTTCTTTGATGGCTTCTGTGGGACAGATAATAGTGCAGCCGCCACAACTGTGACAGAGCTCAGGGAAAAAACTAACTTTTTTCTTACTGACAAATAATGCATTATATTGGCAAAATTCACTGCATTTTCCACAGTGATCACACAATTCCTCGTTTATAACTGGAACCAGAATATAGACTGGTTCGGTTCGACTGATCTTAGGATGCAAAAGCAAGTGAGCGTTAGGCTCTTCTACGTCACAGTCTAGAAACTGAATGTTTCCTATGGAGATCGCTATATTTACAGCTACGGAAGTCTTTCCAGTGCCGCCTTTTCCACTAGCTACCGCTACTCTCATTCAATTCGCCTTCCAGAACATTTAACATGTCAAGAACTTTTTCATTATTACTCTTTCTATGTACACTTGCCGTGGTGACAACCTTCCGTCAGCTCGATAAGCTCATCCTTGTTGTATGCTTCTATGACGTCCTTGACAAAGTCCTTGCTTGTTTGTAGAACAGCTACGTTTGCGTCTTGAAACATGTTTAATGCTCTAAAACCCATTCCATATGTAATCACAGCGTTTGCATTTAAAGCCATGATGATCTGTGGCGGTTTTCCTTTACCACCTAAATGCTCACTTTTGTTAGACACTGTTTCTAGACTCGTAACTGTGCCGTCTTCATCTAATTCTACAACTGCAAAGTATTGTGCCCTTCCAAAATGTTGGGACAGCCTTGCATTCAAACCATTTGAGTCTTCAACAGGTATCGCAAGTCTAACACCCACTTCATTCACCCCTAAGTTCTTCTCCTCATTCCACGTCCCATACCTTGACCTCTGCCCATGCCTCTTCCGAAATGTCCACCAACTGTTGGAGCGCCTGTTTCTTTAAGTTCTCCTTTTTTGTATTTCTCAATGACTTCTCTCACAGTGCCGTTAGCACCTATTATTATCTTAATGCCAGCAGAAGACAGGCCTTGAAAAGCGTTCGGTCCAACATTTCCAGTTATCACCATTTTTGCTCCTATGTTCGCTATTGTTTGGGCTGCTTGTATTCCAGCCCCATGCATGGCTTCCATTGCCGTATTAGGAACTGCCTTGAAAGTCATGGTTTCCGAGTCCACAATTATGAAGTGAGATGCTCTACCAAATCTAGGATCAACAGGAGCATCTAACGTTGTGCCTGTAGCTGTTACACATATTTTCATTCACTTTCCACCTTTTTTGTATTGCCTTGTTTTGTCTCTGCCTTTAGAAATGCCTCGATCTTTTTAACTATTTCCATAAAAGCTTTTGATGCCTGAGAATCTGCATGTTCAATTATGAAGGGCAACCCTTTGTCAGAGTCTTCACAAACCTTTTGGTCTATCGGTATGCTTCCAAGAAACGGGACTCCCAGCTCTTCAGATATTTTTCGTCCTCCTCCCGATCTGAATATGTCTATTTTCGCTCCGCATTTGGGACAGATAAAACCGCTCATGTTTTCAACTATGCCTATTATAGGTAGTCGAAGCTTTCTAGCAAATGTCACAGCCTTCTTAACAACGATCTGCGAAACCTCCGAAGGGATGGTGACTATCACTACGCCGTCCATTTCAGGTAGAAGCTGGGCAACACTCAACGGTTCATCGCCTGTTCCCGGCGGAAGATCAATAAGCAGAAAGTCAAGATCGCCCCAGACTATATCTGACAGAAATTGCCGTATCGCAGTCATTTTCAATGGTCCACGCCAGATAACTGGAGCTGTTTCATCAGGCAGTAGAAAGTCCATGGAAACAACTTTTATTCCTGAAGA
>Ga0209427_10000003_pt1 | contig 191628 bp, 298 predicted proteins | sample DeeMarSWOR136_30_FD_187465 | JGI IMG/M metagenome (GOLD analysis project Ga0209427, IMG submission 187465) | Marine sediment microbial communities from White Oak River estuary, North Carolina - WOR-1-36_30 (SPAdes) (version 2) | ecosystem: Environmental > Aquatic > Marine > Intertidal zone >... | reverse complement strand
GCCTATGACCTGGATATTCGGAAGATGACGCCGGAGCAGTTTATCCAAGTGCTCAAGCGGCGGTTCCCGAAGGTAGCAATCGGAGAGGCCCTGGATGAGACGGTAGGGACCGATGCGTCCAAGTTACCGACGGAGGCATACGCGATTTACCGGACGTTCACGGCCGACTATAGGACCCAGATCGAGTGGGCGCACGACAAAGAGGGCCACTGGTTCAAGCGGTTCCAGGAGCGGCACCCAAGGTACGGGTACAGATGGGGGAAGTGGAAACCAGCCCCGAGTCCACCGAGGTTGATCAGTACTCATCCGGCTACAACCAAGAAAGCGCGACTGCCGAAGTGGTAGGCGATGGCATTTTTCAAGCGCGTCCCGGAGTTGTCCAGATGGAAGACCAGTAAATGGGCTGGTGGACAGACGGAGTATAACGTCGTTACGGACAGGGGGGCCTACCAGATGGTGCCCTTCAGTCGGAGGACGCCGACGGGAGGCTTTGAGCTGGCGGGCTACACGTTGAAGTTCGCTCCGATGGGTAGGCTGAGTAGGAAGATTCTCGCGAAGGGCAGGAAAGAGCTGGGCGACGTAAAGACGGCAGAGGAAGGCGTGAAAAAGGCGGCTGAACACCATCGATCGTTGGGTGAATCCATGAGTGCGCAGCTTGCAGCGGCTCTCCAAGAAGGGAAGCAGCGGACTTATCGTGTTCAGATAAGCAAAGCCTATTTTCCGCACGGAACTCAACCAACGAAATACGCGATGAGTGACGTCTGGGATGAAGTGAAGGTCAAAGCCGGTTCTCCTTCCGAAGCGGCGCGTGTGGCATGGAAATCGAAAGGGGATGAGTGGCTCCAAAAGATGGGTCCGCCAAAGACAAGGGTGCGAAAAGTGAGTTTGAATGTCAGCCAGCCGGGTATAGGCCCGACGGGGTTCGCTGGGCGTTTGCCGCCAATTTTGGTGCATACTTCGACCGCTGGCGTTACGGAGGCGGCCCTCCAGGAGGGCAAGCTAAAGATGAGCGGCGAGAAGGTGGACGCCAAGGCCACCGGGTCGCTGCGGAAGGTGAAGCTGAAGGCGAAAAACCAAGGGGACCTCAGCAGCGCGGTCATCTCCGCCGGGTACTACGCTAAGAAGTGGGGGCAGACCATGTACGTTTATGCCGGTGATTCTTTCGGCCACGCGATATGGCGTGTGACCGCTAAACAGTCGGATGCGTTGAATCCAATCAACAACTCGGGGAGGCGGCTGTTATCGGTTTCTCCGGACCTTACCGTGAAACGATATGACGTAGGGGATTGAACATGGGACTGAGTAAACAGCTTCAGGAGGCCACCGAAGTAATGGAGGGCGGCGACTTTGCCGGTATCCATTTTGACAGCAAGCAGCAGGTCATCGACAAGGTGAAAAAGACCTTCCCGGACAAGGAGAAGTTCGCGGCGCTGATCCGGGAGGTGCAGGCGCTGGAAGGGAAGATGAAGAAGCACGAGAAGGTCGTGAACAATCTGATGCGGAAGTATCCCAGGGACACGGCTTTTCTGCGGGAGCACACTCGGGCGGTCGAGGAGTTGGTGATCAGCTTGCTGGGCGTGACAGTGAATTGGAATCGGGCGACGGGCGCATTAAAACGAGCGGCAGAGGAATAGAATCCGGGTGTCGACCGTTGACAGTTTCTGAGGGATGGCTATCGTAGAGATTATGAAGACGCCTCCACTTGATAGCACGACGGGTAATGGTCGAGTAAGGTTGGCGGCCTTTTTGGGATACGTGGTAAACGAAGGGGGAGAAGTAGTTTCTCCGAGGAACCACAAGAGGCTGAAGCTCCAGGAGGGTACCAATGGGTACCTCCATTTTAGTGTGGGGACGAATGGGGACGGCAACCGGGGCGTGGTGATGGTCCATCGGTTGGCGGCTTATTACTGGTTTGGGGAAATGGCTCTTGGTGAGGGGATAGAAGTAAGGCACCTGGACGGGGATAAGCGTAACAATTCAAGAGAGAACATTGTTCTCGGTTCCAAGTCGGACAACTCTTTCGATATTCCCAGAGAAGAGAGGGTGAGGCATTCTCTGCACGCGGTTTCTAAGCAGAGAAAATTGACTTTTGCCGAGGCGAAAAGTGTGCGTTCTCTGTATAGAGGGGGAGGGCATTCGTTTAGGAGTTTGGCCGATAAATTTTCGGTATGTCCTGCCACCATCGGTAAGATTGTTCGAGGGGACTCTTATAGGATTTCAGGAGATATTATGAAGAGTCTTCATTAACGGCGGCCCTAGCCAAGGCGGGCTTTGCCGGTTTTGTTTTTGGGGGGTGCTCCTGAGCGTTCTGTTTGCGTTCGGGGCGTTTTGTGTCTCCATAGGATTATGCGCGGGCAGCTCGGTTGGTCGAGCACCAAGGGTAATGACCTTGGAGGTTGTGGGTTCGACCCCCACCCTGCGCGCCGGGTTTTCCGAGCCGGTTTTGTCCCCCGCTCTCATTATTATCAGGGCGGAAAACAAACCGGCCTTTTTTGCGCCCCCTGTCGTCCAGTCCATCCTCTCCACGGAAGATGAGCAACGGGCAGGGGACGCGCCATACGCGGGTAGCTCAGAGAGAGCTTTGCTCCAGGAAGAGCACCGAGCTTGCTCGGAGGTCGGTGGTTCGAGTCCATCCCCGCGTGCCATGTGGGTGTCCAGGATACTGAGTAGGGACTGCCAGCCCGGAAGGGTCCTGGGCAACTTGGGGTTGATTCGCGGTAGATCCCGAGTGGATGGCTCCTCCCACATGACTTATCGGCCGGTAGCTCAACTGGTAGAGCAACTGACCCCGATTCGCGGTACGGGTCAGGAGTATGGGGTTCGAGTCCTCCCGGCTGACCAATTTAAGCCATGAGAAAGGCTTAATTTAGCCATCAAACCAAAGAGGTGTTGAAATGAAACAGTCCCATTGATGCAAAGCTCTATATCGTGGTCCGGGCTGACCTGAAGCCGGGTCTCCAGGCGGCCCAGGCGTGCCATGCCCTGCGGCTTTTTTCGGCCGAGCACCCCGAAGAGGACCGCGCCTGGTACGAAGGATCGAACAACCTGGTGCTCCTCCAGGTGCCGGACGAGAAGGCGCTGCTGGCGCTCCGGGACCAGGCGAACGGCTGCCCGGCGTCGCTTTTTCGTGAGCCGGATGTCGGTGATGAAGCCACTGCACTGGCACTCGGATCGTCGGCAAGAAGAATCGTCAGCAATCTGCCTCTTTTGTTGAGGGGGGCGCTTGACAATCTTTCCGGATAGGATCACCTTCAAAAGAGCGGGGCCTTCGGGCTCGGATTAGTTCGAGTCCCGAGGGGCACCTAAGAGACGGAGATGCCAAGCAGAAAAGACATACCCAAGCCGATGTATAGGCATAACGGGAGTGATATTTTTCGCTTCTGACCCGTCCATATCCAGGCGGGTCATAAAGAGCCCGCCACGAAATCTTGCGTTCCTGGTGGGCTAGAAGGAGGAAGGCAAGATGTTTTACTGGTACCCACCACAACCCGGTCGACCGTGCGTTCGGGGCACGGATCCGTTAACACGACCGGGTGTAGGGCAGGCTGGTAGCCCACGTGGCTTGGGACCACGTAGTCGTGGGTTCAAATCCCACCGCCCGGACCAAGGATTGCTGCGGGATAGGGGAGTCTGGTCGTCCCCGTTGGGCTCATAACCCGAAGATCGCGGGTTCAAATCCCGCTCCCGCTACCAAGGAGAAGACGATGACCTGGATAGATACAGAACCGGCTGACGATCTGATGCCTCGTTGTGCATCGGGGATGCAGTTGGACTGTCGATCCAATGAGACGGGTTCGAGTCCCGTACGGGGCGCTGGAGAAGGAAGATGAAGGGCGAAAGACATACGGGCTCCGGCCATATTATGCTGGTCGGAGCCAGCCGGACGAGGCACACGGTTGTGGGCCGTGTTTTTTGCGGGTTCGAGTCCCGTCGGCCAGCCCAAAAGGAGGTGTTGGAAGAAAGAGTTGATCTGAGAACTGTACCGCCAGTCTAGGAATGCCATTGGCTGAAAACCAATGACGGACACGCATAAGTCCGTGTAGGTCGTGCAGACCCCCTTTACCAAAACTGACGTTCAACCTGTCTCAGATCACCTGTTTGTTTCAGCTCGCAGCAAGGAGGTAAACCGAGGAACTATCGCGTTGTTATAGGAAGAGTATCAGTTTGATAGACTGAACGTTGCTGGTTCGAGTCCAGCCCCCGGCGCTAGGCGCAAGCCTTTTTTATCGCCGGGGTAACTCAAAAGCCAAAACCAACGAGAGCCCTTGCCTCGGTTTACTTGCTTGTTGCGGAACAGGAGATGGAAACGATGACAGGGTGCAGGACAGACAGGCGCTATACCGGGCCGCGAGAGGCGGCGGAAACCGGTATGCGTCGGTTCCTCGAATTGGTACGGGGGCCTGGCTGTAACCCAGGTGTCCTGACGGGCTATGGGGGTTCGATTCCCTCCCGGCGCACCAGGTGAGCATGGTTGACAAGGCACTAGACGCGCTAGCGAACGTATCGGGGCTGAAGAAAAAGGAAATCAATCAAATCTGGGAAGAGGTGAAGGCCAACCACAAGAAGCTCAGGGAGTGTGAAGGGCCGCACGAATTTGAAAAGGAAAACGACGGATTACATTTCAGGGCGCAGTATCGTTGTAAGAAGTGCGGAGGAACGGTCAGAGGTCACGAATACCAGTGGTACATGGAGGGACTGAGGCATGGCAAGGCGAGCGGATAGGCAGATAGGCGCACGGGTCGCGCCCGTTACGGTGACCACCCGTAGCTCAATCTGCGTAGAGCACTCGCCCTATAAGCGAGCGATGATCGGTTCGAGTCCGACCGGGTGGACCGGAGGAGGGACCGTGCAGGGAGAGCCTGCTGCTGGCCATGCGGGTACGGTCCAACGGTGAGATGCCAGGTTTCCACCCTGGAGAAATGGGTTCGATTCCCTTTGCCCGCACCGAGGAGATGATGGACAGGAAGAGGACATACGATGAGGGCTTTACGGGCTGCCGTAGCGATTCTGCTCCGGTAGCTCAGGCGTTGGTAGAGCACTCGGTTGAAGCCCGAGGTGTCGGCAGTTCGATCCTGCCCCGGAGCGCAAAATGAGGCGGTCAAAAAAGATTACCGCAGTGTTGATTGCTTTTCGTAAAGGATACAGGGTTTCAGAGGCAGGAGAGGTAACAGCAGCGTCAGGCAAGAAAAGGAGTCTTTACGACGACAGAAAAGGGTACTTGTCATTTAAGATAAAGGACAAAGGGGTAGAATATAATGTCGCCGTCCATCTGTTGGCGGCCTATCAGTGGTTCGGAGAAGATGCGTTTGCTGAAGGAGTGGAGGCGCGACACTTGGACGGAAACCCACTGAACAATAGCAAAGGGAACATCGCAATCGGGACGCATTCTCAGAACACGTTAGATAAGGACAAAAGAAAGAGGACCTTGGATGCTCGGAAGGCAGGGAGGGTTAGAAGCAAGGTTTCCGAAGATGAGGTGCGAAACCTGAGAAAAGATCGGGATCGGGGCATGTCGTATAAAGAGCTGATGGAGAAGTATGGGGTTCCAAAGACCACCGTATCTTACATTGTGAACAGGAGAACGTATGCGAGTGTTGCGTAAACAGGCTGTGCTCATTACCGGGCCGGTTGAGACCGGCGCGCAAGGGTGATGGGCTCGTAGCTCAGATAGGTAGAGCACGCCCCCGATAAGGGCGTGGTCGTCGGTTCAAATCCGACCGGGCCTACCAGGAAGAAGAAGATGGAACGGATCGAGCACAGATACAGGCGAAGATTCCAGGACAGCATCTGGGAGCGACGCCTAATGGATGGGTACCGGCCTCCTAAGCTGGTCTGTGCGGGTTCGACTCCCGCCGCTCCCGCCCGAGGGAGTGTAGCTCAACGGATGAGAGCACCGGGCTTCTACCCCGGTGATGAGGGTTCGAGTCCTTCCACTCCTGCCACTGGAATGAATACCACCGGGTCGGCCAACGGTCGGCCCCAGCGGTGTTCTTCCAGGGTAGCCTAACTGGTAAGGCGCTCGGCTGTTAACCGAGACTATGCGGGTTCGACGCCTGCCCCTGGAGCTATGAATAGGAGACTGAAACGATCGCCGCGTCCCATCGAGGGCGTGGCACCCGATGGCAGGGTACCGGGCTTTTAACCCGGAATCCGTGGGTTCGATTCCCACCGCGCCCACCAGGAGTTTCACGATGATTTCGGTAAATCGACAGACCAGGCTCAAGCGCACGCGCACGCGGAGGTGCGCGCACGCGAGGGTCTGTCGCTCAGTGGCCGAGCATCCGGCTCTTAACCGGACTACAGGGGTTCGATTCCCTTCAGACCCACCGAGGAAAGCGATGAGAGGCAGAGCAACAGAGAGCAGTACGCGCCCGAGCAGGAACCTTGGGAAGGTAAACCTGTCGGGGACAGGCGCGGCCTGCTAAGCCGTTGGGGCCTCCGGGTCTGAGGGTCGGGACCTCTGCCTTCCGCCAGAAAAAATCAAGACAGGATTTGACAAACGGAAAACATAGGCTAATAATGGAGATACTCGGAAGGAGGGTATGAATGAAAGGAGCTTGTTCGTAGCGACGGACCTGAGAACTAGGTTGCTAGTTTCGGAAGAGATAGTGCAACGGTAGCACGTCTGTTTTACCAACAGAAGGTACAGGTCCGATTCCTGTTTTCTTTCAAAAAACCTGACAACCCCCCTGTCTCAGGCCGGTCGCTACGAACAGGCGAAAGATTAGACCTCGGGAACTGCGCTGTCGTTTTAGGATTTTGGTTAACCCCTTTACTCCGCGACAGTCACCGTGACCGGGGCTTAATTTATCCGGGGAACTGTCGCGTCATTTTCGGATATGGAATCCCGAGATTGCAGGTTCGAGTCCTGCCGCCCCCACCAAGCGGGGGCGTGGCCTAACTGGTAAAGGCGCGAGACAAATGACGAGCAACTTACCCCCGGTATTTTTCTGGAGGTACAACCATGCCGGACATCGTTACCAGGGACAGCGATGAAATCAGGTGGAAGCCTCCGCAGCGTGTGACTGCGAAGAAGGCGGGGGAGATCGTGTGCCATTTCCTGGACACGGCCTCGACCTCGTTTGGCCGGGCTACCCACTACAACACGCGCCAGGAGCAGCAGAAGGCGGAGCTGGCTGCGCACCAGGCCATGATGAAGCTCGACCGTGACCTGTACGCCTTGCTGTTGGTGCTGCCGGGCGTGATGGAGCGCGCCGTGCAGATCGGCACCAAGAATCTGCTCGGTACCCCGCGTAACAGCCAGACCGATGGCCTGCTCGACGCCAAGATGGAGCGCGAGGTGCTCTACCACTACATGCGCGAGATGCCTCCGCAGATGGTGTTCAAGCTCTTCCAGGGATTCCGCGTGGGCACCCAGGAGACGCCGAAGGCCAACAACGCCCGGACCCGGAAGCTGATGCTGCGGACCATCCTCAGCTCCAGGAAGTTGGACTGGTGGGCCGTGAAGTACCGCAGCAAGATGAGCGAGGCCCTGACCCACGCCTGGGGCCAGAAGCGCACCACGGTGATCCGGACGATCCTGAGCCGGAGCGCCCGGACCTGGACGGACAAGGAGAAGAAGATTCTCCGCGACAGCATCGACAAGTACCACCAGGGCAAGCCGTCCGACGTGTACGAGTACGTGTGCTTCGTGCTCGGTGGCACGCGGACCTGGAAGACCCCCCTGCTCAAGGCTCGGGAGGCGGCCAAGAAGGACCTGGCGGAAGGCAGTCGACTGCCGCCGGAGGTTCTGGAGGGCCTGCGGAGCACCTACCACCAGGAGGTCTCCAAGGATGAGGTGCTGAAGCACGCTGCGAAGGAAGGCACTCTCAGCAAGAAGCAGAAGATGACGGTGCAGCGTCAGGCGAAGAAGGCTGGGGTCAAGGTCGAGATGGATCCGAAGGACTACGATGCGGTCCGGCTTTACCTGTACGCCTTCGAGATGGGCATGACTGGAGAGATCGAGGAGGCTCTTCTGGCCAAGGCTCGGAAGGCGGCCAAGGCGTTCCCGGTGAGCTACGAGAACGTTGGCATCCTGGTGGATGCCTCGAAGTCGATGGCCGGGGACAAGACCCAGCCGCTGCGGCCGATGGCGGCCGTGCTGGCCATGCGCGATATGCTGAGGCGGACAGCCACGAAGCGCGCCTTTGAGGTTACCCGTGGAGGTAATCTGGGGGCCGAGTCTCCCCGGCCGTCCGGAGATACCGAGCTGGCCTCGGGACTCCTGGAGCTGCTGGCCGATGGGCCGGATGTTATCTTTGTGCTCAGCGATGGGTATGAGAACCGACCGGCCGGACGGTTTGCAGAGGTGCTCGGCCAGGCACGCGAGATCGGCATCGAAACGCCGGTCTACCACATCAACCCGGTTTTCGCGGCTGAGGTTGGAAGTGTCCGGGAGCTGGCTCCCAAGCTGGCTTCCACCATGCCGGTGAAGGATCCGGCGTCCATCGGGCTGACGTTCATCCGGGGGATGCTGGAGGCGGATCCGGTGCGCGGTATCAACGTCCTGATCGGCAGGGCGCTCCCGGTGCTCGGGAGAGGAGGTGTGTAATGCCTACACTGACCGTAGAACAGATCCTTAAAGGAACCAGGACCGGTGCTCGCCAGAGCGTCGGACAGATGGAGGTGATTCCGCTGCTGAGCGACGAAGACGACGATCGGTTCGCTCCGCCGGATTTCCACGCCTCGACCCACGAGTACGGTTCCGTGCACCTTCGGAACACGGCCGACCGGCCTTCTATTGTGTCGCCCGGCGCGGGCTGGTGCGTGAAGGACGCGGCTCAGGACCACGCGGTGTGCGGGGGCGCGCTCATGGCTCCCAAGAGCGAGCGGGACATGGACCGGGCGTGCTGCATCCAGGAGACCCAGAGCGGGCTTATCCGTGATCAGCAGGGCAGCATGATCATCCTTCCGGCGGCGCTGCGTGCTCAGGCGCTGGCGACTCGGCTGGAGGATAAGTACGATCGGCTGTGGACCTTCATCCGCGCTTTCAAGCGGTCCGTGGGCCTGTCCGGCAGCGGCAACATCGCGGACTTCTTGCGGCACTTCAAGAAGCAGCTCGATGAGTTCGTGGCCGAGTTCGAGCTGGTGCCCCGGCAGGTGGGCAGCATCATCCTGGTAGGCGGCAAGGTGGTGGGCGTCGAGCGCGCTCCCTCCGTGGCCTTCTGGGAGCGTCTGTGGGTGCCTCTGATTCGGGTGTGCTACGGCTCCCTGTCGCTCCAGGTGGCCAAGGGCAACCCGCTGCCTCCGGCTACTAGGTCGGCCCTTACCGTGGGAGAACGGTCCCTGGAGGGGCTCCAGGCGGCTCTGAAGGAGGCAACCGAGAAGGACCAGGAGACGACCAGCACCGTGGTTGGCGAAACCCAGGCACTCCAGCTTGAGGCGGCTGCCCGGCCGGACGAAAAGATGGGCGGCTTCTCCCTGCGGACGGTGGCCAGCAGGTTGCTGTCGGGCCAGTTCGTTGGTGAGGGGGACGAAGTGCTGTATGCGTCCCTCTGCCTGTCCGGAAAATAAGCACAAGCTGTGCTGCGCGCTCTGCTCCAGGGAGACGGACCATCTGGTGTTCCATCACCTAGAGCCGGGCAAGCGGCGGCGGCGTACTAAGGAGGGGATCAAGGTCTGCCATCAGTGTGGCGACCAGATTCACCTCATGTTCACGAACCAGGAGCTGCGCACCCAGTACAACACTCTGAAGAAGCTCTTGGCGAGCCCCAAGGTTTGGCGGTACATTGAGTGGGTGAAGGACCGGCCCGTGGAGGCCCGGTACACCCTGAAACGGAAGAAACGGAGGCTGTGATGGCTGAAATCCCTTACACGCGGCGGGAGGCCGCTGGAGGTGACCGTGGGCCATCACAAGAGAAGGCGTCCGAAAAGCAGGCGGGCCGGTTGTCTGATGTGCAAACCGTGGAAGAAGAACGGAGCCAAAGGAGGCTTAAAGTCTCAGACCTGGCAAGAGCGCAAGGCGCGGATATCTGAAAAAGAGCAGCTCCAAGAGTAGGTTGACTTTTTCCCCTCTACGCTTAAGATCCTCTGAGGGGGTGCCGCCGGGAATCGAAGTACGGAAGAACCATGTTTTACTGCGTCCACAGCCTATCCCTGTCATCGTTGCTTTTAATCGAGCTGCGGGCGCACCCGTCTGTCCAGTAATCCAGCCCAGCGCCCGCAGCAGCTCATAGAGGGCTGGCGCACGCGGGTGTGGCGGAATCAGCAGACGCGCTGGACTAAGGATCCAGTGGCCTTCGGGCCGTGGGGGTGCAAGTCCCTTCACCCGTACTATGCAGGTGTGGTGGAATCTTGGTAGACACGCCGGATTCAGGATCCGGTGGGGCGAGAGCCCCGTGCTGGTTCGAGTCCAGTCACCTGTACCACGGAAGGCAAACCGGACAGGCGCGCCGGACCCGCCTTGAAAGCGGTGTGCACCGAGAGGTGTGGGGCTCAGGACCTCTGCTTTCCGCCAAGGAGGATGAATTGGTCGTGGGATCAAGCCTGTCTCGAAAGCAGTGCGGACCGAAAGGTCTGGGGATCGAGCCCTCCGTCCTCCGCCACGCGAGTGTGTCGGAATCAGCAGACGAGCCTGGCTCAAACCCAGGTGCCCTTTATGGGCGTGGAGGTGCAAATCCTCTCACTCGCACCAAGGAAGGGCAATCCAACGGTTGGCGATGGAGCCCGGTTGGAATCCGGGTGAGGCATTGCGTCCCTTGCAGGTTCGATCCCTGTCCCTTCCGCTACGCGGGTATGATGGAATCTTGGTAGTCATGGCGGACTTAAAATCCGCTGGTCCTTGTGGCCGTGCAGGTTCGAGTCCTGCTACCCGCACCGGCTTGACAACGGCAGTAGATCCCTTAAGGTGAGGATATGCGTATGCGCTACACGACCCTGGTCGCCGCGACAGCAACCGCTGGTTGCGCGGCCGTCGTGTGTGCGGAGGCGACTGCCGCGATCGGTATGGAGCCTCTGGCCGTGCTCGCTTGGCGATAAGGCAGGCCCGCCAAGTAAGAGATAGGTCAGAGGCTGAGGTAGCCGGTCGGATTCCAAATCCGACTGTAGTGGGTTCGATTCCCACCTGGCCTGCCGAGGAGACTCTCATGTACGAACGCAAACCAGACCCACTCTGTAGAAGCTCGGGCGGACTTGTGAGCCGGTCCATCCGGGATGGAGGCGGGTTGCAACCCCGTCGAGGTTTGGGTTCGACTCCCACCCGGCTCTCCGATGCGAGTGTGATGCAACCGGCAGCATGTCGCCCCGCCACGGCGGAAATCCGGGTTCGATTCCCGGCGCTCGCACTATGCGGGGATAGCTCAACTGGGAGAGCGCCTGTCTTACAAGCAGGAGGCCAGTGGTTCAACTCCACTTCCCCGTACCATCGGACTCACGCTTTTCAGCGGGGTTTGGTTTCGGCGGGTGGCCCCGCCGTCGCGGTGAAAAACGGGGCATTTTTTTTGAGGGATAATCGGAGGTCGGAGACATAGAAGAGGACAACGCCGGTAAAACGGCACATGGGCTTGTAGCTCAGCCAGGGAGAGCGTCTGCCTTGCAAGCAGAGGGTCGTGGGTTCAAATCCCACCGGGTCCACTGAGGATAATCGGACATAAAAAATCGTCTTATGTCCGGAGAGGAACGGAGATGAAAGTGTTTGGGTCCGTAGCTCAACTCGGGAGAGCGTCTGGCTGGCAGCCAGAAGGTTGCAGGTTCGAGTCCTGTCGGTTCCACCACTGCACCACGACAGGGACCAGCAGGCGGGTAACGCCCGCTTCCCTGTCCCCGTGGTGCTAACGGCAGCACACCTGTTTCGTACTCAGGAGGCGTGGGTTCGACTCCCACCGGGGGCTCCGCGCTGGTGAAGCTCGCGTTGGCAGAGCATCCGCCTTGTAAGCGGAAGGACGCAGGTTCGATTCCTGTCACCAGCTCCGGGCAGTCGACTGCCTTTGTCGGTATGGCTCAAGCTGGTAGAGCGCCTGCATGGTAAGCAGGAGGCCGTGGGTTCGATTCCCACTACCGACTCCGGGTTGACAATTCCTGCGGTCGGCCGCAAGGTAAAAGCATCATGTTCCGACGGCAACGACAGCGCGAGGTAGAGCGAGAACGAGAGCGGCAGCGCCGCTAACTCGAAACGCTCCCTTGCACCTGTCTGCTAATGGTAGGCGACCGGTCTTTCACGCCGGGGATGTAGGGTTCGATTCCCACCAGGTGCACCAAGTCCCATTCGGCTAGCTGGCCCAGGCCGTCGGACCCTCAATCCGGAGACCCCGGTTCAAATCCGGGATGGGACGCCATTCGGGTGTGGCCCAGTGGTAGGGCAACGGTCTCTGACGCCGTCAACGCTGGTTCGATTCCAGCCACCCGATCCAGGCCCGCGAAGCTCAATTGGACGAGCGCCGGTCTACGGAACCGGTCACTGGAGGTTCGAGTCCTCTCGCGGGTGCCAGGCTCCCATAGCTCAAGTGGATTAGAGCACCGGCCTCCGGAGCCGGGAATCGGGGTTCGAGTCCCTGTGGGAGTGCTACACGGGCGTAGCCCAATTGGTAGAGGCGCTCGGCTTTGACCCGAGTTGGTGTTGGTTCGACCCCAGCCGCCCGTGCCGAATGTTTCACGTGAAACGTGGGCGGGTGATACTCTGGGGCCATGCTCATCGCGGAATATCTTACCGGGTCGTTTGAAGCTGGAGAGTATGGATGAGAATTTCCGAGCAGCTTGACTGGGCGCTCTTTCTCATCGAGCGCAGCTACGGTCCCGCCGACGTGCCTGGCGTCTTCTGGCTGGTGACCGACATCGACGATATCAACGAGGACCAGGTGAAGCAGTTGGCATCCGGAGTCTTGAAAGGGGTGAAGGGCATCTCCGGCGACAGGCGAATTGTGAGGCAATTTCTGGGCGTGGCGCGTAACGCGATGCTGGTGATGCCCGGCAAGGACGTGGCGAAGCTGAACAAGTTGACCAGGGTACTTTACGAAAAGCCGGAGTACCTGGTGTCCAAGAACCTCATTTGCCTCTACCGGATATGGCAGAAAGATCCCGAGAGCGGGCTTGGCCGTGACGGCGTGATGATGAATTTCATGGATTACTTTCGGATGTTTCTCCAGAAGGAGCCGATGGGCTCGCCGTTGGCCAAGATCGGGCACGCGATAGACTATGGGTACTTGAGCCGGTCGAAATACGGGGAGTTATTTCGGGGCCAAAACCCTCGGATAAATTCCATCAGGGATTTGGCCAAATGGATTCGGAACGCTTCTATCGAGATAGCGAAGAAGAGGGATATCGGAGAATTTTACCTTGACCTTCTCCAGAAGATTCCGATCAAGGATTTTTATCGTATCGCCCATAGGACCCTGAAGAGGATCGGGGACATCTACAAGGACGAGGGGGAGTGGATAATGAAGGGGGATACCTTCAGGGTGCCCCCCAAAACGAGGCTGCTTGTGCTGAAAGATGAGAGGGTGACGCCCGAGGTCATTAAGAAGCATCGGGAAGGAACCCTGCCGACAAAGGAGCTGGAGCTGGCGGCTCAGGGTTATCGTTTTCCCAAATCATTTCTCACGGTGATCGACCTAATTGACAAGTACGGTCTCGACAAGAAGTACAAGCTGAGATTTGTGCCGGAGAGGAAGTTCGACGCTCACCGGGCGAAGCTGCTGGCGCAGAAATAAAAGCCCCCCGGCCGCCTGGCGGAGTCTTTTTGAGTTACCGACTTGGAAGGAGGGTGACTCGACGCCGCAGCGCGACCGAGGGGGATTCAAGGGCTTAGGATACCATATCCTGCTCGCCCTCGAAATTTGATTTTTGAAGTATCAGGCCCGCTTCCTCGATGAACCGACTGGGTTCTACGAACAGCACCTTGGCTCCGAAGGCCACGTTACGGACGCAGCTCACGGCCAGCCGATCGCGGGCGCGGGTGACGCCCACGTAGAACAGGCGGCGTTCTTCCTCGATGTCCTCGCACCGGCCGTGCGGTAGGATGTTCTCGGAGGCCCCGGCCAGGAACACGCAGGGCCATTCCAAGCCCTTGGCGCGGTGCAGGGAGCAGAGAACGACCTTGTTGGGGTTGTCCCCTTCCTCGCGCCGCTGCTTCTTAGAGGCGGCCAGCGTGTCATCCACGTAGTCCAGCAGGTCGGCGACCGACGTGAACCGGCCAGCGGCCCGGACCATCTCCCTGACGTTCGAGACGCGGCTGTTCTCGGTGCTCTCCTCACCTTCATCCTTCTGGAGCCATTCGGTGTACTGGGTTTGCCGGATGATGTCCTCCAGGACCCTGGCGGGCATCCCGGCGGCCTTGGTATCGGTCTCTGGCTCCGCATTCTTGGCACGATCGATCCGGAACTTCAGGTCCTCGATCATGGTGGCCCAGTCCTCCGCGCTATACACCTGGCGGCGCTGGATTCCTGCCTGGCGGCAGACATCGCGCACGACTTGGCTCCAGGAGGTCCCCTCCTTGCCCTTGTGAACTTTCGTCTCTTTGGCAGCGTCGCGGATACGGTCCAGGAAGGCACGGCCCAGGAACCGGAAGGGTGAGTTGATGGCGCGGCCGATATCGTCCAGGTCGCCCCGGCCTTCGGCCAGCCGCAGATAGGCAAGCAGGTCTCGGACCTCCTTGCGTTCGTAGAAGCTCGCCCCGCCGATGATCCGGTAAGGGATGCGGGCGCTGATGAGGGCTTCTTCGGGTGCACGCGACTGGGCATTGGTCCGGTACAGGACGGCGAAGTCGCGGGCCTGCTTGCCATCGGCCAGCAGTTCCCTGATCTGGTCCGCGATGCAGGCCCCTTCCTCGTCCAGGTCGCTATATTCTGTGGCGCTGATTTCGCCTCCCGCGCCGCGTTCGCCGACCATTTCCATGTCGAGCTTGGTTTCGGGGGCCATCGCTTCCAGTGCCAGGTTGGCGGCGGCTATGATTTCGGTACCGCTTCGGTAGTTCCGATTCATGGTGATGAGATGGGCTTCCCACGTCTTCTCGAAGCCCAGCAGCTTTTCCGGCTTCGCGCCGCGCCAGGTGTAGATGGTCTGCGCCGGGTCGCCCACTAGCATGTAGTTTCGGTGGTCTTGAGCCAGCAGCTCGCCCATCAGGAGCTGGCACAGATTCTGGTCCTGGGCCTCATCTTGGAGCACGTAGTCGTACTTGCTGGCCCAGCGGTGACGTAGATCGTTGTCATCGCGCAGCAGCTCCACAGCCTCCATGAGCATGTCATCGAAGCCCAGAAGTTGGCGCTCGCGCCGGATTTCCTCTGCCCGTGAATACGCTTCCAGCATCATGCGCGGGTTGGTCGCGGCCTTGGGATTTTTCTGGTAGATGCCCTGGGCGATGGCGGCGGCGACATCGGATTCCGGCCGTGCCATATCGCACTTGCACAGCGACACGAAATGCTCCAGGACCGTCACGTCGGCGGCCTTCCAGTCCATTTCCTTGTAGCCCGTGGCGTCCTTCAGGCAGATGCGGTAGCGGTTACGGTCATCGACCTTCCATTCACGGTACGCGGGGACCTCCATGCGGAGAATCTCATAGGCCAGGGAATGGAATGTGCCGATCCGGGCGTCGCTCTTTCCAATGAGGGCGTCCAGGCGTTCCTGCATCTCGTCCGCGCCCTTCTTACTGAAGGTGACGGCTAGGACCCTGGACGGATGCACGCCGCGCACGGCGACTAGGTAGCCAACACGCCGTACCAGCGCGTGTGTCTTCCCGGCTCCGGCGACCGCGCCCACGAGCAGCGGCCCTTTGTCGTGCTTGACAACGGCCTCCTGCTCCGGATTCAGACCGTCCAGGAGCTTTGCTTCCACGTCCGCGACGGCGACGGTTTCCCCCTTTGCTTCACTCAAGATATTCCCGATACTCATGTATCTCCTCCTGCGGCTCTTGCCTGCGTTTTATCCGGCTCATGCCGGTGTTTTCGATGTCAATATAGCCTATGAGAAGCATCTGTCAATCAGCACCGATACGGCTCGCGCTGATTGAAAACTGGATATGAAACAAGAGGTTTCGGCTTCGGTTGCGTGGCCTTGAGCACCTGGCAGGCCGAGCAATTATCGTCGCCCGTGCAGGTGATTGCGCTGCCCTTTGTCACGGCTTCTTCAACCGCTTCCTCGCTCTCGTCCGCGTACAGGTCCTCGCGTCGGATCAGCGCTTCATCTGCTTGGCGGAAGTCGTAATCGAACTCCGTGTTCGAGTGGAAGTTGACGCAGAAGTAATCGGTTTGATGGTCGCTGTCATCGAAGTTGTAGGCCGCGATGAGGGCTGCGACGGTTTTCAGCGCGTGCGTGGCCGTGGCTGTATAGCGCGGTGGGGCATCGCCGAAATATCCGTTTGGATTTTCATCGTGCCACTTTACCCAGGCCGGGTTGATGACGCGCTCGCCGCCCAGATGTTTGATGTAGGCGTCGACCGACCGGCCGCCCGAGTAGCGGCTGATGCGAACCGATACTTTGGTACCTTTCGGGAGCCGCTTTTTCCGGATGGCCTCCTTGATGTCGGCGCGGACCAGCTTGGCGATTTCCTTCACATCGAGGTCGCGCTGGTACTTGGTTCCTGTGAAATTCATACTTCCCTCCTTCCGTTGTTCACTGCTGCAAGCCGAGCGGCGCGCTTTTGCCGCACGCGCTCACGAATCTCTGCGAGTGTGGGTTGAGCCAGCGTCCATTCTGTCTGAAGGTGACCGAGAGCATCCAGTTCATCTGGCTCCATCCAATCGGTTTTTGCTGGACGCAGGCCCCTGATAGACGGATCGGCTGCGTCCATTCTGGCGCGTCCAATAGCGCAGATTCGGTCGATGTCTTTTTCGATGTCGGCAACGGTTCTCATCGAGTTGTTCTATTGGCTGATCTGGTTACCTTACATTCCGGGAAATCGATGCAACCGTAAAATTTTTGGCTATCCTTTTTGTTCTTCCGCAGAGCCATCGGTCGATTGCAGGCCGGGCACGAGGGCACGTGCAGTGCGGCGCGGTACGCTTCACGGATGGCGGACTTCAAGCGCTCTAGGAAGGCCGCAACGCGCTCTTCAGGCTCGCCTTTCGGAGCGGTACGGTAGAGGCGGCGTTTCTCGATAACGAGCTTGAAGCGGCCTTTATGCTCCGCGCCGACCGTGATCCGGATGGCGTCTCGGCCGAGATCGCGGACCTTGGTGCGACCGACGCCCAGCGACGTGTAGACACGCACGCAGGCTTGCCGGTTGGGCGGTGTGAAGTTGAAGTGAACCTCCTGGCCGGTGAGCCCTTCACTTGCGACGCCTCCCTTGTTCTTGATGGCCGCGCCGATGGCGCGCAGCTCCGCCAGCAGCTTGGTGGCTGGAACGTCGATGTAGCGGTCGCCTTCAGGCATTGTAGAATCCGATTCTTCTCAGATATGCTCGCCAGCCGTGGGCCTTGGCGCGCCAGACGCAGCAACCCAGGTCGTGCCAGTAGAAATCGTTGGGGCCGTGGAACTCCACGTGGTTTTTGAAAAACATCTTGGTCTTGGACCGGTTGCCCCAGGCGGCTTTGATCTGTTCGGCCGGGACAGCCTTCCGGACATCCTTCATCACGTCTTTGAGGAGTGTTCTGCAAGACTTGTGATTGTTCATGCGGGTCTTTCCCATTTGAAGTGGTTGATTTCGCTGATGCGGAACCTGATCTCCAGTGGGTGAAGAAGCCGACCAGCGAAGTGTAGATGCTCGTGGAATGTCGTGTGCCGCCAGGCTGTGACCTCTTTGGTCTTGCGGTGAATTTTGTTGACGAACCAGAGGTGCCCTTCACGGTCTGTGAAGCGGTCGCTCTTCCGAACGTCCTTAAAACGTTTGAGCGGCATTATCCCTCCTTCCACTATTCAATCTAATACCATCCGGAAAGATTGTCAAGAAGGAGAAGGGAAGAATCACCATCTACCGATTTCCAGAAAACCGGTAGAAAATCGTTATATGTCCGCTAAGCCTTTGTAATTATGAGGCTTTGGCGACCATCATCTGAACGCCCTGGGGGTCACCGATGGCGATCAAGAAGCACCTTTCGTGCATGTGTCCCCAGATGGATTTGTCGGGCGGCGGAGCTTTCCAGACCGGGCTCTTGTTCGGGACCGCCACGAGCTGTCCTATACGAATCCGGACTACGCGCCTCTCGCCCTCTATCAGGTCGCCGCCGCACCCACGGCAGACGGGATTGTGATTGGTTGATGCCATATCTATTACATTTTGACGGGAGAGTTCGGTTTGTCAATCCCTACGGGGGTTTACATGACGACATCTCCAAGGAGCCTGAAGGTTCCCCCCGCGATGGTTTTGACGTTGGCGCGCTGTGCCTCAAAACCGGCGACCGGATTTGAAGTCCATTTCTGATAATCCACCTCGATGTCCAGGTAGCCGATGAGCCGGTTGACTACCACTAGGTGGTCTTGGGCCTTGAAAAGATCTCCTGCCTGAATACCGATGTCGGACCACACAAATCCGTTGGCGCGGACTATCGCGCTGTTGGCCAGGAGTCGGACGCTGACGCCGGGAGGCTGCGCCAGCAGCTCGACGGGCTTGGTTAGCTCCAGGTCCCAGACCACAGGTGAGAACGATAGCCCGGCGGTGTCGGCCTTCTTGAGGTAGATGGTGGCATGGCTGCCATTGATCTTGATTTCTTTGGGATCGTAGCTCCGTTTGAGGATGAGTGCGGCTTCGTTGCCCAGAGTTACACCGTCGGTTTCAGTGTCACCGTAGCCCTGCTTGACGCCAAAGCGCAGCACGCAGCCGCCGATGGGATACTCCTCCGGCGGGTCTTCATCGTTCTGTACCTGCACATGGATATCGGCCGTATCGCCCCGGCGCAGCCGGATATCTTGCTCATGGGTGATGATGGTAGAGCTGAGTTCTGGGAACACGGCGATCACCTCCGGCTCGGATGGAACGGTGGCCAGGATGTTCGATGTCCTGTGAGCGTAATAGGTTCTGCGTGCCATCTATCTGGGAATGAACTGGTTTCCGTCACGGCCCAGGATTTGCAGCGTGACTCGGATTTTGCGGACGGCACCGGCGGCCATCATCAGCGTTCGCATCGCTTCGGCGTGCTTGCCGCGTGTGCCGATGAGGGTGCCCGCGTCCTTGTTGTCGCACCGGACCTCAAAGTGAACGAATCCTTCGCCGGAGGCGGGCAAGATGACGATCTCTTCCGGCTCGTCGACGATGCCTTTTGCCATCGTCTCCAGCATCTTCTGTAGCTCCTCGATGGGGCTGATTGGATCGTTTTCTGGGGACATCGCGGGTTCGGGCATACGGTTTCTCCTTCGCCTTCTGTGTCCCTGGCGTTTTTAGTGTACGTCATCGAAACCCAATTGTGGTAAAAGAGTGGTTCTGACCTTTTGGAGAAGGAGAAGGAGATGGTGGAGGAGTCGTTTGTTCAACAGGTGGCGTGGGTCCAGCATTTGCCTAACGAAGGCGGCGAGTGGGGCAAGGGCATCACCAACACCGTGCGCGAGACGGCGGCGATGATGGATGCCTTCGATGAAGAGATCCGGAGGATGGATGCTCAGAAGGCTGAGCTGGTCAGGAAAAAGAGCGACCAGAAAAAGCTGCTGAAGGCGACTGTGAGGCGGGCCGAGACTGAGTGCACCATGCTGTTCGCGGATGTCCAGATCGAGACGGCCAAGCAGAAGGCGGTGGAGCCCCAGCCCCAGGAGTAAGGCAGTCGACTGCCAGGTGAGCGGATGAGCATTGGCCTGGGCGGACTCTTGGAGGAACGATATCCGCTTCCCGAGTGGGCGCTGATCTTCGAGCTGTCCAAGGGTACCGGCTGGAGCGGCCAGGAGGGGCGCTGTGACGCGGCGGCGTTTAACTGTTACCCGAGCAAGGGCTACCACCGGCTGGCCTTCGAGATGAAGACCGGCCGGGGAGATTTTCTGAAGGAACTGGACTACCCCAAAAAGCGCGCCTGGCTGGAGGAGAACTTCCACCAGACGTTTTTCGTGGCTCCGCCGGGGGTTATCAAGCCGGAGGAGGTTCCGGACGGCTGGGGGTTGCTGGTGGCGACCAAAGCCGGGAACAACTTGCGGCGTGTGAAGGTCGCCCGGCACCGGGAGCTACCGCCGCTGCCCGAGTCGCTGGCGCTGGCCACCATCCGGTCGATGGCTCAGCGGATGCACTCGTTCACCATTCCGTTCAAATTTGAGGGTCGGATGGTAACGCGGGAAGACATTGATCGGTACGTGCACGAGACGCTCGATGCTCAGCGCGAGGTGCTTGATGATCAGGTCAAGGAAGCCCACCGGAACCAGCGGCGGTTACGGCGGGCTCAGGAGGAGCTGGCCGCGCCTTTCATGGTGTTGGCGGACGAGGTGGTCCCAGATTGGCGTGAGCGTAGAGACATTCATCGTGAGCCGATGAAGCACGTGACGGTCGAGGCTGTGCGGAAGTGGATGGAACGAGTAGCCCGGATTCAGGCCGAGAAGCTCTTGAAAGAGGCCCGCGACGCGCACACGGCACTGGAAAAGTTGATACAGTTGGCAGAGAGGAGCGATGTTGCAAATTCTACACGGTGATTGCCGGGACCTACTTGGCGGGGTGATTGTGGTACACGCAGAGCCCTATCATCATATCGAGTAGTACGGTGGCTTGTGCGTTTGGTGACGCCGCCAGGGGGGGGTTGTTCTGGATTCCTTTGGTGGTTCGGGAACAACGGGTATGGCAGCGCGCATGGAAGGCGTGAGCGCTGTGATTATTGATCGGGAGTGGCAGTGGGTAGATGTTTCTCGGAAGCGCATCGCTCAGGCGGCGATTGACATAGGCGAAGCAACCTTAAAGGAAGCCGAAGAGGTTGGAGGTACCGTACAACTCGGGCTTTTTCCTAGTGGGGACGCAGATGTAGAGGATGAGCGAAGTGGGGTAGATACTCTTTTTTCTGCTGGTTTTTACGAGTATTTGGAGCAGGCAAAACGCGCTAAGAGCTGACGGCTTCATGGAGCTGCTCCGCGACGGACTGGCTTTCCTGGACGATGGCGGGCAGCCGCTTCCAGCCGTTTCCCTTGGCGACGGCGTAGGTCGAGTTGCCGTCCAGGATGGAGTAGGTTTCGTCTGGATTTTTCTTGACTGACAGGGGCTCGCGCCGTCCGATCTTGCCGTCATAGGCCAGCCGCATGGCGCGTCGGGCTTTCGCAACGCCTTTCTCGCGGCGGCGGCTAGGCTTCAACTTCGAGAGCGGGATCATCACCGCCCCACGGGTCGATTTGAAATAGCGGCGCGGATTTTCCGGCAGGCGCTCCATGCCAGGAGAATAACACGGGAAAGTCACTGGCGTGCTGTTCCCTGTGATAGCCTGCCTTCATGTCCATCGCTGCGCAGCTTGCCGATGCCCTGTACGAGAGGTACGAGGGGCCGTTGGAAGCCCTGGAGGGCGTCAAGCTCATCATCGACACCAGGAATCCCAGGCCGACCGATCAGCACGAGCTGGGACACGCCGGGACGTTACGGGGCGGGTCGATTTTCGGTATCCACGTGGCCGACAGTATTAAGGCCATCAGGGAGATCGTAAAGAAGAAGCGGTCGCTGATGGCTGCGTACGGGCCGCGTGGCGCGCACGCGGAGCTGGGGCCGGGATTCTACATCAGCGCGGCCCCGCAGCTCTGGATGAGCCGAGCGCGAGGCAAGTGGGATTTTCTGGAGGCCCTGACCAAGCCGCAGCTCAACAAACTCCTGAGCGCTCTTGGAAAAGCCGTGGAGGAGAAGAAGAAAGTGGCCATTTCGACGGCCGAAGCCGGATATGCGCTCCGGGATATTCGGTACGTGCGTGAGGGAAAAACGGACAGGGGGATACTGAGATCGCTGGCGGACCAGCCGTACAATATCTGGTTCTGGCAGGAGGAGTTTCTTCGGCCGTTGGGCATCGAACCTGCTGCACCACCGAAGGAATTTGAGGTCAAGGTTCAGGGGAAATTTGCAAAGATCCAGGGTTTTGCGGTGATTCCTGGCAAGACTCTTCGTGCGCTCCGAAAGCGAGGTGTTGACGGGGCATTCTTTTCTGGTGGGTTCAGCAGCACGCCTCAGCTTGTAGTTTGGCATTCACGGGCCGTGAAGGGCATCAGGGAGGCGTAACAGAATATTATACCGGCCTGAAACGGCCGTGTTATGGTGGGCAGATGTCGATTGCGCAACAGCTACAAGAGGCTGCTGATGTTCGGGTTAGCGATGTGGATTTTGTTAGTGGCCAGGAGCCCGCTGATGACCTTGATCCGGAATTCGTTACCGATGTCGAGGCCACCTTCACAATTTCCGGCAGGACGCTCGCCCAATTAATGGGCAGACAGCAGCGTGTACTGGAAGCTGCGCTCAAGAAGATGAACAACAAGGAGGCCATCAGGCTGATCTCGCATGGTAGCAGCCGAGCGGTGCGTCCGATCCTGGCTGCTCTGAGGGGCAAGGTTAGCAGGCTGATAAACTCTCATGCGGCGCAGCACTTCGAGCGTGGCGCGCAGATCAAGCAAATGGAATTTTCGGAAGACACCAGCTATTGGACCGCGAAGGTGGACTCCAGAAAACAAAACATTCAGTACACGATCGAGCTGGGCGTACTATGTAAATGGAGCGACTAGGGAGGTGAGCTTGTGTCGATAGCACAGCAATTGCAGGAAGCGGCTGGCGGTGAGGAGCTGACCGAGGCTTCTATTGCCGGGAAGGCACCGGTCAAGCTGTGGCTGATTATACTGAGCGGCAAACTCACCCAGTACGATCAGCGTGTGAGTAAGGCGGAAGCTCGGCGCGGCCACGTGAACATTTACCGCCTGGGGCATTTGCTAAAGGCGAAACAGGATGTCGAGAAGGCCACGAAGAAAATCGAGAACAACGATGATCCGGCGTCGCTCAAAAAGCTGAAGGCAGCGTTGGACAAATATTTTATTCCGGGCGCATTGTCGCCCGTCGACTATGTGAAGAAAGGTATCGACCAGTACATCGCAAAGGGAACGCTTCCGAAGTACGGCGGCAAGGGCGGCACTGCGCTGAGGGGCCTTCGTTTTTAGGGCCACTCACAGGAGGGTTTCATGCACACCACGGGCATCCACCTCCTGCTCGAATACTGGGGCTGTGATGTTGGGGTGCTGGATGATCTGGTGGGCATCAAGGAGGCGATGACCGAGGCCGCCCGCGCTACCAGGGCGCGGATTGTGGGGTCGATTTTCGAGCCATTTGTGCCCCAGGGCGTCACCGGCGTGGTGGTAATCGAGGAGTCGCATCTGTCTATTCATACCTGGCCCGAGAAGGGCTATGCGGCCGTTGATTCCTACACCTGCGGGCAGTGTGATCCCCGACGTGCCCACGAGGTTCTGGTCAAGAGATTGCGGGCCAAGCGCCATGCCATGATGAGGATCCGGCGCGGGCTTACAGAAGCTCCTTATCTGGAGGTGTTGCCCCCGGATTGACTAAAACCCTTGGGACGAAAGAGTGGACCTGAGAGATTCGGGGACGTATTCTCGCAGGTAAACCAGTAACATGAGGTGAGGAATGTCTACCGTCACCACGTTGGCAATTTTCAAACAGCTTCTGACCAAATCGGTCAACGCTGACACTACCCTGGACGACACCACCAGGGCATCGATGCTGGCCCGGATCGATGACATGACCGAGGACGTTGCACTGCTGCTCGACTACTCCAACGTGGAGAGCGTGGCCGGGCAGGTTTCAGTGGACGAGCTGAATCGGTCCATCGAGGTGGCGACCGGCGCGACTGGCAATAACCGGGTCATCTGGAACGCTATGACTTTTTCGGTGCCGGTGGACATCAACGGAGGTCTGGGCGAACGTGGTTTTCTGCCGGGGCACGTTGGCTCCAGTGGCAATTCGCCGGTAGCGAACGCCGATATCAGCCTGGAGTACCGGTTCGGCAATACCGATCCCTGGAAGAAGTTTGACCGCAACTCATTCCTGGAGGACGTGACCGCCATCCAGTTTGCGGCGTCCATCGCGGACCAGGCTGGTGATGCGGCTCTGCCGACCCTCAATCTTATCGCGGAACAGAAGTAGTCGTGGGCGGCTTGGCAGACCAGCTTGCGGAGGCCATCACCGGAGGGGTGATGGGGCCGATTTTCGATGCGGCTTCTCCCTCGTCCAGGGTGCCGATTACCGAGGCTGCCGCCAGGTTGAACAGTGCCAAGACGCCGCTGGCCAAGGCCAGGGCGTTTGCTGAGGAACAATTCACCAAAGCGGGTAAAGATCTCAGTACCGAGCTGCCGGATTTCAACGACAACTACTCGATGCTGAAGAAGAAGTGTGCGGTGGCCCTGGACGTGCCTCGTATCCAGATGCCGGTCATTGAGCCCAAGGACATGAAGACCTTTGACGAGCGGTTGAAGGCAGGCCGTATCGATATTTTTCCGCCCTATGCTAAAGGCAAGCTCACCACGCCGACCAGGCTCTCTAAGGCTAAGGGAGAGGAATGGATCGAACTGGGCGTCAAAGATGGCCACCCGAAGGACGATGTGATCAAGGGTAAACGGACCTCGATGGCCGTGAAAAATCTCAAGCCGACCCAGAGCCAGATTTGGCTGGACACGTTGGTGAAAAACATTCTCAAGTTCGGCAAACCGGGACCGGGCTCGCCGATACTCAAGCAGACCATCATCGTTTCCAGTGACGGTTACATCCTGGATGGCCACCATCGTTTTGGCCAAGCGGTGCTCGCCGATCCCAACCTAAAGCTCAAGGTTCTGCACATTCCAATGCCGATCAATCTATTGTTGAAGATCGGTCGGTCGTACGGAACCGCTATCGGTAATCGTCCGAAGGCGTGAGGTGAATTATGGAAAATTTGGCGGAAAAAAAGGCCAGGCTGGGCACCGGTGAGCGGTTCGCCGCGCTGGTGAAGGAGTTGAAGGGCCGCAAAGGGGTTTTCGATCCCAAAGGGCTCGCGGCTTGGATCGGCCGGAAGAAGTATGGCAAAGAGAGGTTCCAGAAGTTGGCCGTTAGGGGGCGGAAACGTCGGGCTGAAGACGTGGATTTCATGCTCGATAACATCGTAGAGATCCTGCTTGAGCTGGAGAACATGGAGTGCTGCCCCTCACCTTTTCCTGAGATACGGGAAGAGAGGATCGAGGAGACCCTGGAGCATCTGGAGCAGCTCCTTCGGGAGTGGGAGACGTTGTTCGAGCAGAGAGTGGGTAGCGGTGAGCGATTTGCCAGGTTGAAGGGTGAACTGGCCAAGCGGAAGGAGATTCGGGATCCCGGTGCGGTGGCCGCCTGGATCGGTCGGAAGAAGTACGGCAAGGGCCGGTTCCAGAAGATGGCTGCTGCGGGTCGCGGACGGAAGGGCTGATGGGACTGGCAGCGCAGCTTCAGGAGGCGATGGCGGCTCCTCTTGGGGAGTCGCAGGAGATATTTAATCCGGCCAATTACGGGTTTCGGTGGACGAAGGACTGGTATGAGTTCGACAGCAAAGAAGCCCACAAGAAGGCCATGCAGGCGCGGGATGCCAGGGCGAAGGAGCTGAAGAAGGAGGGGAGGCGGTTCAAGAAATTCACGCTTCGGAATCAGCTCATAACGAGGGGCGGTATCGGCACGCCGCATCCTGAGATCACCGTTCTTGTTACCGGATACGGTCTCAACTACTGAGGTGGATGATGGGTATTGCGGCACAACTTCGGGAGGCAAAGGGTGCGTCGGGCGAGGAGTCGAATGAGGCCCCTGCTCCTTTTGAGGTCGTTGATCCGGTTCTGGAGAAGGCTCTCTTGGCGCTGACCGATGGTGAAGAGGCCAAGGCTCAACAGCTCGTGAACGAGGCTAAGAAGTTGCTCAAGACCAAGTTCAATTACGATGATAGTGGGGCCAGCCGGTATCTTCAGGCGTGGTTCAGGAAGCAGTGGGAGTGAACGCCAGGTAGTCGACTGCCTCATGCTGATTTCGGAGCAACTCGGGGAGGCGCTGACCGAGCGGAAGAAGAAGGACCTCTGGGCTGTCGGCAAGCAGGCCATCACCAGCGCGGGGACTTCCATCAACATCATCCCCTCGGTGCACAAGAGGGCGGCCTTCGAGCCGGGCACCGTCAACGCCGATATCGGCGGTGGGGCGTATGACCGGGCGACGAAATTCCTGGCCAGGGAGAAGGGGGTCATCAATATCGTTTGGGATCCCTTCACCAGGTCGCCGAAGCACAATCAGAAGGCGGCGGCGGCGATCAAGGGAGGCAAGGCGCAGACGGCCACCGTAGCGAACGTTCTCAACGTCATCCGAAACAAGGCAGATCGGGCCAAGACTATCCGGCGTGCAGCCGACGCGGTGGGGGAGGATGGCGTTGCCTATTTTCAGGTGTACGAGGGAGATCGCTCCGGGGTGGGGAAGGTAACGCCCAAGGGCTGGCAGGAGAACCGGAAGCTGGAAACGTATGTTTCTGAAATCAAAAGGTTTTTCAAGGTGGTGATTCGGAAACACGGGTATATCGAGGCGCGTCAAAAGGAGCCCAAGACGTAGGGTTTGTCTATTCATTCTTGTGCGGTAACAAGCGCGTGTGATAGAAGGGGGGATGCAGCGGTGCACGCGGCCCTGCCGATACTGTGGATATGCCTACAAGGGTCGAGGGATATACGCTGATCACGGGCTGGCCAAGCGCAACTTGGAGCTGCACGAGAGCGCGTGTCTCGACCAGCAGGAGCGTCGCGCCAAGAAACGAGAACGGGCGAGATGGCGTAGGATTAGGGCGGCCGTCAAGAGGGGCGAGCCGTTGCCGGGCCAGCTAGGATTCCCGTTCGACGGGATTCCAGTGGTGGTGGAATAGAGGGGGTTATGGTTAGCGAAAGAGCAAAAATCGCACTTAAAAAAATGCCGTTTGTAGTAATTCCGCCGGAGCTACTAACAGCGGAAGAAAAGAGGGATCTGGAGGTGATAGGGAGGAAGAATGCGGAGGTCCTTCGGCAATTCACTAAGGCGGTTCGGACAGGAGATGCTTCCTTTATATCGCCCCTTTCGTGGTGGAAGGACACTACCTTTGTTAGCAGTAGCTATGTGGAGTATCTCAGAGAATTATGTACCGGAAAGTTCAGTAGGAGTTGGAAGCGTGTTTTTGAGGGCGATGAGCGTGATGGCGTTGACGTTCATCCGGTCATTGAGAAGCATCCCGGTTTAGGGTGGGTATTTCATACGTTGGTTGTCGGTGAGAAGGTATATCGGAAGAAGATAGCGGGAAGATTTGGAAACTGAAGAAGGAGGCGAAGGTGAAAATAGGCGATTTCGAGGTGCATCCCGCAGCAGAGGTTTTTCCCTTGCTGGAGGGGCCGGAGTTCGATGCCTTGTGCAAGGACATCGAGGAACACGGAGTGCGTGAACCCATCGTCCTAATCCAGGTCGGCGAGGAGAAGCAGCTCCTGGATGGCCGGAATCGGATTCGGGGGGCTGATCGGGTAGGGGTTTCCGTGGAAACCGTGATGTACGAGGGGGACGATCCGCTCGGCTATGTCCTCTCCGCCAACCTGCATCGGCGGCACCTGGACGAGAGCCAGCGGGCGATGGTCGGGGCCAGGATCAAGGTGTATCTGGAGGCGGAGGCCAAAAAACGGCAGCTCGCCGGACTCAAGAAAGGGGACGAGGCTCCCGTTCCGGCAAATTTTCCGGAACGGGAAAAGGGCGATGCCCGCGACCAGGCGGGGGCTGCCGTGAGCGTCTCGGGCCGGTCGATCTCCAAGGCCGAGAAGGTCATCGCCGGTGGCTGCGATGAACTGCAAGCCGCAGTGAATCAGAAGAAGCTCTCCGTGGACGTGGCGGAGAAGATCGCGCAGCGCCCGGTGAAGGAGCAGAAGCAGATCTTGAAGAAGATCGAGCAGAACCCGAAGCAGAGCGCCAAGTCGGTGCTTCGGCAGCACGACAAGGACAAGATCATCGCCAAGATCAAGAAGGAGCCCCAGCCGCCTCCAGAAGGCCCGTTCCGGGTGATCGTGGCCGACCCCCCGTGGCCTTACGAAAAACGCCCGGATGACGGCACGCAGCGCGGCCAGACGCCCTATCCGTCCATGAGCATCGACGAGATATGCAAGTTGGCGGAGATGCTTGACGGCTTTGTCGGGGAGGACGGTGATTGCATCCTGTGGCTATGGGTGACCAACGCGCACCTGGCGGATGGAACGGCGGCGGGGGTGCTCGATGCCTGGGGCTTCAACGGCAAGACGGTTCTGACCTGGAAGAAGCCGAAGATGGGGACCGGCGACTGGCTGCGCGGGATTACTGAGCACTGCATTCTGGCCGTGCGCGGCAAGCCCGTCGTGGATCTGGATAACGAGACCACGTACATGGAGGCAAAGGTCCGCGAACACAGTCGCAAGCCGGAGGAGTTCTACAAGATGGTCGATAAGCTCTGTCCGGGCTCGAAGCTGGAGATGTTCGCCACAGAGCCGCGAGATGGTTGGCAGATGTGGGCACCCGGAAACTGGCGTGAAGAGGCGGCGGAGGAGTAGGCGGTCGAGGCTCGCGCTGCTACCCTATTCCGATTATGGAAGGGCGGCATATAAAGGCCGTAGGCCAGGGAGATCCTGTGTCTCTGGGCAGCTCAAAAATGGTGGAATCTTTTTTACAAAAGCTGGTAGCCCGTATTGGAATGAGAATTTTGGGCTCGCCACACGTCTACAAGGAGGAGCATGGCGGCGTATCTGGAATCGCAGTACTCAGTACTAGCCACGTCGTGATTCATACGCAGATGCGGAAGGTGAAGGAGATCACGTACGGCTTTTTTGTCCTAGATCTTTTTTCATGTCGGTCGTTTCCGAATGAATCTGTGAAAGACGTACTTACAGAACATTTCGCTGTATCGGCGATGTCCGTAACAGATCTATCTGAGTCGCTGGCATTTCCATAAAAGGACGATGGCTGGACGATGGAGTTTTGATTGAGTACCGTTTCACAGCAGCGACATAAGGCCAGCAGGTAAAAGTACGCTGCCAGGCAGGCATTTCAGCAAGGGGTTGGTGTATGAGATGGTCAATCTTACTTGCATTTTTGTTGTTGGGGACAGCGGCAGCCCACGTTCATGCTGAAGGAATTTCGGCCCGCGTAGCATCAGCGATAATGCCGGTGCCCACCTTTGCCGATGTGCATCGTGCGTACATGAGGATTGCTGTGAACGAGTCCGGCTTCCGGAGTTTGGCCGATCAGGATGGTATTTTGCAGGCACTGTTATGGAACGGTGGCGGCAGGAAGAAAGGACGTAATAAGAAGGGGCACGGTTACGGTCTCGATTACCGATTATTTATGAAGCGGATGGCATCACATTCAACGCGCACCTTTCCATCCAACAGCAAATTCTTGGTGATGACTTCTGCGGAGCGTTCTTTGTTGAAGGGGCAGCAGACCCGGCAGAACCGCTGGACCTCGACGTTGCAGCTCGACTGTTCCGAGCCGAAAGGCTGGCCGCAGAAAAAGCTCGACGGGTCGCGTCGCATGGATCCGTGGAAGTCGCACTACGGAAAGCGGTGCCAGTTGGTGGTGGAGACCACCAGAGCGTTTCTCAAAGGCAGGATGAGGAGCTACTGCGACAACCAGCCGACCACGTGGGGAAGTAAGCCGGACATATACCGGCCGGGCGGTCCGCATGAAAACGGTTGGCTGGAGATACATTGTGACCGGCCTAACCTAGAGAACCCGGATGAGGATTGTAATATGTTGAGCAGAGCAGAGCTGCTCAACAGTACAACGTGTGCCAGGAATTACTTTTGGTCCTGGCTAGAGAAGGAGAAGGACGATGGAGAAGGAGCCATATCTACGCGAAGGGATGAAGCACGAAGCGGTCATCAGAGTTAAACAGATATTGCAGGAGCAGGGGTATTGGAAGGGGCCGATCAGTTCGGCGTTCGGTCCGAAGTTGACCAAGGCGGTCGTCTATTTCCAGCAGACGCACCTCAACAAGCACGGGAAGCCGTGCGGCGTCGATGGCGAAGTAGGCCCCGAGACGTGGTGGGCGCTGAAGCACCCGAGCGGCAAGGCCCAGCGCAGCAATATCATCGCACCGATTCCAGCGGGGCTATCGGAGGCGCGCCAGAAGGTGCTGACCGTTGCCCTATCGCAGCATGGGGCCAGGGAGAAGCCGCCGGGCTCGAACCGGGGGCCAAAGATTGACAAATATCTACCGAAGTGGTGGCTGAAGATGCCGGGTCCGGCCTGGTGCTGCTTCTATTTTTCCTGGGTCTGTAAGGAGGCGTTGGGATGCTATCCGATCGGTAGGCGCGAGGGGTCATGTACCAAGGCGTCCGAGCGTGCAAAGGAAAAGGGGATTTGGGTGCCCTGGAATCGAGCCAAAGGTCTGGTGCCTGGTGATGCCTTCGTGATGCTGTGGACGGACAAGAAAGGTAAGTGTCACGGCCATATCGGGTTTGTGCTTCGGGCATCGGAGGACAATACCGAGTTCAATACGGTTGAGGGGAACTGCGGGAACCGATGCAAGATCGGCCTTCGGGAATTTGATGAGCGCGTTGCTGGTTTTATCGATGTGTGCGGTGATCGGGAGCACGTTCGACTAACTCCTTTCGGGCGCGGTATTATTGAGGCGGCCAATGTAGCCCACGCGACTACCCGCTGACGTGCTGTACATCAGCTCCAAAGAGATCGAGATAATCCCGGCTAGGGACGGGATTCAGTGCGTGCACTGCAAGGAGCGCACGGCTTCCTACAGGATGGAGCCCAAAAGTGGCGGAGAGTGGCAGCCGTTTTGTGGCTGGTGTGTTTTATATGGCGGCTCCCAGTGGGGACACCTGAACCGGGAGGAGCTGGTGTGGGCCGGTCGCTATGTTCAGGGTGTTGGTGCGACATCGAAGAGCAAAAACACCGTTATCCCGATGTTGGACGAGCGGCACCGCCTATCACCGTTCGATGCCGAGCGGTACATGATGGGCATTATCTTTACCAGCCGCATTTTGGAGAAAGGACCTCTCGGTCGGTTGGCGCGCAAGCGGCGCAAGATGGAGTCGGAGGATGGAACTTGAGAAGCCCGGCTTGGCGGCCATGAAAAAAATGTGGCCCAGACCGCGTATAGGGCAATGCGTCAGGCTCAAGAAGAACGGTAAAGTCGCGGAAGTTATTACCGTGACCAAGGCCCGCGATGTGCTCAAGGGGATGACCGAAATGAATGCGCTGTTGATGGGTCCCAGGTGCCAGGCGCTCTACGGTATTCACTGGCTGGATATCTACTACGAAGCCATTGTGCAGGTGCCCGGAACGATGATTCAGCAGACGGTTACACCGATTGATGTAGAAGAGATTGTCGAGCGCGATTAGTTCTTGACTATCGCGTTTTATAGTGTGAAATAGAAAAGGTCATTGTGGACGCCGCACGCGAGAAGAAGCTGGTGGGGGCGAAGAGGTTTGGGCGGGAACAGACACGTGCCAGCAAGGAAAAGAAGCACCAGAAGAATATCAAGGTGCGGCCCGTGGAAGCCCTGGCGGAGGATTGGCAAGAGGCGATTTGGGCGCGTTTCGATAAAGATGTTCGCATGGTGCAGTGGAGCAAGAAGGAACAGAGCCTGGCCAGGCTATTGATGAAAGAGGTTGGTTACGATGTTGCTGTGAAGATGGTGCAGCATTTCATTACGTCGTGGGACGAACCCGGTTTGCCCGTTTTTTCGTTTCTGTGGGCACATAGGGTGTCGGTGTTGGCGACGATTAGGGGACAGGCTTCCATCCAGCATAAGCAGATAAATATAGACGAATACGATGATGAGCGTGATGGCGAGCAGCCTAAGATTGGTTGGGGGTAGGATATGTAGGATGGCGTGTGCCGTGACGTTGCATTACAATACAATTATAAGATGAGAATCGTTGGTCAAAGAGGCCGCCTGACGGCCGAACACTTCCTGCTGATGCGGATTCCGCGTCGCTTCTGGGAGGTGACGTTTGATCAGATCGAGCCGGATGTGAAAGGGGTTATACGGAATTACCTCCAAAACCTCGATGAGATGTTGGATAACGGCGACGGTTTACTGCTGTGGGGCAAGAGTGGTCACGGCAAGACGTGTGCGGCCGTTTTTGTGGCTCGCGAGGTGCGGCGTACCGGTGCATCGGTGTTGATGCTCACCGCCGCGTCGCTCATCGAGTCGGTGCTGGAGAAGACCGAGGTGGAAGAAGGGCTCTTGCTCGACCGGGCGCGGACAGTCGATTTTTTGCTGCTGGACGATCTGGGCAAGGAGCATCCGGGCAGGAGCGGGTTTGCCGAACGGACGCTGGAGAATCTTTTGCGTGAGCGTAGTGCAGCGCGTCTCACGACCTTTATGACAACCAACATGGGTTATGAGGGGCTAAAAGAGCGATATAAAATGTCTATGCTGGAAGTGATGAAGGAGATGATGTTGCCGGTGAAGGTCGAGGGGGAAAACTATCGTAACGAGGCGCAGCAAAAACTTGGCAAAGCCCTCGCTATTTAGTGTAGAACTGTAATTCCCGCCTTTATGCCAGGGACGAGGGACAGGGAGCTTTTGTGGACATAGATGCGTCTACTATTTGGCTTGCTACGCGCAGTGAAGCGGCGTTGAAACAGGCTAAAGAACTGGGGATCAATGCGGCACTGTTTCTGGGGAACGCTAAGGCTGCCTGGTCTTTTATTGACGAATACCAGACCGCGCACGGCAGCATCCCCAGCACCGATATCATTACTGCCAACAGCGGTTGTCTTATACAGCCGCCGGAAGAGGTGGAGCGTGTTCAGCTCACTTACCTGGCCGAACAGTTGTATGGCCGCGCTCAGTTTCGCGCTCTCCAGTACGGTTTGGGAAAATCCGAAGAGGAGTTGGAGAATGGCAATCAGGAGGCGGCGGTCCAGGAGGTGCTGAGGCTGGCCGATCACCTACGGTCCAGCAAGTTCGCCCAGCTCCAGATTCATCCTCTTTCGATAGTAGCTCCAGAAGTGCTCGACCTGTACGAGCGTGTGAAGAAGGGCGAGACCGGTGTTCCGTTTCCCTGGCAGACGATGACCGATATGACCCTGGGGATGTGGCCCGGAACAGTGACTTTTTTCGTGGCGCGGCCGTGGATGGGCAAGACCTGGACCGGGGTGATCCTGGCGCTCCATGCCTGGCAGAAGGGGCTGAAGGTGCTGTTCGTAACACCGGAGATGAGCCGCGTGGAGCTGGCGGAGCGTATGGTCGCCAAGTACGGCCAGTTTTCCCACCGGGACATTGTAGGGGCGACTTTGGGGTCGCTGGCCGAGAAGAAGTTTAAGGAGGCGATCAAGGAGCTGGAGGAAAAAGGTCAAGGGATCGCTATTCTGGACGATGAGGAGCGGCTGAATCCGGATAATATCGAGCAGGCCATCGACGCCTTTGGGCCGCATCTGACTGTGATTGACTCCATCTACATGCTGAAGGTGATTCTGGGGCGGGTGAAAAAAGGGCCGGGTAGTAGAGGCGACCGCCGGGACAGAATCATCGACACGGTAGAGTGGTTCCGGGGTCTCAGCCGCCGGAAAGGAATTCCGTTGGTGGGTATTAGTCAGCTTGCCCGGACCGGTGGCCATCTCAAGAAGGAGGCGGCGCGAGCGATAAAAGCCGGGCGCGGCACTGGCGGCCTGGAGGATACCGTCGCCATTTCCGATGAGGTTTTTTGGGCCTGTCACAACCTGTTCGCTATGTACCAGGACGAGTACATGAAACAGGATAATCAGCTCATGTACGTGCCGTTGAAGGCTCGACGGATGGCTAAGCTATCCAGCCTGGTGGTGAAGTGGGATATGGTGACGATGGATTTTGATGAGATCGGTACGCGGGTGTCGGTAGACGATTACAAGGATGCTGAGGCTGGAGCAGTGCCCTATTAGAAGGAGAAGGAGACATGGAGGGAGATGTTCTGACGATCGCGGGCCTAGTCGGGCTGACGCTGTTCATTTCGGTGGGCAAATGGCTCAGCGGGTTCCGGGAATGGTTGATGGGGTTCACGGTCCGGGCTAATCCGCTGCGGCTGCTCGGGGAGCTGTTGACGTGCACCATATCGGTGGGTTTCGTGGTCGGCGCGCTCTGGAAACTGGAGCAAGCCGCTCCCTGGTCGGCTGTCATCATCATGGGTGGTTTCATTAGCCTGGTTGCCTATGCCGCTGACGAGGGACTGGCCCTGGTGGACGCCGGGGTTCGTAAGGTGGCGAGGGGAGGCGGCCCACCGCCGATGCCTATATCGATGATGCAGCCGCCACCAGCGGACGAGGGTGAGCCGCCGGAGGACACTATCGTGGTGCCCAGCGATAGACCGCTGTCCGAAGATGAAGCCCATGCGATGATAGGCGGTAAGGAAGAGGCCGCTGAAGCAGTCAAAGCGGCGCGAGCGGCGGAAAAGCCGCCGGTGCACCAGGGAAAGCTGAAGACGAAGGAGAAGAAGGAGAAGTAGGATGGAGAAGGGGATTATGGTGGAGGGGTTCAATATACGGCCCCTGCACGATTTCGTTTTCGTGTGCGATTATGGTCAGCCGGATATGACGAGCGGCGGTATCTACTACGGCGATAGTAAAACCCAGTTCGGCAGGTACCGGGCAAGTGAGTGGCGGTACGGAGAAGTGATCGCCATCGGTCCCGGTCGGATAGGGCCGGATGGCAGTCGACTGCCTATGCCGGATATTAAACTGGGAGAGGTGGTGATGTTCAGCCGGAAGCACGGAACGCGGCTGCCGGGGGATATGCGGTTCAAGCACCCCAAGTATTCGAGTGGTCCGGCGGCCGATGGCCTTTTGATCCGTGTGCTCGACCCGGAGAAGTGCCAGGCGGTGGACGATGGTTTTCAGCCCTGGTGGAACGTTCAGGAAAGCCAGCTCGACCCTGCCGGTGTGATGACGGGCTAGCATGGAGGTCGATACCGTAGCAGCCATCCTCCGTGGTGTAGGCGCGGAGCAGGTGAGGGTCGTGTCCCATGAGAAGGTGACCTGCTGTTGCCCGCTCGCCTGGTGGACGCATCCGAAGGGGCGGGACAGTCGGCCGTCAATGGTGGTCTTCACTGAAGGGGAGCGCGGCCGACCTATTTACACGTGCCTGTCCTGTCACGACCGGGGCTCGCTGCGGGACATGCTGCTGTTTCTCTGGACGCGAGGGAAAGATACGTTCCGGTGGATCGAGGTGCTCGACGGCGATGCCTCAATTGAGAAGGCGCGGTCGAAGGCCGAGAAGCTGAGGGCGGAGTTCAAGCGCGATTCCAGGCAGGGCTTCAACCCGCTGACGGTCCGACACCGGCAGGCTCCGGAGAGACCATTTTATGACTACCAGGCGGTCGAAGAAGCCGAGAAAGAGGTCCGGGAGGTGTCCTGGGAGGTCTACGAGCCATACGCCGGTAGTGTGCCCCGCTACGCCCTGGACGACCGGGGCCTGACCATCGAGACCTGCAAGGAGTGGGAGCTGGGCCACGACAAGGAGATGAAGCGGCTGCTCTTTCCCATCCGGGATCGGAAGGGCCGTCTGGTGGCCATTTCCGGCCGGATCTATGTCGATGACTGTCCACGGTGCGGCGGGGCCTGGATTCGGCCATGCGAGAGCTGTGGGGAGCCTGAATCGGCACATTTTATGGAGGAGGAGCTGCGGTGCGCTGACGGAGGCACCTACCGACCGACGCGGCCGTGCTGCTCGCGGTGCGGGATGATGCAGCCGCCGAAGTATTTGCACTCCAAGGGCTTTCCGCGCCGGGTCATCCTGTACGGCGAGCACCGCCAGGAAACGGCCCCGGACGGCCGGGTGTACGTGGTTGAAGGGCACCTGGACATGATCAAGATGTGGCAGGCCGGGTACCGGCCAGTGGTGGCGCTTCTGGGCTCGCATCCGAGTCCGCTCCAGGTGGAGAAGCTGATCAGGATGTGGTCGAAGATCATCGTGGTGCCAGACGGTAACGAAGCGGGCTGGGAGATGGGGCAGCGTATCGAGAAGATGGTTGCGAAGAGAGTGCCGGTGACAGTTAAAAAGCTGGAAAACAACCTCGATCCGGGCAAGATGACTGACGACCAATTTTTAGCCCTGCTGGGGCCTCCGCCCTTTGCAAAGGCTGCTTGACAAAGGGCTTATATGCTATAATAATCGTTATTCTGTTTGCAGATTGCAAACGTTGCAAAGCTGTTCTGGTTGAACACGTACAAGGAGGAACAATATGAGCTGGATGGGGTCTGGCTGGGGTAGTCTCGACTCAGCATGGGACAATGTAGGTAATGGTGACCGGGGGCAACGGCGTGTGTGGATACCGCCTACGCAGACAAACCGGTTGTTGTTCCTGGAAGACGATCCAACCACTCTGTGGGAACACAACTACAAGTGGGGGAACCGGAAGTGGCGTAACTGGGAGCCGTGCGTTACGCGCAACAAGCTCGGGCCGGAGTGTCCGATTTGTGATGCGTGGGACGACCGTTATCCCTACTTCGCGGGGCTGTTGACCGTTATCAATATGACGGCCTGGTTCACCAAGAAAACCAAGGTGGAGGTCAACTTTCAGCGGGAGATTTTCGCGCCGAAGTTGGGCGGCGACAAGAAGCCCGGCGTGCTCAAGAAGGTCCGGAAGATGTGCGAGAAGCAGGGTCGATTGCGCGGCTACGTTTACGATGTTGAACGGCCGGGCGAGAAGACCGAAAGCTGCGGCAGCGAGTTTGAGCTGGTGGAGGTGATCGAGCCAGGCGATATTAAGACGTATGCGATGGACCAGCTTAATGCCTACGCCAAGCGGCTCAACGAGAACGTGGAGAAGGACAAGCGGACTACCACGGAGAAGCTCTGGGAGCGCAATCCCTGGGAACCGTTCGATTTCAGCGAGGTCATCAATCCGCTTCCCATCGAGAAGCTAAAGGAGATGTTTTCCAAGGGCGGCGGCGCGACCGCAGCCGGTGAGGACGGGCCGCCCGATGAGCCCGAAGACAATGCGGGCCTTGACGATGACATCCCGTATTAGTAGTTTTCTATAAAACGTCGTGTTACCATCTCTGGTTATGGGATGGTCTCACGGTAAGCAGTGGTCTGAAGCGGAGATACGACAGCAGCTCGCGTTACACGTGGCTGAGTTTGGGAGGATGCCTTCAGCGAGTGAGCTAAGGGAGCGCGGGGGCAACGATCTGGCATGTGCCCTTTCTCGTCACGGTGGTTTTCGGTTTTGGGCATCTCGAATCGGGGTTGGTGTGAAAGAGTCAGAGACGCATCGGGGTATTAAATGGGAAGATCGTGAGGCGGATTTTTTTGCTGAGATGGGTTTTGAGGTCGAGCGCCAGACCACAAAGTCTCCTTTCGATCTTCTCGTGAATGGAAGCCGTGTCGACGTTAAGACCTCTACGCTGAACAGCACCGGGTGGTATCAGTTCGGGAGCATCAAAAGGTGCGAGGACTGCGATTTTCTGGACCTTCTGTGCATCGAGGACGACAGGCTCCTGGCACGGTTCATTGTTCCCGCTGAAAAAGCCCGTGTAACGACAATATCTATGATGCCGTCAACGCTGGAGGGGCTGGGAAAGTATGCGGCTTTTCTGGACGCAACGAACTTGTTGGCGGAAGAGACGCGGTTAAAATGATTCGCTCCCCGTCACCTGAGCCCATAGGCGTTTCCCCCCCCAGCGCCTGCTCGGTGGCGGGGGGTGTTTCACGTGAAACATGAAAGTACGGATCGCAGGAATGGCGTGGCTCCCGAAGACCGACCTGGGAGCAGAGGGTGTTGCCTACTTCAAGAAGGCGCTCCGTATCGTGCCGCGCAAGTCGCTGGCTTTCGATGATACGCCGCCGACGCCCATCGAGTGCTGGTCGGAGACCCCCACCGAGTTCGGCATTCCGAGGGACTACTTCTTCGCCACGGCCCAGCAGGAGCACGACATCGTGTGGGACATGGCCTGCGGGGACTTTGTGGAGTACGAAAGCCGGATTCTCCATGAGGGGGTGTACGCGGAGCAGGGCCGCGTTGTCGAGGCCGTTCTGGATTGGTTTGAGGGCGTCCAGGCGGTAAACCCGATGACCGTCGGGAAGCACCTGGGGGCGATTGTCCGGGCCGATCCCGGCTTCGGGAAGACCAACACGGCGTTGTCGATCGTTCACCGGCTCGGGATGACGGCAGTGGTGATTGTCCACAAAGAGCGTCTGATGGTGCAGTGGCAGCAGCGCGTCGAGAAGTTTCTGCCGGGGGCGCGGGTAGGCATTGTCCAGGAGAGCAAGTGCCAGTTCGAGGACCGGGATATTGTGGTAGCGATGGCCCAGTCGCTTGCCCTGGAGGGGCAGAATGGCAAGCGCCGGTATCCGCAGGAGTTCTACAATTGGCCCGGCATCCTGGTGGTCGATGAGGTGCACCGAATCGGCGCGCCTACCTGGTCTCCGATTCCAAAGATGTTCGGGTCCCAGTTCCGGCTCGGGCTGTCGGCGACGCCCCGGCGTAACGATGGCGCGGATGATGTGTTCTGGTGGCACATTGGCCAGATCCGGTATTCCGCCGAGACTAAAATGCCGATTCCGAACGTGCGGATGGTTGAGAGCAGGTCCAGAGGGCCGGGCATCATGCGGGAGAAGAATGCCGCCATCCCGATTGTCATCAACATCCTGACCAGGCTGACCTGGCGCAACAGGGTGATCATCTCCGAGATTGTGAAGGCCCTGAGATCACCTCATCAGAGGAAGCTGATGGTATTGTCCGAGCGTCTGGAGCATCTTCGGGAACTGGACCAGATGTTGCGGGAAGCCTGCGAGGGGGAGGACCTGAAGGATGTTACCACGGGCTTCTACGTCGGTGAGTGGTTTACCGGTGAGCAGCCCCCGCGTCTGATGAAGGGCTATTGGACGATGGATGACGAAGGCCGTGAGCGCGCCATTAAGACCATTTTCGAGAGCTTCAAGCGTCGCCGGGCTTTGAGGGGTGAGAAGGATGAGAACGGTCGCAGACACATCTTGCTGGAAAAAGACCGGTGGCTTGATCTGGACGGCCTGTACGAGTGGAATCCAGAGCCGCCTAACGGCATAAACCCGGAGCAGTGGGGAGAGAAGAGGGAAAAGATTGTGCTGGCGGCGGATTCTCTCTTGTTCAAAATCGCCAAGGAGTTCGGGATCGCCCAGAAAAAGGTCGAGAAGAAGCGGCCGGTGACTGAGGCAGAGCTGTACGAGGCCGAACGCGCCAGGGTCATGTGGGTTACCTACCAAATGTGCGGCGAGGGCATCGACCAGCCAGCGGTAGATACCCTGGGATTTGCCTCGCCGGTTAGCGACGCGGAGCAGGCTTTTGGCCGTGTGCGTCGGTTCTGCGTACCGGTGTCCGAAGGCGGAGAATCGACGCCGGAGATGTGCGAGCACTATTGCTCGTGGCGTGCCGGGGAGTGCAAGGCTAAGCCCAGGACAATGGTTTTTGACATCGTGGACAGAAATATCTTGTTGGCCCAGAAGCGTCGAAAAAGCCGGATGGAATTCTATCGTTCGGTGAAGGCCAAGGTTGGCGGTGCGATATCTTGACAGTCGCATCCCATACGCTAAGATATCTTGAAAAAGGAGGCTTCACTGGATGGCGAACCCACCCGGTTACTTCGAGGACTATTACGAGAAGAACAAGCGCAAAATAAACAGGAAAAGGAAGAAGCGGTATCACACAGATCCAGAATATCGGGAGCGTGTGTTGAAGGCTTCCCAGAATTACCGGGACAGGAAGCGGAGCGAGAAGGAGGTTCCGGCAAGGGTGCCTCGGTATCAGGTTCCTCGGGAATTCGATGTTCAGGGAGGGAAGATTCAGCTTCTATCCGTTGGTTTCTTTGCCTTGTTTCTGGGTCGTAGTGTGCAGTCTATCAACCACTGGGAGAAGACGAAGCCTAAGCTCCTGCCGATTACGCCGTACCGGGATAGGAGAGGTTTCCGGTACTACACCATCGAGATGATGCAGGTGGTGAAGGACGTGATCGGTGAAAAGCGCCGCCTGTTTCCTGTGGATGAGGCGATGTATCACGAGATCAAGAGGAGGTGGCGCGAGCTTGGTGTGCCCGTGAACTATCAAAGGAAAAAACTCAAACCGGCGTTGAAGGCGACGGTAGTGAAGGAGAAGGCATCATAATGGCGAAGGCGAAAGAGCAGGAGCGACTGGTGATTGTCAGAGTGGACAACCGATTTGTCCACGGTGACGGTACCGAGACCTGTATCACGGCAGAAGATGAAGTGGTCGAGGTCAAGAAGTTCGAGACCACGCCCGCTGTTGTGCGACGGGGATACGGCCTCACACTGAACCAGGGGAACTACGAGTCGGCCAGGATTGACGTGAGTGTGGAAGTGCCCTGCTACCTGTCGGATATAGCCAAGGCTGATAAATGGGCTGCCCAATTCTGCGAGGACCGCGTTCGGAAAGAGGTTGCGGAAGCACGGGGACACAAAGGAAAGACGGGGCCTATCTAGCCAGGGAGAGTCCAGGTGCCGGGGAAGCTCGTAATCTTCGCCAAGAACGCGAAGAAGAAGTACGGCGGAGTTGTGGGCCGGGCCGATACAACGCCTTCCGATGACCGGCGGTTGCCATCTGGATCGTTTGCGCTCGACCGTGCTCTTGGTGGCGGCTGGCGTGTAGGTTGGGCGCATTCGGTGTACGGCGCGAAGTCTGGCGGTAAGACCACCACCACCATCCGAGCGCTCGCCATCGCACAGGATCACTGTCGCAACTGTTACCGGCTAGCTCAGAATGTCGAGGCGGTACCTCCCAGTAAGGAGGATTTGGCAGAGGATCCGGAGGCCAGGTGGAGCGCCAAAGGGGAGTGTACTTGCTTCGCGGATGGGCTTTACAAACCCGATGAACCGCAAAAGGAGAAGGACGAGAAGGAGAAAAGTTACAAGGAGCGCGTGGCCAAATGGCGCAAGAAGCTGGAGAAAAACAGCTATGAGGAGTTGGTGTGTGTCTGGATCGATCCAGAGGGGACATTCGATAAAAAGTACGCTGCCAAGCTCGGGCTGGATACCCGGCGTGTGCTCTACATCCGGCCGGAGTCGGCGGAAGAAGGCATCGATCTCATGCACGCTGTGGTGTGTACCGTCGAGGCCGATTTCCTGGCTCTGGATTCGATAGCTCAGCTTGTGCCGACGGCGGAGCTGGTGGAATCGACAACGGAATGGCAGCAAGGTCTCCATGCGCGGTTGATGAACAAAGCTGTGCGCAAGCTCGTGTCCGGCTCATCGATGGTGGCGCGGGAGAAGCGGGCCATTACGCAGATTTGGGTTAACCAGATGCGCGAGAAGATCGGTACCAGATTTCGTGATCCCACCGTGAAGCCCGGTGGTAAGGGTCAGGAATTCGCGGTCTGTGCCGAAATTAAATTCGCTGATGGCGCAGTGAAATATGTCGAGGACGTGTATGGCAGTACGGACAAGAAAGAGATTGATCGGGTTCCGGTTGAGGAGACCTTTTACTTCGAGGTGACCAAGAACAAGACCGCTGGCACGAAGAAGGTCAACGGGTTCTATACCCAGTCGATGCGGGCCAAGGATATGGGGCGTGTGATTGAAGAAGATGACGTTTTCAAGCGCCTTATGCACTCTCCGTTGGTCCGGCAGAATAAGAAAGTGAAGAGGTACTACTTACTGGATCGGGAATACACTACTCAAAAAGCTCTCAAGATTGACTTGAAGGACGACCCGGCTTTTTTCGATGCCGTGAAAAAGGAGCTGCTCAGAGAACTTCTGGAGGGGGAGCGATGATCTCGAAGGGAAAGGTTCCCCCTCTTCTTCAAGATGAGGGGGAGCAGAAGCGGCGCGAGTCCTATCACCGGCGGCCCCGGAAGCAGGAGAAAAAGGTTGCCAAGGCCCTGGGCGGCCGACGGCAGCCGGGGTCCGGCGCGTTTGGTTCGCTCAAGGGCGATGTGAAACGCGAGCATGAAGGGTTCCCGCTGCTGGTCGAGTGCAAACGGACGGGGAAATTGAGCTTGCGTCTGGAGGTTTCGCACCTGACAAAGATTACCAATGAGGCGCTGGCCTCCGGGAGGCACCCGGCGCTCGCTGTCCAGTTTGATGAGCACATAGTAGGCGGGGTAGCCCGGCATCGTGGTGAAGAACCGGCTAGCACAGATTGGATTGCGGTGCCGTTGATGACCTTCCAGGCGATGCTGGAGGCCCTTGGGGAGAAGGGGCTGGATTTGTGAGCGCCGTTGTATCGGATAGCCTCCAGAAGGTTGTGCAGAAGATTTCCAAAGGAAAGCAGCCGGATTGGAATGCTTATGAGCTTGTGGGTGAGCCCTGGGAGCGCGTGTCGAAAATTATCGTGAGTGAGCTGGACGAGATGAAAGGGCACGGCGTTGGCAGGCCCCTGGCGGCCCTCCAGGAGTGGGCTATGAAAGAGGCGTTGAAGGCGGACGCTGACAAGTCGGACAAACTCTTGATGGCTCTGCATACGACGGCGCTGTGGCTGACGAGTGCCAGAATTCTGGCCGAGCAGTATGCTGAGAAGAAGGACAACCACACCCGGAAGGTGATGGAGCGGCTCGGACTGCTTAAGAAGAGGAAGGCGGACTGATGGGTATTGCAGATGTACTCGATGACGTGAGGGCGCAGCGGCAGGACAGCGAGTTTCTGCTGCCGCTCTTGTTGGAGAACCTGTACAGCAGCCGGGAGGTGCCCCCACCGGGGCCGGACACCTGGTTCAGCATAAGTAAAGCTCCCGTCTTGTGTCCCCGCGCAATGGTGATGGTTAACCGGCTCAGGGTGCCGATGGTGGATGAGGTAGACGCCCTGGGTCGTTGGCGTATGGACAAGGGGACGGCCATGCACGCGGTTATCCAGGAGCTGTGGCTGGGGCCGCTGGGCTGGCTTCTGGGCGGCTGGCGGTGCCCCGCGTGCGGGCACGTGCACGGGACGGATTTTGAAACGGAGCCGCCTTTCTGGATAGCGGACCGGGCGACCTGGGTGACGCCGCAGACCTCTGTGAAGATGCCGGACGAGTGCTCGCAGTGCGAGTTCAAGAACCATCCGATGGAGCCGTTTCATTACGTGGAGCCCTGGGTGCACGACCCTCATCTAAAGGTTCGGGGCCGTACGGACGGTCTGCTGAAGCTCCCGGCGTACTACCCCGAGTTTCTCGATATAAAGACGACTGGTAACCTGGATCGGGTGCGGACGGCACCGTGGCCAGCCGATGTCACCCAGCTTCAGTGGTACATGGGGCCGAGTAAATGTCGGCGCGGGCGGTTGTTGTATGTGAACCCTGGGGCCAAGACCCTGGAGGAAGGAGTGGTGGAGCATAAGGTCAGTTTCGACCCAAAATTGATGCACAAGGAGAAGGAGAAATTTCGTGGTCTCAGAGAAGCGCTCGCGGATAAAACCAAGCCGATCCCGGATTGTCCGTATGGAGGAAAAAGCCCGTACGGGGAGTGCAATTGCGTCGAGGTGGCGATGCTCTGGGCCAGTAATGGGGGTCGCCCTATCACTTGAGGGCGCGGCGCTCTCCATTTATACGGCCCACGGTCATCATCAGCGTTGCATTACGGTCAGGGAGAAGTTTTCCCGGAGTAACAAGAACGAACCTGCTGTTTCGCCGCTGGAATCTATCGGTGCGATGGTCGAGATTGCCAAGGAGGTTCTCAAAACGGTGGAATTGTTCAAAATTCGGCATGTCGGCATTAAGGGATACGCGCACGATGCGAAGTGGCAGGTGCACCAGCTTGGAGAGGTCTGTGGGGTGATAAAAGCCTACCTCTGGTCTAAAAATAGGATGCTGACGGAGGTGGTTGCGCCCAGGGTTGCCAGGAGGCACGTGATGGATCGTGGAGGGCGTGTCAACCGGGAGGAGCTGAGGGACGTGGTAGAGACGGGATTGGGGGTTTCGGTGGATAACGATCTGGAAGTCGATGCCACAATTGTTGCAAGGTATATGTTCGACATGGTGGCCGCACGGGAGAAGGAGGTTTCGGAATGACAGAGACAGCGATGGTGGTGAAGGGGGCTCGCTCGATGACTCCTTCCAAGCACGCGGAATCGGAAAAGATCCGGGTGCGCGTGCTCCGGCTGCGCGATGAAATGACGGAGGGGTATTTCGAGTTAGGGAGGCTGCTCTATCGGGTGAACGAGGAGCAACTCTATCGCCAGTGGAATGGTCCGGACGGCGAGCCGTACCAGAATTTCTGCGACTATGTGGAGCACGAGGTGAATTTCGCGTTTCGCAAGGCCAAGTACTTGATGTCCATCTGGTGGTGGTTTGCGGGAGAACTCAAGGACCCGGATGTGTTTGAGAAGGTAAGGGAAGTGGGGTGGAACAAGGCGGCCATTTTGGTGGGCGTTGTGGATAGCAATAACGTCGATGTGTGGGTTGAGAAGGCAAAAACGTTGGGAGTCAAGCAACTGGGTGAAGCGTGCAAGATGGCGCTTGAAGCTGCCAACAAAAGCCGCCGATCGATACGGAGCGAGGCAAAAAAATTGAAGCCTCAGAAAACCACAGAGGCTGCTATGGCGGAGGATTCTCTGGACGATGGGGCATCGTTGCCACTGCCTCAGCCCGACACGGGGGAATCCGGGCAGGAGGGTACGGGCGTTAGTCCGTTGAGCGAGGAAGATGAGGAGGAGTTCCGGACGCGCTGGACGATTTACATGGACGGTCCTCAGCGTAAAAACGTCGAGGAAGCCATTGACCGGGCCAATGAGATGGTCGAGGTTGAAGATGTCGGCAAAGGGGTCTTGCTGGACCTGGTTGCTACTACTTTTTTGGCGGTGTACGGCGGTACCGTCGGCAGTAGCAAGAAGGAGCACCAGGTGAACTTCCGCAATGAGCTGTTGCGGTCAGTTGAGCGGCTTCTGGCCGTGAACCTGGTGGTTTTTGATCGGGGGACAATGAAGCCCATTTTTGGGGAGCAGACCATCGACCGTATTCTGGAGGAGGGCGGCTGATGCAGGTGAGCAGAGAACACGTCCTGGCGGAATTAAGGCTGACCGTTGAGCAGCTTCAGAGCTGGATTAAGGACATCGAGTGTCCAATGAAGGCGCATCCAGGGGGCGGTGAGAGCCCGGTTTACCCAGGGGGGATTCCGGTTGCTGTGTCGATCGCCGACCTGGACGCCATTCCTGAGAACCAGCTCCGGGCCGAGCTGATGGCAATAGCGGGCAAGTTGGAAGCGCTGGCGGCCACATGAGGCAGTCGACTGCATCGCCTTGATCCAACGGTCCTTGCCATACGAGCCTGATTCGTCAAGAATGAGAGGGTATGGCCACAGCCAAGCGACCAGCACGGCCACGCGCCAAGCAAAAGGTCGGGAAGCTCGTTGAGGCGTTACCGTTCCTGGGCGAGATCGATGAGATGCTCATCGAGAACGTTCCTTCTTCGATCGTGGCGCAATTTATCCAGCACGATAAAGGCGAGCTGACGGACATCAATCCTGAGAGCTTGGCCAATGCCCTGACAGTCCGGCGGCGTCAGAAGCAAGAGACAGACGGTTGGTGGGGAGCGCCCCAGTCCACTGACTGGGGCGAAGATGATGACCTGCGGGCGATGATTAAATACCGGCGATTGCCAGCGACTCCTGGCAGAGTAGCCAGGTCCCTTTACAAACGCGCCGAAGGCGGTGTTAAGGATATGTTGGAGCTGGAGGCGTCCTACCTGGTGAAGCGAGATCGGTGTGACCGGATGCTGGAGCTGGAGGCCCTGAGCGGAGCCTTCAGCGATATTACCACGCGAGCGCTCGATAGCATGGATGAGACGCTCTGGAAGCGTATCCAAGCTCAGGCAAAGCTGAACCAGGGGAAGCCGGAAGGCATCGAGATGAGCCTGAGCATCAAGAATTACAGTCAGGAGACGATGGAGGTGTTGAGCAATCCAGAGTCCCGGCACCGGATCATGTCTCTGTTGGAGAGGATGACCAGATTCGGTAAGGCGAGATTCCCGTTGCCCTCGGAGACGTTGCCCCTTCCACGGCCTGCTTCTGAAGAATAGGAGTTGGCGTGCCGATACTCGACAAGGAGGGGCGGCCACGGTCTGTTCGGACTCCCGAGGAGGAAGTTCAGGTTCTGGCGGGCGATATTGGCCAATTACCCGAATCGGAACGCAAGGCCCTGATGGAGATGTACAAACAGCTCCAAGCGGGCGAGCAGGACGACTATGAGCAGATAGCCAACATTGAGTATGAGACGGCCCCGGCCGACATCCGGACCTACCTGACGGATCCGTTCTTTTTGGGGGAAACTGGCGGTTCGCTTTGGGATCAGCTCAAGGACGACCTGGTGGAGCTGTTCGAGGGCGACTACCACGAGGCGGCCCTGGGTGGCAGTCTGGGCTGGGGAAAGACGTTCTTTGCCACCACGGCGATGAGCTATGTTCTGTACCAGATGTCCTGTTTGCGGGACCCGCAGAGCGCGTATGGCATCGCTCCGGGCTCCCATATTTACCTGGCCATGCTGTCAGTTACCGAGCGCGTGGCCCGGCGTGTGCCCGTCAACGAGCTGCTGGGAAAGATTACCCATTCCCGGTATTTTAAGGAGAAGTTTCCCTCCAAAGCGGCTCCAAGCCTACTGGAGATTCGGTTCCCGAAGCAGATCATGGTGGTCGCGGGCTCGACCGGTTCATCGGCCATCATCGGCATGAACGCCTTTGCTGGGTTCATCGATGAGACGAGCTTCATGGGTACGGTCAAGGAAATTGACCGAATGGGCCGGGAGGTCATCACCGACAAGGGCGAGGCTATCTACAAGTCGATTCTGCGGCGCATGAAGTCGCGGTTCCTGAAGGTCGGTCGACTGCCTGGCCTGATGATGCTGGCCTCCTCAAAGGAGCGGCCGACGGCTTTCGTTGAGAAGCGGATCGAGCAGGCGCGGGAGCAAGCGGACCCGCACTTTTTCGTCCGGGAGTATGCCACTTGGGACGTGAAGGCTAAGGGCAGCTTTACGGCCGAGACCTTCAAGGTTGTGGTCGGCAACGAGAAGCACCATTCGCGTATCCTGAGCGGCGATCCGGAGGAGGAGGAGAAATTTCGCAAGCTGGAACTTCAAATTATTGAGGTTCCGATGGAGTACAAGGGGGATTTCGAGCGTGACCTGGACGGCGCAATTCGGGATATCGCGGGCTATGCCACGATGGCGGTCAGTCCGTATATGCACCGTACCGAGATGGTGTACGAGGCCGCAGATGATACTTTGGTGTGTCCGATGGGCGGTCCGGACCCCGGAGAGATTCAGGAGAACTGGCTGGCTAGCACGCCTTTGGATATCCACTGGGGAAAGATTGCTAAGAGCTTTTCGCGGCGGTTGCCTGGTGGTTATACCGAGGTGGCTTGGCGACCGATCCGGCATCCTGACGCCATCCGGTACGCGCACATCGACCCATCGTTGAGTGGCGATTGTACCGGCCTGACCATCGCCCACATTTCCGGCTGGACGGAAGTGGTACGGCGCGACAAAGCGATGGAAGAGTACAGCGAGCTGGCTCCCCTTATCGAGACCGACCTGGTGCTGAGGGTCGTGCCGCCGCCGGGGGACGAGATCCTGCTCAGTGATGTGCGTGCCATCGTTTACCAGTTTACCGAGCACGGCTTCAATATTCGGTATGTGACGATGGACTCTTACCAGTCGGCAGATGCCATTCAGCAGCTTCGTAAGCGCGGTATTGAGGCAGAGGTGCTGTCGGTGGACAAGACCACGGAGCCATACGATGTATTAAAAACCACCATGTACGAGTCACGGCTGCGGATGCACCTGCACACCTGGTGCCAGCGGGAGATCACGCAGCTCCAGCGCGTGCCGAAGCTGCGCGGCAAGGGCTTTAAGATTGATCACCCGAAGATTGGTCCCGATGGCAAACCTGGCACGAAAGATGTGGCCGATTCATTGGCGGCGGTGGTGTACAATCTTACCAAACGAGCACCGAGTATGCCGGTACCGATTCAGGCAGGCCCGACAGATAGGGACACAATAGAGGTAGAGGATCACTCCTGGGTAACGGACGGCCAGACGCTGATTCGGCAGGAAAGTAGCAAAACCCCTTCTGAAGGGGGTATTGTGGGCACACGACCGGACGATCCCAGCAAGAAGCCGATGCCATTTATTAAAGGATAAGCGTGGCCAGCCCATTCAGCCGACTCACCGAGGGTTTTTCCCCGGACGTTGTGAACGCCATCCGCCATTTCTTCGCCCGCGCTCCCGAGGTCGAGGCCGCAGAGCTGCAACGTGGTGGTACGCCAACAGCCGAGCGTGCTGGGCTGCCCTTCAGCTTGGCCAACCAGTTTGGATACGACAGCCTGGCTCAACATCTCCGGATCGATCAAAGCCTCCAGGCCCGGTACAGCGATTACGAGGAGATGGATGAATACGGGGCCATCAGCACGGCTTACGATATCTATGCCGACGATTCGGCGATGCCGGACATGGAACGCGGTCAGTCGATTTGGGTCGTATCGGATAACAAAACGACTGAGAACGATTTGAACGACATGCTCCACAAGCGGGTCCTTATTGAGGAGCACATCTGGGGGTTGGAACGCACCATAGGGAAATACGGCAACGGATTCGGGGAGATACTCGTTTCCGAGGAGGGGGTGATCGGTCTCAATTTTCTGCCGCCGCCTACCATGCGGCGTGTGGAAGACCCACAGGGTCGTCTGTTGGGATTTATTCAGGATATCCGGGGCGAGTTCAATCTTTCTATCGAGGATTTCTATAAGCTGGCGGCTCAGCGTGGCACCGAGGCTGAACAAAAACGCCCCCCTGGTGTGCTGACGGTATTCGAGGACTGGGAGGTTGTGCACTGGAGGTTGCGTGGCAAGCACCTGAACTCTGCGTATGGTCACGGTGTCGCTGATCCGGCGCGCTGGGTCTGGAAACGCCTAGTGTTGCTGGAAGATGCGCTGCTTATTTACAAGCTCAGCCGAGCCCCGGCCAGGTACGCTTTCTACGTGGACATCGGTGAGTACGACAACGAGCGCGGTTTGGCCTATGTCAACCGGGTTAAGAATCAGTTTGTGAAAAAGAAGTTCATCAATCCGGCCACGGGCAAGATGGACATGCGCCATAACCCGCTGGCCCATGACGAGGACTTTTGGATCCCCAGCAAGGGCGGCAAGGATTCCACCAGGATCGAGGTGCTCCAGGGGCCGGACTACTCCGAGACGGATACCGTAGAGTATCACCGCGATGCCCTGGTCAGCGCGCTCAAGGTGCCGAAGAACTACATGGGATTCGGCGGTGAATCGAGCCGGAGCGCCCTCAGCTCTGAGGATATCAGGTTCGCCAGGACAGTGATGAGGCTTCAGCGCGAGACGCGCACCGGCACGAGAAAGGTTTGCCGCATCCATCTGATAGCGAAAGGGGCGGATGTGAATCGGCATGAGTATGACGTGAAGATGAGCGTGCCGAGCGCCATTCTGGAGCTGGCCAAGATAGAGGTGATGAGCGCGACGGCGGACCTGGCGGCCCGGACCGGCGAATTCTTGTCCACCAAATGGGTCCTGACCACGCTGTTCAAGTATTCAGAGGAAGAGGCCGAAGATTTGATGAAGGACAAGGATAAGGACGCCATCCGGAAGGCCAAGATCGAAGCCGAATCTCAGCGGTTGCTGACTATGGCTCAGACTCCGCCGGAAATGGGTGCGGCAGGTGCGGAAGCCGGGGCAGAAGGTGAGGCTGGGGGCGGCGGCGAAGCAGGCGCTGAGGCTGAGCCCGGCGGTGGCGGTGGCCCGGAGATGGCGTCGAAGTTCGTGACCTCGAAGGACATGCTGATGCTCGAAAAGCGTATTGGTCGGATGCTGCAAAGGCACCAGGATCACATCGAGCGCAGCTTCGATCGGAAGGCGCGGCTGACTCGTCATGCTGACGCGAGGTTAATAGAGGCGCTGAAGGGCGACCCCGACCTCTCCAGACGTATCAGACATATTCAGGGACTTTTGAAGGATGTTCGCGGTACAATGCGTCCTATGGCGTGACGATACCCTACGTGGCCAATAACTTGACATAGGACTTTCGCGGGGAATACCGTGAGTTTCATCTGTCGAGATCTCTGGCCGAGCAGGAAAAGAGGCTAAATGACGACGGAAAAATTAGTGGATGCGGACTTCCTGGCGAAGCTCGTAGACGGATCTTACGAGACCGCCGTGGGGGCCGTGGATGAGGCCGTCGAGGCCAATGCTGAGTTGTTCAACGGCACTGCCGAATCAATCCGGACGATTGCCACCTATCCCGATCACATGATCGTGGCCAATGAGGAAGGCGAATTTTTCCGTGGGAAATGGTCGCTGGATGAGGATAACGAGGTAGTGTTGTCCGATATCCAGGAAATCGAGGTGCCGGTGTATGAGGCCGACACGATGGGTACTCAGGTCCGCGACGAGGCCCTGCAAACCACCAAGGAGATAATGGCCGGTCGTGTACCGGAGGAGCGGCTGCGGGCGCTGTACCGGTTGGTGAAGTCCGGAGTGCGCCTGACGGCCGAAGGTGTGGAAGATCTTTTCAACAAACAGACCTGGTTCGAGGAGGACTGGTTCAAGGCTGTTGAGGAGAAAAAGCATGAGATCCGGTCATTTCTGGGGGCGGAAGTAGTGCGGTTGGAGGTTCCGAAACCCCAGTTTGAAGCTCTCCTCAAGGATGGGGTCGATGAGGACCAAGCCGAGAATCATCGTGACAGTGTGATTGCGGCGCTCAAGAAGCTGAAGGCCGCGTTCGCCAATATGCGGAGCCGGACCGCGTTAGCGTGTCAGGTGACCGAGAACCATCGTCTCCGTGACGGCGGCGGCGATAGCATGACGGCATCGGACTTCGTTGAATTCGTCATCGGGTACACCGAAGACCTGGACAGAGTATTAGGGATTATCAACGATGCTATGGCAGTATCGGGGGATGGTTGCGTCAAATGTTTGGCCAGGGTTCACGATGGGATCGCGGACCAGGCTTTTGAATGGACACTAGCTGCGGCCTTCGCAGAAAAGCTCGCTCGACGATTCGAGGCGGTTGCAGCATAGGAGGAAAACCATGTCGCTCAACAGAAACCGGCAAGTTCGGCCTCTCGAAGAGGAACTGAAGGATATGGGGCTGGATCCCCAGAAGACCATCGGCGAAATCCAGCGCACCACCGATCTCATTAACAAACGTATGGGCGGTGGGAACGGCGGTGGTGCTCCGGGCTACACCCAGTCTCAGCAGCAGCAACCGCGTCAAGGTCTCCAGGAGGTCAGCCAGCAACCGGGCGGGACTCCCGCGCCCGCGTCCGGTGGTGGTGAGGACCTGGAAGAGGCCATAAAGATCGTTAGGAAGAAGCGTGTGACGGCGGCCGAAAGGCTCGCGGCCAAGCGTGTTCGCAAGAAGCGAAAGGCGAAGATCAAGCGCGCCGCGAAGATGTACTACAAGAAGGCCAAGAAGAAGATCCTGAAGCGCGCCAAGATCAAGCTCAAGAAGTTCGGCAAGGCCGGGCTGGAGAAGCTCCACAAGATGGGCAGGCGCATCTTCATGGGCAACGAGGCCCTGGCCAATCTTCAGGAAGACCTGAACACCGGCGGCGGTGCGGAGGGTAGCAATCCTTACGAGGAGGCAGCGTTCAGCGCTGGAATGCTGGCGCTGTACCTGGGCGAGATTTTCGAGGCCGCAGGTGAAGTTCAGTCGGCCGAGACCATGTACGACGTATCAGACAAGGCTGCCGAACTGTCGGAGGCATGGGCCAACCTGAACGACGAAGACGAGCTGGAGGAGGACCAGGAAGGCCAGCTTGAGCGCGTCCTGGAAAGCGTCATCAAGGCGCTGCGCGTCTATGAGGCGATGGGTGCTCCGTCTCTGATGGATGTTATCGAGGCCACGGAGGACGAGCCGGAGGCCGACGCCCAGGCCGCGTGATCCTTATTCCCCTCAGCGCGCTCCTCGGAGAAGGGGCGGTAAAACGGAGGACTGCCTATAGAAGTGGAAGGAAAAAGCTGATCGGCTATGACCTTCCCAAGGTGCAGGTGAAACCCAAGAGAGAACCCCCTATAGAAAAGCCAGGGCGTTTGATAGCCAGGACCCCTTACGCTTCTCGGACGCGCTGGCGAAAGTGGTGATATGCCCGAGCTGCTCATAGATTCAATGCCGGTTACCTTCTCCTTGGAGGAGGACGCCGCTCAGCCTGGCAAGTACATTCTGCGTGGACAGTTCGCCAAGGCTGGCGTGGCTACCGATAACAAGCGCGTGTACAGCGAACACCTGTGGCGGCGCGAATTTACCAAGCTGGGCGAGGCGATGAAGAGTCGCCGGGTTTTCGGCGAGCTGGATCATCCGGCTGATGGCCGCACCAAGTTGCAGCGTATCAGCCATCTTATCACCGACTTGCGTGTGGAAGGCAATGAGGTGCTTGGCGTGGCGGAAATTCTCGACACGCCAAATGGCCGAATTGCCAAGGCGGTAGCGAAGGCCAATGCTCAGATGGGGGTGTCGAGCCGTGGTTACGGCAGCACCAAAACGTTGCCGGATGGCACTCAAGAGGTTCAGGAGGATTTCAGCCTGCATACCTTCGATCTCGTGGCCGATCCGGCGACGAAGACCGCCTATCCGCAGGTTTTCGCAGAGGAGCGGCAATTTATTCAGGAGGCCGAAGTGGAGCTGACGATCGAGAAACTGAAGCAGCATTACCCCGGCCTGGTGGCTGAGCTGACCGAACAGATCATCGCAGGGACGAACGGTGGCGACAATGTGGCTAGGGCCATTATGGAGGCCGAACAGCGGACCGAGGAGCGGCTGACCGAACAGTTTTCCGACCAGCTCCGCCGGAGTCTCGAAGTGATCGATGAGGAAGCCCGCGCCAGTGTACGCAGTGAGCTGATGTCCGACCCGGAGGTTGCCGGGGCCAGGCAGGTGCTGGAGCAGATCGTGAGTATGGTCCGTTCCTATGGCATCGATCCCGAGGCCAAGGAGCAGCTCATGGGCAAGGAGAATACGATCGGTGAGCTACAACAGAAGCTGGCCGACCGTGAGCTGGAGGTTCAGAAGTACAAGGCAGAATCCGAGGAGATGAGGAAGCTGGCCAAGGAGGCGGCTTACAAGCTGCACATCGAGCGCGCCATCGGTCAGCATCCGTCCCGCGAGGCCATCGAAGCCCTGGTCGGTGATGTGCTTCAGTTCGAGTCCAAGGAAGCCCTGGACCAGCGGATCGAGACCGTCAAGGCCGAGCTGGATCGGCGCGGTGGAACCCTTCCCGAGCAGGATGATCCAGAAGAGGAGAACAAGGACGAGACCATCGAGGAGCTTCAAGGCCGCGTGGAGGAGCTGGAGGGGGATCTGGAGAAGGCGAAGAAGGCCAAGGCGGGCGCGCTCGACAGGGCAGAAGTGGCCGAGAAGAACGCACGCAAGGCCGTCGACCTGGCGGAAAGCCTGGAGATTCAGCTTCATCTGGAAAAGCGAATCGGATCTTTTCCGGGCAAGGACCGCGATACTCTCCGCGAGCTATGCGAGAATGCCGTGGCCACTGAGGAGGTGGACCGCATTGTCGAGAGGTATGTGCCTCAGCGCACGCCAGACGACGATGAAGCCGAGCGCATACGGGCGCGGATCAATAGAGGTAAGCCGCGTGACCTCCATGAGGACACGCACGGAAAGCCACAGGGCGGGCCTGATAACGGAAGGGGAAGCAGCCCCCTGGAAGAAGTCGGGCTCAAGACGAGTGACTTCAACAGACTGGCTGGCACCGGGAAAGGGGCCTGACGGTACGGAAAAGTTGCAAAAACCAAGGCGGCTGCTGTAGGTCAATTATTAGGCCGGTGTTCACTGGAGGAAAATAATGGAAGCTCGAAACATGCTGGCGGCAGGTGCCAGGACGGTTCGTGACGATTCGTACGGTGCCTTGCTGGAAGACAAATGGGGTAATTTCCTGGAAGGTGTCCACGACCCGTACGTTCGCCGCGTGATGGCGATGATGTACGAAAACCAGTTCGAGGACATGCGCTATCAGTTGCAGGAGGATACGCTGTCCGTGAACGCGGGTTCGTACACCAAGTACATCTTCCCGGTGTTGCGGCGCGTCTTTCCCAACTTGATCGCCAACGAGATCGTGAGCGTTCAGCCTATGACCGCGCCGGTCGGGGCCGTGTTCTACTTCGAGTACAAGCACGGTAAGAGCAAGGGTACGACCGTTGCGGGTAGCAATCTGATCCAGAACTTCGATGAGAACTACTCGTCAGAGAAGATCCCGGAGGAGCAGATTGCGGTACCCGATGGCGTGAACTACGGCGGCGGCGGCGCAGCTCTGTCGGTGATTCTCCAGTACAGCCCGGTCCGACCTCTGAATGCGGCCCTGGGTCTGTCGCTGGTGATAGAAGATCAGGATGCCGACGGCACGGTGATTCAGACGGCCACCGATGATGGTGCGGGCGGGTTTACCTTCGTTCCGACCGGCGGTGCGGTGTCCGGTTCCGTCAATTACGCAACCGGCCAGGTGACCAACTTCAAGTTCCAGAATATCCCGGCGTTGGGCGCGGGTAACCGGAAGATCGTGACGACGTACTACTACGATTCCGAGGCTAACCGTCAGGTGCCGGATGTCTACCTGGACATCAGCTTCCAGGAAATCCGGGCGACTACCAGGAAGCTCAAGAGCCGCTGGTCGGCAGAGGCCGCAGACGACTTGAGGGCATTCCACGGGGTCGATGCGGAAACCGAGCTGGTGGCCGGTATTTCACAGGAGATTGCGCTGGAGCTGGACAGGGACATCCTCAGCCAGCTTTTCGCGGCTTCGATTATCACGACCTCGACGTTCGATTTCACCGTACCTGCCGGTGTCAACGAGCTGGATCACATCAGGTCGTGCCTAACCAGGATGAGCGCGGTCAGCTACCTCATCCACAAAAAGACCTTGCGTGCGCCCGCCAACTGGTTCGTGACCTCTCCGGAGGTATCGGCCAAGCTGGTGCAGCTCCAGAGTCACGGTGACTACCGGCCCATCTGGGTATCCGGTCCGCAACCGTACGGTCCGTTCGATGGCATTCAGACGCCGCCCTCGTACGGTCCGATCAGCTCTCACCAGGGCATCCTGAAGCTGGGCCTGCTCTCCAACAAGTGGTGGGGCTATCAGGATCCGTTCTTCACCTTCAACCAAATCATGCTCGGTCTGCGGGGCCAGAGCTACCTCGACGCGGGCTTCGTGTTCGCGCCGTACGTGCCGCTTCAGATGACCCCCACGTTCCTCGACCCGGAGGATCAGACCTACAAGAAGGGTATGAGGACCCGTTACGCGACCAAGCGGCTGCGTGACGAGTGGTACGGCCGGGTGACCATCACGGGCGGCTTGTAAGCCCTCAGAAGCCCGTCTACGCGGGCGGGCGCGTACGCGAGACGGGAAGGTGCATCTGCCCTTCCCGTTTTGCTTTAACGGAGGTGAGGCAGGGAATGACCTTTTCGGCACAGCTTGAAGCGGCGCTTCAAGAACGCCGCAGCCTCGCCATCATGGGAGGCCGCCGTAAACCGGCCGTCAAGGGTGAGAAGGTCACCATCTACTTTTCGTCGCCGATGGGAGCCATCGACAAGGTGGAAGGGTACCTTTCTTCGGTCAGTGAGCACACCGTAGATTTCGTTCCGAAGCGTGGCCGGAACGAGGCGACCATCATGTCGTACTACACGCCCTTTTGGATGGTGGTGAAAGGGTGGAATCTGCCCGCGATAAAGACCACTGCATGGCGGGACGTACGGCAGGAGAAGGGCGTGATGTCAGCCACCTCCAAGTACACGGCGTATGATCCCAGATGGATTTCAGATTTTATGACGGCTGGTGGCAAGAAGCTGAAGCCGATGGCCATCTACCACAATCGCAAACTGAGGACATTCGGAAAGGTCTCTCAAAGGGGTGAACAGCAGGCAGAGGCCGTGGATAGGCCGCTCACTTACGAGGTGTGGCCGAAAGATGTAAAGGTCGTTTCTAAGAAATGGGAAAGCCGTCGCGGCCCCAAGCGTCCAGGGATGGCTCCCAAGGACGAGGTGATGTTGGTTGCCAAACTGGAGGCAGGAGAGAGAGGTCTTCGGTACGAAATCTCGACGCCGTGGCTGACCGACAAGGACGATGAAAAAGAGTGGATTTTTGCGATGAAAGCGGAGCTGTCTCAGCTTTTGCGGAAGGGGAAATCGCGTCGGCTAGTAGATGCGAAAACAGGGAGCCCTGCGAAACCCGCCTCGAACAAGATACGGATACTGTGAGGGAGAGCCATGCACGGAAGATTTGAGTTTTATGGTGCGCCGGATATCGACCGGGAGATGCGACTGGAAGAAGTTGCGGGCATGGGTCGGGGAAAGCGTAAGACGCCGGGAGGTAGAGGACTGCGGACTGCCAAGCCTGCGGGTGGTCGTGGGCTTGGTCCGGGTGGTGGCAAAGGGCCGTTTCGTGGTACCGGCCTCGGTCCAGGTACAGGAGAATGCGTGCGGAGCAAGGAGGAGGTCGAGGAAGAGCTGGCGCGGCTGGAATTTACCACATCACTGTTCCCCGACGTGCGCGAGCGCCGGATTCAGGAAGTCAAGGCGGAGCTGAGACAGCTTCAGGAACTGGCTCAGAACTACAGTCAGATGACCTTGGGGGAACTGGCGCGGGTGATTCGCCGTACCTGGAAGAAGGTCAACTATGCGGCCAAGCCGTATCTGGATGCGATGGCGACCTTCGATGAGATGGACCCTTATAAGGCGCAGTACATGATGGATCCGGGCTCACACATCGTTAACTATTTCCTTGCCAATGCCGCGACCTTTCGAGGGCCGGAGGCCAAGGCGATCAAGGCGGAATTGAAGAAGCGGCTCAAGCGGTAATAGGATATTCTTACTGAGGCAGTCGACTGCCGGGAGGATTTGATATGGCGAAAATCGGATACAGGAAGGCACCGAAGTACGTTGGCAAGGACCTGACCGTGCAGGTCGGCCGTGCTGACAAGAAGCTCATGGACGGCGTGATTTATCCAGATTCCCGTCTGGCCAGGTATGTCGGCATGGGTTTTGTTGAACAGGTCGACATGGAGAAAGAGCAGAAGGCTGCTGAAGCGGCGGCCAAGAAGAGGGTTGCTGCGAAGAAGGCTGCTCCGAAGCTCTCCAAGGCAGACCTGGAGAAGATGACCAAGGCTGAGCTGGGCACGCTCGGTGCCAAGATGGGAGCGGAGCTGGACGCTGCGATGAACAAGGGCGAAATGGTGGATGCCATCTTGGAGGCACAGTAGTAATAGCCCCCAGGAGGTAGCCTGGGGATGGATCCCCTTACGAAAACAGATGCCCTGGAGTGGGTTAGGCGAGCGATAGGCGGCGGAGCAGTCGTCCTGGAGCTGTGCGAGGAACACTTCTGCGATTCCTTTGATGATGCTATCCGCTGGTACATAGGCCGGAAGGGAATAAAGCGGCGTGCTGTCCAGAATCTGTCTCCCGGTGTTCAGGAATATGAGATGCCGCAGGACTGTGATGAAGTCTTGGAGGTTTGGTTTCCCGGTGTCCAGATCGACATCATCGCGGCGGTCAATCCTTACGCCTTCATTGACATCGACCAGCTCCCGGTAGCGTACCAGGCCATTACGGGCATTCCGGGTGGTTCATTTTACGGGACTTTTAACCAGATCCTTGCCCATGCGGAAACGGCCCGGCGTGTCGTGGGATCCGAGCCAGCTTGGGAGTATTTCAAGGACACCAACATCATCCATATCGCGCCACGGAATCAGCGTGTCGGGATGGCCTTGGCGCGCTATATCAGCACGACGCTGGGAGTGGAAGATCCGGTTTCCCCGGCCACCACACCGGTCAACGATTTCAAGAGGCTGCGGTTCCGGCATCGTGACCTGATTCTTCGGTACGCCGTGGCCAAGGCGAAAGAGCGACTCGGCCGCGTTCGGTCCAAGTACACAGAATTTCCGTCGGCGGGCGGTACGAAAAACCTCGACGGCGACACGCTGTTGGGCGAGGCACAGGGCGAAATCGAGAAGCTCGACGCGGAAATTGTGGAGCTGAACGAGGGTGTTCCCTTTCTCATCGGGTGAGTCTATGGACCCGGTGCCTATCAGCGCGTTTTTTGAGGCCCGGCTGCCCCAGGTGGCGACTCCGGCGTACCGTCGTGGGTATGAGAGGATCTTTGGCAAAAAAGCCCAGGCTCGCAGGGAGAAGGAGCAGCGGAAACGGCAGCAGGATAAGGAGCGTCAGGTCAAAAAGGAGAAGGATGCTGCCGCCAAACAGCGCAAAAAGCAGAGGAAGGAGACCGAGAAGAAGCGCAAGGAGAAGGTCAAGGCTCTGGAGAAGGGGAGAATGGGCCGTAAGGCAGCGGCCGGGGCGCGCCAAGCCAAAGCCCGTGAAAAGCGGAAGCCCCCGAAGCCTCCCGGCCTGCATATGATTCCGGCCCAGATCGCACACTGCATGATGGCGGTGCACAAGAAGCGGGGAAAATCCAAGGAAGCGGCCTGGAATATTTGCCGATGGGCCATGACAAAGTACGGTTATCTGGCAGGACCGTATCGCCGGAACACGAAGCTGCCGAAAGCCGTAAAACAGACCCAGAAGGGGGTACGCCGGTCCTTCCAGCACGGCATGGAAAAGGGGCCGTTGGGTGGTGGACTACCGGGCACCGGCATCAGCAAGTACAATAGATTCATCAAGATGTTCAGGGATGTGGAGAACGAATTTCTCCCGAAGGGAGCGCGAACATGAGCTATCACGCCAAGGACGGCAAGTTCTCTTCGGCCGTTTCTGCCCATTCGGTGAGCAAGGGCGGCGAGCGGTTCAAGGTTGTCCGGCAGCACCGGCGGATCGGGCCATCCAAGAAGCGTAGCAAGCGCCGGGCGGCTGAGGACGCTGTGGCGCGGAGTAACCTGGCCAGGCAGAGGGCGGCCCTTACAGGGGCCTTGTCGGGGCCGGGATGGATACCCGTCAGGCAGGTGGTTGAAGGACAGTGACCTGCAAGATCAAGACTCTGGGGAGCTGCCACGGCGGCGACACGACCCTTACCGGGGGCGGTGTCGATAATGTCCGGCGGCTGTTCCCCGATGCGGATGTAAGCGAGAGGCCGCTATGGGATTCCATCGCGTCCGAGCCCGCCAAGCTATCGGGCGTGGACGTGAAACTGTGGTCGCTGCGGCGTGCTAAGCACCGTCATCCGCTTTATGGTGAGCCGTCATTTGGTGGCAAGGAGTGGTCGTTCAACGGACCGTATGAAATGGCGGGGGGCCTGGAATTTGATGAGGCCCAGGAGGTCGAATCCGAGGCCACGACTGAAGGTTTGGGTAAGACATCCAATGCGGTGCTCTGGATTGCCCGCAAGGAGTTTGAGGATGTGGGCGCGCCCGACCCGAAGATCGGTGACGTGATCGAGTTCTGGGGCGATAAGGCAACGCCATTTCTGCGCCAGTTCAAATACTGGGAGGTGACCAGGGCCAACCCGGACGGTCATATTATGTCCACACCGGAATACGTCCAGTACCGGATTGAGCTGAAGCAGCGGACCAAATTCGAGCCGGGCCGCAAGGTGGAGGGTACCTCCACATGAGCCTTGCAGAACAGCTCGCTCGGGCCGTCTGGGAGCCCCAGGAGCCCCTTCCGAAGAATGCCGAGAAGGTACGTCTGGGTATTGGCCAATTCGTGGAGGTGAGAACCCGTGCCGGGGAGCTGGTGATCACCGGTACCATTCAGCAATTAAATCCACGTACGCACACCATCCGGGTAGCCGATCTGGGGTCTGGCTCTGATGTTCAGGTAGATGTGGATCCCCGTATGTATGACGTATGGGTCAGGGACGTGCAGATTCCTGGTGGCGCTCCTACACCGAGCAGGCAGCCAGAGCTGAATTTGAGGGGGGCCAACCCAGGGGCTGCGACCTTGGGGAAGAGGTACCGGGTTTTCCAAGCATGAGTGATGAAGTCGTACAGAGGTTTCTAAGGGAGGGGTTTGCTTTCCCGTGTGCCTGCTGCAAACGGCTTTGGCGTGCCAAGGCCAAGGGCTTCGATATGTGCGAGGTGGCCTTTATGCCCGGTAAGGACTGTGGCGGTCCGATGGCCGGGATGAGCTTTCCCATGTACGAGGGGCCGTTGACCATCACCTCCCTGGCGACCATGTGCTTTCGGTGCGGTGCACCGGCGGTGGAGGCGGTTACCTCGCGCCAGCAACCCGATCGATTTGTCGGGGTTTGTAAGAAGCATCTGCCTTCTTTGGAGCGCCTGATTCCGGTGGAAGATCCCCGTAAGGCAGTTGGCTGATGGAATTTTTCGTCAAGCAGGATGCCTACAATAAGAAGGTCTACCAGTTGGTGGATGAGCTGCCGCTGCGAGTGGAGGCCATTATAGTGCGTTTCCCTGAGCTGATAGCGGAGCTGGTATATGAGGAGCTTCAGAGGGACGCCCCCAGGGATATCCAGGGGTATCCGAAAATGCTCAAGCTGCGGCAGATCGATATACCAGGGGTTGATTCGGCGACGGGCATTATCGTGCCTGGCTATGAACATTCTCAGAGGTTACGGACGGCGGATGTGAAGGATACCGTTCTGTACGTCATGCCCAGGGAGTATAAGGGGCGACCCCTGGATCCCGGCGCGGTTATCTTGGCCAAGAGGAATCCCTGGACGATGACCACGCTGCCTTATGAGCCCGAGCGGCGTGATGCCTCCATGCGATCCAGGAAGGTGACGATGCGGGAGGCTCAGAAAATAGAGGCTCGTAGGAAGGCGGATCTCCCCCAGGTTAAGGCGGAATTAAAGGAGGCCGGGGTTGAGGCGAAACGTCTTCATCCCACGCTGGTTCAGAGGCGTGTTACCAGGGACATCGCCTTCGAGGTGTTACGCAAAGAATTTGGCATCAACACCAAACATCAGGCACACTGGCGTCCAGCAATAAGGGCTGCCAGGCGCAGATATGTAACGAGAGTACTGAGAAAATTGGTACGATGGCTAACAGTGCCATCGGAGCGCCGGTGGAAGGTGGGAGTAAGGAAACAGCGAGAAAAGGCATCTACCGCGAGAAGGGTTAAGGGATTTCAAGACCATATAGCGGCTGGTGGCCGTTAAGGAGGAAGACCGTGAATATCGACAAGGTAAATTCGGTTCTGTCGAAGGCATTGGTTCGGATCCAGGAAGGAGAGGCCCAAGCCCTCCGGGACCTGGTGTTGTCCGACATCGAGAGTGGCGATGACGAGCCCACTCGGTTCGAGGCGATCATCGGGGATCTGGCGGACCGGCTGGTAGCCGAATGCGAGGTGGAAGACGAGGCGGCCATCAGCGCTATCGTCGAGGTTGCTGGAGTCATGGCCGACAACGGCACTCTGCCCGAGATTTTCGGGCTCGACAGTCCCACCGAGCAGGACGTGGAAGCCTGGTTGGAGGCGGTTGAGAAATCGAATCTGGTCGAGCAGACGATTCAACACCTCTCAGCTTAGTCTCGCCTGGTGAATGGCGGATGGAAGGACAGGTCGAGTCCGGCTTGAGGACTTCGACATAGGTGTGGCCACCACCATCGGGTCGGAGTTGATAAACATCGAGCGCGATGGGGAGCTGGTACAGACCTATGCCGTGGGAATCGAGGGAGTCACAGGTCCCGACGAGTACCAGGGCTTGATACCTGTCAGCATGGCGGACCCAGAAGATGCCTTCCAGGAACAGTTCCTACCGCAAATTGTCATTTCGCGGGGTTCCATCACCCCCGCGATGGCGCGCTGGTTTCCAGGTGGCTACGAGTACCAAGTTCCGGCGGTAAACGCGAAGTGGATTGACGGACCTGGTGGACGGCAGCTCCCGGATAAAATCGAGAAAAAGTATTGGACGCTTCCTTTCGAGATCACCTACGACCTGCATCTCAGAGCGCGGCTGAGGTGGCAGGCGGATCTCATGCTCCAATACGTGGGGCGCTATTACTGGGCGTACGGGCAGATCTTTCTCATCGACTCTGAGGGGGAGGAGCGCGGTTATTACGCTTTTGTGGAAAGTGTTGATAATCTGAGTGAGATCACCGATATCGCGGACAGGTTGCAAGGACATACAATTTCAATGAGAGTCGAGGCTGAGTTAGACTTCCAGGAGCCGGTTATTTTGCCGACATCTTCGAGGATCAGTCTTGGCGGTCTGTGAGGTTCTGAATGGCACTTCCATACTGGTACTACAGAGGTCGAACCACCACGCCGATTGACATTCCAGGGAAGGGGGCGGTTGTCCTGGTGCCACGTCAGAAATTCTTTGCCCCGCAGTCGGCCGTGTCCCACCTATTGAAGATCAAGCTCGTTCGCAGGCTTCCGGATCCTCCGCCGGAGGAACGGCCGAAGGAGGCCGAGGAGAAGCCCTTACCACCGCCCAAAAGTGCCCCCGAGACGACGGCAGAGGATGACAGTTCTGAGCCTGAGTCGACGGATGCTGTGATACCATCACAGCCAGGAGATGCCCCGAAGGATACAGAAGGAGAGGGCTCATCGTCGAAGAAGCCCACGGAGAAGGAGAAGGAGCAGTCGTCGCGTAAAAGGAGGACAGGTCAGCGGCGTCAGTAAGCGGAAACAAAATCTCTTTCTCAGTGACATCCCCGCAAAGGGGGATGAGAGGGTAAGACGATGGCAGAGCGACTGCATCCAGGAGTGTACGTTGAAGAACGTCGGCGTGGTCTGACCGCGATCCAGGGCGTCTCAACGTCGAATTACGGGACCGTTGGCTTCACCCCCAAAGGCCCCACCAACATAGCGACGCTGGCGACCGGTTTCGAGCAAGCTGAGCGCACCTTCGGCTCCTTCACCGAGAAGGGCCAGGTGATGACTCAGTTGTTCGCGTTCTTCGCCAACAACGGCGTGCGCGCCTATATCGTGCGCGTCGTGGCATCGGACGCGGTGAAGGCTTTGTCTCCGGCGGTGACGGCCAGCAATCCCCGGATCGGCAGCGGTATCGGCAACCCGATTTCCGAGGAGACGATCGATACCGGCGACGGCGCAACAAAGGCGATTTCCGGAACTCTGACCGAGCTTCCCTGTCGGCCCGGTTCCGTGTCCATCACCTACAAAGAGGCCGGTACGCCAGTAGTGGGCGAGAACACGAACGCCAATCCGGCTCCGAACGCGGCGGCTGTGGACTTCACTGGCCGGATCGCCGGGAGTCCGCCTATCGTACCGGGCACCGTGACGCTGACCACCACGGTGGCGGCGGCTCCGGTGACCTACACCGACCCGGCCAAGGACGGCTTGCTCAAGGATGGTGCGGCAAACGTCCGGGGCTACATCGATTACGTGACCGGTCATTACAACCTAGCGGTCGGTACCGCCGCGCCAGATGCGGCCTCGACCATCGATGCCGATTACACGCCGGTGGGCACCGAGCAGACCGTGACCGACGATGGTGATGGTGCGCTTCAAGGCCCGACGGTGGCGGCGGCTCCCGCACCAACCATCGATTACATCACCGGTGCGGTGTCTTTTACGATCGCGGCGACTTCGGCAGCCCCGCACGATCTGAACCCGATCCAGGCGGCCTACATCCAGAACGCCTTTGACGCTGATCCGATCTCGGAGGGTGAATGGGGTAACGGTCTCCAGCTCCAGACCAGGGGCAACGAGGACTACTTCACCAGGGCGACGGCTTCGTATTCCAAGCACGACGTGCTGGTGGTGCTGGATGACGAGATCCTGGAGATTTTCGACGCCATCCAGTTCACCGATCCGACGGCGGCCGACTACGTGATCACCAAGATGAATGAGCCGACCACGGGCTCGAAGCTGGTGGAGCTGGTCGACCCGTCCAACGATGACAACAAGCCGAGCAACCTGGACGGAAAGCAGCGAACGCGATGGGTCGGGGCCGGTAACGGCGCAGCCACGGAGTTCGGTTCCACTGGTACGGCCGATCCGGACGGCTACCCGGACATTCCGGTCGGTATCCGGTCGACGGCATTGGAAACCCCTGTTCAGCCCACCTCTCTGTCGATCACCTACACCGACACGGCCGGAGTGGTTAGAACCATCACTGACGATGGCAACGGAAACCTGATCGGCGATATCGATCCGGCGGCTCCGGTGGGCTTCAATCAGGTCGACTACGAAAACGGCAAGTTCGCGTTCAAGACGCTTGTAGCGGTATCAGCGGCCGAGACCTCGCACGCGACTCCGCCGACAGCTCTGGTTCCGGGCTCGAAGGTCGATGCTCAGCACTACGTGGAGCCGGGCGACACCCTTAATGAAGACGATTTCTACGGCGGTTCAGACGGAACGGCGTCTATCGGCCGTAACGAGCTGACTGATCCGACGCTGAAAACGGCCAGAGAGGGCATGTACGCCCTGTTGGTGCCCGATGAGCTGCTCAACATCGCCATTCCGGACGCGGCCGGGAACGTGACGATGGCGGTCGACCAGGTGGCCGAAGCCGAGACCAACGGCAAGTGGTTCATTATCCTGGCCTCGCCGCCGGGCATGAACCCGCAGCAGGTCAAGGACTGGCGGCGTAACACGCTGGGCATTACCAGCAGCTACGCGGCGCTGTACTACCCCTACATCACCATCGCGGATCCCGTAACGGACAACAGCCTGAATATCCCGCCCCAAGGTCATATCGCGGGCGTATATGCGCGCACGGATGTGAATCGGAGCGTGGGCAAGGCTCCGGCAGGGACCAGGGACGGCGTGCTCAACTGGTCCACCGGCCTGGAACGCAGGCTGGAGTTCGCCGAAATCGACACCTTTTTCCAGAGCCAGGTCAACGCTCTCATGGATACGCCGCAGACCGGCCGTGTGGTATGGGGTGCGCGCACGCTGGAGAGCCCGCCGGGCGACTTCCAGTTCGTTCACGTGCGGCGGCTCTTCAACTTCCTGAAGGCGTCGATCTACAACAGCACCCACGGTTTCGTATTCGAGGACGTGGGCGCATCCCTGCGGGGTCGGATCCAGCTCAGCGTCGAAACTTTCCTGCTGGGGCTGTTCAACCAGGGGATCTTTGCGGGTACCAAGCCCAGTGAGGGCTTCCAGGTTATCTGTGACGAGACCAATAACCCGCCGGAGGTGGAGCAGGCGGGTGAGGTCATCTGCGATATATTCGTCGCTCCCAACAGGCCCGGCGAGTTTATCGTGTTCCGTATCCAGCAGATGTTCACGGCGATGGCGGCATAAACGGTTGTACTGAAACAAGGGCTTAGAGGTTTTTGGCGGTCGGACCGCCAGGAGAAACAGCGAGGAAAAAAATGGATGCAGCGATCACTCACACCGGGGCCATCAGCGACCCCATTTTTATTCCGGGACCGAACATCGAGGTGGCTTCCGGAGAAACCAAGAACTGGAACGACATCACCATCGGCGACCTCGATGGCAACGAGGTCATTAAGAGCCAGGTGGTAGCCGGGAACCTGTCGGTCTCCGTGACGCCGGATGCCAGGGACGCGGCGGTGGCGACCCAGGGCGCGCTCAACGCGGCGGCCAAGGAGATATATGCCTTCGTCGATCTGCCCACCGGGTACGAAGGCCGCACGGCTTTCTGTTCCAACGGTCGGAAGACCGGTGAGGGCGGAGGCGCTGGAACCGGCGTGCCGGTCTACTTCTCCAACGCCCAGTGGCGCAGATACTATGACGATGCTCAGGTAACGACGTAGGCTGCCACCTTCCCTTTCCTCGCTTTCCTTCGGGAGGAGGTAGGCCGTGTCGGACCCTCAGTTCGTTGTAATTGAGCAGCGCATCACAGCCGGTAACGACTGGGATGGGACGGTGCCGTTGACTACCCCCGACTTTACCACCAAGGGGGTCAAGAAGTTCCCGCCAGCAGCTCAGGGCGGTCTGTTCGTATTCGACTTTACCTCCTACTTCCTCAAGGAGATTCAGCAAATTGCTGTGGATTTCAATGGGGTCGGCAGCAAGAGCATCGTGATCCGGGGGCCGGGCGGCGCGGCCGATGATATCGAGATATTCAAGTCGACCGACCCCCTGGAGGTCAACATCCTCATCACTGACAAGTTTCAGCTCGCCCCGGACGAACACATCGTGATCATCTCCTCCGGCGCGGCCAACGCCATGTTCGCCAGAGTGATTGGGAGGCCCCTCCATCCAGAGCCTGCATCCATGACGTAGGAGGTGTCTCCGTGCCGATATATGCCAATGGCAGAGACACCAGCCTGAGAATCTACGGGGCTAATCCTGGGGCCGGTGACGTGGGGGCCAAGAAGTTGAGGTTGGAATCTCCGACTGTCGCTGGGGAAGAAGACTCTTTCTACACTGAAAACGGCTTTACCGTTTCCCGGATAGTAGCAGCGATCCGAGGCTCCGCTTCGCCGTCGGTTACGTGGACGGTGAGATTTGCGTCTACCCGTGATGCGGCAGGTACCGAGGTCAATATAGGAGGAGTAACCACTAACGATTTAAGTAACGGCAGCAGCATTATCTTGTTCGACAATGCGGCCATTCCGGCCGATTCCTTTGTCTGGCTCGAAGTAACTGCCGTATCTGGTACGGTGGACGAGTTGGACGTGACCATTATTCCGACGCTGGTGTAACGAGTGCCTCTTTATATTAACGGTCGTCTACAACCTGATCCAGGTGCCGCCTTGGGTGCCGTTACATATAAAGGGACCTGGGATGCAGCGGCTAACAATCCGGCGCTGGCCAGTGGTATTGGTGTTCAGGGGCACTACTATGTGGTGTCGGTTGCGGGGACTACCAATCTGGATGGCATCACCGATTGGCAGGTAGGGGATTGGGCCATTTTCAATGGGACGGTCTGGCAGAAAGTTGATAATACGGAGCCAGTTGCCATCAGAATCTATCCTCCGGGTGCAGTTGATCCGGTGGCTCCGGCTCCGCAGAACGGCGATCTCTATTTCAATACCGTACTCCGTATGACGATGGAGTACGATTCGGTGCGCGGAAAGTGGTTGTCGGTTGAGGCTCAAACATTTGTTTTTGGAGCCAAGAAGGACACGGCCGCAGGCAGCTATTATGGAGGTACCGAGGGGCTGACGTTTTCAGCGACCAATGGATACGACGCGAGGTTCAACGGAACCGTTGTGGCGATAGGCTATACCAGGGACGACACGGATGCGGCGACCTTTGAGATTATGGACGATGGGGCTTCTATTGCAACGCTGGCGTCGGCAGCTCAGAAAGGAGCAGACAATACTGTAAATGCTGATTTCGCTCAGCACAGCGTGTTAGCTGCTCGCAACCAGTCGGGCGGTAACGTGACTACGGCCGTGCAGGGTTACTTTATCGTCAGGTGGAGAGTCTGATGTCCACGATCATCATAGCTAAGAACCAGACGGCCGGTGATCTTCCGCTTAAGAACCTGTCCGCGCCCGATGCCAAGATTCCGGCCAGCGGACAGGTAACTCTCACGGCCTATAACTTTGTCTGGGATATTCAGGAGGATGCAGAGCTTCTAGCTTACATCAATGCTGGGGACGTACTCCTCAATGTCGATGGAAAGGACCTGAACAAGGAGGAGTCACTGAACGCGGCGTCTGCTCCGGCGATGGCGAAGAATACCGACAACTTGCATGATACCCAACAGGAACCGACAGGCTTTCCCAACAGGACGGATTCCACGATCAGTCGGGTAGATGGTTCTCGAACTTTTACTGTTCAACCGGCGGTTACCAGCTTTGATTTTTATATCGCCGGTAGCAAGTACACGAAGACGGCAGCACAGAACAGGACATGGCCCGACGCTGAGGGTATTCACTACTTCTATTTTGATACAGCGGGGGTTCTCCAGACTACTCAAGCCTTTACGGACGACCTCATTTTGAAATACGCGCTTGTGGCGCTGCTTTACTGGGATTTTACCAATAAGGCTTCGATCCTTTTTGCCGACGAGCGTCATGGCATTCAGATGAATGGTGAGACGCACCTGCATTTGCATTTCTCATTCGGTGCTCGGTGGACCGATGGCCTTGCTTTACAAGGCATTACGGCCGATGGTGATGGAAGCAGTAACGGTCATGCGCAATTTGCCGTACAGGATGGAGCGATTCGAGATGAGGATCTGCTTTTTTCAATTGTAAACGGTAGTCCTCAGACCCTTTCTCCGACGGCGCAGATTCCAATTTATTATCGTAGCGGAGCGGCTGGTGATTGGCGCAAAAAGACGGCGGATTCGTTTCCTGTTATTTACCAGGGAACGGCAGGATATCCGGCGGCTCAGCGGCTTCCCTACAACAGTTACCTGGGTGGGGTCTGGGGTCTAACAGAGGTAGCGAATGCAAACTTTGTTTGCGTTTTGTTTTTTGGAACGAACAACCTCAGTGAGCCGTTTGTTGGCATTCAAGGGCAGCAATTCTATTCCACTGTTTCGGATGCAAGGGCTGGCGCTCAAGTAGAAATCAGGAATGTAATTTTGAGCGGACTGCCTACGCCGGAGATGGTACCGATAGGCGTTGTCATTTTCCAGACAGCTACTGCTTATTCCAACACCCCAAAGGCTCGGATCCGTAGCGATGGAACAGGCGCTGCTTATGTTGATCTCAGAAGGACCGACCTTGTTGGGGTGCCTGGTGGAGGTGGTACCGGTGGAATCTTCGGGGCTGATTACCAAAGAGCGCAGTCGCTGGGAGAGCAGAACACGTCTCTCCTCGCCTATCAGGACAAGGTTACCCTGGTTGTTCCCGCGAGGACCGGAACCTATCGTGTGGCTTATAGCGCGATGGTAAAAAACTCTGATAAAAGGGGGCAGGTGCGTCTTTACAATGTGACGGACGCTGTAACATTAGAGGAAATTCCGTTTAGAGTGAAGGATAGCAACGATAGGTACGACCAGTATGGGAGTGCATGGGAGATTGTCTTTACTGGGGTGGCTAAAACGTTCAAGATTCAGTGGCAAAGCCTGGATGGAAACGCGCAATACATAAAGAACGCCTATATTGAAATTTGGAGGGTCTATTGATGGCCAGCATTTTTAATTACACCATCAGCGAGGACGTGATTTCCGGGAAGGTCGATTCGGACAGGCTTATCCAGGAAATTGGTTTGAGCGCCATCACTATTGCGTTAGATGGTGTCAATGTGAACGGCGATGCCCTCACAGTTCAGTTCAAGGCTGACTTGCCTGCGGCCGACAAGACTCTTCTCGATGGAGACACCACGAATCCGTGTGGGGGCATTATCGGCAATCACTCGGGCCTCCCGTTGCCGGATGATGTGGTGTCCTACGTCAGGGCGTGTCCTACCGATAACAAGAACAAGCATCTTTTTATTAAGGGTGTGCAGTTCGACGCTGCTCTGAACACCGACACTAATAACGACTATGCGCTGCCCGAAGCGATGGCTTTGCAAGGGGCTTTGGCGGAAGTAAAAGATTTTACCGACGGGGACTACGTTGAACTTTTCGTTTTGAATGGGTCTGATGCCGTTGTGGGACAGTATGGTGAAACAGTTTATATTCCGCCGTCGGGGAAGGTTGGGGCTGTTTCTGAGGGGTCCACCTCCATTCCTACTGGGTTCAAACTTAGAGCCAAATACCATTCAGTGGCGACGGAAGGGACGCAGCCGAAGATCACGGTTGCTTATCGGCTTTGGAAGTGATGCGGGGACTTGCGCTCAGCGGTGGGGGGTCTAGGGGTCAGTTCCACGTGGGAGTGGTTGACCACCTTCTGGGTGACCTGCGGACCGAGTACGATGCCTATGCGGGCGTGAGTGTGGGCGCACTGGTGGGCTCCTTCCTGACTCAGTATAAGACGGGTGAGGAGATGCAGGCCGCCCAGGATCTAAAGGACCTGTTCACGCCGATTCAGGACCCCGACATCTGGAAGAGCTGGTTTCTGTTTGGCAAGGTCAGCATTTGGAAGTCGAGCGCGCTCAATAGCAAGCCCCTTCAAGAATTGGTGAAGAAGACGCTGGACGAGGAAAGGGTCCGGGCATCCGGCAAGAAGCTCCGGATCGGCGCGGTGTCGCTGGATACCACCAGCTACCGGCTGTTTGATGAGACCTACAGCCCGTTGGCGGAGGCGGTCTTGGCATCGGCCAGCTACCCGGCTTTCTTCGAGCCCATTCAGACCGACGGCCAGCTCTGGACCGATGGCGGCGTGCGGCACGTGACGCCGGTGAAGGCCCTTATCGATCTGGGCTGTGATGAAATCGATGTGTCAATCTGCCATCCGCCCAAGCCGACGGCGAAGTTCGAGCGTAACCCGGATTGGCCAGATGTGGCCATACGTTCTATCGACGTGATGAGTGATCAGCTTACCTGGGTAGACGCGAAGTACGCCCAGCTTCTGACCCGGCTGCTGGAGTACGAAGAGATCGAGGGCAAAAAGAAGATCAAGCTCCGGATAATTCATGCCGCGCATTTGCTGAATGACGATCCGCTGCACTTCGATCCCCATGAGGCGGTAAAGATTCAGAAGGAGGGGTATGACGCAGCGAAGAGCCTGGAGGCATGACCTAAAAGTAGCCTCCTCTGAGAGGGGTGTGATAGAAAGGACCGAAGATGGGAATCGCAAAACAGCTTGAAGAGGCCATATATGATGAGCCGATGGCGGTTCGATCGGAGCCGTTGGACGAGATGGGGTTCATCGTCAAGCTGATGCGGCTGCGGCACGACAACTATCCGGGCCGCGATGCTCACGGAGTGCTGCCTCTGGTCGTGGTGGGCCATGAGTCGATGGATCAGCCGCGCTGGAGCAACTGGATTCGGGAAAATGCCGTGGCCCACTTTGGCCCGGCCTATGCCGAAAAACTGGTCCAAAACGGTATCGAGTTGAAGGAGATGATGCCCCAGGCCGGATTCGGACGTGTGATGCGGGACAGTGGAACCCGGTCGGCCGAGCGCAATTACAGCTACCTGGACCGGGCCGGGGAGATCCTGGTGATGGTCGAGAAGTGGCCCAGTCTCTACAACCTCATCGCGGATGAAATGGCGGAACAGGAGATGACGCTCCGCGAGTTCGTGAACAGAGTTCGGAATTTGCCTTCGCCCCTGGAGCTGGGGAGAGGCGCAGATACCACCCTGGGAGATCTTTTACCGCCGCTGGACGGGATGATTCTTCCGGGTGAAAGGTAGGAGAAGCAGGAGGAGATCATGGCAAGAGCGATGGCGACAGATCCACTTCATGCGTTCCGGTATCACGTCCGGGCGAGTGCGGTGCCAGGTATTGCGGACGATCCGTTGCAACCGGCGGCGGGTTACGGGGTCGGCCTGGAGGCCGAAGCTGGATTCCAGGCAGCAACGTCTCCGGAACTGACGATAGAGACTTCGGAGTATCGAGAGGGGATCAAGACATACACTCAGAAGTATTCCGGTATTCCATCTACCAACACCTTGACGCTCAGCAGAGGTGTGGCGAGGTACGACACGGCGTTCTACGTGTGGGCTATCGCGGCGGCCGAAGGGCGCGAGTATCGAACCGATCTCGTCTATTATCACGCTATGAGACAAGGGCGGTCCTATCCTTTCGACGCGGCCAACGATTTTACGATGCAGAATTCCAAGGTGTACATCTGTCGAGAGGCGATACCGGCTCGCGTCAAACTCGCTGGAGACCTGGATGCCAGCACCTCGGATGTCAGCCTGGCAGAGGTGGATGTCGATTACGAAAGGCCGGAGATTTATACCCCGCCTGGTGTTCAAGCATCCTTGCCGTAGTCGCCAGGATTTTGTGGCCTGCTGGCCACCTGGAGGCTGACGGTGCCCCGCGAGAGGCTTGAGGACGTACTTCAGGTTTTCAACTTCTGGCTGTTTGATGCCGGGGTGATGGGGGGCAATATCCTGTTTCCGGTGCTCGATCCGTCGTTGGCGTTCAGCGCCATCACCGCGCCGGAGATCACCACCGAGCTGCGCGATATCCAGCCAGGCAACTGGGAGTACAAGCGCCGGGTGGTCAAGACCGCCGACGCCGGGCCGATTACCCTTTCCCGTGGGGCGCGCTTTTACGACTCCGATATGTATAACTGGATCACCAGGGCCATCCGGGGGGAGGATCCCTCCAGGAGGACCTTGTTTCTGATCCACTTTTTAGGGTTGCGGAGTGGCGGAACTGCGCAGCTTGCAGTAGGGGCTGCGGTCGGGGCTGCTGCTGGTTTGGCCACCAGCGGCCTGGCTGGAGGGGTTACCGGAGCAGCCGGAGGAGCTATTCTGGCGAGTTTTATTGAGGATCGAATCCCCGGCCGGTGCTGGTCGCTGCACGACTGCGTGCCGACCAGGTACAAAGCGGGTTCGGATTTTGACGCTTCGGCCAGCGATGTCTCGATTGTGGAGCTTGAAGTGCAGCCGGAGTACGTCCAGGAGGTTACGGTTTCGACCATCGCTCCGGGGATTTCTGGGGCGGTCGGGGCTGTAACCGGTGCGGTCAATGTTGCTAGTGGGATTTTCTGATGGATGAGCTGATGGCAACAGTAGGAGATGCACCGGACACGCTGACAGCCGTGGTGGAAGAAAGCGACCAGGGCTTGGAGGCCATAGTCGGCGACGCGCCCGACACTCTGACGGCCACCGTGGAGGATTGCTGATGGCCTATCCCCCGAATTTACTGAACAGCTTGCGCGTGGTGAAGGGACAGAGCAAGTCCTTCCAGATCACCATCAAAAAGAAGAGTGGGGCCAAGCCTAAGCTGGCCAGCGGGGTGCGGCTTATTTTTACGGCGTTCCGGGGTAGCACGGTATTTTTTACCAAGACCACGGATTCCGGCGGCGGCATCGAGATCATCGACAGGGAAAATGGTGTGGCGATTCTAACGCTGGAAGTTGCGGATACCGAGAAGCTGGAAACCGGTGCGAATCAGTACGAATTGTGGGTGGACCACGGCGAGACTCCTCCTCGCCGTGAGACGCTGGTGGAGAAGGCGGAGCTGTTCGCTACAGAGAGCGTGACGAATTTCAATTCGTGATGATAGGCTGAAAAGCAAATGACGTACGGAATGAGCACACGCGCTGTCAGCGCTCCCATCGGGACCATCGGGATGTACGGTCCGACGGCTCCGGCGGTGAAGCTCGTTCCGTTGTCGGTGTTTTTCCTGAATATGCAGGGCGATGAGGAGGGGGAGGAGCAGGACGCTCTGTACGGCAAGAGGAGGCCCAGCAAGGACAAGAAGAAGCGGCGGAAGGGGGATAGGGTGCCTCCGGCGCGTCCGGGCAGTAAAGCGGCTCCTGAGCCCGGCAAAGGGGGAAAAGAGGGGGAGGACGAGACCGCCAAGAAGCAGCCCCCGCGTGCGCCCACGCGCCCGGCCGCAGGTGGTCCAGAGCCCCCGAAATCCGAGTCCCTCGTCGAGGGCAAAGCCACGAAGTCTCAGAAGTGCAAGTACTGTGATAGCCCGGCCACCAAGTCTTACGAGTGGGCAGATGGGCGTGCATATATTCCAGTGTGCGAGGCGCACGAGAAGACGGCAAAGAATCGGATTGAGAAGATCAACAAGTGCAAGATAACGGCCATTCGGCCGATTCCCCAAAGGCAGTCGACTGCCTCCGAGCAGGCGACGCCTCCAGGAGAGGTTTTGACCCCTATCAAGGTAGGGCCTACCAGGGCCTCCAGTGGTGTGATGGGGACCGGGAACATCGCCCGGTACCACGTGCCCCTCGGGCCGCCATTGCGCCGTGTGACGCCGATAGGGGGTGAAAAAAAGAAGAGACGCAGAAGGCGAAGGTTGAAAGGAGAGGAGCGCAGCCGTTGGATAGAACGGCTGTCCGAGATTATCCAATAGGTGAATGTAGTGGGAGCTACAGAAGGAGGAGAAGATGGGAGCAGGATCAGGAAAGGCCGAGGCCAAGGCACCGGTTAATCTGGCAGGTGGACAACCAGGTGAATTGCCAGCACCACAGCCCGCGCCGCCTGGCGGTCCGGGGCTGGAGCGGGGAACGCCGTCGCCGCATCTTCAGCAGGCCCTTCAGGGCGATGTTGTTGAGGATAGCAGCGGGGACTATGAGACCATCACGGACGCGGCTGCGGAGAGCGGGGTGTTCACTATCGTCGGTGGTTACCTGGACGAGGATCGGGTGGTCCACAACGAGGTGCACGTTAAGTCGCTGGGCGGCGACGAAGAGGAGCTGATCAGCAACGACAACATCGACATCATCGATCGGTTGACCGGCATCATGGTGAACTGCACCGAGCGCATCGGGACGCTCACCGAAAAGGGCAAGATTACCCAGGCGATCCACCGGCTGCCGATGGGGTCCAGGAAGCATCTGCTGGTTTCGATCCGGCGTGTTACGCACTGGAAGCGGCGCAAGGATATGTACGAGATGGACATTCGGTGTCCCATCGACAACTGCCAGCGAGAGGGCAGCTACCAGGTGAACCTGGGACACCTGGAAACCTACGAGATGGCGGAGCCGGGCAAGCGGGACTTCTCGGTAAAGCTGCTCGACAGCGGCGATGAGATCGTGTGGCGTGTTTCTTCGCTTCCGCAGGAGAAGATCATGAGGGCCGTGGCAACGTCTGACACGGACGATTTCAAGATTCTAACCTACGCCATCATGATGCGGCTGGTGTCCATCAACGAAAAAAGCGTGAGGCTGGGGCTCGACGATTTCGTCTATGGGGCTGGGTCGGCTAAGAAGATCAAGCTCAGCAAGGAGGCGGAGCAGCTTTATCCGATCGTGAAGGGGTGGACCTCTGGAGACCGCGACCAGCTACGGGAGAATTTCTATCTCAACGAACCGGATATCAATATGGAAATAGACATCAAATGCCAGTTCTGTAAGCGAGAATTCGTGACGGAACTGGACGTGACGCAGCGAACCTTTTTTTTCCCTTCGGCAACCTCCAGGCGCTGGAGGCAGAGGTCCTCTACCTGATGGAGGCTTTGCATCAACCATACGATGTCTTGATGAAGATGCCGTGTGGGAGGCGTCGGAGGTTCGCGGACGAAAAAGAAAACCTGGATCGGTGGAGAGCGGCGCGGTTGAAATCTCGGAGATGATGTAGGTGGCAATTACTGGCGGCGGCGGTGGCATGGGTCGGCTCTTGGGCCTTGGCTTCATGTTCGGAGCCAAGGACAAGGGCGCGGTCAAGGTTACCGAGCAGATTGGCGGCGGCTTCGAGGAGATGTCCGACAGTATCCGCCAGGTGGGGAAGCAGACCTCCGGGTTGATGAAGTTCGGCAACGCCATCAACGCGCTCAACTTCCTTCAGGTACACCGGCTCACCGATGCGATGGAGGGGCTGGCTGAAAAGGCTGGGCTCGGAGACGCGGCCCAGGCCAATCAGATCGAGTCGTGGGGGGTGCAGTTCGGCAAGACCTATCGGGAGGCCACCGCTGGCCTGGGGGAGTTCAAGAAGGCCGTGGACGAGTACAAAGGGGCCATCTCTGGTGTGTCTTTTACCCTAGAGGTGGACGCGGCCGAGATGACCAAGGCCATTGCCTTGCTCACCAAGTCCGGGGCCAAGCTCGAAGATTACGGTCTGAACGTCCGGGAGATCGGCGGTCTGATGCAGGCGGGCATTCTGAGCGGAGACCAGCTCGCCGACACGCTCACCAGCCTAGCCCAGGGCTACGGTTTGGGGGCCAAGGGTGCGGGTCTTCTTCTGGACGAGATTACCAAGATCGGAGAAGTGTCCGGCGCGGGTGCGGACGCAATCCGGCAGATGCCGGAGGCGCTGAAGGCCGCTGATGCCGCCATTGCCGGGTTGCCGGAGGGTATGGCCGGAAGCGTCGAGGATACCGTCAAGTCCCTGACTGTCCTGGCGGCGTCGACCCAGCGCGTGTTGGGCGGTCCGTATGAGCAATCGTTCCAGGCGGCCGTCGACGTGATGCAGAAGCTCACGGAGTCGCGGAGGGAGTTGGCGCGCACCTTTGCTGGCCTGGGCGGGGAGTTCCCCGAGATGACCGCCCGGCTCGCGGAAACCTACGGATCCATCGACAAAGCCTTCGAGGTCATGGCGGACGACCCGGCTCTGTTCATTCAGGAGATCCAGAAGGTCTACGCTTCGCTCGACGAAACCAGGAAGTTCCGGCTGCTGGAACAGCTCCCCGAGTCCATCAAGTTCATGGTGAAGGCGGGTGCAGAAGGCGCGAAGGTCATAGAGTCTATGCGTGGGCCGATTGAAGGAGCTTCCGGCGCGTTAGGCCGGATGGCAAAGGGGGCGTCCGGCGCGGCGCGGACCTTCTCCGAACAGATGGACCTGATGGAGGAGCGGTTCGCCAACCGTCTGAACAAGATGACCTCCCAGACCGATGCGATGGTCGTAAAGCGTCAGGCCAAGGCGTGGAAGCGTCTGGGCGACACGATCGACAACTTGCGGAAGAAGGGCGGCCCCTTTGCCGAGCTGCTCCAGCTATTCTTGGATGTACGCCGTCACGGGTTGGTGCACGGCATTCTTCCGTCTCTGGAGAAGCTGGCGGGTAGGGGCGGCATACTCGGAGGCGTTGCCAAGTGGTTGCAGAAGGTCGCGCCGATGACCGAAGGATGGGGTGACGCCATCATCGACGTGGTTACGTCGCTAGGTCCGATGATCATTGGATTCAAGATGCTCGGTGGTTTCGCAGTTCTCGGCAAGGTTTTTGGTGGCCTGGGCAAAGTATTTGGGATGCTGTCCATCAAGCTGATGCTCTTCGCCGGGATCGGTTATCTCGTCTACAAGAACTGGGATCTGATCGCTCCGGTTCTGAAGGAAATCTGGGGGGTGCTGAAGAAGGAGCTGGGTCCAGCCTTTAAGATGATCAAGCGGGTGGGACTCGATGCTTGGGAGGCGATCAAAGGCGGTGCCATTTCCATGTGGGAGGATACGCTGAAGCCTTTTGGAAAGTGGTTCATGAAGAACCTTCCCATGATGATTGCGACAGGGGCCGCCGCCATCGCTGCAACGATTGTTGGGGTGAAGACCATCGTGAAGGCGGCGGCTGTTGTTATGGCTGGGGCGTTTGTGATCGTCGGCAAGTCCGCGAAGGCCGTTGCGGTTTTCATCAAGGAGGGGATCGGCGGCGCGATGGACTGGGTAATCGATATGTGGGAGGGGTTTTTCTTCAAGGTCGATGTCGGGTTGCAGAAGACGGTCAGGGCGTTGAAGCAGGGGGCGGCCAATATCCTGGAGATCGTCCAGTTCCTTGTGGACAAGCTGCCCAAGGATGCGCTCGAAATGGTGGGCCTTGGGGGACTGGCCGAGTCGGTGGATAAGGGGGTGAAACAGACCCTCCAGAATCTCAGAAGGGACATCACAGAGCTGGATGAAGATATTAAGGAAAAGGAGGATGCGCGTAGGCGCTCGAATGCAGAGGCTGACCGGCTGGGCATGGAGCGTCTGAAAAGGATGGAAACCGCAGGGATGGACGTGCGGAAGGAGTTTTCGCATCTGGGGAAAGAGCTAAGTGGCGTTGTGGAAGAAGGCGGTCGCGGCATCGAGCGCGTCGAGAAGATGAAGGCGCGGATTTACGCGAAGACCACCGAGGCGCTTGCGCGGCGGGGGAGGGAGACTGAGAAGCCGGAACCCAAGGCCCGGCGGCGTGGAAAAGGAAAGAGGCCCGTTGAGGCAGCCCGGCAGGAGGCCGCAGCGGAGGCTCAGGTAGCTGTGACCGAAACCTTCATGGTTCGGGGTAGAGGTGGCGCGGCGGCTGAGCCTTTGGAGGCTTTTTTGAAAGATCCTCGGGCGGTGAAGCTCGTGGCTGCTGGTGTGGAGGCGGGAGTTACTGCGAGGGACAAGAGAGCACGCAGAGGAGGGCGAACGCGGGCCGCCGAAGCGGGCGGTGCGGAACGAGAAGGGGTGTAGAACGTAGAGTATGCCGGTTAGGGTCAGAAAGACATCGAGGTTGCTTTTCGCCAGGCTCATCACCATTGATGATGTGGAGCACTGGGAGCTGCCGGTGTACCCGAAGATCGAGGCGGCTCCGGACGACAAGCGGTACACCGTAGACCGTGGCGACCGGATCGATCGGTTGGCCAGGAAATTCTACGGTAGTGATGACTTGTGGTGGATCATCGCCCTGGCCAACAACATGGAATTGCTGCCGTGTGATTTGAATCCGAATACTGTCATCAGGATTCCTTCTCAGCGTCGAGTTTTTACTCATGTTTTGCGGCGACCGAGCAGGGGGGAGGAGGGTCGTTAGATGGTGCTCGGGCTTGGAGGTGCCGGGCCGATCGATCCTTCTGGTTTTCAGATATCGGTGGCCGTAACAAATCCGACGGACGGCGTGCGTGTACCGTTGTGGATGAAACAGGAGTCCACCGATATTCCGAACCTTGGTGGCGGTTTGGGCGATGCGCTTGGCATGGTCGACGATGTGTTAGATCTTGGCGGTGGTGGGGGTACCAGTGACCTACTCGGTTTGGACTTGCCGATTGTGGAAAGCGTGTCTGTGGAAATAAGCCTGGGTATGGTTGCCAAAACGACGATCAATATTGCCTCCCCGTTCGACCTGGGACTCAAGCTCTTGGAGAGTTCATTGTTTCGCGTAGGGAACCTTTATGAGGTGCAGCTTGGGTATCCGAAGCTGGGCCGGTTCACCCCTTGGTTTTCTACGATGGCCCAGAAACCTTCCCTTCGGATTACTGGTGATGAGGGGCTAACGGCAACCCTCAATGGTGGCGGTGATATGGCCTCTTTACGGGGGACATCTTCCAAAGTGTACGAGGGTAAATCGTACAAAGAGATTATTGAGGAAATTGCCGAGACTCATAAATGGAAGGTGGTGTTCAAAGAAGATAGCGGGCTCGAAGCGATCGTGTCAGCCCTGACAGCGATTGGATACGAAGACCCTTTGGAAAAGAAGCGCACCAAGGTAAGCCAGGGCAATATGACGGATTGGTTTTTTGTACAGAAGATGACGAGAGATGCCGGTTGTGATGCTTTTCTGGCTTCATCGCAGAAGGATGAGGGGGGGAATGTTTTGTATGTGAGAAAGCGGAAAGAGTCTCTAAAGAGGCCGCCTCTCTATAAATTTCTGATGCGCGGAAATTGCGATTTTCAGAATACTTTTCCTATGTTCGAGTTTGAGATCGAGCCCCAGGGTGTTTATCTACCGGCTGGGGCGATCAAGACAACGAGCAGTGATCTGGATCCGCTGAGCAAGAAAGTTCTGGACATAGAAGTTACGTCCGCTACTGCGCAGGAAGCGGTGCTGGGAGATGGGAAACTACCGGATTCAACCGAGAAGCTGGTGGAGGATGTATTGGTGCAACTGGCCGCTACGGAAGGTACGCAGCGTACAGGTCAATTTATGCCTGTTTCGGCGCGAGATCCTAGAGAGCCGAAAGATATTTGCCAGGCGCATCGGGATGCGTTGGCTTTTCGGTACGGCATTAATGCTTCTATTTCTGCATATGCGATTCCGGAGTTGTTTCCGGGCAGCGTTGTGGAGCTGGGTGGTGTAGGAATTTTCAGCAGCAACTATTGGCTCGAATCTATGACGCACGAAGCTAACGACACCGAGTGGATGATGAGTCTGAAGCTCATCAACAACGGGTCGGCTGCTGGTGGGCTCGATGAGGCTCTAGCAAAACAGGCAGAGGAGACCAACACTGAGGAGGTGGAAGAGGGCGTGGATGCGGCATCGGGGGGCGGTACTATTGTTGATGCTGTCAAGGGCGATTTTTAGGAGGTTGAAGGGTGCCTGGTTCTTTGGCGTATTCGGCATCGGGCTTTCGCCGGTTCATGGACCGGATCGTTATGGAGGGCCTGGAGTGGCTGGGCTACTACTTTGGTTCGTATCGGGCTGAGGTGGTCGATAACAAGGGTTTTTCTGAACTGGGGGCCATCGGGCTTGGGGCCGATTTGGACAAGATCGGTTTGCTGAAGGTGCGCGTGCCGGGTATCGGTGACACGCCTGAGACGCCGCCGCGTGTTGCCTATCCCAAGACGCCGCTGGCAGGTTCAGGGTATGGCTTCAAGAGCCTGCCTCCCAAGGGGAGCCACACCTGGGTCGAGTTTGAAAGGGGAAAGCCGGATATTCCTCTGTGGTTCGGCGGCTGGTGGGCCAAGGGTGAGATGCCGTCGGAGTTGGAGTCGGTCGATGCCCACGGCTGGGTCACGCCCGGCGGCCACAAGCTCCTGCTCATCGACGATACGGGTCAAGAGAAGGTGCGGTTCGAGCACAAGCTCGGGGGGTATGCTGAGTGGGATAAGCTGGGCAACGTCGTGGTCGCCAACTTCGAGCTGCCAGGCGTGCCGCCGGGTACCACTACGATATCCCTGGGAGAGGGGGCCACCGAAGCGGCCGTGCTCGGGGATGTGCTCAAGGGATTATTCGAGGAGACGCTGGATGCGATTGCCCAACTGACGGTGATTTCTCCGGCGGGCACCACCAGCCCGCCAGTCAACGTGGCGACCTTTCAAGCAATCAAGGCCCGACTAGAGACGGCCTTATCGAAGGTGAACAAGGTGAAGTGATGCCGATGGTCGTCAAACAGCTTTCTACTGCTCTGCTCAAGGTGATGAGAGCCTTGGAAGCGGACGAGGGCAAGAACGCCCGGAGCTGGGCGGATGCCTATACCAAGTACGCGAAGCCCGCGATAGCTGGTCTGGCGCTTCCCGTGTGGGTAGGGACAGAGGCCACCAAGATGAGTCCGATGCTCCAGACCGCGATGAAAACCCCGTCTCCCAGTCCCTCGAATTTCGCGATGGCATTGGCTAATGGAATCGAGGCGTTCTGGTTGCTTCCGCCCGTTGTGTTCACTCCACCAGGTGGGGCGGGTGCGGTGACTGCTTTTCCTGGCAAGCCAGCTTTGATCGCTGGTCTGACTGCGGTTCTTTCAGCTCCGCAGCCGGAGGCGGCGGCGGCCGAAGCGATTGCGGCTCAGTTGGATACCGCTTCCAGGACAGTGACGGTGACGTACACGATCCTACCGGCTCCACCGGTGATCGTGCCCATTACATGAAAGGACGGAGAATTGAGGAAAACAGAGGCTTTAAGGTAGGATGGACGGCTAGATGACGATTCGTGGCATAGCATTTCCGTTCAACAAGAATACCACTGGCTTTCCGGCGAAGAGCGAGGATGACCAGACGATTGAGGACAATATCCGGCGCATTCTCCAGACCCGGCGCGGGGAGCGGGTTATGCGGCCGAATGCCGGTAGTGACACGATGAATTTCGTGTTCGAGAACATCGGCCCCATGATGCGGGCCAGCATTAACCACGAGGTGCGGCGCGCTCTGGCGGCCGGAGAGCCCCGCATCCAGGCGCTGCGGGTAATCACCCTTCAGAAGGAGAACCGGGCCGCAAAAGGCTATACGGTGGTGGTGATCGTGGTATATCGAGTGCGCGGGGAAATTAGGCAAACGGCGGTCGATATGGCGACCAGGAGTGCGGCCTGATGGCTGACCCGATCCAGATAGAAAGCCCCCAGGCGAAAATCAACCGGGCCAGGTTTGCTGGCAAGGATTTCTTCACGTTCGTCGATGACATCATCGCCCGGATCCAGGCGTTGTTTGTCACGGAATTCAACGACTTCGTGGTTTCGGGCGTCGGCCAGATGCTCATCGATATTGTGAGTTGGGCCTGTGAGACGCTGAGCTTCTACATCGACCGGCAAGCTACGGAATCTTACCTGGCGACGGCCCGCACCAGGAAGGCCATCAGCAGGCTGGCGCGCCAGCTCGGGTACAAGATGTCGGCGGCCGTGTCGGCAGCGGTGGATTTGGAAGTGACCCTTGCAGAGGTTCAGACCTTTGCTGTGACTATACCCATCGGATTCAAGTTCCAGGGGCCGAACAACCTGGTTTTCGAGGCGGTAGAGGCGGTTACCTTTCCGATAGGAGAGGGTCCCTTGAGTCCGCCGCGCACCGTTGGGGTGAGAGAGGGCGAAACGCGGGTAGAGTTCTTCTCCTCGAATGGCGCGAAGAATCAGATTTTCCGGCTCAACCCTCAGCGCGGACGATACATCGCTGGTAATGGCTTTGTGTGCCGGGTAGCCGGTTTTCCCTGGTCGGAGTCCGAGATCATTACCTTTGATATGACCGACCAGTTTGAAGTGAATTACAACGATGAGCCGCCGTCCCTGCGATTTGGTGATGGTATTGCCGGGAACATTCCAGCGGCAGGGGATGAAATCCGGGCCGAATACGTTGCCAATTCGGGCAAGGCGGGAGCTGTCCAGAGCGATACTATTACCGATGTAGTGGATCCCCTCGTCGTGGCGGCCACCATTATTCCGTTGAACATTACCAACCCGCTGCCCTCGACGCCGGGCGCGGATCGGGAGGACCTGGAGAAAGCTCGGACCAATGCTCAGCGGTTCTATCACGCCCGCGATGTGGCGGTGACCAGGGGCGACTACGAGGGGCTTTCCACGGCTTATGTGGACGCGCTGGCGGGCCAAGTGGCTATTGCTCAGGCGTTCGCGGCCCATAGCGCGGAAGACGATATCCAGCTCCAGATTTACTTGGACAACATTAGAGTCATACGAGATTCCCTGGCCTCTGACGTGCAGGCGGCGACGGACCAGATCGAGCCGGATCGGATGGCCATCTACGAGCTGCGGGACACGGCGGACGATGCAACGGGGGTCATCGCAACCAAGAAAACCGGGATCGAGTCGGATGCTGATGACGCTATTACTGCCGCCCGGTCCATCAAAAACAGGACTTCCCAGATTGGGGTAGACGCCAACGACATCAAGACCCACGTGACCGATGGTAAGGCCGCCGTGGACGCCATCACGACGGATACCCCGGACCAGCTAACTGCTGATACCAAGAACGCGCTCAAGGCTTACTTCGACTCGATCGATGCGGAAGCGGATAACATCTCGGGCGACGCTTCAGCCGCCGACGGAGAGGCGACCACTGTTGTGAACAAGCAGGCCAGTATTAAGACGCAGGCAGATGAGCTGGAGGAGGAGAACACGACGGCCCAGACCAGCCTGGACGACATGGAGCCGCTGCTCGACAGCATCGAGGCCCAGGTGATCGTTATTAACAACCGTGTGACTACGGGCTTTGAGGATGCGATCGAGACTGAGCTGCAAAACATTTTTGACCATGTGGACGGTTTTCTGTCGGCTGATTGCAAGGCTAATCTGGTCCAGGTGCCGATCCTTACCAGGGACGTGGACGGCTTCCTCCAAGAGCCCCCAGTCGCTTTGATCAACTCGCTACGGGCCTACCTGGACGCACGCAAAGAGGTCACCCAGGTGCCGGAGGTGGTCTCCGGCGGCGCGTATCTGGTTCCGGCAATTATCGAAATTACCGTTGGAATAAAGGCCGGGTTCGTCAAGCAGACGGTTTTAACGAACGTCGAGAAGGCGGTTGATGATCTGCTGCGTGTGCGTGCCTTTGGGGCTTCTCTTCGAGTGGCCAACCTGGATACGGTAATTTCGCCGAATCCTCAAACCGGTATAGGCGGCGTAGATGGCGTGGCTTACTCGGTGGTCAAGATCGTCGGAACTGTTGGAGACGTGGTTCCGATCGATGCTGATGGGAATCTCATCATCACCGAGAAGTACGTCATTACCAAGGGGTCGGTGGCCTTGACTGGTGTGGAGGCGGCGGCATGAACCTGAAGGCGAAGCGCCACCTGGTGCTGTACCTGCTCTGCCTGCCGTGGGACTTGCTGGTATGGGGGGGTATCCTGTTGATTCGAGCGCTCTGGGGTACCAGGCTGGAGTGGGAAAATCCTCGCGATAATCCGGCTGCCAAGCCTGGTGGTCCGGGCGGCCCGTCGCTGACCTGTGAGATGAAAAAGGGCTCCTGGCCGGTGAGCGAGGGTCGTTGGCCGAAGGGTTGGTATCTGCGGGAGCTGCCGGACGGGACAAAGTACCCTTGGGGAGGATCTACCATAGGGCACGCGATCTTTTACGGGCCGCTAAAGCGGCACCCGAGGGGGAAGCCGTGGCGGCCGGTCCAGTTCCATGAGCATGTGCACGTTGAGCAATACGAGGCTTCCATGCTGCGGGCCTTTGTGCTGGCGGCCTTAGTTGCGGCTGTGGGGCAGTCGACTGCCTCCTACGTGCTCGCCGGGCTCCTCTGGCTCACGGGCTACATCCAGATGGGTGTCGGAAACTGGACTACCGCCTGGCTGAGGGGTGAGAATCCGTACGAAGGCAGTCATCACGAAGAGGCGGCGTACGCCCTGGATGATGACTACGAGCAGGAGCTGGAGAAGGAGAAGCAGGAAGGTGTCTGAGACCTCTCCACGAATGGGATGGACGTATCCCAGCCAGCACGACGATCCCTGGTTTGATGGATTCGTCGATTTCGTGCGGGCGACGGATGCCTCCGGTTTCGCGGCTCGCGAGGATCGAAATCTTATCCTGACCGGTGGCGGTCTGTTGTCCTGGTCCCCCGGCGGATCCGGGTTGACCTGGAGCGAGGCTTTTCTTGTTTTCTCGCCCTCCACCGGGTTTTTCACGCGCATCGTGGCCAACTCCCTGGCTCCGGCCGACGGCCAGGTGATCCGGGCCGAGATCACCCGGCATCCGGGGCAGAACGTGAACGTGGCGGCGGAGGTCGCCAATATCGCTCTGAACACCGACGATTCGCTTATCCTGGGGCTGCGGGTCGGCACGAATTTTATTTTTCGCAACGCCATGATCATGCAGGCCGGGACGGTCATTGAGGCAGAGGATTTTTTCAGCGGTGGCGGCGGTGGTGGTGGCGGAATTGGCGGCGCTTTCAAATATGTGGCACCGGGCGATTCGGTATCCGTGCTGCCCAACACCCAGATTAATGTGGACGGTAAGGTGGTTGTCGACGGTCGTGTGTTCCTGAACGGCCACATGCGGTTTATCGGCCGCTGGCACACACCGCCCCAGGTGCTGCCGATTATTGGCGAGGCGGCCGAGATTCCCAATAACTGCATTGCCCGGATTGACCCGACGTACGGGCCATTCACCCTCACGCTCAGGCCCAGGGGCACCCCAGGGGAGAAGGTGGAGCTGATCAGCATCAGCGATGCCGCGACGCCGCCGGTGGTGACGGTGGATGGTCAGGGGCCGCTGTTAGGGGGGCTTCCTTCTAGGCAGCTTACAACTCCGCGAGAGTACCTGCGGCTGGAGCGCGTGAAGGGCAACGGATGGATGGTAGGTTAAGATGACCCAGTTGCGCAATTATTTGGCTACTCTATTCACCACGAAAAAGTGGTGTCGGTCATCGCAGCCGCTATTCGAGAAGGACACGGCGGATATTTACAACGGTCCTACTCATGCGGAATGGTGGTGTGTTGTTTTGGCCTATACCGATTTGGCGACGGCCAAGTCTGTGCTTGTTCAGGCGATTCAGAACGAGGCGGCACTGCTCTCCGCGAGCGAGCTGAAGACCAAGATGGAATCGCTGACTGTTTCGATGACAGTCCAGGAGTACACGGCTCTGATGGACTGGGCTCGGCCTCTGCGACAGGGGCCGTCGGAGGCAGCTCTTCATGGGGCTTTATACGGGGCCGCCAGGTTTTTGAAAGAGGAGCGTCCGGAGATTATTCCGGTTCCCATTCACTGTTTGATAAGAAAGGAGGCCGAGAGGAGTGCGGTGTCGATGGATGAAGCCACAACCACTTTCTACACATTTTTGCGTGGACAGGTGGATTTGAATACCTGGAAGGGCGAGTACGCCTGATGAGCGGTTTTTCAAAAAAATATATTTTATCAGAAATTCAACGGCTGGAGGCAGAGATTGCCGCCGGAGCTGCTGGTCCGTTGTCTCAGATAGATGTCGATGTCCCTGCCGGAACTTACAGTGATTTTGGGAACGGCATTACCGGTTGGGCCGATGCAGATGTGGTGGTTATAAATCCCACCACTGGTACGGTGTATATTGAGGGATTTTATTCATCTCCGATAGCTGGGATTAAGGGCGAAAAGAAAATCATTAGGAACGATGGCACATATTCTGTTTTTATTAGTCACATGGATGTGGGTGCTGTCGCAGAAGACAAGATTTTTATCAAGCAGAGGGAACTCTTAGAGTTGGCTCAGGATGACCTGGCTGTATTTTATTATGATACAGAGGAAGAACACTGGTATCAAACCGATGCAAAACCTAAAGGTAATGATCTTGAGCCTACGTCGTCGCGGCGGCTAAATGAATACACAGGATCGGTTGGAGAGCGTGTTCCATATGAGCCAGCGAGTTTTACAGGAAATAAACGGATTACATTTCCGCCCGGTCCATCAATGGGTGACTTGTTTGCAATAAAGAATGTAACCGGCAGCACGGCGATTATCAATGTTTATTCTGCTTCACAAAAGATTGAAGATCCTATCAGTGGAGGTGTTATCGCTGCGGCAACGGACATTCCTATTGGTCTTGCGTGGATTGGGGTCACCTGGCAGTTTATGAGTTCGGAGGGGGGTTATTGGGCCTGGCATGTGGTGGGAGGATAGATTATGCACGTTCCTGCCAATCAAGTTTTGCCAATAAGGTATATGAATAATGCCGATGCCACCACGATTTATCGAGGGCAGCCGGTATATGTTTTTTCAAGCAACAGAAATGTGAAGATAGCGAGGGTTACATCTTTTGCTGAAGCACAATATTGGGGAACAGCTATAGCGGATGTTGCTCAACCTGATCATGGTTTTTTCGCATACGCTGGTCCCGTTATTATTCCCAGCTCCTATCAATATGGCTCTAGTTGGGCAGCCGGTGATTATATCTATTTGAACTATAGTAGCGCTGGTTCTTACCGTAACGCGCCCCACCAGATTGGGGGTTACTTTATTGTGCCGATTGGCCGGGTGGCGGAGATGATTGGTTCGGATGCCATTGTTACGATCGAGAAGGGTGAGATAGTGGAAGTACCTGGTGCACCGCCACCATAGGAGCCGATTTGTGATGCAGGTGTTGGATAGAATGGGCACACAGGATATCGTTGATGGCGATACGTTCGTGGAGCAAATCCGTAACAGGTATGCTCTGCTAAATGGCGGTCTCTGTGTCGAGGATGAAGGGCGCACTATATATACAAATTCAAGTCACGGACTGTCAGAAGGGTGTCGGGCTTGCAAGGCCGGTACCTGGATTTGCCTGCCTACTACAGGATGGTGCAATCTAACTTGTGATTTCTGTGCAAGAAAGCCCCCGAAAAAAGACCATGACGAGCACCTTTATATTAATACGCGATCCGCCGTCCAGGTCGTGTCGGACATCATGGCTGAGAATCCGAAAATTACGGGGGTGTCTTTTTCTGGAGGAGAGTTTCTGCTGGAGCGAGACAAGGTTATTTCCATATTGACTCTTTTCTCTAAAACGGCTCCCGCTATTTATCTCTGGGCCTATACTAATGGTAAGCTGGTCGATTCGGATATCTTGGCGAAGCTCAAAGACGCCGGGCTTGATGAGCTGCGGGTCAACCTGGCTGCCACGGATTTCAGTGATGAGGTATTAGAGAAACTCATTCTGGTGAAGGACATTATTGGCAAGGTTACCGTTGAAATTCCGTCTATTCCACAGGTTAGAAAGAGGCTGTTGGACGATGGGAAACTGCAAATCCTTATAGATTGCGGGGTGGCGCAGCTCAACCTGGCCGAGTTGATGATTCATCACCAGGGAACCGAAGGATACGTTGTAGGAAAGGAGGCTTATGTCTACAAGTCGTGGCTGGTCAGTCCTACCGAAAGTAGGTTTATCACGGTAGATATTATCGAGTACGTTGTGCGTAATGGGCTGGATATTCTGGTCAACGACTGTTCCAACGATGCCAAATATCTGCATCTGATAAGGAAACGTTATGGTGCGAAGTATAGACACGGGAACAACTAAAGCTGGCAAGATAGTCGAGCTTCTGGGGTTATCTAATGACCGATCAGATAAAGAGTTTTGACCCTGTAACTGAACGGGCCAAGATATTGGCCGCGCCTTACGCTGAGCACCTAATACGAGCGCAGACTGGCCTTTTATACGTTTATCCTAGCGGCGGAGGTGTTTACAATAGTTATGCACCCGGATCTTCTAGCCAGTGGCGGAAGTGCCATACTTTACTTCTTTTCCCCGGATCCGCCGGAACCATGATTCGCGGATTCCAAAATTACGCTGGTTCCGATGATTTCGTGCGTGAAAAGACCATCATAAACGTGGGCAGCGCTTTCGTTGCGCTATTGCACGACAGCGACACTGTTTCAAGTAACAGGCTCAAGTGCCCGAATGACACCACTTTGTTCTTAGGCCCGAAGCAGGGATGCAAAATAATATACGATACAACCGATGATAGATGGTTTGTCGCGCAGAGTTTGAACCTGAATGCGCCCGCTTATCCCTGGCTCCCGGTAGATACGGCAACCTATAACTCTTGGCCTCCCTCTCCCTACAGCGGCGGCTGGGGCGGGTCGGCTGATTTTGTGAGCCTTGCCCCGTCGGTAGATGTGCTCATAAACGGAATAGTTAGTTCTTTTGTATTTAGTGGCATCTCCAGCCCTGTCAAACCAATAAGATTTCTATTCAACACGAGCGATACATATAGTGTGAGTATCGCCCATAACTCAGGAAGCGCCACCGCAAATGAGAGGGTTCTCACGGATACACAAGAAACAATAGTGCTGCGAAAGGACGATGGCGTCCTACTGATATACGACAGCCGGGGCACCGTGATGAAATGGCGTGCGTGGAAACTAGGCAGTCGGCGCACGAACACGGTACGGGTTTTCATCGCGGGGACGGTTTCCTCGGGTGGCGAGCAAGGCGGTGCGTGGGAGGCCCCGTTCAACGGAAGGATTATCAGGGCTACTGCTTACAGAAAGGGCACTACGGGCACTGGCGGCAGTACGATAGTGGACGTGAATATCGAGGGCACAACCATTTTTACAACTCAGTCGAACAGGCCGACTATCCCCTATGACGATGCAGACGGTAAGGATACGGCACCTGCTATCGAAGCGGGGGATTTTTCTCAGGGCGAAATGGTAACGGTAGACGTTGATCAAGTAGACACCGGTGGTGTTGTAACAGATTTATCGGTGATTCTTGAGGTTGAATACCACAAGTAAGGAGAAATCCAATGGCGCAATCAAAGGTACCTGTTAGCGTTTCCTATGCTGACGCAGCCGCGTTGCAAACGTGGTTGAATAATCTTGCGACAGATGTGTCCGGGGGTAAGGTAATATCTTTTCATGTGACTACTCGTTCGGAGGGAACGGGCGGAATGATCGAGGGCGAGCTTATTCTCTCTTCCGCCACGTCGATCGACGATCTTACAGTGGCGGTAGAAGACGCCTAGTAGGAGACTTTTGTGCCTACGATAAAACAGTTTTTGGACGGACTATTTGAGCAGAAGGCAGGGGCGTGGTGTGCGTTCGCCCAGAAACTCGTAAAAGAAGATTCGGCGGACACCTACAATGGTACAAATCGGCCGGATTTTTGGTGTCAGGTGCTGGCTTATACCAATTTGACGAAGGCCAAAGCCGTCATCGTTCAGGCTATCCATAACGCGGCGGCCGATCTTGATCCTGGTGATCTGAGAACCAAGCTGGAGTCGCTGACCGTTTCGCTGACGGCGGAGGAATATGATGCCCTCATCGCATGGGCAAAGCCCTTGCGCCGTGGAGTATCGTTTCCGAAATTGCATTCGGCGTTGTACTCGGCCGCCATTTTTTTGAAAACGGAAGCCCAGGACAAGATCAAGGCTCCGGTAATCTATCTTATCGATTATGAAAGGGAGAAGAGTACAGTGAGGCTTTCGCAGGCGAGGGAGACCTTTTATACATTTCTGCGTTCGGAAGTGACATTGGAGGAGTGGAGGGGATCCTATACCTGATTTGTATTAGGAGGGTTTTATGCCTACGGTGAAGGAGTATTTTACTACGCAGTTAGAAGAGTGGGTTGAAAGCCTGGTTTGTAAGTCAGGTAACCTTTGATCAGTTTAGCGCGGGTGGAACTTATACCTAGAGTTATACGTTTGTAAGGAGAAGCGCATGACCACGGTGAAGGAAAACTTTTTGGAGTTGTTCAATGAGAACCGGACATGGTGCGGTCCAGCGAAAAAGCTGCTCAAGGACGAATCGTCCGAGATGTACAACAGCAGCCGTCGTCCGGATATCTGGTGTCAGGGATTGGCCTACATGAACCTGCCGAAGGCACGGGATCTGATCGCCGCTGTCGTTCAACACGTTGCGGCTGATCTCGACGATGGCGAGCTGAAAACCAAAATGCTCACGGTCACCGCATCGATGTCGGACCAGGAGTACGAGGATTTGATCGCATGGGCCGGAGCGCTGCGCAATGGTGCGCTGCCGACGGAACACAGGTTGCTTTATTCGGCGGCCAAGTTCTTACGGTATGAGCAAAGGCCCTACATCAAAGCGCCAGCCTCTTATTTTTTACAACATGAAAGAGCCAAAGGTGTAACCATCGTAGAGGCGGCGCAGACGGCGGCTGACTTTCATCGTTCGCAGGTTTCACTCGAAGAGTGGCGCGGGTCTTACACCTGATCGGAGGTTTTGAAAATGTCGAGTTTGAGGGCTTCATATCCTGTCTTGAAGGACAGGTTTTCGTCCTATACGAAGCTGACGTTTGGCGTATATGATTGGTGGACCAACCCTGGAAGGCCCATAGAGGCCAACGGGTATATGTTCATGCAAGACGAATCGCTCTTGTTTGTCTCTTTGGACGGCGTCACCTTTATCCCGATCTATGAGCTTTATTACAAGATAACCGACGTGGCCTATGGAGACGGCAAATACGTTTTTTCGGGAACTGACTCGCATATACTTACCTCGGAAGGACCCGATGCGTACTACAACTGGAACATCGAAGAACAGGATTATGACGAGAGCCTGGGTCTTGTGGACGATTTCATGTGCGTCCATTTCGACGGTACGGCGTTCATCGTGTCAGGAGAAAGTGCGGGTGCGCCACCATCTTCATTGCCGATGTTTCAGCGTGCGTTGCCTGCTGATGTTACCGACTGGACCGCGATCAATGGGGCCTCTGTGCCTCCGGGGGAAACGGAAGAGGTCATTATTTGGAATATCGATTCTTACGGTGGTCGGATGGTGGCTGTCGGCGCGGCTTATGGGGAATATGGTGAGGGTTTAGGGTCCCGCGATGTTATTCAGTACTCCGACGATCATGGTTTGACGTGGACAAACGTTACGCCTCCCGGAATGCAGCCACAAGGGGCATCGCAGGGGCTTACAGAGTTGGAAGTTACTGGCGACGGTCGATTCGTGGCTCTGTCTTCCGAGTATGCGCAAGGGATGGCGGAATGGGACCCTCCGTGGACCATACGGTTTATCCAATCTACCGACGGCGCAACGTGGGAGCTGATCAACGATCGGCTTATGTCGCCGTTTATCTGGGAGCAACACTCGGAACCCTACGCTGTGTGGGATGTGATAAATAGGAGCGCGCTGTTTCTTGTGGGAGGAGCGGTTCTCGTTCTGCTTCCGGGAATGGAAATGCAAATCGGCCGGATGGGCGCGGATGGCCCTGATAACTTCGAGCACGTCCCGTTTCCTTCGTTCAAGGGATATTCGAAAGGCATGTGCCTGTTCAAGGGCAACTATTATTTAGAAGTGGAACCGGGAGAGGACGAAGGCGTGCCTTGTTATCTGATAGCATTTACCCCACGTGTTCCGATCAACCCTGCGGACTTAGAATGGACGCCCCATGAGGAATACCCAACTGGGCCAGAGCTGCCACCATAGCCGTAAGTGAAAGGTTTTTATGGCCGACCTGATAGAATTTTTGGGGACCCTGAACAGCACCAAGAGGTGGTGCGTGGGAGATGTCAGTTCGTTGATCGATAAGCCAGCGGCGGACATTTACCAGGCGACACCGAACCCAGGGATGTGGTGCGTGGTGCTGGCCTATACCAATCTGCCTGTGGCCAAGAACGTGCTGGTGACGGCCATCCACAATGTCGCCGCTACCCTGGAAGACTCTGAGCTGAAGACCAAAATGCTCGCCTTTAATACGAGCATGACCGTTCAGGAACTGCGTGATCTCATGGGCTGGGCCGGGCCGAAAAGCGGGATTGGTTCTCCGCCGTCTCCAGCAGATCCATCTAAGGCGTTGTATTCCGCCTTGTTCACAGCGGCCAAGATGTTGAAAACCGAAGCCCCGGAATGGATGATGCGGGCCGTTGATGGGCTGGTGCGGTACAAGATGTCATCGGAAGAAAAAACCAAGGCGCAGGCGATCACCGAATTCTATGAGTTTCTGTATGGGGAGGTGGACCTGTCCACCTGGATGGGTAGTTACACCTAGAGAATACGAAGGAGAGGTAAATGTCTAACGGGCAACTCGACATAGTGAAACTCCCGCTGTCGCAGGCGGAAGCGCCCGGCCCGAATCACTGGGCGATCATCATGGATTCGGAGAACGCGGACGCTCTGACTCTAATCACCGGTGATCCCATTCAGGCTTTTGTGTTGTTCGGCGCGCCGATGGAAATCACCACTCCGGAAATCACAGCCGACCAGGACAACTGGGATCCCGACGATATTCTGGTGGCAACGGTTGTCCGGATGTACTCGGATGCGGCGTGGGACATAACGGGGATTAACTCCACTGATCTTCCGGCATCCGGCAAACGAAAGACGCTCATCAACGTGGGATCCTTTAACATTACCCTGAAAGACCAGGATGTCGGTTCGCTGACCGCCAATCGATTTCTGCTTCTTGGTGGTGCGGGGGATATCGTTCTTCAACCGGGGGATGCTCAAGACATTTACTACGATGACACGGACGCAAAGTGGAGGTCCGCTTAACGTAGAGGAGCAATGCCGGGATTCGGTTCATGGCCATTCGGAACAGGCCCCTTCGGCTCATACAACTGGTCGAAGCAGGTGCTGTTCAAGGACCTGCCGGAGCTGGACCGGCGGCTCGACCAGGATGTGGCCGACAATCGTCTGGAGACTTTCGTCGACACCATCCGGCCGTCCTTTGATGAGCTGTTGCAGAAGGTTCGGGACTTCGGTTCGCTGCGCGACCCGGACCTGGTGAGGAGCCAATACCAGGAGCGGCTCAACGTTAACCTGCTGATAGCGTACTCGACGGCGGGTGGCCGCACCATCGAGGCCCTGCTGGAAAAAACGGATCCTGACGACCCATTCAATCCCCTGGAAGGTACCTCCATCGGCTGGATTCTGGAGGACGAGGCGGGTCGTGAATACACCGTCAACTCGGTGCACAAGCTCTGGAGCGCCGGGCCGATGGTTGAGCTAACAGGCGTGGCTGAGCTGCCCGTGACGGCCTTCAGCCAGGGCACCCAGCTAACGGGCCTGGTCAGCTTTACGGCGGGCTCAGCGACCGTTACGGGCTCGGGAACGCTCTTTTTGACGGATCCGGACGTATCCAAAAGGGTATCTCCAGGACAGTATCTCGCCCGGAGCACTGGCGGTCAGTATGTAGGGAAAGTGGAGACAGTGGTGGATGACACCACCATCGTACTGACCGAGCCCTGGGAGGGGGCAGACCAGGTATCCGGCCTGGCGGTGGTGATGACGGCCTCAGATGGTCCGGCGGTGCTCCATCCTCCGGCGCTGCTGCCCTACCTGGGAGAGGATTTCGGCCTGGAGGTGGACCAGCATGAGCCGGAGAGCTTCCAGCGCAGCACGGTCCGGAACGGCAAACAGTGGCTGATCAGGAAGGGCGCGCAGAGGGGCTACGACATCATCGGCAAGATTTCCGGGTACCGAGTGGTGGCCCACGGCCTGTGGCGTATCAGCTCGGTTCCGTCCTGGCTGTCGCCGGATGAGGTGTTCGAGATTCCTTCTGGCAGCGGAAAGTACTACACAACGGTGGATCCCCTTATTCCGCGCTTCGATGAAATTGCGGCCGATGTCATTCCTTTAGATTATGCCTGCCGGGAAACGCCGAACTGGACGAGCGAGGCGATTACCCCTCCGGTGCCGTCACCGCCGGATGGCATGAGCGTGGAAGAGGCCATCGGTTTCGTGTTGGAGAACCTGCCTATCATCAGTTCAACGGATCTTGGAAGTGGGCGCTGGAGACTTCGTGTAGGTCCTGGTGTGGATCTGTGGCCGATAGCGGCAATCGGTTACTGGTACGCCAATTTTTCGACGATGGAAGGAGCGTTTTATTTGGAAGCGCAGCCAGTGGAGGTGGCGGCGGGTGAGTGGGAATTCGAGATTTTCGCGGGAGATTTTCCCGTTTTCGGAACCGAGGTTAGCATCGATTACGAGTGTCACCTGCTGATGAGCTGCGACTACTGCCGAGCCAGCTTGTTGAAGATAGATGTCGTAGCGGCTGAAGTCCTGGATGAACCGGATGCTCTTATGGATGATGCGATGGGCCGGTTGACACGGAAAATTAATAAGGCGGTGCCCGCCCATGTTAGAACAGCAGAGATAGTTCACGTGGTTGGCCCCGTTCAATTGCCATTGAATCCGACGGTGCAGGTGAGCACGCCGCCATAGGAGGAGGAGAAGGAGAGTGGCGGTACCCGATGGTACATTACAGGAAGGCTGGGAGGCGGTTCTGGCGCGGGTCTATGCGCGGGACACGGCTGATACCAAGGCCGATATCACGCGCTTCAAGATTGGCGAGGGGGCATATACTGGTTTGCCGCCGGAGCCTATCCCCCCTGACCCCACCTTCTTGGATCTTCAATCGGAGGGTGAGGAGCTGGCCGGTGGAGGCGTTGCGGATTTCACCAACGGCAGCCCGAACGTGGTCGGCGTGGGGACTTCATTTCTGGCTGATGTGGCACCGGGGCAGTGGATCAAGCCGGGGCCGACGCCCAGCGCGGATCCCTACTCTGCCGGGGTGCCGGGCTCCGAAATAGACGGGTGGGGTGAGGTGTTTGACGTGCTAGATGATACCCACATCACCCTTACAGGGAACTATGTCGGCCCAACTACTTTGGGCCGGGCGGTCAGGAAGGCAGACGAACCGCTTTTTACTTTTCGGAAGGATTTGACGGCTGGAGATGTGCTGTATACGTCGGCGGTCCCGGCCATCGTCGAGATTCTGGCGATAGTGCTTGCGAGCGAGGCGCTGTCAGACCAGCAGGGAAACCCGCCCCGATTCTTTGAGCTGGGGGTATTTGACGCGAACGGTGTCATGTTGGCTTACATGACATTTCCGATGGAGGAGCAGACGGGCATACAATTCAATCATCTTATCGAGTTGATTTTTTAGGAGACCAGGATGTCCATACCGCTGGCAACGCTTCCTGAAGGAGCCACCACTATTCGGTGGCGGGAGCCCTATGTTTCCGATGGACTTAATAGAAAGCTCCACGGGCCGGTTCCGCGTGGCATCAATAGGGGCGGTAATCTGACCGCCTCATTGGCGGTTTTATCTGTCGAGATTGCACCAGATCCGGTGACCGGTGATTCGGTTTATACCTATGCCAACGCCGACGGTCGCCAGGTGACCGTGCGCGAGGTCGGTACTACTACTCTCAGCCTTAACACGGGCGGCATTCCGGGTACCACTGTCTACATCGGTCTGGAAGTTTCCTATGTTACCGATGCGGATACCGAGGCCACATGGCGTGCTTATTCGCAAGTAGATATAGATGCTGATGAAAAAATTGTCGTTATTGGAAAGGTGGAGGTTCCGGCGTCGGGTGTTATTCCGGCTGCGAACATCACACTGGATCGGCGGCGGGATGCCTGGCAGGACCAGTCGACGGGGATGCGCGATTGGCGGCAGATCGTTGAGGGTGGCAACGTAGACCTCCCTGTTCCTGGAAAGGCCGCTGACAGATTCTTTCCATATTTCGCGGCGCTCACAACGGGCTCTGTAACGATTGAGAACAGTGATAATTTTAAGAGGTCGCTGACCCATTCCTTCCGCTTTGGAGGTAGCGATGGGATTGCGATTCTGTCTCCTCATACAGGAGATGGTATCAGTGGGGTGCTTTATCCGGTTCGAGAAGGACAGCGAATACTTTATTCATTCTATGTCCGAACTGACAATTGGACTTACGACACGACGCAAAGAATTAGATTTGCTTTTCGGGACGGTCTTTCAACCGGCGCTTCTTTTACGGTGGTCGATCGACCATTCACCAATAGCGGCCCTGATGTTGGTTGGGTGCACATAACGGGAGTGGTGGAGTCGCCCTATGATGGTTGGTTCGGATGGGAGATCACATCGCATGTGGATGCCGGGAACAGCGGGTATCTCTATATAGATGATATCCGGATCTGGAAAGAGGTCGGGGATGCGCTGGAAGATGACGGCCAGCGGTATATTATGGGAATCAATCGTCAGATTGAAGGAAGTGCTCTGGCGCTTTTCCCTGCTATCTTACCGGACGATGAGGCGACATGGGCCGATTCGACCATCAGATTAATTAACACCAGCCCGGCGGATGGCAGTGCCATATCTGCAAAGATCACGGCTGATCCTGTCAATGACGTGGATCTGTTTGATTGGACCATTGAAGCTAATACATTTTTCAAAGGGGCGATGGACATCACGCCTCCAGCGGATACTGATGCCCTAACTATTGTAGCGACCGGATCGGGGAGAGGGATATTCGTAGAATCGGAAGACAATGTTGCTATTCATGCCGTGGCTGCCGATGCCCCTGGTATTTACAGCGAAACCCCGTCCCTTACCGCTCCTGCTATAGCGGCGGAGGGCAAGTTAGGGGGTATATATGCTGTGGCAGACGGAACGGGGGTAGGTGAGCATGTTATGGGAGTGCTGTCCGCAGCGCTTGATCCAGATGAAGGATATGCCGCGTTTGGAATGTATGGGATGGCAGAAGGCAGCGGCGAAGCCTCTGCGGGGGTATTCGGTAAGGGTGAGTATGGTGGTGATATACCCACGGTTAAGGATGTTGGCGGTGTGTTTTGGGGCAAGGGCGCGTCCGAAGAGGCACTAGGGGCACTAAAATTGGATTCGGCGCAAGGTGCTGGTGTAGCGTGTGTGGCAGGAACCGATGGCCTTGCCGGAGTATTTTATGGTGAAAATACGGATTCAGGGTATTACCTTGATCCCGCTGTTATTATTTATGGGGGAGATGCACTAAGCGACGGTGATGGGCATACCGCATTAAAAGCCTTTGGTGGTGATGCCGAAAATGGAGCGGGGGAGGGTGGTATTGGGGTATTTGGTCAGGCTGGTGAACGTGGTCCCGAATCGCCTTCCTATAGAAACGTCGGGGTTGTTGGTCTTGATGGTCCGGGTTCCGATCAGGGATACGGCGTATATGGTAGAGGCGACAAAGGAGGTGGCCTTTTTGATAATCCAACTGGAGGAGCTGACGGGCAAGCGATAGTGTTGAGTTCAGGTGTTGATTTCCGAGGAATTAGTGCGGACCAGAATCCTGCTAAAAATATCACGGTGCCGAGGAACGTTTTGAAAGCGAAAAACGCTCCAAAGGCATGGGGAAAGTGTTACAGCGGGGCTTCTCCTTCTTTGATAGAGGGTTTCAATATTAACGGGGATCCCGTCAAACAATCTCCCGATCTAGATATCAATTTGAGACAGAGTTTTACAGACGAAGATGACATGATCATCATAATTACGTCTGATAGTCCGGGATATTATTTTTCAGGATACGCTTACGATACCGACACCTTTCGCATCTCGTGTTATCATTGGAGTACCGGTAATAAGGATTTGACTACAGAAGTAATTTATTTTCAGTTTGTTGTTTTCGGGATTCAAACGCTTACCGCTTTCAATGGGCCGTTGGATTAATTTGAAGGAGAGGTAAAATGGCACCGCCTACAAAAATAGAAGACATAGAGGTTTCCTTTGCCGATGCTGCGGTGTTAGGGGCATGGGTTGGTAATCTGGCGACCGATATCACCGCCGGTAAGGTTATCGGTTTTAATCTTTCTACCGATAAACAGGTCGGGAAGATTGTGGGAAAAGTTATTATACCAACGCCTGTCGATCTCACCGTGGCACTAGAGGATCCGCCGTAGTAAAGCAGGAATGGAAGTATGCCCGCGCTGCCTACAGGAATAATTACTCAGCTTACGGGGAGCACGCATCACCCGAAGCTGGCTCAGGCTTATCTGAAAGCCATTGATCTGGCTGAGGATGAGGTGCCTCCGTGGGTAGGACAGGGTAGCGGTTTGTCGGTCGGGGCCGAGCCTGCCAAGGATGCCGGAATAGCGTTTCAGTACTGGCCGGAGTCCTTGACCGATAGCCGCCCGTCGGAATGGAATCCCCGCAACATTCCCGGTGGCTCGCATCCCATCTATCAGTGGACCCACGGCGGCGAGCGGCGGCTGAGCTTTACGGCCGTTTTTACTCGCGACCATGAGCCTCCCCCGAGGGAGAAGGCCGGGGGCATCGGTGGGGCTATTGGAGCCGTGGTGAGCGCGGTCGAATCGGCAGCCAGCTTTGTTGGCCTGGGCGGTCCGGAAGCGGATCCGATGAGGAATGTGCCTATCGAGGCGGCGATTCATTGGCTGCGATATTTCACCTACCCGTACTACATCCAGGACGATCTGCGGGTGTTCGAGCCTCCGAAGTGCATCCTGGTGCTGCCCGGCACGAACCTGGGGCACAAGATCGACGAGCACGACATCGTGTGTGTGATGACCACCTGCGATGTCACCTACGAGGCGTGGTTCCCCAGCGGTCGGCCGCGTATCGTGGAGATATCCCTGGAATTTGCTGAGACGGTGCAGAGTGAGGGTAAAGTGGCCTTTCACAATCGTGCGGATATGACGCTGGCGGGCGAAGTTGTGAATCCATTGGCGGTTTCTGGGGATTCTGAGGACGGCGGCATCCTGGAGGATATCGGCGGTGCCATAGCTGGACCGCTTGGGCTGTAGGTATGGCAAAAGCGATTGCGCTTTCCCAGGAAGATGAGGCCGTATCGGAGATAATCAGGCACGCCGGGGATGCGATGGTCCTGGTGATCACACGGGCCATGTGGGAGACCCTACTTCTCCAGGCCAAGGCCGAAAACTTGACCCCTGGCCGGATTCTGGACAAAGCCTTAAGGGGATATCTCGAAGAGCACGGCTGCAAAGAGGCAGTCGACTACCTCTTCCTGGTTGCTGAGGGTCGTCGAGAGCAAGGATAGGCTATGCCGCTGGACCGCAGATGCTCGATGGATGCTTTTGAGGCGAACATCCGGCGGGAGTATTACCGGGGCAAGACGGCCAAGGGAACCCAGCATTTCGCCATAGCCATGAGCACGCTCAAGCGGGCGTGCGGGGTGACATCCAAGGAGCGCATGACGCCCCAGCAGGTGATAGCGGCAGGCAAGAAGAAAGCTGAGGAGACAGAGTTGGGCGAGAGACGGGTGTACCTTCGGCCGCCCGGAGTGAAAACCGGGGTGAAGCGATACCAGATCATTCACCGAACGACCTGGGCCGGGAAGGATATTCCTTTGGGGGAAGGATTTGACGATGAGAAGGCTGCTCGCGCTAGGATGGCGAAGCTGAAGCCAGCGGGGAAAGAGTGCTACATTCTGTTTGACGGGAAACAGCGTGGCGGGGTGCATGGCAAGCCCATTATGAAGAAGGGAGAGTGTGAGCCTCCCTGGGAGACCCATGAAGCTGCGGAGCCCGAATGTCTAGGTGGCTGCCTCCGGTTGGATGACCTGCTGGAAAGGGCGGTGGGGGTTCCTGAGCCTCAACGGCGAGAGATCGGGGCGCGGCGTGCTTGGTTGCAGTGGGTCACGAAGCTCCGGCGGGTTGCTAAGGCCGCTGAGGAGGTGGGCTGGTCCAAGTCGTCTTTCGAGGCGGATCACACCACGCGGAATCTCAACGCTGTTCTGGCCCAGTTCTGCAAGGGCCGTATTCCGATGCCACACGGTGCCAGAAAGTCGGAAGCCAGCGAGCGTGGCCGGTTTAATTCGCTATTCGAGATTGTCTTGCCGCCCAAGACGCCGCCCGCTTATCCTCCTGGCTTGGCGTACACGGGAGTACCTGTCGGCTCTGCGCATGGCGTCGGTACGAGCCCGTCGGCTTCCCAGTTCGTGCCTCCGGCGGATCCGGCTCGGTTCGAGAACTACGTGGACGGTCCAGTCATCCGGAGCCGCAAGCGTGGGAAAGGTGGCCGGGAGCGGATCGGCGGTGGTAAAGTGGTACAGCAGCCGAAAGAGAGGTCCTGATGCTGGAGCATATTTTTTCCCATCTTACCGAGCAGCAGAAGCTGGATGGCGAGGTCGATCACCCCGAGTTCGACCCCGATTACAACGTGAGCGGATGGCCGCTGTTGTCCGATCCCGAGCAGCGCCGGAAGCTGGAGAGCTTCGTGCTCCGGAAGTGCATTCCGGACCGGCATCGGTTCAGGATGGCCAACGGTTCTCAGGGGATTGTCTATTTCGATGCTCGCGGCCGGGCCGTGGCTAGTGCGATTACCGAGGTGCCCGACGCCGACCTGGTGCGGTTGGCCAAGGAGGCAGGCAGTCGACTGCCTGGCCAGAGGGACACCACGAAGCCCCAGACCGGCAAGAAGGACCACGGGTACACGCCGCCGGTACAGGAGGAGCAAGAATTGAAGGAGGAAAGGCCGCCGTTCTACGATGCGTCATCGAGGTTGATACGGAAATTCATTGACGATTTGGACCAGGCCGTGAAGTCGGAACACATGGAGCGCAAGGACAAGGCGGCGTTTCTTAGGGCGGTCGACAAAGCGGCGAATTCATTTATGGAGACCATTTGGAAAAAATACCGCGTTTTCAGTAAATAAGGAGAAGGAGATGAAGTGTTCACGATGTGGTTCTGAGAAGGTCCTCACCGAGGGCCTGGATGAGGGCAGGGTGAAGATCACTTGTCAGAACTGCGGTCACACGGAGATCAAGGACCAGCAGGGCCGCAAGATGCTGACCGATGACATGCCCACGCCGGACCGCCGCCAATATCTAACCGAGGGCTAGATGAAAAAGGTCAAGCGGTTTATTCGGCGCTGGTGGTGGGCGTTCGCGCTCGGTGTCGGGTTCGCCATTACCATCCTGTGGAAGCTGCTGGGGCCGAAAGGGGGTCCGGAGCCTACGGAGGGACCGCTGAAGCCGCCGACCTTTACAGAGCGGGCGCGGGACAAGATCGAGCGTGTGCATCTGGAAGGAGAGATCGAGAAGGCCAAGGTGCGGGCCACAGCGGATGCGCAGAAGAAGGTGATCGAGTCCATCGAAAAAAAGGGGGAGACTGATCCGAAAGGGGCGCGCCGGGATATCGCTGCCTTTCTTGCCGCCAATCTGAGGTGAGGCGTGGAGGGGCTCATCCTTTCGCCGACCGCGATGGCGGAGATGGTGCGCGACGGCGAAAAGAAGCTCATCGTCAAAAGTAAGCCTTTTGATGTCGCGGGCAAGGAGTTCGTGCTGCTCAGTAGCCGGAAGGCGTACGGTACAGTCCGGCTGGGCAAGCAGGAAAAGCTCACCGTTAAGCAGTTTGAGCGTCGCCGGGGCGAGCACCGTATCAGCGATGAGCAGCGCCAGCAGTGGTGGCCAAAGGACCGGGAGCTGTGGGCGTGGCCGGTGAAGGTGCTCAAGAGGTACGATCCGCCCAGGGCGACAAATGCTCCGACCGGCCCGCAGGTGGTGGTACGATCGGTGACGGTGAAAGAGCATCTGACAGAGGCCGTTCCGAAGATCAGCAGTGACCCGCTGACTGACTCCTATCTCAAGGCTATCGCCAAGGAGATCGAGCAGACGGCCGTGGCGGTGTCGGTTACCGGGGCTGCTTCCTGGAAGCTCAAACAGATGGCTGCGCTTGCAGAGCCCGTCGCCGATGCCCTGGAGGGTGAGCGGCCGGAGGTGAGTAAGCTCCGGTCCACTTTGAAGCGGCTTGCCCATAATGTTTGGACCTCTCCCACCGGGGCGAGGAAGGCGTCGGCCGCGTTGCGGGCGCTGGCCGGGGGTCTTCGGGATGCTCGGAAGGTGGCAGCTAAGGGTTTGGGTAAAGCAGACCCATTTTTCAAGGCTGCTGGATTTGAGGTCGTGAACACGTGGGGATACACCAGCTCCGAGGTCCGGGACGTAACGCGAGCGCTGGAGGGGGCCTCGAAGGTGCTCACCGGTGTGGGGCTGTTGACGGCGGCGGGCGGCCTGGTGGAGCTGAATCCGGCCAAGGTAAAAGGCACTGCTTTTGTTCAGTATGACCCGACGGCGGACCTGTTCATTTTCGATGCCCAGCGGTCCGGTTCGGCCAACATCGAAAACGTGCTCAGGGCGCTCGCAGAACGCCTGTGGCTTCAGGAGTTCGGTAAGGGGGACAGGGAGACCTGGGGGAATGGAAAGGGGCAGGAGGGCTTTTCTCGGGCCTTCGCGGGGCAATTGTTGGGGCAGCGCCTGGATTCGGATGTGGCCGCTCGGCTCCAGGTGACCGTGGGCAAGCTGGCGGCCAGATGGCCGGAGGCCAAGGGTATTCGAGCGTCACGGGAGCTGTCGCCGCTGGACAGGATTTTGCAGGAAATCAAGTACGATATTGGCACCCGGCGTAAACGCAAGACGGGGGTGCATGTTAAAATCGCCGATCCGAGTAAATGGCGGAAGGTGAAGGGAACCTTTGCTCAAGATGTTGTGGAAGATGCTGAGGCCCAGGCAAAGAAGAGGAAGGAGCTGGCTAGTACCATTCGGAGGATGGCGCGGTATGTGCAGCAGGGATTGATTGCGCCGTTGGGCGTTGGTGACCATATCCGGGCTGCGAAGGAGATGAGGGCCAAGCACGCCAAGCGGCAGCAGGGATTTATGAGGGACCTGGGAAGACTGGCGGGTCCCCGGTACAAGGTAACGGGTCGGCTGAAGGACCTCGATAGCATGTTGGGTAAGATCGCCCCGCCAGATGCAAAGAACGTCAAATACAAGGCAGCGAGTGCCCTGGGAGATGTGACCGGAACCAGGATCATCGCCGGTTCCATCGGAGAAGTGTATGATATTATTGAGAGTATCAAAGGGAAGGGGGCGCGATACGGTATAAGGATCAAGAACATTGATGACAAGGTGCGTAATCCCCAGGGCGCGGTGAAGTATCGGAGCATCCACCTGGACATCGTGGACAAGGACGGTGAGGTGAAGGAACTCCAAATCCGCACGCGCCGCCAGGATATGGCGGCCGATTGGTCCCACGATCAGTACAAGCCCTATACTCGGGAGCAGGTTCGGGCTCTGGAGAGGCACAAAAACAGGATTATCGATTACGCTGCTAGGGTGTCGGACTACTTTTATTCCCAGGATAAGGGGGAAGAAGTGGGTGCTGCGCCCCCTTGTCCGAGAGTGGTGAGTCGTTACTTCGGGTGCATAACTTGATAGGATGTGGGGGATGGCCGATCCGCTCCAGGCACTCAAGGCTCAGAAGCGCCTGACCCCGATGCCGGGCAAGGGCTACAACGTGGTCGGCGTCGATGAACATAACGATCCGGGTGAGGAGCTGTATCTGGTGGGGAATTTTCCGACTGAAGAGGAGGCCAAAAAGAGGCTGGCCGCCAAGAAGAAGGAGATTCTTGGACAGCGGTTTTACATCTATCCCCCGCAGGAGTGGGGGCAGTTTGATCCGGAAAAGTGAAAGGAGTGAAGCCATGCTCGATGGTCTAGTTGCGTATTTTACTCACCCGGCTTTTTGGGTGGCCTTGCTCGTAATTGGTTCAGTTCACGAGACTGGTAAGAAGCTCATCCTGGGACCGAAAGACAAATGGCCCAAGGAGGGTTTCAAGGGCTGGAAGGGCGTATATCGGGTTACCTGCAAGAACCACTCGCTGGTGATGGGCGCGCTCATCGGGCTGATTCCCGGAATGCCGGTAACGGAGGCCCTGACGACCGAGGGGATGATGGGGTCGGTAATTTTCTATGTAGGCGCGGGCATCGGCGCGATGATCGGGTACGCCTCCGTGGTTGGTACGGTGAAGGACGTTCTGGCCAACTACGGGAAAAAGCTCGCGGAGAAGTGACCGAAAATTTCTTGCCCTGACTCCTCTGTGATAGTTTCAGAGGGTGCACTCGGGGCACGTCCCCGGAATAGTTCCCTACGGAGGAAACGATGATTCTCACTGTTCAGAACCAGCTCGCGACACCGCTGCCTATCGGTTTCCCGATCAACCGCACTCTGGACCCTAACGGTGGTGCGGCCGACACCTTTGTCGGTGGCGTATCGATGGCAGACCTGATGGAGGGCGATGTGCCCAAGGGTGATCCGGCCTTCAAGCGCCTGAACCTGTTGGAGCAGGAGGGCAAGATCACCATGTCCATCGCGGTCGACGCGAACGACACCAACATCCTTGACGAGGCCAACGAGCTGTAACCGTAAGGTTCAACCCGCCAGGGGTCTGATTCTACGCCTTCTTCTTCTGCCCCTGGCGGGCCTGCCTTTCTGGAGGTGGGCCTTGCGGTTTGCCCTCGTCATTTTTTTGTTGGTTTTTCAGGGTTGTGCCTCGACGAAGGCGGCGCAGCCGACGCGGACGCTTCCCTCGCCGTTGGTGGCCGCCGATCTGCCGGAGCGACCGAACGTTGAGCCCATTCCCCCGGCGGCTGACTGGACTGTTCCGTGTGCGGGCTACCTCCTTGAAAAGGAGGGGGAGGAGGAGCCGGAGCTGGTCAAGAATCCCGGCGTCTGCATGTCGGTCGAGAAGGCGGTCTTGGCCGGGAAGTACGTGGTGGCCTACAACGAGCTGCGCCAGCTCTACGTCATCGATCTAAAGACGTGGGGGCGTGAGCGCGAAATCTACGATCGGCATCTGGAGGCGGCGGACGGGGAGATCAAACACTGGAAGAAGGAAGCCGTCCGGTCCTGGTGGGAGAAGCACTCTGGCCAGATCGGTCTGGGGGCGGGTTTGATTTTTGGCGCGGTGATCACGGTAGCCATCGTGGAAGCCGTCGAACAGGTGAAACAATGACCATACCGTTGACCGAAAAAGCGCCGCCCGGCTGGTCCGGGACCGTGAAGGCCATGAAGAGGCACATGCCAACCGAGAAGGCTTTTGCTCTGGCCTGGGACATGTATAAAAAGGGTGCGAAGCCGCACTACAAGTCGACCGGTAGCACCACGAACGACAAGGAGCCCGAGCTGAAGAAAAAGTACCAGAAGGAAGGCTTGGCCGGGCAGCTCGCGGGGGCGCTGGAGGAAGGCAGCCGGTCCGGTAAGGAGTTCAAGAAAGGGGATATTGTTCGGTACACCGGGAAGTTTCTGCGGAACATCGGGATGCAGGCCGGAGGTCCGATCAACGGGAAGGTAGTAGGCTTCGTGAAGATGGGGGGCGGCAAGATGTGGCCGAAGGTTTTGTGGAGCGACAGGGACGAGCCCCATGCCGTTGCGCCGCTCAACATCGAGCACGATCCTCGGTTCAAGAGGAAGGGGTTGCAGCACAAGCCCGTCTATTTCGAGTCGGAGGACCTCAACGATCTGTTTGAGGCTGAGCTGGAAGAGTCCATCTCGCTCCCGGCCGACATCATCGCCATCTCCGATTTCGTGTCCAGCAAGGAAGGCAACGTCAGCGAGTCCGATCTGATGCGCCGATTCCAGATGACCCGGACCTGGGCCAAGAAGGTTCTGAAGGTGGCGAAGGTGGCCTTTCGCGGGGCCGGGATTCCGCGTGACGAGATGAAGCGGGCGCGGGCCAATCCCGGTCGGTACTTCCGGGAGAAAGTGATGCCCGTGCTGGAGAAGCTGTACGCGGCGAAGCTGAAGCCCCGGAAGAAGGAAGAGGACCTCATGGGCCTGGACAATCTGTTCGAGGAGGCCATCGAGGAGGAGCTGCTCACCGAGAAGGGCAAGCACTACTACGACGGCAAGAGTTACCACGCCGACACCGCCTTCCTGAATTCGATCGGCGATGCCATGCCGGGCATGAAGCTCAAGCACATGGGCTTCGGCGAGTTTTCTCTGGAAGGCAACGGCAAGAGCATCGAGTTTGATCGGATGCGCGGCAAGAAGTTCAAGGGCCAGAGCGGTCGGTCGCACCAGGTGTACGACAACAAGGAAGGCAAGCTCGTCAAGGAGCTGATTAAGAACATGGAGAAGAAGGGCCGGTCCGAGCTGGTGCGTGAGGAGGTCGAGCTAGAAGAAGGGCGTCAGACGGGAGATGATGCTCCTGTCGAGCCGACCATCAAGGACTTCTCCATTGCTCCTATTACGAGGGTGGTCAAAAAGAAGAAGCAGTGGACGGAAGGGGATCTCAAGCACGCCATCTATATGGTGGTCAGGGATCAGTACTACAAGAAGTTCAAGCCTACGTTCGGAAGAGGGGCCGATGAGGACCATTTCAGGCACGTGGCCCAGCAATTCATTCACAAGCTGCGACGGGATGGGAAGCTCACGCATATCGGTTACGCCGACAGGTCCGGCAAGGTAGTCAAGCACGGATATGGGGACTTCGTGTTGGCCGTAGAAGCGGCCGAGCTGGACGAGGCGGAGAAGGGAAAGCTGCCGACCGAGGCCGAGCTGGTAGCGTTTATGAAGGAGAAGCCGGGCCGCACGATATCCGTGCTGGACCTGGGGTATGCGTTCGGGCTCAGCCCCCAGGTAGTGACCGGCTTCTTCAAGAAGCTCGTCAAGAAGGGCACGCTGGAGCTGGTGCAGGCCGCGCCCGGCCGCAAGCGGGTGAGCCGCACGGCGTCCTACAAGCTGGCCGAAGGTATTGAGTTGGCCGAGTTGTTCTGGGAGAGAGCTGAAGAGGCACCTCCCCAGATTTCTCCCGCTAGGTATGCCAAGAATAAGATGCTCGTGAGAGCCCCTTCTGCTACCGGTTACAAGACGCGGGCAGCTCGACTCGCGGATGCTCTCAAGGGTAAGTGGACGAACCGCGAACGCGGTTACATTATGAGTAAAACGAAGGCCGAGAAGCTGAAGAAACTCTACACCGATGGATGGGACGCCGACTTCTATACCGGTAAACTAGAGCCTCCCAAGAAGACGGAGGGCATCGAGCTGATCGAGGCCCGCTGGAGCGACGCCCTGGAGCTGTGCCAGACGGTGACCAAGGGGCTGCCCCAGCTCAAGAAAAAGCACTTTTTCTGCCGGTTCGGGCCGCAGTACATCACGCCGCAGGTCATCATCGAGTACTCGGACGTGCCGAAGGGTTCCAAGACCGGCGAGATCGTCAACTGTCCGAAGCAGGTGAAGTTCAAGGTCGCGCCCTTCAAGAAGGACGGCGACGCCGATGGCGACGTGAAGGTCACCGTCCACTACAGCAACCAGAAGGACATCGGCTTCAAGCCCATGAAGGGGTCCGTCGACGCGGTGGGCAAGCACATCGTCAAGTTCCTGAAACAGCACGACAGCAAGGGGATGAAGCTCGCGGCGTCGATGGCCAACGATCTGCACCTGGCTTTGATGGAAGGGCCGATCGAGGAGGACTGGTTCGACTTGTCGGTGCTGTCCTGCACCGATGCCGATCTGGAGGCCGTGCTGGAGGAGCTGGAGGGGCTGGACGAGGGCGTGCTCAGTAAGGCCGGGAAGGCGGCCGTGGTCGCGGCGCTGCTGCTGGGACTGGGCGAGGCAGCCCTGGCCAGGGATGTCGATATCAGCAACTACCAGGGCCGGGCGCGCACGGTTCTGGATCTGTCCCAGAGGAAGTCCACCGGGAAGAAGATCGGCGACCTGCTGAAGAGGTACGGCGTCACCGAGGGAGAGCTGTCCGAGCGTGCTCCGGCCACTGCGGCCGTGGGTGAGCTGCGGAGTGACAACCAGGAGTTGCGGCGCGAGCTGGAGCGATCGGTGGACCAGACCAGGAAGTTCGTCCGGTCCGTCTACCACCTGGAGGAGGTGGCCGAAGAGCTGGCGCACGCGGCCCAGGAGACCGAGCGGATCCGGCGGACGGCGGGGGTCGAGCGCGCCATGCAGCGGTCGCCCCTGGGCAACGCTGCTCGGTCTTTCGAGGCGGAGACCAAGAAGCTGTACGGGCCGTTCGCAGAGGGCCGCAACGCCATGACGCGGCTGGCCAAGATGGCCAGAATCTCAACCCGGCGCGCCGGGAAGCGTAAGGGGCCGTCTGTGCCTACCAGGGAGATCACCGCTACGAATCTGGTGCGCGAGGTGCTCCAGGTTACAGCCAGGATGAATTCCGTGATCCGGGAGAGCGCGGAGCTGGGGTCGGTCGCTATCCGGGAGGGTGAGAAGCTGCTGAACCAGAAGTCGGTCATCACGGGCGACAAGCTCACGGATCGGTTGTCGGCTTATGTGCAGGTCTATTTGGACTTCCGGGACCAGGTTTCAGTTGGGCTTTTCAAGATGATCGCCAGCGTAACGCGGCGCATGAATGAGGTGACCCGGCGGCTGATGAAGATGCAGGAGGGCGTTGAACATGGCTTGCATATCGTCGTGCTGCCGTGGGCTTCGGACCCCGATTTCGAGCAGATGTGGGAGGACGAAGATATCGCCATCATCGGCGACGGGGTGTATTCTCAGGGCAAAGGCTGGCTGGAGGCGGTCGCCTAACAGCATACGGAGGAGTCATGGCTTTTTCAGATGAAATCCGTTCGATCCTGGACGAGGGCAAGAAACCTTCGGGCCAGCAGATGACGGAGCAGCTCCAGGAGCCCGTCGATGAGGCGCTGGAGCTGCTCAAGACCCATACCAACCTCACCACCTTGCTTCAGAAGAAGCTGGATGCGCTGTCGACGGCATTCGGAATTGCCAACCAGGATGCAACCAGGGCGGGCAAGAAGACCGGTGAGGACCGCAAACAGGTGTTCGAGGTATTCGAGGGCGCGCCGCTGTCAGCCTTGCGGGAGCTGCGGGAAGTTATCGACCGATCGATCCAGCACGTTGAGAACGTGTGTCGTCGCGGCCGGTACCGGAGCGAAATGCCGAGTTACGGCGGGAAATGGACCACAACCGAGAGTCTGGGTGAGCAGGCCGACCCGTTCGGGGGCTCTACCGACCTCCAGAGCTACGGCGATTTCGTTCCGGCGATGGGCAAGATCGAACCGGGGATGGCCGTCGACCTGGGAGGTACCGTGTTCCGTGTTATCGGCAAATCCGGCGATTCTGCCGTGGTTCAGCCCGAGGCCATTCGTCAGCAGGTGTACGGAGATTTCGGACCTGCGGGGGGCTATCCGACACCACAGAGCCCCGTGCCGTCCGGGGCGACCACTCCCCAAGATACTCACGACGTGGCTCCACGGAGCAATCTCAGCAACCCTACGGGCCATACCTCGCTGGTCGGGACCTCGGTGCTCAAGTACAGCCCGCATAGCGGCCAGTTTTCATTCGTTACCGGCAAGATGCCGGGCGACTACGAGATGGCTACGTCCATCCAGATTGTTGGCCACGATCCAGCGCTGCCCAACATCGCTGGCGAGAGTATCACGGCCGATCGCCTGAAGCTGATGACCGATGAGGCCGAAGGCGACGATACCATTGAGAAACTGCGGGCCGTGGCGGATAGCAGTGAGCCGAAGCTGATCAACGGCGTGTTGGTAGACCCGTTTTCGGCGAACGTGGCGGTCGAGATGTACGACGGCCTGAACGATGACAACCAGGAGCGCATGGAGGGAATGGGCATCTACGAGGTGCTCCAGGTGATTTATAGCGTGATGTCCAAGGCGCGGAGGGTTGGCGCAAAGGAGTAACCGATGGGACTGGCAAACGCACTGGCAGAAGCGGTGGGCTTCGAGGCCGGGGGACTGGAGGAAGCCGGGAAAGGGAAGACTCCTTCGACAGCGGCCGAGTTCAAGCGCGAGGCCGAAAAGATGAAGGAGAAGGGGTATCGTTTCAAAGTCGAGGTCAAACTTCGTGACCGAATCGACTACCTTTATGCAAAAACCTCCAGCGCTGCCGCGCAGTTAGCCCGCGAAAATCCGGGTTCGATTGTTATGCCGATCGATGCTCCGCCATTTAGCGGAAAGGCTCGCGGAAAACGTGAAGACTCTGACGGGGAACGGGAGGGAAACCGTAGCTTGGAGGAGGCAGGACGGGGCAAAGGATCAACGGCATATTTTGCCTCTCTGATTGATTCTGCTGTCCGCAATTTGCGGGATCAGGCCCACGATATGCTGGACAAGGCCAGCGATATCGAAAATGCGTGGAAGAAGTGGGACGTGAAGAAGCTGGTTACACTCGGTGTTCTCAATCGTTCTCAGGCGACCCAATTGAAGGCTGCCTTGGAGGGAAGCGTTACCAGATTTTTCGCGGGTTCCCGGCGACATGAGAGCGATTCGTCGGATGTCGATTTGAACGCTCTGTTCAGCGAGGCGGCATCGGAAGTGCCTTGAGATAAGGAGCGACGGATGGGATTTGCAAACGCATTACAGGAAGCGGTGGGCTCCGAGGCCAGAGGGTTGGAGGAGAAAGGAGAGTCCGCTGAAACAGCCAAATTGAACAAGGCTTTCGGCAAGGCAGGTTTTGGGGGCGGTGAGCCGAAACAGACATTTTTGGGGCGTACAGTTGGTAAGTATGAAATGCGCGAATTTGATAGCTTTAAGAAGGTGGTACAGGTGGTAAATCGAGTGCTGAAGGCAAACGGTTTGGCTCCTGCTGTTGCTTGGCCATCGGATTTGCAAGACAGGCGAGATGTTTCCCGAGGCGTTGGAAAAGGAATCGGGGTGTATATTTCCCGACGGGGTAATCGGTATTCCGTTATGGCCGGAGGAGGCACTCAAGAATCTGATAATGTCGACTTGGACGTGCTGTTCACCGGGGCGGCCGAAGAGCTGGACGAGGGTAGGGCGAAAAAGCCTGTCATTGACCAGATGCGCCAGATCGTGAAGGAAAAGACGGCGCGCAAGATTCAGGGCAAGATGGTGGACCTGTGGACTGCGAGCCACGTGGTTCAGGTGTACGATGCGCTGAAGCCCGAGAACCAGAAGAAGCTGATGGCGATGCCGTTGCTCCAGATGATCGGGGTGGTCTGGAAATTGGTGGACGCGGCCACCTCTTGACCAACGCTGGCTATCGTATAAGATAGCTGGATGCTAGGGGCGCGCCGGAGGCAGTCGACTGCCCGATATTTCCAGCCGGTGCGATGTGCCATCTTGGGATGCGGCGAGACGGCCGAGCCGGGGGCTATTTACTGTGCGGAATGCCGTGGACGGGCGATTGAGCGTCTGGAGGCTGACTCGGAGCTGGATGTCGAGATTTTGATTTTCCAGGAGGTTTTGGAAGGCGGTCCGGTGACCCGGCGACTGGAACGGCAAGGTACCCATCCGTGCGGCTTGTGCGGGCGACCTGCGGTTCCGGGACGGCAGTATTGCAGCGATCGATGTCGTACGCGGGCGCGGGCGGGCGAGCGAGGTCAGGTGAAACTGAATGGAATGGTGGCCACATTTTTGGAGCACGCGGCGCGGCGCGGGCTCGGTCGTAGCACCGTCTACAAGCGCCTGAAACTGGGTCTGACGCCTCTGGAAGCCCTGACCCGACCAGTTGACCCCGAGATGCGCCGGAGGGCACTATGCCGGTAGCAAGCTGTGTGCCGGGGGTGCCGATGGCGGAACGGAAGACGGCTCTTGAAAGGGTCATCACGGCCGTCGATACCTATCGGCAGGTGGCTCGGAAGAGGGGTCCCGAGTTCGATGTCTGGCGCGAGGATGCGCGCCGGACGTTGGACGTGGAGCTGCTCACCTACCTGGGGGTTACTGAGTCGGAGACGATCAAGAGCCAGCAGCGGCTCCTGACAGAGGTTCTGGCCTTTCTGAAGAAGGCCGAAGGAGACTGGGCCGCCGTGCTCAGGGTGAAGGTAAAGAACGAACTGGGGCTGAAATAGCTCCGAGGAGAAGGAGATGGCGAAATTGTACGAAATGGTGGGCAGCTACCGGAACCTGCTGGAGGTGTCCGACAGCGAGACCGGCGAAGGATTCCAGGCGGTACTGGACACCCTCAGCGACGCGATCGACACCAAGCTGGAGGGCTGCGCTAAAGTGGTCAGGAACCTCCAGGGCGATATCGCCGTGCTGAAGGAGGAGGAGGCGCGGCTGGCCGGGCGGCGTCAGTCGGTGGAGAACAACATTACCCGGCTGAAGACCTACATGCGCGAGAACATGACGGCGGCGGACAAGCAGAAGATCAAAACGGCGCTGTTCACCATCTACATCATCAAGGGCAAGGAGAAGGTGCAGATCGACGATGAGACACTGATCTCCAGCGAGTATCGGGCCGAGCCCAGTCCGCCGCCGCCAGACCGCAAGGCTATCCTGGCCGCGTTGAAAGCGGGTACGAAAGTGCCCGGCGCGAAGATAGTGATCGGCGATCCGTCACTCGGTATCCGATAAGGCTTGACAAACGCTCGTCAACCTATAACTTAGGTTATATGGTGCTCATCGGAGAGAAGGGCCAGGGCATCCGGGAGGTGAGGTTTTACCTCGCTAAGGCTGTCCCGGATTTGATGCGTGGTGAGCCCCGCAACTGCGGGCTCATCATCCGTCGGGCCGAATCGAAGGAGCTGCACTTCCGGTTCATGGACGTGCCGCCAGTAGTCATCGACGGCTACCACGAGACGATCGGGAACTGGAAGGACGCGCTGGTCAAGCACGGTAATCGGAGCCTGCATTTCATCGGCAAGCGCAGCGGTAACAAGTACGCCAACCCGAAGCTCTACATCGAGCTGGCTTTCAACCGGATGGTCGCGGGCCGGGTCGACTTCGGCGAGGCGTACAAGCGGCTGGTGCTGCCGGAAGGGGGGAGTCGTGAGTGAGAGCTGGTTCGACAGGTACAAGGTGGACGTGCCGGAGGGCACCGCCGGGAATTATGCCATCGAGCGATACGAGGTATTCGAGGAAGATGCGAAGTTCAGCGAGGTTCGGGCGGTAATCAGCTTTAGCGAGCGCGGGCGTGCTGTTCCGGCGGGCACCTATACGCGGCTGGTACGCAAGGGTGGCATCTACAGGCGCACGGTGGTGATGTCCGACACACCGTCTGAGATTAGGGATCATCGGCTAGCCATTCGTGTGGCCAGGGGCGACGTGCTCCTTAACGGCCTGGGGCTCGGGGTGATGGCGCGGGCCTGCCTGATGAAGCCGGAGGTCGAGCACGTGACCGTAGTGGAACTGGCCAGGGAGGTGATCATGTTGGTCGAGCCTTGGCTGGCCGAGATCGCCCGGAAGGCCAACACCCGGCTCACCATCATCCACGCCAACGCCCTGGAGTGGCAGCCGCCCAAAAACAAGCGGTGGGACGCCGTGTGGCACGATATCTGGGACGACATCTGCGCGGACAACCTGCCGGATATGCACAAGCTCCACCGGCGGTTCGGGCGGCGCTGCGACTGGCAGGGCTCCTGGTGCCGGGCGGAGGCGGAGAGGAACCGATGACGACCAGGAAACACAACGGAAAGCCGGTGCCCCCGGAGCTGTGGGGCAAGGATCATCTGACCACGCTGAGCTACATCGAGACAGTGTGTACCGATCACAAGGGCATTCCCTCTGCTGCCCGAATGCGGCATTGGCCGGGGCGTGTGCTCCGTGGCGACATCGATAGGGACCGTCTGCCGACTGTTGGTAATGACAAGGGATATCCGACTCGGTTGCGCGGTGGGGATGAGCTGACCGAGCACGATGACTGGGACTGTGTGGAGGATATGGTGCAGGCGGGACTCATTCTCTGGGAAGGGACCGGGATGTACCCCATCCTCAAGCTCACCGATAAGGGCTGGGCGGTCGCCGGGGTGCTGCGTAAATGCCGGGCCGAGAACATCCCTACATCGGACCTTCCTGTGGAGGACCTCCTGGAGGCGATCAAGGATGCCTGAGATCAAGGGATTCAGGTTCAAAGTGGAGGTCCGGCTTCAGATTACGAGGTCGGAACTGGACCACATGATCGAGTGCTCCCAGGCACACTACGACTGGAAGTGCAAGGCGGCGTCGCAGCAGGGCGGTTTTCTCTACGGCTGGCGGAATATGTTTGAGCTGGACGAGCCGGGTATCAAAACCTTAGAAGTCCAGGCCAACTGGGATACGGTGGACACGCTGTGCAAGATGTTGGAAGGCGAACAGTACATGCGCCACCTTGCGCCCGAGAAGAGCCTTTATTTTTCCATGAGGCGCGTTCTGGTTCGGATGCGCGAGGAGTCGGAGCGGGTCAATGCCGAAAAAGAGTAGAGAATCAGCCGAGCCCGAGCTGTTCAAGGACCACGACGGGGCCTACAAGGTCCGGTGGCCGGACGGAACGGTGGTCAAGGTGCCGGAGCCGTCGAAGCCGCCACCTCCTCCTCGTATGTCTCAGCGGGAGATGCTTGGGGATAAGTGGCCAACTGACGTTCATCCTGTCACCGGGGAACCATTTGTGAGGTGTGAGAGCGTGGAGATGGATCGGGAAACACTCGATTATCGTTGTCCGCCGCCGGAAAGACCCACGCGGGAGATTTGGGAATGGGATGATGATGCCGAGACCCCTACCTACGTCCGGGAGATGACCGATGAGGAATACGAAGCGGCGCTGAAGAAGTACGAGGAAAGGTGCAAAGAGTGGAATAGGACCGGCGGTGAGATACGTCTGGCAGGGCACGAAACGATCACCGGCCGGTTTGTTACAGCGAGCGGGGCCTGGGCGGAAGGCGTTCTGGTCGGGGAGAACGAGTGGCATTGGACTGAGCCGCCAAGTGTGGCGCTGGGCCATGTTTCACGTGAAACATCTGGAGGTGGTCGATGAGGGTGACGTTGGGTTGCTGTCATGGCTGTCGGCAGGTCGAACCGTTCCAGGCCACCGATCTTGGAAGGCTGTGTCCTTTTGATTTGGAAAAAAAACGGTGGGCCGAAATACAAGCCGAAACTCTGGACGGCAAGCACAAGACCGAGGCGGTGTTCGTGCATAACGATCCAGGATGTGTCGCCCTGGCCACCGAATGGTTCATCCTGGAGATGCTCAGAAAGGCAGGGCCGGATATTAAGGAATTAAATCTCAAGACCAGATTTCCGAAGCCGCTGGAGTACATTGTGTTCCGGCTTCAGCCCGGCAGTTTTGTACCAAAGGAGTGCGACCGATGATCGTTGCGCCCGGACAGTACCTGCTGGCCGTCTCGAAGGATGACTTGAAGATTCTCAAGGCGGCATTAGCGGACTGGGAGGGTTCCTGCCCGACGCCAGAGGGCCTTGACACGCGCACGCCAATCCAGAAGGAGTACCATGATCGTGATGTGGCGCGGGCGCGGGAGATGAGCGGAGAGATCGGGAAGTTTTTGCGGAAGTGAGGGTCTTATGCCTCGCAAGATTTTCGATATGGGACGGAATCTCGGCATGAAAGACGCCATATCTGAGCGTCTTTTTCCACGGGAGCAGGAATTTGGAGTGCCCAACACGTACCTGGAGCGGTTGCTTGGGCAGCCAAAGGGAATCCGGGTGCCGGACATCGAGTGTGAGATGCCGGACGGTATAAAGGTCACGCTCAAGGATGTGGTGGTCAAACCCACCAGGAAGCAGGGGCTCGTGAATTGTACCTTCCAGGTGGCCCCCGAGCATCTCAAGTATTTCTATCCCAAGGTGATAACCCTTCCCCTGGATGGTACGATACCCCCTACGGAGGAAGCAGAAGGTGGCGGTAAGGAAGAAAGGTAGGAGAGGGCGGCCTCGAAAGGTGCTCACCCTGGAGGACTTCGAGAGGAGGGAAACAGCCTCTCCGAAGGGCGACGCGGCGCAGCTCTGCCTCGACGAAGAAATGGCGATGGGGGAGTTGGATGAGGAGCTGGCGGCGCAAGAGGTGATGCGCGATCTGGGCCTTGATCCGTTCGGAGATTTGGACTGAGAGGATGTGGTTACGGAACATGCCAGGAACTGTGACAAGACGTAGTTTTTTGCGGGGAGTGGTGGCGCTGGTCGCGGGCGGCATTCTGCCGGTTTCGGCTGTCCGGGCGGCCTGGGAGAAATTACCCCCTGGGGAGCCCGAGAAGCCTGATTTACGGCCCCTTGTCGGTGAGGCTGGGCCTACGGACCAGGTGGTCCAGGTGAAGTCCTACGAGGAATGTAAGCGGCTGTTCGGTGACTTCGGCGGCGACGATTTCGAGCGCGAGCTGCTGGAAGCGATGACGGAGGAAATCGCCAAGGAAATTGACCGGGTGTGGGTTGAGGAATTGCTGAAGGTAGCGACTGAAGGAGAAAAAAAAGGATCGGCTTGCTTTCCAGGGTGGCAGGGGAGGTACCGTGACCAAGGATGAGGCGCTGAAGCGGCTTCGGAAAATAGAGGCCAATACCCACGATCCCTTTGTGACTGGGATGATCAAGCTCATCACGGACGGCTATGAGGTGGACGATGTTCTGTCCGACGGGATCGCGGCGATGGCGGGGGCGATGACCGTCAATGTCGATGAGCTGCTGGAGAGCCGGGAGACGATAGACCGGATTCGGAGAGGGGAGTTCGCTGACCTATGACCCAAGGGATGACCCGACGTGAGTTTCTGAGGCGCAGCGCACCGATGGTGGCGGCCGGATTGGTGACGCCCTGGTTCGTCGAAGCCGTGATGAGGCGGCTGTTTCCGCCCAAGAAGTACTGGGACATGGGGGCCGGAGGCGTCCGGTACGTCGACATTCACGTATGTCCGCCCCACGCCGTGGAGTACATCGAGGGGGTGAGAAATCGCTATGCGGAGAAGCGGATCAATCCCGATTTTTTCGGGACGATTACGATAGGAGGGAAGGGTTCCGATGCCTACTCCGATGACCAGGCGTGAATTTTTAGGGAGGTCGGCCCCGCTGCTGGCGGCCGGGCTCGTAACCCCGTGGTTCGTGGAGGCGATAGCCCGGCGGCTGTTTGGGCCGAAGCGGTACTGGGACATGGGCGCGGCGCGCCAAAAGGCAGTCGACTGCCTTGGCATGGACTGGGCGACGGGGCCAGATGTTACGGCGGTGGTGGTGTCGGAACCCAAGAGCAGGGGCCTGTGGAAGATGGAGATGGATTTTCGGGTTATCGAGGTCAGCCTGGTGGAGAAGCCGCTGCCGGGCCATGTGTTCCAGATCATCAAGGCGGCTGAAGATGAGCTGTCGATGGCGAAAATGAAAAACCAGGAGGTGTAGCTAGCAAGCTAGCGGTGCGGACCAAATTTTCACCAAGGAGAAGGAGATGGAGAAGGAAGTGCTGCAACCGCTGAAAGATGTGTGCCGTGAAGCTGATGGGTGGGTGGCTTCTTTTCCATCGGATCAATTGAGTAAAATCCCTTGCAAAAAAGGGTGTGCGTGGTGCTGCCATCAGTTTCTGGAGATAACGATTCCGGAGGCCATACTGCTTGTCTTGGATTTGATAGACCAGAAGACAGATCCGGAGAAATTCGAGCGATGGTGTCGCGTTGTGGAAAGGCGCGCTTTTCGTGAGATGGCGGTCTGCAACCGGGCTTCTGCTAGGGAAGATGCGTGGAAAGAGTTGTGCGGAATTCCTTGTGTTTTCTTAAAAAGAGACAAGTCGTGTTTGGCCTATCAGAGCAGGCCCGTTATGTGTAGGACGTATTTTATGCTGGAGGGTCCTTCTGTTTGTGAATCGAGGCAGGTGCAGAAAATCATCGGGCGCGCTTGGCAGGTGGACAACCACTTCTATTTTGAAAGGTCGCAGCGAGTGGCACAGAGGATAGCAGAAGCAATTGGGGTGATGGGAGACCTTTTGCCTATGGCGGTTGCCGTGAGATGGGCGTTGATCGGAGCTTTAGACGGAGAAGAAAGGATGCGGGAATTCATTGGAAAAGAGGCGAGTGAGAGAAAAGCGTAATCAGCTTTAGTTTCTGAAGGAGAAGGAGATGGAGAAGGCGAAGAAGGAGAAGATGGGGGAGGATTTTGTGCGCTGGATAAGCGCGACCATATTCACGGCAGTTTTGGCGGCTTTAATGCTCGGAATCGGCTGGCTGTTGCTTGGCGAACAGCCGTCGGTCGAGGTGATATCGTTGTGGCTTCTCATCTATCTCGTTGCCAGTCGTGCCGAGAGGGAGCTGGAGAAGCGGGACAGGAGGCGCGAGGGGAAGGAGGCCGTCAGCATCCCCGTTCCCAGGGAGCTGCTGAAGAAGGGGGGCTCCATCGACATCCACCTGGAGCTGACGGAGGAGGAAGGCGGCGATGCCGAGTGCTCTGTACGGTCTCATTGACAAGCGGTACGTCGGTGATGAGGACGCGAAGTGGTACTTCTACCGCTTCGATCAGGCGGTCTCGAAGGCCAAGGGTATAGTCCGGGGCGACAACCAGGCCATTGTTGTAATCAGGCGCTACACCGTCGATTTCGGAGATTTGACCACCAAAATGAGCGTCCTGAAGAGGTGCTTGGAGGGCAGCGCAAGGGAGATCCTGGGACAAGGCCGTGATCTGGAGGCGTGGGGGATGTCTCTCAAAGGGAAGCCGAAGCGCGTCGATTTGCGCGGACTGAAATATCTGAAGTGGGACGGGACGATCACATGAGAGACCTCGAAAAAGAGACCGGCATCAACCTCCACAATCCGCCGATCCAGGTGGTCCACGCGCACCTAAAGCGGACCGGGGAGAGCCCTTACCGGTCCGAGTGCCCGTTCTGTTTCCACGGCGTGCTGCTGGTGGGCCGCGACGAAAAGGCCGGGTTCAGGCTCATGGCGGCCGATACCTGTATCTGCTGCGGGCAGGCCGTGGAGTACCTCGACATCGAGGAGATGAGGAAGGCAGAAGGAAACCCATGAGCGAGAGCCCAAAAACCGACGCGCCGCTGACGGCCGGAGAGCTGGCTCGGATAGTCCTGGTCCTGGTCATCCCTGTCCTGGTGATCGCGGTGTGCTACTGGGGCATGGTGGCGCTCCACCATATTCTGGGAGGGTAACGTGGCTGAAAAGGTAGTCGTGCAGTTCGAGGTCATCTATGGCGAGCAGGATCCGCTGGCGTTTACAAAGGAAAATATCAGCCAGATGTACGAGAAGCTGGAGCAGATGGGCAAGCGGCACATAACACGCGCCATGCAGCTCAAGGACGGCAAAAGGTACGATGTTTTCCAGTGCGATGACGGAACCGAGGTGTGGTTCGACATCACAGAGTATTTCGAGGAGCTGACGCGGTTGACCGATGCGGCGTTGGGGTTGAGGTCGAAGCCCCCTATCCAGTAGGGAGATGTAGGAAAAAAACAGGTGAACTTGACGATCAGAACTTCATGTTCGCGCCCGAATCTTCGGCGCTAGGAAGGGGTAATCGTGAGCACATTGGCACAGAGAATAAGGGATGCGGTCCTGAAAGACCTGCTCGACCGGAGAGGGTTCCGGCAGACGTGGGACGAGATCGACCACGACATCAAGGCGGAGATTCGGGGCGACCTCGAACGTGAGATTCAAACCGTTCTCGACGATGCGGGTGTGAAGCTGTAGGGCAAAGAGGAGGGTAGATGCCAACCAAATATGTCAAGGATGATCAGAGCGTTCGCATAGTCGACTTGCTGAGAAAAATGTCGGAGGCCGTGGACAAGAAAGGTATCCCGGAAGGGTCGGCTTCCATCATCGCTGACATGCTGAATGTGCTCGCCAAGATCACGGCCGACCAGGCCCTTGGCGGCATGATTATTTGCATCTCTCGTGACAGCAAAACAACGAAGCCCAACGTGGCTCAGGGGACTTTCGTGTTGGCGAAAGCCGCGCCCTTTATCTACTACGACCTGTCAGGTCGAGCGCACGCCCTGGCCAATCGGCTGGCCGACAGTGGCCTGGACCTGGATGGCGCAACCGAAGAAGCAGAGGGACAGAAAGAAGATGGAGGGCTGCATTGATGCCGGAGAAGACCAGGGAGCAGGGGTGTACCTGCCTGAAGCTGGTCCGGTCCGGGCACACTGTTCGCTATCCGGATGTAGACGGCCGTGTGGTAGGGATTGACGGCATGGTGGAGGTATACACGGAGGATCCACATTGTCCGGTCCACGGTGTCGTGGCGAAAAAACTCAACCGGCTGATGATGATGGTGAACCTCATCGTGGTACTAACGGCAGCGACGCTGGGCTACATACTCAGCCAGATATGGGAGGCTTTGTTATGAGATTCGTGTGTTCCAAAAACCTGATGCACATTGTCAGGGATCAGGAGAATGCCGAAGGGTCGATGTGCGAGCAGTGTGGGGCCGACGTGGTGGAGATGGACCGGGAGCAGCGGTTCATCATGTCTCTTCAGCAGCGGGCGCTGAAGGAAGCTCCCCGGCCCCAGGGCGTCAAGGGGGCGTGTGCGGTCCGCATAGTGGTTTGTACAGCCTGTGGCGCACCGATATGGCGCGGGACCGACCCTCTACCGCCCAGCGAGAAGTTCAGCAAGGTGGTGCTCGAAAGGGAGGGGATCGAGCGTGAGCCGCCGCTGTGCCAGAACTGTGAAGCCATCCGGTATCGGTACCCGGAGATTTACTTCTGGGTGAACAACACGGCGTTCTGGCGGCGCAACCGTGTGGATATCCTGGAGCGGTTGGAAAAGCAGTGCGGTAAACGCAAGGACCGGGAGCGCCCGGATCGAAAACCGTCACCGACGAACGGTAAGCCGGAGAAGCCCGGTACCGCGTCCAAAAAGACTTCCAAGAAGAAAAAACCAGGGAAACGCCGATGAAGTACTGGATGCAGGTGAGGGTGCAGTGCGAAGCCCAGGAGGTCCTGGGTGTCAAGTGTGATGAGATCACTAAGGCCGACGTGCTCCACCACGTGGGGATGGTGGGCACCGGTGGGAGCACGGCCCTGGTCGGTGGTTTCGCGCCGCCGAAGGTCGCCAACCTGGTGCTCACCACCGCCGCTGGTGTCGACTGGGCCATGACCAAAAGGAGGCCGGGGGGTGCGCCCTGCTTCTTTTGTCCGAAGCACAAGGAGGCCGGGCTCGCCAAGATAGACGGGAAAAGCTGATGAGATACTCGTCTGAGATCACGGTGCACTGCGAGGCCAAGCGGTTCCTGGAGCTGGAGGAGGAGTGCTCCGAGACCATCCAGATCACGGCGGTATTTCAGGTGGAGATGGGCGGCGCTGTTGAGCCCTTTCCCGGTACCAGTCCGACTCCCAGGATCGATTTGAAACAGTGCCAATGGGTGAACGATGCGGGCTGGGCGCTAATGGAGCACAGTATGTGGGAGCCGTCGGTTTTCATTTGTGAGAAGCATAAGGAAGCGGTCCTTGCCGTGATCGAGAAGAAGGTGAAGGAAGAGGTAGAGAGGGCTTGCGCGAAAGGAAAGACCGGTGAAATCAGTAGTGGCAGAGGTGTGGAATCTGAAGGAAGTGAATGAGCGCCAGGCTGGGCTATTGATGCTCGAAAAACGCCGGGTTATGTGCTGGCTGCGGCGCAATACTAACCTCGATGATGATGCTATTGTCGATTACGCGCTCAAGCCGATAGCGGACGTGGCATTCGAGGCGGGCCATGAGATTGGCTTCACCGAGGCGATGCTCAAGGTTGACCGGATAGTGAAGCGGGCGATAGTGGCCAAGTGGGTCGCGGTAATCATTAGCGCGGCGTGCATCGCCTGGTGGTGGTCTTCTTGACAATCTTTTTTCAAGGTATAGGATGGTTTATGCTGGGAGCCGGATCACGACCCGGAGATGCAGCCTTGTTACGTGCACGATGCGGATAATAGAACGGTGCAAACCTCAAATAATGGAGGCGAATATGGTTTAAGGACACCGGCACAGGCCGGATTCGTTTATTTGAGATGAAGTGTTGAATGAGGAGTGTCCCCCGCCGTGGAGCCGGGAGGCTATGAAGCGGCGGGGATTTTTGAAAGGAGGGTTAGGTGATCATCAACGGAAAGAGGGTGGGTCTCTACCATGAGGAGGGTGGCATTATCGCTGTGGAGGTGGTGGAGGACCTTTCGGACGAGAAGTGGACGAAGCTGCGCCTTCGGTGTGTACGGATGGTCCTGCCGAGCCCGATAGTTAAGGACTCTGAAGTGGGGGAGGAGTTCGAGGTGGGCAGGAGGAAAAACGCCGGAGCGTGGGGTGGTGATTGGTACCTGGATGAAGAGGGTATAGGGGTCGAGAGAGCGGTCGAGTTGTTTAAGAAAGGCGCGGCCGATGCCTGAAGAGAAACCGAAATATCGGCATGATAATTGCCTGAAATGCCATTTTTTGGGGACATATAAAGGCGAGGATCTCTATGTCCACTGGGACTCGAAGGGAGAGAAGACAGTGATCGTTCGGTATGGCGACCGGCCGGGAGATTACACGTCTGGCCTTCCCTTGGTGGGTAATCTCGAACCGCTGAAGGAGGCTTTGAAACGGGCTATCCTTCGAGGCATCGTTCCCAAGAACGTGGCCTATCCGCTGGCGGTGCGACGTGCTTTCCGTGACGACCTGGAGAAGATGGAGGCGTTCGACGAATTCATCGATCAGGAGACGCGCCGGTACCGTGGTAAGCCGCTGACCGAGCAGGTGTGCGAGGACGTGGAGCGGATCATCAGGAACCTCTGGTACCGGTACTACCAGATGGACATGGTGACCGTGGATGGTGACCACATGCCAGGGTTTCGGGTACTGGGTGAGGGGAGTGCCTTGCTGTTCAAGTGGGACAATCCGGAGTACGGCGTTGGCGGCGATCTGCTCACGCCGTCCCTGGAAACCGCAACCCTTGGAGGTCGATAATGGGAGTTCTGAGAAGCGGAACGGCAAAGATTCTGGAGGCCCAGTGCGGGTCGGATCACGATGAAGATGACGAGGATGTTGTCTTTTGCAACTGTCCTTTTTTTCGGTTCGATGAGGGCGAGCGGATTTGTCTCGGGTGGGGATCGGGCGGGGAATATCCCGGTCCTGTTTGCCCAACCTACATGACGGATATGACGAAGGAGGAGGTGCTGAGGGACTGTCCGCTGAAAAAGCATGAGGTTCTGGTCCGGTTGAAGGAGTAAAGGATGCTGAAGGGAATCGAGCTGGAGGGCACTGGGCTTCCTATTCTGGAGTTGAGGAAAGTCACCGGGGTCAAGTACAAGATCACGGAAGGGATGGGTCGCATCTATCTGGAGGAGATGGGGCCGGGACAGTGGCGGCTGACCTATTCCGAGCACCTCATCCCGGACATCAAGAAGCTGACCGCGCTGAGGCTGGTGCGCGAGCCAGAAGAGAAGCCGACCATCGAGGAGCTGGCGGCGCGGGTCGATCCCGAGGCGGCCGAGTATGCGATAGCCAGTTTGTGGGAAGCTATCCAGAGCCTTGAATCTACTTCCACCGAGAATTTGCCCCGGCGCATGGCCGAGATTGCGAAGTACATGAACGACCTGTCCGATGCTGTCGGCGGTATGGAGGAGGCGAGAGACCCGGAGAATGGGACGTAAGAAGAAGATATACACCTGCCATTTCGAGCCGGAGCAGGTCGAAAAGCTCAGAGAGTTGAGCAAGCGCACCAGGATTCCTGTGGCCGTGCTCATTCGGCAGGCGGTCCATGATTTTATCGCTAAAGTAGGCGGCGATTTCTTGAAGGAGAAGGAGCATGAAGAAGGTGATGCTGGTACCGAAAACGGCAAGCCCACCGCCGGGGGTTCAATGGGCTAGCGGGCGTTGTAGCCTTTGCGGTAAGTCCCATTCCCCGGTGGTGCTTGACATCGCGCCGAACCCGAAAGACCGGGATATAGGCGAGGATGAGGGCGGCGTTTATGTCTGTCCTGATTGCGCGGAGCGTATCGTGGGCTTGGTTCTGACCGCCTTTGAAGGATTCCGTGCACCATTGGCGGCTGTGGCCCACGACATCTGGAGTTACCAGATGAAGAACGACGTGATGCCCGGTCTGGAGAAATTGGCGGCGAATCACCTGTCTTCCCTGAACGCTCGTGATCAGAGCGATCCGTGGACGCAAAAGTTGCTGGATGCCCTTCGCAGGGAAGAGCTGGCCATCAACGGATGGAAGGCGCTGATGCTTGTGGGATTTGCCGACTTACTTCGGGTGCAGCAGGTGGGATATTTGATGCAGGCCGACAAGATGTTGGCGGCGCTGGGGGCCAGGATAGAGCCGGTGGAGCAGGAGTTCGTGGGCGTTGACCATCCGGTTTTTACCAGTGCTCGGCTCAGGACCGAAGGGGTGCATGACAAGGTAAGAATATGGAACCGAGGCGGTCTGGCGGGCGAGCTGGTTCTGAACAAGGGCGACGGAGAAAAAATGTTACACCGGTTGGGTATGGTGAATAGGGCCGATTCGGAGAATTTCCTGGAGCGTATCGCCGGAAGTAACGCCTCTGGGCCGAAAGAGGGCGACGGCGATGAGTAGGCACGCAAAGGTCGTTTTTTCGATGGTGTTCACGCTTGTCTGCTGCACAGTCGGAGTTCTCGTGTTGGAGTAGGCGGCCATGAACAACAAGCTCCCAAAATTCGTTTTTTGGATGGTGGTTGCGGTTACCAGCGCGGGGGCAGCCTTCACTTTCTGGGTTTTGGCGCAGAGGTACATGGACCGAACGATCGAGAGGGAGCGGTACGATGCCCGCGCCGACACCCTTGAAGAGATGGTTGGGGAGTGCTCATGCCCGAAGCCGGAGCTGACCCCTTGCAGTCCGGACGAGCTTCACCGCCTGGAGATTTACCTGTACGGCGTCCACAACCATTTGGAGAAATCCTACAATCGGGTCGAGGACGCGATGGACGAGATCGGTAAGGCGCGCCGTGCCGTCGAGGAGCTGGCCGAGACGCCGGAAGAGCGTGAGCTGCGCGAGTACGGGGAGGCGGTGAAGGCCGACACCGCCCGTCGCAGGGAGCGCCGCAATCTTCGCGCTGCCGAGAACGCGATCAAGGCCACGAAGTGGATGAGGGACAACCCATGATCACCTATTTGGTCACGGCGGCCCTGGTTGTAATTGGGGCTGCGATTCCGGTCCTGGCCTACCGTATGGGCTACCACGCGGGCCGCAGTGATGTGGCGAAGGAGGCCGTCAAGAGCTGGGAGAAGCAGATAGAGAAGGCGGAAAGGAGACAGGAAAGGGACTATGGGTACGAGAGCTGAGGAACTGAAGGGCGGCTGTCTGTCCAAGGTGGCCGATGACGAGCCCGTATTTGTGCTGCGGGCGCGGGACAAGCTGGCTCCGATGGCCGTTCAGGTGTGGGCCGCTTATGCCGAGATAGAGGGCGTGGACCCTGACAAGGTACGGGAGGCGCGCTTGTTGGCTAGCGCAATGTGGCGATGGCAGAAAGAACACGGCTCTAAGTTGCCGGATTGAGGTGGGCGATGGTCAAACGAGGGGACAGTGTAACGATCAACGGCAGGCGGTTCGAGGTGGTCTCCCTTGGTGATTTCGATACCGGGGAGGACCGGTTCGTCACGGTGAAGACTCCCGAGGACCATCAATTCCTGGTACCGGTCGAGCTGTGGGACGCAGCGGTCCAGGGAGCGGCTCCTTTTCCTGCCGAAATTTCGATTGAGAAGCTGGCGAAGCTGAAGGGCGAGTTTGAGGCTCACACCTGGAATTCCAGCGACAATCTCTCGTTCGCACGGGAAGACTCGGAAAAGTATGTTCAGGCGCTGGAAGGCCGGGTACGCGAGCTGGCATTCAGGGCCGGGGCTTTTCAGAAGGCGCTGGAGAAACACGTCTCTCGTTCATTGGACGCGGTAAAGGAGATAGCAGCGTTGAAGCTGACGGAAACGGAAGCGGCCACGGCTGTTCGGGAGGCCCAGGAACGAATATTGAAAGAGTTGGAGAAGTAATGGCCACGTTGGGTGACAAGCTGAGAATCGGCGACAGGCAATACGAGGTCATTTTTGTTTTGGAGGAACCCAATACCGGGCTATTGCGAGTGGCGGAGCATCGGTCCGGCTGTGCTCGCTTTTACACGTTCCACGTACCGGTCAAGATATGGGACGCGGCGGTCCGGGGCGCGATGCCGTTTCCTACCGACCAGGAGCTGCGCGACCTGAAGGCCGATTACGATGTATCGGAGGACCCCCACGGCCACATCGCCGCCGACTATATCAAGGTCCTGGAGGGCCGGGTCCGGGAGCTGACATTCGCCCTGGAGGCCGACCAGGTGGATTTCGAGCAGGGGCAGTCGACTGCCTTGCAAGGGGATGACAAACTCGATGAACTGGTGGCTGCTGAGCGGCAGGATGAAGGGGACAGGTGAAGGAGCGCGGTCTCATCTTCACCGGGGAGTCGATTCCCGGTCTTCTGTCCGGGGCCAAGACCCAGACCCGGCGTGTGATAAGCGCTCAGCCGGTCCTGGTGGAGGGCCGGACCTGGGAATGGCCCTTTATCACGGAGAAGCTCCCGGACGGCTCCTGGAGACGCTTAAAGGCTTCGTGGGCCGATGGCATCCGGGACGTGACGGTGCCGATGGCGCAGTTCTGTCCTTACCAGCCGGGCGACCGCATCTGGGTACGCGAGACCTGGTATTCGGACTGGGACAAGAAAAACCCGTTTCGGTGGGCGCACTACAAGGCCGATTTGATGTGTCGCCATGAGCACAACGGGCAGCCGATAAATGAGCCGTGGTTCAAGAGCGGGCATCGCGGCCCGTGGAAATCTCCGCGTTTCATGCCCCGGTGGGCCAGCCGGATGACGCTGGAGCTGACCGGCATCCGGGTTGAGCGGCTCCAGGCCATCTCCGAGGCGGACGCCATCGCGGAAGGCGTTGCGGATAAGGCCGTGGAGGGCGATGTGGTTGGGGCCTATGCGATGACCTGGGACCTGCTGAACGAGCGGCGCGGCTTCCCCTGGGAGTCGAATCTCTGGGTTTGGGTGCTCGAATTTAGGCTGATTGACAAACTTTCCTGACCATATTACTTTGACCAGATGGAGAGACCGCGAATCACCGACCTCTACGACGCCCTGGTTCTGTACCCGCCGGGAAGTCGGGGGGAGGAGCACGACAAGAAGATGATCCGGGAACTGTTGGGGTTGTGCGAGATGCACGGCTTCGGTCGGGTCCCGCAGGTGGCGAACGCCATCGAGGAAATCTGGCGCGACCCCGAGCGCCTGGAGCACTACAAGAAGCTGAAGGAGTCGCACCAGAAGTTGTTGGCGGCCGACAAGGAAGAACTGAAGAGGTTGGAAGGTAGAGAGGGGGAGCCGGATGGCTGATGTCGTAGTCACGCTACCCAAGAGTTTCGGGCTCGCGGCCTGGATCGCGGAAGGCGACCCGGCAGGCGCGCCCTACTCCGGTACCGAGTGGGGCTGGTACATGGGCGGTCGGCCGCCCAGGAATCTCGACGCGGGCGACCGGGTGTACGTGGTCTACGATGGTCACCTTATCGGGTACGCGCCGCTGGTCTGCATCCGGCAGAATCCCCATATACGTGGGTACGTCCTGGTGCGTCGGGGCGGGGCGGTGGCCGTGACCATCGACCAGCGGATCCGGGGCTTCCAGGGGTGCCGGTATCGGTGGTGGGACCGGAGCGAGGAGCGGCCGTTTCCACACTGGAAGCTGCTGGCGTACCCGCGCCCCCCGTTGCCGGATGCCGAGAGGTGTTTGCGGCTGCGGATCGAGAGCAAGCGCGGGACAGAGTATCGGTCTGAGGACATGGCCTTCTGCGAACGGATGCTGAAGAAGTACCCCGATTGGTACAGGGAAACCCAGCAGGAAGTGTTCGAGAAGTCCAAGCCGTTCGGAGCACTATGACCGAGGAATTGGCGGATGGTTGAAAAGGCAAAGGTGAGCCTGGCGTGGCTCAAAGAACACGTTGCCGACATTACGATTCAATGGCGTCAGGCGCGGACGGATTTGATCTGCGACGGCTGTGAAGAGTTCATCCCCAGAGGCGGCAAAACGATGCGGGCTGGGCGGCGTGTCAACGAGGAAGGGAAGCAGGTGTTCCAACGCCATGCGCTTCTTTGCGTGGAATGCGGAGAGGACCTTCAGGAAAAGAAGGACCAGGCATGAGCGGTGTCAAGGGAGACAAGCGCCCGCTCAGGGAGATTATCCGGCGGCGGCGGTACCGCACCAAGAATCATCCGAGGGGGACTCATTCGGTGATTTTTACGCTTGAATGCGGCCATGAGGTGCGGCGCAAGGGAGGCCAATATGCGCGGTATCGGATGCGCTGCTGGGAGTGCTACCTGGAGGCACAATCCAATGGGTAATGCTCCGCGTTTTCAACAACCGCCCTCTGGTTGCATGTGTCTGATGACGGCGGACGGTGCGATTGCTGGGGATAACCACAGGTGTCCGGTGCATCATCCTCCGGATGGGATCGTGGAGCGACCGTGTGAGACTGTCCGGGTCAAGTGGTATTGCGGCATGTACGTCGGTCCGGCGAAGTGGCAGGGCGTCGATCGGTATGAGCCGGACGAGTGCTGTGCTGAGGGCGAGGCAGAGGTGGACCGGGAGGACTGGCAGCAGGGGTCGGCCGTGGTTTTCTGTACGAAGTGCGGCTCCAGGCTGCACCAGGCGGACTCTCATCTGGAGCTGATAGAGTGACGGGTGATTCTCAAAAGCCAAATGGTGAGGCGGAAGTTCCTCGTCGAAGGGTTTTCGTTCCCGAACAAAGGGCTGTGACTTTTAGAATAGGCCCTGATGGGAAGAAAGAAAAAAGTTGGTGGCAGCACTGCAAAGTAGAGGAGTTTTTAGAACAAATTGAGAAGATGAATTTTGATGAGGTAGCCGCTGTTGGTAACGAGATTGGGAGTGCTATTGCGATTACGCAGGCGACTGCTCAGAATATAAATTTGGACGGGGATCTAAGACGGAGAGCTAGTATGGCTCTCGGTTTTATGGTCGAAAAACGTAAATTGTTGAAGGGAGTGATAAGGCAAAAGCAGCGTCGGATACATAGAGAAAGGAGGGAGGAAAAGCATAAAAACATAACTAAAAGGGAAGAGCGTAGGCAAGCGCGGAATAGGCTTGTCGATGAAGCGAGGGGCTTTTTGAAAGATGGTCAAATAGAGAAAGCGATCGAAAATATATTGATTGTTTTGGGTGGGAAAGAAGGTGGTGATGATAGGTGATCCGCGAGGGCCGATGACCCCGGAGGAGGTCGAGGACCTGCTGAAGGCGGAGCTGCAAGGGCCGCTGCCGCAGAACACCGTCTACCGGATGATGGCGACGCTGGGCGTCTGGATGAGCCTGCCGGAGCAGCTCGACAAGGCGCTGTCGGTGTTGAGCTTTAGGCGGCGGCCGGACGATGATAGCGCCCCCTACCCTCTGGAAAGGGAGCTGGAGCGGATACTGCGCCTGTTCAAGGAAGCGCGGGCCTTCAATACGGAGATGTGCGCTCGTTGTAAGGATGCGATTTGCGATAATGATGGGCATCTTCACTGTAAGCCCAGGCGTGATCTTGAAAAGGCGCGGGCGGATCTCGCCGCCAACGCCAAGGTGCTGGCCCAGCAGAACGACCTGGCGCGGCAGGCGGAGCTGGAACGAGAAGAGGCTCTAGCGCGATTGAAGAAACTGGACGATGCTGGGACCGGTTATTCGCAGCAGACGATGGATGCGGTGACGCAGGAACGCGACAAGATGGAGCGGGCCTACCATGCCGAGTTTGACAAGCGGGAGGCCATCCGGGCCTGGTGGCACGAGCACGTAAGGGTCGAAGGCGACCAGCTCACTACCACCCATGAGGAACTGGAGGAACTGCGCGAGCTGATCGCCGACTGGAGCTTTGACGAGGCGGTCGAGCTACGGTCCAAGGACAGGAAGGTCGAGCGGCTCGAAATCGAGCTGGAGCAGGCGCGGGCCGAGTTGTTCACGGTAAACACGGCTTTCGATAGAGTAGCGGTAGCCCACGGAAAGCTCGAAAACAGACTCCAACAGGCGTTGGAGGCGGCAGACGACTGCCGTCTTCGGACTGCCGAAAAGGGGCAGTACGAGTGTCCGGCGTTTCCCTACAAGAACCAGGCCGGGGGTGGATGATGCCCGAGATGCCGACCACCAGGGAGGAGATTGAGGCCCAGATGCGGGCCTTGCGAGAGGAGCGGCGGCTGCTGGACCTGAAGCTGGCCTACAACAAGAAGCTAACGGAGGCGATTCAGGCGGTGTGCGACCATCCGGAGACCTATTTCAGAGACATTATGGGCCGCGACAAGACCAACATCTGCCGGGTGTGCGGCAAGCACGATGTACCGGCGGCGCAGAAGGAGGGGCCATGACGAAGCTGAAGCTGTCAGAGGTAATCAGGGTGTGGGAGCACCTGCACCATAAGGATACCGGCGATGTCGGATTTGCCGATCTGGAGCGTGCCATCCGGCACTCCGGTATCGAGGTCGAAAACGATATCTCGCCGTGCCAGCCGGAGGTGGCGGTGCGCGAGGTCGCGGAGCCGGAACCGGCCACGGGAGACGACGTGAACCTGCTCGAAACGACCGACGCTACGGTCTGGGCAGCGGAATTCGAGCGGCTCAAAAAGAAGAACCGCTGGACGCTGGAGCAGATCGACCCGGACCTGATGGTCGGCTGGTTTGCCAACGCCATGTGTGCGCAGATGGACAAGGACCGCGTTGAAATCGACGTGGCCCAGCGCGGCGATCCGAGCGATCTGCGGTTCATGGGCTGGACCGTGGCCGTGCACAGCGACTATCGGCTGGACGACCAGGGCTTCACCTTCTGGCTGCTCACCAAGGGCGACCTGGCCGTGAAGGGCGAGGGTCGCAATGATGCGGAGGCCCTGGACATCGTGCGCGCCAGGGTGGAGGAGTTGGAGCGCGTGTGCAATCCGGGCGAGCTGCGGCTGACCAGGCCGTACAAGCTGTCCGACATCGTGCGTGGCATCGCTGCGATGAACCGCTGATGGGGTGGGCGCAGACATACAGGGCCTCGAAAGTGGCGAAGGCGCTCCAGCTCGGTGAGCGTGTCCTGGTGGACGGCAAGCGCGCCACGTTCTTGCTGATATCGGATGGCAAGGAGCTGTACGAGTTTGCGTTGTATCCGGAGGGTGCGGTGACCGTGGACCTGGCGGACCTGGACCGGCGTGTGAAGCTGGAGTCCTGGGAGGATGAGGACCCCAACTGGATAAAGCAGGCGGAGGATTTCCTTCGGTGGTTGACGGGCACGAAGTGGGCGAGCCGCAAGACGGCCACCGTGCCCGTGCCTCCGACTGTTTTGCAAGATGCCATCAGGATCATGCGTGGGCTGATCCGAGAGCTGAAGAAGAAGGGCGATTGATGGACGACTGGGACAGGCGGTTCCGGAGGTTCAAATTCAAGGTGCAGGTGAACCGGGGAATGCGGGCGTTTGCGCGTTTGGGTGTTTCAGCGCGAAAAGCGGCGACAGCACTTGCGGAATGGGCTGAAATACTGCCCTCTATGAAGAATCTAGTGAAGGAGAATGGAGGCGGCGATGACAGGGGCAGAGCTGATCGCAAGAGAGCGGAAAAGGCAGATTGAAGGGGAAGGCTGGGACGCCGAACACGATGACGAGCACACGGACGGCTCGTTGGCGCTGGCGGCCGTCTGCTACGCCACGCCGGTCAGGCTTTTCAAGATCGCTTGCGGGACAACGGTTACCTTTGAGGACCCGTGGCCGGAGAGCTGGGAAATGAAGTGGGACAAACGAAGGTTCTACGGAGAGGACCGTGAGGATCCGCATCCAGCCGGTGTTCCGATCGGTGACCCGGCGGATCCGGCGACCTACACCTACGAGGAACGCCTGGACCTGCTGGTGAAGGCCGGGGCTCTTATTGCGGCCGAAATTGATCGACTAAACCGGGTGCAGAGAGCCCGGCGGCCCCGGATTGACAAAGCCTTCTGACCGTATTACTTTGACCAGATAAGGAGTCGTTATGACCGGCCAGAACGCCCCTACTGACCAGTTCGGGCCGTGTCCGTTCTGTAGCGTCGAGCAATCCAGAATCATCTGGGGCTGGCATGGGGTCTACTACGACATGGTGTGCATGGACGGCCATACGTGGACCTATTACTTTCCCAAGATGTCGGAGGAGGAGCTGGGGAAGCAGGCGTCGGCGATGGTCGTCAAGGTCGTCCGCGATATCGTGGCCCAGGCGTCCTACGAGATTGCCGGGGTGCGGAAGTGCGACCTCTGCAAGGGCACCGCGCACAAGGAGACGTGCGCGATCGGTAAGATGGAAAAGCTGCTGAAGAAACTGGAGGACATCGGGGTAGTGGCCAAGGAAGAAAAGTCGTGAGCGAAAACGGGTACAGGTGGTGCGAGGTAACAGGGAATCTGTGCGGCACCGATACGTGGAAGAAGGGCCATCCGTGCCACTGTCCGCAGTGCGCGGCGTGGCTGGACGAGATGCTGGCGAAGACAACGCTCAGGCTGGCAGAGGTCGAAGGGAGGCGCGGAGCGCGTGACCTCCAGGTGGAGACGGCGACGCGGTTGCAGCTCATCGCGGAGGCCGAACAGTGGGTGCAGGAAACCTACGGCTGGGCGGCGGCGGGACCGAGAGAAGATTTGCGGAAGCGTTTGAAGGCGCTGAAGATCAAGCTGCCGGACACGATGATCGTGGCGCGTCGGGAGGAGAAGTCCCGTGGCTGAGATCAAGACCTACTCTTGCCGGAAGAAGGGCACCAAGCGGTGGAGGGTCACGGAGGCTCTCGATCCGGTGGACGCGGCTTCGTGTTTTGCTGAGGAGTGGGGCCTGGAGGACGGCGACGTGGTGGAGGTTAAAGGGACGAAGGGGAAAGGAGAATTCCGGATCGAGGTTCGGACGGATTGGTACGCGGAGATGGTGAAATGAGGAACCTGCGATACCTCTGGTACGTGCTTCGGCACAAGTGGTTCGTGTTCGTTCAGTGCGTTCGGCTGGGCATCATCCGGCGCGGCCTGGTGCACGACAACAGCAAGTTCAAGAAAGACGAATGGGCACCTTACCGGGACAACTTTTTCGGTCCAAAGGCGACGGAGGAGGTGAAAAAAGCGTTCGACCGGGCGTGGCTTTTCCATCAACATCGCAATCCGCACCATTGGCAATTTTGGCTCCTAAGACGTGACAACGGCACCGTAGACGCCCTGGAGATGCCGCATGATGAGATGCTGGAGATGGTGGCTGACTGGGTAGGCGCGGGTCGGGCCATCACCGGGAAGATTGACGTGTGGGGTTGGTACGAGAAGAACAAGGACAAGATGCATCTGCACGCCGAAACCCGGAAAGAGGTCGAGCGTCTGTTGCAGGAGCTGAAGGATCGATATGACCGCCCGATTCAAAGCCAATGACCCGTGCTCTCGATGGGCCTTTTTGCCGCTGAAGCGTCGCAAGCAGGTGATTGATGTCATCAGCAGCTACACCAAATTCCTAGCGGAAGAAGAGGAGGCGGACGAGCACTTTGTCAATTTTGTCGAAGTGTCGGATTTATGGATGACGGTCGACGCGCTTCGACACCTTGGAGCTTATGGCCAGGTCGCCGGGAACAAAGAGATTGTCTATTTCCTGATGGTCGAGATGATCAAGGAGCTGCGGGACGCCTGCTATCAACACCTCCTGGAGCACGGTTTGGGAGGATGTCCGGAGTGCTTCTTGTATCGTCCGAAGAAGGACTTATGTTGGATGGGGGCGGTGAAGCGCATACTGGAGACGGGTGAATGGGGACAATAACGGTCAACAATTGGGACGAGTTCTACGTCGCCGATTCCAAGATGCAGGGGCTGGTACGCTGGCTGGAATCCCATGCCGTGCGCTCGCCGATGCACTTTATGGACGCGGCGGGGAAGCATACGCGGCCGTTATGTGGCGCGCTTTCCGCGCACGGGACCACAGATCAGGCCCAGGTGACGTGTACCGGTTGTCAGCATCAACTGGAGCAGACGATCATCAAGAGCAGGTTGCGGGAGGGTAAGGTCAAAAAGGGCGGCGTAAACCAGGACTACCAGATAGACGAGCGGCCAAGACCGCCACCGCCGCAGAAGCCGCAGCCGCCGCCTGACCGCGAGATTCGGGAGACTGCGATTACTTCGGTACCGATACCGCACCGGGTGAGCGCTAGGAGGGGGCGGTGACTGTGAAGCTCACCACGGCCCAGCGCCGGGCGCTGGAGATTCTGGAGAGGGCCGACGGCCCGATGATGGCTGGATGGTTTGCTCATAAGATGTGGCCTGATAGTCCCTCCTGGAGGCGGCATTCCAAATGTGGCCCCAAGGGATCTACGACCGGCGCGGGGATTATCCGGCAGGGCGGCTCCTACCTGAACAAGCTGTGTCGGAGGGGATTTGTCTTGGCCAGGCCCAAGGACGGGGTGTGGATGTATAGCCTGACCAGAGAAGGAAGAGAGGCGCTTCATGGCTGATTGCTGCTACTGCACGGACCCGAAGGGGGACATCCTCTGCGAGAAGTGCGCGGATGAAATCTACGACCGCGATACTGACATCGACGATGGCGAGGCTCTCCAGTTCGGGGCCACCGTGGTGGCGCTGGCGCTGGCGATCGGAATGATTCTTGGATACGCCTGGGGTTACGCGGCTGCTACGATGCTCTAGTGGGCGAGTCCATTGAGTGGAACTGGGCGCGAGGATTTTTGCGGAGCCGGTACGATGGCGGCGGGGCCATCAAGAAAATGCTACCGCCGATCGGTACCGGTGACATTTGGATAGCCGAAGTGGTCAAGGACGGGAGTATAGTAAGGGTGGAATTCCGGCGGGTCAGCACCAAGCGCTGGGCCGTTTTGAGGGAGGAGCGAAAGGAGAAGGAGATGGCAATAGTACCGGACGACTTGTATCCGAGACATAAGGTTCCAGATGAGATTCGGGAGTGCGAGGGCTGCCACCTGAAGGTGATCGGCCGGGGCGACCAGGCGGGCTGGAAGGGCGTTGATGCGGGCGGCGGCAAGATGGCCTGGTACTGCGACAAGCCCGCGTGCCAGCAGGCGCGGGACGAGTTCATCGCCCAGCGCCAGGTCGAAATGCTGGCCGAGCAGCAAATAGCTCAGCGGCTGGCCGAGAATCCGGTTGTAAAGCCCGTCGAGCAGCTTTCCGATGAGGAGGCCCTGGCAGAGGAACAGCGGCTCAAAAGCCGTTTGATTGCTTTGAAGGTGCGCAAGGGGCAGTCGACTGCCCAACAGGACACGGCGACGGAGGTGACCGTTGATGATGTGGTCGATCCTAAGCCCGGCCCGGCGGAGAACGACGCGGCCGTGGAGCAGGCGTTCGCGGGCGTCACCGTGCACCAAACCAGGGATGGCGTAACCTCGTTATGTGGTGCGGAAGGTGCGATTTTCTCCGTCGGTGAGGAGCTGCCTGACAGTTGCATACCATGTGTTCAGTGCGCGGAGATTTTCGAGGCTCAGGTTGAAGAGGAGAGCCCGTCCAAACAGGCTGATTCCAGTGTCCAGGAGCCCCAGGAAACGGTTGGCGTCTACAGCCCGGAGGCTGGGGAGGTCAGCCAAAAGCCGTTTGATAGGCAGTCGGATGTGCCGATGGTGGATTTGGAGGAATTACCGCGTTTCACACCGGATTTGATTGGGAAGATTGTGGCCGGAAGGTACGACGGCGGCCATATTCTTATTCCGCCTTCGGCATATCCAGATATGAATCTGGAAGAGGTGAGCCTGGATCGAATTCGTGTCGGTGTGAGCAAGATGTTCGAGGCGGCGAAGGTAGAGGTGGATAGGCTGGTCCGAGCGCGCAAGAACGAGAAGTTTATAGGTCTCGTTTTTACGCTCAAGGCGGTTCCCTCCGTTCCGGCTGCCGCACCGGAAAAGTAGACCCGGCGCGGGCCGGTGCGGTAGGCTCGGAGCATGGGTTTGTCCGAACAGCTCCAGGAGGCCGCTGCGCAGCTCGAAGAGGCCGTGAGCTACAACATCACCCTTCGCCGGATATCGGACGACAAGTGGATAGCCGAGTTTTCCGGCAAGGGCTCGGAGCACCTGAAGGCAGACCAGAAGAAGGTGACGGCCGAGCACGGCTGGAAGGCGTTGGCCGGGCTGGCCGAGAAGTGGAAGCGGGCCGGTTTCGCGGACTAGGAGGCGAACCATGTCACTATCCAAGCAGCTCCAGGAGGCCGTGACCACCGAAGCCCGGCGGCGTTACCCAGCGGCGACCTACGGTGGTGGATACGCGGCGCTGCAACGAGCAGGACGGGAGGCGGGCAAGGATCCGACGGCTGGGGCCGGAGAGTTTTACAAGATAGGGTTGGGCTTGGGAGATGAGGCTTATTTTTACCGCACCGGAACGTTGAAGAACGGCAACGCCACGGGCTACCGCGTGGACGCGCACGTGGGGAGGAAGCCCAGTAAGCCGAAGAAGGACAGCGTGTACCATCCGACGCTGGGCGTGGAGTGGAAGCGCATTCAGGAAAAGGACGTTCCGCCGAAGGTCATGGCCCGGTTCAAAGGTGTGATGGAGAGCCTGGATTGGGAGGTAATGCTTTCTGGGTGTAGAGACCTGGACGACCTGTTCGAGGCCAGCCTGAAGGACGTGCCCGTTGGCAAGACCAACCTGCTCCAGGCCATCCGGGACGCGCTTTCCGGCGGTAAATGGAAGAAGCGGGATGCGATTCTGAATGCGGTCAAGAAGCGATATCCGGCGGCTGTCCCCGGCGGTGACTACAAGTACATCCACTGGGGGCTGGACGAGCTGGAGGACGACGGGAAGATCGAGCGCAAGAAGTCCGGGGCGACTTGGGCCTACCGGGTGCTCTCGGAGGCCAGGGGAGATACGGGGAAGCTGTCCACCGTCAAGAAGAAGCCCGCGCCCCATATGTGGTTTATTGCCAAGGCGGGCTCCGGATGGGTGGTGTCCATCGGCGACCCGCGCAAGGGCGGCTCCAAGACCAAGTGGACCTTCCACAAGAAGGACGATCTGAAGTGGTGGGTGGAGCGCGAGATGCCTGACCAGGTGAGCCGGGATCACGTCATCGACCAGACCGGGCTGAAGCTGGTGCCGGACTACTACACCCAGTGGTACGTCGACAACATGATGAAGGGGAAATCATAGGAGCGACCATGTCGGTTTCAGAACAGCTCAGCGAGGCGCTTTCCGAGGGTTCGGGGGCCGGGACTGTAGGTCCTTACGGTTTCGATGAAAGGGCCATGAAGCGGACCAACAAGCGGGCGATGAAGGCTTATGGGGAACTCCGGAATATGGGGGGGGCAGAGTCGGAAACGGGGCGTTTGAGACGCGCTCACCACGGGGCAGGCGATCCCGCAGCGGTTGAAAGGGAGCTGTTGCCCAAGGCCAAGGAGTTTGCGGACAAGAAGCACCGGGCCGCTGAACAGGTGAGAAAGTCTGTACGCCAGATGGCCAGTCTTATTGATCCAGAGAAGCTGCCGGACAAGTCGAAGCGACACTACGATGAGTTCAAGGACGCCGTCACGCAGATGGATCGGTTCAGTAAAAAGGGCGGTCCTCTCCCACAGTCGGGCGGGAAACAGGATGCCAGCGACACCTACTACAGCGCCAACATGAATGCTTCTATGGCTGTGAATGCGCTGACGGCACTTCACGGGCTTTTGCGGAGTACGGACTTCAGGTTTTACTAGGACGGAGGTCCCATGTACGGACGATTCGATTATTACGGAGCCCCGGACATCGACCGCGAGATGCGGTTGGAGGAGGCGCGGGGTACCCAGATCATCTCCATAGCCCAGATGATGGACCTGAAGAAAAACCCCAAGGCCAAGCAGATGGCAATTCGCGGAGCGCCGGGTGGAGCTTTCGCCGGGTACGAGGTCAAGACCTTCCCGTCACGCGAGGCGATGATTGCTGCTCTGAAGAAGGCAACCCGTCATCCGTCGCACGGGGCTCTCGGGCGCAAGGAGTGGAGGGCGCTGATCAAAGACAAGGTGGCGAAGAACATGGTCGCCTATCCTTCGTACCAGGAAGAGCAGCTCGAACTGGCCGAGGGCCGCAAGGGCGTGCCGCGTCCCGGCACCAGGGTGAAGTTCCAGCCCAACCCGGCCAGCTTCATGTTGTACTCCGCCGATCACCGGAGGAGGTTGCCCGACAAGGGCGGTGAGGGCACCGTCACAACGATCGCCGGGCCTCGCGGCAAGATGCACTATATGTCGGGGCCGGGCGGCGGCCTGGTCTATGTGAAGTGGGACGACACCGGCACGGTCGGCGTGTCTCCGCTGGACATCGTGAAGGTGAAGGGCGGTGGCTCGAAGAAGGCGGCGGCCGGAGGCGGCGGCAAGGGAGAGAAGTTCTCCATCAGCTACGGCGGCGGTCCTCCCATTCACCGCTTCAGGGTCGAGGCGCGGGAGCGCAAGTGGCTTCGCATCAAGGCGTCCATGTTCAAGGGCAAGAAGGCGAAGAAGCAAGAGGGTATCCAGGCCGAGATCGACCGGCTGGACGCCACCAGCTCGCCGTTTCCGGAGATCCGGGAGAAGCGCATCGCGGAGCTACGGACCGAGCTGAATGACGCGAGTGACGCAAATCATACCGAATTAACTGAGCGCAAGCAGAAGCTCGTCATCGGGTCCGTTCGGAAAAAGCTGCCGCCACTTTACTCCCAGGAGAAGGAAAAGGATCCGATGGTCTATCTCAAGCTCTTCAGCCCGTACATGGCTATGGGCTACTGGCTGATCACCGAGTTTGACGGGGACGACACCATGTTCGGCGCGGCCAACACCGGCCACGGCTGGGAGCTGGGCTACTCCTCACTGAAGGAGATGGAGGGCGCGAAGTACAAGGGCGTGCAGGCGATCGAGCGCGATATGTACTTCAAGCCGAAGAAGCTATCGGCGGCCAAGGCGGAGATAGCGCGGTCGAGGGGCGAGAGCTAAGGAGATGTCCTTCTCCTCTCAGCTTGTCGGGGCTCTCCATGAGTCCTGGAAGAAAGTAGAAGGATCGACGCACTATTCCCAGGGGGCGCGCTATGCGGGAGTGTTCGGTGGTAACAAGGCCGTGATATTCAAGCGCGGTAAGAATTTCTATCTGGATTGGCGCGGTATGGAGTTTAACCTGGGGCGTCGCGCCACCTTCGATCACGCCGAAGGCATTATGAAGAAGAGGATTCGGGAGGGGCTGGAGGAGGCCAGAAACAAGGGCAGCTTCTTCGACCAGCGCCGTATTCCAAAGGAGGGTGAGAAGGTCTGGGCTCTCGTTGGCCAGGTCGACCAGAAGCCCATCCAGGGGACGATTTCGCGGGTGGAGCGGACCTACCACGGCGGCCACTACTATTGCGAGGTACAGACGGCCAAGGGCGCGAAGCGCGTGTCTTCCGACCTGATATTCGACCACAGGCCCAAGCGGACGAAGCGTCGGGACGAATTTGGCGAGGTCACCGTCTGGGAGAGTTCGGCGGCATAAAAAAACCCGGCCCCTGTCCAGGCGAGGCCGGGTTATTGTGGCCTACTACTTCCTCGTTCAGTACCGTCTACCCTTCTGTGGAGCGTCTTATCTATGGCTACCGCCACCCTGAACGTGGCATCAGAGCCGAGTTTACCACTTCCCGTTGCGGACCGGTAATGATCCGGCAGGCATATCGTAGGTGTGCACCTTGCCGCTCTCGTCTACTTTCGAGTCGTCCTGCTGGCCCTCGAAGCCGTGCTCCTTGTCCTTCTCGGCCACGGTCTTGACCCCGCTGAGGGTCTCGGAGGCCGCCACGTCGCCCATTTGGCCGTCGTTCAGGTCGAACCACGCGCCGTCGTAACTCTGGGCGTCTTGGGGCATCTCCGGCGGGTAGATGCCGGTGATTTCCTGGTACATTTCTGCGTTGATGATGTGCACGTACAGGCGGCCGGACTTGGCCTGGTCCCAGACCTCCAGGCCGAAAGGATCGGGGTAGATTTTCTGCTTCATGGAGCCCCCGGCGGCCAGGCCGATCTGCGCGCCCTTGGTGGAAGCCCGGCGGCGCACGCTGGAGGAACAGAGTTCCCGGCGGCTGACGGAACGCGCCATGCTGGGGTCGATGGCGGATGAGAAGTAGACCTCGCTGCTGTCCGGCGTAATAACGCCGCCGCTGGTCTTTTCTTCCGCCAGGTGGTTGGGGTGTAACCCGGAGGCGATCAGGCCGCCGCGTGGTCGGGGTGGATTGACGCGCTTTCTGTGTTCGTCCTTCGGGGGCACCACCAGGAGCTGGATACCGCCGAACTTTTCCTCCCCAGTGACCTGCCCCTCGACCGTGTAGCCTTGGCCGAGTGCCATGCCCACGAACTGCTTGATAACGCCGTCACCGGAGTTAAAACCGTCGAGCCAGGGCTGTGGGCTTGGGCCGACCATGTAGTCCTGTTCGTCTCCTTCCCGCTTGCCTCCGGCCTTCAGAGCCGGGTCCCAGGGCTTGCCGCTGACCGCATTGATTTTCCCGGCCGCGACCTTGATGGCCCCTACCGAGCCGTGAAAGCTCAGCCACAGGGCCTCGCGCTGGTGCATGGGCAGAAAGATTCCGCCGTGCTCTATCCAGTCGGCCGGAACCTTGTCCTTGAAGTCATCCACCAGGCGGACGGGAAAGGTGCCGAGCGAGGGCGGGAGCGCGTGCGTGCGGCCGTCCTCCGGCAACCGGATTGTCCGGTGGAACTTCACGTCGAGGCGGAAGTCACCATCGACAAACGACACTGAACCATCGTGTGATGCTACTTGCATGTCACCTTCTCCTTGTTGATTACCAGTTGCCGTCCCGGACGAGCCGGGCCTTTTTGCAATCCCACCACTTGGTGCAGATTGCATTGAGATCGCCGAAATCGAATCCTTGCCGGGCCATGTAGTAGACTTCTTCCTCAGTAATTCCAAACAGTTGGGCGAAATCGCGGTACCCGAAGGCCCAGAGCTTCGGACGCCCCTGGGTAGGAATCTCTGGGTTTACATGGACTGTTCGGATTGCCTTGACCTTTTTTGACATCGTGACAACTTTATGGACCAAAAACAGTGGAGCGTCAAGATTTTTTTTCAGTAGCTCCATAGTTTTTATGCGTTGACTATTACAAATCTATGTGGGTTGGTAGCCTCAATTTTCTTATGAGCGTGACCTGGTTGTTCACCTAGATTAATGTTATCGGACACTTACGTCTCGATACAAAAGCGAACACTCCCACTTGACAAACGGTGACCATAATATAAATACTGGGAGGCGTTGGTGGTCACTAAAGTTATCATGTAGGCAGTCGACTGCCGGAGGACGGTGGTGGCGAAGGTCAGCAAGGAGAGCGTAGAGGACGCCCGAGCTAAATTCGCTTTGCACGGACTCATCCGGCTTTTTGAAGAAGGAGAGGGAGGTATTTTAACCAGGAGCGAATTATTCGTTGAGCCGCCCGAGCCGGTGGACCGGGTTGTCGTTACCAGGCTCTTCAAAAACAGTCGTTGGCAAAAAGAATATCTGCACCGGATGGTGGAGCATGGTGTTCTCTATACTACGACCATAGACGGCCAGCTTTTTTATGGCATTCAGTGGCTGGACTATGTGAAGAAAATTATTAACCAAGAAGACATTAATGGAGGAAACGAGCTTCTTTGGTTTTTATTTCCCAATAGCAAGGGAACACGGATGCCAGACGATATTCTTCAGTTCGTTATGGAGGAGGCTTCAACAATTGTTAAGTCGGAGGATTCGGTAGAAAAAAGAGAGGAAGAAAGAGAGAAGGAGAAGAGATACGAGGATGAGGATGAAGGTGGCCCAACCGGTTCTTTAGCGCCGGATTATGAGTGGGCGCGTATGATGTTGGAGACACAAAATGAACTTTGTTTAGGGATGGATTTGCTGAAGGAACGGTTGAACCTTCGTTTTGAGAAGGAGGACGGTCGTTGGAGCACGATCAAGGATGATTACGGTAGGCGGCTGCAAAAAATAGAGGAAGGATTAAACGAGTTAAAGCTGGAGCGGGAGCAGGACATAACTCTTGATGAAGAGTCACGGTCCCTTATGAGAAAGCTGGGGGGCGAGCTTCTGTTTGTTGGGGGGCTTGTGAAAAAGCTGTTAAAGGTCATTGCGCTGGGGCCGCTGATCCGGGAGCTGAAGGCGAATATGGAGTTGATGAATGATGGGATGGGCAGGCTGGAGAAGTTGAGCAGCATAGTAGTGGATGGAGAAGAAGGGGCTGAGTCGAAGGGATCTGGTGGGAAGGTGGTTAACCGGCTTTTGCAGGCGGCTGGGTACACGGAAGTAGAGGGCGGAGATGACGGCACAGGAAAAGTTGGCTAAGCTGATTGATAGCTATAAGCAGGGGCAAGGGTCAATGTCCCAGCGCGAATTGGCCAAGGCTGAGGGCAAGATGTACGGCCTATGGTCGATGCTGGGCGGAAAAGAAAATGGAAAGCGGATCTATAAAAGGGACTGGCTTTGTAAAACTCTCGGGGGGAAGGTTTCGCATTATCAAAGTAGGTCTATATTGTTGAATACAGGTGGGTGGGGGGAGGTTCTGTTTAGACTGGTCGATGAGGGGACCGTTACGCTTAGAAAGGCAATTTCGTTACGGAAAAAGATATTGGCACTTTCTCGGAAAGAAAAGATTTCTACTGCCAAGGCGTTAGAACTTGTTGTTAGTCAATGTTTACGGGGAGAAACGGGTCCAGAAGAAGTCGTAGAAGCGCCAGAGGAGACAAAAAAAGACGCGAAGGAAGAAAAAAAGGGTGACGCGGACGCACGTTTATTCAAGGCGCAGGTGATGGAAAATGCTGAAGGTTTTGTGGAAAGAATTTGTGAGGGCTACGCCATCAATGGGAGTGTGAAGGACGAGGTTGTCCGGCGATTCAAGGTTGGTCTTGGTTTTTGTATCAGTGATCTTATTAATGGGATTCGAGAGGGAAAGCGGCGGGCGGACATGGAAGAGGCGTTGGCGATTACCGTTGCCGATGCCAGGTGGGCCTGTGAAGTTTTGGGGATAAGGTTTGTATTCAAAAAGCCTCCGGACGAGAGGTTTGTGGTGAGGAAAGCTAATAAGCGGGCGGCGGAGCTGCATCCGGATAGGAATCCTACGGAGGCTGCAAAAGAAGAGTTTGACCGCGTGAACAAGGCGCGTGTGGTTTTGTTAGCGTATCTGAAGGTGAGGCGGTTGGAGGATCGTTCTCTGGCCGCTAGGCAGCAGTGGAAGGAGAAAGGAGCCGATTATGCCAGTGAAGGATGAATTCAACGGATATTCTAATCCTAAAAAAATGAGCGAGACGGAGAGGGCAGCGGACTTTCTCCACTGGTGCGCGAAGAAGTATCCTGGAAGGTACGTCTCACTTCGCTACATCGTGCGGGCAGCTCATATCCTGTCGAGGTTGCCCCGCGAAGAGTCCGAGCTTGTAAAACTCTTTGCAAAAAAGATGCAGCGGGTTGGGGATGTTCTGAACTTGAAGTATGGGCAGGCCCTCGTTCCTCTCCGGACGGTGGGTTATCGGGCCACTTTTAGTCAGGACGATCTCGCAGCCGTGGCCCTGGAGGCTAAGGTGCGCCGGATCGTTGGCTCCAGAAAAGGGTTTGATAAGATTCGGCGTCTCATCGACCTGGACAAGATTAAGGATCCGGCTCTCCGGGAACGAGTGCGCCAGCTCGATAAGGCCAGCCGTACTCTTGGAGACAGCTACATCAGGCAAATCGGCAAGCTCCCTCCTCCCAAAAAAAATAAGAAGTAGAAAATGCCGAGCAACTTCAAGAAGCTCGTAAAGGCGCGGATGGCCAAGACCGGGGAGGGCTGGCAGGCCGCCGCTCGCTACATTCGTGGGCTGAAGAAAAAAACCGGAGGAGAAGGCGATGCAGGTGAAGTGCAAGGTGAGTCTGGAGCTGGACGTGGAGGCTCAGCACGATCGGTTGCAGGAGCTGGAGGCTAAGTCCGTGGAGGAGCTGTTCGGGACTGAAGAGCAGCGACGGCTGGAGCGGCTTCTAAACTGCGCGGTGGTCGATAGGCTGCTGGGTCAGAGGTTTGGTGATGGTTTTCTCATCAGCAGGACCAAACCCGATGTTCAGGTGGTCAGTGTGGTGAAGGCAGGGCGGCAGTGAGTCAGCCATGAGCGAAGTGGCGGCAGAAAATTATGTGATTTTTCAGGCCAAGGGATGGGCAAAGGAGGCAAGAAGTAAAAAAAAAGGGCTATCCAAACCAGAGAAAAGGCTTTTACATGCGATTGATAGATTGGAGGGGGTTGCCCTCAAAAAGAAAAGAAAAAGGAAGTGGAAGCCAACTGAATTTGGAAGCATTCTATCCCTTGGAAGACCCCCCCGCCCTAAGCGTGGCGATGGATTGCAGAGATGCTCGTTTTGTGGAGAGACGGGGCACAAAAAAAATACTTGTCCGAGTGAGGAAGGAGAGACGTACCGGTTAGAAAAGAAGAAAAAAGGAATTCCTCTCAGAAGAATATATGGAAAGAAGGAAAAAGATCACTGTATGCACTGTGATGAAGCGGGGCATCACAGCAACCATTGTCCTCACAGGGTTCGTTGTTCTCGTTGTGGAGGGCGGGGACACAATGCTCGTACCTGCAATGTATCTCTTAGACGGTGTTCTCTTTGTGGGAGAAGGGGGCACGACGCGAGGACATGCTGGTCCAGGCACACGACTTCTCCTTTTGTCAGAAAGAAGAGGGGTAAGTGAAGCCAATAGTCGCAGATGCGGGCGCGGTGATCAGCGATGACGGCAAGTACCGTTACCGGCTGTGGCGCGAGTTCGGCATTCGGGAAGGCCGTTCATTGTTTCCGCTCAGGCATTTTCCGCCAGCTCACCAGGACAAGCGCGTGTTATGGATTATGCTCAACCCGAGCACGGCCGACGCCACCGAGGACGACCCAACCATCCGCAAGTGTATGGGCTTCGCGGCGCTCTGGGAGTACGGTGGCATCGAGGTGGTGAACCTGTATGCCTTCCGCACTACCAAGCCGGGCGACCTCTGGGGCCGCGACGTTAGACCCATCGGGCCGACCAACGATCGGTACATCATGGAGGTGCTGAAGCAGGAGAACGTTGGCAAGGTGGTGGTGGCCTGGGGCGGGGCCGGGCGTCGCCGGGCTGCCAGGCGCAAGCGGGATGTGCTGGCGCTCGTTCAGTTTCAGAATCGCGAGCCGGAGTGCCTGGGCATTACCAAGGAGGGTGATCCCTTCCATCCACTGATGCGGCCGTACAAGACGCCGCTGGAGATTTTCAAAGGGCAGTCGACTGCCTAGAGGGAAAGATGAGACCGAGATTCAAGAAGATAAAGAGCTGCCTGGCCCCGTGTCCGTTCCATCACAAAATTGTGATAATGAAGGACGAGCGGAGCGTGTGTTGGGCGACGAACAAGGAGCTGGTGTTTCCGCTTCCGGAGGATGTTCCGGAGTGGTGTCCGCTGAGGCAGAGCGAGATTGTGATATTGTTGGAAGGGAGCACCGTCTTACCGTCTCCTCCTGACGGCGGCCTGGGCAAGCTGACTGAGGAGACCAGGGAAGGCCAGAAGCGCGTCCGGGCACGGACCGAGCTGGAGGCCCTTTGCGTCCAGGCGGACGAGACGCTGGGCGGCCTGGCGACCGTTTCGGCGGAACGCAACTGGATAGCTGCGGCTCAGGCGGCGGAAGACCCTCCCTTCGTCTGGGTAGTACGAGTGGAAGCGGAGCCGGTGTATCTGGAGGCGCGGCATCCGGACTTGCTGGTGGCACTGGGCATGGCGGCGTCGGCGATCAAGACGGAGGGAGTGTAGTGGCTATCGACTACCGGAAACTGGTCGAGGACCCGGCTTTTGACTTGATGGACTTTCTTCGATCGCTGGCCTTTCCCCTTCCCCCTCTCAACGGCAAGAGGCCCGTCGAGCCTGTCATGGTTAGAGCAGGTGGCCCTAGAGTCGTGGTGACGGAAGTGGTTTGGAACTCTCCGTCTCCCACTGGTAGGGAGAGTTCCATCGAGGGCACCATCAGGGTGCGGTATCAGAAGATAGACGAGCACTAAGGAGGAGTTGTGCATTTTCAATTTGGTCGTGGGACGAAAATAAAGCTGGTCGACAGGCCGGTGGGACAGGGTTTTCAATTCATGGGAGAGGAGTATCGGCTTACCGAATTCCATGTTGAGGGGAACGAATTTGGGCCTTCCCTCTTGACGTTCAGGCTGCGGACACTCTCGCTGGAGGAGAAGGCGGCGGAGCGCCGTAACACCTGGTGGATGCGCCTGTGGATGTGGCTTCGGCGGCCGGTCAAGTTCCCGATATGGAGCCGGTAGTCTTCATCCGGGCGTCGCTCGCCGAAGAGGACGAGAAGCAGGCGGCGGCCAAGTATTTTCCCATCGTGGAGCGCCGCACGGCGGTCCCGGCGGGCAGCCTGATTATCCCCCGGTATGCGGCGCTGCCCTGCAATTACGAGCTGGAACAGGATGTGCTCGCGCTGGGCAGCCAGCTCATTAACAGCCACCGCCAGCACGTTTACGTCGCCGATCTGAAGAACTGGTACCAGGACCTGGAGCGGTTTACGCCGACGACTTGGTTTTCGCTGGATGAGGTGGACAAAGAGGACGGCCCATTTGTGCTCAAGGGCGCGACCAACTCCAAGAAACAGCTCTGGCGGACCCACATGCACGCGGCCAACTGGGAGGAGGTGCTGAAGGTGCATCACCGCCTGTCGGCCGACGGCATGATAGGGGAGCAGAACATCTACATTCGGAAGTGGATGCCGCTGCGGAAACTCTGTGACCCGGTGGTCCCCGGTGGGCCGCCTGTGACGGAGGAGTACCGGTTTTTCATCCTCGACGGGAAGGTGCTCGCCGGGGGATTTTACTGGAGCCAGTACCTCGACGATATCGATGTGGAGGTGAGTCCGGATTTCGTGCCGGAGGCCCTCCTGGTGGAGGTCATCAGGTGCGTGGCCCCGAACGTCCGGTTCTTCGTGGTGGACGTGGCCCGCAGCGGGACCGATCCGGATGTGTGGTATGTCATCGAGCTGAACGACGGCCAGCAGTCGGGCTTATCGGCCATTGAACCGGACGACCTATATCGGGCCATGCGCGATGCCCTGTGATACTCTCGGGGCATGAGGCCCTCGGAGGAGTTGAGCGCGGCGCTGGTCGAGTCCATCACCGTGGACATGAAGAAGTATGAGCAGGCGGCCAAGGATTACGAAGAGGACCTAATTGCCAGCTCTATTCGGCGTATCGAGCAGGCGAGAGCCGCAAAACACGATCCGGCTAAGTTGGCGGCCAGGGCGCGCAAACACTTGGGGCCGTCCAAGAGCATCGACCGTCTGGAAAAGGGTGACGTGTATGCGGCCCACGCGGTACTAAAGGCGCTCATCAACCTTTCCCTTAAAGGGGAGGCACCCCCGGAGAACTGGGATGAGCTGTTCAAGCTGCGGAGCGATATTCTGAGTTGGGAGGAAGTCGCGGGCGGGGAGACGCCGGAGAAGATAAAAAAGGAGCTGAGCGGCCTGGCAAAAGAGCGCATTGATGGGACCAAGAAGAATGCCCAGAAGCTGCTGGCTCAGATACAGGCGGCCACACGCCGGATGCGCGTTTGGCAGGATCCTCCGGTTGTTATTAAGCCAAGCGGCGAGCCCAAAGAAGACGTTGCCGAATCTTTTTACGTGACCGTTGGTAAGCGCGACGCGGGCTTTACCGTGTTCACCAAGAACGGCAAGGTCGATGAAATAGACGATGTGCTGGAGGCCGGGGATCCGGATTTCTTCAAGGACACCGTTGAGCAGCTCCAGTATTTCGACCTGGTGCGCGAGCTGAAGAGCCCAGGTTCCACCAAGCGGCGCGGGCGGCCACTGACCCTATGGACGGCGCGCCCTGTGAGGGACCGCCGCCGGTACATGGGGGCCAGGACGGTGCCGACCAATATCTTTTTGACGACCGACCCGGACCGGGCGGTGGGTATCAGCCGGGAGCTGGGCGGTGGCCGGGCGCGGGACGTATGGAAGATCGTTATCGACGATAACCATCTGGTGCAGACGCTCAAAGCTGGCCATATCCGGGATTACCAGGTGGTGGGGAAAGGCGATGTGCCGGTGAAAAAGCTGGTGCTCGATATACCCGGCGAGGCTTGACTATCGCTTGTCATCGTATTAGATTTGGTGAGATGAGCGACGATTTCAATCACGCGGCGGATGCAGTCGACCGCCTTTTGAACGGAGAAGGTGAAGAAGAAGGGGAACTGGGCTGGAGCTGTTCCCGATGCGGGGCCGTCAATCCTTCTTCGGTGCGCCACTGTCTGGGCTGTGGTGGGCCGGAACGAGAGTTCAGGGAGGCGGACCCGGACATCTTCAGTCTCTGACTAGGAGAGAGGAGATAAAGATGGCGACGAAGAAGACGAACGGCAAGAAAAAGCGCCGCTATGGATGGCGCAAAGCCGAAGATGAGCACCTTAAAAAGCTGCACAACAAGGGTCTCCGTGTTGCTGCTATCAGGCGGCTGTTCAACAAGAAGTTCAATGCTGGCCGCTCCAAGGCTGGTGTCGAGAAGCGATTAGGGGAGCTGGGCCTGGGCTTCAGAGAGCGTCCACGGACGATGCCTCCCAAGAAGCCGCAGCAGAAGCCCCCTGTCGCGATGGTGAATGGGCAGCATGAGGAAATGTCGCTCAATCTCGGTGATAAGGGCACTCTAACGGTCATCTTGGAAGGGAAGCTCTCGCGGGACGGCGCGCTGAGGGACAAGGCGGCCAAGCTCATCAGCGACGCAGCGGCCAGCTCCAAGTAGACGTTTCACGTGAAACATCAGGTGAAAGAGCGCCAGCTTCTCCTTCGGGACGAGCTGGTGCGGGCCGCGTTGCTGGGCCTCAAGAAGGCGACGTGGCGGCCGATCCGGCCGCAGCCGCCGCCCCCGTACACCCAGTACGTGGCGTGTCCAGGCCGGGACGGGCCGGGGACCGCCCGCTTGTTCCGAGGGCCGTCTTACCCTTGCCTTGATGGAGGCGTCGTTCGCTGTCCCCACGGGGTGCCTGGCGACCGGCTGTACGTGCGCGAGGCGTGGAATCTCAGGCTTAGAGAGGAGTGGGAGGATTTGTGGAAGGAGCCAATTCCGAAGAAGTGTCCTGATGGCTACGAGATAATATACCGGGCGGACCAAGAGGTGGAGTATGTGAACGGTCCCTGGCGGCCGTCCATCCACATGCCGCGCTGGGCCTCGCGCATCCTCTTCCGGATCGAGGTCATCGAGGTACGGCGGCTCCAGACTATTACCCTGGAGGAAATCAAGCTGGACGGTATCCGGGTCATGGGTGCGAGGGAGAAGGGCCGGTTCAGGCCGATGATCCGGCTCACCGGCGCGCACCCCCCGACTGCCTACGTGGGGCGTCGCCTTCCAGAGTGGACTGAGGACGACCTGTTCCGTGCTCACTTTGCCTCGGGTTGGGATGGGTCGTACTACAACGAGGGCTACGCCTGGAACACGAATCCCTGGTGCTGGCACATCAAGCTGAAGAAGCTGCGGGGCCGTAAGACCGATTTCCCCAAGCAGAAGGTGTGGGGCTTTGGCAGCCGAGAGGAATAGCGTGGGCTATCGCATTCCAAAAGACCTGATGGATGTTACGGATTATCTCATCGGCCCGGACTCGCTTTGTGACAACTACGAGCTGGTGGATATGGTCAAGGCGGCCATCAAGGGCATGACGATAGGCGAAGCCGTGAAGAAGCTGGAGGAGCCGGAGCTGTGGAAGAAAGTCAGGATAATTATTCAGATGCCCACGCCACGTAAGCCTCCGTGGTCGCGGTGTCCGGTTATTTGGGTGCGGGAAAGGGAATCCGATGAATGAAACGCTTGTGAATTTGGGGGCGACGCTGGCGTTGCTGGGCCTTGTCCACTTCGTTGCGGACTGGCTGATTCAGACGCACGATACGGCGCAGAAGAAGAACCACAACAGGGTGGTGCGGCTGTGGCATTCCTTCGGCTATTCCATCTGGTTCATTCCCTGCTTTTTTGTCTGGTCTACCGAGGTCTCGCTGGAGGCGGGGATGGGCGGATTCCTTTGGATTCTGTTTTCCCACTACTTCATCGACTCCTACTGGCCGGTCTACTGGTGGGCGAAGTATCTGCGTCGGATGCCGCCGCCCAACAACCCGAGATTCAAGGAGGCGTGGCTGGCTAATCCTGTCAACCCGATTCTGTTCATCGCGGTGGACCAGATTCTGCATGTCGTGTTTCTTTTGCCCATAGCGATTTTATTGGTGCAGCGATGATCGACTATTTCTATGCGGACCCGAGGGGCCATGCTGGCTAAGGATATACAGGGAAAGAGGTTTGGTCGTTTGGTGGCGTTGGAACGCGCCTCCAATCGTCGTGGAAGGGCCGGAAACAGTCGAACGTTTTGGAAATGTAGATGTGACTGCGGACAAACCAAGGAGGTGGCCTACTTAAATTTGAGTAATGGGGATGTTCGGAGCTGTGGTTGCCTTCATCGAGAGTTGGCGGCCCATCGGGTACGGGAGCGTTTCCGGGACTACCCAAAACACTCTCGGGTTTTTCGGTACTACAGGCGCAACGCCAAGATGCGGGGGGTTGACTGGAATCTGTCGAAAGAGGAGTTTTTCAGGCTGATTCAGGCTGACTGTTATTTCTGCGGAACCCCTCCTCCTTCTCGACCAGGACCATACGATCTCAAGTATAACGGGATAGATCGTATCGACAACAGCAAGGGGTACGAGGAGGGGAATGTTGTTGCCTGTTGCACTACCTGTAACAGCGCCAAGTCAACGATGTCCGTCTTGGAGTTTGCAAAGTGGGTTGAAAGAATCCATCAAAGGGTAAATCAATGGATGAGCACGTAATTTCGCACTTCTATGCCGATCCTCACTTCGGGCACGACAAGATAATTGAGTACGAGCAGCGCCCTTTCGGGGACGTGGCGGGTATGAACCGCGAACTCATCGTCCGCTACAACAGGGAGGTGAAGCCGGAGCATACCTGCTTATGGGCCGGGGACGCCTTTCTGAAGATGCCGTCTGAGGTCTGCAAGATGATCATGGGGCAGCTCAATGGCAGGAAGTTCCTGCTGATGGGCAACCACGACAAGTCCGTGTCCGGCATGGCCAAGCTGGGATTCATGGTAATAACCGGCGAGCTGGTTTTGTCGATGGGCGATCGAGTGGTGCGCGTCAGCCATTATCCCTACTGGACAGGTGATGCCGATCGGCACGGCCGGAACAAGGAGCTGACGCCCGAGCAGATAGAGAGGTACAAGGCTCTGCACCCTCAGCGGATAAAGGGTGAAGTGCTGCTGCACGGCCACATCCACGGCAGTAAGCGTCGCCATGAGAACATGATCAACATCGGCGTTGACGCCTGGCACTACCGGCCGGTGTCCTGGGCAGAGGTCGAGGAGCTGGTGAGGCAGATATGAAGGACGCGACCCTGAAGAAGGTCAACGCCTCGCTGACGTGGGGGATGAGGATCGGGATGTTCGCGGTCATGGGATACATTTTTTGGATAACCGAAACCGGCGAGCTTACTACGAAGGGTGCTGCTTTTTTGGCTCTTTACCTTGCGTTGATTCACTGGTGGAAGGAGCTGTGGAAGTGAAAATCATCTTCCTCGATATCGACGGCGTGCTGAACTACCAGGATTACGTGGCCGCCAAGAAGCAGGAGCGCACGGCGCAGCTTAAGGAGTCCCCCCTTGTTATCCCAGCCAGCGAGTGGTACGGGCCGCACCAAATCGATCCCGAGAAGGTGGCGCTGCTGAATCGCATCGTTGAGGAGACCGAGGCGAAGGTGGTGATTTCTTCAACCTGGCGCAAGCGGTTTACCATCGAGGAGATGCAGGCGTTACTGGAGAAGCGCGGTTTCAAGGGAGAGGTGATCGACTACACCCCCGAGCCTTTCCAGAAGGGAAACGACAGGTGGTCCAAGACTGGCGATGAGATTGCGCGGTGGCTGGTCGAACGTGAGCAGGCCGGGCGCGGGCCGGAGTTTATCTATGTGGTTCTGGATGATGATGAGCTGCATAACATCCGCGTCAACCTGCGTCAGGTTCGGACTCGGATGGAGCGTGGCCTGGAAGAGCACCACGTTGAATACGCGATACGGATGTTGAATCTGGAGCAGGTCTGCCCGAAATGTGGGGCGAAGGTCTATAAGGCGGAGCTGCTGGAGGGCGGCTTTGTAACGCTGAACCATCACTACACGGAGCTTTATAGGTTGGCGGACTACAAAGTCCACAGCAAGGTCAGCGGGCTCGATGTGCACCGCTGCGGAGGCAAGAAATGAGCGGCGTTTTTGTCATAGGAGCTGACCGGGGGTTTGCGAAATTTGGATACGCGGTTTTCGAGCTGACAGCCGTGGGCGAGCGCGTGGTTAAAGTCGGGGTCATCGAGACCAAGAAGGACGCCAAGAAGAAGGTTGTGCTGGCGGCGTCCGACAACCACCGGCGCGGCCAGGAGATTTACGGGGAGCTGGCTGGGGTTTTCGATCTCTTCAGGCCCGTGGCGGGGGCGGCCGAGTCCACCAGTCTGCCGCGCAACTCCAGCTCCGCGCACAAGATCGGTATTGCCGACGGTGTTTGGATCACGCTCCTGGCCTTGCATGGCACCCCTCTCACGGAGGCGTCGCCCCAGGCCATCAAGAAGAAGCTGTGCGGCAAGGCCACGGTGACCAAGAAAATGGTTCAGGATACTATGGAGGCCCGGTATCCGGGCCAGTTCGACAAGTTCAAGGAGAAGTGTCCGGCGGGCCAGTGGGAGCACGGATTCGACGCGGCGGCGACGGTGGTGGCCTGCCTGGACAGCGATGTGTTCAAGATGGCCCGGCAGCTCGTTCGGGGGTAGGGAATGTTTGGGCACCCCGAGGCAATGATAGATGGCGTCCGGTGCTATCTCTACGATTGTCCCGTGCATGGCCATGTAGCTTTCAAGGCCGATGACGTGGATAGGTTCCGTATCGTGGCCCATCCCTGCTGTTTGAAGGAGAAGTTGGCCAGGAAGGTTTCTCTTCTGAGTTTGAAGGAAAGGGGTGAAGAGAGTCCGGGAGAAAAGGGGCAGTAATGCCGATGCTGTTTGCAGGCGCTGAGCAGCCCAAGGAGCCGCCGAAGCCGACGGGTAGTGTGGAGGGCCTCCGGTGTGCCGAGCCAGGCTGTGACGGCGTCCTGGAGCTGCGCTGGTCCGTCCAGCTCGGGCGCTGGTTCTACGGCTGTTCCCGGTTTCCGGACTGCAACGGCGTTCTCCCGGCCAACGAGAATGGTTCCCCACGCGGGCGTCCGCGCACGCGGGAATTACAGGGTTGGCGGAACCAGGCGCACGGCGCATTCGACCCTATCTGGCAGGAGGGGCATTGCAGCCGGACCGGGGCCTACGGTTGGCTGATGGAGGTCATGGAGCTGACTGCCGATGAGGCGCATATGTTCGAGATGAACATCGAGCAGTGCAAGCAGGTGGTCGAGAAGGTCCGGACCCACGGGCCGGGAACCGCGTTCTGGAAGGAGTGGCGTGGGCGGCCCAAGAGGAAGCGGAAGAAGCGCTGGAAAAGGAGGCGGTGATGACAGATGACATGGTGATTACCTCTAATATTGCCAGGGCGTTAACAATTCTAGGGCTTTTCGAGGGAGATATAACTTATACGGAATTTGCTATCTGTATGTGGGACAAATACAGATATCTAGTGAATTTTGAAGGCAAAACAACCACCCTGGACGACACGTTGTATTCCATTACTGACAGAAGGCCGAGTCCGTACCACGGCGTTCGCAGTTATATGCGTAGAATTGATTTAATGGGTTTTACTTGCGACGGGCCTGGTGTTGGCTATGGGGTAAAGACGATTGATTTGTCAAAAAAAGGGAAAGAGGCGCTGGCAAGATGGAGAGGCGACGGAGGCTCTTTCCCTTTGGAAGACTGGGATTTTTGGAGAAAAATGAAGGATAGACGGGATAAAAGAAATAAATTAGCAGAAGAAATGACAGAATGGATACGAATAGAAACCAAGGAAGCGCAGAAGAGATTTCAGGATCACTTTAGTTGCAGTGCTCGTGAAGCAGATGCGGCGTGGGGCGAGATAGAAAGAGGAGGGGCGGTGACAGTATCAAGGGAGTAATGGCGGTAAAAGTAGCGCGGGCAGCCTAAGAAGAAGTGAAAAAGTAGAGGAGGAAAAGACGATGAGCATCAGTGGCGTGGTACTTGAACCGATTACGGCGATAGACCTTAGTTCGGAAGAGGAGGTCCGAGCGAGGGTTGTCGTCCTGCGAGACCGGATGACACGTGATTATCTTGAGATGGGACGGCTTCTTTATCATATCTGTGACAAGCGATTGTATTTGAAGTGGACTGATAAAAATGGGCGGTCATTAGACGCTTCCGTTGACGGTGCAGGTCCGGTTGATCGTGGTGGAGTCCATCTCCCCGACGCCGTTCGGCTGGCTGTGGTATCGGATTGGTCTCTGGTTTATTCGCCGCAGCGGTCTTCAGGTCGGTGAGCGATGACCGACCCCTGGCGACGCCGTATCTCGAAGATGAGCCCGGCGGAGTACGCCCGCTGGCTGCTGGAGCTGGGCTCCAACGATGCCATCGCGGCGGCCACCCGGATCCACATGGACGACCGGGGCACCTTCCTGGAGAAGGCCGACGCCTGCCAGGCGTACCTGCGTAACGGCGTCACGACCCTGACGGCGCGCCAGATCGACCTGGTGCTGGAGGTGCTGGTGCTGCCGGACCCCAACAGCCCGGTCGACCCCCTGGAGACCGAGGCCGATCGGCTCCAGCGGGGCATCCATATTCGGGGCCTCCGGGCCGAGTTGACGGCAACCAGGGCGAGGCGTTGACAAACGCTCTCCACCATGTAACAACCGTGAGATATGCACTGCGATGAATGCGGCCTGACCTGGGAGCCAGGGTCCTTGATGAAGATGCGGGGGACGGAGGAGGAGTGTCCTGGCTGTAAGGCGGAGAACGAGGAAAGCCGGGCCAACGGTCTGGCCAAAGGAGTGAACGAGCAGGACCGGCGCATCAAGGTCCTGGAGCGTCAGCTTGAAGGGATTGAGGGCCGGGACAAGGACGGTATTATGCTCTGCTTGTCTTGTCGGAAACCCGTACCGGAAGGGAAGGCGCTGGTGGTAAAACACGGCGTGGTGCACGAGAAGTGCGAGGAGATATTCCGGCGGCGCACTCAGGCCAAGGCACCGTGTCCTACTTGCGAGGGGTCAGGTCGGTGTCCGCAGTGTAAGGGGACAGGCTCCGTTCATTTCGATGAGATTGTTGCCCAGCGCATGTCGGGGCGGTAGATGGCGGACGAGTACCTGGAGATGCTCAGGCGGCACCCTCCATTCGAGGAGGGCAAGACCATCTACGATGTGCCCTACGTGGCCCGGAAGTGGAAGGAGGCCGGGTTTTCGGTCGAGGAAGCTGAGGAGTGGGTGAAGGCTGGGGCGTATATGGAGCATTATGCCGTTGGCATGAAAGAGCTGGGGCTCACGCTGGAGGATGTTGTGCACCAGGTGGAGTTTACGGCCTCGTTCGCGTTCTGGTACACGCGGGGGATCATTACTGCCAGGAACTACAAGCAGCATTTGAAGAAGCCCAGTCCTCCCAGGGTGGAGATTCAGCCCGCCGTTTTCATCGTGGAGAAGCCCTGATGGGCCGGTATCAGGTCAAGGTTACGTTCGGGAAGGGCGGCTTCTACGTCATGGCCAGTCTGCCCACTGGGGTTTTCACCAGGGGGCCGATGCCCGAGCAGGACGCTCTGCGCGTGGCCCTGGACCTCCAGCGGAAGATGAAGCTGTCCGAGCAACTGTCCTGGTGGCAGAGACTTTGGTTTCGGCGGAAGCCTCCCGAAGAAAAGGTGCTACCGTCAGAGCCGCCGACGTGTTCGCGCCATCTACAGTGGAAGGCCGAGCGCGCCGGGGGTAAATGGGTCTGTGGCTTTTGCAGAAAGCCATTGAACAACGAAAGTCCGCTTTCTGAGGAGGCGGAACCAGAAAGGAATTGAGCGAGAATGGCGAAATTGTACGTGGGTAACATAAGCTGGGACACCAGCGAGGACGCGCTTGCGGATTGCTTCAGGCAGTATGGCGATGTGCTCGACGCCAAGATTGTTACGGACCGCGAGACTGGTCGGTCCAGGGGCTTCGGATTCGTCACCATGTCCTCTACTGAGGAAGCTCGCATCGCCCAGGAGAAGCTCGACGGCTTCGAGCTGGATGGCCGCCCGCTCCGGGTGAACGAGGCGCGGGAGCGCGAGGAGCGAGGCCGGGGCACCGGGCCGCGCCGGGGCGGTGGATGGGATAGCGGTGGCCGAAACGATAGGGGTCGCCGGAACGGGAGGCGTGGAAGGGACTATTAGGGAAAGGGTAGCATGAGTACGACAAAAATTGAGTGGACGCGAGGTGAGGACGGCTCTCCGGGTAAAGTCTGGAACCCGGTCAGAGGGTGCGCGCACGTGAGCGCGGGTTGCAAGAACTGTTACGCCGCAGCCTTCGCGCACAGGTTCGACAAGCCGGGCGGCAGGTACGAGGGGCTGACCCGGATGACGCCGGACGGTCCGAAGTGGGTTGGAGAGGCGCGGCCGATCCACGGGATGCTGCACCGGCCGATGGAGTGGAAGAAGCCGTGCAAGGTGTTCGTGAATTCTATGAGCGACCTGTTCCATCCGGACGTGCCCTACGAGTTCATCGCGGCCGTGTTCGGGATAATGGCGGTTTGCCGACAGCACATCTTTCAGGTGCTGACAAAACGACCGGACCGCATGAAGGAATGGTTTGAATGGGCCGAGAACGATATGCAGGGACGGCACAAGGTCCCGTCTATCGCCCATCATGCGGCCTGCATCGTGGACAGCTATTCGCGGAAGCACTCCGATCGGATCAACAAGGCGATCAACCGAATGGGGTTCGGGTACCTCTCGAAGGGGTGGCCGCTGCCGCACGTCTGGCTCGGAGTCAGCGTCGAGGACGACAGTACGATGGACCGCGTGGAGACGCTGTTGACGGTTCCGGCGGCGGTGCACTGGGTCAGCTTCGAGCCGCTGCTCGGGGCGATTCTGATACCGGACGAGTACTTGAACGGCGAGTACGCACCGCGTGATCACGGCGGCGTGATGGCGGAGGAGTTGGGGCCGAAGCTGGGCTGGGTAGTGGTTGGTGGCGAATCCGGGCATAAGGGGCGGCCGATGAGTCTGAATTGGGTACGCACGCTCCGGGACCAGTGCCAGCACGCCGGGATACCATTTCTCTTCAAGCAATGGGGCGAGTGGAAGCCGCATGTCGGCGTCGAAGAAGTAGCCGAGAACGTGACCGTCGACATGCCGTTGCCGACGGCGCAGCCGTACGGGAAGAACACGTTTATCAAGGCGAACGGGAAGAAATACGAGTTCTATGGCGGTGGATTGCATTGGATGAGGCGTACCGGCAAGAAGGCGGCCGGGCGCGAGTTGGACGGACGAATTTGGGATGAGTATCCATGTCGATAGAGCGTGACAAGGAAGTGATCCGGGCTGCCCGGCGGCAGCTTATCCAGGTGGTGTGCCAGTGGCGGGGCAGCAGTAAGTCAGTGGATCAGCTCCTTTTCAGGCTCCGGACGGCCCATATCGAACCGCCACCTCCTCGTGATAAAGTGTCGTGGGAGGCTGAGGGAAAGCCATGCACAAGCACGTCCACGTCTGTTATTTCTGCGAATGGTCAGAAGAGGTTGAGGGTCAGCGACCGCGCACGACCCTCCCGGAAGGATGGCACTGGATGACGCGCCGGAGAGAGAACGAGGCGAATGCCGTGGCCGTCTGTCCGAAGTGCTGGAAAAAGGAGCAGCCAGCGATTGCCATGAGCCGCCTGAAGGGGAATCAGACCGGGAAGCCCACGGCGACCGGCTGTTGCGGATAACCGGGCCGCGTACGCGGACCCATTGGAGAAGGAGAAGGAGAAAATGGCGGTACCAGTTCCACACGAATTCTTATTCGGATTCCGGTTTCACGCTCGGTTCTGGCAGCTCTACACCAAGGATGGGCCGCCGCTGGACCTGGGTGAACGTGGTTTCCAGTCGCTAGAGGTCGGCGCGGAGCACTGCGGGATGCGGTTTACACCGCTTGGCCTGGAGGTGTGGACCGGGCAGCGGATAGAACAGCCGATGCTGTTCGACTTGCTCCAGAACGCCCGGACGGTCGAGGTGGTGCTGTTCGCGCCCAAGGTGGAGCAAAAGTCCCGTGTCTTCACCCTGCGGATCGGGAAGCCCATGCGGTTGCCGTTTCGTCTGGACGCGATGGCCAACATCTACGCTTCGGACGGTGTGCTGTTCCAAGAGACCGAGCTGCTGGAAATGGTCGATGAGATTCGGCCGTTTCCACCGCCAAAGGAAGAGGCCGAGTCCGAGCCTCAGCCGGAAGGCCAGGAGGGTTAAATGGGAGATTTTCTAAAAGAGTGGGTGCGTTTCCTCCCCCCTATGATTCTGGGCTGGCTGGTGACGTTTATCGTGATGTGTGTGGTGGTGGCGGTGGTCGAGAATCGCGGGAAGGCTACGGAATTCAGCGAGTGTCAGCAGCGGCAGCAGATGGTGAAAGCCCAGCAAAAACAGGCTGAGGCGCTGGAGGACATCGCGGCGGCTCTAAAAGACCTCAAGAAGGCGTGCAAATGACCGTTACCAAAAAGAGTATTGCGGCGGCCCATGAGATGCTGGAGGAGGTCCTGGCCGATCGGATGGTAGGGCTGCTCAACGAGATGCTGGCGCTGGACTACGATGCGACCGTGGAGCTGGTGTTCGGGACGCACGTTCCGTGCAACAAGGCGCTGGCCGATCACCCGTCCGTGCAGGTGCGCGAGCTGCCGGAGGAGTACCAGCAGGGCGAGCGCAAGTGGGGCGTCCGGGTCATGGGGCTGCTCAACGGCCTGGCCGGGCGCTACCCGGACGGCTGGGGCCGCGTGTGCGGGCACTTCGACGTGGTGTGCTTGGCCGAGGAGTGCGAGCCCACCGAGGAGCAGCGCGGCAAGAGCAAGGTTGGCGATCCGTGCCCGAACTGCGGCGAGCCCCTGGCGCTGGGCAGGCTGATCAAGTTCGCCCGCGTGCCGCCCAAGGAGCACGGCGTGGTGCCCGCGCCGGAAGAGAAGCAGGTGCACTGATGACGGTTTTGCGCTGGCTGTCGCCGTTTTACTGGCTGAAGCGGTATCTGATATGGAAATGGACAAAGGACGTGGTGCTGGCACCGCGTGAGCCATCGCTTCATTTCGATCCACTCCAGCCTGATGATGGCGACAGGGCGGGCGTGCCGTTCAGAAGGAATGCCGATTTGAGAGACGTGGACGGCCTTCTTAGGCGCGTGGAGGGGGAGCTGCCGGAAGAGATTGACGGTGAGCATGACCCGGTGCTGCACATGGGAGAGGACGAGGATTATCACTAGGAGAAGGAAACGTGGATTCAAGAGAACGTTTGGACGATTTGATCGGCATACTCCAAAAACTAATGGAGTCCCCTTTTTCGTCGGATACGAGGCGAGAAGCCAGCGAGAGATTCACGGAGCTACTGGATTCCCTTCAGCAGGAAGGGGATGCGGGAGTCGACACGCAGCAGATTATTTCCATCCTGAAAAAGCATTTGTTTCACTGGTTCTGGGAGCGCCGGGCGCGGATGTTTTTCAGGCTGAAGAAGCGGGCGCAAGAAGCGTACGTGGAGGATTTGATATGGGGGGTGAAACGATTTCTGCGTCGGGTCGAGCCCCCTTTGCGTGGAGTTCCTTTGCCGAACCGGTATCGCAGATGGTTTGACCCGACGTTGCGGGAGGAGCGGCTGTTATCCAGGTATCTCGATTTTCAACGGCGCGTGATGGCCACGCATTCTGAGGAAGGAATGAGGCCGGAGAAACGCTATTTCAGGATAGAGGTTCCTTTTGCGGCCGGTAGGCACGATGGCAAGCCGGTCGTGTTTTTGTCCAAAGAAGAGGCTGAGATAGTCGAAAGGGAAACAAAGGCGCGGAGCAGGATGGGTGTTGAGGGATGGTGGCATTTCGTGAAGGATGCGGACGGGAACGTGATAGGAACGCTTGTGACCGAAGAAGCTCCGCAGCCCGCAGATGATGTCCCCGAGCCCGCAGGCGAGCCAGAAAAAGATGCCGAGTCTCTTGAGCCGGAGGACCCAGATGATGGCGAGGCCAAGCTGCGCGGCTGGGATAAGTGAGCCACCGCTGTTATGTGTGATGATGATGATCGGACGAACGGAGAAGAGCTGCGCGACAGGGGAATGGAGCGTGTCGCGGAGAACGCCGGGGAGTGGAAATATACGGCGCAAGCTGAGATAGATGGTTGGTTTAGTGAAACCCCGGAAGGAGAAGTTTTTACGGGGGAGGATATCCGAACCGCTATTCAGTCTGTTGTAGGAGAGCCCCATCATCATAACGCCTGGAGTGCCGTTATAGGGGGAAGGATAAGGAAGTGGCTGGCGGCGAATTTGATCGAGATAGAGGGGACCTCCTTGGCAAAGGTTGAGGCCGCTCATGCTCGCTTGATGAGGCAGTACAGGAGAACGGGGACGCCGCTGAAAACGGAGAGGAGGGCCGCGAAGGCCGAAGCTCCGCAGGCGTGGCCAGTTCACCGTTGCCATGCCAGGGGGTGTGAGGCAGTCGACTGCCATCCTGAACTGCCGTTCTGTAAGCGGCACTTCAACCTGCTGCCGGGGTCCTATAGGGGGCGTTTGTGGCGCGGCCGACGCCAGGATGGGGTCTGTGGTGCCTGTGAGCCCAGGGACGCCGACGAGGTGCCTCTACGGGCCGCAGATGGCTGGTATGAGCTGCTCAATCAATCGGAGGCCATCCTGCTCATCCTAGAGTATGAGGATTGTGGCGGCCATCCGCAATTGTTAGACCGGGAGGGCTTCTGTTGGGGCTGTGGGATATTCAACGCGGAGAAGACTTACCAGGAGGCGCGGGCGGTCATCAAGAAGTTCAACCTGGAAAAGGGCCTGTATGCCTGAAGAACGATCCAGAATGAGCCTCCAGGAGGCCAAGGAAATCAACGGAAACGTTGCTCAGTGGTACATACATACAGTCGTATTCGGGGAGGAAGTTACGCTGCCGCCGTATCCCAAGGAGCAGATGCTGGAAGCGTTCAGTATCGTCGATAAAGCCAATAATCTCCACGTGGTACGGGAAGATGGCAAGCGCACCCTGTACGTGGTCTGTGCTTCTCGTATCGCCGACTTGGTGGTGAAGGTCCGGGGCTGGTAGTCCGTCCCTGGGGACATCTTGTGCCACTAGGGTAAAATTCGGCTGGAAATGACACTAGAGGTAGTGTATATCCATAGGCATACACTACTTTGCGTTACTCAAGACGCGCCTGTAGGAAAAGGTGGGTTTTGTGTGGTGGTTGCTAGCGGTGATGGTGGCTTTAAGCGTGGGTGTGATGGTCGTGCGCAGTAGGAAGCCGGTGGTCGAAGATGGTCTGCTGGACAGCACCGATCGGTGGCAACGGATACGAGGTGCTTTGGAAAAGCGCGCAGCGCGTTGATGGGAGGTGCCGATGTCTTTTCTCAGTGCAATCGAGGCCAGGCAACGATTGACTAGAGGGAGATTCGACGAAATACGCAACGTGCTGGAGCGGTTGCCAATTCCTACACCGTCTACCGCCGGTGTCACCAACGGCTTACGAATTCCGTACCGCTTGAGAAATCGCCTGGTCGAGGTGCAGAGTCGTCACCAGATGGGTTCCGTGAAGGAGGTCATCTTTAAGTGCCTAGTGCTCGGGTTGATGACATTGGAGCGCCTGCCGCCGACGGTCAATGGGCTACGCTCCCCCAAAACCCCGGAGGAGTTCTACCGGATGAACGGGTTGAGGCCGTTGTCGGAGGATGAAGTGTCGCGGCTGCGGGATGAGGGGTACAATGCGCCGCGTGAACAGCCCGATACGATATAAGGGAAGAGCGGCGGCGTTGGATGTGGAGACGAACGAAGAGTCAACCACCCTCTCAGCCGTCGCAGAGACAGACCGTGGTACGCCCGTTTATGTCCTGGACGAGCCCATCCCCGAACGTCTTGTGCCCCCCCAGTTCCGCAAGAAGCGCGGGCTCGGTGACCCGGACCCTTTTGGACCGTTTGCCAAGTGGCTGGCGAGCAAGTTTCCGAAATCCTCTGCTGTCATTGTCCGCTATCGTCGGTACACTAGAATTCTCAAGATCGGCAAGGGCGGTGATGTCTTTACCCTCACGGCTCGGTCGATCCGCCGGGAGGACCGTGCGCGCCTGGTGCGAGAAGGGCTCCTGAATAAAACGTGAGGCAGTCGACTGCCGGGAGGCATCATGCACGTTGAAATAAAAATCGTCGCCAAGGACTACGAGCACGGCAAGCAGGCGACCAAGCACGAAGAGGTCGAGATACCGGCGCGCACGCTCAAGCTCTTCGAGATATTCACCGAGGGTGACCCGGAGAAGACCTTGCGGTGGATATCGGACACCCTCTTTGGGATAGTTATTCGGGAGGCCCAAGGCGGCGGCAAGAGAGGCAGCTTCAGTGCGGCTCTGACCGAGAGCGGCGGCGGCCGTATTGGTGGAAGAAGCGCGCCCGGCCAGAATAAGGAAGCCGATGCTCTGGGTGCGACGCTCGGACTCGACGTGTTGCGAGCTGGCGTGGCGAAGGACCGCGCCGCCTCCGCGCATATGGCACCGCAACCTCCTCCACAGCGGCAGCCCGCACCCCAGCAGCCTCCGCAGGTTGGTCCGGGGCCTATCGGGTTCGCACCGCCCCAGCAGCCGCCCCAGATAGGGCCGGGTCCCATCGGGTTCAGCGCCAACAAACCCATCAATCCGGGGCCGGGGCCGGGACCCATAGGATTTGGGCCAGATCGTCGCAGGTGATATCCTGGGGCCATGATTTCGGCCCAGCTTCAGGAAGCGTTGCGGGACCAGGGCAACGTCGGTGTGCCCGCGAAAATGCCGGAGCCGGGCGACCCGATCGATCCAGCCACCATCGACTTGAAGACCGAGTACCGCAAGCTCAACCGGCTGCTGTTCGACAACGAGCTGGGCGAATATCCGATGCGGTGGAACAACCGGAAGAGCACGTTGGCACGTGTACGTTCGAGAGGTATCCGGGGTCGGCCGGAAACCGTGAAGATACACAGTATAGAGTTCTCAAAATTCTATCATCTAACCCGTGAACAGTTTATGAATCGGCTGGCTCACGAGATGATCCACGTCAAGCTCATCGAGAAGGGGATGAAAGAATTGGGCGGCGCTCATGGCCTGTATTTCGAGGCCGAAAGGCGGCGCATCAATGCTTTAGGAAGAGGGTTCTATGTTACCGCCCGAGAGGAGCTTCCCGCCACTACTGAGCTGAGGACAAGAAAGACCAAGGAAGTGGTGGCCGTGCTCATCGACCACAGGGATGGAAAGAAGACCGTTCTTCCGGTCGAGGAAAAAGCCTGGAAGAGGGTGTTCGCTTTTTTGTCGGGTGCGCCGAAACCGTGGCTGGAAAACAAGAATTTTTACTTGGTGCTGTCGGACAACCAGGCGCTTCATCGTTTGCCGATCAAGCGGTCGATTCCGCGTGGAAAATTCGTGAGCTACCACCTGCCGGACGGTGAATGGGAGAGGATCAGGCGTGAAGGAAAGCGGCTTGCGTCTATTGTGAGTGGCACCGCCTCGTGGGAGCGCGGTAGCGGGATATTGGCGATGATGTGATGCTTGCGGATCAACTACAGACGGCGGTGACCGAGGCTACCGAGAAGGTGGACCGCATCTACCGGCAGGAGGCGCTGGATTACTGGAAGCTGCTGAGCACCTACGTCAAAAAGAATGCGGAAACCCTACACCAGTTGCCGAAGCACAAACAGTTTCAAGGCTTTGTTATCTTCCCTAAACATCTACACACGACGCGCACGTATCCGGATCTTTTTATTGTGCTTGCGCCCAGCAGCTATACGGCAGGAATGGGGAGTCCTCGGAGTGGTGGCAAAGGGCAAGTGATGGTGTTGCCGGTGTTGATAGGACCATACGATACTAAGCACATATCCACCAGGATAACGGTGCGACGCGACGCCTTCGTGCACGAGTTTATTCATTACCTGGACAGTCATCGTTTTAAGGGAAAGCCACCGGCAGCACCGGCAGAGTTGCTACAGAAAAAGGGTTATTCGGCGTATTACAATAGCCCCCAGGAGTTCAACGCCTTCTATCAGATGGGCGCTGGAGAGGCCCTGAGTTTTCTCCGTAACGTGGCGACGCAGGCCGAACCCATACAGCGCGGCAGTTTGGCCCGGTATCTCAAGAGCTTCAAAGTTTTCGAGAAACGTATTGGTGGCGACCAGACGTTCTTTGACCAGGATTTCGTGGCTGGTCTCAATAAGAAATACAAGCGCAAATTTCTTCAGCGTTTGTATGGTCTATATGTTGAGATTGTGAGGGAATTAGGGACCGGAGAAGGCTGATGCTGATTTCCGAACAGCTCCAGGAGGCCCTTGCCGGACCGACCGACATCAGCGATACCTTCCGGTCGCTAAGCAGCCTGGCCCGGTACAACAACGGTTTATGGAAAAGCGACCGGCAGGCGCGGTTTCTGCTCAATAGGATTTCCAGTCCTGGCTACCGGGATCGGTCAGCAGAGGCATGGGCTCGCAGACATGGATACCGAGGACACGCCATTACGAATATCGTCTCGGACAAGCGATACGGGCGGCGCGATGTCAGCAAGGTTCGGTATTACGGCGACGTTTTCGTGGTTGACAATGGCGGTGTCGTGGCCAAGGGGCGGCTCAAGATCAGCCAGGCCAAGCCCAAGCAGGGGCAGTACGGCCATGAGGTCGACTGGGGCGGCACGAAGGTGGAGTTCGAGCGTAAGAAGATTCCCACCATCGTGGTGGATGTTGAAAAGGAGCGCCAGGCGGCGGTTCGGAAGAATGAGCCTGACATCGAGATGATAAAGTCGATCCCCGGCTGGGAGGGGAAGGACATCTTGGTGGACTTCATCCGACAACTAGAAAACGGCCGTGCTCTGTCTCCGGCTCAGAAGGGCGTTGTGCAGCGGATGATGCCTGAGAAAGATATCTTTCTGGGGCAGAAGGAGGACTGGAAACACACGTGGGAGCGGTACAAAAAACTGATCACCAAAGCGCTGGTTCCGGCGTTATGCGACTATCATGTGGAGCGGGAAAAGGGATTCGAGGCCCAGTACCAGCAGTTCCGGAAGGAGAAGGGGGAGAAAGCATATTGGCATCATAGGATGCCGGACGTGGCCGGGACGGAGGCGGCATTCAGGAACTACAAGTTCGGACAGGGATGGTACGATCGGGAGGCCGTGTTGGTGTTGGAGCAAGGCATCGGTCGGGTTAACCTGGCAGCCATCAGCGGGTCGCCTAATCACGACATGGAGAGGGATGTCGGGAGGGCGATTTGGGGTAAGAAACCTTCAAAGGCTGCCTTGCGCGTGATCGACTGGTTGACCCGAGTGGTCGAACGATTCGGCGATGCAACCAAGGACCAGATGCTGGCGCTGATTAAGAAGCAGAAGTCGATGGAGTTCGAGACCCATAAGGGCCGGATTTTTCCGAAAATGAAAAGGTAGTGGCTAGCTTTTGTTCAGCCTCCTACTATCTTGTCTTCCAGCTCCTGGAGCTGTTCGACGTATTCCTGGTACCACTTAGCGCGCTTGGCCGGATCGGGTAGCCGATTGATCACCTCCGCCAGGTGTTTGGTATTGGTGACCATCGACTCCTCCATGACCTCAGCGGCCGACTTCAGGGGCGGCCCCGGATCGCCATCGTCGGGGCCGTCGGTGGTGACCTGTTGTGTCATAAGTAGCTTCATGCGGCTCCTTGCTCGATGAGGTAGGCCACGTTGCGGCCTAGCATGGTGAGGTAGTACGAGTCGTGGCAGACGAGCTTGTTTTTCCGCAGTCGGTCCCGGACAGCATCGTCCGTGGTATTCAGAATACGGTCCCGCTCTCCACCTTCGATGGCCTTACGCTCGGCCTCGGTGAGTTTCTTGGCGGCACTGCGGACGCGCTCGATGTGGCGGTTCAGCTTGCGTCTGGCCAGCTCTTTCTTCAACGCTTTGATGGCGGCCTGGAGCTGCTTGTCGGTCTCGCACTTGGCCGCGACAGCCGTGAGGAGATGCGCGAGCCCGGTATTGTTCGGGCTCATTTTGGATGTTGGTGAGAGAGAAGGTTTTTTTTCTCCTCGCATCAATTCCTTTGTGGAAACCTTGCCATGTGTTGCTGCACTTACCTTCTCTGCAACTCGATAGGAGGCGGCGTGTCCTCTCAGGATTCGTTGAATCGATGAAATGCTAACTTCCGCTTCAAAAGAGAACGCCATATTTGTTTTGCCGGTGCTTTTCAGCCAATCTTTCAAGCGCATCGTTGTTTCCCTATCCTACCTGCGTGATGCGTTTGGTCTGCGGATCGAACCAGCCGTGGCGACGGGTGATGCCCTTGCTGCCCAGGCAGGTCAAGTCGTAGTAGCGGGCGCGCTCGTTCACCTCCGGCGTGTCCTGGCCCTCATCGACGAACCAGGGGCTGACGATGAGGTAGCTTTCGCCCACGTAGATGGCCGCGCCGTTGTAGGTGAAGATCGCGCCGCAGCGGGCGCACTCCCGGACTTCGCCGTGGAACTTCTCGGGGCGGTAGTCGCGGCCTTTGGTGTGGCTACATGCGGGGCACTTGGTCAATTGAGTTCCTCCTTCCGTGGCTTGGGTTTGAACGCCTCCGGGTCGATGTCCCAGAGGGCTGGGTTGTCCTTGGTGGGCTCCGGCTGCACGGCAGGCTCGATGATGAGCTGCCGGTAGCGGCGCTCGTACTCGTCCTGGACTTCGGGCTTGTCCCACCAGTTCACGCTTCCCTCCTCCAGTCCTCCGGTATCGGAGGGGCTTCGGGATCGGTCCAGGCCACGTCACGCTCCTTCAGTCCGTCGCTTTGGACGAAAGCATCCTCGCTGTCCATCCCGTATCCCATGACGTAGTAGCAGAGCCAGTCGTAACCGCGCCCGGTGGTTGGGTCGGTCTGGTTCGCTTTTTCCTTGTCTGTAGTGGTGCGGTGGATGGCGCGAATCGTGCTCGGGCAGCCGCAGATGCTGCACGGGCCTTTGCCTTTCGGACGGCGGTGCCAGTGGTTCTCGGCGGTCACGCGGTCCTTGCCTTTCTTGCCTCGTTGATGGCGCGCTGCCGGGTGTAGAGTTCGCGGCGCTGTTCGACCGTGAGACCCTCGCGTTTCGCGGCACACCGTTTCCGGTCGCAGAGGAAGAAGCCGGGACCATCCGTGTTGCCGCAGACCTCGTCATCCGTAAGGTAGCCGTCCACCGTGGAGCCGCAGGGCTTACCGCAGCAGTCGCAGGCAGGCTCGAAGTCGTATCGGCCTTGGCTGTCTCTGGCTCTCGTCACGCGGGCTTGCCTCCGTTGAATCTGGCGATGCGCTCTTCTTCGGCAGCTTCGGCCAGGCGCTCGTAGTGCTCCTCCTCGGCCGCCTTCTTCTCGGCCGAAAGGTTCGCTACGCAGGCGGTGATGGAGTTGGCCCAGAAGGTTTGCAGCTCCTTCAGGGCCTCTTTCGTTGGCCGCAGTAGTGGCGCGGGCTTCAGTCGACGGGCCTTCACGCTATTCCCTCCTTCCACTATCCAATCTAATACAGTCAGAATGAATAGTCAAGAAGGGTCAGGGGCAAAAACGACATCGGGGGCGAAAAAAACGCAACATTCGGCCGGATTTATTTCCTTACTTAGAAAGGGGTTCGACGGACCGGACCCCCCAGACCTCTACGGGATTCGGGTCGAAGCTGCGGACCTGGCGTGCTCCCGGCCCCAGGAGCCTCTCCACGGTCTGCTGGGCCTCCTGGAGGCTTTCCACCAGAATGGGCTCAGGCGTGCCCTGAAAGCCCTTCTGGAGCCGCCGCCAGCCCCAGATGGCCCACCATCCCGGATACTGCGGTGGGTGCTTGTAGATGCCATAGCAGCGGACGATCCGGGGGCTCATTCCGGCGGGATTTGGTTGCGGCTCCACACCGGTATTTTACCCCCAGACTTCGACCAGGTGAGGATCTGGATCGTCGATAGTTATGAGCAAGGCGTAGGGCACGAGATTTCTGATATGGTTCCGGGCCTCCTCTATGCTCTTGCATAGGATGGGCTCGGCATCGGGCTGCGGCTTGAGCATTCCGTCGATGACTTCCCAGCCCCGGACGACCCAGTGATTGGGGAAATCCTTGGGGTGATCGTAGATGGCGTACTGGCGCATCACGGTACGCCGGGACATAGGAGAGCCGTGCTCTTTCTGGTAGTCGAAGATGATGTGAGCGGCGATCTCTTTGGCTACCTGTATCCGGAACGGTGGCGGTGTTCTTAAGACGTTTTCGTCGAGCACATGATTGGACTCGAAAGGGGGGTCGATTACCCGGACCTCCAAGATCAATCCATCCAAATCCGACCGTCGCCAGGTGACGCGGGCGTCCGGGATTTCCTTGATGAGGATGTGGGTGATTTCTCCGATCACGGTTTCCTCCAGGAGGCAGTCGACTGCCTTATCGGAAAAGTCGTTCGGCAGCCAGCAACGCTTTCCTGGCCCGGTACCGACAGTGGAACTTGCCTACCAGTATCAGGTTCGTATGGCCTCTGGGCAACAGGTAGGCTGAATAGTACCAGCCCGCGTTGCCCATCTGGGTAACGATGTACTTTCTCATCAGTTTCCCCTTCCCTTCCAGTAGAGGGCCGACCACAGGCTCTCGATGGCGCGGGTATGGCGGATCATGCCGTCGTCCGCGCCGCTGATGATGTGGGCCAGCTCGTGGACCAGGTGCTCCAGAATCTCCTCCTGGGTGGTAAGGACCTTCCGGGCCAACACGACGCGGCCGTCCCGGATTTCTCCTACCAGGTCCTCCTGGTAGAAGTCCGCTACCTGGATGATGTTCAGGACGGGCTCCACGTGGTGGCTCTCCAGGAAGGACGGCAGTACGGCGTCGACGATGGCGGCGGCAGCCTGGAGGTTGGCCTGCTCGATCGCGGTCAGGTCGCTCCAGGAGTAGGTCGCGGTGATCGACTTGGCCAGCGCCTGCTTGACCTCTTCGGAGGTCTGTACCGTCCTGGACGCGGCCAGGACCTTGGCCAGCGTGTCGTTGACCACGACGCCGTGCTTGTTGGCGTTACTGATGTCCACGGCTTCGCCGATGGATTTGACCGGGACCGAATTTTCGCCGTGCTCGGCGATGAATTCTTGGGCCAGGGCTTCGGTGACCTCTTCGTCGGAGTTGTGCTCCAGGCTCTGGGTGTCCATCTTGCCGTCGCGCAGCATGGCGTAGACTTCCGGGGCCATCGCTTCGGGTCGTTTACGGATAGCCTCTCGATACATCGAGGCCAGTTCCCACTTCAGGTTCCAGGTGTCGATCAGGCGGCGGTCGCGGTCGACCCTGAAGTCGAGTAGGTTGTAGCCCATCACCAGCTCGGGGATGTGCTGCACGAAGATTCCCTTCACGTACACGCGCCCCTTGAACTTCTCGTCCCGGATGATGGCTCCCCGGCCTTCGATCTCGATAAGATGCTTGGCCCGGTCGAGCGTGGCGAACGGCAGGAACAGGTCCTTGGCCTCCTCCCAGGTCTCCTCCGGCATCGTGATGGAGACGGTGACATCGCCGCGCCGTACCTTCAGCTTGCGCGTGCGGACCTTCAGGACGTTGCGGCCTCGGAAGTTGTTGGACGATCCGATAAACGGCTTCCAGATTTCGGTCTGGGTTCTGATGGTGATGTCGTACCCGGCGCGCACTCCGGCCAGGATGCCGACGCCCAGGCCCTCGCCGTGCTCGCCCAGCAGCTCTGCGTTCTCGGCCTTGTCGGTCTCGCCCATGAGCAACGCTTCAGTCGTCATGTCGGCACCGATGTTTTGGATGTGGAGCTGCCCGTTTCGGTACTTCACGGTCAGCTTGTAGCCCCGCTTGTCTTCGTCCATGCCGTTCTGCATGGCCTCCCGAAGGCACTCCCAGGTGCCCCAGGAGGGGACGTAGGTCTCCTTAATACTCAGCTCGATAATTGCCACGGTCCCTCCTTCCAAAAGGTTGTGCTTATGAATCTAATAAGGTAAGCCAAGTTTGTCAAGAACCGGTTAGTTTTCAGCAGCGTGACGAGTAGCGACATCCTCCAGTGTGGTCGTTTCCTCTTCGGGCACGACCTTGACCAGCTCGATGCCGCGCTTCTCCTTGCGCTCCAGCTCTTCTTCGGTTTCGTCGCCGCGCACCACGTACTCGATCTTGCGCGGGACGAACGAGCAGAAGATTCCGGGTGCGGGCTTGCCCTCTGCATCGGTGCACGCTTCGGGGTGCATCAGGTAAACGCGGACGGTGCCCAGGTTGTCGAGCAGCTCCTTCGGGATGGTGGACAGCCGCTTGGACAGCCCCATCTTCTGCACCTCGACCAGGAAACTCTCGGGCGAGTAGAACTTCTTGCCGACCCACATGAGCCCGGCGCGCTCGGGGATATTGCCGGACATGGAACACGTTGTGCACTGCATGGAATGGATGCCTTCCTCAACGCACGGCTTTGGGTCGATGAACGACTGCGGATTGATCCAGCGGAAACCCCGGAAGAACCTGAGTCCCTCGCCGCAGTGCTCGCACGGCTTCAGCGGATAGGGCAGCTTCCCGCAGGCGGAGAAGGCATCGCCGCCGATGAGGTACGTGCCGCCGCCTTTGCGGTAGCCGCAGCCTCGGGCTTTTTCGTGAGATACTCTGATATTTGCCACGTTTCCCTCCTTCCAATTATGCCGCCTTTAGAATGCAAGACGACACGGGTTTGTCATCTCTGACACGGACGAACTGAGCCGATTTCGCGGCCCCGCTCGGAAACTGCTCGAATGCTTTGACTTCGACCACCAGGTGGCCGTAGTGTTTCGGGTGCAGATATCTAATGGGCACCGGGCACTTCATCACCGGCGTCAGTGTGCCGTCGATGAACAGGCCCAGCAGCCCGGTTCGGTTGCCGGTATCGGTCCGGCCTTCGCTGACCAGCACGTAGTCCAGGGTGACTTCACGCTTCACGCGCCACCAGATATCTTCATCGGGCTGCACGACCTTGACCATGACGCCCTCGCCCCCGGTGGCGACGTGCCGATCGTACTCTTCCCGGAACGCGCACAGCCAGCGCGGGACCAACTCGATCCGGCCATCGTTGGCTTCCAGCATGGGCGTGAACGCTTCCAGGATATTGCGACGCTGGAGCGTATCGCAGATGGGAGGCCGGAGGTCATCACCGCCGATCATTAAGCAGTCATGCGCGTGCAGGCGCGCATACCCGCGTGCGCGTGCGGCCCTGGCCCCGGCGGACGTTGACGCCTCTAGCTCGCCAATCACCACGCTGTTTCCCGGTAGCGGCCGGGACAACCGGGGCAGGTCGAAAGACCAGCGGCGGTCCTTACCCAGGCGCGAGACTAGCTCGAAGTCCAGGCCGTTTGCCTGGACGAACATCGCTGTCCAGATGCCGTCGACCTTGGGCTCCATCCATGCCAGGTCCTCGAACTCTCGCTCTACCCAGTACAGGGCGTCGGGGGAAAGGTCGCCGTAGTGACTGACGTACCAGCCGAGAATCTCGGCCTCGGTCATTATCTGTTTTGAGGTTCGAGCCACTTCAGGTCCAGCTCCTTGTAGATGAGTTCTTCGTTGCAGGAGCACGGGAGTTTTTCGCCGTCCTTCCACAGCCCGTACTCGTTGAGCTTGTAGCCCTTGCGCTTGGCCTTGGTCCGCTGCTGGATGTTGCGCTCCTTTGGACCGGTCAGGTACATCAAGGCCGCGCCCGCGCTGTCGTCATCAGTGAGCAGGATATCGACCTGCACGCCATCGACCAGGCCGCTCAGCTTATGCGCGCCGCCATTGATGTTGAACTCGGTGAGCAGGAAAGCTCGGAGTTGATCGCCCAGGCCCTCCGGCGGAATCATCACGATATCGACATCGCCGACAGTGCCGTTCTCATCCACGGCCCAGCGCCGGACCGACCCTACGATGATGGCGTCCTGGAGGGTGCCATCCTCGTCAGCGGCCTCGATGATTCTCATCCCGAGGTCCCAGGCTTCCTGCCAGTCGACCCTCCGGCCGCCGTTTGCCTTGCCTCCCATCAGGCTGCCGCTTTTCTGGCTGCGTAACGCTCGCACCACTCGATGAGCTTGTCGAGGTCCACGCTGCGCCCGGCTGCGCACTCCTTCTTCCAGCCGTCATAGACCTTGTAAATGATACGGCCGTCCAGGCTTGCCTTTGGAAACGCGCCCAGGGCCTTGCGAAATGCCTCCGTGAGCCGTTCGCGGTAGTCGGCCGGTATCTTGGCCTCAACCGCAGAATCATAGCTCGCTGGGGTCTGAGGGGTCCCGCCGCCTACGCGGCAAATGAAGGTCTCCTCATTCTCGCCCTGGTAGATCACCGGCAGATCATCCCCGCCGAATCGGATCGACTCGGGCTTTTCGATAATAGGCGTCTCGCCCCCGGCACCGTTGCCGCCGCCCGCCTTCTTGCTCCGGCCTCCACCGCGAGCACGGATGGCGAACAGCACAGCGACGCCGTGGCCGATGGCCTTGGCCTCGTGTTCTGGATACCCGATTAGCTCGGCCGCCACGCGATTCCAGAGGCCGAACAGCGGGAACCTGTTGAGCTTTGCCACAGATTTTTCCCTCCTTCCTCTATCTATCTTAGCCACTGAGGAGCGTTTGTCAAGAACAGGCCCCAGCTTCTTTTGTCGCCTGGGGGCCTGGAAAAAGCACCCTTCCCGGCCAGAGGCAGTTTCGTGAAAAACGGCCACGGAGCCACCAGCAAAGAGCTTGACCCGGCCCGGTTTTCCGCACTTGGGACAGCTCTCCATGCGGCCTGTCTGGGCCGCCTGGTAAGCCTCCTGGTACGTGGCCTTCCCTGGAATTTCCCTGCCTCCACTATTTAATATAATCGTATTAGAAAGCATTGTCAAGAGGCGTCTCCTATGGTAGAAAGGAATTGACGGGCCATGAAAGATGGTTACGTTGATAGGTGGAAGGAGGGATTTTGTGAGGCAAGAGTACGAGGTTTTCTTCTGTCTTAACAGCGACTTAGAAGGCCCCCTGGGCCAGTTTTGGTTGCTGGAACAGATGCTGGCAGACGCGGCCGTAGAGGTCGGTGTCGATAATAACGGTGTTGGTTTTTACGAATACCAGGGTGTTCGCGGTTTCGACAGCGGTACCAACTATCTGGTCGTGAAGGACCACGAGGATATTACGGTGCGCGCCCTGGTCAACGGCGTTGGGCCGGAGGAATGTGAGGACCTGGAGCAGCGCGTTCTCAACATGCTGAACGGCGCTGTTGACCGCAACCGCATCATCGAGCTTGCCCCCCATAAAGAGGATGGTCCGTGCGCGGGGGTCGAGGCGGTTTTCAAGAAAAGGGATGAGACGGTCGATGGCAACGGCGTGGCCTTTACCTTCGACGTGGAGTGGACGATCGACGGAGAGGTGTGCTGATTGTAATGACCAACAACACCAAGAAGCTGCGTCGGTTCATGCGGAAGGCTCGCGAAGATGCCTTGTCCTGGGCGAACGATGAGAGCCTGGACAACGTGATTGCTGCCGAGAAGCACGCAAGGTGGGAACTGCAAAGGACAGTCCATCTCATCTCGGTGATTCGTCGGATATTCGCTGCGTGCGAACCGAATACCCCCGAATGGAGGTCCGAGGCCCTGGCGCTGGCGAAGAGCAGGAAGAAGGCCGCGATTCTCGCTGGCTACCTGGCGGGATACCGGAGGTACCTGAGAGATGTCTAAACGCAAAAAGCAGTTCGAGGTGGTCGACCGCCACACGTCGAAGTACGACGCGGACACCAGGTACATGACCGTCCTGGTCGAGGGCAAGAAGTTCTACTTAGGTGTGGAGCGCGGGCGGCGCGTGCGTATCCCGTACAAGCCCGCTCGCGGGGGGCAGAATATCGGATTCAAATGGATGGGTTTCGTGAAGGATGAAAGTGGTCACGAGATCTGGTCTGGATACGTTTCCAAGGGCCTGGGTGTACCCGGCCTGTTGCGGGCCGCTGGGCTCATTGGAGATGCAAATGTCTAAGCGTGCCGCCAGGTTCATCGTGAAGCAGCGCGGGGTGCTGCCCAGCGCGAGTGCGCAACGTCTGGGAGACGGCGATCCGCATCGATGGGGGCCGTGGCGGACCATCGCTTCTTTCCGCAAACGCAAGGAAGCGGTCGCGCTTTGCGATGACCTTGCCAAGGACCAGCGTTCTGGTCGGGGATGTTTTGCTGGCTACTCGGTTTGGTACCGGGGGAGAAAGATACATGGGTAGAGGACGCCTACGCCCCGACAGGTGGCGACCGTATCGGATCAGGCTCCGGCGCATTCTCAGCGCCAAGTTTGACGGGGCCGGAAACTTGCCAGGGGTTACCGATGAGGATGTGGTCTGGGCGATGCGTATTGTGCGGGAGAAGCCTGACTGGGCTCGCGGTGTGCTGAAGGTATGTGGCTTCGGAGGAGATGCCAAATGACCAAGGCTGAAGCGAAAAAGGTTGTCTGCAAGCACGTAGCGGACCTGATCAATGGGCAGCTCGACTGCGGTTGGCCTTTTGAGCATTACCATTCCGATATCTCGGATGAGGACTACAAACGGATGTGGGAATCTTTCCGGGAGCTGGTGGGGGAACTCGAACGGAGAGGTTCGGGATGAAGAAGCGTGAGCCCAAGTTCATCTACAAGAAGCGGTCTGTCGAGGCGGCGGCCTACAACCCGTTCCGTCCTCGGGGACAGGTCTGCTACGGACGATGGCAGACGATCAGCAAGCACGACACCTTTGATGAGGCGGTCGATGCGATGCAGTTGCAGACCGCTGGTTTGTATGACCGAGGTGTCTTCTATCGCGGGGAGCGAATCACCGATCACCAGGGCGTCTCCCGGGAGGAGGTGAAGTGCGACCTGTGCGGCCGGTGGACCAAACGCGATCGGCGTGCCAGTTCCACCACGGGGATACTCTCGCATGGGTGCCCCGGAAAAAAGGAAAAAGGGCTATTCTGACAAAACAGCAAAAAACAGCCATCTTGACAAATAGATAGGAGTATGGTAGAATAGTAATATATGGAAAGGAAGAAGGTGGCTAATGAAACCAACATTTGAAGTGGACAAGAAGGGTCTGGCCAAGATTCTGGCTCGGCGCGGTATCGAGTTCGTGGTGCTGGAGCTGATCCAGAATGCCCTGGATGAGAAGTCGACCAGCGTCGCGGTGACGCTCCGGCGGCTGGGCGTCGGTCACAGCCTTCACGAACTGGTGGTCGAGGACGACAACCCGGAGGGCTTCAAGGACCTGGCGCACGCCTACACGCTGTTTGCGGAGTCGGCCAAGGGCAAGAACCCGAACCAGCGGGGCCGATTCAACCTGGGTGAGAAGTTGGTCATCGCCGTCTGCAAGGAGGCGAGGATCACAACCACCAAGGGTACCGTGTTTTTCGATAAGAATGGTCGAACCCATACCCGTGGGAAGACCCAGAGAGGGTCCTTTTTCCAGGGACAACTGCGTCTAAAGGATGATGAGGTGAAGCGCATCGAAAAGGCGGTGCGCGAGGTCATCGTGCCGCGAGGTGTGAAGCTCTGGTTCAACGGCAAGCGGTTACCGAAGTGGCAGCCGGTCAGGACCTTCCAGGCTACGTTGCCGACCGAGATTGCGGACGAAGAGGGCTTCCTCCGGCGCACCAAGCGCAGCACCATCGTCAAGGTCTACACGACAAACCGGACCTACGGTGGACCGGCGCGGCTCTACGAGATGGGCATTCCGGTCGTGGACATCGACTGTATCTGGCACGTCGACATCAACCAAAAGGTGCCGTTGAACGCGGACCGCGACAACGTGACCCCGGCCTATATGCGGGAGGTCCTGACGCTGGTGCTCAACGAGATGCACGGATACATGAGCGAGGAAACCGCCAGGGCTCCCTGGGTCGATGAGGCCCTGGAGAGCGAGAACGTCACCGACGAAGCGGTGGACACCGTGCTCACGGCCCGGTACGGGGAAAAGCGGGTCATCGCCGATCCGAGCGATCCGGAGGGCACCAAGCTGGCGGTTGCCAAGGGCTACCAGGTCATCCAGGCCGGGTCCTTCAACCGGACTCAGTGGGACAATATCCGGCGGTCGGGCGCGGCGCTACCGGCGGGCCAGGTAACGCCCAGTCCCAAGGTGTTCTCCGATGATCCGGACGCGCCGCCGGTCGAGCTGATTCCCGAGGACAAGTGGACGGCCGACATGCGGGCCACCGTAATCTACGCCCAAAAGCTCGGGCGGTTGCTGCTGGGCGAGACCATTGATGTCCAGATGGCCAAGGACCTCAACGGCTTCTCGGCCTGCTACGGGAGAGATGGTCGCCTGATGTTTGGCGTCAAGCGTTTGGGCAAAAAGTGGTTCCGCAAGGTGAAGGACGGGGACCTGGAGGTGGTGGACAGGCTGCTTCTCCATGAGTTCGGCCACCACTACAGCGCGGACCATCTCAGTGAGGAGTACCACGACGCCCTGTGTAGGCTCGGTGCCAGGCTCAAGCGGTTGGCTCTGGAAGGAGAGTTGGAGGGGTAGTCGGCCGCTAGTCCGGGGCCGACCACGGGGGACGTGTCTCTGGGCAACTGCGTCCTGAGATTATGGGATTTTTGTAACTTTTCACAAATGAGCTAAACTTGGAAAGGAGGGTGTTATGCGATCAGTGGTCCTGTTGTTTTTTCTCGTGGGGTGTGCGGCGGATGCCCAGTCGATTGATGGGCTCTCTGTGGACAGCTCCGTGCCATTGGAAAGCGAGTCACCGGGAGAGCCTATTGGAGCAGACGCGGGCATCGAACCCGAACTGACGGAGGACGGCGAATTGCCTGATCCCGGCCCCCAGGCGGGCCAGGGAGGGAGCTTCGTCGAGCCGGAGGTAGATGGATATGTCGAGGATCCGGAAGTCGACAGCGGGCCGTCTGCTGACCCGGATGCCGGGAGCGACCCGGACGCCCAAGCGGGAACCGGCGGAGCTGCTGGTGGGCTCGCGGGCGCGGGCGCGGGAGGTACCGGCGGTGTTGCCGGAGGCGCGGCTGGTACAGGTGGTGTTGCTGGTAGCGTGGCTGGGGCTGGAGCCGGAGGTACTGGCGGAGCTGGTGTCGGCGGAGCCGGAATTGGTGGATCCGGAGGAGCAGGGGCGACCGGCGGAGCCGGTGGGTCAGGCGATTCCTGCGATGATGGTAAGGAATGTACTGAGGACAGGCTCATTGTGGGGACTGTCTGCATCCATACGCCGGTGGATGACGGAACACCCTGTTCCGGCGGCGAGTGTCAGAATGGCGTGTGTGAGCCCATCGCCGGGACCGGCGGCGGCGGTGCTGGTGGGACTTCCGGGACGGGAGGAACGGGGGGTACTTCTGGAACTGGCGGTACTGGTGGCACTGGCGGTAGTGGAGGGGATTGCGGTGGGATAGGCGAACCGTGTTGCGCTGGCGGCACGTGTACTTTCGGTAATTGTGATCAGGGATTTTGTCGAAACTGCGGATACAAGAATAGGGTTTGTTGCTCTGAAGGTATGTGCGTCACTGGCGAGTGCATAGACGGTACCTGCCAATGTGGCGCTCGATGGCAGCCGTGTTGTTTTTACGGGACCAGCATCGGGCTTTGCGATGAGGGGCTGGTCTGCCATCTGGAAATTCCGCGCATCTGCTATTGATTGACAAACGCACCTGATACTGTAAGCTGACCCAGATGAGCCTGCAAGAGTGGCTATTGCTCACGGTGCCAGCCGGGAGTGTTATCGCGGTATTGTATCTCGCTTTGGTTTCATGGATTCTGCGGAAGATAGACCAAAGGATCCACCAGCTTGAGGTGAAGTTGGGGAAGGAGGGGGCAGTCGACTGCCCCCCAAAAGAGAGGAGAAGGAGAACGTGCCAGACGAGACCCAGTTGGCGGGCGGCGCACCGTCCGACGTGCTGATCACCGAGGTGGTGGCGGCCAACCTGCACACGCACTTGGCACAGCAGGGGCGCAACGTCGGTGGCCCCCAGGACGTGGGTTTACTCCTGCACCGGGCCGTTGAGCGTGCCTGGGGAACCAAAGACGCGCCCCGGTTCAGCGATAAGGCAGGTGGTGGCTGGATCGTGGACCTGAGCGGCTGGGTCGAGGGCGAGATGTTATACGCCTTGATTCGGACGGTGCATGGTAGGCGCACGCTGACCACGGTAGTCGAGGCCGATGAGTATGAGGGGTTTATGCAGTCCGGAGAATGGCAGTCCCCGGCGGCGGTCAATCCGGAGGCGGCGGTCGCCGATGCGGAGACCTTGAAGGAAGTGGAGGCCATCGAGAAGCAGCGGACGATGCGCGTTGGGGCTCAACCGGCGATGGCTGGGGCGGCACAGCCCGCTGCCACCACGGTGGTGGAAGACCCCAACGATCCTATCCTGATTGTCTACAAGAAGGCGGGGGCTGTGAACGAGGAGAGCCAGATGCTGCGGTGTACGCGGGCAGAGGTCCCGGAGAAGATCAGAGATTTGCTTTCGAGCGCTGACATCACAGAGGACTGCGTAGAAATCTGGTCCCGGATGTCGAAGCCGAAAATCAGTATCCAGTTCTGAAGAAGGAGAAGGAGATGGCGAGAAAAGCAGGGAAGGATGACGTAGTAAGGCACCCCAGCGGGGTCGTGCTGATCAACGCGAAGTTTCTGTGCACGGGACCATGCGGCAAGTGGAAGTGGGGTAGCGAGGTTGGGTTGCGGAAGATGGGTGACGGCACCGTACGCAACCAGGCGCAGTGCAAGGAATGTCGCGGTAAGTATCGGTAAAGGTGACCGAGCGCCGCATAGATTGGCGGGCGTACCTGAACAAGCTCGTTTATTGTATGTGCTGCGGGCGGTTCGGTATGCCCCGCAAAGGGGAGCGGAAAATTGAGCCCCCTCGGGGGTGGACCGTTCTGTACCAGCCCCATCCGGATGCCCCGGCCGGGTTGCTGGCCTGTTCAAGCGCGTGTCGAGAAAGGTTGCAGAAAGCAATGGCTGAGGGGCCGGTGGTCCAGCCCCTAGAGATTGCGACCAATGTGCCGATGATGACCCATATGCGCGAGCAGATGATGGATGAGGCTATGCTGCACGCCATCGACGAGGGTCGGCTTGACGATCTGTTTTCTGAAGCCGTGGAGGATAAGGACGATGAACGATGAACGCGGACAAGATCCGAAGGAGTTGGACCGGCGGATGAAGGAGAGGGCTCAAGAAGCGTTCCGGGGCCACTACATTTCGCGGTCACAAGGGGACTCCGGCGGAGGCCGGTGGTTGCTCCAGCGACCATACAAGGATCGGTCGGGCTGGGACTGGACGCTGGCGGCCGATATTGTGGTGATGAAAGGCGGCCGGATCGTCGTATGGGGCGACTTGCTTCCTGTTCTGTTCGCGCACTACGGCCCTTTCAAGGACCCGGTTGAGGTGATTCACTGGATGGGCGGTTGCGAGGATTTTGGCCATTATGTGCATGAGAAGGCGACGATCGGCTGCCAGGAGGTGGTCGATGAATACGATTCCGACGTGGCCCGGTTCCAACTTCTGAAGGCCATTGAGGAGCGACGTAAGGACCCTTGGGGGGGTATGGATCGGTTTGTTGAAGTGGTTATGGAGGCCATCGATCATTACGTGGAGGATGGCAGTGAAGCCCTAGCCTATTTTCTCTATGGGCAGCTCGGGTTCGATGGAATGGAGGGGTTTCCCAATCTCGGTATGGTAATCTCACCGAGGGTCTATTACGCGCACGCGGCGCTGGCTCGGTTGAGCCACCTGTTGACCCAGGAGAAGGAGAGGGAGCATGGAGGACAAGAAACCGAAGTTGGTGGGACTGCCCAGCCAATCGGATGACACACCTATCGCGGATATTCCTCCGCGCCAGCGACTGGGCACGTTGATCCGGCGGTACCGGGTGAATGCGGAGAAGGGGCTGCGCGAGACGGCTGAGTTTCTGGATGTGTCGCCGATCTTGCTCGGGGAGGTCGAGCGCGGCCTGGCCATCCTTCAAGCTGGGAGGCTCCAGGAGCTGGCCGGATTCTTGAAGGTCCGGTACGAGCCCCTCCTGGAGGCGGCCAGGGTTTGGCATCAGGCCATTTGGAACGAGCAGCAGAAGGCGGGGGTCCAGCTTACCGATATGAAGACCGACACGGCTTCAGTGCGTCCCCGCGACGTGGCGGCCGAGTCGGAGATGGAGCTGGCGCTCATCCAGGCGGCCGATGAGCTGGTATTCATGGCCAACATCACCCGAGAGGTGTCCATCCGGGCCGAGAGAACGGCCCTGGAAGTCCGGCAGCTCCTGGAGAGGCGCGGGGTCCTGATGCCGGAACCGCCGCCCCTGGAAGGCCCTGAGACGGTGGAATGTGCCGGTCCGAGTCATTCGGAAAAGCTGCCCGTGAGACTGCGCCGGGGCAAGGATTTCGTGCTCGCTTTTGTTCCGAAGGACGGCGGCAATACGGTATATTTTTGCTCGAAAAGGTGTGGTGACGAATGGCGAGCGACCAAGGCCAAGGAAACGGCGGAGAGCGGCGAAATCCGTTGAGGGATTTTCGGGAAGGATTCATCGCCGGGGCTGCTGAACGGCCGGATCACGCTGATATGTCGCACGATTGGAAGCGCGGCTGGAACGCGGGTCGTGTGGCTTTGGCCGAAGCTCTCCGTAACGAGAATCGACGATTGAAGCAGGGGATGGTCTACTGTCCGCAGTGCGGGCGGAAGGTCGATCCCCAGTCTGTGCTGGCTGTGCAGGAACGCGGGGTGGTGTTCTGTAGTTCCCGCTGTGCACGGGCCAGCGAAGCAAACGCAGGAGTACCCCATGTCTAAGAGAACGCTTACCTATATCTTGTTGAGCGCATTTGCAGGCTTTGCCGTGGCGATGCTTGCCCTCATTATTTTCGGCCGGGCGACGCACGAGGAGCCCGTTTTTATGAAGGTGTGCTGGACCGATGGAAATGTTACCTGGGTCGAAGGCGGCCTGGAGGAGGAGAATCGTGGGTCATGCGCGGAGCCTGAAGAACTGGTATGGCCGAAGGAAAGATTACCGCTCACCGTCTCCGCCGGTCCGCCTGATGGGGCAAAGTGGAGTCAAGCGATGGACGATGCCACTAAAGCCGCCATCGACCATATTAATGGGCAACTTGGCTATACCCATTTCAGGATTGCAGATTTTTCGCCGGGCGATCCCCTTGACCGGCCTCATGCGGACATCGAGGTGGTATTTGGAGCGCCGTTTGAAACAGGAAAAGGAACGACTAGAGCAGATCGAGCTGCGGCGTCTTGCACGCTCACGGGTAGACATGACCCCAACCTGCGAGACGACATGCGAGCCCTCATCAGATTACGTGACACCAACAGCGTGCAACTCACCCACCGTATCCTCGTACACGAACTGGGTCATTGTGGGTTGGGGCTAGCGCACGATCCTTTCAAGGCGTCCATCATGTACCCGCTGCGGGCAGCCGACGAAGGCGAGCACCTGGAGTTCCTGCGGTTCACGGACACTGATCGGGAAGCGCTCCGGGCCAGATACGCCCCTTGATTTGGAGCTGGCCGGGGCCGTCTGGCACAATAGAGGTCACCAGGAGGTGGCCTATGCCTGATTCCGAGCGTCCATCGATCGGCGAGACCAAGCGGCAGATGCAGGAGCGGCATCAGCGGGAACTGAAGGACTCCGGGTACGACAGCCGCATCAGGCAATTGGGTGCGACGGCCGGTGCGATCGTGGCCATTTTTTCCCTGGGCGCGGTGGTAAGTACGCAGGTCTGGCCCTGGATGGTGCGTTCTGCGTTGAGAGGTACGCTGGAGGCGGTCCGTGATAACACGAAGGCCACCAACAGGCTGGGGGCGGCCCTGGAGAAGCAGACTGCCCTGTTGGAGGCCACCATCAAGGCGGCCGGAGAGCACGTCCAGGAAGGGGCCATCCAGGACGAGAAGCTGCGTGGTTCCATCGAGGCGCTCCGGAACGAGGTCCGGCTGCGTCACGGGGTGCTGGATGTCGGGACGGTGATGAGCAGCCTGGGACAGGAAGTGGGCAGCGGCTCCGGCGGTGGTGGCCGCGCCATTTCCTCCTCGACGGTTTCCAGCCAGCCCCGAAAACTGTCAAGACTAGCGGCGATTCAAGCTGTTGTCCAGCAGGCCGACGAGAGGTTGAAGCAGGCCAAGAAGCCCGTGCCCAAAAAGAAAACCGCCTTCCGGGACTCCGTCAAGGCGCAGCTCAAGTAGCGATTGACAAACGGACCTGACACTGTAGGATAAACGGATGCAGATCCGGTGGATGTTTCGCGCTATGGAGGCCGGTTTTTGCGGCAACCTTGGAGCCAAGGGGACGCTGACTTGTTACGAGGGAGCGCCCAGGCATCCGAAGAACCTGGCGGTCCTGGTCAAATTCACGCCCGATGACAGGGAGAAGGAAGAGCGTAACATCTGGGTTCACGATGTGCCGACGCCGGAGGTGCAGCACGAAGTGGATCTCGACGACGCCATCTTCGTAGTCTACCGGAAACTGCCGGTGCCCGAGCACGGAACAGAGGTGCGGACGGTAGCGGTTTCTGTCAAGGTGCCGGTGAGATTGATGTGAGCGTGCCGGAGGAAAAATGGTTTGAGGTCGTGGCGTACTTCAAGCCCGAGGAGGGCAAGGAGGTGGTGCACCAGGGCGACCGGATTTTCATCTGTGGCAATTTCGATAAGGTAACCATCGCGCAGATCACCGAGGTTTACGGTAACGAGCCAAAAACAGTGGCCCGGATAAAGAGTGCGCAAGCGGCGTTGAAGGTTTTGGGCGTCGACAAGGGCCTGGTGGTGACCGACAGCGTGCGATTTATGAAGCTGCGGGAGGTCGTGGACCAGGACGTGCTGGCGCAGCTCAACGAGGGCAAGAAGATGGTGATGCACTGATGGAGAAAGCCGAAGTAAATGTGATGCGTGAATGCCCCGGTTGTGGTCAGCAGGTGCGCTTCCGAGCGGTCCCTGCGTTGCGGGGACAGGTGGCCTACGTTCACATGCACGAACCGCACAAGGCTCCGTGCGGGCGGCCGTGCGCGGAAGGCCGCGACGTGTCGATGCAGCAAGCGCTGATAGGCGACGTGCACCATCCGCACAACTGCGAGTGCTTGAGGGAGGGCCGGGGCTACGCATGACCGAGCCCGTCCATGTTATCGAGCATATTATGTCCGACGCGGTGGAGAAGGTTTCGGCGGCGTCGATAGAGGAAGCGACCGCTGAGGTGCACCGGCGCACCGGTGATCACCCGGCAAATGTAATCGTCGCCAATGCGCAGATGTACGATCCGCTGTCGCGCCTGGGGCCGAACAAGCTCAAGCGGACAAACAGCACGCCCAAGGAGACGATTCCGGATGCGATGTGTATCGGGGTTCTGAACCACCGGCATTACGTGTTCGTCAGCAAACACATGCCGCCGGACAGGATTCTCGTTTTCAACATCAGGCAGAAGGTGTACTGCACCGTCGAGCACGGCGCGGGTGGCCTGCTTTTCTGAGGAAACATGCCAGACGATCCCATCCAACGGATGCAGCTCGAAGAGAAGCGCCGGGTAGTCGATCAGGACAAGGCGCTCCAGCAGGCCAAGAAAGAATTTGGCGAGGCGGTTAACAAGGCGATGCCCGAAGTCGTCAAAGGTGGCGAGACCCTGGAGCTGGTGCTCTATCCCGATGCCCGGCTGCGGCAGGTCTGCGAAACGGTGGAGAAGTTCGATTCTGAGGTGCGTGAGCTGCTCAAGGACATGGCCTACACCATGTATATGTGCGGCGGCGTCGGTCTGTCCGGTCCCCAGGTCGGCCAGCTCCGGCGACTGTTCGTCGCCGACTGGTCCGGCGAGAAGGGCAAGCTCATCACCGTGGTCAACCCGGATGTCCTGGAGGTCGGCCCCAAGAGCGACCAGCAGATCGAGGGCTGCCTGTCGTTTCCAGGTGTGCGGTTTCCGGTCGAACGTCCGCTGGCGATTCGGGCGCACTGGTGGACCGAGCATGGCAAGGAAGTTGACCTGTGGCTGGAAGGCTGGGCCGCCAGGATTTTCCTACATGAGGTGGACCACCTGGATGGCAAGATTTACCTGGACCGGGTATCGATGTTCACCAGGCGTATGGCGTTGAAGAAGATGAACAAGATCCGGCAGAAGGTGGAGCGGGACAAGAAGCAGGGGCAGAGGCGGAAGCAGAAGCGTGGCTGGCGCTAAGCCTTTTTAAGTTTCCGCCAGACGCTATCGAGCTTGTAGCTGGCTTGCTGGATGGCGTCGAAGTCCTGTTTCGATACCAAACGATGTTTCTTGTCGAATTTCTCCAGGGTTCCCAGTAGTCCGATTACGCCTTTTACGGCGGTTCCTGCGTGGGAGAGAGCAGCGCTTTTTAGCAGTTTGGGAACGTCTTTTGCTGTGAGGACAGCCTCATCCAGTTCCTGCCTTTCCTGTATCAGGTGAGGGGGGGTGTGCGGGGCGTTGGCTTCACCAGCGACCTGATGAATCGCGTCGCGGAGGGATTCTGGGGTCATCTTTTCCATGACCCGAGTATCCGGCAGTCGACTGCCTGGTGTCAATTTAGGAGCTGCTTCTCCGCCCTGGTCTGCCCGAAGATGGCTTCGTGGTTCTCCCGGTAGCGCGGGCTGGCGGCCCGAGCAGGCCCCTTGTGCAGCACCGTGACATCGAACCGCTGCGGGTCGTCTTCACGTCTGGAGAGCTGGAGGACCTCCTCCATGTCGTTGAGGGGTTGGCCTTCCCGGACCAGGGAGGCACCCTGGATGCGGACCTTGCCGTCATCGGAGGTGCGCTCGATGACAGCCTGGCTGCCCCAGGTATGGAGGATTCGGGCCGTTTCGGACATAGCACTACGGTATAGGAAAACCGCTAATTTCCCAACATCTCGGGATTATCGGGAGGTTTATTCGTACAGAACGGTGCCCAGGTGCGTGATTTTTTCCTGGACCTTTGCCAGCTCTCTTAGCAACTCCTGGCGCTCCTGGGGCGTCGGCCGTTCCTGTAACTCTTCTCTGATAATGGCTCGCAGCTCCTTCAGTTCGGCCAGCTCCGAGGGCTCACCGTTTTCCGTGGCCTTGATCATATCCCTCCTTCCAATTCTCAATATAACGCCGAAAAGCGTTCTTGACAATCTCTCCTGACCGTATTATTTTAGATAGAAGGAAGGAGGGAATTTCTATGGACGCATTGATTCTAACGGCACTCAGCAAGGAGCTGGGGAAGAAGGCCAAGAAGGTCAGAGGCGACCTGAAGCCCGGCGAGCACGAGATCGAGGGCGAGGTCACGCTGGCCTACCAGGGCATCGTGAACGTCCTGGTGGATGAGAAGTACATTCCCACCGTGGACATTCCGTTGAAGGTCGCTTTGGCGCTATTCGTGCGCTATGCGGGCATCACCCGCGAGGCGGCCATCGAGGCCCTTATCAAGGCCATGACCAAAGCCCTGGAGATTGAGAAGCTCAAGGGCAAGGAACGGGAGCGCGCCATCGAAGCGATCCGCGAGATTGCTGACCTGGACGCGGCCGAAAAGACCGTGAGAGACGGCCTGGAGAAGCTGCCCGAGAAGACGCGGGCCGGGAAAGTTATTGCCAAGGTTGAGGTCAAGGCGAAAGAGGTTGACCGTCTCGAAGAGGCGGCTTAACGCCACAATCCCTACTTCCAAAACCGGGGTCCCCTCCGGATGATCCTGCTGGAGGGGACCCCCACCTTATCTGGAGAAGAAAATGCCGAAGGGATATGATATCAGAACCAAGTCGACAGTCGAGGAGGGAATCGTTCTCGACTCGTTGGACTCGTTCCATAAGGTGCGGATCGTCGAGTACCAGCCGGGCAACGGCACGCGCTACATGCTGGTGATTACCAGAGTGGCGGAGCCAGCGTCCAGCTCCGAGCTACGCAACGCGCTGGGCACAGGAGACCAGCGGGACACCTACCTGGTGGCGAAGGTCAACGGGGGCTTCGGGACCGCCATGCTGGTCGGCGGCGTGCACCACCTTCTTCACTACAGCTCGGTCCAGGAGAAGCTCGGGGTCGGCCTGTCCGACGCCGTGGTCTTGGCGGAGCTGATCGGTAACCTGCTCAACCTGAAGCACGTGACCTGCGAGGAATTTGAGGCCGAGCCGGAGGATTGATGGGCGGTCGGCCGCGCAAACAGATCGTCCTGGAGCTGACCCATCCCCAATACATGGTGGTGGTGAAGTCGGTGATCTGTAGCCCTCTCAGCGGTAAGAGCGAGGCCACGCTGGAGGTGGCCAAGGCGAAGTTGATCCAGGCTCACCGGGACTGGGAAGAATGTGGCAGCAGCGAGCACGCTCCGATCGTCGTGCGTCTGACTGAAGGCCAGGGCCGCGCTGTACTGGCCGCGCTCATCGATCACGGCGACGCCATCGGTCCCAGTACGGGTGCGTGGAGAAAGGCGCACAAAAAAGTCCGGAAGGCGCTCGGGGTTTGGGAAGAGCGTCCGAAGCCTTGACTATCGCTTGTCATCCAGTAGTATCAGATAACCATGCCACTATCCAAAGAGGAAAAGGTTGTTGCTCAACTGCTCTCCGATCCCCGGTTTCCGACCGCGTGCGTGGAGGGCGAGTTCAAGGGCGAGCGGGCGGTGTTCGTCTGCCTCATCGACTACCACAATCCGAAAAAACCGACGGAGGGTTACGATATCACGCCCCTGGCTAAGGTGCTGGAGAAGCACGAGCTGAAGCACGTCAAGGGGCACGAAGGGCAGCCGCTGGGGGCGGCCCCGGAGAAGAGAATTATTACTCCTGGGAAGGGAGGAAGCTGATGTCAGAGGAACCGTGGAAGGCCCGTACTCTTGATGATTACTTGGCTGGGATTCGGCAGGTGCGCGAGGAACTGATGACGCGGAAGGGGGAGCTGGAGAGACTCCGCGATGACACCATCAACGAGCTGGGAAAGGTCGAACAAGAGTTGACGCGCATCGATAACATTCTGGGTAAAAGCGAGCCTAGTGGCCGGAATCGGAACGTGGAGACGCACGTCTACGAACAGCTCACCGAGTTGACCAAAGGGGCTCCCGTACAGCGCGAGTCCATCTTGATCGATCGAACGCGACGTAAGTATCCTGGTATGACCGAGAAGTCCGTGCAGTCGGCTATTCTGCGTCTGGAAAAAAAGGGGCGGCTCAAGCGGTCGGGTAAGCGAGGCCAGCGCACGATCGAGCTGGTCACCACTGTTCCATCGGAGGCGGCCACGGAGCCCTCTATCAGCGACCGGATCATTATCGCTTTGGCGGCGGCCCATCCCAAGGCCCTGACTAAGGAGCAACTGGTCTGGGAGGGCGGCGACCTCATCGCGGTCGAGGCCGAGCTGAAGCGGCTGGTGGCCGAGAACGAGATCACCCAGGACGGCGACGGGTACGTCTTCAAGGAACGTGCCGGGGACCGTCCGACCCAGGGCAAGATGCTGTTCGGCGACGCGGAGCAGCCATGAAAAAAAGCGAGTGGGAAAAGAGAGGGTTCTCCCCACGGAAGGTGGGGAGATCAGAGCCCAAGGTCCAGTGGCGCAAATTCCGGTCCTACTACGGGCCGATGATCCAGGGCACTGTGCTCTACGAGCTGCCGCCGGAACGCCGGGATCACCACGTGGACCGGGCCTTCTGGCTCACGGCCAAGGTGGAGACCGGCGCGAAGTTCGGTTCGGTCATCGCTTACGACGGCACCGGCATGACGGCCGGGCTGGACCAGCACATCGCCGTCTACCCCAAGGAGCTGGCGAACGAGGACTACGATGCCAAGGACGACCAGGGCGGCCTCTGGAAGCTGCTCAGGCGGCTGGAGTGTGTCCAGGGGGACGCGAGCTACCGGGCGTGCCTGGGGCAGCTCTGGCAGGCCCTGGAGGTCCAGGGTTGGTACCTGGCTCAAGATGGTGTGCTGCGGTACGCGAAGGACAAGGGAAGGGAGCCTGGGGTCATTTGCGATGCTGGGGACATCGTGTACGGCTTCGAGATTCGTGATGCGTTGACGCCGGTGAAGGGTAAGGTGGACGGCCCATTCAACCGGGACAGGGCTGCTGAGTGGGCCAGGATGTTCCACTTGGTTTTCAGCCATCCGGACGGGTTCCGCGCCCAGGCCGAGTTCGGCAAGGAGCACTTAGTGGAACGCACCAGGAAACGTCCTCTCGAATGGGCCTATGATGGTAAGGAAATCACCAGCCTGATAGTGGGCAGGAATATCGGGGCCGCAGAAGACTTGGCCATGTGCATGTACCATTGTCATTCGGTTAACGCCCCAGCCGTTGCCAATAAAGCCATCAAACGCGCCCGGACAAGGGACGGGCAGCTCGACCCCAAAAAGCTCATCCGGCTGCTGGGCAACTCCAGCTATGGCCGGTGGGACGATGACATCAAGACCGGCCGGTACCAGCGCACCCGGTCGGCGGCGCGGGCCTCCGGCTTGTGGAGCTGGGCACTCTTCGATGGACCGCACGCACTGATGCCGCGTGACTTGCCTGGGTAGGCATATTCTGGTAACTGCATGGCATGATTTTGACAGAGAGGGATCGGCGTCGGTTCTGGTCTAAGGTGGACAAAAGCGGCGGTGAGAAGGCGTGTTGGAACTGGATAGGAAAATCTGTGATTCGTGGGTACGGGTCTTTTTGGTTGGCTTCAGAACAAGCCAAAAGGTTGGCTCATCGGGTGGCCTTTGTGATTGAGCATGGGGCTATCCCCAAAGGAGAGGGGCCTCATGGAACCGTTATCCGCCATACCTGTGACAATCGACTCTGCTGTAATCCTCTACACCTGGTTTCTGGAAGTCAGTACGACAACGTAAAGGACGCGATGGAGAAAGGGCGGCACATCAAGGGAGAGATTCAGGGCAATTCTAAGCTGACGGAATCGCAGGTGAAGGAAATTAAAAGGCGTTACGCCGCTGGGGGAGTCACGCAGAGAGCACTGGGGCGAGAGTACGATATTGGTCAGTGGGAGATATCGAGGATTGTCAGGGGACATCGCTGGAGGCATGTAGCGTGACGGCTGCCCTCCAGCAGGCAGAGGTCCCCGCCGCGCCAGAGACCGAGTATTTCTACCGCTACGAGGAACGCCGGTGGTCTCTGGGCGCTGACGAGTTCGACAACCCGTATCCTGGCTACCGGCTGACGGTGGAGCTGGAGGAGTACCAGGTGGTGAAGAAGACCCCCAAAGGGGTGTGGCTCAGTCGGACCTGGAAGGGCAATCCGGAGCTTGGAATCAGGCCGTACCTGTCCGACGGGCGGCGGTTCGTGCGGCTCGGGACGCGCAAGCAGTTCGCGTATCCGACCTACGTGCCGCAAGGCGAAAAGATGAAGCATCTTAAGAGCAGCAAGCATCCCAAGTGTTACTACCTACGGGCTGGCTTATAGAATGGCCTCAAAGTGCGTGGAAGATTGGATATGGCCCAGTTGGCGCGAGGGAATAAGTGGAAAGGTAGTGGGCGGCATGGCTAAGTGCAGAGGTTCGGGGGTCATCCTGGGTGGTTACCGTAAGGAGTTCGAGGGTGAGACCTTCAAGACCAAATGCGTGGAGTGTTGGCAGGTGGTCGAAGAAGTCCCCATAGCTCCTGAGCCCAGGACCGACCTGCGCAAGGACGGTTCGGTGGTGTGGGTGGTGCGCAAGCAGATAGTCGATCACGAGTTCGACGGCGTTTGTAGAAAGCGAATGCGCCGAGACTGGACTGGCTACCTGTTCTTGGTGGGCTTCATGGGGATCGTTGGTAATCTGCTTTACTGGATATGGAAAGGAATAGAAGCATGGCTGATGCTCTGACTTCACCCGAGACGGTCCCGACGGCCAGCTCTACCTGCTGGGGTACAACTATGGGCACTGAGGCTGTGAGGTGACCGATTTCTGGACCGGCGGCTCCGGGCCGATCGACTGGCAGGCCCGGCTTGAAGCGGCCCAGCGCAACGCCAAGGGTGATCCTATTACCGGCACCTTCTATGTCCTGGACGGCGGCCGATACCAGCTCTTCCGCAAGGGCGTGGTCATCGAGGAGTACGGCAACCAGATTGCCATCGCCTTCGACGCAGCTACGCGCCAGGTCCTGAAGCACGGCGACCCAGACCAGGTGGAGAAATACGCCATCAACGCTCGGAAAGCCTACATTGAGCGCGAGGACGACATCCGCCATCTGGTCCCCACACTGGTCGTGGTTTGGATGCCGCCGGGTTTTGATCCGGAAGAGATCAACAAGGTCCTGGCCGACCCTGCTTACCTACTGGAGCTGATGGAGAGAGCCCAGCGGGTGAGGCGGCTGGGCGACGGCGGATCGAAAAAGCTACCAGATATCACCCCAAAGGGTGACAAACCTTGACGGTCGCCCCGTAGCGACGGGTATGATATGGGTAGGTTCAGCATGAGCATCTCGAACCGCCCTCCTCAAATTAAAGTCCGGATGGTGGGTGAGGAATCCTGGGCACAGCGGATTGCCAGCTTTCTGGAGGAGCGGGTCGGCGCTATTGTCAAGCGAGATACTGTGCCTCCAACGAACGGTTATCCTGACAATCCTCATGTGCTCATCGTGAATCTATTAGCCGATCCCAGTTTTGAGTTCCTTCGGAGTCTGCGTAAAAAGTGGTCGGAACGCGACCTCCCTGTTATTGTGATGGCTGACGATGATGATTGTGAGGTCGATGCCATGCGCGCTGGTGCGAGTGCCTTTATAGACGAGTCGATGCACCACGATGGACGGTTGCTGGAGAAGCTCGTTTTCGGCCTTGCGTACGAAGGATGATGCTAACTGGGAACGTACATGCTGCAAATATCAGCTTGGATGCTCACGGCAATCGGGGGGATTATCGCCATTTTAATGGCCACGATCGGTTACCTGATTCGAGTCGTGATCGCTACGAGCCAAAAAAAGAATGAGGAACAAGACGGCCGCATCGGAGAGTTGGCCAAGAAAATTTCTGAGATTGATCGGAAGATTGTTGAGTCCGAACGTGATTCCATGAAGCAATTTGTGGACCGTGAAACCTGGACACGGGATTACGTCACGCTCACCAACCGGATCGACGCGATGTTCAAAAAGCTCGACCGGATAGAAAATGGAAAGAGGGGCTGACGTTTAGGCTTGCATCCGAAGTCGGCCCTCCCTTATAGCTGGAGATTCCTTCTGGCCGGGCGCTAGCGAACCAGCCCCACGGTGCCAAGGATATAGGTTGTGGTTGGCATCGCGGCAAGGGACGAGGGCGTCCGGCTGGAAGCCACGATTTATAGCCAGGGACCGTGGCCACTCTCCATTTACCCCATAGCGACGGCTATTGCAACGTATTGTCACTTCACGGCGGCCGAAAACGGCGCGTCCGGAGCGGTGGTAGGTACGTCGGCGCGCATCAACGGACAGCTCATAAAGAAGGAGGTAGATGTCTACCCCTGTGGGATGACACGGGATTTCACGAACGGAGGAGCGGTGGGGAATGGGGCTATCGGCGTGGTGTAGCGGGAGCCTGGCGAGTGGAGCTAGCCAAGCTGGATACGGTTGCCCAGAGGCGTGTCCAGGAGAAGCGGGTGGGAGAATTTATGCGGTGCGGCCAGGTGTTGTATGTGCGGAGCTGTGGGGAATGCGGTAAGGACAGGGAAGGCACGGGGACTTTTGAAGGTACGCGGACGTGTAAATGCCGGAGCTGCTCCGCGTGCGCGTGGGTGCGCGCCCGCAGGGTGAGCGAGTTAATGGGGGAAGCGTTTGAGCGGCTGGGGGGTGATAACAATTATCACTGGCAGAACGTGACGGTGACGATCCAGTACGACCCGGAAGACGAGAAAGACCTGGAGGCGACGGCGTTGCGGTCGCGTGTGCTGCTGGCCGGGCGTGTTTCACGTGAAACATGGGAGAAGGTGCTGAAGAAGCGCGGAGCGGCGATGCTGCGTTCGATAGAATGCTCCAAACGCGGCCACGTGCATCTGCATTTGATTTACTTCGGTCCGGCGATTCCCAAGGCAAAGCTGGAGCGCGCCGCTAAGGCAGTCGACTGCCGTGTGGGATTCTGCGATGTGCAGGCCCTGGATTGTGACCCGGCTCCGAAGGATCAGCGCGTGAAAAGTAAAGACCCTAGGGGCTCGAAGAAAGCGGTGGTGGCGGCGTCAAAGTACGCTTCAAAGGGACTGGAATCCGGCCGGGGCGGAAACGATGAGAGCTGGTTGGCCGGGGACCGGACGGCCAGGGTGGTGGATCCGATTCTGGCGGCCAGGTGGGAGATTGCCTCCTACAAGCTGAAGTTGGTGCAGAAATACGGCGCGCTGCGCGGGATGAAACTGGAGGAGCACGGTAAGGAGGGTGAGTGTCGGCACGAAGATGACAGTCAGGTGAAATGCGTCCGTTGCGGAGCCGTAGGGGCCTGGAAAACGGTCGTTCGCCGGGCGGAGGAGTGGATACAGTGGTGCCACGAAAGGGGCGCTCCTGCCCTTCAGGGCTCCTCCTGGAGGCCAAGGATTCGAGGTGATCCCGGATAACTTGGGACGGCGGCGCGGTCGGTGGTAGTCTAAGACCACACGGAGGTTCGGCATGGGACTGAGCACGCAACTGAGAGAGGCCGTGAAGGAAGGCGCGAGCTATTTCACGGTGGTCATACCGTGGGCGGACCCCAAAAAACGAACGAAGTGGCACCCAACCGAGAAGACCGGACCCTTTTCCAGGCTTACGCGGGGTGTCTTTCCTTCTCCGGACAAAGCTCATACCTGGGCGAAGAAGCACCTGGGAGACAATCCCTACGAGGTGAAGAAAGTTGCGGGAGCGTATTGAGCAGTCCACTGGCGCGGAGGATCGATATGGGATTGAGCGGGCAGCTACAAACAGCGCTGGACGAGCGTAAGGGGCTGACCTTCGTACAATCTAGGGACGCCATTCTCGACAAGTTGGAGTCGGAGGGTTGGAAGCTGTCCAGCCGGACGCTGAAGATTCCGCACGCCACTTCGCTCGATGGCGATTTGCGGCTCTGGTTCAAGGCTCAGGCCGTGCATTATACGAAGAATGGCCGGGGGTATCGGCACAGCATGGGCGATGCCCACACCCTAGCCTATGACCTGGATATTCGGAAGATGACGCCGGAGCAGTTTATCCAAGTGCTCAAGCGGCGGTTCCCGAAGGTAGCAATCGGAGAGGCCCTGGATGAG